>Ga0207687_10000011_pt1 | contig 388349 bp, 381 predicted proteins | sample KBSM54metaG_FD_184399 | JGI IMG/M metagenome (GOLD analysis project Ga0207687, IMG submission 184399) | Miscanthus rhizosphere microbial communities from Kellogg Biological Station, Michigan, USA - KBS M5-4 metaG (SPAdes) (version 2) | ecosystem: Host-associated > Plants > Roots > Rhizosphere... | reverse complement strand
GGAACGCCCACACCCGGCGCCGAACGCGCCGGAACCAGAAGGGGGAGAACAACATGAAGCACCTGAAGATGCTCGGCCTGCTGGTCATGGCCGCCGCGTCGCTGATGGCTTTTGCCAGCAGCGCCTCGGCCTTCCCAATTCTCACATCGCCGTCCGGAACCGCCTACATAGGGGAATTCCACGCGACGGTGGAAAAAGGCACCTCGGTGGTGCTCGAAGGGGGCATCAAAGACACATGCACCGAATCCACACTGTTAGCCGACATTCAGACCAACAACACAGAACACGCTGCTGGTCCCATCACAATATTTTCCTCCGGGTCCGGTGCGACACCCTGCACCCAAGACACAAAAACCATCACCTCGGGTAGGCTGACAATCAACGAGCTCAGCGGTGAAGTATTCACACAGGAAAGCAGGCTAGAAGTCAAGGTCACAAGTCTCGGCATCACCTGCTTCTACGGCGCGGAAACCGGCTCCGTCAAACTCGGGACCTTGACAAGCGGCACTCCGGCGAAGCTCGATGTAAACACCACGACCCTGCAGAGGGAGGCGGGCAGCAACACCACCTTCTGCGCTAGCAATGGTAAAACAACCGGCACCTATGTGGTTACAAAACCGTCGACGCTCTTGATCACATAGGCAAACTTAATACCCGTTACCCGCCAACCTTATAGGCGGAAGATCTGTGGCGAGGGGATGCCGATCACCTCGCCACAGAACCGCTTCTCCGTCCCGTAGACGACCCAAGTCGTGTCGATTTCGCCGATCTCGAGGTCGAGGCGGAGTTTGCCTTCGTGCTTGGATAGATGCTCGAGATGGGTGAGGCCCGCGTCGTAGCGGCCTTCCAGCAGCTCTTCGGCGACGATCGGCTTCGACTGCACGTCGATGATCTCCGCCCAGTCGTCGCGGTTGATGTAGCCGGCGGTTGCCGGAACCAGACCCAATGATCGTGGCGTTTCGACCTCGCGTCGAGTGAGAACCGCCAAGGCCTTGGTGGGGTAGATGAAGGTGTCGACAACGAAGATTTCGCTCCAGTAGCGCTCGGTCACCTCATGGACTTTGGGGTGGGCGCTGCACTGAACGAGGAATGCGTTCTCCTGGCCGCGGATCTGCTCGAGGCCGTCGAGGAAGTCGCCGATGAAGTCGATCTCAAAGGACTCCACCCCTTGGAAATCAAGGTAGCGCCGCACCGCTCGCTCATGGCAGGTCCCCTCAGGGCCGAGCGTCACGATCTTGACAGTCGCCGACGGAGCCATAAGACCAATGTTTGCATAGCGATCAAGAAAGGCAAGTCAAAGGGACCAGGCGGGTTCCTTGACATGGCTGAACCGGTACTTTAGGTTTGGAAAAGGCGCGCCAGGGACGCGCCGGACCTTCAATGGGGGACCGGAGGGGACAAGGACGGGAGAGAAGCCAAGGCTTGGAGAGCAAATCGCTCGGACCTTGCCGGCGCGCTCTACGCGCTGACGTCCCGCGACCGTTCACGGTCGGCGCCAGCTTGAAAAACGATTAGGAGGAATAGTGATGTTCTCTAGATTGCATGGAAAGCTCGGTACGGCCGGCCTGGTCGTGGCGATCGTGGCCCTTGTCGCTGCGTTGACCGGCGCCGCCTTCGCCGCCGGCGGTCTCACCAAGCAGCAAGAAAAACAGGTCAAGAAGATCGCTAAGAAGTACGCAGGTAAGTCCGGGCCGGCTGGGCCGCAGGGCCCGGCTGGAGCACCGGGCGCCAAGGGCGATCCCGGAGCCAAGGGGGAAAAGGGGGAAAAGGGGGAAAAGGGCGAAAAGGGCGACACCGGTGAATCGGGTCTGGAAGGATCCCCTTGGACTGCGGGCGGCGTGCTGCCCTCAGAAGAGACGGAGACCGGGACTTGGGCCTACGGCTTTTCAGAACAGCCGATCTATTTCGCCCCCGTCTCGTTCCCAATCCCGTTGACCTCAGCGCCGACGGCAGAGGTTCTGGAAGAAGGAGACACGAGCGAAAATTGTCCGGGCAATGCTCAAGAACCGAGTGCCGAACCAGGCTTCCTATGTGTTTACCTCCTTGTGGGTGCGCCGGCGGAAGAAGCAGTTGAAATCACCACCTCTGGGGCGGTCCTGAAAAGATTGAATATCGCGGGAGATTTGCTAGGTGGTGCCGGCACGTTCGCCGTCACGGCCGAATAGATTTCCTTCAGTATTGGTCAGTCCGGAGGCGGTCCTCAGAAAGGACCGCCTCCGCTTCTTTTGAGCGCGATTCCTCGGAAGTTGCGCTACAGTCCCCGTCTATTCAGGGAAGTACGACTGCTAGACAAGGGAGAGATCGTGAACAAGCTGATGCGGGCGTCGGGAGGGATTGCTTTGGCGATCTTCGCTCTGCTCGTTGCGGGTTGCGGAGGCAGCAGCGATGAGGCACTGACCAAATCGGAATTCCTGAAACAAGGAAACGCGATTTGCGTCCAGCAAACCAAGGCGCGAGAACAAGCGATCTCGGAACTTCTTGAATCCGCCAATCCCAACGGGGGCCAAAAGGTTATCCGTAAAGAAGCGGCTGAAAGGGCGGTCGATCTTTACGAAGGCGCGACGAAGGACATCGCGGGACTGACGCCTCCGAAGGGGGATGAGGCGACGGTGGAAGCCCTCATCAAATCCATGGAAGATGCGGCCGCCAGAATCAGGGCTAACCCGCAGTCGGCTTTCGTTGGTGTCCCTTTCGGGAAGGCGAACAAAGCTGCCGAAAGCTACGGCCTCAAAGACTGCGTCGCCTGATCGAGCAGGACCGACCGGCTTAGGGCAAAGAGAAGGGCGGCCAGATGGCCGCCCTTCTTCAACGCTGCATGTCTCAAGGAGATTCCTCGGACAGTCGCTTCCCTACTTGCCCTTGCAGGTCCGGACGATGCCGGCCGAGGCCTTGGTTCCGTCGGAGAAGACGGAGGTGGCGTGGGCCTGGAGCTTGCCATCCGGGCATTTCGCCATCAGGACGCCCTTTTTGTTGATCGTCAGGTTGAAGTTCAGCACCGAACCGGCGCCGTTGGCGATCTTCGGGATCGAGGCGACGGATTTGAGGCCGTAGCGCCCGTTGTGGACTTTCTGGATTTTCACGGTCGTGACGATCGCCCCGGTCACCGGCGCCGAGAAGTAGGCGTGGATGAAGAGGGTCGTCTTGCCGCCCGAGGTGCCGCCGTTGATGACCAGCAGCTTCGAGTCGACGAGGACCGGATTCTGTTCGGGGAACTGGACCTCGACCTGGGTCTGGCCGGTGCCGATGATCGACTTGCCGCAGGCCTTTTCAGCCGCCTTGGTGTCGCGGGCCTGAAGCTGACCCGACTTGCAGACGGGGATGCCCTTGGTGTTGATGGTCCCGTTCTTGTCGGTTTCGACGATCGCTTCCTTCAGCGCCGGCGGGTGGGTCCCATCGAGCGTCTGGATCTTGCCCGAGGCCTGCAGCGAGATCGGAGCCAGCTTGTTCTTCGGCAGCGTGGTCGGACTGAAGCCGCCGTTGAAGGTGAATTTCAGATTCCCCTGCTGCACCGTGACCGGCTTGTTGCCAGCGCTGGCGATACCCGCCACGCTAACCGCGATCAGGGCCCCCAGGGCCATCGTCAACATCAGGTACTTGCGCATATCCTCTTTGTCTCTCCTTTGCGGCCTGCCCGTCCCAGGGCCGATCCGTCGGAAGCGTGTGGTTGCAACTTCTCTCCAGCCGGTCAAACTACCACCCGGACGTTCTTCGTAAACCCGCCGGTCCCCCGAAAGGAGCGGTGCGGCTCCTCAGGAGGGCTGCATTGAGAGGCGGACCCGCTCGCGCTGCGCGGCAGCACCCTCCGCGCCGAGGTAGGGGAGCGTGATCCAGAACATCAGGTCGGGAAGCCGGCTCGGCAGGCGCGAGGCCGCTCCGTGGAGGATCTCGCTGTAGAGGAGCTCGTTGACGCCGCCGGCGACTGCGACCGAGGTAATTCCGGGCAGCTCGAAAGAGGTCGCGGAGCGGCCTGACTCGAGGAAGCCGGTGAACTGGCGCAGGGCGGCGTCGCGACGGGTAAGCGCCTTCGGGCCGGCGGCGAGGACCTCGACGATCGCGAAGCGCGCCTCAGCCGGATGCTTGGAGAGGTGCGCCAGAAGGGCCTCGAGCGCGCCGGCGACCCGCTCCGCCCACGGCGCCCCCGGCTTCGATTCAAAGGCCTCGGTCGCCTCCCCGAGCAGGTTGCCCAGCAGCACGTCGTAGGCGGCGAGGAAGCAGTCCTCCTTGCTGTCGAAGAGTTCGTAGAAGGTCTTTCGCGAGACCCCGGCGACCCCAATCACGTCAACGACCCGCGTGTCGGGATATCCGCGCTCGGAGACCACCTCAATCATCGCCTGGTGGATGCGGCTGCGCTGGGACTCGGTCACCGCCTCCCTCGGCAAGCCGTGCCTTCCCCGGGGCAGCCGCTCTTTGGACTTGGCAGAGCGTCTAGTGGAAGCCACTGACTCCACTGTAGAGCAGGGATGTATTGATGGACCTTTTTTGCGTAAAATCAGGTTATGGGAGAAATCGCGAGGATCGGACTCGGCTTTACGCTGGTCGCCTTGGTCGTGCTCGCCCTCGGGTGCGGCAGCGGCGATTCAAGCACCGTGGCGGCCACGTCGAGGGAATCACAGCTGTACCCGTGGCTGAAGGGTCCCAGCCGGGAGTTCCTCATCCGCGGTGGCGACAACATCGTGCAGACCTTCGGCCGAGAGGCATCGAAGTCGGAACGGGAACAGGCCGATGAAGTCATTCAGGCCTGGATGAAAGCCCGCGCCGCCCAGGACTGGGCCAAGGACTGCAGCTACTTTTCCCGGGCGTACATCCACAACCTGATCTACACAGATGCCGTCAGAGTCTCCGGCGGAAAGGTGAAGAACTGCGCTCAGGGCCTGGCCTTCTTCGGTCATGAAGCGTCAGGCAGCTACAAGAACAACCTGACGGGGCCGATCGACAGCTTGCGGGTGGGCGAAGGCCACGGCTATGCGCAGTACCACGGCAATGACGGTCACGACTGGGTGATCACCGTCGAACGAGAAGGCGGTAAGTGGTGGGTCAGCATCGCCAGCCCGATCGGCCGCAGTAGCTGAGGCAGCCCCGGCTGCTCAGCCGTCGAGCCAGATGACCTGCTCGCGGTCGGGTCCGACTCCGACCAGCCGCACCGGCACGCCGACGAAGTCGGCGATGAAGCCGAGGTAATCGCGCGCCTCCTGCGGCAGGTCGGCGGCGCTGCGGCAGGCGGTGAGGTCGAGGTCGAAGCCCGGCAGCTCCTCGTACTCCGGCGTAGCCGAGTGGAGGATCGACTGGTGGTAGGGGAAGGTGTCGAGCTCGGCGCCTTCTTTGGAGCGGTAGCGGACTGCGACCCGCAGCGGGCCGATGCCGCTCAAGACGTCGAGCTTGGTGATCGCCAGCGCGTCCATGCTGTTGAGGCGGACGGCGTAGCGGAGCGCCACCAGGTCCATCCAGCCGGTCCGGCGACGGCGACCGGTAGTGGTGCCGAACTCGTGGCCCCGCTGGATCATCTGCTCGCCGACCTCGTCGAAGAGCTCGGTCGGGAAGGGACCGGCGCCGACCCGGGTCGCGTAGGCCTTGGCGATCCCCCAGACCTCGTCGATGTCCTTCGGCCCGATGCCGGCGCCGACGGTCGCCGCGCCGGCGATCGGGTTGGACGAGGTGACAAACGGATAGGTGCCGTGGTCGAGGTCGAGAAGCGTCGCCTGCGCGCCCTCGAAGATCACCGTCTCCTCGGCGTCGAGGGCGTCCCAGCAGAGGCGGGCGGTGTCGGCGATATGGGGCTCGAGCCGGTGGCCGAAGTTGATGTGTTCCTCGACCATCGTGTGGAGGTCGAGGCGCGGATCGGGTTCCTGGGCGCCGGCCTCGCCCGACTTCGTCTCCTCGCCTGCCTCCTTTAGCCGTTTGCGCCGCTGCACCGAGAGCTCGCGCAGCGCCTGCTGCTTGGGCTCCAGGGCGGCGCGGATCTTCGTCCGCAGGATCTTCTCGTCGAGCAGGTCCTGGACCCGGATCCCCAGCCGCAAGGCCTTGTCGGCGTAACAGGGGCCGATACCGCGGCGGGTGGTGCCGATCGAAAGCTTCCCCAGCTTCGTCTCCCCAGCCGTGTCGAGCAGCACGTGGTAGGGCATGATCAGGTGCGCGTTGGCGGAGATCCGCAGGTTGGCGACGCCGATCCCCGCCCGTTTAAGGTTGTCGATCTCCCCCAGCAGGACCCGTGGGTCGACGACGACGCCGTTACCGATCACGCAGGTCTTGTCTTCGTGGAGGATCCCGGAAGGGATCAGGTGGAACTTGAACTCCTCGCCGCCGCGGACGATCGTGTGGCCGGCGTTGTTGCCGCCCTGGAAGCGGACGATCGTGGTAGCGCGCTCGGCGAGCAGGTCAACGACCTTCCCCTTCCCCTCATCACCCCATTGGGCTCCGACTATGACTACGCCAGGCATGCCGCGGAGGATTGTGACGAGTGACCGGGACCGATGCGGAGCGGATCAGGCCGAGGCGATGCGATGCTGCGATTTTTCGCGATGGTCGGCGCCGAAGAGCGGCAGCGGGTCGCCGCAGATCTCGATCAGCCGCGAGACCGTGCGCCGCCCGATCTGGTCCTCCAGCTGCTGCTGGCCCTTATCTACGTCGCCCTGGGCATTGCTCGTGACCAGCATCGGCCGCTGGTTCTCGTAGCGCTCGTTGACCACCGCGTAGAGCTGCTCGACGACCCAGTCCGTGTGACGCTCGGAGCCGAGGTCGTCGATGTAGAGGAGGTCGACCGAGGTGACGCGCTCGAAGAACTGCGCGTAGGCGTTCTCGGTCTCCGCTTCCTGGTAGGTCTGGCGGATCCGGGTCAGCAGCTTTGGCGTGAAGTAGACGCCAACAGACTTGCCCGCCTTCAGGGCTTCGCTCGCGATCAGCATCCCCAGCGTCGTCTTGCCGGTGCCGGTGTCGCCCATGAACCAGAGGCCGCGCCCCTCGGCGAGGTTCGCGTCGAGGTTCTCGACGTAGTCGCGAGCCGCCTGGACGACGTGCCGGGTGGTCATGTCCCGCGCCATGTCGGCGACCGGCGGGCGATCGAAGGAGACGCCCCGGTAGCGGGCCGGGATCGCCGAGGCGATCCCACGGCTGCGGCCCTTGTTCAGCCGCTCGGCCCGGCAATCGCAGGGACGCGCGACGTCTTCGGGGCCGAGGATCCAGCCGGAGCCGTCGCAGACGCCGAGCGGGCAGGCCTGCTCGCGGAAGGGCTCGGAGCGGGCGATCGCCGGCATCAGAAGTCAGGCCCCGCGGCCGCGGCGGCGTCGAAGGGCGGCTCTTCGCCGGCCGGCTGCTCGATCGGCGGCTCGGTGTGGGCGTGGTCGGCGAATTTCGGGAAGCGGTCGAGGAAGACCAGCTTCCGGGTTCCGATCGGGCCGTTCCTGTGCTTGGCGATGATCAGGTCGGCAAGGCCGTCGGGCTCCTCGTCGGGGTCGCGGTAGTAGTCCTCGCGATAGAGGAAGGCGACGACGTCGGCGTCCTGCTCGATCTGCCCCGACTCGCGCAGGTCGGAGAGCTGCGGCTTCGGCGGCGTCCGCTGCTCGGGCGCCCGCGAGAGCTGGGAGATCGCGACGACCGGGACCTCGAGCTCGCGGGCGAGGATCTTCAGCCCGCGGCTGATCTGGCCGACCTGCTCGACCCGGTTGGCGCGGTGGTCGTCGGAGCGCATCAGCTGGATGTAGTCGAGGATGATCAGGCCGAGGCCGCCCCGCTCCTGTTCCTGGGCGTGCAGCCGCCGCGCCTTCGCCCGCAGGTCGAGGATGCCGAGGTCAGAGGAGTCGTCGAACCACAGCGGCGCTTCCTCGAGCTCGTTGCAGGCGCGGACCACCTTCGGCCAGTCGCGCTGGTTGACTTGCCCTTTGCGCAGCTTGTCGCCCGAGATCCGCGCCCGGCAGGCGATGAAGCGCTGGGCGAGCTCGACCTCGGACATCTCCAGCGAGAAGAAGGCGACCGGCATCTGCTTCTTCACGGCGACGTTTTCGGCGATGTTGGCGACCAGCGCGCTCTTGCCCATCGCCGGGCGAGCGGCAACGATGATCAGGTTGCCGGGCTGGAAGCCGCCGGTGACCGCGTCGACGTCGCGGAATCCGGAAGGCGTTCCGGTCAGTTCGGTCTCGCCGGTGGAGAGCTTCTCGAGGCGGTCGACCTCGTCGTGGAGGATGTCGGAGAGCCTTTTGAAGTCGCTCGCCTGCTCTTTGTGGGCGACCTCGAAGAGCAGTTTCTCGGCCCGCTCTGAGAGCTCGCGCGGTTCGCCGTCGCGCTCGTTGACCCAACCCTGGATCTCCTGTCCGGCCCCCAGCAGCCGCCGTAGCAGCGAGTTCTGCTGGACGATCTCGGCGTAGTGCTTGGCGTTGGCAGCGGCGGGGACTTTCGCCGCCAGCTCGGAGACGTAGTGCCTGCCGCCGGTCTCGTCGATCTTGTTGCGCTGGGTCAGCGCCTCGCTAACGCTGAGCTCGTCGACCGGCTTCGAGGCGGCATAAAGGTCGTGGATGGCGCCGAAGATCTCGCGGTGCTTGTCGAGGTAGAAGTCAGCCGCGTTCAGCTTCACCTCGTCGATCACTCGCGTCAGCGTCGACTCGGCGACCAGCATCGCGCCCAGGACCGACTCCTCGGCCTCGATGTTCTGCGGGGGGACGTGGGTCGACGGCTGCGGCATGGCTCTTAGTAAAGGCGTCAGTCCGGCGGGATCCTGGGAGCGGGACGAGGCGCTCGCCAAGCAAACCAGAGGCCCGACACACGGACGTGACCCTTCCGTGCAAATGCCGTGGAAAAGCCGTTCGCGCTTCCGCGCGCCTTCGCCTGCTTTATGCGGCAGTTCCGAAGGAGAGCTGGTGATGGTGGGCGGGAGGGATCAGCCCCTCCTGCTCCTGCCGCCGCTCGCCGCGGCGCAGCATCCGCAGGGTGAGGATGGCGATGCTGAGGAGCGCGGTGGCGCCGAGGCTCAGCTGGACGCTGAGCAGGCCTTCGCGGCTCCAGTAGACGTCACGCAGGTCGAGCAGCAGCGCCGCCTCGTCGAAAGTGAGGCCGATGCCGGCGCCCATCGGGATCGCCAGCCGCTGCTCGACTTCGTCGTTGTCGGTCAGCAGCGCCGCGGTGCCGGAGCTGAAGGCGAGAAGGATGCCCGGCACGAAGTGGTGGATGTGGCGTCCGCCGATGTGGACGTTGCGGAAGGGGCCGCGGCCGTCACGGATCGCCCAGGTCGAGAGGCGGACCAGGGCGAAGGAGCCGAGGAAGCCGGCGAGCAGGTTGAAGAGGACGGCTTCGGTGCGGGGGGCCTCGGAGTAGCCGCGGACGGCGACGCCAACGGTGTCGGCGGCGGCGGCCGGCGCCGATTCCAGCAGCGCTTCGGGGTCATGTGCCTCGCTTGCCCGCCGCGCCAGCATGCGGCTGAACTGCCCGGCGACGACGGCGCCAGCGGCACCGAGGGCAACCGCAGCCAGACCAACCGTCGCTCGATCGGAGCGAACCCAGCCGGACCTGCGACGGCGAAAGGGGACTACTTCTCCTCGCTGATGATCGTCTTCACGGCGGCGTTGGTGCCGTCGGAGAGCTGGATCTCAACCATAAAGGTGCCGAGCTCGCGCAGCGGCTGCTCGAGCTGGACCTGTTTTTTGTCGATCCGCAGGTCGCGCGCCTCGCGCAGGGCGTCGACGATCTCCTTCGGCCCGACCGAGCCGAACAGCTTGCCGTCCTCGCCGGCCCGCTGGTGGATCGTGAGGACAGTTTTGCCGAGCAGCCCGGCGGCTTCGGATTCGCGTTCGCGGCGCTGTTCGGCGGCCCGCTCGGCCGCCTCCATCCGCCGTTTCGCTTCCTCCAGCGCCCCAGCGGTCGCCGGCTGGGCCAGCTTACGCGGGACCAGGTAGTTGCGCAGATAGCCGGGGGCGACGTCGACGACGTGGCCGCGCTCGCCGAGGGACTCGACGTCCTGAAGCAGGATCGCCTGTGCCATCAGCGCTCTCCGACGTAGGGAAGCAGGGCGATTTCGCGCGCCCGCTTCACCGCCACCGAGAGCTGGCGCTGGTGGCGGCGGGAAAGTCCGGTGACCCGGCGGCCGCGCGTCTTCCCCTTGTCGGAGAGGAAGCGCCGCAGCAGGTTGAGGTCCTTGTAATCGACGACCTCGGAGTTGACCCGCGTGTATTTGCGGGGACGCGAGCGATCGGCGCCGCGCCTGCCGCCGCGCCGCGCCCCGCCCGTACGTGATGAAGACTCAGATGCTCGTGCCATCGGCGCGAGATGCTACAGAGCGCCGCTGGGCGGCGCTCTGTGGGCTTCATCTAGGGAGATTCCTTAAAAGGGAATGTCGTCTTCGCTGGCGCCGCCGCCACCGGCAGGGGCGGTTTCGAAGTCGCCCATGTCCGCCGGGACGTCGCTCTGCGGCGGCGAGAAGCCGCCTCCACCGCCGTTGCCATTGCCGCCGCCCCCGGAGCCGTCACGGGATCCGAGGAACTGGACGGTGTTGGCGATGATCTCGACGCTCTGGCGTTTGTTGCCGCCCTGGTCCTCCCACTCGCGCCAGTCGAGCCGGCCTTCGACCGCCACTGGGCGGCCTTTCGAGAGGTAGTTGGCGCAGTTCTCGCCCTGCGCTCCCCAAACGGTGACGTCGAAGTAGTTGGGCTTGTCGACCCAGTTGCCGCTCTGGTCTTTGCGGCGGCTGTTGACCGCGACCCGAAGCTTGCACACGGCGGTGCCACTGCCGAGATGACGCAGCTCCGGATCCCGGGTCAGGTTCCCGGTGACGACCACCACGTTCACATTCGAAGCTGCCAATTCACTCACTCCTTGCGCATTCGCTTGTCTGGACTCCAGTCTAAGGAGGTGGGCGGCGCAACTCGCCCCCCTGACAAGGGGGTTCCCGCAAACACGGCGGCCTGTGAAGCCGCTTACTCCTCGGAATCGTCGGGGGAGTCGCCGCGATCCTCGCGGGCCCCCTGGGCGCTGCGCTCGCGCGGGCCGGGAGCGGCCGTGGCAGCGGGCGGGACGATCACCGGGGCGTCGGGATCGACCTTGAAGATGCGGAACCGGAGGACGCCGTCGGCGATCTTCAGGTTGTGGTCGAGCGAGTCGAGCAGCTCGCTCGAGGCCTCAAACCGCATCCAGCGATAGTCGGCCTCGGTGCGGTTGTTGATTTCGTAGGCCATCTTCCGCAGGCCCCAGCTGTTCTCGTGTTTGAGGCTGCCGGAGCCCTCGACCTGGCCGCGCGCATCCTGCGCCAGCGCATCGCGGGCGGGGGCGTCCAACTGGGGGTCCAGCATCAGGACAAGCTCGTATTCACGGGGTGCGGCCAAAACGGCGAAGGACTATAGCGGCGAGTTGCCGCCGAGGACGCCCGCTCCGCGCCGCATTCGACGGTCTAGTCTCTGGGACGTGAGCTCTTCGCCGCTGATCATCGTCTCCAACCGGGGGCCGCTGCAGTTCGATCGCGACGAGAACGGCGAGCGCACGGTGCGCCGCGGCGGCGGCGGCCTGGTCACCGCGCTGTCCGGTCTGGTCTCCCACCGCGACGCGCTCTGGATCGCCTCGGCGATGACCGACGAGGACGTCGAGGTCTCGAACGAGGTCGGAGGGCCGATCGAGCAGGAGCTGGACGGGGTCGACTACCGCGTCCGTTTGGTCGGCAGCGACCCAACCGCCTACGACCGCTTCTACAACGTCATCGCCAACCCGATCCTCTGGTTCATCCAGCACTACCTCTGGGACATCTCCAACGCGCCGGATATCCGCCAGCAGGAGCTCGACGCCTGGGACTACGGCTACCAGACGGTCAACGAGGACATCGCCAAGGCCGTGCTCGCCGAGATCGAGGGGCAGGAGCGGCCGCTGGTGATGCTCCACGACTACCACCTCTACACGGCGCCGGGGATGATCCGGGCCGAGCGGCCAGACGCCTTCCTCCACCACTTCGTCCACATCCCCTGGTCGCAGCCGGACAGCTGGCGGATCCTCCCCAACCGGATCCGCGAAGCGATCTACGAGGGGATGCTGGCCAACGACATCATCGGCTTCCACACCCACGCCTACTGCATCAACTTCCTCCGCTGCTGCGACGAACTGCTCGAGGACGTTGAAGTCGATTACCACGCGGCCGAGGTGCGTCACGCCGGCGGCAAGACGATCGCCCGCGCCTACCCGCTCGGGATCGACGCTGAGCGCCTGAAGCGAGCGGCGGCCTCGCCCGAGGTGGCAGAAGCCGAGCGCGAGGTGCTCGAGCGCCGGCGCCAGCACCTGATCATCCGCGTCGACCGCGCCGACCTCTCGAAGAATGTGCTGCGCGGCTTCACCTCCTTCGACACCTTCCTCACCCAGCACCCTGAGTTCCGCGAAAAGGTCACCTTCATCGCCCACCTTCAGCCCTCGCGCCAGGACGTGCCCGAGTACGCCGAGTACCTGGAGCGGATCGAGGCGCTCGTCGCCGTCGTCAACCACCGCCACGGCACCACCGACTGGATGCCGATCGACCTGAAGATCTACGAGAACTTCCACGATGCCGTCGCCCGCTACAAGCACTTTGATCTGCTGATGGTCAACTCGCTCTTCGACGGGATGAACCTGGTCGCCAAGGAGGCGCCCGCGGTCAACACCCGCGACGGGGTGCTGATGCTCTCCGAGAACACCGGCTCCCATGAGGAGCTGACCGACTACGTCCTCTCGGTCAACCCCTTCGACATCCAGGAGCAGGCCGATGCGATCTACCGGGCACTGACGATGGACCCCGAGCAGAAGCGGCGCTGGGCGGAGGGTCTGCGCGAGATCATCTTCTCCCGCAACCCCGGCGACTGGGTCGACGACCAGCTGAAGGACATCGAAGACGCACGACAGTCCGTCGCCTGAGGGGGAGAGTTTCCAGGCGCCCGGCCCTTAAGGGGTCGTGCGCGGGGTGCGAGTGCGATGGGCAAGTGCGGCGAAAGCGGCGGCAGCGGCCGCACTCGTCCTGGTCGCCCTGCAAGCCCTTCCGACTCTCCTCAAGCCGCCGGAGCCACCACCTCTGGCGCCCGACGTCGGCCTGCCGCAGGTCGTGACCGCTTTGCCACCAAGGGACGCCGAGCCCGAACCGCATCAGATTTCCCCTCCAGCAGGTAGGAAATCTGATGCAGTTCCCAGACGAGAGCCGACACCGCGCCGGAAGCACCGGGGCGGGCGCGAGCACCGACGGCCTGCTCCTGTCGCCGAGGCGCCTTCGCCGGCGTCTGAACCGCCTTCCACGACGCCCGAACCTGCGCCTGCTCCTCCGTCTGAACCCGCGCCGGTTGGCCCGCCGCCTGCGGCCTCATCACCCCCGCCCCCCGGCGACGGGTCGGAAGAGTTCGCGCCGCGCTAGTGGCTAACCCAGATCGGTGAAGAGCTGGAGCCAGTCGCGGAGCAACCTCGGGGTGAGGAACTCGCGGCGGGCGTGCTCCTTGCCCTCGCGGCCGAGCTTCTTGCCGAGCTCGGGGTCGCGGAGGATCTCCAGGCAGCGCTCGGCGCACTCGTCGGGCGAGTTGACCAGGTAGCCGCTGACCCCGTCCTCGATCTGCAGCGGGATGCCGCCGACGTTGCCGGCCACCGTCGGCCGCCCCTTCCAGAGCGCCTCGGTGACGGTGAGGCCGAAGCCCTCGCGGATCGACTTCTGCAGGCAGACGTCGGACTGCGACTGGAAGGCGTTGACCTCGATCGCGCCGACGTTGTTGAGGTTGCTGAGGATTTTGATGTCCTCGTCGCCGCCCGCGTATTCGAAGGTCTTCTGGAAGTACTCCATCCCCTCGGGGTCGTCGGTGGCCATCGAGCCGACCATCGCCAGCTGCGCCTCCGGCACCTGCTCGGTCACCTGGCGGTAGGCGTCGATGACGCCGATCGGGTCCTTCCACGGGTCGAAGCGGCTGACCTGGGTGATCAGCGGCCGGTCGACGTCGATCCCGAACTGGCGGCAGACGAAGGCGGCGTCCTCGGGCGAGAAGGCCATGTTCTTCGGCGAGAGCGGGTCGATCGCCGGCGGGATGATGTTGACCGCCTCGCGGTGGCGGCCCATGTCGTTGGGCACGTACTGGTCCATGTGCCAGACCGAGGCGTCGTACTCTTCGATCATCGGCAGCAGCCGCTCGATCGGCGCCGGGTTCGGCGTCGAGAGGTCGATGTGGCAGCGCCAGATCCAGCGCCCACCCTTCTCCTTCGCCCCCCGTCGCAGGCCGATCGGCTGCGGGTCGTGAACGATGACCACATCCCATTCGCCCTGCAGCCCCTCAGCGTTCATCTGGTTGATCTCGTCGAAGACCGCCCACTGCTCCTCGCTCAGCGTCTCCTCTGCCCCCTGTAGGGAGTTGTGGAGGAGCTTGGTCGCGTTGAAGAACTCTTCTTTGCCGAAGATCACATGCCAGTGCGCGTCGACGCCGACGTCGCGCATCAGCGGCACCAGGGTGTACAGGATCTCGGAGACGCCGCCGCCGAACGCGGTGGCGCTGACGTGCAGGACCCGCTTCCCTTTCAGCGGCTCGGCGAGCTGGCGGATCTGCTCCGTCAGGTCTTTACCGACCACGTGGGTGTAGTCGGACAGGGTCTTGGGGCCGAGGGCGACTTCCTGAAGCAAGGCTGGAGTTCTACACCGATAGGCGGCGACATGTTGTCCAGCCGCGGTGGCTGGGCCGGCTAGCCGGACGAAGGACTGTCGGGCCGCTCGCCCAGCGTCAGCTCGACCTTCTCGCGCTGATCGTCGTGCAACACCGTCAGCGTCACCTTGTCTCCGGGCTTGTGGGCGGCGATCACCCGGGCGAGATCGTTTTCCTCGACGATGTCCTGGCCGTCGATCTGCAGGATCACGTCGCCGCCGGCCTGGTATTTGCCCGCTTGGAAGCGGACTTCTTCGTCGCCGCCTTCGAGCCCAGCCTTCTCGGCGGGGCCGCCGGAGACGACTTCGGAGAGCAGGCCGCCGAAGGTCGTGTCGAGGCCGAGCCGGCGGGCGAGCTGGGGGTAGAGCGCCTGGCTGGAGACTCCCATGTAGGCGTATTCGGCGGTTCCGTCTTCGCGCAGCTGGGCTACCGAGCGCTTGATCGCCGAGATCGGCACTGCGAAGCCGACGCCGTCGTTGGCGCCGGAGTTGGTCTCGATCTGCTGGTTGATCCCGACCACGCGGGCGCCGGCGTCGAGCAGCGGGCCGCCGGAGTTGCCGGGGTTGATCGAGGCGTCGGTCTGGATCGCGCCGAAGATTTCGAACTGGGTCAGGGATTTGACCGAGCGGTCGGTGGCGGAGACGACGCCGACCGAGAGCGACTGCTGCTCGCCGAACGGGCTGCCGATCGCCGCCACCGGCTGGCCGACGCGGAGGTCGGCGTCGTCGCCCAGCTCGAGCGGGTGCAGCGGCAGACCGGCGGGGGCGACCTTCAGCAGGGCGACGTCGACGAAGGGGTCGAAGCCGACGATCTCGGCGGGGACGACGTTGCGATCGGGGAACTCGACGTAGACGTTCTTCGCCTCCTCGCGCTTGCCGGTCGATTCGTCGGTGACGACATGGGCGTTGGTGACGATCTCGCCGTCTTCGTCGAGGACGAAGCCGGAGCCCTCAGCGGCGCCCTGATCGAAGACCGAGCGGATCGTCACTACCCCGGGCGCCGCCTGGCGGTAGACGCCGGTGGCGTCGAAGCCGGGGCTCGAGGTCTCGACCGCGACCTGCGGCGTGGGTGCGGGGCCGGGTTCCCGCGAGACGTTCGCGCTCGAGGAGCCAGTCGCGGTGGAGCCGCTTTCCTCTCCGCCGGAGCCGCAGCCGGCGAGCAGTGCCAGGCAGAGCAGCAGCGCCACGAGGGCGCCCGGCTTCTTCACGCCGCTGCCCTGGAGGGCGCGCGGGAGGGCCGGGGCGGGAGCGTCGCGGCGGGACCGGGCGGGAGGTCGAGGGTGAAGGCGGTGAAGCGCCGGCTGGAGCTGATCCTGATCTCGCCGCTCATCCGTTGCGCCAGCTCGCTGGCGATCGCCAGGCCGAGCCCCGAGCCGCCGGCGGTGTCGGCGGTGTAGAAGCGCTCGAAGATCCGCTTCTGCACGCGCTGGGGGATGCCGGCGCCCTCGTCGGAGACGGTCAGCTCGGCACGGCCGTTGGCGGAATAGGTGGTCACGGTGACGTCGGTGCCCTCGGGAGTGTGGGTGAGGGCGTTGTCAAGCAGGATACGGATCACCTGCCGCACCCGATCAGGGTCGCCGAGGGCGATCACCGCCTCGTCGGGCGTGCGCAGCTGCAGGCGCGAGCCGCGCAGGTCGGCGCGCGGCCCGAACTCCCTCGTCACCTCACGGGCGAGGGCGCTGAGGTCGACGGTGCTGGCCCGCATCACCACCGCGCCGGCGTCGAGCTGGGAGAGGTCGAGCAGGTCGGTCGTCAGCTTGGTCAGGCGCTCGATCTGCTGGCGCATCGTCCGCACGAACTCGGCCCGCTCCTCCGGGCTCGGGTCCTCGTCTTCGAGCAGCTCGACGAAGCCGCCGAGGCTGAAGATCGGCGTCCGCAGCTCATGTGAGGCGTTGGCGATGAACTGCTTGCGGGCGCTGTCGAGCTCGGCGAGGCGCCGCTGCATCTCGTTGAAGGTGCGGGCGAGCTGGCCGAGCTGGCCGACCGAGGCGACCGGGATCGTCGTTTCGAAGTTGCCGTCGGCGACTTTGCGGGCAGCTTCCTGCAGCCGCTGGATGCTGCTCGCCGAAGAGCGGGTGTAGTAGAGCCCGACTGCGGTTGCGATCGCCACCGCGATCATGCCGCCGGTGAGGATCTGCAGCTTGACCGCGTCGTTGCCGCTGGCCGAGCCGCCGACCGCCACCGCGTAGACGTAGACGATGACCGTGGCGCCGACCGCGATCGCAATCGAGATCAGGGTGATCCGGCTCGCCAGGTCGCTGAGCCGCAGCCGCCGCATCCGCTACTCCCGGAAGCGGTAGCCGACCCCGCGCACGGTGAAGAGGTAGTCGGGCTCCTTCGGGTCGCTCTCCAGCTTCTCGCGCAGGTGGCGGATGTGGACGTCGACCGTGCGCGGGTCGCGGTAATCGGAGTCGCCCCAGACGTGCTCGAGCAGGGTCTCGCGGGTGAGCACGCGGCCGGGCGAGCGGGCGAGGGCGCCGAGGATCTCGAACTCGACGTAGGTGACTTTGACCTCCTCGTCGCCGAGGGTGACCATGCGGCGGTCGAAGTCGATCGTCAGCTCGCCGGTCTCGATTGCCCCGCCCGCCTCCGCGACGCTCTCGCCGGCCATCCGCGAGCGCCGGAGCGCCGCTTTCACCCGGCTGCGGAACTCGCGCATCGAGAAAGGCTTGGTGATGTAGTCGTCGGCGCCGACCTCGAGGCCGGCGACCTTGTCGGTCTCGCTGCCTTTCGCGGTCAGCATGATGATCGGCACCTGGCTGCGCGAGCGCAGCTGGCGGCAGACTTCGACGCCTCCCATTCGCGGCAGCATCAGGTCGAGGATGACGAGGTCGAAGCGGCCTTCTTCGAAGCGGCGGAGGGCTTCTGAGCCGTCGAGGGCGGAGGTGACGTGGTAGCCGTCCTTGCGCAGCGGGTAGCTCAGCAGCGTCTGAATCGACTGCTCGTCATCGACGAGGAGGATGCGTGCGGAGCCGTTCGCCATCGATAGAAGGGTAATCAGCGGGCCAGTTTGGACGCATGTGCGAGTACTAAGAACTAAGGATGCGGGTATCGAAGCCGATAATGACCGCGAGACTGATGCAGCCGCACGAGTTGAAATCCCTTGTTGAAGCCGGGGCCTACAAGCCGGACCCGGGTGAGATCGCGATGGCGATGCTAAGCCGCCGAGGTGTCCGTGAGCTGCTCACCGGAATGCAGCCGGCTAGTCACCGAAATGGTCATAGCCCCGACTCTCCAGTAGCCCGCCCCCGGGCAGCCTGAGCTCGACCCCCTCGCCCGCGACGACCTGGCCGATCGGGGTCAGGTTGGTCTCCGCTTCATCAGCGAGGGCTTCGGAGGCGGCAACCAAGCCGTCTGGAGGAAGCGACGCCAGCAGCTCGTAGTCCTCGCCGCCTGAAACCGCAAGCTCGAGCGGGTCTCGCCCGGCCGCGGCGGCGACCTCGGCCAGGCCTTTGGCCAGCGGCAGCGTTCCCGTTTCGATCCGCAAGGCGACGCCGCTGGCGTCGGCGAGGTGACGGGCGTCGCCGGCGAGGCCGTCGCTGAGGTCGATCATCGCCCTCGCCCCCGCCGCGGCGAGGGCTCGGCCGGATCGCAGGCGCGGCAGCGGTTCGAGCTGGCGGCCGCGCAGCCGCGCGGCGGTGCTCTCGGCGAGGGCCCGGCCGAGCTCCGGCCGCTCGAGCAGCAGGCGGCCGGCAGCGGCGCCGCCAAGCTCGCCGGTGACGACGAGCAGGTCCCCGGGGCGGGCACCGGATCGGGGGACGAGGTCATCGGCGCTGCCGCCGTGGCCGACGACGGTCACCGCCAGGGTTAGGGCCGGGGCGCGGGTGAGGTCGCCGCCGGCGAGCGTAGTGCCGGTCTCGGCGGCGAGCGCCAGCAGTCCCTCGAGCAGTGCGTCGAGCTCCTCCTCGCCGAGGTCGAGCGGGGCGCCGAGGACGACGTAGGCCTCACCCGCCTCGGCCCCCATCGCGGCGAGGTCGGAGAGGGCCGTTGCGAGCGCCTTGCGACCGATCGCCTGCGCCGGCGCCTCGTCGCGGCGGAAGTGGACCCCGTCGACGATCGCGTCAACGGAAGTTGCGGTCGCCCCCCCGGGGACGGTGACCGCGGCGTCGTCGCCGCTGCCAAGCCTGACCCGCGGCCCGGCCGGGGGGAGCCGCTCGCGGAGCCGCGCCAGCAACTCGAACTCGCCCATCCCCCGACTATCCCAAATACTGGGTGGCAATCACTAAGGTGCGCGGTCGTGGAGCGCCGCCAGCCATTCCTGCACCGCGTCGGCGAGGTCGGCTCGAAGGTGGGGAAAAAGCCCCCGCGCAGCCGCAAAGTCAGGCTTGCCCTGCAGGTCGGGCTCGCCGCGCTGATCTTCGGCTTCCTCGTCCTCACGGTCATCGACCAGTGGTCGGAGATCAAGAGCGAAGGCGTTCACTTCCACGTCGTCTGGCTGATCCCGGGGATCGTGATCCTGCCGATCTACTTCGCGATCAGCGCCCTCGGCTGGGACCTCACCCTGCGCTTCATGGGCCACCACCTGGGGATCGGCCGGGCCCAGGTCGCCTGGGGACAGCCGCTGCTCGCCCGCTACGTGCCCGGCAGCGTCCTCTACGTGCTCGGCCGGGTCCTGCTCTCGGAAAAAGCCGGCGTGCCACGGCGGATCACGATCGCCAGCATCGTCTACGAACAGGCGATCTCGGCCACCTCGGCTATCGTCGTCGCCGCCTACTTCATCATCAAGCACCCCGACTTACAGGGGGATTCTTGGCGTTGGGGAGTGCTGCTGCTGATCGCCCTGGCGATCGTTGTCCTGCACCCGAAGGTATTCGGGCCGCTGTCGACCAAGGCGCTGCGGGCGCTGGGTCGCGAGCCGCTGCCGGAAGTGATCTCGCTGCGCGGCGTGCTGGCGCTGATCGTCTTCTACTCGCTCAACTGGGTCGTGGTCGCCTTCGGGATCTACTGCGTCGCCCGCTCGGTCACCTTCATCCCCTTCAACGACCTTCTGCTGGTCGGTTCGGCGCAGGCGATCGGTTACTTCGCGGCGCTGGTCACGCTCGTCGCCCCGGCTGGGCTGGGGGTCCGCGACGCCGCCTTCGCCTGGGCGGTGAAGGCGGCGCTGCCTAGCAAGAGCTTCGCCCTCGGCTCGCTGATCGCGATCGCCGTGCGCGGGGTGATGACCGTCGGCGAACTCATCTACGTTGGCATCGTCACCGCGGTCGGGCGCCACGAGAGATGGAGCATCCACACGGGCATCCTGCACCCGTCGCCCGAGGAGGAAGCGGCGGTTCAATCAGAGGGGAATGCGGGCGCCTAGCTGGTAGGCGGTTAAGGCGAGCGTTAGGAGCTGGAGGGTGCGGTCTCTTGAGATGGCCGCTAGGGGGAGGGGCCAGATTAAGTACCAGGGGAGGAGCCAGGCGGTGGCTAAGAGGAGGCCGAAGGCTGCCCAGGCGGCGGCGCGGATCCAGTCGGCGCCGTGGGCGGTCCAGGTGAGGAGGTAGAGGATGAGGGCGGCGAAGAGGAGCGCTGCCGCCAAGCGGACGCCGCCGGGGCCGAGGCCGGTGATGCGGGCGAGGGTGATCGGGATGCTCATGTGGCTCGTGCGGCTCTGGTTCTCGCCCGCCAATCCGAAGCCGTGCAGCCAGTCCCAGCCGAACGCGAGGTAGGCGAGGAGCCCGATCGCGACGGTGGCGCCCAGGGCACCGGTGAGCAGTCGCCCCCGTTCGCGGGTACCTACGAGGGCGAAAGGGGCTAGGAAGGCGGCGGAGAGCTTGGTGGCTATCGCGGCTACCAGGGCGACACCGCCGCTGAGCTCGCGGGTGCTGAGGATGGCGGCGACCGCGAGCATCGCGAAGAGCATCGTCAGGGCGTCGTTGTGGGCGCCGCCGACGACGTGGACGAGGACGAGCGGGTTGAGGGCGACGAAGGCAGCGGTGCGCAGTGGGTCGATGCCACGCCAGGCGGCGATCCGGGCGGTGATGGCGGTGACGCCGAGGACCGCGAGTGCGGCGACCGCCTTCAGAACGGCCACCGCGAGGCCGACCGGCAGCCATGCCAGCGGGTAGGTGAGGAGGGTGAAGAGGGGGCCGTAAGCGCTGGTCGCTTCGGTCCAGGTGACCTCAGCGTAGGCGGGGTCGCCGGGTGCCCCCAGCGGCGGGTGGACGTAGGGGTCGAGGCCGTGGCGGACGCCGAGGCGGGCGTAGTCGACGTAGCTGTAGACGTCGTGGGAGAGGAGGACGGGTGCGACCGCGAAGCCGGTGACGAGAACCACGATCAACCCCCAGACGACGCCGCGCCCGAGCCGGGGCGCCGTCCACAGGACCCCGAGGTAGGCGACGAAGCCGGCCCAGATCAGGCCGTAGGCGAGCCCGGGTGCGATCGTGGCTACCCCGGCTACCTGTTGGCGGACTTGCCGCCGCCGACTTCGCTCTGTGGCGGCGGAGGCGGCACCGGCAGCGGTTCTTGTCCAGCGCCCGGGGCGTAGGCGTTGGGGTCGTAGCCACCGACCGCGGCCGAGCCGGGAGGTGGTTCGCTACTTCCGCCGCCGCTGCCCGAGCCGGTCAGGCTGGCGTCGTCGCGTGGGCTGGAGCGCGCGTAGCGCCCGTAGAACGGGGCCCAGCTGATCTTCTGATTCGGTTCGGCGAATTCCTTGCACGGCACTCCACCGCCGCTGTAGAGCGAGTGCCAGATTTCCGCCGGGAAGGTGCCGCCGAAGACGATGATCCCGTGCACGCTCGACATCGAGACGTCGTTCGATTCGGGGTAGCCGACCCAGACCGCGGTCGCCAGGTTCGGCTGGAAGCCGGCGAACCAGGCGTCGGTGTAGCCGTCGGTGGTCCCGGTCTTGCCGGCTTGTCCGGCGCAGCCGGTGTAGGCGGCGGTGCCGGTCCCTTCGACGATGTTGTCGTGCAGCAGCCGGGTCACCTCCCAGGCGACCGGCCGCGAGAGTTTGCGCCGCGGGTTCGCGGGTTCGGGGTGGTCGACTTTGCCGTTCGGGAAGACCACCTTGGTGATCGCGATCGGGTTGCGCCGTACCCCGCCCGCGGCCAGGGTCCCGTAGGCGCTCGCCATCTCCAGCGGCGAGACGCCGATCCGCAGGCCGCCGATTCCCTCGGCCGGGATCCCATCGAGCGGCGAGGTGATCCCCATCGCGTGCGCGGTCGATGCCACTGCTTCGGGGCCGACGTCGAGGTCGAGCTGGGCAAAGACGGTGTTGTCGGAGGCGACCGTCGCCTGCTGCAGGTTGACCGTCCCCAAATAGCCTTCGTCGGCGGTGTGGACCGTCCAGTGCCCCCACTTCGGCAGGTATAGGTCGAGCGGTTTGGAGGTGTAGTAGGTCGAGTAGGGATCGATCCCTTGCTTCACCGCCGTCGTCAGCACGAAGGTCTTGAAGGTCGAGCCCGGCTGCCGGTGGCCTTGGGCGGCGAGGTTGAACTGGCTCTGGTCGTAGTAGGAGGAGTTGACCATCGCCCGGATCTGGCCGTTGCGGGGGTCGACCGAGACCAGCGCCGCCGAGGGGTCGGTCGAGTAGGGCAGCGCCGAGCGCATCGCTTCGAGGCCGACCCGCTGCAGCTCGGGGTCGATCGTCGTCTGGACCTCGAGGCCGCCGCGGCGGACCACGTCGGGCCCGTACTCCTCGATCAGCTTGTCTTCGACGTAGTCGAAGAAGTAGGGCTCGCGGTGGTCGAAGTAGCTGCTCGAGGGATCGACCCGGAGGCCGCTCGCCATCGCCCGCTTCGCCTCCGCCGCGCTGATGTAGCCGAGCTTGCGCATCTGCCGCAGCACCTGGTCGCGGCGCGCTTTCGCCGCCTTCGGGTTCAGCAGCGGGTTGTATTCGGAGGGCGCCTGCGGCAGCCCCGCCAGCAGCGCCGCTTCGGGCAGCTTCAGCTTCCAGACCGGCTTTGAGAAGAAGACCCGCGAGGCGGCGCCGACGCCGACCGCGGTGCTCCCTTCGATCGTCCCGTAGGAGGCGACGTTGAGGTAGGAGCCGAGGATTTCCTGGCGGCTGTGGCGTTCGGAGTACTCGACCGCCAGCTTCGCCTCGACGATCTTGCGCTCGAGGTTGCGCTCGGGCTTGCGGATGCAGAGGTTGCGGACCAGCTGCTGGGTGATCGTCGAGCCGCCCTCGACCGGTTCGCCGGCTTCCAGGTCCTTCACTGCCGCCCGCAGGATGCCCTCGTAGTCGACCCCGCCGTGCTCGTAGAAGCGCTGGTCCTCGATCGCCACCGTGGCCAGCTGCAAGCTCCTCGGCACCCGCTTGATCGAGACCAGCTGGCGCGAGACCGGCGAGCGGACCAGGCCCAGCTTGGTCCCGTCGGCGGCGTAGAGGACCGTGTTGCCGCCCTTGGCGATCTCCTTGCAGGAAGAGAGGGAGGGGGCGTCGGCGGCGACGTCGAGGACCCAGGAGGTGACGGCGACCGCGGCGATCCCGAGCAGCACGAAGACGCTGCCGAAGACGAGCAGGAGCTTGGCGCCGATCCCCCCGTGACGGCGCTGGCGGCGGCGATTGCGCTGCGTCATCACCCAGAGGGTACTTCGCGGACCGCGGCGCTCAGGCGGCCTTCTCTTCGACCGTGTCCGCGGTCGAGTGGTTGTGGACGGCGCCTTCGACCAGGAGCTGGTTGGGGATCACGATCGAGCTGCCGTCGCCGGGGTCGAGGTAGGTGTAGGAGAGGGTGATGTCGGTGACCCGGCCCTTGTATTCGTCGAACTCGATTCGGTCGCCGATCCGGATCGGCTGCGAGACCGCGATCTGAATCCCGGCGATCATGTTGGCGAGCGTGCGCTGGGCGGCGAAGCCGACCACGGCGACGACCAGCGCGGTCGAGGCGAGGACGCCGGTGGCCAGCCGCTTCAGCTCGGTGAACTGGCTCAGCACCAGCATCGCAACGATCAATAAGACGACGACGAAGGCGAGGCGGCGGAGGATCCGCAGCCGGGTCCGAGTCGTGCGCGAGACCTGTGAAACTGCGGGCGACATGGAGGCCAACTTAACCGCCGAGGCCGTCGCCGAGCCGCCCGAGCGGCGCCCCGACGAGTTCCCCTACGCGAACTGGGGAGCGGGGACGGCACTGGTCGGGGTGCTGGTCGCGCTGGCAGCCGGGGTCGCGATCGGCATCCCGGCGGTGATCGCCGGCCACAAGGACAATGGCGACCTCACCACGCTCGGCAACGTCGGCGTCCAGCTGGCGACCGCGCTCGGCTTCCTGCTGGTGCCGATGGCGATCGCCGCCCAGCGCGGGGCTTCGGGGATGGAGATCCTGCGGCGGCTGGGGGTGCGGCGGTTTCAGCCCTCGGCGCTGAAGTGGATGGCGGCGGCGATCGGCGCCTACCTCCTGTTCGCGACCTTCTACTCGCTGCTGATCGTCCAGCCCGAGCAGAAGGACATCGCCGAGGGCTTCGGCGCCTGGCCGGTACAGGTGCTGCTGATCGCGATCGCGGCGCCGATCAGCGAGGAGGTCTGCTTCCGCGGCATGCTGTTCGGCGGCCTCCGCCGCAGCCTCGCCCGGATCCCGGCGGCGCTGATCGCCGGTCTCGTCTTCGGCGGGCTCCACGCCCTGACCGGCGTCAGCGCGGTGCCGCCGCTGATGGTCTTCGGCTTCATCCTCTGCCTGCTCTACGAGAAGACCGGCTCGATCGTGCCGGGAATCCTCCTGCACGTACTGAACAACTGTGTCGCCCTGCTCGGCCAGTAAAGTTCCCGGCCTCGTGAAGCGCCTCTCGTCCGTATTCGCCGTCGTCGCCGCCCTCGTGTTGCCCGCGGGCGCTGCCGCCGCGCCGAAGCCGAAGCCGCCGAAACCGTTGCCGGTTCCGGAGGCGACGGTGAAGATCGAGGTCGGCCACCTCCACGGCGGCCGCGCCGACATCTACGACACGGTCCCGGTGAGCGGCACGATCTCGCCCTACGTTCCGGGGCAGAAGGTCGAAGTCACCTTCTACCTCGACGGCCACCGGCTGGTCAGCCACCAGGTCGCGGTGAGCAAGGGTGCCGGCGAAGAAGGGACCTTCGAATCGAGCGTGATCGTCAAGGAAGACGGCAAGTACGCGGTCGCCGCCAAGCACAAGGCGAACGCGGCGCTTGGCGGCGACAGCACCGTCCGCAAGAGCTGGAAGGTCAGCTTCCCCTCGCTGCACCCGGGCGAATGCGGCAAGGTCGTAAAGGGCTTCAAAAAGGCGATGGCGGAGATGGGCTACGTCTCCGGCGGCGGCAAGTGCTTCAACGGCCGCCTCGGGCGCGAGGTCCTCGCCTACCGCAAAGTCAACGACATGAATCGCAGCCAGAAGGCCGGCGCCGGGCTGGTGAAGAAGGTCTTCGGCGGCAAGGGCGCCTACCACGTCCGCTACCCGAAGGCGGGCGAACACGTCGAGGTGCCGCTGAGCAAGCAGGTGATGGTGCTGATCAAAAAGGGCGAGCCGTTCGCGATCTACCCCGTCTCCACCGGCAAGCCGTCGACCCCGACGATCACCGGCCACTACACCTTCTACCGCCAGGAACCGGGCCTCAACTCCCACGGCATGTACTATTCCTTCTACTGGCACAACGGCTACGCCGTGCACGGCTACGCAGAAGTCCCGAACTACGCGGCCAGCCACGGCTGCGTCCGCACCTTCATCGCCGACCAGCCGCGCATTTACGAACAGCTCCACTTCGGCGAGTCGATTTTCGTTTTCTGAGCTCGCTCAGTGACTGATTTAGAGGCAGCCAAACAAACTCTTCTCGCGGAGCTGCGCGAGCACTCTCTGATCCTTGGGGAAGTGACGCTGGCGAGCGGGGCGGTTGCGCAGTACTACGTCGACGCGCGGCGCACTTTGATGCGGCCGGAGGGGTTTCGCGCCGCGGGAGAGCTGATCGCGGCGATGGCCCACGAGGTCGGCGCGACGGCTGTGGGGGGACCGGCGACGGCGGCGATTCCGCCCGCCTGTGCGGCGATCGCCAGGGCGGCGGGGCAGGACCTGGTCGCCTTCTTCGTCCGCAGCGCCCGCAAGGAGCACGGCCTGCAGCGCTGGGTCGAGGGGCCGGTCGAGCCGGGGGTCCGCTCCCTGGTGGTTGAGGACACGGTGACGACCGGCGGCTCGACGGCGCAGGCGATCGAGCGGGTCAAGGAAGAGGGGCTCGAGGTCGCCGGTGTGGTCGCGGTGGTCGACCGCCTCGCCGGCGGCGGGGAGCGGATCAAAGCCGCCGCCGGCGCCCCATACCGGGCACTGGTCACGATCGACGAGATCTACCCGGACCGGCCCGACAAGGGCTGATGGAGCCCGATGCGGTTGAGATTCGGGTAGTCGGCTGCCTGGTTGAGAAGCAGCGGACGACGCCGGACGCCTATCCACTCTCGCTGAACGCGCTGCGCGTGGCCTGCAACCAGTCCACTAACCGCGATCCGGTCGTCGACTACGACGAGGCGACAGTGGTCGAGGCGCTGCGGCGGCTGGCGCTGCGGGGCTGGACCCGCCTCGCCAGCGGCGCCGGCAGCCGCGCGCGCAAGTACCGCCACCTGCTGCCGGAGGCGCTCGGAGTCGACGACGGCGAGCTGGCGCTGCTGGCGGTGTTGATGCTGCGCGGGCCGCAGACGCCGGGCGAGCTGAAGGGCCGCAGCGAGCGCCTCCACCGCTTCGACGGCCTACCGGCGGTCCAGGAGACGCTGGACCACTTGGTCGAGCGGGAGCTCGCCGTCCGCCACCCGCGGCGCCCGGGGCAAAAGGAGGACCGCTTCGAGCAGGTGCTCGGTGGAGGGGTGGGCGAGCAGGCGTCGGTTTTGGCTGGGGAGCCGGAGGGCGAGGAAGGGCCGGCTGTTGTCGCGAATGCATCCCCGGCTACTCCGCAGGAAGACCGCCTGGATCGGCTCGAACGCGAGCTCGAGTCGCTGCGCGGAGAGCTGGCGAAGCTGCGCGAGGCGCTCGGCGAGGGCTAGCGGCGCAGTTCGACGACGCCCGTGCGGCGCCCGCCGGGGATCGCGACCAGCACGTGGGTCTTCAGGCGCGCCCGCAGCCGCAGGAGCTTCCGCCCCGCGGCGGTGAGCGCAACCCGGTAGGTCTGGCCCTGGCCGCCGCTGAGGCGGAAGGGGGCGCGGCCGACCACTCGGGTCACCGGCCGCGTCCGTGGGCCGTGGCCGCGGTGGGCGACCGGAACCCGGAAGCGGGCGCGGAGGACGATCTGGCCCGGGCATTCGGTCCCTTCCGGCCACCCGCAGGTGAGGCGCAGCTGCACCCGGTTGCGTCCCGCCTTCAGGTTCGAGAGCTGGACCGCGACCGGGATCGTCACGCCTTTGCAGCCGAGCAGGGTGTCTTCGCCGGGGTCGACGTCGAGCGCGTAGGCGCAGACCCGCTGGCGTCCCGACTTGACCGTCGGGAGGCTGGAGTCGAAGCCGTGGCGGCCGCCGGCTTCCGGGTACTGCAGGCGGACGTCGCGCCGAGGGAGGTTCGCGATCGAGCCGAGTTCGTAGGTCGCCACTTCGGGGTCGCCTTCGCGGCCGCCGACGACGAGGCGGATCGCCAGCGCCTGGGTGGGGGAGTTGGCGTCGAGGGCCCAGCCACGGATTCGCACCTGCCCCGGGCCCGCCGCGGCGGCGAGCTCGAGGGCGCCGACCGGGTCTTCTTCGGCCGTCGGCGGCAGCGTCGCCGTGCCGACAGTAGCGCCGTCGACCGAGTCGTTGTCGATGTTGATCGTCACCCCGCCGTAGGTCTCGTTGTGGCCGCCGCGGTACTGGTGGATGCGCTGATGCTGGGTCCAGGCGTTGCTTGGGACCACCGGGTCGGCGGTGCTGGTGGAGCCATTCCAGTTGGCGATCCAGAGGTGGTCTGGAAGTTCGTAGCCGCTGCCGGCCTGGTTGCCGAGGTCGGCGATCCCCGAGGCGCTGGAGCTGTAGACGCCGGAGAGGTAGCCGAGCGCGTGCAGCTTCTTCGTCCAGGCCTCGAGGAAGGCGAGCGTGGCGGCGGTCGCCGAGGAAGTGCGGCTGTAGGACTCCATGTCGAAGTAGATCGGGCTGCCGGGACCCATCGCGACCGCGTTCGCCTCTTCGACCGCGTCGACCGCGGCGGCAACGCCCTGCGCGGTCGCCTGGCTGGAGCTGAGCTTGGCGCAGCTGGAGCAGGCGCTGGTCGGCGCCTGCAACCCCACGTAAGTCGGGATCAGGTGCCAGCCAGCGGCGGTCTGGGCGGCAACCCATTCCGGCGTCAGGTTCGGCTGCGAGCAGGCACGGTTTTCGCCGCCGATGTAGACGCCGACGGCGCGGTAGGGGGAGCTCTTCCAGGCGGTCATCGAGCGAGCGGAAGGGGTGCTGCAGGCGTCGAAGCCGAGGCCGGTGAAGACGGCTCCCGAGCGCGCCCGGGCCGTCGCGCTGCTCTGTGCCCGCGGCAGGGAGAGGCGGGTCGCCGCCCGCGGTTCGACCAGAATCGCCCGCTGCCGCCCTATCGCCTCGGCCGGGCAGTTCTGCTGCGGCGAAGGCGTCCCCAGATAGACCGCCCGCCGATCGAGCCGTACGCACACCTGCGGATGCTCGGCCAGCCTGTAGACCGGCCATGAAGCCGGCACTCGCAGCGCCCGCCCGTCGAAGTGGACAACCTGTTTCCCAGCGGCCGAGGCGGGAGCCGCGAAGAGGGCGAGGAGCAAAGTAGCTCCAAGCAAGAGCAAGCTCGCTTGGAGCAGGGTCAGGCGAGAAGGCCGGGTCACGGTCTGCACTCTCGGTACAAGCAACGCCCGAGGTCAAAAGTTGCACCCGCCTGGGCGCGAGCCTGCACCTCGCAGCAGTGCCCCGAGCTGGATTCGAACCAGCGGCCTATCCCTTAGGAGGGGATCGCTCTATCCAGCTGAGCTATCGGGGCTGGGAGCGAATTGTCGCTTAAGCGCGGAAGCCGTGCGTAAATTGGCTCGATGTGCGCGCCACGCGTGTGTCCTGGCTCGGCAGGATCGCTTGCATGAGAACGCTAGAGGCAGTGAACATGTCCTCCGCACGGTCTAATGTGGTGCACATGTCCAAGATGATTCAGATCAGGAATGTTCCCGACGAGCTGCACCGGAACTTGAAGAAGCGGGCGGCCCTCGCCGGGATGAGTATGTCCGACTACATCAAGCAGGAGCTCGATCGGAAAAGCCGCAAATCGACGATCCGGGAGATCGGCGCGAGGAGTAAAGGTCGTAGTGCGGGGTCAACTCTCAGCACGCAGAAACTCGTAGAAATCATCCGGGAATCGCGCGGGGACTGATGGCTGTCGTTGATGCGTCAGTCCTCGTTGAACTCCTTCGCGACGGGCCATATGCGGAGGTGGTCGAAGATCGGCTGGACGCTGAAGAACAAGCGCTGTGGGCGCCCCACCTCGTCGATGCGGAGATCGGTCAGGCGCTGCGACGGCAGGTCCGACAGGGAGAACTCACCGCAGAGGCCGCAGGGAGGGCCCTGTGGGAAGCCGGTGATCTTCCGGTCGAGCGCATGGAACATGAGCCGTTGATGCACGTCGCCTGGCACCTGCGTCATAACTTCTCCTTCTATGACGGCCTGTACCTGGCCCTGGCGCTGATGCTTGACGAACCGCTGCTCACCTTCGACGCTCGCTTGGCGCGCTCGGACCCGGACCTGCCGATCGAGGTGCTTGCGTAGCGCTTACGCGTAGAGGGTCTCGGAGGCGAGCTCATCGGCGCGGCGGCTCCAGAGCTTCACTTCCATGAAGACCTCGTCGCCGTAGCCCTCGAGGGCGTCGAGGGCGATCAGGGTGAAGCGGTCCTGGGAGATCAGCTCCTGGTCGACAGTCTCGGACTCAAGGACGGCGGTGGCGGCGACGGCGCCGCGGACCAGGGGGCGGCCCCAGACCAGGGTGACCGAGCCGGCGCGGCCGTTCTCACCGCGCCAGCGGCCGATCACGTCGTCGTTGAGGTCGATCCGCCAGTCCGGGTTGCCCTCGGCGAGGATGTCGGTGAAGTCGGCCTTGACGGCGAAGTCGCGCGGCTCCTCCTGGGGGAGCTGGACGTAGGAGACGTGGCCGAAGAGCTCCAGCTGCCCCTCCTCGCTCTCCGTCGTCGCCGAGCAGGGGACCCAGACCCGGCCGCCCCAAGCCCGCTCGGGGAACCAGTCGACCTCGGCCGGCACCTCCGCCCCCGCCGGCAGGTCCTCGATCGCGGCGACCGCCTTGGCGAACTCCTCGCGCAGACGCTCGGCGAAGCGGCCGTGCGGGATCCCCTCCTGGGTGGTGTCGGCGATGAAGCGCGGGATCGGGCGTGGGGTCGGCTGCATCAGAGGCAGTCCCTCAAGTCTGACGCCGCCTTCTCGGGCGGGTAGACGTTGATGTCGACGCCGGTGCCGAGCTCGAAGCCGGCCTTAATCGTCAGCCGGGGGGCGATGTCGACGTGCCAGTGGAACTGGTTGGCGCCGCGGGGGGCGGTGCGGACCCAGAGGTTGAGCTCCGGCGGGCCGTCGAAGAGCTTCGCGAGGGCCTGCATCGCGGCGCGAATCATCGCCGCGCCGCCCTCGTCCTCCTCGAAGCGGGCGCTCTCGCGGCGCGGGATCACCCGCAGCTCGAAGGGGGAGCGTGAGGCCCAGGGGCAGATCAGCGCCGCCTCGTCGTCGATCGCGACCAGGCGGTCGCGGCGGCGGACCTCCTCGACGAGGACGTCGCTGAGCAGCCCGCCGCCTGCCGTGCGTTCGCCGTAGGCGCCGACCCGCTCGCGCTCGCGGGCGACAGCGGCGGGGACGAAGGGCAGCGCGTAGAGCTGAGCGTGGGTGTGCTCGAGCGAGGCGCCGGCGCCACCCCCCTCGTTGACGATCAGCTGCAGATAGGAGGCCTCCGGGTGGGCGCGCATCCGCTCACGCCAGGTGGCGACGGCGGCGGCAAACTGCTCGTCGTCGAGCTCGGCCATCGCGGTGACGTGCTGGGGCGCGTTGATCAGCACCTCGTGCGAGCCCTCCGCCGGCCGCGAGGAGAAGAGGTCCGGTTCGCCGGCGCGTTTGGAAGCCAGCAGCGGATCGCCGCTGCTGGCGAACGACCCGGCTTCGGCACTTTGTTCTGGAGCGCTCTTGGTCTCTTCGCCGCCAAGGGCCGGGTAGAGGTTCGGGACGACGCGGGTCAGCCAGCTGGGCGTGTCCGGCTCGCCGCCATCGGGACGCAGCGCGTATAGCTCCGGCGGGGTGCGGTCCTCGCGGCCCTCGCAGAAGGGGCAGTTCTCCGGGCCCTTCGGCTCGGTCGAGCGCGGCGAGAAGCTGTCGGGGCGGGCAGCCCGACCCGGGGCGAGGATCGTCCTCAGCCCGGTCAGCTGGTCGATGCGGATCTCCGGCGCGCTCAGGAGCGTGAAGGGGGGAGGTCGCCTGCGTCGGGCTCGTCAGCCGCCGGGGGCGCGGGCGGCTCCGGCGGGGGCGGTGCCGGGGGACGCGGCGGCCGCTCGGTGCCGGCGGCGCGCCCGGCGGCGCCTTTGCCGACGAACGGCTCGAGCACGTCCATCGGCAGCGGGAAGACGACGGTGGTGTTCTGGTTGGTGCCGATTTCCAGCAGCGTCTGCAGGTAGCGCAGCTGCAGCGAGGCCGGGTTGGTGCTGATGATGTCGGCGGCGTCGGTGAGCTTCTGGGCGGCCTGGAACTCGCCCTCGGAGTTGATGATCTTCGCCCGCCGCTCGCGCTCGGCCTCGGCCTGGCGCGCCATCGCCCGCTGCATCTGCTCGGGAATCTCGACGTCCTTGATCTCGACCGCGGTGACCTTGACGCCCCAGGGCTCGGTCGACTCGTCGATGATCTTCTGCAGCTCTTCGTTGAGGCGCTCGCGGTCGGCGAGCAGCTGGTCGAGCTCGGCCTTGCCGAGGACCGAGCGCAGCGCCGTCTGCGAGATCTGCGAGGTCGCGATCAGGTAGTTCTCGACCTCGACCACGGCGCGGTTGGAGTCGACGACGCGGAAGTAGGCGACGGCGTTGACCCGGCAGGGGACGTTATCGCGGGTGATCACCTCCTGCGGCGGGATGTTGAGGGTGACCGTCCGCAGGTCGACCTTGACCATCCGGTCGACGAGCGGGATCAGCAGGATCAGCCCCGGTCCCTTCTGGGCGATTAGGCGGCCGAGGCGGAAGATCACGCCACGCTCGTACTCGCGCAGGATCCGCACCGAGGAGCCGACTGCGATCAGCCCGAAGAAAACGAGGACGATGAGAACCCCTGCCACAGCCTCCATCAACCGGCTCCTTCTTTGGACTGGACCGCCGTCTGCGGCTCCGGGCGCACCACCAGGGTCAGCCCGTCAACCGCCTCGACCCTGACTCTATCCCCCAGGAGCACCGGCTCTGAACCGGCGGCGAGGCGGGCGCTCCAGATCGTCCCGCCGAGCCAGACCCGCCCCTCGGGGTCGATCGAGCTGCGGGCCTCGGCGGTGGAGCCGACCATCTCCTCGGTGCCGGTGCGGACATGGGGGTCGCGGTGGGCGGCGAGGACCTTGCGGGTGATGAAGTAGAAGGCGATCGCGGAGACGACGCCGAGGGCGATCAACGCCCCGCCGATGTAGTCGGCCGCGCTGCTGTCGGAACCGAGAGCGACGATGCCGGCGCCGGTCAGCCCGGCGATACCGAGGAAGGCGAGGATGCCGCCGGTCGGCAGCAGCAGCTCGGCGAGGAGAAGCCCGAGGCCGATCAGCGCGATGACGACGAAGGCTTCCATCGCCTTGATTATCCTCCTCTCTACGCGCCTACTGCGTAGCGCTGAACGTCGGCTTCCAGTTCGGAGTCGCTGCGATAGGGGCCCTGTTTGAGGTAGACGAGCTTGCCGCGCTCGTCGAAGAAGGCCGTGTCGGGGAAGCCACCCAGGCCGCCGAGCGATTCGAGGATCCCTTTGTGGGGGTCGACGTAGCTCGGGTAGGAGAGCGGCTCCTCTTCGAGAAAGGTCGCCGCGGCGTCGGTCGAGTCTTCGGAGTTGATGCCGAGGAAGGCGACCTTCTTGCCGTAGCGCGCCGACAGCTGCTGCAGGACCGGGAACTCCTCCCGGCACGGGCCGCACCACGAGGCCCAGACGTTGACGACCGCCGGATACCCGTGCAGCTGCGCGAGCCGCTTTTCGAAAGCGCTCTGGCCGCCGGGGATCAGATCGTTGGCCTGCTTGTGGAGGGCGGCGAGCGGCGGCGGCGAGCCCGCGAGGACCTTCGCGTAATCGGGATGGGAACCGTCGCCGCTCTCGGCAGAGCTGCCGCAACCGCCGATCGCGAGCACCGCCAGCACCGCCGCGGCCAGCGTCAGGAGGGGTCTGATTCGCGCAAGCATCCGCTGAGTGGGTACAATACGTACGTTCGGTTCGCGGTTCGCGGGCCGCTGAGTTCTTCGGGGAGACCACAAGTCAAGCCCCGCAGCCTCGTTCGATTTTCCGATCTCCACTTGTCCCTGCCGTCTGTATGCGTTCGGCCGGGACTGAATCCCGGAAGCCTCCATGGCCAACACCAGCGACGTTGCCGCTGACGCGGCAGTTCCTTCAAGCGCCGACATCGAGCGCGCGGCGGCATTCGCCCGCGAGCCGTTCCTGCTCGACGGCGAGGGGCCGGAGGCGCTGGCGCCGGGGACGGCGCGGCGGCGGGCGCTCGACGCGGCGCTGAAGGAGCTGGACGAAGGAGCCGAGGATCCCTCGATCCAGTGGCGTCGCGACTTCTCGCTGCTGCTCGGCCTTGAGCGTTTCCTCGCCGAGGAACCCCCGAAGCTGCGCGATGGGGCGGAGTTGAACCCGCACCAGGTCGACGCGCTTTCGGGCACGCTGGCCGAGCTGATGGGCCAGCAACAGACCGGCAGCGCCGCGGCGGCCGAGAACGGCAACGGCGGCAACGGCAACGGCAGTCCGGCGGTCGCGGTGGATGCCCCGGCCGCCGACGACGGCGCCGAGCTCGATGAGGAGGACGACGAGGTCGCCCCCGACGAGGAGCCGCAGGACTGGGAGGAAGGCCCTGCCGACGACGACGAGGAGGTTGTCGAGGAGGCGCCCGAGGACCCCGGCGCCGAGCGCCGCTTCTGGTTCGAGCACGCGACCGGGGCCGGCAAGACGGTCGCCGCGGTCGGCTTCGTCGAGGCGACCCGGACCGGTGGAGTCCTGATCCTCACCCACCGCCGCAACCTCGTCGACCAGTTCATCGGCGAGATCTCCGACCGCGGCTACAAGGAGCGCCTGCGCCCGCCGCTGCTCGACGGCCGCGACGACCCCGACGGGCCGGTCACGGTCGAGACCTACCAGTGGTTCGTCCGCAACCACAAGAAGATTTCCGACGCCTACTCGATCGTGATCTGCGACGAGGCCCACACCGCCCTCGGCGAGAAAACCAGCGCCTGCATCCGCGACATGCCGGGCCCGGTCTACATCGGGATGACCGCGACCGGGGCCCTGATCGCCCGCCACGTCGCCGACCTCTTCCCGACCCAGACCTCGCGCTTTGACCTCGCCCAGGCGGCCCGCCGCGGCGTCATCGCGCCGCTGCGCTGCCTGCGGATCCCGCCCGGTCCGGGCGTGCGCACGATCGCCAAGGTGCCGCTGCGCAAAGGCGAGGTCGACCAGGACTTCGATCAGGAGGAGCTGGCGGCGCTGCTCGACCAGGAGCCCTTCAACGTCGCGATCGCCGATCTCTACCGCTCGCGCTTCCGCAAAGTCCCCGGCGTCGTCTACACCGCCGGCGTCCAGCACGCGAAGAACGTCGCCAAAGCCTTCCGCGATGCCGGTATCAACGCCCAGGCGGTCTCCGGCGAGACCCCGAAGCGCGAACTGGCCGAGATCCTCGCCGGCTTCGAGCGCGGCACCGTCGACGTCCTCTGCAACGCGATGCTGCTGGCCGAGGGCTGGAACAGTCCGCGGGCGACGATCTGCATGCACCTGGCGCCGACCGCCTCGCGGCGGATCTACCAGCAGCGGGTGGGGCGCGTCACCCGCCGAGCACCCGGCAAGGAGGCGGGCCTCGTTCTCGACTTCGTCCACCCGGCGACCACCCACGACGAGACGATCATCACCCTCCACAGCCTGCTCGACCGCGACGTCTACCGCGGCGGCGCGATCGTCGTCGGGCCGGTGCGGCGCGGGCGCGGGCGCAAGGTCCGGGTCGAGCGGCGGATCGTCCCGGTCTCCGACGTCGAGGAGAAGCGGATGGAGGTGCTGGAACGGGAGATCTGGCGGATCGCGGTCGAGAACCTCGACTACCCCGAGCAGCACGCCTGGGCGGCGCTCGCCGGGGCGCGGGTCAACACCCAGGGCTGGCGCCGGGCGCGGGCGATGCTGCAGAACGACCGCACGAAAGAGTTACGGCGCCGGTTCCTGCTGACGTGTGTGCAGCGCAACCGCAACGCCCAGCTGCGGCTGAAAGCGCTGGGGGAGATCGCCGACCTCGGCGACGCCGAGGCCTTCGACGACGCGATCGACATCGTCGGCACCTGGAGCCGCGAGGACAAACGGGCGGGGACGAAGACCTTGCTGCAGGCGCTGATCGACAAGCGGATCGGCCGCCGCGACCAGGCCCAGGCCTGGGTCTGGCGGCTCGCCTCCTACACCCGCGAATTGCACGAGGAGTACGCGGTCCAGCGCTGGCCGGAGACCAAGCGCCTGCTGGGACTGCTGGTCAACTCCTCCGGCCGGGCGCACGGGCGCAACGCCCGGAGGCTGGTCCACGCGGCGCGCAAACAAGATCGCCGCCTCGCGGTGGCGCTGCTGGCCGCCGCCGTCTCCCACACGCCCGAGGGCGAGGAGGTGCTGCGCGGGGCGCGGATGCGGATGGCCCGGAAACCGTCGGCGGTCGCTCGCGAGCTGCTGAAGAACTTCCCGAAAGGTGGCAAGCGCCGCCGCAAGCGCAAACGCGGCGGGACGCAGGGCGAGAACGGCGGCGCGCCGGAGGCTGCGAGCAACGGAGATGCGCAGCAGGAGCAGGCGAAGGACGGCGACGCGCCGGCGAAGCCGAAACGGCAGCGCCGGCGGCGCAAACCGAAAAGCTCAAAAGCGGGTGAGGTGGACCTCGCCGGCGCCGACGGTAACTCGGTCTCCGGCGGGAGTGACGACGACGAGGTAACCCCGGTCGTCGACGCCGTCGGCGACGCCTGAGCCGCCGTCCCACTCGACCTCCCTGCCAAGCAACGCGTCGCGTTTGCGCCAGGTCGCTAGTACCTCGTCGGGTTCTGCTTGGACCCACTTCTTCAGGCGCTGGCTGAGGACTTCGGCTGCCGTTGAGGGGGCGGAGGGAGGGGGTCCGGCGGGCAACAGCGGGGAGGGCCCGGCGGACCCCCTCCCTCCGCCCTTGTGACGGGGGTTGAATAGCGAGATGGCCGTGGCTTGAAGCTCCGGCGGGAACTCCTCTTCTTGGATCGAGAGGTTCAGGCCGATGCCGATTGCTGCCCAGCCGTCTTGGGGCCGGGCCTCGATCAGGACTCCGGAGAGCTTGCGGCCTTCGACGTGGATGTCGTTGGGCCACTTGACCTTGCAGGCGAGGTCGGGGTTCAGCTCCTCGGCCGCCTCGCAGACAGCTAGTGGCACTGCCAATGGAAGCATCACGTGGCGCTCCTCGAGGGGACGGACGATGGCGGAGTAGAGGAGGGCCTTGTTCGGCGGGGCGGTCCAGGTGCGGCCCTGGCGGCCGCGGCCGGCGGTCTGCTCGGCGGCGGTGACGACGGTTCCGTGGGGGGCGCCCGCGGCGGCTAGCTCGCGGGCGCGCGAGTTCGTTGAGTCGGTTTGGCGGTAGTGCCTATGCGGTCGGCCGAACGTCATCGAGGAGGGCGTCGAGGAGGCCGTCGATGTCGTGGCGCTCGGCCTCTACGGCTACCTCCAGGCCGGCGGCGCGGGCGGTCTCGCTGGTTACAGGGCCGATGGAGATCACGCGGGCTTTGGTGGGGAAGCGGTTGCCGAGGGCTTCGACGAGGTTGGTCACGGTCGAGGAGGAGGTGAAGGTGACGTAGTCGGCCTCCTGGGCGCGCTCTACCTCGGAATCGTCCGGCGCCTCGCGGACGGTCTCGTAGAGGGGGACGACGTCTACCTCGGCGCCCCGCTCGCGCAGGGCGTCGGGGAGGACGTCGCGGGCCTCGGCGGCGCGGGCGACGAGGACGCGCTTGTCTTTGACCTCGGTATCGGCGAGCGCTTCGACCAGCGCCTCGGCGACGAAGCGCTCCGGCACCACGTCGGCGACGACGCCGTGCTGGGCGAGGGCGCGGGCAGTGCCGGGGCCGATCGCGGCGACGGTGGCGCCGGTGAGGGCGCGGGCGTCTTGCCCGGCCGCCTGCATTGCCTCGAAGAGGAGATGAACGCCGTTGGGGCTGGTCAGGCAGACGAGGGAGCAATCGCCGAGGCGGCCCACGGCATCCCGCACCTCTTGCGACTGGGTTCGCGGCTCGATCCGGATCGCCGGCAGCTCGACGACGTCGGCACCCAGCTCGCGCAGGGTGCGGGCGAAGCCGCTGACCTGGGCGCGGGCGCGGGTGACGACGACGCGGCGGCCATGCAGCGGCCGGCGCTCGAGCCAGCCGAGCTGCTCGCGCCGCCGGGCTACCTCGCCGACGACGATCAACGCAGGCGCCTTCACCGCCTCGCGCTCGACCGCCTCGGCCAGCGTGTCGAGCGTTGCGGTGATGGTCCGCTGGCCCGGCATCGTCCCGCGTTCGATCGCCGCCGCCGGCTCCTCCGGGTCGCGCCCCGCGGCGATCAGCGCCGCCGCGTTCTCGGGCAGCCGTTTCACTCCCATGTAGAAGACCAGCGTGCCGGGGAAGTGGGCGAGCGCCTCCCAGTCGAGGGCGCTCTCGGTCTTTTCCGGGTCCTCGTGGCCGGTGACGAAGGCGACCGCAGAGGCGTCGTCGCGGTGGGTGACGGGGATGCCGGCGTAGGCGGTGGCGGCGACGCCGGCGGTGATCCCGGGTACGACCTCGAACTCGACGCCGGCCTCGCGCAGCGCTTCTCCCTCCTCGCCGCCGCGTCCGAAGACGAAGGGGTCGCCGCCCTTGAGGCGGACGACGCTTTTGCCCGCCCGCGCCGCCTCGATCAGTCGCTCGCCGATCTCCTCCTGCGGCACCGAGGTCACCCCCGGCTGCTTGCCGACGTAGACGAGCTCGGCGTCGGGCCTGGCGCCGGCAAGCGCGCCCGGCGGGATCAGCCGGTCGTAGAAGATCGCATCGGCGATCGCGATCAGCTCCAGCGACCGCACGCTCATCAGTCCGGGGTCGCCGGGCCCGGCGCCGACCAGGTAGACGCGCCCGTTCACGCTTGTTCCTCTGCGCGGTCGAGGATCTCGCGGGCGCCGGCGCCGAGGAGGCGCTGGGTTAGTTCGGCGCCGGCGAGGCTGGGCTCTTCGGCGCGTCCCTCGAGGCGGTCGCGGATCCACTCGCTGCCGTCGGCGAGGCCGACGAAGGCCTCGATCTCGAGCGAGTCGCCGTCGACTCGCGCGTGCACTCCGAGCGGGGTGTTGCAGGTTGCCTGCAGAAGCGCCACTACCGTCCGCTCGGCGGTCAGCTCTCGCATCGCCCCCAGGTCGTTGACTGCGGCCGCTGCGTCGCCGGCCTCGGCATCGTTGGAGCGCACCTGCAGCGCCAGCGCTCCCTGGCCGGCCGCCGGGCACATCTGCTCGGCTGGAAGCGCGAACCCGATCTCGCTCTCGCGGCCGAGCCGGCGCAGGCCGGCGGCGGCGAGGACGATCCCGTCGAGCTCTCCCTCGGCGAGCTTGCGCAGGCGGGTGTCGACGTTGCCGTGCAGCTCCTCGACCCGGAGGTCGGGCCGCGCCGCCAGCAGCTGCGCCCGGCGTCGCAGGCTCGCCGTCCCGACCCGCGCCCCCTCCGGCACCGCATCGAGGGAGTCGCCGACGCCGATCCAGACGTCGGCCGGCTCCTCCCGCTCCGGCACGCCGGCGATCTCAAGGCCTTCCGGCATCTCGCTTGGCAGGTCCTTCGCCGAGTGGACCCCGATCTCGGCCTCCCCTGCCAGGAGCGCCCGCTCGACCCCGCGGACGAAGCGCGACTTGTCGCCCGGCTCCCCATCCGAGCTCGCCTCGACCAGCTTGGCGCCCCCGAGCCGCTCCGCCACCCAGCGCGCCTGCGTCAGTGCAAGCGCACTGCCCCGGGTCGCGATCCGCACGTCAGCCCTTTTGGTTCTTGCGGTCGCGACGCAACTCGGTGACGTTCCCGCGCGCCTCGCCCTCCGGCTCGGTCTCGACGTCGAGACCGAAGAGCTCGCGCAGGGCGCTGACGTAGAAGTAGGCCTCGTCGGAGCCGGCCGAGCGGCGGATCCGCACGGTCGGCTCGTGCAGCAGACGCGAGGCGATCGCCTTCGCCATCGTCTCCAGCCGCTCGCGATCGGCGTCCGTGAGGCTCTCCCAGCGACCCTCGTTCTCGGCCAGGACCCGGCGCACGATCTCGTCGCTGCTGCTGCGCAGGGCGCTGATCGTCGGCACCACCTCCAGCGAGGCGAGCCAGCGCTCGAAGCGGTCGAGCTCGGCGTCGACGATCTGCCGCGCCCGCCGCGCCTCGGCCTCGCGGCCGCTCGCGTTGCGTTCGACGATCTGCTGCACGTCATCGATGTCGTGGACGGCGACCCCGGGGATTTCGCGGCAGGCCGGGTCGATGTCGCGAGGCACAGCCAGGTCGATCGCCAGCAGCGGCCGCGCCGGCCGCGCCGCCATCACCTGCTCAAGCCCTTCCTGCTCGACGATGTGGTGCGGAGAGTTCGTAGCTGAGACGACGATGTCCGCGCTTGTCAGCTGCTCGGGCAGCTCTTCGAAGCGGACCGCAGTGCCATCGAAGCGCTGGGCGAGGCCGATCGCCCGGTCGTAGTGGCGGTTGGCGACGAAGACGGTGGAGACGCCGCGGGCGACGAGGGCCTTGGCGACGAGCTCGGCGGTCTCGCCGGCGCCGACGACGAGGACCCGCTTCTGGGAGAGGTCGCCGAGTGCCCGCCGCGCCAGCTCGACCGCGACCGAGGGGATCGAGACGCCCTTCTGGGAGATCCCGGTCTCCTCGCGCGCTCGGCCACCGCTGGTCAATGCGCCGCGGAAGAGACGGTTGAGGATCGGCCCGGTGGCTCCCTCGACCAGCGCCAGCTCATAGGCCCGTTTGACCTGGCCCTGGATCTCGGCCTCGCCGAGGATCATCGAGTCGAGCCCCGCGGTCACCTGCAGCAGGTGGCGGGCGGCATCGGTGGCGCGCAGCGAGTAAAGGTGGCCGAGCAGCTCGGTCGGGCGGATCTCGGCTTGGCGGGTCAGCACTCCGAGCGCGGTTGACTCGGCCTCGACCGGGTCGGAGACGATCAGGTAGAGCTCCGTCCTATTGCAGGTTGAAATGGCCGCCGCCTCGTGGATCCCGCTCGCCGCGGTCAGCTCGGCGAGGGCGCTGACGGCGCGGCCCTCGGTCAGCGAGAGGCGCTCGCGCAGGTCGAGCGGCGCGGTTTTGTGGGAGACGCCGAGGGCCAGCAACTCAGACACGAGGCGCCGCCTCCTCCGCTTCGCGTCCGGGGGCGGCTTGGTCGTCTTTGTTCCGCTCGGCGATCTCGGCCACGTCCCGCAGTTCGCGCTCGATCCGGCCCAGTTTCGCCGCCATGATCGCGACGTAGACGACGAGCAGGACCATGAAGACGATGTAGGCACCGGCGACGTACTTGCCGGCCTCGTCCAGCGGCAGCGCCGGGGCGGCGAGCGGCAGCAGGGCCGCAAGCTCCAGCATCAGTTGACCTCCGGGGCGATCCGCGATGAGCCGCCGGCGACCGGTGCGTCGAGCGCCCGCCGCAGGCGCTTGACCTGCCCCGAGGCGCTCTTCGCGGTCAGCTCGAACTTGACCAACGTCGTCCACAGCAGCCCGATCGCGACCAGCATGCAGAGGAAGGCCAGCATCATTTCGCCGGGCATCCCACCTTCGGCGGTGGCGAAGGTGCGCGGGTGGACGAGGCTCTGCGCCATCCGCACCGCCATGAAGTTGAGCGGCACGAAGGCCCCGGCGGTGACCGCGAAGACCGAGGCATAGCGCGCCTGGCGGTCGCGGTCCTCGATCGCGTAGCGGAAGGGGTAGTAGGTCGCGTAGAGGAGGAAGACGATCAGGAAGCTGACCAGGGTTGGCTCGTCCCAGACCCACCAGTGCCCCCAGGAGGCCTTCGCCCAGATCGCGCCGGTGATCAGGACGGCGACGCCGAAGATCACCGAGATGTGGATCGAGACGTAGGAGTAGGCGTCCCACTTGCGGTTGTTGGTGCGCAGGTGGGCGATCGCGAAGATGCCGCCGATGATGAAGCCGACGAGCGCGACGATCGCCAGCGGCACGTGGACGTAGAAGATCTTCTGGATGAAGCCCTGGTCGGCGTCGAGCGGCGCGTAGAAGAAGACCAGCGAGAGCGACACCGCGAGCATCGCCACGGTGGCGATCGAGAGGGGCTTGAGTCCTTTGCCGTACATGCTCGGAAGATGAGGTGAGGCGGGTGGTGCCCGGTCAGTCCTCGAGGAGGAAGTCGAAGACGGCGTAGCCGACCAGGCCGAAGATCAAATCGTATAGGCCGAGCACCATCAGCCAGGTTCCGAAGCGGTGGTAGGAGGGCCCGCTCAGGGCCAGCAGCGGCTCGGTGGCGCCGGTGGCGGCGATCATCAGCGGCACCACCAGCGGCAGCAGGACCAGCGGCACCAGCAGGTCGCGGGCGCGCGAGTTGACCGCCATCGAGGAGATCAGGGTGCCGGTGGCGGCGAGGCCGAGGTCGGCGAGCAGGAGCACCGCGACCAGCGGGCCGAGGCCGCCGGCTCCGTCGAGGAAGAAAACCGCGAAGATCGGCACCGCGACCAGCTCCAGCGCCGCCAGGTAGATGACGAGCGCCGCCACCTTGGCGCCGAAGAGGACGCTGCGGTCGATCGGCGCCAGCCGGATCGCGTCGAAGCCGCCCTCCTCGCGCTCGGCGACGAAGAGGCGGTTGATCCCGAGGACGGCGGCGAAGAGCAGCGTCGCCCAGAGCACGCCCGCGGCGAGGCTGCCGGAGAGGCTGGTGCGATCGAGGCCAAAACGGAAGATGACGAAGGTGGTGACGCTGAAAAGCGACATCGCCGGCAGCGACTGCAGCGTCCGCAGCTCCGAGCGCAGATCCTTGGCGAGGATCGCCGCAAAGGCGGCGCGGGAGGGGGTCAAGAGACCACCGCCGCCTCGCCGATTCCGAGCCGCAGCACCTGGTCTGCCTCGGGCAGGTGGCGCTCGGGGTCGTGGGTGACGACGACGCGGGTGCCGGCGCCGGGGCCGATCAGTTCGCGCGCCAGCTCGCGTCCCTCGACGTCGAGGTTGGAGTCGGGCTCATCGAGCAGCAGCAGCTCCGGCTGGTGGAGGACGCAGCGGCAGATCGAGAGCCGCTGCCGCATCCCGGCCGAGAGCTCGGCGACCCGCTCGTCGGCGCGCCGCTCCATTCCCACCGCTTGCAGCAGCTCCCCGATGCGGGCCTCGGCGGCGCTCCGCGGCATCCCGTGCAGGCGCGCCTGGAAGCGCAGGTTCTCGCGCCCGGAGAGATCGCGATAGAGCAACGGCTCGTGGCCGAGGTAGCCGATCCGCCCGCGCAGCTTCCAGGCCTCGTCCGGCAGCGAGCAGCCGAGCACCCGCACCTCGCCGCCGCTCGGCCGCAACAGCGTCGCCAGCACCCGCAACAGCGTCGTCTTCCCGGCCCCGTTTTGCCCGAGGACCACCAGCGACGCACCCGCGGCCAGCTCGAAGCCAACGCCCTCGAGCGCCGGCCGGTCACCGTAGTCGCGGCGCAGCCCCGCGACGGCTATCGCGGGCTCGGCCTGCTCAGAAGGGGGCGGCATCACCGCTGATTCTGAAGCGTTCGCCTGTGATCGCGGTCTGATCGCTTAGGCTGCCGCGGCAATTTCGCCGGGGCGCTTGCGCCCCCGACAAGGAGGATCGATGAACAAAACCAGTCACCTCGCCCTCTTCGCGACCCTGATCGCCGTGCTCGCCTTGACGGCGTCCACCGTCTCCGCTGACACTCCAGGCCAGACGGTCTCGATCAAGTCGACGATCACGATCGGCGCTGCCGGCTACCAGGGCAAGGTCAAAGCCCCCAACGCCAACTGCGTTGAGGAGCGAACCGTCGTCCTCAAGCAGAAGGGCAACGGCGTCCTCAGCCGGGTTGAAACCAAGCCCAACGGCAACTGGAAGGCCGACCTCGAAGAGCTGAACGAAAACATCAAGATTCCGGCCAAGGTCTTCGCCGAAGTGAAGCCGGTGACGCAGGGAACCGCCGGGACGATCTACAAGTGCCTCGGCGCCGTCTCCAAGACCGTCGAAATCGCCGGCGGCTGAGCTACCGCCGCTTGCGCATGGTGCGGCGCCCGATCTTCAGCAGCGGCGCCGCACCCTCGCGCAGGGCCTTGGTGCGGGTCTCGCCCTTGCCGTAGAGGATCTTCGCCGAGGCTTTGACGGCCTCGCCGAGGGTCTGGTCGTAGGGGTGCCACCAGAAGTCGCGGGTGAGGCCGGGCTCCCAGGCGTTGGTCTTGATGTTGACGCACTCGTAGAAGCCGAATTTGGAATGCGAGCGGCCGAGGCCGGAGTCCTTGACCCCGCCCCAGGCGCACTGGCAGGCGCCGTGGGAGAAGGAGTGGTCGTTGACCCAGACCATCCCCGACTCGATCCGCCGGGCGATGCGGGCGCCGCGCTGGCGGTCCTTGGTCCAGACCGAGGCGCCGAGGCCGAATTCGGAGTCGTTGGCGAGGTCGATCGCCTCCTGCTCGGAGTCGACGACGACGATCGGCAGGACCGGGCCGAAGATCTCCTCGCGCATGATCCGCATCTCGTGGGTGACGCCGGTGAGGACGGTGGGGGCGATGTAGCGGCCGGCCTCGAGCCCGGCCGGGTCGATCGGCCCGCCGCAGCGCTTGGTCGCGCCCGCGGCGACGGCGTCCTCGATCAGCTCGCAGACGATCCCGTACTGCTCCTCGGAGGTCATCGGACCGATCTCGGTCTCCCACTCGATCGGGTCGCCGAGCCGCAGCTTCTCCGCCTCGCGGACGACGCCCTCGACGAAGCGGTCGGCGACGTCGCGCATCACGTAGACGCGCTCGATCCCCGAGCAGGTCTGGCCGGCGTTGGCGAAGCCGCCCCAAACCGCGCCGGAGACGGCGTTGTCGAGGTCGGCGTCGGAGCAGACGATCATCGGGTCCTTGCCGCCGAGCTCCAAGACCGAGCCCTTGAGGTCGGCGGCGCAGACCTCGCCGACCTTGCGGCCGACGTCGACCGAGCCGGTGAAGAAGACCTTGCCGACGCTGGAGCGGCAGAGCGCGTCGCCGATCCGGCCGCCGCCGTGGACGACCCGGACCAGGCCCTCGGGCAGCCCGCCCTTCTCGAAGACCTTGGCGATCCGCTCGCCCAGCAGCGGGGTCAGGCTCGCCGGCTTGAGGACGACGCCGTTGCCGGCCATCAATGCGATCGCGACCTCGCCGAAGGGGATCGACCAGGGGTAGTTCCAGGGCGCGATCACGCCGACGACGCCGATCGGCTCGTAGCTGAAGCGGCCTTTCTTGGAGAGCGTGAAGGCCTGGGTCATCGGGATCTTCTCGTCGGCGAGGATCTTCGGCCCCTGCTTCGCGCACCAGTGCAGCGCGTCGACCGTCGGCAGCAGCTCCATCGTGTAGCTCTCGGCTCGCGGCTTGCCTTGCTCGCGGGTCAGCAGCTCGGCGATCTCGTCGATGTCGTCGAGCAGCGCCTCGGCCGCCCGCAGCATGTACTGGGCCCGCGTCTTCGCCGGCAGCTCCGCCCAGGCGGGTTGGATCCGCGCGACTTCGTCGACGATCCCCTGCACTTCCTCGGGGACGATCGTCGGCACCGTGCCGACCAGCTCGCCGGTCGCCGGGTTGAACGACTCGAGGGTCGAGGTGGACGGGGCCGTCTGAACTGCCGTTGCGCTCTCCATACTTCGATTCTACGGTGGCCGATCAGCTTTTCGATACGGGCGGGGCCGCGGATTCGCACTCGCGGGAACCCGGGACGGGAGTTCCCGCGGACGCGCCGCTGGCCGTGCGGATGCGTCCGCGCACCCTTGACGAGGTGATCGGGCAGGAGCATGTGCTCGGGGCGGGGTCGGCGCTGCGGACGGCGATCGAGAGCGGGAAACCGCACAGCGCGATCCTCTACGGGCCTCCCGGGGCGGGGAAGACGACGCTGGCGCGGATCGCGGCAAGCGGGGCGCAGGGGGCTTTCGAGGAGGAGTCGGCGGTGAACGCCGGCAAAGCGGAGATCCGCGCGGTGATCGAGCGAGCGCGGGAGCGGCGGCGGGCGAGCGGGCGGCCGACGATCCTCTTCCTCGACGAGATCCATCGCTTCAACAAGGCCCAGCAGGACGCGCTGCTGCCGGCGGTCGAGGACGGGACGCTGACGCTGATCGGCGCGACCACCGAGAACCCCTACTTCGAGGTCAACTCGGCCCTGCTCTCACGCGCGCAGGTCTACGAGCTGCGGCCGCTGGAGCCTGAGCAGGTGGAAGAGCTGCTGCGGCGGGCGCTCGGCGATGCCGAGCGGGGGATCGCCGACCCGCCCGAGGTGACCGACGAGGCGCTGGAGATGCTGGCGACCCGCAGCGGCGGCGATGCCCGGGTCGCCCTCTCGGCGCTGGAGCGGGCGGTCGAACGCGTAGCCGAGATTGAACACAGCGGGGTGGGCTCAAAATCGGCTGCGGTCGACGTCGCCGCGGTCGAAGACGCGCTGCAGCGCAAGGCGATCGACTACGACCGCCAGGGCGACCGCCACTACGACTTCATCTCCGCCTGGATCAAGGCAACCCGTGGCTCCGATGTCGATGCCTCGCTCTACTACCTGGCGGTGATGCTGGAGGGGGGAGAGGACCCGCGCTTCATCGCCCGCCGGATGGTCATCCTCGCTTCCGAGGATGTCGGCAACGCCGACCCGCAGGCGCTGCTCGTCGCCGACGCGGCGGCGCGGGCGGTCGACCGGGTCGGCTTGCCGGAGTGCGCGCTCAACCTCGCCCAGGCCGCCGTCTACCTCGCCCTCGCCCCGAAGTCCAATGCCTCCCACAAGGGCCTTGCCGCCGCCCGCGCCGAGGTCCGCGCCCACGGTGCCAAGACGCCGCCCGACTACCTGCGCGACGCCCACTACCCCGGCGCCGCCGCGCTCGGCCGCGGCGAGGGCTACCGCTACCCGCACGATGAGCCGGGCGGGGTCAGCGACCAGCCGCTGCTGCCCGATGAGCTGCAGGGCCGCCGCTTCTACGCGCCGACCGATCGTGGCTTCGAGGAGGAGCTGCGGCGGCGCTCGCAGGCGCTTAGAAAACAATTAGACAACCCGTAAAGCAACGGCGCAACTTCCAGTACCCCGGTGGTGTTTATAAAGCCGGACTCCCAAGCTAAGCCAGGGAGAGCCGACACCCCGGCCAGGAAGCCAAGACTGGGGGCCTCCGGCCGGGCCTGTTGCACCAACAGGGGGAACGAGGGCGTCGAGCGGACTGGGCTCGGCGCCCTCTTGTTATCGGCGTTCGTCCTTGGGACGGATATGCCGGTACAAGGACGAACGCCGAGGTGGACCATCGCCTATCGTCATCGCATGGCCGATCAGCCCGAGAAGCTCCGCCTCGGCGGCATGGCCCTTCGCAACGGGCTGCTGATCCACGGCCCGACCCATTGGGCGGCGGCGGTGCGTAAGCCCGACGGCAGCATCGAAGTCGCCTCCGAGCGCAAGCCGGAGCTGGCGCCCGCGCTGGTGGCGAAAGTTCCGGGCCTGCGCGGGCCGGTGAAACTGGCGGAGGCGATGCTGGTGGTGCCGCTGGCGCGCCGGCGGCTGCCCTCGGCGCGGGTCCCATTCGAGGACGGCCGGGTGCTGGCCGCAGCCGCGGCGACGATCCTCGCCACCTCGATTCTCCGCAAGCGGACCGCGGCGACGGCGCTGCGCGAGGGCCTGGTGCAGGCGATCGGGGCGGTGCCGGCGCTGGTGGCGCTGGCCGATCGCAACCTTGCCGCCTATCACGGCGCCGAGCACAAGACGATCGCCGCCTACGAGCGCGGGATCGTCGCTGACGTCGCCTCGGTGCCGAAAGAGCACGACCGCTGCGGCTCGAACTTGATCGTGCCGATGATGCTCCTCTCCACTGGCGGCACTCTGCTGCTGGAGCGGCTGGTCGAGAAGCCGAGCAACGCCGCCCGCGGCGCGGTCGCCCTCGCCGGTGCCTCGATCGCGGTCGAGATGTTCGCCTGGAGCGACCGCCACCACGGCGACGGGCTGGCCGAGGCCTTCCACACCCCCGGCCGCGAGATCCAGCGCCGCTGGGCGACGAAGGAGCCGACCCCCGAGCAGCTCGAGGTCGCCGTCGCGGCGCTGGAGGAGATCCTCCAGGCCGAGGCTGCATAGACTCCGCCCTCGTGTTCGGCCGCATCGACCACATCGGAGTCGCCGTCGAGGACATCGACGCCGCGATCGCGCTCTACGAAGACAGCTTCGAGATGGAGCTCGCCCATCGCGAGACGGTGGAGTCGCAGGGCGTCGAGGCGGTCCTGCTCGACGTCGGCGAGGGCCACGTCGAGCTGCTGGCGCCGCTTGGCACCGACACTCCCGTCGGCAAGTACATGGCCAAGAACGGACCCGGCCTCCACCACGTCGCCTACGCGGTCGACGACATCGATTCCACCCTGGAGAAGCTCAGCGCCGCCGGGCTGCGGCTGATCGACTCCGAGCCGCGGGTCGGCATCCGCGACAGCCGCGTCGCCTTCCTTCATCCCCGCTCAACTGGCGGGGTCCTGACCGAGATCGTCGAACCAGCGGGAGGTCACTGATGGCAGACGCGCAACGAGTCGAGATCGGCTTCGAGGGCGGTCAGGTGATCTCCACCCGCCTCACCGAGAACGACGTCAAAGACCTGCGGGCCCGGGTCGAGCAGGGCGGCTGGTACGACCTGCCGACCGAGGACGGGACGATCGCCCTCTACCTCGGCAAGGTCCAGTTCCTCCGGGTCGAGTCCGGCGAGCACCGGGTCGGCTTCGGCCTCGGCTCCTAGCTCGAGGCGATGAGAGCACGGCACCTGCTGGGCGCGGCAACCGCCGCGACCCTGGCCGCCGCCCTCTGGTGGCGCAAGAACCCCTCCGCCTGCCCCTACGGCCAGCGCTTTTGGGTCGAAGCCCCACACCCGTTCATCACCAGGGACCGCCTGCGCGAAGTCCTTCGACCGCAGCTGGGCGAGCGCCTGCTGGAGCTGGGCGTAGGTACCGGCTACTACAGCTGTGAGCTGGCTGAATGGATCGCTCCCGACGGCACCTTGGAGCTCTTCGACCTCCAACAAAAGTTCCTCGACCACACCATGCGAGCCGCCGCCGATCGCGGACACACCAACCTCACTGCGACTCAGGGCGACGCGACCCAGCTCCCCTATGAGGACGCCTCGATCGACGGTGTCATCCTCACCGCGGTTCTCGGCGAGATCCCCGACCGCCTCGCCGCCCTACGCGAGATCCGCCGCGTCCTCAAACCCGGCGGCCGCCTCGTGGTCGGCGAGCTCTTCGGCGATCCTCACTTCACCTCCCGCAGGAGTCTCCAGCAACTCGGAGCCGAGGCCAGGCTCGACCTGTGCGAGTCCTCCGGTCCCCCGTTCGGCTACTTCGCCCGACTGAACCGGTTGTAGCGGAGGGCCGTCCTGGCGGCGTTTCCTCCGGGACCCCCGTGCAGCCCCCCGCCAGGGTGCGCCGAAGATGACGCGAGGTAGAGGCCGCGCACCGGCGTGGTCGGTCGACCCAGGCCGGGATAAGGCCGGAAGATCGCCTGCTGGTAGAGCTGGGCGGTGCCGCCGTTGATCGCGCCGCCGACGAGGTTGCGGTTGTGGCGCTCCAGGTAGAGCGGGGTCTGGATGTGGCGGCTGATGATGCGGCTGCGGAAGCCCGGCGCCATCCGCTCGACCTGCTCCTCCATTCGGTCAGCGAAACGCTCGGCGTCCTCGCCGTCCCAGTCGCCGCTTATCCCCTCCTCGCCGGCATCGTGGGTGGGGCTCTGGGGGACGTGGGTGTAGGCCCAGGCGCTCTCCATGCCCTCCGGGTGGCGCGAAGGATCGACCATCGAATACTGACCGAGGACGAGGAATGGCCGCGCGGGGATCTTGCGTTCCGCCAACTGCACCGTCGCCTGCGTCAGCGCGTCCATTCCCTCGGCAACGTGGACGGTGCTCGCCCGTCGCGCCTCCTCCGCGCTCCATGGGATCGGCTCGCGCAGGGCCCAGTTGACCTTGAAGGTCGAGTTGTCGTACTGGTAGCGCCGCAGGTCCTCGCGCACCCGGTCGGGAACCGTGTCCGGCGGCAGCATCTTCAGCATCAGCGCCGGAGCGCCGCAGTCGGCGAGGATCGCCCGCTTGGCCTCGAAGCGGCGGCCGTCGGCGGCGATCGCGGCGCGGGCACGGCGACCCTTCACTTCGATCCGCTCGATCGGCGTCCCGCAGACCACCTCGCCGCCTTTCGCCCGCAGCCGCCGGACCAGCGCCGCGGTGATGTTCCCCGCCCCGCCCTCGGCGACCGGGTAGCCGTGCTGCTGGCCGAGCCCGCAGAGGACCCAGCCGAAGAGCCCGCCGCCGGAGCTGTCCGGGGTGAGGTCCGCGTGGAGGGCGTTGCCGGCGATCAGCCAGCCAGCACCTTCCCCGCCAAACTCCTCCTCGGTCATCCGCCGCGCCGGCAGCAGCGAGAAGCGGGCGAAGTCGGCGAGCCCGCGCGGGCCAAGCGCGCTCAGCATCCCCAGCCCGGGGCGGATCGGAGGCAGCGGCGTCAGTAGCGCCCCGACCAGGTGCGGGCCCGCCTTGCGCCAGAGCCCGAAGAGGCGCCGCCAGGCGTCGCCGTCGCCGGCGGCAAAGCCGTCGAGCGATGCGCAGGTCTCCTCCAGGTCCATCGAGAGCAAGGCGCAGCGGCCATCGACGCTCGGGTGGGCGACGACGCCTTTCGCGCTCAGCCAGTTGAGCCCGTAGGACTCGAGCTCCAGCGGCTTGACGTAGCGGGAGGCGAGGGTGAGCGGGTAGAAGGCGCTATAGAGGTCGTGGACGAAGCCGGGCTCGGTGACTTCGCCGCTGCGGACGGCTCCGCCCGGCTCGGGCTGCTCCTCGCAGACGAGGACGTCCCAGCCGGCGTCGGCGAGGTGGTTGGCGGCGATCAGGCCGTTGGGCCCGGCACCGACGACGACAGCATCCGTCTTCACCCGAGCCCTATACCCGGGCCGTCCATCCTCAGCCGCGCCCGATCGTCCGCAGCATTCCGTCCCAGGCGCCGAGCGCCTTCGTCGCCACGCTGGGCCGGCCGCCGAAGCCGCCTCCGACCTTGCCCTGTCCCTTCGGTTCGCTGAGGCCGCCGGACTCGGCGGCAGGCCGGTCACCGGCGGTGTGCTCGAGCCGCGCCAGCGCTCGCATCGCTCGCCGTCCGAGGCTGCCGAAGTACCCGTAGAAGGCGACCTGGCTGCGGGCGAAGCCGCCGACCGTGAGCTCGTTGCGCGGCCGCCGGATCACCGAGAGCACCGCTTCGGCGATCGCCTCGGCGGAGTAGAGCGTCGGGCCCGGCGGCGAGGGCGGCAGCAGCCCGGTCGAGCTCTCGAGGTTGCTCCAGAGCGGGGTGTCGACCGCGCCGGGGTTGACCAGCGAGAGGGTCACCGAAGAGCCGCTCTCCTCGAGCTCGACCCGCGCGGTCTCTAGGAAGCCGACCAGGCCGTGCTTGGAGGCGGTATACGCGGCCATCCCCGGCAGCGGCATATGGCCGGCGATCGAGCCGATCGTGACCACGGCGCCGCGTGAGCGCTCGAGGTGGGGGAGGGCAGCGCGGATCGTGTCGACGGTGCCGAGGAGGACGGTCTCGACGGTGGCATTGAAGTCGTCAGGCTCGGTCTCGACGAAGCGACCGAAGGAGAGGCCGACGGCAGCGGTGACGACGACATCGAGCCCGCCCAGCTGCCGCGCCGCGTCGTCGACGGCGGCTCCCAGCCCCTCGCGGTCGGTGACGTCGGCGACCACCGTCACCGCCTCGGCTCCGGTCTCCGCCAGCTTGCGCTTTGCCGCTGCCAGGCCGACCTCGTTGCGGGCGAGCAGCGCCACCTCGGCCCCCTCTTGGGCCAGCGCCTCGGCGACGGCAAGGCCGATGCCGCTGCTGCCGCCGGTGATGAGAACGCGTTGGTTGGCAAGCTCGCGCTCGCTGATCGGGTCGCCCTCAGGCACCCCCTCGACCAGCCGTTTCAGCCGCGCCAGCGCCTCACCGTTTCGCACCCGCAGCGCCGTGTCGGCGACCGGGTTGGCGGCGACGAGGGTCGTCAGCCGGTCGCCCGGGCGCTCGTCCATCGTCAGCTCGGTTCCGCTGGCGCTCTCCCGCAGGTCGATCTCGATTACCGCCGTTCCCAGCGGCCGCGCCTTTGCCTTCAGCACGATCCGCCGCGGCGGATCGACCTCGACCACCTCGGTGTGGTCTTTGACGCCGAGCGGCCAGCTGCCGACCTTGTGGTGGAAGCGGGAGCCAACTGCCGGGAAGCTCTCGTCGTGGTCGCGCACGCCGGCGGCGCCGACAACCCATTTCGGATAGCAGTAGGGGTTGGAGAGGATGGCGAAGACCGCCTCTGGGGTGGCGTCGATGTGGACCCGGTTACGCGCCATCTTCGCCCTCCGCCAGCGCCATCACGCCGTCCTCGGCCCCGTCGCCGTCGCGGAAGAAGTCCCAGAGCTCGACCCGGTTGCCGGCCGGATCGGAGACGTATACAGAGCGGTCACCGCCCTCGTGCTCGACCGGGCCCTCCACCTCGATCCCCGCCTCGCGCAGTCGGGCGCAGAGCGCGTCGAGCCCGTCGGCCTCGATCGAGAGGGCGAAGTGGACGTGGCGGCCGCCGCGGTCGGAGTACTCCTTCTCGCCCGGCGACCAGATGCCGAGCCGACAGCGCTCACCGACCCCGAGCCAGACCCGGTCCCCGTCTTCGACCAGCAGCCGCTTCAGCCCCAGCCCTTCGTAGAAGCCCTGGAGCCGTTCGACGTCGTCGGTCTCCAGGACCAGCTCGCAGATCCCGGCGATGGTCATGCTCCTGCATTCCCCTTTCCTTCTCGGTTCAAGCCTTCCCGCAGCGAGGCGAGCAGCCGCGCGGTGATCGAGCTGGAGAGCCGCAGCTGCGTCTCGGCTCGCGGCGCCAGCTGCTCCAGGTACCCGCGTGAGCGTTCCGCCACGTCCGGCGCCAGCGACGCGGCGAGCGCGGCGGCGGTCTCGGCCGCCTCCCGCACCACCTCCGGCTCGACGCTCAGCAGCAGCTCGAACTCGCGCTGGGCGTCGCCGGAACGCGTGCGCCCCGGCGGCTCCCAGGCGACCATGCAGGCCCCGTGCTCGGGTGCCGCACAGACCAGCGCCCACTCCCGGCTGACCGGGTGCGAGCGGTCGACCGGCAGCTCGACCGGCGCCCGCCGGGGCCGCCGCAGCTGCTCGAAGTCGGCGAAGACGAAGGCGCACTCGGCGCCCGCGCAGAGCTCGCGCCAGCGCACCTCGCTCTGGCGGTAGAAGCGCTCGCGCTGGAAGGAGCCGATCAGCAGCGCCCGCTCGGCGCGGGCCGCGCTCTCCTCCTCGATCGCGCGGGCGAGTGGGGCGAGGTGGCGCTTGCGGACCGTCATCGGCTGCAGGTCGGGCCGTCGCTCCCGCAACTGCGCGAAGAGCGAAGGGACGCGGGAGGGGGCGAGCCGAGTGCGCTCGATCGCCACCGGCAGGGCAACGCCGCGCTCGCGCTCGGCGACAACGCGGAGGATCCGCTCCACTTCCTCGGGCGCGTAGCGCCGGTGGCCGCTGGGCTCACGGCGCGGCTGCGGGAACTCGTAGCGCCGCTCCCAGGCGCGCAGGGTCGCCTCGCTGATGCCGGTCGCCCGGACGACGTCGCCGATGCTGAGCAGGTTCTCGTCAAAGTTAGACACGAAGTTCAGGTTTATCTATACCGGCAGATGGCTACCCGTTGTGGTGAACGTCCAACCAGCACAAGCCACAATCACAAGGAGGCAGGAGATGTCCACTATCGAGGAGTCGATTGAGGTCAAGGCGCCGCTGCGCGCCGTCTACGACCAGTGGACCCAGTTCGAGGATTTCCCGCGTTTCATGGAGGGGGTCGAAGACATCCGTCAGCTCGACGAGACCCACCTTCACTGGGTCGCCGAGTTCGGCGGCTCGCGCCACGAGTGGGACGCCGAGATCACCGAGCAGAAGCCCGACGAGCGAGTCGCCTGGCGCAACACCGACGGCAAGGAGAACGCCGGCGTCGTCACCTTCCACCGGATCGACGACGAGACCACCCGGGTGATGGTCCAGATGGACTTCGTCCCCGAGGGGATCAAGGAGAAGATCGGCGACGCGCTCGGCGCGGCCGACCGCCGCGTCCACGGCGATCTTGAGCGCTTCAAGGAGCTGGTCGAGGCGAACGGCGCCGACGGCGGCTGGCGCGGGGAAGTGAAGCGGCCCGACGAGGCCTGATCGAGTGCCCGTTAGGGCACCGTTGCCGTACTCGCAAGTTCGGGACAAATTCCAACAGTTAGGGAGTCTAATTCGGTGTAGGTTCGTTTAATCAACACTCCGGATGAGCATCGTCGCGGGAACGACGACGGCTGGGAGTGGGGTGAGGCACACAGGGTCTGTCTGCGGCTGGCCTATCGCTATGCGAGAAATCCGAGCGAAGCCGAAGACATAGCTCAGGATGCCCTGCTCCGCGCCTGGCGTCGGCGCTCCACCTTGCGCGACGCCGAGCGCCGCAACCAGTGGCTGGCGGCGATCGTCCGCAATGAGGCCTTCCGCCAGCACGCGCGAATGCGCCCGGACCCGACGTCGACGATCGAGTTCCGCGAGGGGGAGGAAGACGAGCGGGTTTTGGCTGCGGTCGAGCTCGCCGACCTCCACGCGGCGTTGCAGGAGCTGAGCGACCGCGATCGGCAGCTGCTGGAGATGCGCTACGAGGAGGACTTGACCCAGGCGACGATCGCCCGCCGCCTCGGCGTCCCCGAGGGAACGGTGAAGGTGCGCCTGCACCGGGCCCGGGCGAAGCTGCGCCTGCTGTACGTAGGGGCGACCGTTGCGACCTGAAGTTCGGACCGCTGTATAAGGACGGCGGCGGCCGTCGCGACGAATATCTCGTCATGGAGACGGCACCGCGGCAGATCGTCGCCTTCGGCGGCGGCGGCTTTTCGATGGAGTCGGGCAACCCGCTGCTCGACGATTACGTCCTCGCCTTGGCAAAGGCGGAGCGGCCGCGGGTCTGCTTCCTGCCCTCGGCCAGCGGCGACGCCGACCACTACATCGTCCGCTTCTACCGCGCCTTCTCCGCCCACCGCTGCGAGCCCAGCCACATCTCGCTCTTCCGCCGCGAGCAGGGTCCAGACGACCTCCGCCGCCACCTCCTCTCCCAGGATCTGATCTACGTCGGCGGCGGCAGCGTCGTCAGCCTGCTCGGGGTCTGGCGCGCGCACGGGATCGACTCGATCCTCCGCGAGGCCTGGGAATCCGGGGTGATCCTCTGCGGCCTCTCGGCCGGCTCGCTGTGCTGGTTCGACGAAGCGATCAGCAACTTTCACGGCGAGGCAAAACGGGTGCGTGGGTTGGGCCTGCTGCCGTTCAGCAACTGCGTCCATTACGAGCGGGGCGGCAAGCGCCAGGACACCTACATTCGTTTCCTGCGGGAAGGGATGGGCGGCGGCTACGCGGCCGAGGACGGGGCGGCGCTCCACTTCGTCGGCGAAGAGCTGAGCCGCGTCGTCGCCTCGCGGCCGGAGGCCCGGGGTTACCGGCTCGACATGGCGGAGCGCCGGGTGGTCGAGATGCAGATCGCGACCACCTACCTCGGCGATGCCGGGGCGAGCTTCGCTGCCGGGCCGGTGCCGGAGGCGCTCTCGACCTCCCCCGCTTCCTCTCCCGCCGGATGAGCGGCAACGGGCGGTTGCCGGCCGCGGCGACGCCGGTGCGGCGCATCCTCACCCTCGGCGGCCACGAGTTCAGCTCGCGGCCGCCCGACCGCGCCGTCTGCGAGCTGCTGCTGCGACTGGCGAGCGAGCGCGGCGGTGAGCGGCCGCGGATCTGCATCCTTCCGACCGCCAGCGGCGACACCTCCGAGCAGATCGCCTCCTTCTACTCGGCCTTCGGCGAGCGTCCCTGCGAGCCCTCCGACGTCTCCCTCTTCCGCCTCGGGCGGCGGCCACTGGAGCTGCGCGACCACCTCCTCTCCCAGGACCTCGTCTACGTCGGCGGCGGCAGCATGGTCAACCTCTTGGCGGTCTGGGAGGCGCACGACATCGCCTCGATCCTCAGCCTTGCCTGGCGCCAGGGGATCGTCCTCGCCGGCCAGAGCGCCGGCGCCATGTGCTGGTTCGAAGCGGGGATCACGACCTCCTCGGGCAAGCCACGCGCCGCCGCCGGCCTCGGCCTCCTAGGCGGCAGCCTCTGCGTCCACTACAACAACGAACCGCGCCGCCGCGCCGCCTACCTCGAGGCCGTCGGCGACGGGATGCCGAGCGGCTACGGGCTCGACGACTACGCCGGCCTGCTCTGGGAGGGCGAAGGGGCGCCCTCGGCCCTGACCGCCCGCCGCGGCGCCCGCGCCTACCGCGTCAGCTCCCGCGAGGGCGAGGTCAGCGAGTCGCCGCTGCCGGCCCGCTTTCTCCCCGCCCCCGCCCCCGCCGCCCTGCGCGAGGACATCGCCGAGTTCCGCCGCATCCGCACGATGCGCAAACGCGCCGGCTGGCTCGGCTGACTACTCCCCAGCCGCTGGCGGCGCGGTCGGGTCGCCGCTCTCTTCGCCGAGTTTCTCGCGGGCGATGTAGTCCTCGGCGAGGAGGAGGTTGTCGCGCGAGCGCTCGACGAGGTTGAGCAGGTCGCCCATCAGCGAGACCTCCTCGACCTGCTCCTTGACGAACCACTGCAGGAACTGCTCGGCCCGGTAGTCCTTGAGCTCGCGGGCGAGCTCGAAGAGGCCGAAGATCTCGTCGCTGACCCGCTGCTCCTGCTTGAGCGCCATTCGCACCGGATCGCTGCCGTCGGCAAAGGTGGTCTGCTGGGACTTGATGTCCGGGATGTGGACCTGCTCGCCGACGTCGAGCAGGTAGCGGATCATCATCATCGCGTGCTCGCGCTCCTCCAGCGCCTGCCGGTAGAAGAAGGCGGCGAGGCGAGGCAGCGTTTCGGCGTCGTAGTAGACGGCCGCGGCCACGTACTGCTGAGAGGCGGCGAACTCGTTCGAGATCTGCTCGTTGAGGGCGTCGGCGAAGGACTTGTCAGGCATCTCGGCTCCTTGTCGCTGCGGGCGGGGGCGCCCAACGTAACCGAAAGCCCGAATTCGACTGGCCGAAGTGGGGCTTCGGCCGCCCTAAAGCTTCCAGCGGAAGCCGAGGTCCTCGATCGCCGGCGCCAGCGGGCTCGAGGGCAACCCCGGCTTCGTCGCCTGCTCGGGGTCGTTGTAGCCGCCGGGGGCGACGTCGTTGGGAGTGTCGGGATGGAAGATCGAGGCGAGGTACTGGATTTGGCCGCGACCCTGGCCGAGCTCGGTCTGGCCGCCGCCGTAGGCGCCGATGCCGCGCTCCTCGCAGTAGTCGTAGGCGGCGAAGAGGTTGCGGATCGGGCCGAAGCGGGAGGGCTTGACGTTGACCGTTTTCGGCGGCGACCACGGCATCGCCTCGATGTCGGCGATCGAGTGGATCGGCGCGTCCCAGGTCACCCGCTCGGCCGCCGGCTCCAGCACCGGCCGCGTCTCCTCGGTCACATCGGGGTCCTCGAGCCAGGCCTCCGGGAAGGCGTCGATCAGCTTCGCGTAGAGCTCGGGGTCGGTCTCGACGTCGACCGGCGTCCCTTTGTAGAAGCCCTTGAGGTCGATCGAGTCGACCGCGCCGGTCTTGACCAGCGCCGCGATCAGCTCGTCGTCCCAGTCGTTGGTGGCGTCGAGCTTGAAGCGCAGCGTCGGGTAGACGTCGAGGCGTGCCCGCAGCGGCTCGATCGAGGAGCGTTCGCCCTCTTCCCAGCCCGCCAGCCGCATCGAGTTGACGAAGTTCACCGGCCGCGGCTCGCGCCCGAGGATCGCGGCGAGGTTGGTCCCCGCCTGCCGCAGCGCCAGATCCAGCGCCGCCGACTCGAACGCCCAGCGCCGGTAGTCGCGAGAGACCTCTTCCCGCTCCGGCTCACCCGCCGGGAAGAGGTCGATCCCATCCAGCCGCTCAGAGAACTCAGCAAAGGTGGACTTCCCGTTCAGCCCCTCCGGCGGCCCATGACTCTGCTGCCCAATGTGATCGACAGCGTCGTAGACGACGTCCTCGCCGATCCCCTCCTCGCCGCCGCCCCGCAGCTTGACGATCGTCGTCAGCCGTTCGAAGGAGCCCATCGAGATTTCGAGCCCCTCGAACTCACAACTCTCCACCTCCAAGGGCAGGTCCGCGATCGCATCGAAGCTGGCCATCGCAGGAACCTAGACGATCGGCCTCAGCGGCTTGCGCGGGTTACCCGCAACGTCTTCAACTCCCGATCCGATCCACCGCGGACATACCCGCCATGCGCCAGGCTTTCGCGGATGAAGTCGAGGGTCTCGGGGGTGAGGCGCTCGCCGGGGAGGACGTTGGGGATCCCCGGCGGGTAGGCGGCCAGGCCCTCGGCGGCGATGCGGCCGGCGGCGGCGTCGAAGGGCACGACCTCCTGCGGCCCGAGGAAGGCTTCGCGCGGGGTCAGCACCAGCTCGCCCCAGGGCGGCGCCGGCGCCAGCTTCTCGTCCGGGGCCCCCGGCGTTTCCTCCAGCTCGGCAACCGCCGTCCGCAGCCCCTCAACCAGCCGCTCGCCTGCCGCCTCGGGATCCTCGCCGACGCCGAAGATCGCGACGACGACGTTGCCGGAGTAGAGCTCGAGGTCGAGGTTGGCGGTGTGGAAGGCGGCTTTCCAGAGGCGCTGGGCGCTGGAGCCGGTGCCGCGGACGTCGATCCCCAGCCGCAGCGGATCCCAGCCGGCGACGCCGGGATGGCCGACCAGCCGCTCGTCGAGGACGTCGAGGCCGGGGATCTCGCGGATCCGCTCGCGCGTCCGCTCGATCGCCGCCAGCGCCTTGTCGAGCAGCTCCTCGCCGTGCATGTACATCTGCCGCCGCTGCGCGTCGAGCGAGCCGGAGAGCAGGCCGCTGGGGCTGGTCGTCTCGACCAGGCTGACGCAGCGGTCGACGATCGCGCCGTCGATGCGGCCGCCCTTGCCGAGGTGGAGCATCGCCGCCTGGGTCAGCGCCCCGACGATCTTGTGGGTCGAGGAGGTGACGAGGTCAGCGCCGGAGGCGAGGGCGTCGGTCGGCAGCTCGGGGCTGAAGTGCAGGTGCGCCCCCCAGGCCTCGTCGGCGACCAGAGGCACGCCGCGCGAATGGGCCACTTCGGCCAGGGCGGCGACGTCGGCGCAGGCGCCGAAATAGGTCGGCGAGACGACCATCGCCGCCACCGCGCCGGGCGTTTCGTCGAGCGCCGCCGCCAGCGAGTCGGGCGTCAGCCCGTGGGCGATCCCGAGCTCGGGGTCGAGCTCGGGGGCGACGAAGGTCGGTCGCATCCCGCTCAAGACCATCCCGTCGATCACCGAGGAGTGGACGTTGCGCTGGATCACGACCCGGTCGCCGAGGTGGGCGAGCGCCATGCAGGCGGCGTGGTTGCCCTGCGAGGCGCCGTTGGTGAGAAACCAGGAGCGGGCCGCACCCCAGGCCTCGGCGGCGAGGTCCTGCGCTTGCTGGAACGGGGTCGGTTCCGGGCCGACGTCGACGCCCTCGGTGACCGAGGGGATGTCGTTGCGCAGCCCGATCTCGCCGACCAGCTCGGTCATCGCCGGATCGGCGCCCAGCCCCCCCTTGTGGCCGGGGACCTGGAAGCGGCCGGTCTCGAGCTCGGCGTAAGCGAGCAGGGCGTCGACGTAGGGAGTCGAGTCCTGACCGGGATCGGACATCGATTCGAGTCTACGGGTCGCTCCGAGTGGCCTTGGCCAATCTCGCCGCCGATCTTTATCCACTGCCGAGGGTGTGCGTGCTGGAGAATCAGCGGATGCGCCACACGCGCCTTGGCTACTGGATCGAGGAGGCAGGGACGGTTGCGCCGCGGCCGGCGCTGGCGGGCGACCGCGAGGCCGATGTCCTTGTCGTCGGCGGCGGCTATACCGGCATGTGGGCCGCCTGGTACGCCCGTCAGCTGGAGCCGGAGGCGCGGGTTGGTCTGCTCGAGGCCGAGGAGGTCTGCGGGCACGGACCGAGCGGGCGCAACGGCGGCTTCTGCAACGCGATGTGGTTCTCGCTCGCTTCGATGCGCGACCGCTGGGGTGCCGAGGAGGCGCTACGGACCGCCCGCGCTGCGCAGGCGGCGGTCGCGCGGATCGAGCGCTTCTGCGCGGAACAGGAGGTGGACGCCTGGTTTCGCCCCGCCGGCTACGTCCAGGTCTCGACCGCGCCCGCCCACGACTGCAGCTGGCTCGACGCCGTCGAGGCATGCCGCGAGCTGGGTGTGCCCGAGATGCTGCGGCCGCTGAGCCGCGAGGAGGTTGCCGAGCGCTGCGCCTCACCCGCCTTCCGCGCCGGCGCCGAGTCGCCGACCTCGGCGACGGTGCAGCCGGCTCGCCTGGCCCTCAGCCTGCGCGAGAAGCTGCTGGCGGCCGGGGTGGAGATCTACGAGTCCTCGCCGGTCCGCTCGTTCCGCGAAGCGGGCGATGGGGTCGAAGCGAGAACCGACGGCGGCACGGTCCGCGCCGCCCGCGCCGTGCTGGCAATCGGCAGCGCCGCCAAGGCGGGACCGCTGCGCGGCCGCCTCACCGTCGCCTCCTCCCACATCGTCCTCACCGAGCCGGTCTCCGACGTGCTCGATCAGCTCGGCTGGACCGGCGGCGAGTGCATCACCGACTCCCGCTCCCTCCTCCACTATTTCCGCACCACCAACGACGGCCGCATCGTCTTCGGCTGGGGCGGCGGCCGGATCGCGATGGGCGCAAGGACGAAGGGCCGCAGTGAGGTCGACCCCGCCGTCATCGCCGCCGCCGCCGACCACCTCCACGATTACTTCCCCCAGCTCCGAGGCCGCCGCCTCACCCACGCCTGGGGCGGCCCAATCGACGCTTCCCCAACCCACCTCCCCGCTGTCACCACCCTCGGCCAAGGCAGAGCCTTTGTCGCCGCCGGCTACACCGGCAACGGCGTCGGCCCCAGCAACATGGTCGGCTGCACCCTCGCCTCCTTAGCCCTGGGTCACGAAGACGAGCACACGACCCTGGCATTCGTAGACCCCAAGACCCCCCGAGTCCCCCCCGAGCCCTTCCACTGGCTAGGCGGCGAATCAATTCGCTTCGCGATAGAGAAAAAAGAGCAAGCGGAGATGACAGGCATTCAACCCGGACGAGTTGCCTCAGCCGTAGCGAGGGTTCCCGAGCTGATCGGCTTCCACATTGGCCGATAGCCGCAGAGGGGTGGGTGTCACATTTGCAGCACCGAAACGGGTTCGGTGCTGCAACGTCGAGGCCTGTTAGCTGAGGAGCAGGGTGCCCGGAGTTGTCACAACGTAGTTGGCGGTCCAAGTGGCTAGCGAGGCGCAGAAGGCTCCGCCGCTGATCTTTTTCAGGTTGGTGGTGCTCGCGTTGAGTTTCGCCGGGGTGCCCGGGGCCAGGGTCCCGAGGGCGGTACCCGTGGGTGCGCCGCCGTAGACGCAACTGATGCCGAGGCTTGTGACATTGATTCTCACTTCGAATCCAAAGACCGTAACCACGCCAGCAGGGGAGACTGTGATTTCTCCCCCTCTAAGGGTTTCAGTGTCTTCAGTGCATTTTTCGAATTTGAGAGCTGCCTGTTCGACGATTCCTCTGGCGTGGGTTTCGTTGTTGGTAATAACGGGTCCAGCCACCAATGACGCGGTACATGTATCTCCAATGCCGGCTTTCAGCGACGCCGAGCTGCCTGATTCCAGCGTCGCTTCAACAAAGCCTGTGTACTCGGTGCCTGACGGGGATGTGAGGGTCGGGGCGCCATAAGCGCTGCCGGCAAACGCCATCAGCGACGCGGCGACCAGGGTCAGCAGGCCGAAATTTTTCATGTGCTTCATTGATTTCTCCTTCGGTTCCCGGCGCGTTTTGGCGCCGGCTCCTTTTCCTCCCGAGGGTTCTCGGCAAAAGAAGGTCTACCAAAGGAACTCGCAACAGTAAAAGACTCTTGAGCTGTTAAGCGTTCGCCGAAACGCCCGCCGGAACTCCAGCGCCAACGCCGACCTCTTGTTCGGGTCGCACGCTGGTCAGCTTTTCCGCCCGCCGCTGCTGCCAGGTGGCGAAGCCCATCGCGCAGACGGTGAAGAAGAAGAGGATCATCGCGATTACGTTGACCTCGACGGGGATGCCGCGCTGGGCGGCGCCGAAGATGTAGAGGGGGAAGGTGACGGTCGTCCCGGAGTTGAAGTTGGAGATCACGAAGTCGTCGATCGAGAGGGCGAAGGCGAGCATGGCGGCGCCGAAGATGCCGGGCATGATCAGGGGGAGGGTGACCAGGCGAAAGGTGGTGAAGGGGCTGGCGCCGAGGTCTTTGGCCGCCTCCTCGAGGTTGCGGTCGAAACCGATCAGGCGGGAGCGGACGACGACGACGACGAAGCTGATGCAGAACATGACGTGGGCGATCAGCAGGGTCTGAAAGCCGAGCGAGAAGGTGCCGAGGATGAGGAAGAAGGAGAGCAGGGCCGAGCCCATCACCACCTCGGGCGTCGCCATCGGGATCACGATCAGGAAGTTGGCGGCGCGGCGGCCGAAGAACTCGTAGCGGACCAGCGCCATCGCCATCAGGGTCCCGATCACGGTCGAGATCAACGTCGCCAGAACCGCCAGTTTCAGGCTCGTGACCAGCGCTTCGTTCAGCTCCGGGATCCCGAAGGCGTTGCTCCAGTGGCTGAAGGTGAAGCCGACCCAGGTGAAGTTGTAGCGGCCGGCCGGATCGTTGAAGGAGAAGGCGAAGATGACGACGATCGGGATCAGCATGTAGAGGACGACGAGGACGCCGACGATCTGGACCGCGTGCTCGCGCAGCCAGCGCCAGGCGCCGCCGCCGCGGCCGCCCATCAGACCGCCTCCTCACCCATCAGCGCCTCCGAGCCGGCGAAGCGGATGTAGATAAGGACGAGGATCAGGATCGCCGCCATCAGCACGAAGGAGAGCGCCGCCGCCGCCGGGTAGTCGCTCTGTTTGAGGTAGAGCGACTGGATCACGTTGCCGATCATCTGGTTGCTGGCGCTGCCGAGGAACTGGGCGTTGACGTAGTCGCCGGAGGCGGGGATGAAGGTGAGCAGCGTGCCCGCCACCACCCCCGGCGCCGAGAGCGGCAGCGTCACCCGGAAGAAGGTCTGCGAGGCGGAGGCGTAGAGGTCCTTGCCGGCCTCGATCAGCCGCACGTCGATCCGCTCGAGGCTGGCGTAGATCGGCAGCACCATGAAGGGGAGGAAGTTGTAGGTGAGGCCGGCGATCACCGCGCCCCCGGTTGCCAGCACGTGCCCTTCCGGCGCCAAGCCGAGAGTGTCGAGGACGCTGACCACCGGGCTCTGGTCGGAGAGGATCGTCTCCCAGGCAAGGGTCCGGATCAGGTACGTGGTGAAGAACGGAGCGACGACGGCGAACAAGAGGACGTTGCGCCAGCGCCCCGCCTTGAAAGCGATCGTGTAGGCGAGCGGGTAGGCGAGCAGCAGCGCGAACAGCGTCGCCAGCCCGGCGTACTCGAACGAGCGCACGAACTGGGTTTCGTAGAGCGACAGCGCGTCGCCGTAATTCGCCCAGTGCCAGTTGAATTCGTAGGAGCCGAAAACGCCGGAGTTAAGCGAGAGTTCGAACAGGTAGTAGAGCGGGACGACGAAGAACAGAAGCAGCCAGGCCGCTCCCGGCCCGAGCAAGAAGTAGGGAGCGACCCGGCGTCTCATCGGCTCAGCCGTTCAGGACCGCGTTGAAGGCGCGGTTCAGGTTCTGTTCTTCTTCGCCACTCGGCGAGGGCTGGATCGTGCACTTCTTCGTGAAGGACTTGCTCGGGAAGATCAGCTGGTTCTTCGCGATTTCAGGTTCTTCCTTCAGGAGGATTGGTTTCACGCCTTCGACCGGGCTGACGTAGTTCACGTAGGCCTCGATCTGAGCCTCGTTTTTCGGTTCGTAGACGTAGTTGATCCATTCCTCGGCCGCGGTCGGGTTCGGAGCCCCGATCGGGATCACCATGTTGTCCGACCAGAGGATGCAGCCCTCGGTCGGCATCCGCCATTCGATGTTCGGGTTGTCGGCCTGCAGCTGGACCGCGTCCCCCGACCAGCCGATCACCGCGACCGCGTTGCCGCTGGTCAGATCGGCGCCGTAGTCGTTGCCGGTGAAGCGACGGATCTGCCCCGATTCCGAAGCCGACTTGATTTTGTCGATCGCCTTCATCCAGTCTTCTTCGCTGGCGTTGGCCGGATCGATGCCAAGGCACTTCATCACCAGCGGCACCGTGTCGCGGAGTTCGTTCAGCATCTCGACCTTGCCCTTGTATTTCGGGTCGAAGAGGTCGCAGATCGACTTCACGTCCGGCGCCAGGTCCTTGCGGACGATGATCCCGGTCATCCCGCTCTGCCAGGGAGCGCTGAATTCGCGGTTCGGGTCGTAGCTCGGTTCTTTCAGGTTCGAGACAAGGTTCTTTTCGAAGTTCGGCAGTGCCGACTTGTCGAAGTTCTGCAGGTAGCCGAGTTCGTGCATTTTGTTCGCCATCCAGTCGGTGACGACGAAGAGGCTGCGGCCGCCCGATTCACCCTGTTTCAGGAGCGGATCCATCTTCGCGAAGAACTCTTCGTTGGCGTTGACGTCTTCGATGTACTTGACCGAGAGGCCGGTTTCCTTTTCGAAGTCCGGCACGGTCTGCTTGTCGATGTAGAGCGGCCAGTTGGAGATCGTGATGTCGCCGGTGGCTTTCTTTTCCAGCTTCACTTCTTCGGCTTCGGTATTGCCGCCGTTGATGTCGCTGCCTCCGCCGCCGCAGGCCGCGAGCCCGAAGGCCACCGCTACCGCCGCGATCAAAACCGCCAACAGGGCGGTGATCCTCCGTGGGTCCTTCTGACTGACCATCTGCCATCAACCTCCGTGGGTGGTTTCCAGTTGCGACTGGTCGGCGGCGCTGGCGCCGTCGTTTTCGCGGGCCGCCGCCGTGCTGCCGTTGGGCGACTCGCGGACAAGGTGCATGTTCTCCGGCTCCCAGCTGAGAGCGACGCGGGCGCCGCCGCCGGGGAGGCGCTGGCGCTCGGCCTCGTCGGCGTTGGGGACGAGGACGGTCATCCGCACCCCCTCGCCGAGGTCGACGGCGATCTGGGTCGAGGTGCCGAGGTAGAGCGAGCTGGCGACGACGCCCTCGACCCGCGGCTGGTCGCTGCCGGCTCGGCCGTCCGCGGTCTCGACGCTGAGCTTCTCCGGCCGCACGACCGCGTGGCAGCGGTCGCCGGGGGAGAAGCCGTCGGTCTCGGTCGCGATCGTCTGGCCCTGGTCGAGCTTCACCTCGCGGCTGCCGGTCACCGTCGCCGGCATCAGGTTGGAGACGCCGATGAAGCCGGCGACGAAGGTCGTCGCCGGGCGGTCGTAGACCTCCTCGGGCTCCGCCACCTGTTCGACCTTGCCGCGGTTCATCACCGCGATCCGGTCGCTCATCGTCAGCGCCTCCTCCTGGTCATGGGTGACGTAGACGAAGGTGATGCCGACGTCGCGCTGGATCCGCTTCAGCTCGACCTGCAGTTCCTTGCGCAGTTTCAGGTCCAGGGCGCCGAGCGGCTCGTCAAGGAGGAGGACTTTCGGCAGGTTGACGAGCGCTCGGGCGAGCGCCACCCGCTGCTGCATCCCGCCCGACAGCTGCGATGGCCGCCGGTTGCCCTCGGCCGCGAGGCCGACCCGCTCGAGCTCGGCCGTGACCCGCTGCTCGATCTCGCTCTTGTCGACCTTCTTGCGCTTCAGCCCGAAGGCGACGTTGTCCTTGACGCTGAGGTGGGGGAAGAGCGCGTAGCTCTGGAAGACGGTGTTGGTCGGCCGTTTGTGCGGCGGCAGGTGGGCGACGTCCTCGCCCTCGATCCGGACTTCGCCGCTAGTCGGCCGCTCGAAGCCGGCGATCATTCGCAAGGTCGTCGTCTTGCCGCAGCCGCTGGGGCCGAGCAGGGTGAAGAACTCTCCCTGCGCCAGGTCAAGGTTGAGGTCGTCGACTGCGGCCAGCTGGTCGAAGCGTTTGGTAACGCTCCGCAGCTCGACGCTCGGGGTCTCTCCGTGGGCATCCATCTTTGGTCTAACGGCCCTCCTGTAGTGCGGAGCTTCTACCCATCCCTACGGGTATCTACCAGCGACCGTAAGCCCCGGTGGATGGCGGCGCAAGGGGCGAATGTCCTAAAAGCACAGGAGTAACTTGTACTTAATGGACAAGTTGATCGCCAGGCCTTGACCCAAAGACCACTTGCGATTGTTGGAGACGGGCTCTAGCTTTGTCCATAACGTCGTAACCGAGGAGGAGGGCGAAATGGCCACCGCGTCGCAAGCGCCAGCAGGAACCGATCTTCAGCAGCTCGCCCGCCAGCACCTCTGGATGCACTTCTCGCGGATGGGCGCCTACGGCCCCGACCACGAGATCCCGATCATCACCCGGGCCGAGGGCTGCTACGTCTACGACGAGCACGGCAACCGCTATCTCGACGGCCTCTCCGGCCTCTTCTGCTGCAACGCCGGCCACGGCCGCACCGAGTACGGCGAAGCGGCGGCCCGCCAGGTCGAAGAGCTCGACTTCTACACCCTCTGGTCCTACGCCCACCCCAAGGCGATCGAACTGGCGGCGCGGATCGCCTCGATGACCCCCGGCGACCTCAACCGCGTCTTCTTCACCTCCGGCGGTTCGGAGGCGGTCGAGTCGGCGCTGAAGCTGTCGCGCAACTACCACCGCGTGCACGGCAAAGGCCAGAAGCACAAGGTGATCGCCCGCGAGGTCGCCTATCACGGCACCTCGCTGGGGGCGCTCTCGGCAACCGGGATCACCGAGCTGCGCAGTCAGTTCGAGCCCCTCACCCCGGGCGGCTGCCACGTCCCGAATACCAACATCTACCGCTGGCCCGAGGACCGCGACCCGCTCTGGGCGGCCGACGCGATCGAGGAGCGGATCGTCTTCGAGGGCCCCGAGACCGTCGCCGCGGTGATCCTCGAGCCGGTCCAGAATGCCGGCGGCTGCTTCGTCCCGCCCGACGGCTACTTCCAGCGGGTGCGCGAGATCTGCGACCAGTACGACGTGCTGATGATCTCCGACGAGGTGATCTGCGCCTGGGGCCGCCTCGGCCATTACTTCGGCTGCGAACGCTTCGACTACGTGCCGGACATGATCACCGTCGCCAAGGCGCTGACCTCGGCCTACGCGCCGATGGGCGGCGTGATCGCCTCCGACAAGGTCGCCGAGCCGTTCATGGAAGGCGACGCCTCCTTTTCCCACGGCTTCACCTTCGCCGGCCACCCGATCGCCGCCGCGATCGCGATGGCCAACCTCGACGTCTTCGAGCGCGAGGACCTGCCCGGGCACGTGCTGCGCAAGGAGGGCGAGTTCCGCCAGATGCTCGAGTCCCTGCACGACCTGCCGATCGTCGGTGACGTTCGCGGCGCCGGCTACTTCCACGCGGTCGAGCTGGTCAAAGACAAGGAGACGAAAGAGAGCTTCAACGACGAGGAGTCCGAGAAGCTGCTGCGCGGCTTCCTCTCCGGCGAGCTCTATAAACGCGGGCTGATCTGCCGCGCCGACGATCGCGGCGACCCGGTCGTGCAGCTGTCGCCACCCTTGATCGCCGATACGGAGCAGTTCGAAGAGATCCACGACGTGCTGCACTCGGTCCTCGCCGAGGCCTGGGACCAGGTAGTCGGTTAGGAGCGGAAGTGCTCACCGTCCAGAGCCTGCTCGACGAGCTCGACCTCGAGCTGGCGGCCGGCTCCGACGCCGCCGCGGCGCCGGTCCGCTGGGTCCACATCTCCGAGCTGCAGGACCCGACGCCGTGGCTGTCGGGCGGCGAGCTGATGCTGACCACCGGGATCCCGCTCGACACCGCCGCCAAGCAGCGCGCCTTCGTCGGCATCCTCGCCGACCGCAACCTCGCCGGGCTCGGCTTCGGCACCGGCTTCACTCATAAATCGCTGCCGAAGGCGCTGGTCGACGAGGCCGAGAAGCGCGGCTTCCCGCTCTTCGAGGTCCCCTACTCGGTGCCGTTCATCGCGATCACCGAGAAGGCCTTCGCGAAACTGGTCAACGAGCAGTACGAGGTCCTGCAGCGCGGCGTGGCGGTGCAGCGGCGGCTCGAGCGCCTGGTCCTCGAGGAGCGGGGGCTGGAGGAAATCGCCGCCACCGTCGCCTCGGCGGTTGGCGGCACCGTGGCGATCCTCGACGGCCGCGGCGAGCGCCTCGCCGGCCGCGGCTTCCGCCGCCAGCTCTCCGCCGAGGCGATCGCGGCGATCCGCAAGGAAGCGCTCAGCCACGCCGGCGACGGCCACCCCTTCGTCCCCAGCCACCCCACCGTCGCCGGGAGGGCTCTGGCCCACCCCGTCATCTCCCCCGGCGGCGGCCCACCCCAGGCCTGGGTGGTGATCGTCCGCGACTCCGGCGGGCTCGGTGACTTCGAGCGGCTGATCCTGCAGCAGGCGGTGGCGGTGGTGGCGCTGGAGCTGATGCGCCGCCGGGTCGCTCGCGAGACCGAGCGGCGGCTGGCCGGCGACGTGCTGGCGGCGGCGCTCGGCGGCCGCATGGACCCGACCGAGCTGCGGCGCCGGCTCGAGCCCTTCGGGATCGGCGAGGAGGCGGCGGTCCTGGTCTTCGCGCTCGGCGATCCCAGCGAGGCCGCGGCGACGCTGGAAGCGGCGCTCGCCGCCGACGCCTGCCCCTCGGTCGTCGCCCCCCACTCGGTCAACGGCCGCGAGCTCCTCTGCGCGGTGATCGACTGCGCCGACCGCGACCCGGTCGACGTCGCCGCCGCGGCGCGCACGGCGCTCGCCCGCGAGCGCGGTCCGGTCCGCGCCGCCGCCAGCCGCCCGGCTCCGCCCGACCGCCTGCGCCACTCCTTCCATGAGGCGCGCTGCGCGCTTGAGGCGACGGCCTTCGACAACGGCTCCGCCCCCGACGTCGCCTCCTGGCGCGACCTTGGCGCCTTCACCCTGCTGCTCTCGATTCAGGACGACGACGCGCTTGACCTCTACTGCGACAGCGTCCTTGGCCCGATCGAACGCGGCGACGAGGACTACGGCGGTGAGCTGCTGCGCTCGCTGGAGGCTTTCATCGAGCAGAACGGCCAGTGGGAGCGGGCGGCGCGGCAGGTTTACTGCCACCGCCACACGCTGCGCTACCGGATGCGCAAGGTGGAAGAGCTAACGGGCCGCGACCTCTCGCGCGCCCACGACCGCATCGAGTTCTGGTTGGCCCTGCGAGCGAGGGAGCTTGTCGCATGAAGATTGGAGTCCCCACCGAGATCAAGTCCGACGAGTACCGGGTCGCGGTCACCCCCGCTGGGGTGCGCGAACTGGCAGAGCACGGGCACGAAGTCCTGGTCCAGGCCGGCGCCGGCGAGGGCAGCGCGATCGCCGACGAGGACTACCGCGCCCAGGGGGCGACGATCGTCCCCGACGCCGCCGCGGTCTTCGAGGCGGGGGAGATGATCCTCCACGTCAAGGAGCTGCAGCCGGAGGAGATCGAGGTGCTGCGGCCGGGGCAGCTGCTCTTCACCTATCTGCACCTGGCGCCCGACCCCGAGCAGACGCGCGGGCTCTGCGGCTCCGGGGTCACCGCGATCGCTTACGAGACCGTCGAGGACGCGCACGGGCGGCTGCCGCTGCTGGCACCGATGAGCGAGGTGGCGGGGAAGATCGCCACCCAGGCCGGCGCCTTCATGCTGGAGAAACCGCTCGGCGGCCGCGGCATCCTGCTCGGGGGCGTGCCCGGCGTGGCGGCGGCGAACGTGATGGTGATCGGCGGTGGCGTTGTCGGCATGAACGCCGCCTTCATCGCGATCGGGATGGAAGCCGACGTCTTTGTCTTTGACCGCTCGATCGATCGCCTGCGCGAGCTCGAAGTGATCTTCGGCGGCCGCTGCTCGACCGTCTACTCGACCCGGCTGGCGGTCGAAGAGATGCTGCCGAGCGCCGATCTCGTGATCGGCGCGGTGTTGGTCCATGGGGCCCGCGCGCCCTACGTGATCCGCCGCGAGCAGCTGGCGCTGATGAAGCCCGGCGCGGTGCTGGTCGACGTCGCGATCGACCAGGGCGGCTGCTTTGAGACCTCGCGCCCCACGACTCACCGCGACCCGACCTTCGAGGTCGACGGGATCACCCACTACTGCGTCGCCAACATGCCCGGCGCGGTCCCGATCACCTCCACCTACGCGCTCACCAACGCCACCCTGCCTTACGCGATAGCGCTTGCCGACCTCGGGGTAGACGAGGCGATAAGGCGGGACCCGGGCCTGCGGCCCGGCGTCAACGTCGCCGGCGGCAAGGTGACGCACCCGGCGGTCGCCGAGGGAGTGGGTATGGACTACGTGCCCGTTGAGGAGGCGCTCGGACTTGAACGAACTTTGCAACAGCCATAGGGAGGACTGAGATGAGCAGCTACGCGGTTGTCAACCCCGCCACCGGTGAGACCGTCAAGGAGTACGAGGAGATCAGCGACGACGAGCTTCGCGCGGCGATCGACCGCTGCGACCGGGCCTCGAAGAGCTGGCCCGGCTCAACCTCCGTCGCCGACCGCGCCGCGCTGGTGCGCAAGGTCGGCGAGCTGCACTCCGAGCGCCGCGAGGAGCTGGCCGAGATCATCGTCCGCGAGATGGGCAAGCCGATCGAGCAGGCGCTGATGGAGGTCGACTTCGCCGGGATGATCTACGGCTTCTACGCCGACAACGCCGAGGACCTGATGGCCGACGAGCCGATCCAGCTCTCCGAAGGCGAGGGCACCGCGCTGATCCGCCGCAGCCCCTTTGGCGTCCTGCTCGGGATCATGCCCTGGAACTTCCCCTACTACCAAGTGGCCCGCTTCGCCGGCCCGAACCTGGTGATCGGCAACACGATCCTGCTCAAGCACGCGCCGCAGTGCCCGGAATCGGCGGAGGCGATGCAGAAGATCTTCGACGACGCCGGCTTCCCCGAGGGTTGCTACGAGAACATCTACGCGAGCAACGAGCAGATCGAGTGGGTGATCGCCGACCCGCGCGTCCACGGCGTCTCGGTGACCGGCTCCGAGCGCGCCGGTTCCGCGGTCGCCTCGATCGCCGGCAAGAACCTGAAGAAGGTCGTGCTCGAGCTCGGCGGCTCCGATCCGTTCATCCTCCTCGGTACCGACGACCTCGACGAAGCGGTGACGGCGGCGGCCGAAGCGCGGCTCGACAACACCGGTCAGTCCTGCAACGCGGCGAAGCGCTTCATCGTCGTCGACGAGCTCTACGACGACTTCCTCGCGAAGTTCCGCGAGAAGCTGGAGGCCGCGAAGCCCGGCGACCCGACCTCGGAGGACACCGAAGTCGGCCCGCTCTCCTCCCAGACCGCGGCCGACCGGCTCGAGGAACAGGTCAACAAGGCGGTCGCCAACGGCGCTCAGGTCGTCGTCGGCGGCAAGCGCGACGGCAACTTCTTCGAACCCACGATCCTCACCGGGATCAAGCCGGGCGACGAGGCCTCCCAGGAAGAGTTCTTCGGCCCGGTGGCCCAGGTCTACAAAGTTGGCTCCGAGGAGGAGGCGGTCGAGCTCGCCAACGCGACCCCGTTCGGGCTCGGCTCCTATGTGATGACCAACGACAAGGAGCAGGGCGACCGGGTCGCCGACCGGATCGAAGCCGGGATGGTCTACGTCAACCTGGTCGGCGCCGATGCGCCTGAGCTGCCGTTCGGCGGCTTCAAGCGCTCCGGTTTCGGCCGCGAGCTTGGCCGCTATGGCGCCGACGAGTTCGTCAACAAGAAGCTGATCCGCAGCGCCTGAATAGGATTCAGCCCTCGTGAGTCGCCTTCGGGGGGTCTTCTTCATCGTCCTGCTTTGTGCGTTCGCCGCCTTCGCGGTGAGCGCCGTTGCGGCGACGCGGGCGCAGGAAGAAGACCTGCCCCGCTGCCACGGCCGCGAGGCGGACATCGTCGGCACCGACGGCAACGACGTCCTCCAGGGGACGCCCGAGCGCGATGTGATCTGGGGCGGCAACGGCGACGACCTGATCTACGGCAGCCTCGGCAACGATCTGATCTGCGGCGGGGCCGGGGCCGACCAGATCCACGGCGGCCGCGGTAACGACGAAGTCGACGGCGGCGCCGGCGCCGGCGACCAGGTCAACGGCGACCTCGGCGACGACAAGATCGTCGGCGGAGCGGGGAATAACGACGAGGTCGCCGGGGATCTCGGCATCGACGTCGTCAACGGCGGCGCCGGCAACGAAGACCTCGTCCACGGCGACTACGGCTACGACCGCATGTCCGGCGGCGCTGGCAAGGGCGACATCGCCTCCTTCGCCACCGCCCGGGCCGGCGGCAAGGGCAGCGGCGTCTGGGCCTCGCTGCGGACCCACCGGGCCTACGGCGACGGCCACGACAAGCTCTTCGGCTTCGAGAGCCTCGAAGGCTCGGCCTTCCGCGACACCCTGATCGGCACGCCGCAGGGGAACGTGATCAACGGCGGGCCCGGTGACGACCACCTGATTGGCGGCGGCGGTCCCGACAGCCTCGACGGCGGCCAGGGAAGCGACGGCTGCGAGGGCGCCAAAGGCCACACCCTCTCCTGCGGCAAGGAAGCGCCACCGAAAGCAAGCGCCTACGTCCAGCTCGATCCGACGCCGGGCGGCGGTGCCGGGCTGCAGGTGATCGGCGGCGGCGGGCGCGACCAGTTCTTCGTCGCCTTCGATGAAGTCGCCCAGGTCTTCAGCGTCACCGCGAAGAAAGGCCTCGCGATCAGCCCCGGCTGCTCGCACGCGCCCGGCAGCCAGACGACCGTCACCTGCCAGGCCAACGGCCCAGCCCGCTGGCTGATGGCCGACCTCGGCCCCGGCAACGACAGCCTGCGGGTCGAAGGCTCGCTGCTGGAGGTTGGCAGCGTCCGCTTCGCCGGCGGCCTCGGCAACGACACGATCCACGCCGGCCCCGAGGACGACCTGGTCGAGTCGGGACCGGGAGCGGACAAGCTCTACGGGGGCGACGGCGCCGACGGCCTCGTCGGCGGCTTGCCCGGCCCGACCTTTCTCTACGGCGAAGGCAACGGCGACCTGCTTGCCGCCGGCGGCGGCTGCGCCGGCGGGGCACTGGTCGGCGGCGAAGGTCGAGACGACGCCTCCTTCGCCGAGACCCAGGCGCATCCCGGCCTGCTGATCATCTCCTTCCCACAGCACAAAGCCTGGGTGACGACGGTGAAGAACTGCAAGCCCGTGCATCTCTCCCCGACCGACGAGGACATGGAGGGCTCCTTCGACTGGGACGTCCTGATCGGCGACAGTGGCCCCAACGCGATGCTCGGCCAGCCCGGCGAGGACCGCTTCTACGGCAACGGCGGCGAAGACATCGTCGACGCCCGCGACGGCGTCAAAGACTTCTCGATCCAGTGCGGCAAGGGTCAGCCCCCGCGCGAAATCAAAGTCAAAGGCAAAAACGGCAAAACCGAAATTCGCGAAACCGCGGGTACGGGCCATCCCGAGGGCCGAGCCCTGACCGACAAGTTCGACCCCGACCCCTACAGCTGCGCCTTCGTCAAATACGGCAACCCCGTCCCCGGCCTCAACGGCTGACGAACGGCGGTTGGCTTGAACTAGGCTTCGCTGCATGGCACGGAAGACCGCTCGAGGGGACGAAGCCGCGGCTGTGGCCGCAGCGATCGCGCAGTTTGAGGCGGAGTTCGCGAGCGCACCGGCGGAGGAGGCACCGGCAACGCCCGCCTGGCAGCGGGCCGCCTACCTAGAGGGGATCAGCGCCAAGGAGACGATCGAGGACCTACGAGGAGGATCCGCATGGCTGTCGTGAAAATCATCGAGCTCGTTGGCAGCTCGAAGACGTCCACCGACGACGCCGCCAAACAGGCGCTGCTGCAGGCTCAGGGCTCGCTGCGCAACATCCGCGCGGTCGACATCGTCTCGACCGGGATCCGCGGCGAGAACCTCGACGAGTACCGCGCCCACGTCCGCGTCGCATTCTTGATCGAGGGAACGGAGATCGACTGATGGCAGAGGAGCAGGGAAGCGAGTCGCGCGAGGTCTCGCGCGAGCAGGCCCGCAAGCTGGTCGAGGAGGGGGCGCAGCTGGTCGACGTCCGCACCGATCACGAGTGGGACGCCGGCCATATCGCCGGCGCCAAGCACGTGCCGCTGCCGGAGCTGTCGCAGCGGACCGCGGAGCTCGACAAGGAGCAGCCAGTCGTCGTCTACTGCCGCGGCGGCAACCGCTCCTCAATGGCGACCGCCGCGCTTGCCGACGCCGGCTATGACGCCGTCAAGCTCACGGACGGGATCGTTGGCTGGAGCGAGGACGACCTGCCGCTGGAGCCTGAGGGCGGCTACGTGGCCGACTCCGGCGAAGCCGCCGCGATCCTCCAGGCGCAGAAAAAACCCTCGCACAGCTGAGCGCGCCGCAAAGCGCGTCATTAGCTCGTTTGCAGGCCCTTTTCCTGCCTCTCCAACCGCTCAGGAAATTAAATACCTGAATCCCGGTCAGCTTTGCTACCTTTCGATCCATGGAGGTAGCCGTCGCAGAGAACAAGGAGCAGCGGGGCAAGGGCCGGGTCGGGACCCTCGAGAACCCCGAGAACTACGAGAACGTCCCCGGCTACGTCATCCCGATCATCGAGCGCGAGTTCGACGACTTCGACAACGAAGCCGAGCAGTTCCTCTCCGGCCAGCTGGAGGAGAACCAGTTCATCGGCTTCCGCCTCAAACAGGGCGTCTACGGGCAGCGCCAGCCCGACGTCCAGATGATCCGGATCAAGCTTCCCTTCGGCGGCGTGACGCCGGAGCAGATGGACTCCTTCGCCAGCGTGGTCGAGAAGTACGCGCCGCTGAACAAAGGCCACATCACCACGCGCCAGAACATCCAGATCCACCACGTGCCGCTGCGCGACACCGAGCTGCTGCTGCGGGAGATCGCCGAAGCCGGCCTCTCCTCCCGCGAGGGCTGCGGCAACACGGTCCGCAACGTCACCGGCGACCCCTGGGCCGGCGTCGCCGCCGATGAGATCTTCGACCCGACCGCCTACGGCACCGCCTACGTCCGCTACTTCGTCCGCCACCCGACGACGCAGCTGATGCCGCGCAAGATCAAGACCGCCTTCACCGGCTCCGACGAGGACCGGGCGATCACCGGCATCCACGACATCGCCTACATCAGCCGTGAACGCGACGGCGTCAAGGGCTTCGAGGTCCGGGTCGGCGGCGGCACCTCGATCATGGCCCGCGTCGCCCCGACTCTCTACGACTTCGTCGAGGCCGACAACGGCGACTATCTCAAGGTCGCCGAGGCCGTCTTCCGCATCTTCGACCGCCAGGACTGGCTGCGCGTCAACCGCGCCCGGGCCCGGATCAAGGTCCTCGTCGACAAGATCGGCATGGACGCCTTCCGCGAGCTCGTCGACGAGGAGCTCGAGGGCGACTGGGTCGGCGAGCGCGAATTCGGGCCCGAGCTGGTCGAGCGCTTGTCCTACGCCCCCGACGAGGAGGCGAACGCGCCCGAGGCGCCGCTCTCCCCCTCCTCGCCGAACGGCGACCGCACCGAGTTCGAGCGCTTCCTCGCCGGCAACGTCGAGGCCCAGCGCCAGGAGGGCTTCTCCAGCGTCGAGGTCAAGGTCACCCGCGGCGACCTCACCCCGGAGCAGTTCCGCGGCCTCGCCGAGATCATGCGCGAGTACACCGGCGGCTCCGCTCGCAGCACCGTGCAGCAGAACTTCGTCCTCCGCTGGGTCCGCGACGAGTCCCTCTACGACGTCTGGGAGCGGCTCAACGCTCTCGGCCTCGGCGAGGCCGGCGCCCGCGAGATCACCGACACGGTGAGCTGCCCCGGCACCGACAGCTGCAAACTCGGGATCACCTCCTCGATGGGCCTCAACCGGGCGATCAAGGAGCGGGTTACCGCGATGCAGATCACCGACGAGCTGACCAAGCGGATCCACATCAAAATGAGCGGCTGCCCCAACGGTTGCAGCCAGCACCACATCGCCAACATCGGCTTCTACGGTGCCTCGCTGAAGGTGGGCGGCCGTCAGATGCCGGCCTACATTCCGCACATCGGCGGCAACTTCGAGGGCGGCGAGGTCGTCTTCGGCAAGCGGCTGAAAGCACGGCTCCCGGCCAAACGGGTGCCGGAGGCGGTCGAGCGCTGGGTCAAGCTCTACGAGGCCGACCGCAACGAGGGCGAGGAGTTCAACGCCTTCGTCGAGCGGGTGGGCGCGGAGCCGTTCGAAGCCGCGGTCAAGGAGCTGACCCTGCCGGCCGAGTTCAGCCTGGAGACGATGCAGCAGTTCATCGACTGGAACCGATCGAGCCCGTACGAGGTCGTGCGCGGCGAGGGAGAGTGCGCGATCTAGCTCGCGCCAAGCGCAGCGATGAAACCACCTCCCGTCACCCTGTCAGGCACTGTCCCCACACCTGCGGACCTCGATCACGAGGCGATCGCCGCCGAGCTCGAGCAGAGCACGGCGACCGAGGCGATGGAGTGGATGTTCGAGAATTTCGGCGAGCGCCACTACATCGCCTGCTCGTTCCAGAAAACGAGCTCGGTGACCGCGCACCTGGCCAGCACCGTCAACCCCGAGGCGCGCTTCTTCTACCTCGATACCGACGTCCTCTTCAAGGAGAGCTACGAGACCCGCGACCGCCTCGCCGAGGCGCTCGGGGTCGAGTTCGACCGCTTCCACAACTTGACGTTGGAGGAGCAGGAGGCCGAGCACGGCCCCGAGCTCTGGAAGAGCGACCCCGACGCCTGCTGCGGCATCCGCAAGGTCGAGCCGATGCGCCGCGCCCTTTCTTCCGTAGACTGCTGGGTCGCCGGCGTCCGCCGGGCAGACTCCAGCAGCCGTTCCTCGACGCCGAAGTTCGGCTGGGACAAGCGCTTCAACCTCTGGAAGCTGAACCCGCTCGCGGACTGGACCGAGCGCGACGTTTGGAACTACATCCGTGAGCACCACCTCCCGTACAACCCGCTTCACGATCGCGGCTACCCGTCGATCGGTTGCACCCACTGCACCCAGCCGGTCGAACCGGGTGGGGATCTGCGCGCAGGCCGCTGGACGGGCCTGGCAAAGACCGAGTGCGGGATCAACTAGCGGCCGCCGGCAAGCCGCCCCCCAAGTCCTTTCCTAAGACCCTTCCCCCAACCCCCAAGGTGAGATGAGCGAGACGATGGCTGAGTTGTCCCTGACCCTTTCCGAGCGCCATACCGCGGACTTCGAGATGATCGGCAACGGTGGCTTTGCACCGCTGACCGGCTTCCAGGGCTCCGCCGACTGGGAGCGTGTCTGCAGCGAGATGCGGACCGCCGACGGCGAGTACTGGCCGATCCCGATCACCCTCGCGAGCGACCTCGAGTGCGAGGTCGGCGACACGATCGAGCTCTCCTCCGACGAAGGCAAGATGCTCGGCCGTCTCAAGGTCGAGGAGATCTGGGAGCGCGACGTCAAACGCGAGGCCGAGCAGGTCTACGGCACCACCGACGAGGCTCACCCGGGCGTCGCCGCGATCTACGAGGAGGGCAACCGGATGCTCGCCGGCCCGATCGAGGTCGACGCCCTGCCCGACCACGACGAGGCCTTCATGCGCCGCTACAAGACGCCGGCCGAGCACAAAGCCGACTTCGAGGCGCGTGGCTGGAAGAAGATCGTCGCCTTCCAGACCCGCAACCCGATCCACCGCGCCCACGAGTACCTGACCAAGGCCGCGCTGGAGACCTGCGACGGCCTCTTCATCCATCCGCTGATCGGCAAGACCAAGGCCGGCGACATCCCCGCCGAGGTGCGGATGCGCTGCTACGAGGTGCTGATGGAGAACTACTACCCGCAGGACCGCGTCGTCCTCGGCGTCAAGCCGGCGAAGATGCACTACGCCGGTCCGCGGGAGGCCGTCCTCCACGCGATCGTCCGCCGTAACTACGGGGCGACCCACTTCATCGTCGGTCGCGATCACGCGGGCGCCGGCGACTACTACGGCACCTACGACGCCCAGAAGATCTTTGACACGATAGACATCGAGGAGCTCGGGATCGAGCCACTGATGTTCGAGCACACCTTCTGGTGCAACGAGTGCGAGGGGCTGGCCTCGAACAAGACCTGTCCTCATGACGCTGACGCACGACTGTTCCTTTCCGGGACCAAGGTCCGCGAAATGCTCGGCAACGGCGAAAGGCCGCCGCACGAGTTCTCGCGCGACGAGGTCGCCGACATCCTGATAGACGCTTACAAGGAGGACTGACAAAGCATGGCTGGTGAGAAGGGCTTCACCCTCTGGTTCACCGGGCTCTCCGGAGCCGGCAAGACGACGATTTCCCGACTGCTCGAGGGGCACCTGCGCGAGCGCGGCTCGAAGCTGGAGATCCTCGACGGCGACATCGTCCGCGAAAACCTCTCCAAGGGCCTCGGCTTCTCGAAGGAGGACCGCGACACCAACGTGCGGCGGATCGCCTTCGTCGCCGACCTGCTCAGCCGCAACGGCGTGCCGGTGATCACCGCGGCGATCTCCCCCTACAAGGAGATCCGCAACGAAGCCCGCGAGCTGATGGGCGACCGCTTCATCGAGGTCTTCGTCAAAGCCTCGGTCGACACCTGCGCCGAGCGCGACGTCAAGGGTCTCTACGAGAAAGCCTTCAAGGGCGAGATCAAAGAATTCACCGGCGTCTCCGATCCCTACGAGGAGCCGGAGCGGCCCGAGGTCGTCTGCGACACCGAAAGCGAAGGCGCCGAGGAGTCGGCCGAGAAGCTGATCGCCTACCTCGAGCAGCGTGACCTGATCCCCGCCAAGGAGGCCGCGGCGGCTTAGCCGCGTCGCAGTTCAAGCGCTGTGCGAGAGGGGCCTCCGGGCCCCTCTTGTCATTCCGCGAGACGTTCGAGGGCTATGCGGTTCCGCGTCAGGCGTTCCTTCAGCCGTTCCTGGAAACCCTCGTCCGCACGGCGTTCGGCGATGTGCTTATCGATCGCCTCTCGAATGGCCTCGGCGATTGACACTTCATCCGCTTCAGCAACAGCAGCAAGATCTGCCGCCAGATCCTCGGGGAGACGAAGGGTCATCGCTTTAGTAGGCATGCTGAGGTCAGCTTTCATATAAGCAGATATGCATCAACACATCCTTGTACGGGTTCGCAGTTGCGTTAAGGCATATCTGCTGATACCGTGATACCACGGTGTCGAAAAGTGAAAGATCGATCCTCCTTGCCATCGGAGATCTGCTGCTGATTGCGGAGAGAGAACTAGGGCGTCCCGCCGAGGAGCTGAAGGAACTCATCTCCCTCGCTGATGCCGAAGCGGCGCTGATCGTTCCGACCGCTGAGCCAGTCGAACAAGCGGCAGTCTGCTGTGCTCGGATTCTCGATGCGGCGCTTTTCCCAGATGCCAACAAGCGAATAGCTTTCGAATGCATGTGCGAGATGCTCGCGCGGGCGGGGTGTCCTTGGCCTTGGGCGCCCGAGGAGGGCGAGGCGATCGCGGCGATGATCAACCGTCTAGAGGCCGGGTCGATCACCGAAGCAGAGTTCGTCGACTGGGTGCGCGTGCGCGTAGCCGTGGGCGTCAGCGGCCGGGATCACCGGTGATGGCCTTTCCGATCTGCTCAAGGACTGCAGCACAGGCCGCTCGCGCTTCCTCCGTCTGCCGCCATTCGGCCTCGGTCTCTTCCCGATCAGAGCGGTTGGCCTCCTGGTGAAGTACCAGCAGCCTTCTCTGGCTTTCCACGATTCGCCGCAGTTCCTCGGACGGCAGCGTCAGCTCGACGGCGCCGCCGACTTGGGGGTAGCCCCAGCCCAGCCCGCCGTCTTGGATGAGTCGAAACACATCACTTAGGCGCCGACCGATCCGCTCACACCTCTCGATCTCGTCAGGTCCAGTGCCGGCGCTACATGCCTCGAGATCAGGAGCCTCGCTCAGGGCCGTCAGGAGTTCGGCGTAAAGCGCGTCCCGATGGGCGCGCGAGACGATGATCCGGCCGCTCATGCAGAGGTAGAGGGGGCCGACGAGGACGGCGGCGGTGCTACCGCTGGGGGTGGCTTCGGGAAGAAATAAAAAGGTTCGTTGCCGTCCCCCTCGGCTCGCGGAACAAGCTGAACTTCCAGAACACCGCGGTGCTCCATGGTTTGGCAGTGGTAGCGGGTGTGCCCGGTAGTGAGCTCAACCGCCCCCGCGATATCACGAAGTGAAAGCGGTTCACCCTTCCCGAGGAGCGTGTTGATGATAGAGAGGACCCCAGGGTTCAGTAAACGGGGAGCGAGCACTTCCCATACGAAGCTCTCGCTCCCCGTCCTCCCACCATCGGCCATGCTCGGCGGGGAGCTTTGAGGAGTCTGATTCTTGACGCGCCGAATCTTCACCTGCCCCTCACCCCTCCTCATCCGTTAGCTGCTTTGAGAGCCCTATTTATTTAGGGCAAGTAAAAGCAGTCAACTGATTCGAGAGAGAGTGGTCTAGGGGGAAGTTGACCCGCTACGCCTGGCAGTGGGAAAGGCCAAGAGCACGGTTAATAGTCGGATGGGTGGATCTGCAGATTCTTTGGCGTCGCTCGAGACTCTTGCGATCGACCTCTGCAACTTCATGGTCGGCTCGGACCATGATTTCTTCGATTTCCTTTGCCCCTTGGGCGTCCGTCCATAAGGGTCGACGAACAAGCACCCGATCATCCCTTGACTCCATATCTCCACTCTTGAGCGCGTCGGCGGCCTCTTTGGTGATCAACTCGAGAATGGTGGAGCTGCTGCTGTTCCGGACCTCGGGGGAGAGGGCTGCCCATTGCTCGGCCGTGAAGAAGAAGCGTTCAGCGCGATAAAGCGTTCGTCGCCCTCCCCGAGGTCCCGCCTCATAGCCAGCCTGTTCAACGAGGCCCTCTCCAACCAGCATGCGGATGTGGTCTCGAACTTGTTCGTAAGGGACGGCAACCTCAGCCTCGAGCTCGACTGCGCTCCACGGCCGTTCGCCCAGCCTCAAGAAGATCTGGTACCGGACCGGATGCCCGAGAACTTTGAGGACGCGCGGATCAGCGCCGAGTGGCAGTCGAACCTTCTCAACCATTTTTACCTTGGACGATAGGGCGGGATCTTTCATTACTGGAATCCGCCACAGTGGACGGCGACCATACCAGCAGTGTCCTCGCTGGATACGGAACGAAGGGAGGTGAGCGCATGAGAATCAGCCTCTCGACCCACGCGGGCTCGGTGCTCTACACCAAGGGCACCTGATCGCCTACGGCCTAGGCGGCACCTGTGGCTCGCCTAGGCCGTAGGTGTCGTAGGCGGCGAACTTGGCGAAGGTCTTGTGGGTGGGGCCGTGGTAGTCGGAGCTGGCGGTGGGGATGAGGTCGAGCTCGTCGCAGAGCCGCAGCAGGTGCTCGGTCTGCTCCTTGGTGTGGCTCGGGTAGTAGACCTCGATGCCGTCGGGCTTCAGCGAGCGGATCAGATCCTCGACTTGGTCGGGGTCCTTGACGTCCCAGTAGGGGTGGGCGACGACGGCGACGCCGCCGGCCTCGCGGATCGTCTCGACGGCCTCCTCGGCGGTTGGCCAGCGGCGGGGGACGAAGGCCTTGGCGCCCGGCACAAGGTACTCCTCGAAGAACGGCCCGAGGTCGCCGGTCGCGCCGGCGGCTCTGGCGATGTGCGGCCGGCCGATCGAGTCAGCCGCCCCGGCCTCCCGGATCGCGTCCTCGAGTGTGAGGTCGAACCCCTCGCGCCTCAAGTTGTTGACGATCTCGCCAGCCCGAGCCCGCCGCTCCTGCTGCGCCCGATCGCAAGCCGGCCCGATCTTCTCGAGATCGACCCAGTAGCCGCACACATGCAGGTCTTCCGCATACCGATGCACGCAAGACATCTCGATAGCCGGCACCAGCTCGATGCCCAGTCGCTCGGCGGCCTCCTGCGCCTCCGGCACCCCAGCGACCGCATCGTGATCCGTCAGCGCCAGGGTCGTGACGCCAGCTTTCGCAGCTTTCGCAACAACCTCGGACGGCCCCAGCTGCCCATCCGAAACCGTGGAATGACTCTGTAGCTCGATCAGCATCAGCCGCGCACCCTAATGCGCTCGGAGGACCGGATGGGGGCACCCCCGAACCGGCGGATACTCAAAGTCGTTGCCCTAATTAGGGCAACGACTTGTCGGGGCGGGGGTGCCCCCATCCGGTCCCACCCCCGCCGCCCCAAATAAATAGACTGCGCCGCCGTGTTCCAGAAGGTCCTCATTGCCAACCGCGGCGAGATCGCGATTCGGGTTGCCCGCACGCTGAAGGAGATGGGCATCGTCTCGGTCGCCGTCTACTCGGAGATCGATCGCGACGCTCCGCACGTGCGCGAGGCTGATGAGGCGTATCTGATCGGCCCGGCGGTCCCGGCCGAGAGTTACCTGAACATCGCGAAGATCATCGAGACCGCGCAGGAGGCGGGCGCCGAAGGGATCCATCCCGGCTACGGCTTCCTCGCCGAGAACGCCGAGATGGCGCGCGCTTGCGCCGAGGCTGGGATTACCTGGATCGGGCCGCCGCCGGAGTCGATCGAAGCGATGGGCTCGAAGACCCAGGCGCGCGAGATCATGGAGAAGGCCGGGGTGCCGATCGTCCCGGGCTCGACCGAGGTCGCCAAAGATCTCGACGAGGCCCGCAAGCAGGCCGACGAAGCTGGCTACCCGGTTGCCTGCAAGGCCGCGGGCGGCGGCGGCGGCAAGGGCTTCCGCGTTGCGATGACGCCCGACGACCTGCAGGAGGCCTTCGAGGGCTCGGCCCGCGAAGGCGAGAAGTTCTTCTCCGACCCGCGCGTCTACGTCGAGCGCTACCTCGAAGACCCGCGCCACGTCGAGGTCCAGGTGCTGGCCGACTCGCACGGCAACGTGATCCACCTCGGCGAGCGCGACTGCTCGCTGCAGCGTCGCCACCAGAAGGTGGTCGAGGAGGCGCCGGGCCCGCACGTCGATGAGGAGATGCGCGAGCGGATCGGCAAAATCGCCACCGACGCGGCGGAGGCGGTCGGCTACCGCGGCGCCGGCACGATCGAGGGGATGCAGGTCGGCGACGAGTACTTCTTCCTCGAGATGAACACCCGCGTCCAGGTCGAGCACTGCGTGACCGAGATGGTCACCGGTGTCGACATCGTCCGCGAGCAGATCCTGGTCGCCGCCGGCGAGCCGCTATCGATCGCCCAGGAGGACGTCGAGCTGCGCGGCTGGGCGATCGAGTGCCGGATCAACGCCGAGGCGGCGCACAAGAACTACGCCCCGGCCCCCGGCCCGATCGGCCCCACCTACCATGAGCCTTCTGGGCCGGGCGTCCGCGTCGACTCCGGCGTCGAGGCCGGCGGCGAGGTGACGCCGATGTACGACCCGATGGTGGCCAAGCTGATCGTCTGGGACGTCGACCGCGAGAAAGCGACCCGGCGAATGCTGCGAGCGCTCGACGAATACGACTCCGGCGGCCTCACCACCCTGATCCCCTTCCACAAGAAGATCCTCGCCACCGAGCAGTGGGCGCGGGGGGAGACCTGCCGCGACCTGATGGAAGACAAGGAGTGGCTGAAGACGACCGCTCCTGAGGACACCAGCCCGCCCGAGCCCAGCGAGGACGGCGGCGAGATGGTGGCCCGCGACTACAAGGTCGAGGTCTCCGGCAAGCTCTTCGACGTCAAGGTGATCGGCGAGGCCCCCGCGGGCGGCACCGCGGCACCGGTCGCCGGCGGCGGCAAGAAGCCGCCGAAACGCGACCGCAAAGGCGGCTCCGGCCCCAGCGCCTCCAGCGAGGCCCTGCCCTCGCCCCTCCAGGGGACGATCCTCAAAGTCGCCGTCGAGCAGGGCGCCGAGGTTGCTGAGGGCGACCTGATCTGCGTGATCGAGGCGATGAAGATGGAGAACGAGATAACCGCTCACCGCAGCGGCAAAGTCGAAGAGCTGCCGATCTCCGAGGGCGCCGCCGTCGGCAGCGGCGACACCCTCGCCGTCATCAAGTAGTCCTGTTCCGAATCAGCGCAGAGCGAGCGGTGATGCTGGTCCTGCTCGTGGGGGCGGGCCTCGCCTGCCTGCTGGGTTTGGCGAAGCCGCCGACTGAAGCCACCCACACGACGCTGAAGCAGGAACAGCTCGACCTCCTTCGCGTTGCCCTCGCCACCTGCCTCGCGGTGACGCTTGTGATCGGGCCGGGCATCGCCGCCCGGGCGCTGCTCGGCCGCCCGATCCGCCTCGGTTTCCTGCCCTTCTTCGGGCTCGGGGTGATGGTCTTCGCCGGTTGCCTGGCCTGGTGCCTGCACGGCGTCCTCGCCACCGATACGACCTGCCTCGCGGTCGTCGCTCCCGTGCTCGGGCTGATGTTCGGGATCCTCGTCGCCGCCGGTCGCGAGGAGTTCCTAACGCCGGAGGAGCGGCGGACGTTGCTGCTGCTGGGGATTCCGGTCGGGCTGGCGATCGCCCGCTCGCTCTGGTCACTCGGGCCGGTCGGCGAGCTCGACGCGGGCCTGATCGGGCACAACCTCTGGACCGAGGGGCGGCCGGACAGCCACATCTCCTTCGTCGTCACCGAGATGGTCGCCCACGGCACGACGCCCTACGGGGCGGAAGGCCACGACCTCTTCCTGCCCTACATGTTCTCCTCGCGCGGGCCGCTGGCCGGGATCGCCAGCGCCCCGGTCGTCCTCCTCACCGGCGGGCGCCCAGTCCTTGGCGTCCCCAACCAGCACTGGGAGCCGTTCGACGCCCAGGGCTTCATGGCCTACCGGATCGCGATGATCACGATGAGCGCGACCGCGCTGCTGACGATGTGGGAGCTGGTCCGCAAGCTCGCCGGCCCGCGCGCCGCGCGCCTCGCACTGATCCTCGGGGTCAGCACCCCGTTCGTCTTCGCCGAACTGATCTTCACCTGGCCGAAGCTCCTCGCCGCCTCCTGCATCCTCCTCGCCGCCCTCTGGCTGTTCGAGCGCAAGCCGATGCGGGCCGGCTTCGCGGTCGGCGTCGGCTACCTCTTCCACCCCGGCGCGCTGCTCGGCTACTTCGCGCTGGGGCCGCTGGCGCTGTGGCCCCTGCGCGGGGCGCAGCTGAAACGGCCGCGGGTCCGCACCCTGCTGGCGATGGCGGCGGGCACCGCGGTGATCCCGATCGCCTGGATGATCGCCAACCGCGGCCACAACGGTCAGAGCGGCTTCCTCGAATACGTCACCCAGGCGCTGCCCAACTACCACCCGTCGCTCTGGGAGTGGATCAGCTTCCGGCTCACCTCCCTGGCCGACACGACCGTGCCGTTCTACCTGCCGATCTTCCAGGACCACAACGTCTCGATCAACACCCTCTTCGGCATCTCCCCCGGCGTCTCCCACTTCTTCTTCCAGTACTGGACCGGGGTCCCGTTCGGCTTTGCGATCCTCTTCTTCCCGATCCTGCTGGTCAGCCTCTGGCGCTTCGCGAAGCGCTGGACCTGGCCCTTCTTCGCGGTGGTCGTCATCCCCTACGTCCTCTTCTGGATCTACTGGGGAAGCGGGACCTCCGGCTTTTTGCGCGAGGGGATGCAGGCCTGGGTCCTCGCCGTGATCGCCGTTGTCGCGGTCGAGCAGGCTGCGTCCCGGTTCTCCTGGATGCGCTCGCGGGCGGTCCGGGCGATCCTGGTCCTGCGCGCCTTCGAGGTCTTCGCCCTCGCCGTCGGCGCCACCCTCGGCACCCGCGGGTTCAACCCGATCAGCCACGACCAGAACTACGAATACGGGTTCAATGACGCCGTTGCCTTCGCTGCGATCGTCCTCTTCTCGGCGCTGATGATGTTCGCGATCTGGCGCGAAACGGCGCCGGGCTCGATGCTGCGGCCGGCGGCGGACTAAGGCTGCCGTTTGTGGTGGCGCTTTTCTTCGCGTTCTTTTTCTTTGCGGCGTTCTTCTTCGCGCCGCTGCTTGCTGACCCGCTGCTGTTCCTTGCGGGTTAGCGGGAAGGGCGGGGCGGATTCGCGGCAGGTGCGGCCGACGCAGGCCTCGAGGCGGATCAGCTGCGCGTGCATGAAGGCGCGGATCGGGAAGAAGTTGGGGACCCGGACGATGTTGTTGAGCTCGTTCGGGTCTTTGTTGATGTCGTAGAGCTCCTTCTCGCCGTCAGGCCACTCGATGTACTTGTAGGGGCCGAGACGGATTCCCTCGTAGTCCTTCGGCGGCGCGATGATCGAGGCCTTCGCTTCGCCCGCGGCGGGGCGCTGCTTCCTCTTCACCTCCTTGACCACCCGCTGCGCGGTCGGTTCGCCGTTGGCTTCGACGTCGTTGGTCTCGACGAAGGACTCGAAGAGGAAGGGCCGCCGGGTGCGCAGTTCGGGATCGCGGAAGAAGGGCACCAGCGAGGTGCCGTCGATGCTTTTGTCCGGCGTCACCCCGGCCAGTTCGAGGATCGTCGGGGTGATGTCGATGTTCCCGGCCAGCTCGCCGGTCGCGGTGCCCGGTTTGATCCCCGGGCCGCGGATTAAGAGCGGCAGGTGGGTCGCCGGCTCGTAGGCGAGGAACTTGCCGCCGGTCAGCCGGTGCTCGCCGTAGAAGAAGCCGTTGTCGGAGGTGAAGATAATGTAGGTGTTGCTGAGCCGGTGCTGGGCTCCGAGGGTGTCGAGCACCACTTTGACGCCGTCGTCGATCGCCCGCAGCGAGGCCAGCGCCTTCTGGTAGTAGACGCGGTAGGTGTGGATGTCGTTCAGCGACAGGTACGGCGCTTCGCGGATGAAGCGCGGCTTGTCGTTGACGTTGCCCTCGTTGAACCCTTCTTCACGGCTGTGCGGGAAGGGGGCGCCGTCGAAAAGGGTGTAGTGGCGCGGCGCCGGCTCGGGCCCGGCCGGGCGCCGGAAGTCGCCGTGCGGAGCGGTGTAGTCGAGCTGCAGGTAGAAGGGCTGTTCGGGCGAGGTCCCGTTCAGCTCTTCCCAGGCGATCCGGGTGAGCACGTCGGTCTCGTACAGGCAGGCTTTGTCTTCGATCGTCGTGGTCGGGCAGCCGAAGTAGTCGCGTTCGCCGTATTCGCGCGTGTCCCAGCTGCCGGAGTCGCCGAACGGGCCGTCGATGGTGCCGTTGTCGTTGAGCGAGTAGCCGTAGAAGTAGTGGTGGGTGTCGGCGTTCTCGACCGTGTGCCAGGCGCTCCAACCGGGCGGGACGTCGGTGCCGTTGTCGTACGGTTCGTCGCCGTAGCCGTTCAAGAACTTGCCGATGTGGATGGTCCGGTAGCCGGCGCTCTGCAGCCAGGTGGCGATGTTGTGGGTGAAGGCCCCGCGGGACTTGAAGCCGAGGTAGCCGCCGTTGGGCTGGACGTTGCCGCGGACGTTGGTGTTATGCGCGTAGCGGCCGGTCATCAGGCTGACCCGCGAGGGGCAGCAGAGGGGGTAGGAGACGTAGTAGCGGTTGAAGGTGATGCCGCGCCCGGCGATCATCGAGAGCGTGTTCGGCATCGCCGGGATGTCGATGCCGCCGGCGTTGAAGACCGTGTAGAGCTGGTCGAGCGTCTCGTCGTCGGTCTGGATGACGACGAAGCTCGGGTGTTCGGGCGGGAAGGCGGAGGCCGAAGCGGCGCCGGCCTTCTCCGCGTTGGCGAAGACCAGGCCGGTCAGCAGCGCCAGCAGCGCCGCCGCGACGGCGAGGCGCGCGATTAGCGGCGCGCGCGAAGGACTGGGCTGTATCTCCGACATCTGCATGGAAAAGCCTCGGGCGGACTACCCCGTAACCGGCGCCTCACGCCTGAGTTGCGGCGTGAAAGCTAGAAGACGCTCAGGACGCGCCGAGCTTTTTAACGGCTTCGCGGAAGTTTTTAACCGTGGCGCTGGGGGCTTTGCGCCCTTCCAGTTTCTCGCCATGGCGGTTAACCCAGATCACCGGCACGTTCATTTTCAGCACCGGGGCGATGTCGGTCGTGTAGTCCGAGCCGATGTGCAGCCAGCCTTTCTTGCCGCCGATCCGCCGTGCCGTCTCTTTGAAGTGGACCGGGTCGGGCTTGTAGCTGCGCACCTGCTGGGCGGTGACCACGAGGTCGAGTTCGGTCCGCAGGTGGCGGCGCGAGATCCCCAGCAGTTTGTCGTCGATGTTGGAGACGATCCCGATCTCGTACTTCTTGCCGAGCCGGTCCATCGCCGCGTTGGACTCGCGGAACGGCAGCCAGTAGGCGACGCTGTTGGGCAGGAACTGGGCCCGCGAGGGCTCGACTTCCCAGCCGATCTCACCGGCGACTTTGACAATCGTCCGCCGCAGCACCTCGGCGTAGAGCTCGTAGGAGCCGGCCATGATTTCGGCCTGCACTTCCATGAACCGCTCGAGGAAAGGCCCCTCTTCGAAGCTGAAACCGTCTTTGGTCGCCTCTTTCTTGCAGGCCTCGACGATGCCTTTCTCCCAGTCGATGAGGGTGCCGTAACAGTCGGTGGTCACCCATTTGATGTTTTTGAGACTGGGAAGGGCCATTGCGAGCGCGGCATTATGTCACTGGCTCGGCGGCCAGGGAGTCACGTCGCCAGCCGGCGGCCCGATGCCGATCTTGGATAGGGTGCGCGCCGCGCCTCGGCGCCACCTCTTATATGGACCTCCTCGAGTATCAGGGCAAGCAGCTCTTCGCCAAGCACGGCATTCCCGTGCCCAGCGGCGAGGTCGCCGACACCGTCGACGAGGCGGTCGCCGCGGCCGAGAAGATCGGCTACCCGTGCGCGATCAAGGCCCAGGTCCTGATCGGCGGCCGCGGCAAGGCCGGTGGGATCAAGATCGCCCAGGACGCCGAGGAGGCGCGCGCCCACGCCGACGCGATCCTCGGCATGGACATCACCGGCCCCCACGGCGAGGGTCCCTTCCGCGTCGATCAGGTCTGGATCGAGGGCGGCTCGGACATCGCCGAGGAGTACTACGCCTCGGTCATCCTCGACCGCGGCGAGAAGAAGCTGCTGGCGATGGTCTCCGCCAAGGGCGGGATGGACATCGAGGCGGTCGCCGCCGAGGACCCCGAGGCGCTGGTCAAACGGCACATCGACCCGACCCGCGAGTTCACCGCCGCCGACGCCCGCGCGATCGTCGCCGACGCCGGCCTCGCCGAGGATGCGCTGGATCAGGCGGCCGAGGCGCTGGTCAAGCTGGCCGAGGTGGCGCGCGAGGAGGACGCGAGCCTAATCGAGGTCAATCCTCTGATCGTCACCGCCGATCGCGACGTCATCGCCCTCGACGCCAAGGTGACGATTGACGGCAACGCCCTCTTCCGCCATCAGGAGCTGGCCGAGATCGCCGACACCGTCGACGACCCGCAGGAGCAGATGGCGAAGGAAAAAGGCCTCACCTACGTCAAACTTGACGGCAACGTCGGCATCCTCGCCAACGGCGCCGGCCTCTGCATGTCGACGCTCGACGTCGTCGCCCAGGCCGGCGGCGCGCCCGCCAACTTCCTCGACGCCGGCGGCGGCTCCAAAGCCGAGGCGATCGTCAACGCGCTTGAAGTCATCAAGTCCGACGCCAAGGTGAGCGCGATCCTCTTCAACATCTTCGGCGGCATCACCCGCTGTGACGAGATCGCCAACGGCATCGTCACCGCCTCGCAGCAGATCGACCTCGGCGTGCCGCTGGTCGTTCGCCTTGACGGCACCAACTCCGAGGAGGGGCTGAAGATCCTCGCCGAGGCCGACCTGCCGAATTTGCATCAGGAGAAGACGATGCTGGACGCCGCCCGCCGCGTCGTCGAGCTCGCCGGGAGCGCCGCATGAGCATCATCATCGATGAGAGCACCAAGCTCGCCGTCTCCGGCCTGACCGGTCGCGAGGGCTCCTTCCACGGCCTCCGCAACAAGGCCTACGGGACCGACCTCGTCGCCGGGGTCACGCCCGGCAAGGGCGGCCAGGACGTCGAGGGCGTGCCGGTCTTCGACACGATCGCCGAGGCGGTCACCGAGGCCGGCGCCAACACCTCGATGATCTTCGTCCCGGCGCGCTTCGCCGCCGCCGCGATCGACGAGGCGATCGACTCCGGGGTCGAGACGGTGATCGCGATCACCGAGGGGATCCCGGTCCTCGACATGCTGAACACCTACTGGAAGGCGAAGGAGAAGGGCGTGCGGCTGATCGGGCCGAACTGTCCCGGTGTCCTCTCGCCCGGCAAGGCCAACGTCGGCATCATCCCGGCCCAGTTCTTCGACCCGGGTCCGATCGGCGTCGTCTCCAAGAGCGGCACCCTGACCTACCAGATCGGCAACGAGCTGAAGCAGGCCGGGACCGGCAACTCGTCGATCGTCGGGATCGGCGGCGACCCGATCGTCGGCTCCGACTTCATCGACATCCTCACCCTCTACGAGGCCGACCCCGACACCGAGCTGATCGTGATGGTCGGCGAGATCGGCGGCGACGCCGAGGAGCGGGCGGCCGAGTTCATCGCCAGCGAGGTCTCGAAGCCCGTCGTCGCCTACATCGCCGGCTTCACCGCGCCCCCCGGCAAGCAGATGGGCCACGCCGGCGCGATCATCTCCGGCTCCTCGGGCACCGCCCAGGCGAAGAAAGACGCGCTCGAAGCCAAGGGCGTGCGGGTCGGCGAAAGCCCGACCGAGACGGCGGCGATCGCCGCCGAGATGCTGCGCTCGCTCTAGAGCCTTTCGGCTACTCGCAGCCGTTCCAGTCCGCGGAGGATCGCCATCACTCCGGCGGCGGAGTTGTAGGGGTCCTTCCGGTAGGCGCCGAGGCACTTGACGCAGGCGGGGCGGAGGTTGACGGCGATTACGACGCCGCTGAGCCGGGCGACGGCGAAGTGCCGCGTCGGTGCGGTCTTGGGGCAGGTCTTGTAGTCGCGGTCGTAGGCCGCGTAGATGGTGGCGCTTCCTTCCTCGAGGGAAACCTCCTTCGTCCTGGTGCAGCGCCACTCGATCATCTGGCTGCCGCGCCGGGTCGACGTGAACCTGTCCCAGCCGGCAGCGGTCCAGGTGGCGAGCTCGACGTCGTGGGAGTAGTAGACACCGAGCCTCTGGCCGGGGAGGCCTTCGAAGAACCCACCGGCAGATAAAGCGCCGGCGAGGTGCAGTGGCGGCAGCGAGCCTTGGGGACGCAGCGCCCGTCCCAGCCAGTAGATCGGGACCTTGATCGCCGGGTTCGCAAACCCGGCTTCGCGGTCGTAGCGTTCCGCGGGCAGGTAGGGGGTCGGGGCTTCGATCCGCCGCTGCTGGCTCTGCGCCAGCGCCAGGGCTTCACGGTCGTTTGCTTCGTCATCCCCGCCCTGGACGAAGACCGCGCCCAGGACGCTGCCCGAGCGCCAGGCGACCAGGGTGGAGGGGGAGCCTTCTTCGAGGAAGATCGGGAAGTCGGGGATGTGAAAGAAGCGGGTTTCATCGCCGATCGTCTGCGGCGCCGAGATCTCCTCCGGGATTTCGTCGTTGAACATGTGGCTGAGCAGCTGGGGCGCCACCGCCAGTCCAGCCATCGCGACAGTGGGGGTCGGGGTCGCCACGACGCCGCTGCCGATGAACTGGCCAGCCTGGCTCTCCCCGACCGGGAAGAAGCGGACGTAGCCGGTGAAGCAGCCGCCGATCGGGTGGGCGTCGAGGAACGCCTTCAGCTTCTGCTGCTGGTCGGCGGGCTCGACTCGGCCGCAGAAGATCTTCGGCGGCAGCTCCTCGCTGCCCTCGTTCGGGGCGATGAAGAAGGAGTAGCCAGGGTCGAGGTCGTGCAGGCGCAGCAGTCGCTGCACCGCCGCCTGTTTCCACCTCGGGTTCGCGCTCTCGGCCGTCGCGTCTCCCTCGTGGATCAGAAGGACGACGACGAGCGCGGCGACCGCGGCAAGCAGGAAAGCCAAGGCCAGCTGCCCTCTTCTCTGGAGCGGTTGCCGCATCGGTGGAACCTATGCCCGGCAGGGGGCGCCGGCTAACCCGCCGTTGCTAGTGTCGAAGGTCGATGGCGGGCGACACGATCTCATTCGCGCGCGGTGCTCCGAGCGCCGACATCCTTCCCCACGAGCAGGTGCGGGAGGCGGCGCAGCGGGCGCTCTCATCCGACTGGGAAACGGCGCTCTCCTACGGCGTCGGGATCGGTCATCCCGGCCTCTGCCAGTGGGTGGCGGAGCGGCACGGGGATCTCGACGCGAGCCAGGTGATGATCACCAACGGCTCGCTGGAGGCCGGGGCGATGCTGTTTACGCACCTGCTGGGCCCCGGGGACCGCGTCGCCGTCGAGCAGCCGAGCTACGACCGCACCCTGCTCCTGTTGCAGCAGTTGGGGGTTGAGCTAGTGCCGATCTCGCTCGAGGCCGATGGCTTGAACGTCGGTGAGCTGGAGGCGGCGCTGGCGGCTGGGCCGCTGAAGTTCGCCCACGTCATCCCCAACGCCCACAACCCCGCCGGCTGCACGCTCTCGGCCGAGAAGCGCCGGCGCCTCGTCGAGCTTGCCGCCGAGCACGACTTCTGGATCTTCGAGGACGACCCCTACCGCGAGCTTCCCTTCGAGGGCGAGCCGCTGGAGACGATGCTCTCCATGGATGAGGCGGGCAAGGTCATCCACGCTTCCTCGTTCTCGAAGACGGTCAGCCCCGGCGTCCGCGTCGGCTACCTCGCCGGGCCGGAGGCCGAGATCAAGAAGCTGGCGAAGAAAGCGAACGAGACCTACATCTCGCCGAACATGCTGGCCGAGTCGATCGTGCTCGAGCTCTGCCGCAGCGGCGAGCTCGACCGCAACATCGGGTTCGTCAAAGGCGAGCTGAAGGCGCGCTGCGACGCGCTCGTCTCGGCGCTGGAAGAGCAAATTCCCGAGGCCGAGTTCGTCGTCCCGGACGGTGGCTACTTCCTCTGGCTCGACCTCGCCGAGGGCGCCGACAGCGCCGCCCTTCTCGCCGAGGCGAAAGGCCACGGCGTCACCTTCGTCGCCGGCCCCGACTTCATGCTCGACGGCGGCGAGCGCAGCCTCCGCCTTTCCTTCGCCCCGGTCCCGGCCGACAAGGCAGCCGAGGGCGTCAAGCGCATCGCTTCCGCGCTGGAGCAGCTCCACACTTGACCTCGCTATAGCGGGGCGAACATCGGAGACGCGTCAGTCGTGCGGCGCCGGCGTCGCCGCTGAGCGGAGGGCGCCAGCCGAAGCGATCACGACTAGACCGATCGCGACCATTTCCAGCGGCTCCAGGTCCTGCGAGAGGGCGATGAAGCCGATCGCCGCTGCGACCGCCGGCTCGAGGCTCATCAAGACGCCGAAGACGGCCCGGGGGAGGCGACGCAGGGCCTCCATCTCGGCGGCGTAGGGGATCGCGGTGCTGAGGACGCCGACGGCAGCGCCGGTGAGCAGGGTCGAGGTGGCCAGCAGGTCGGCGCCGCCCTGTGCGAGGCCGAGCGGGGCGACCATCGCCGCCGAGAGGACCGCCGCCATCGTCGCCCCGCCGGGGCCGGGGGCGAGGGCGCCGACACGGTCGCTGAAGAGGATGTAGGCGCCCCAGAAGAAGCCGGCGGTCAGCGCCAGCACCACGCCCAGCCCGTCGACATCCCCGCCGCCCCCGTCGGAGAGCAGGACGATGCCGGTTGCCGCCAGCACCACCCAGAGGACGTCGCGCGGCCGCCGCGAGCCCAGGACAGCGACGCCGAGCGGGCCGACGAACTCGAGCGTGACCGTGATCCCCAGCGGCAGTCGGTCCAGGGCGGCGTAGAAGAAGAGGTTGACGGCGGCGACGGAGACGCTCAGCAGCCAGACGTCGCGGTGAGGCCACTCCCGCACCCGCAGCGGTGCCCCGCGCGTGAAGATGAGCAGCGCGATCGCCCCGAAGGTCGCGCGCAGGAACACCGCCCCCGCCGTCCCGACCGAGTCGAAGAGCCCGGTCGCTAGCGCTGACCCGCACTGCACCGAGACGATCGACCCGAGCGTCAGCAGCGCCGCCCCGCGCGTCCCCGCACCCGCCTTCCCGAACTGCATCAGATTTCCCCTTTGCTGGGTTGGAAATCTGATGCAGTTCGAAACATCCGGGGATTCTGATCCACGCGGGACGCCTCCCCCGTAGGGCAGGGCAGGTAAACGACCAGGAGGCGACTTCGCGATGGCAGACATCAAGCAGCTGGCAGGACCCCAATCGAGGCGTAAGTTCCTCGCTGTCGGCGGCGGCTCCACCGCGCTCGCGGCTTTCCTTGCCGCCTGCGGCAGCGACAGCGACAGCAGCTCGACCGGCACGACCGCGATGTCCTCGGGCGGCGGCAAGAGCGAAACGGCCGAATTCGGCAAGGGCGACATCGGCATCCTCAACTACGCGCTAACGCTCGAGTACCTCGAGACCGCCTTCTACGCGGACGTCGTCAAGAGCGGCCTGTTCAAGGGTGCCGACCTGGAGACGATCCGCAAGTTCGGCTCCGAGGAGGCCGAACACGTGCAGGCCCTGACCCAGGCGGTGAAGAGCCTCGGCGGCAAGCCGGCGCCGGAACCGAAAGCCGAATTTCCCCTGAAGAGCGCGAAGTCGGTGCTGGAACTGGCGGGGACGGTCGAGAACCTCGGCGCCGCCGCCTACCTCGGACAGGCGGCGAACATCGAAAGCCCGGAAGTGCTCGCCTCCGCGCTGGCGATCCACAGCGTCGAGGGCCGGCACGCGGCCGCCCTCAACACCCTGCTGGGCGAGACGATCACCCCCGACGGCGCCTTTGCCAAGCCCGCCGACGTGAAGACCGTCCTCAAGTCCGTCGAACCCTTCATCGTCGGCTGATGCCGTCGCGAGAAAGAGGAGCAACCATGAGCGACAGAGTCACGACCAACGAGCAGTTTGCAAACCCCGAGCTTGCCGCGGTGCGGATCGCCGAGGACAGCGGCGACCTCAGCCGCAGCGACGTGCTGCTTAAGGGAGCGCTGGCGGCGGGCGCCGTCTACGGCACCCTCGCGGTCGGCCCCTTCGTCCGCAAGGCCCTGGCGATGACCGGCAGCAGTGACGTTGACATCCTCAACTTCGCCCTCACCCTCGAGTACCTGGAGTCGAAGTTCTACGAAGAAGCGAAGAGCCGGGCGAAGGCGAGCGGAGAACTGAAGAGCCTCGTCAACCTGCTGGCGAGCGACGAGAAGCAGCACGTCGAAGCGCTGACGGCGACGATCAAGCAGCTCGGCGGCAAGCCGGTGGCGGAGCCGAAGTTCGACTTCCCCTACAGTGGCACCAGCGGCTTCCTGAAGCTGGCGCAGACCTTCGAGGACACTGGCGTCAGCGCCTACAACGGCGCCGCGCCGATGATCAAGTCGAAAGAAGTGCTGGCGGCGGCGGGCGGGATCGTCCAGGTCGAGGCGCGCCACGCGGCGGCGATCCGGCTGCAGAACTCCGAAGAACCGGCGCCCGCGGCCTTCGACACCCCGCTCGACGAAAAGCAGGTTCTGAAGGCCGTCGAACCGTTTCTCGCATAGCGGGTAACGGATGGCGGTGAGACGAGAGAAGGCGGAGCGACTGGCCGACGAGGAGCTGATGCCCCTCGTCGGCCGCAAGGACCCGGAGGCGTTCGAGGTCCTCTACGACCGCCACGGCGGCGCCGCCTACTCGCTCGCCTACCGGATCGTCGGCGATCGCGCCGCCGCCGAGGAAGTGACCCAGGAGGCCTTCATCTCCGTCTGGCGCAGCGGCGCCCGCTTCGACGCCGCCCGCGGCAGCGTCCGTTCCTGGCTGCTCAGCGTCGTCCGCAACCGGGCGATCGACTTCCTCCGCAGCAAGGCGGGCAAAGCGCCGAAACTCGACTTCGACGACGAGTCGGTCCTCGAGCAGCGGCCGGCGGCGGAGCGGACCGAGGACGAGGCCCTGCGGCGCGAGACCGCGGGCGAGGTCCGCGGCGCGATCAGCAATCTGCCCGGCGAGCAGGCGAAGGTGATCGAGCTCGCCTACTTCGGCGGCTTCAGCCACTCGGAGATCGCCCAGATCCTGCAGCTGCCGATGGGCACGGTGAAGGGGCGGATGCGGCTCGGGTTGGAGAAGATCCGGGGAGAGCTTGCGGAGGGACTGGCATGAGCGGCAGCGATCACAACCGGTGGAGCGAGGACCTGGCGGCCTACATGCTGGGCGCGCTCACGCCGCGCGAAGCGGCGGAGTTCGAGCGCCACCTCGAAGGCTGCGAGCGCTGCCTCGAGGAGGTGCGCTGGTTCGAACCGGCGCTGCACGCGCTGCCGGAGTCGGTCGAGCGACAGGAGCCGCCGCCGCGGCTGCGGGCGGCGCTGATGGCCGAGGCACGGGCAGACTTCGGCGAGGAGGGGCGTGAGCGACGCGGTCTGCTCCCGGACTGGCTGCGCAAGGCTTCCGGGACCCGCGGGCTGCAGCTGGCGACCGGCTTCGCTCTCCTGGTCTTCGCGATCGCCGCCGTCGCCGGCTACGAGATCGGCAAGGGCGGCTCGGACGAAGGCGGGGGCGCCAGCACCCTGGTCACCCAGGAGCACGGGATCAAGGTGAAGATGGTGCGCGAAGGCGACGGCGGCACCCTGCACCTCGCCAACCTCCACCAGCTGCCGCCGGACAAGGTTCTGGAGGCGTGGGTGCGTCGCGAAGGCACCGTCGAGGCGGTACCCGCCCTACTCGTCCCCGATCGCAAGGGCCAGGCGGAGACGACGATCGCCGACATGAGCGGCGTCGACACCGTGATGGTCACCGAAGAGCCCCGGGGCGGCAGCGAAGAACCGACCTTACCGGCGATCGTGACGATGAGCGTGCCGCAGTAGCTACCGACCGTAACGGTCGGACGAAAGCACGAGCTGCTCCGGGATCGCTGCGCGGGGCGGCGGGGCCGGGTCGGCGCGGACCGAGACGGTCTCGGCGACGCTGCGGCTGACCTCGTGGCTGCCGTCGGCGGAGGCGATGACGACGCGGTCGGAGTCGGAGGTCTCGACCTTGCCCTCGAGGCCGGGATCGAGGCCCGCCCGCTTGAGGTAGTGCAGCAGCTCCTCGGCCTCGTTCTCGAAGCGCAAGACGGTGACGTTGGCGCCGATCTCGACGTCGGCCAGCAGTGAGCCCTGCTCGCGCACGCCCTCGACGATCGGGTGCCCGTGCGGGCAGGTCGTCGCGTCGCCGATCGCCGCCCGCATCCGCTCCTCCAGCACCGGGCTCATCGCGTGCTCGATCCGCTCCGCCTCCTCGTGCACCTCGTCCCAGGGGATGTGGAGGACGTCGGTGAGGAAGCGCTCGATCATCCGGTGGCGGCGGACGATGTAGCTGGCGTGCTCGCGGCCCGACTCGGTGAAGGCGAGCGATTTGTTCGGGTTGCGCTCGACGTAGCCGTCGTCGACGAGGCGGCCGATCATCTCGTGCACGGTCGGCGGCGAGAGCTGCATCGCCCGGGCGATGTTGGCGCCGGTCATCGGCAGCCCGGCCTCCTCGAGCCAGAACATGATCTCCAGGTACTCCTGCTCGGCGACGGTCGCGTGCGCGTCCATGCGCCGATACTAATAGAGGCTCAGCGGCCTTCCATCAGGCTGGAGACGACCGCCTCGTAGAAGCCGTCGCCCATCTCGCCCTCGGTGACGGTGACGTTGTCCCAGGCGGGTAGAGCGGCGCGCAGGCCTTCGTCGTTCGCGGGCCCGTTGGCGACGACGAAGAAGCGGCCGACCGCCGCGGCCACCTCCAGATCCTCGACCGAGTCGCCGACGGCGATGCAGTCGGCGGGCTCGTAGCCGCGGGCGCGAGCGTGGCCGGCGACCGCCGCCGCCTTGCTGACCTGCTTCGGGACCAGGTGGTAGGCGTGGGTGCGCCCCTCGACCGCCGGCATCGGCCGCCCGATGGCGCCGTTGTCGAGTAGTCGCAGGTCGTCGTCGCCGCGCTCGTGCAGGAGCGCGTTCGCTTCCTCGACGTCGACCTTGCCGCGGAAGAGGTGGGAGAGGACACGGCCGTGGTGCCAGGGCGAGTGGTACTCGAGCCGGCCCTCGAAGTGCTCGAACAGCAGCTTTGGGATCCCGCGCTCCTCGATCTGCTCGTAGATAGTGCCATCCTCGTTCGGCGCCATCTCCCCGGTCATCAGCGTCGTCTCGCCGTCGATCGCGAAGGCGCAGCCGGCCTCGTAGATGTAGGAGGTCTGGCCCATCAGCCGCGCCGCCTCGTGCACCTGCGGCTCGCGCCGGCCGGACATGATCACGACCTCGGCGCCGACCCGGTGGCAGGCCTCGAGCGCCCGCGCCTGCGCCAGGCTGAAGCCACCCTCGGCGTCGCGGAAGAGCGAGCTGCCCCGCCCGAGCAGGGTCCCGTCGAGATCGGTGTAGACGCAGGCGAGCGGCATCGGCGCGGTCGCTACCGTAGCGGGCGTGCGTTGGAGGCTGGCTGACCGGACTCTCGACCTGGCGCGGCCGATCGGCGCCGGGATCGTCAACGTCACCGTCGACTCGATGTTCGAGGGGGCGCGGAGTGGCACCCCCGAGCAGGCCGTCCGCGACGGCCTGGCGCTCGCCGAGGCCGGCTTCGAGATGCTCGACGTCGGCGCCGTGGCGGCCAAAGCAGGCCCACCGGTGTCCCCCGAGAGCGAGGCCGCAGCGCTGGTCCCAGCAGTGGAAGGGCTCGCGCGCGATGTGCCGGTGTCCGCCGACACGTTCTCGCCGGAGGTGGCGCGACGGGCGCTCGCGGCGGGGGCGGTCGTGGTCAACGACATCTCCGGCGGTTCGGAGGAGATGTTCGAGCTGGTTGCGGAGACGGGGTGCGGCTACGTGTTGATGCACATCGAGGGACCGCCGCGGGTCAACCGGCCCTGGCGCGAATACGAGGACGTTGTCGACCACCTGCGCGCCTGGTTCGAAGGGAGAGTCGAGATGGCTCGGGACCTTGGCGTGGCGGAGGAGCAGATCGCGATCGACCCCGGACTCGACTTCGACCTCAGCCCCGAGCAGGACCTAGAGATCCTGCGCCGCCTCGGTGAGCTGCGGGCGCTCGGCCTGCCCCTTTACGTCTCGCTTTCGCGCAAGGACTTCATCGGCGCGGTCCTCGCCGGCTCCTGGGAGGAGCGCCTGCCGGCGAGCGAGCGCGAGTGGGGGACGGTCGCCGCGGTGACGCTGGCGGTCCGCGAAGGCGCCGACGTTCTCCGCATCCACGACCGCAGTTCACTGCAGGCGATGCACGTTGCCGCCGAGATCGTCCACGCGGCGACTGGCGAGGTCCACGGGTCGTCAGGCAAGGACGCAGGGAGCCCGAATAGCAGCGCTATTCGGGCGACTGAGGACGCCGCATGACGGCGCGTGGGGCCGCCAGTCTGCTGCGTGGCGACTGGGCGATTGCGATCGATCCTGCTCGGCGCGACGGGCGGATCGTCGCCGAGTCCTCCGAAGAGGAGCGGCGGTCGCGGCCGGCGCCGTTGCCGGCGGAGCTGCACCCGGGGCTGCGCGAGGCGCTCGGGCGGGTCGGCATCGACTCCCTCTACACCCACCAGCTGCGGGCCTTCGAGCTCGCCGAGGAGTCGAACCTGGTGATCACCAGCGGCACCGCCTCGGGCAAGAGCCTCGCCTTCAACCTGCCGGTTCTGAACTCGATCGCGGCGCGCCCCAAAGACCGAGCGCTCTACCTCTACCCGACCAAGGCGCTCGCCCAGGACCAGGCGCGGGCGCTCGCCCGGCTGCGGCCGCCGGGCCTGCGCGAGGCGATCTACGACGGCGACACGCCGCGCGAGGAGCGTCCGGCGATCCGCCGCCGCAGCAATCTGGTCCTGACCAACCCGGACATGCTCCACGTCGCCGTCCTCCCGAACCACAAGAGCTGGGGGGACTTCCTCGCCAACCTGGAGTGGGTCGTCGTCGACGAGGCCCATACCTACCGCGGCGTCTTCGGCTCCCACGTCGCCAACGTGCTGCGACGGCTGCGCCGCCTGGCCCGCGCCTACGGCCGCGAGCCGCGCTTCCTGCTCGCCTCGGCGACGATCGCCAACCCGGAGGAGCTGGCCGAGGAGCTGGTCGGGACGCCGTTCGAGCTGGTCGACGACGACGGCGCCCCGCGCGCCGGCCGCGAGATCGCGATGTGGAACCCGCCGCTGATCGACGAGCGCAGCGGCACCCGCCGCTCTGCCCTCTCCGAGGCTGCCGACCTGCTCGCCGAGCTCGTCTCCCAGGACGTGCGGACGATCTGCTTCCTCAAAAGCCGGCGCGGAATCGAGCTGATCCAGCGCTTCGCCCGCGAAAACCTCGAGCGCCGCGGGAAGCCGGAGCTGGCGAAGCGGATCGCCCCCTACCGCGGCGGCTACACCCCGCAGCAGCGGCGCGAGATCGAGTCCCGCCTCAGCAATGGCGAGCTGCTGGCGGTCGTCGCCACCGACGCGCTCGAGCTGGGGATCGACGTCGGCGAGCTCGACGCGGCGATCTGCACCACCTTCCCCGGCACGGTCGCCAGCCTGCGGCAGATGTGGGGGCGGGCGGGGCGCCGCCGCCGCGGCCTCGCCGTCTACGTCGCCAGCCAGGACGCGCTCGACCAGTTCTTCTGCCGCCACCCGGAGGAGTTCCTCGGCCGCCCGGTCGAGGCGGCGATCCTCGACCACGGCAACGACCAGATCGCCTCCCGGCACCTGATCGCCGCCGCCTACGAGCTGCCGCTGACCAACGAGGACGACGAGATCTTCGGGGACGGTTGGCGCGAGCGGGCCGAACGGCTGGTCGCGGCGGGGGAGCTGCGTGCGGTCGGCGGCAAGCTGATGCCGCGGCGGCCGGAGTTCGTCGCCAACAAGATCGCCCTGCGGTCGGCCTCGGCCGACTCGGTCGCGGTGATCGAGCGCGACGCGGGGGAGATGCTCGGCCTGGTCGAGGCCGAGCGCGCCTTCACCACGATCCATCCCGGTGCTGTGTACCTCCACCTCGGTCGGTCCTACGAGGTCGACCGTCTCGACATCGAGGAGCGGCGGGCGCTCGTCTCCTCCTTCGACGGCGACTGGTACACGCGGCCGAAAAAGGAGACCGAGATCTACATCGAGCGCGTCCACGAGCAGCGCGAGGTCGCCGGGGTGCAGCTCAACTTCGGCGAGGTCTCGGTGACCGAGCAGGTGATCGCCTTCCAGCGCGTCTCGATCTCAGATCAGGAACCGATCGACATCGTCGCGCTGGAGCTGCCCGAGCAGAACTTCGTCACCCAGGCCCTCTGGTACGTGCTCCCGGACCAGCTCAGCGGCAAGCTGCCGACCGAGGCGCTGCTCGGCTCCCTGCACGCAACCGAGCACAGCCAGATCGCCGTCCTGCCGCTGATTGCGATGTGCGATCGCTGGGACATCGGCGGTCTCTCGACCAACGTCCACTTCCAGACCGGCCGCTCGACGATCTTCATCTACGACGGCCACCCCGGCGGGGTCGGGATCACCCGCCGCGGCTACGAGGAGTTCGAGCGCCTGCTCGGCGACGCCGAGCGCCTGATCGCCGAGTGCTCCTGCGAGTCCGGCTGCCCCTCCTGCGTCCAGAGCCCGAAGTGCGGCAACCTCAACGAACCCCTCCACAAGGCCGGGGCGCTGGAGCTGATGGGGCTGATGCGGGAGGAGCTTTAGCTCACCCGGGCCAGAGCTCGCGCAGGGCAAGGATCGCGAAGGCGTGAGACCAGGCGAGTGGGGTCGTCGAGGTGGGGATGCCGGTGCGGACGTCGACCCGCTCGGGGAGCGTCCCGGCGGGGGTCGCCGCCCGACCCAGATCGGCAATGAGGCGCAGGGCCTCGTGGCGGTCGGTGGCCGCGTCGGGCGAACCGGCATCGTCCCGGGCGAGCGCCGCGAGGGACCATGCCGTCCAGGCAGTCGGGGCGGACCAGGGGTCTATCCCCTGCCAGTCCTCGCCTGGCGTGATCCCGAAGCGCCCGCCTTGGCGTGCAAGGGCGAGCATCGTTCGGCCTGCCGCTGGATAGAGCGAATGCCGCCGGAACGGCTCGACCGCCCAGGCCGCCGCCGAGTCGAGACCAGACCCCGGCTCCCACGGCTGCCGCTTGAGTTGACCGGACGATTCCGCCCCGAGTAGGACCGCCTCCGTCCCGTCGGCGGCGATGGCGTTGCCGAGGTAGTCGCCCGGCTCGCCCTCCTGGTAGTCGGCGCGGTCGCGCCAGGGCGTCGGGAAGGCAGGGGCGAGGATCCGCGCCGCGTGCCGGGCCGAGCCGATCAGGCCGGTTGCCTTTGCCGCGGCGGCTACCCAGCCGATCGCGTCTCCCTGGGCTGCGCGGCCGCGCACCGGGCTGCCGTCGCCGTGGAAGCGCGCCGCCTGACTGAGGCCCAGGCCGAGGAGGAAGCGCGTCGTCCCTTCTGCCTCTCGGTCATAGCCCGCGGCGGCGAAAGCGATTGCGACGGCTGCCGCGTCCCGCGGCCAGACGTAGGCCCAGCCGTCGCGGGCGCCGGCGGCAACGGCGCCGCTGCGACGGTCGGTCAACGCGTGCAGGACGAGCAACGAGCGCTCGTACATCGCAACCGCCCAGGGCGGTGCGGCGTCTGCCAGCGGTTGCGCCCGCCGCAGCCACTCGCGATCGCCGCGTTCCACCGCGTGGACGATCGCTCGAGCACTGTCGTCGTCGCAGTGCAACCGCCGTGCCGCAGCGCGTTCGCGCGAGCGCAGTTCGACCCGCGCGCCCGCACTCGCATCGGTGAGACAGGCGAGCCGGGATCGGTCGGCGCCGTAGACGATGCGCACCCGCGCCTGCCCAAACCGTGCGGCGGTGACCACCACGTTGCTCCCGCGCCGGTAGCGCTGCGCGACCGAGTCGGCCGTCCACAACGGCCGCGGGGAGCCTCTCTTCAGCGACACCCAAGGGACGATCCCCGTCTCCGCCGGCACAGAGCCCGCCGCCTGCCGCGCCGCCGGGTTGACGATCAGCGCCCGCCCCGCCGGTCCCGGCACCCGCATGTCGACGACGTCGCCATAGGCGTCGATCGCCGCCGTCAACCCGCCGCTGCCGACGACCGCCGTCCCGAGGAACGGCGGCGGCTCCCCCGCCAGGCCCCGCGGCGTGCGCGGATCCGCCCCCGATCCCCCCGAGAGCAGCAACGCCCCCGCCGCCACCACCACAACCAGCGCCAGCACCGCCCGAGCCCAACCCATCGCCCCATGCAATCAGCCTCGGCCCCTCAGCTCCCGGTAGCCTTCGTTCCCGCGCTCTGCGCTGCCAGGCGAGGTAGCTCAGTTGGTAGAGCACACGACTGAAAATCGTGGTGTCGCGGGTTCGAATCCCGCCCTCGCCACTGCTGCTATCGCTCGAGCCGCGGCGCAGAGGACAGTTCGCGCTCGGTCCCGTTGGGAATTCCGTTGCAGACCGGGGTATCCGTCCGAGGGCCGCGGCACCATCGAACCATGTTCCAAGTCCTTGTTGCATGCTCCAGCTGCCCTGAGGAGACCGAGGTCGTGGTCGAGAGCCTCGAGGACGTCGACGGCGAGGTCTGCCCCTGCGGGTACAGCTACGTCGTCCTCGCGGTCAGCGAGTTCGAGCCGGTCTACGCCGAGCGCGCTCAGGTGATCGAGCTGCCGCGGCGGCGGCAGTTGTCGAACGCGGCCTAGGTCGCCGGGCGCGACCTCGCGCTCAGCAGGTCCAGTCGCTGACGCCGGTGACCTTGACGCCCGGCTCGGGCGGTTGCAGCGCCAGCCGCACCAGCTTGGTGCAGAGAAAGTTGCCCTGCTCGCCGGTCTTGCGATGGTCGAAGATCCGGCAGAGGGCGACGCGATCGGCGAGGCGGCGGCAGTTCTGCACGCCGGCGTTGTGGCAGCTCGAGTCGTGCTCGCAGGTGCTGTCGGCGAAGGCGCTGGCTCGTTCGCGAGCGGCGGGGATCGAGAGCTGCTCTCCCGCTAGCGCCGGCGGCGCGCTGACCAGCAGCAGGGAGACGGCGGCGAGCAGGACTCCGAGCCGACGGCTCACGGCAGCGCGTCCGGGTCGAGCCGCGGGATCGCGGCTTTGGCGATGTACTGCTCGCCGGTGGTCAGCGTCAGCGACTTGTCCTTGACGAAGTCGCGGACGGCGACCGTCCCTTCGGCGACCCTGACCAGGGTGGAGGCGTCGCAGCGGTCGACCACCAGCCAGGTGGTCCCCCGCACCGTCGCCGAGCCGTAGCTGCCGCTGGTCGTGTAGTTCCCCTTGCCGCTTCCCCAGAGCTTGCGGCCGTGCCGGCCGCCGCGGCTGATCCTCGCCACCGGCTTCTTGCCGCCCCGCCGCTCGCACATCCGCCGGCCGGCCAGCTTCAGCCCGACGATCTGGTTGTCGCCTTCGTCCTGGGTGGCGACGAAGACGCCACCCCAGAAGTGGGCGCTCTGCAGTTCCTCGGATGATCCTTTGGAGGCGGTCAGGTCGACGACGCCGTTGCGGGTGTTGATCAAGCAGCCCATCGGCACCTGTTTGAAGCCGGTCAGGGGCGAGGAGGAAGTTTCACCGGGACACTGCAGCTCGATCGTGCCTTCGACCGGTCTGAGGTCGAAGGTTTTTCCGGCGACCGGTTTCGGCGGGCCGGTGTAGATGGAGAAGGCGACGAAGGCGGGGGTCGGGTCTACGTGCCCGAGCGCATCCAAGGCCCTCACTTCGAAGAGGTGGGCGCCGTCGGCGAGCGAGTCGTAGGGCTTGGGCGAGGTGCAGGCGCTCCAGGCGGCGGCGTCGTTCGAGTCGATCCGGCATTCGAACGTGCCGGGCTCCGAGGCTTCGAAGGCGAAGCTCGCCGAAGCGGTTTCGATCGTCCCGCTGGGGGCCGAGGTGAGGTTCGTCTGGGGCGAGGTCGTATCGACGGCGAATTCGGCGACGGCCGGGGTCGGGTCGGCGTTGCCGGCCGCGTCAAGCCCGCGGACTTCGAAGTTGTGCGACCCGTCGGCGAGAGACGAATAGCTCTGCGGCGAACCGCAGGGGGACCAGCCGGCCGGGTTGACCGAGTCGAAGCGGCATTCGAAACCGCCGGCCTCGCTCGCTTCGAAGGCGAAGATCGCCGAGTCGGCCGCGATCGTCCCACTCGGGCCGGTGGCGATCGTCGTCTCCGGTGGTTCGGTGTCGGGCTGGGCGGCGACCGTGAAGGTCCGGACCGCCGGAACCGGATCGGGGTGGAGCGGCTTGTTCAGCGCCCTCACTTCAAAGACGTGCGGACCCTCGCTCAGCGCGGAGTAGGTCTGCGGCGAGCTGCAGTCGCCCCAGTCGCCGGGATCGCTCGAATCGAGCCGGCACTGGAAGCCGCCGCTCTCCGGTGAGGTGAAGGCGAAGCTGGCCGAGTCGGTGAAGATCGTCCCGCTCGGCCCCGAAACGATCCTCGTGTTGGTGACCGCCGCAGAGCCGCCGTTCGGCAAGGCGACGAGGCCGAGTACCGCGATCAACGCCGCCAGCAGAGGTTTACGAGGCATGGAACCAGGGAACCTTACCTAGTCGACTTTTCACAAACAATCTTTAGCCCTACCGAGAATTAGGGGATAAACGTCCAGGTGGAACGGCTCCCGGACGGCCGCTCGGTCGCATAGCCTGACCGGTTATGAGGGCTCTGGAGAGGCAGCGGTCTTGACCTGGGTGGAGGTCTTCGCGGTTTTCGTCGTCTCCCATCTGGTCGGCGATTTCCTCCTGCAGACCGACTGGCAGGCGCGCAACAAGGCGGGCGGCCTCGGCCCCGAACCGCTCCACCGCCGCGCCCTCGTCAGCCACGTCCTCACCTACATGGCCGCCTTCGTCCCGGCGCTGGTCTGGATCGGGATCGAAACCGACGCCGCCTGGGCGGTCCTAATCGGCCTGGTGATCGCGATCCCGCACCTGGTCCAGGACGACCGCCGGCTCCTCTACGCCTACATGGCCCAGGTGAAGGGACTTTCGGAGACCTCCTCAGGCCTCGGCGTCGCCGTCGACCAGGCCTTTCACACCCTCTTCCTCTTCGCCACCGCCCTGCTCGTCGTCGCCTGACTCCGCCCTGCGGGTGGGCAGCGTCCAGACCGTGATCGGCTGGGTGCGCCCGCGGACCTCGAACTCGCCGACCAGCTCGAGGTCGTGCACCTCCCGCTGCAGCGCCGCCCGGGTGGAGTCGGCGACGAAGGCCTGGTGGCCGGTCCCTTTCGTCATCCCCTCCAGGCGCGAGGCGGTGTTGGTGGTGTCGCCGATCGCCGTGTACTCGACCCGCCGCTCCGAGCCGACCTGCCCGGTCATCACCACGCCGGTGTTGAGGCCGATCCCCATGTCGAACCCGCGACCCATCCCCGCGCCTTCCATCCACTCGTTGAAGCGCGGCAGCCGCACCGTCAGCATCTCCCGCGCCGCGGCGACAGCCCGATCGGCGTGGTCGGGCTGCTCCAGCGGCGCCCCGAACAGCGCCATGATCCCGTCGCCCATGTAGGCGACGAGGGTGCCGCCGTGGTCCATGATCGCGTCGCTCATCTCGCCGAGGTAGCGGTTCAGGACCTCGATCACCGCGTCCGGCGCCAGCTGCTCGGAGTAGCTGGTGAAACCGCGCAGGTCGCTGAAGAGGATCGTCGCTTGCCGTCGCTCGCCGCCCAGCCGCAGGTCGTCGTCGGTGCGGGCGAGGACTTCGCTGACCACCGCTGCGGGGACGAAGCGGGCGAAGGTGTCGTGCACCCGCTGGCGCTCGAAGGCGTCGAGCACGTAGTTGACCGCGAGCGCGCCGAGGCCGGAGAGGACAAGCGCCAGAAGCGGGTAGACGACCGGCAGCACGGTCCCACCGTCGAAGGCGACCTGGGCGGCGATCGCGTAGAGGAGCGCCAGCCCGATCGCGATCAGCAGCGCCGGCAGTGCCGACAGCCGCATCGTCACCGCAGCGGGGACGGCGGCAAGCAGCAGGATCAGCAGCAGGCCGATCGTAAATCCCGAGGAGGAGAGCGGGAAGCCGTGCAGTGCGGTCCAGGCGGCGTTGGCCTGGATTTCCGGACCGGGCATCAGTTCGTCGCCGCTGGTCGAAGTCGGGTGGACGTCCTGCAGCGAGGGGACCGAGGCGCCGACGATCACAGTCTTGCCGCGGAACGCCGATGCCGGCACCTTGCCGCGCAGGACCCGCGAGTAGGAGTAGTGGGCGAAGGTCTTCGGCGGCCCCCGGTAGTCGATCCAGGCTTCACCGCTGGCTTCCATCTCCGAGGAATCGATCTTCTCCGCCCCGGCCGCTTCGGCGACCGCGACCCCGAAGCTGACGAGGCCGTCGATTTCGTAGTGCATCTTGCGGATCACGCCGCCGGAGTCGGGTTTGACCACAGTGTCGGCGGCCTTGGCGCCGATTTCGTGGACGACTTCTTCACCGCCAAAGATCCGGCTTTCGCCGCGGTCGGTTTCGGTGGTCGAGAGGACCACCCCGCCCGCCCGCGCGACCGATTCGACCAGCGCGTTGTCCTCCTTCGGCGTCGTCGGCTCGGTGAACTGGATGTCAACGGCGATCGCCTTCGCGCCCGCTTCTCGCAGGCGGTCGATCACCTGAGCGTGCTCGGAGCGCGGGTAGGGCCACTGCACGCCGAGTTCGCTGAAGGTGCGGTCGTCGACCTCGACCAGGGCGAATTCCTGCGGCTGTTCCTGCGTCCCCCGGACCGAGAAGCGAGCATCGACGCTCTGCTGCTCGAGCGCCCGCATCAGGTGGGTGGCGTAGGCGACGACCGCGATCGCCGCCGCCGCGACCGCCACCAGGAGGATCGCCGCTTCGCGCCGGCGTCGCAGACCGCTGCGAGAGGTCACTCGGAGACCGCCGCGGACTCGTGGTCGCCGGGCCAGCGCTCGTCGGAGACCCGGTGGGCAAGCTGCTGGCTGCGCCGATGGCCGGTCACGGCGAGCAGGAACTGGTCGCGGTCGAGCGCCAGCAGGCGGGTGTCGGCGGTCGCCCGCACGGTTGCGGTGCGGGGAACGTCATGGAGCAGGGCAATCTCACCGAAGCATTCGCCCGCTCCCTCGTTGCGGCGGAAGACGCCGTCTTCGAAGACCTCGACCTCGCCGTCGCAGATGAGGAAGAAGCGATCGCCGATTTCACCCTGCACGATCACGTCCTCTCCCGCCGGCACCTCGACCGGCTGCAGGTCATGGCTGAGGCGCTCCAAAGTCGCCACCGGCAGCGGGGCGAAGATCGAGCTGCGGCGCAGGAGCCGGTAGCGCTCCTCCTCGACCGGGGCTCCGACCTCGTGGGCTCGCAGCTGCGACCAGCAGAGGGTGACGAAGAGGGGGATGAACACCCCGACGGCGATCAGGGCGCCTTCGGGGTGCACCAGTTCGACCAGGAGCACGGCGCCGATCGAGCCCAGCGCCAGCGCCGTCTGCCGCGCCGCCTCGAAGGCGCCGATCACCCGGCCGAAGGTCTCGTCGGAGCCGAGCCGCTGCATCAGCGTCTTCGTCGCCACCTCGGCGAAGACGAAGCCGACCCCGATCACCAGCACCCCGAAGTAGGCGGTCCCCGGGTGCGGTGCGATGCCCGGCAGCACGGTCGCCGCGCCGATCAGGAGGCTGCCGCCGGCGATCGCCGGGACCAGCCGCCCGCGGTCGAAGAGCATCGCCAGCCCGACCGCGCCAAGCACCGCGCCGATCCCGATCGTCGCGTTGAGGAAGCCGACGGCGCCCTCCTGCAGGTGCAGCATCTCCAGCGCCATCACCACCACCATCACCTCGATGAATCCCTCGAAGAAGAAGAGCAGGACCATCGTCGCCGAGGAGAGCCGCAGGGCCGGATGGAAGAACAGCGCCCGGGCGCCGCGGGTGACCTCGCGGAAGGCGCCCGCCACCTCGTCCTCCTCGATCGCGTATTCGGGCCGGTGGTCCTTGGTGACGCCGGCGACGAGCAGGGAGGCGATCAGCGCCGCGGCTGCCGCCAGACCGATCACGAAGGCCGGCGAGGTGGGGTGGAGGAGGAGGCCGGCGGTGAGCGCGGCGACGAGCGAGCCGACGTTCTCCATCACGCTGTGGCTGACGTTGGCGGCGGAGAGCTGCTGCGGGGTCTCGACCAGCGTCGGGGTCAGCGCCGAGTGGGCCGGGCCGTAGCCGCAGATCGCGACGGCGAAGAGGGCGGGGAAGGCGAAGACGACGTCGGTCGGGGCGTCGAGGGCGGCGGCCGCGGCAGCGCCGCCGAGCACCACGGTCGCGGCGATGGCGCTGCCGAGCATCACCGAGCGGCGAGGGAAGCGGTCGATCAGCAGGCCGACCAGCGGCGAGACGAGCGCCGCCGGCAGGAAGCGGACGAGGGCGACGATGCCGACGCCGGCAGCGCCGTGGGCGTCAAAGCCGTAGACGCCGAGGGCGATCGTGAAAGACCAGGTCGCGAACCAGACCAGAGCCGCCGCAAATCCGAGCAGCCCCTGGTCCCGGTCGGCGAGGTCGGTCGCGAGGGCGCGCACACTGGTCCTCAAAGCGGTCCAGGTACGCGAGATCACCGCCGCAAGATAATGCAGTCGATGGAACCCGAGACCCGCTACGCCGACTCCGACGGGGTCAGCATCGCCTACCAGGTGCATGGGGAGGGTCCGCTGGACCTCGTCTTCGTCCCCGGCTTCGTCTCCCACGTCGAGCTCTTCTGGGACGACCCGCTGACCGCCGGCTTCCTGCGGCGCCTCGCCTCATTCGCCCGGGTGGTGATCTGGGACAAGCGGGGGCAGGGCCTCTCCGATCGCACTGGCCGGCCGCCGACGCTGGAGGATTCGATGGACGACCTCGAGGCGGTGCTGGCGGCGGCGGGCTGTGAGCGGCCGGCAATCTTCGGCATCTCCGACCGGCACCAGCCCCGCCGGCGCGGTCGCCCTGATGGACCTCTACCGGGAGATCGATGTGCGGGGAGTGCTGCCGGCGATCGACGTGCCGACGCTGGTCGTGCAGCGCCGCGACGACCGCATCTCCACCGTCGGCCAGGGCCGCTACATCGCCGAGGCGGTGCCCGGCGCCAAGTACGTCGAGCTCGAGGGCGCCGACCACCTGCCGATCGCCGGCGACCAGGACGCCCTCCTCGACGAGGTCGAGAGTTCCTCGTTGGCAGCCGTCGCGGCAGCGAACCGGAGCGGGCGCTGGCGACGGTCCTCTTCACCGACATCGTCGGCTCGACCGCACGGGCGGCGGAGCTCGGCGACCGCGCCTGGCGCCAGCTGCTCGAGCGCCACGATGCCACCGTCCGCCGCCAGCTCGACCTCTACCGCGGCCGCGAGGTGAAGACGATGGGCGACGGCTTCCTCGCCACCTTCGACGGCCCCGCCCGGGCGATCCGCTGCGCCCGCGCTCTGCAGGAGGAGGTGGCGCGGCTCGGGCTCGAGGTGCGGGCCGGCATCCACACCGGCGAGGTCGAGCTGATCGGCGACGACGTCGGCGGCATGGCGGTCAACATCGGCGCCCGCATCGGCGCCCTCGCCGGCTCCGGCGAAGTCCTCGTCTCCAGCACCGTGCGCGAGCTCGTCGTCGGCTCCGGCCTCGAGTTCGCCGACCGCGGCGTCAAGCCCCTGAAGGGCGCGCCGGGCGAATGGCGGCTATTCGCGGTCTCCCCTGGGAATTGACTGCCTTCTAGGCGGGTTTCGTCCCCGCCTGCTTTAGCTGGGCGTAAAGATGTTGTGACAGGGTCGCGGACTTGGACTGGTCCCTGCTGCACGCTCTCAACAACTTCATGTACCAGCACGACGCGGTCGAGGATCCCCTCCTCTTCTACGTCAACGCCTCCGAGGCGCTCTTCGTGGCGACGCTGGCGATCGTCTTTCTTGCCGCCCGCGGCGCGGCTCATGCCGCCTTGCGCCGTGCCTCCCTCGCTGCGGTCCTCAGCGCCGGCCTCGGCCTCGCGGTCGGCAAGCTAATCTCCGAACTGGTCGACCGCGCCCGCCCCTTCGTCGCCGACCCCCACGGCGTCCACCTCTTCACCGCCCACGCCGCCGACCCCGGCTTCCCCAGCGATCACGCCACCGCCGCCTTTGCGATCGCGGCGGCGATCTTCCTGCGTAAGCGCGGCTGGGGGATATTCGCCCTTGTCGCGGCCACCGTCCTCTCGGTCGGCCGGGTCGCCCTCGGCGTCCACTACCCCAGCGACGTCCTTGCCGGCGCCGCCCTCGGCAGCGCCGCCGCCCTCGCTCTCTGGGCTCCGCCGCTGCGCACGCGCATCGACCGCCTTGCCGACTGGATCGGCTCCCGCTGGGACCGCCTGGTCGAGCGAGGCGCCGACCTCGCAGGCTTGCGCGGCTAGCCGACCGCGCGGGCATTGCCGCCGGGCGCGAGGGTGGTGAAGACCGCGACCGCCTCGCCGCAACATTACGTCTGCGGCAGACGATAAGTTTCGCTATCCTCATGCAGACGATGGAAGAGAGACCGGCCCAACTTTCGAATGGAGTGCTCAAGGAGCGGATGGACGAGCGCTTTGATCTTGTCGATGCTCGCTTCGGCCTGATCGACAAGCGCTTCGACGACGTATCGGAGGAATTTGGACGCATCGACTCGCGCTTCCGGACCGTCGAATCAGATGTCCGCGAGATACGGCGGGATCTCAGATCCAGTACTACCGAACTCGGTAGCAAGATCGAGTCGGCGACCAAGGAACTGCGCGGCGGGATGAACTCCGAGACCGCCAGTCTCCGTGGGGAGTTGAAGTCCGAGACCGCCAGTCTCCGTGGGGAGTTGGACGGGCTCCGCGGCGACATCAAGTCGATACAGAGGTTGATGCTCTACGGCTTCTTCACTCTCGGCGGAATCCTCCTTACCTTCGCCGGTCTTCAGCTCGCGTAGCGCCGTCCGGGTTTCTCTCTACCTTGAGGAAACGATGAGCGAGCAGACGCAGATTGAGGCGTTCGCTGCGGCCCAGCCCCTTCCCCCCGAACCGGCCGCCGAGCCCCCGGCGGAGCCCACGCTGCGGGTTCCGCTCGGCGAGCTCGAGGACGGGCAGCGGGTCGGCGGCGTCTACGCGGTGCGGGAGCGTGAGTTGCGGCGCAAGCGCAATGGCGAGCCCTGGCTGCGGCTCTCGGTCGGCGACGCGACCGGGACCGCCGAGGCGGTCTGTTGGGAGGACGCCGAGCTCCACTACGCCCTCTGCTGCGGGGGCTCTCCGGTCTTCGTCAGCGGCGTCTTCGAAATCAGCGAGCGCTGGGGGGCCAAGATCAAGGTCACCTCGATCCGCGAGGCCGAGCCGCACGAGTACGAGGTCGAGGACCTGGCGGCGGAGTCCGATGTCTCGGCCGCGCAGCTCGAGGGCGAACTGCGCGAACTGCTGGCGACGGTCCAGAACCCGCAGCTGGGCGAGCTGCTCGAGCTCTTCTTCGGCGAAGGCTCGGAGACCTGGCAGCGCTTCCGCGACGCGCCGGCGGCGAAGACCTACCACCAGGCCTACCGCCACGGCCTGCTCGAGCACACGCTCTCGGTCGCCCAGGCGGTCTCCGCCGCGGCCAACTTCTTCCCCGGCATCGACCGCGACGTCGCCGTCACCGGCGCACTCCTGCATGACATCGGCAAGTGCGGCGCCTACAACGACGACCCGCTGGCGATCGACCTCACCGACGCCGGCCGCCTCCAGGGCGAGATCCCGCTCGGCTACTACACCGTGCGGCGGGCGATCGAGGACCTGCCGGGCTTCGACCCCCACCTCGCCCAGTGCGTCCTCCACATCATCCTCAGCCACCACGGCTCGCTCGAACACGGCTCCCCGGTCGTCCCGGCCACCCGCGAGGCCGTCCTCGTCCACATGATCGACAACCTCGGCGGCCGCCTCGGCAGCTTCGACCGCCTCGAGCGCCAGCTCCCCGCCGGCGAGGCCTGGTCGGGCTTCGACCGTGCCCTCTCCGGCTCAGCGTTCTTCTCCCAGCGCGCCGCCTGAGCCGTCACGCCGCTTGCTGGGCGACCAGCGGGCGGTGTCTGAACCCAGCGAGACATGGGACAGACTAAGCGAAGTTCCCGTATCCTACGCGCTTGCGGACCGCCCTCATCTCAGACTTGCATCTCGGGAGTGCCTCGGGGCGAGACCTCCTTAGGATGCCGGCAGTTCAGGAAGTTCTGCTCGATGCTTTAGCGGATGCCGATGAGGTCGTTCTCCTTGGTGACACCTTCGAGTTCTTTGAGCTTCCCCTCGCTAAGGTTCTGGAGAACGCCCGGCCGTTTCTGGAAGGGCTAGGTGTCGCGATGGCGGGCCGCCGGGTGGTCGTCGTCCCGGGCAATCATGATCATCGGTTAGCCGAGCCCCTACTGGAAAGACACGCCGTCGAAGACCGGGCTATCGGCCTGGAGCAGCGGGAAGGCGCGCGCGGCGAGACGGCGAAATGTGTCGCCGGCTGGCTCGGTCGGACCGAGATGGAGATCGCCTACCCGGGCGTTTGGCTGCGCGAGGACGTCTATGCCACTCACGGGCACTACATGGACTGTCATCGGCATCTACCGCGCCTGGAGTGCATTGCCGCGGCAGCGGGAGTCCGCGCCTACGGCGGGCTCCCGCACCCGTCTACGCCGGACGACTACGAGCGGGTGCTTTGGCCTGTCTACGGACTCGGGTTCGGACTCGCCCAGGCAAGGATATCCGCAAACATCCTCCGTTGCTCGGAACGGATGTGGAGTGTCCTCACAACTGAAAGTGGAGGCTCAAATTGGGTCACTCGCGGAATCCTGAAGGCGGGGCTACCGGTAGCGATAGCCGGTTTGAACGCCGCCCTGCGCGCCCAGTTCTTGAACAACCTTTCGGTGGATCTCATCTCGTCCAGCGGCGTTGCTGCGGCTGTTGAGATGATTGGTCTCCTCGATGTTGGTGCCAAGTACGTGATCACCGGCCACACACATCGCCCAGGCCCAGGTCCCGAGGACGGCTGCTGGCCCTTGACCAATGGCATGACCCTTTTCAATACCGGCAGCTGGATCTCGACGACGGCTTTCGAACGGGACCGAGACTCCGACCGCTTTCGTCCCGGAACGATCACTTGGGTTGAACATGAGGGTCCGCCGCGCCAAGTCTCATTGCTGGCCCCGAAGAAGCTCCTGTCGTGCTGATAGCCAGTCGCCGCCTCTCCTGGCTTACCGGCAAGCGCGCCCTCGCAGTGTTAGGCGCTTCGACCCTCGGATTCACGATTGTGCTCTACCTGCTTGATCCTCAGACGCAGGGATTCGCAGAATCGAGCATCAGCGATTTCGAGTTTGCGGGCAGCAGCTCGAGCGCCGCGCAGATCATGGCCGAATGGGGCGCCGAAGGCCGGCGTCTGGCCCAACTCGGCCTCTTCCTCGATTACGGTTACATGCTCTCCTACGGGTTGTTCTTCGCGCTCGCCGGCTTCTCGATCCGAGACCGCATGAGCGTCCTTGGATGGAGATGTATGGCCAAGGCGGGGGTCGTAGTTCCCTGGTTCGCGCTTGCGGCGGTCTGCTTCGACGCGACCGAAAACGTGGCTTTGCTGCTAACTCTGGGTGGGCACGGCGGTAGCTTCTCGCCGCCATTCGCGACCGTCTGCTCCAGTATCAAGTGGACGCTGATCGGCATCGCAATCCTCTACGTGTTGTGTGGGCTAGCTCTGCTGGTGAGAGCACGGTGGTTACGTCCTGCGGCGCCACCGGTGGATGGTGGTGACCAATCGGGCGGTTCCACATAACAACCCCCGTCGAACTTATCTCAGCCTAAGCTGTTCCGCGAGCGCTACGTCGCTGTTCCCTGTCGGCTCCGTGAGGGGCGGACCAGATCAGTAGCAATCTGTTAGGAAGGAGGTGAGTGAACGGGCGGGGCGAGAGTGGGCGACGGCAAGGCGGAACGCGGCCCATGATAGTAGGGCTCGTGGTCGTCCTCTTCGGAGTCCTCGCGCTGCCCGTAGGAGCGGCCGCGGCCTCGAAGTGGAGCGTGATGCAGCTCCCGGCGAAACAGCTTGAAGGCGGCTCCTCGGATCAGGTCCCACTGAACAGCGTCTCCTGCCCGAGCGTAAGGCTCTGTGTCGCGGTCGGTGCGCTCGACACCGTAGCGGTCTCGTCGTCACCGACCGGCGGCCGGGATAGCTGGCGCGTCAGCTATCCGAAGTACGCCGAACCGAAGCAGAGCTGTCTCGAAGAAGACGGGGTGCCCGCTGCCTCGTGCTTCTTCCCGCGCGGCTCGCTCGATGGCGTCTCCTGTGCGACTGAGGGCCTCTGTGTCGCAGTTGGCTATGAAGGCTCCGTATATGCGTCTGCCGACCCGATCAGTGGAAGCTGGTCGATCGGCAGCCTCTACAAAGGGCCGGGCGCGCCGCACCTGACCGGCGTGTCTTGTCCCTCGGCGTCCCTCTGCGTCGCGGTGTCCGGCGGCAACGGCTCCGCAAGCGGCAGGGTCTTCACCACGACCTCGCCGATCGCGGGGCAGTGGCAGTCGGACCAGCTCGGTGGCTCACCTGACCTTCGAGCCGTCTCCTGCACCACGACCTTGGTGTGCGTCGCTGTCGCCAAAGGCGGCCGGGATCATCATCTCGGTTGATCCGACCCGCGGGGCCGGGGCCTGGCGCGTAGTGAGCTCACCGACGCAACGAGACCTCGAAGGAATCTCATGTGTGGCGAGTTTCTTCTGCGCAGGCGGGGACGGCGGTGGCAACCTCCTCACTTCGACCGACCCGACCGGCTCTAACTTCACCGTTACGGACGGCGGAGGCTCGGTGCAGATCACCGGCGTCACCTGCCCGACGCCGACGAACTGCGTCGCGGTTGATAACAACGCCGACGTCTTGACCTCGACCAACCCCGACGGGGGGCCGGAGGCATGGACCTTCGAGAACCTCGTTCCCTTCGAAGCTGAATCCGGGGATCACGGGCAGTTCGTGAAAAACGCCCTCTGGGGCGCCTCCTGCCCGTCGACCTCGCTCTGCGTCCTGGTCGGCGCCAACAGCCGGATCTTCAGCGCCACCGACCCTTTCGCCCTGCCCGGCGGTGGGGCGGCCGGCAAGGGGACCCGGAAGCGTCCCCGGACGCACCTCGTGTTCGCGGAGGGCTTCTGGAAGTCGTCCGTCACCCGTCACCGCCGCGTCAAGGCCCGCTTTCGCTTCTACTCTCGCGATGGCGCCAGGAGCTTCGAACGCAGGCGCGACCGTGGACCTTGGCGCCGATGCCACTCGCCTTTGCGTTACTGGGTGGCGATCGGTCGCCACACGCTGCGTGTCCGTGCGGTGGGCGCGACCGGCCTACGGGGTCCGGCGGCGACGTTGCGGTTCCGGGTGGAGCACCGCGTTTCCACGTAACAACCGCCCTCGAACTCACATCTAGTCCCTAGATGCTTCCAGTCGACCCTCCGCCGGAAGCGGAACAAGACATCTACCGCAGCCGCTTCGAACGCTGCTTCCGGGAGCATTACGTGCGGCTCCTGGCCTTCACGCTGCGGCGCGTCTCCGGGCGGGAGGTCGCCGAAGACGTGGTCGGCGACACCTTCGCGGTTGCCTGGCGCCGCCGCGACCGCATCCCCGAGAGCCCCCTGCCATGGCTCTACGCCATCGCCGCCAACGTGATCGCAGAGCAGTACCGTTCGGCTCGTCGCGGCCGGGATCTCGGCCTGCGCCTCGTGCACGAGGTCGGAGCGGGCCCGCCCGAGAACGACCCCGCTGAGGAGGTCGCTCGCCGCGATGCCTTCGCAGCTGCGTTCGCGACTCTCGCCGAGCAGGAGCGCGAGGTGCTGCGGCTGGTCGCCTGGGACGGCTTGAACGTGCCCGAGGCCGCGCTGGTGCTCGGTTGCTCGCAAGGGGCGTTCCGGGTGCGCCTCCATCGCGCCCGCCGCAAGCTTGCGAAACGACTCGATTCCACCGCGCCCATCCATCCGGAGGACCGGGTTGCGGTATCCGAAACCGCCGAGGAGGCTTCATGATCCGCAAGGCCCGAAACGACGACGTGCTCGCCTATGTGCGCGTGGCCAATCCGTTTCCGGTTGAGGCCCTGCGGGAGACGATCGGGGAGGCCCACCTCGCCCAGGCGATGCGCGAGGCGATCGCGGCCGGAGACGCTCCGTCGCAGCCGATCCCGGTCGGCGACCGGATCGCGAGGGACTTCGGTGCCGCCGCCGGGCGCGCCCGCGTCCTCTCGCGCCTGGCGCGACGCATCGCGCTCGCCGCCGCCGTTGCCGCGATCATCGCCATCGCCGCTGTCGCCCTCTTCCGTGGCGGGGCGGGGGAACCCGCCTCTCGGGCGTACGGCGCCGAGCTGGTTCGCTTTGCCGAATCGACGCCCCTGCTGCTGCTCGACGGGCCGGGATGGCGGGTCGCCGACGTCTACGAGGCGGGGCACGGGCCGTACCTTCCGAAGGGGAGTCAAGGTGAAGGCTCGATGCAGTTCGTCATCGGCAAGCCGATTCCCGATGAATCGATCCGGTTCAGCGAAGACAAGGAGACCGGCGCCATCAGCGTGTCCGGGATGCTTCCTGCCGCCGTTCGCCAGCGCAAGGTGGAACTGAACTGGCGAGTTGGCGATCCGCAGTTCGCGCAGGCTGTTCCTCATCCGATTCGACTGGCCGTACTCGGTACCACCGCCTTCGTCAACACGCATGCGGGGCGAGTCATCTCGAGAAACAGCGAAGGAAAACATGTATTCGAACCCGGCAAACCGGGCGACAGGCAGATGGTCGCCACCTGGTCCGAAGACGGATACGTCCTCGAAATGCGCGCCGCGGTCCCCGATCTCGCCGCCTTCGCCGAACGCCTCAGCTGGCTGAAGCGGGTCGGCTCGCAGACCTGGCTCGACGCGATGCCGCCGAGCGTGGTCAAGTCCGCGGACCACGACGCCGTGGTGCGCGAGATGCTGAAGGGCATTCCCCTGCCGAGCACGTTCAGGCCGTCGAACGTCCCCGGCGAAGGGCTCACCACCGACCGTTACCAGGTGGGTGCCGCCGTCACCGCCACTGTCTCCTGCCTCTGGTTCCGGCAGTGGGGTCAGGCCAGGCGCAATGGTGACCGGGCAGCCGAGCTCGAAGCCGAGAAAGCGATGGCCACCTCACGGCACTGGCCGGTCCTGCGCGAGCTGGCCAAGGACGGCGCCTATCCCGCGACGATCTGGAAGCTCGCAGAAGAGATGCCGAGCGGCTACCGCGAATACGCAGGGCACAGATGGCGCCTGCTACCCCAAGCCGAAGCCCTGGGCTGCGCCCGCCATGGGATCCCGGTCCTGCCGCGGAAGCAGAAGCTTCAGCGCGAACGGGGAAACGCTCCGGCTTCTCCCTAGGTTCCAGAAACGCCACGAAGTTGCGCAGCAATTCTTACCTTCTGCGCGTCTCTTGTTGCAGCTAAAGAGTTACGCTAGGCTCATGGTGGTGATGACCCCGAGAGAGAAATGGACCGACGAGCGGCTCGACGACCTCAACAAGAAGGTCGATGATGGATTCGCGAGGGTGGACACCCAATTCGCGAGGGTAGACGCCCGCTTCGACCGGCTGGAAGAGAGGATCGACGGCCTGAATAAGACGCTTATCGCCGGCCTCTTCGTGGTCGTGGCCGCCATCATCGGCAGCAATGCCGCGCTCGCGATCGCCCTCGCCTAGGCGGTCTCAGTTCCGCTCGTTGCAGCGTTCGATCCGGTGCACGTTCTGGTGGGCGCGCTGGATGCAGCGGAGCAGCTTGTCGGCGGCGCTGTGGCTCGGCGCGTGGCGCAGTGATTTCTTGATTTCGCGCTGAACCTGGCGGTTGACGCCCTTGATCGACTTGCTGATGCCGCCGAGATTGGCTTCGTGGATCGACTTCTGGATGCTGGCGTTGGTTTCGTGGCTGACCTTCTCGGCCGTGTCCAAAGCGGGCCTGATGACGAAGAAATAGACCGCTGCGAGGATTCCGACGGTCACCAAAAGCCGGATAATGCCCGCGGTTAGGTTGCCGAAGAGGTTTCGGAGGACTTCCATTCGGTGCGCGCAGACTATCCTGCCGACCAGTGGCGAAGGACACCGAGAAGCTGATCAGACAGCTCTCTCTCATCTCGTTTCTGATGGCGCAGGGGAGGCCGGTCTCGGCCCTCGAGATCAAGCGGGAGGTAGAGGGCTACAGCGACATGAACGACGACGCGTTCGCGCGGCGCTTCTACGCGGACCGCGCCGAGCTGGAGAGCCTTGGCATCCAGCTCGGGGTCGAGAAGCCCGGCGAGGGCTTCTTCGAGGCTGAGCTCTACTCGCTGCCGCCGGAGAACTTCTACCTCGACCCGATCTCCTTCTCCGACGACGAGCTGGCCGCGCTCTCGACGGCGCTGATGCTGCTGACCGACGGCGGCTTCGCCTACGCCGAGCCGCTGCGCCTGGCGCTGCAGCAGGTCGCCTGGGGCCACCCGAACCCGCTGCAGGAGGGCGAGCGCGCGCCGGTCGAGATGGCGATGACCGCTTCGGCCGGCGGCCGCGACCTCTCCCAGCGCCTCTCCAAGATCGAGACCGCGATCAGCCGCCGCAAGACGATCGAGTTCACCTACTACACGATGGAGCGGGGCGAGACCGAAAAGCGCAAGGTCGACCCCTACCACCTGGTCTTCCGCGGCGGGCAGTTCTACCTGATCGGCCACGCGCACGAGCGCGATGCGGTGCGGGTCTTCCGCCTCTCGCGGATCCAGGGCAAGGTCGGCTACGCCTCCAAGGCCGAGCACGACTTCTCGCCGCCGGAGGACTTCGACCGCCGCGACTACGGCAGCCGCGCCGACTGGCAGCTGGGGGAGGAGAAAGGGACCGCGAAGATCTTCATCCGCGAGCGGATCGCCTGGCTGATCGAACGCGACTTCGGGACCTACGGCGAGCTGCGGAACGCGAAGAAGTCCGACAACGCTCCTGGTAAGGGCCGCGTCTTCGAGACCAGCTATGCCTCCGAGCGCGAGCTGATCGCCTGGGTCCTGCGCTGGCGCGCGAACGCCGAGGTGCTCGGCCCCGAGGACCTGCGTGAGGAGACCGAGAAGCGGCGCGAGCTGCTGAAGGCCCGCCACGAGAACGGCTTCAGCCCGGCGAAGATCGTCGACCGCCCGCTCGATGAGCAGCCGAAGCGCAGCCGCTCCAACGGCCGCGGCGAGGCGGCGATCCGCCCCGAGCGCTTCGCCCGTCTGGTCACCCTCGCCGGGATGCTGATCGAAGCGGCGAAAAAGGGCGAGCGGCTGCAGACCGCCGACCTGCGCGACCGCCTGGAGCTGACCGGGGAGGAGCTGCGCGAGGACATCGACCTGCTGAACGTCGTCAACTTCGGCGGCGGCACCTACGTCCTCTACGCCGAAATCATCGGCGACGAGATCGAGGTCGACTCGCAGCCCTACGGCGACAACTTCGCCCGCCCGGCGCGCCTCTTGCCGCTGGAGGCGAAGGCGCTGGTGGCGGCGATCGACCTCTTCGGCGACCACCTGCCGCAGTCCGACCTGCAGACCGCGCGGGCGAAAATCGTCAAGGCGCTGGGCCACGATCCCTCCGAGGAGGGGCTGGAGATCGCCTCGGCCGGCGGCGGCGACGCCGAGGTCGCCCGCCTCGTCAACCAGGCGATCGCCGAGAGCCGGGTGCTCGAGCTCTCCTATTACAAGGAGAACGAGGATCAGTTCACCGAGCGCCGGGTCGAGCCCTACCGACTCGAGAATGGCAAAGAGGGCTGGTACGTCGAGTGCTACGACCTGACCAAAGAAGGGGTCCGCCACTTCAAGCTCGACCGGGTCAAGGAGGCGCGCCTCTCCGAGGAGAAGTTCGAGCCGCGACCCGAAGTCGAGGAGTTCGCCGGGGTCGAGGGCTGGATGACCCACGGTGAGGTGCCGACCGCCGAGGTGGCGCGGGTCTGGGTCTCGCCCGAGCGGGCGCGCTGGCTGCGCGAGGAGCGGACCGTGGTCGAGGAGCTCGCTGACGGCGCCGTCGTCGTCGAGCTGCCCTACGCCGGCAAGCCCTGGCTGGTGCGGGAGATCCTCCGCGGCGCCGGCGACCTCGTCGTGCTCGAGCCGAAAGACGCCCGCGAGGCGATCGCCAAAGAAGCCGAGGCCGCCTGAACCAGGCGCCCGGGCATCCCGAGGTCCTGAAGATCGTCGCCCCGAACCCGGGGCCGATGACGCTGGAAGGGACCAACACCTACGTCTTCGGCTCCGACCCCAGCGTCGTCATCGACCCTGGCTCCGAAGACGCCGGTCACCTCGATGCAATCCGGGCCGCAGCCGCCGAGCGCGGCGGCATCGGCCTCGTTCTCCTCACCCACTCGCACGGCGACCACACCGAGGGGGCAGACCGGCTCGAGGCCGAGGTCGTCCTCCCGTCGGGCGGCGAGGAGCACTTCGGCCTCCGCGCCCTCGCCACCCCCGGCCACGCCGAGGACCATGTCTGCTTCCTGACTGAAACCGGCGTCTGCTTCAGCGGCGACCTCGTCCTCGGCCTCGGCTCGACGATCGTCCCGCCCGGCGGCAACTCCCTCGCCGCCTTCATGGACTCGCTGGCGCTGCTGCAGGAGCAGGAGATCGAGCTGATCGCCCCCGGCCACGGCCCCTGGATCACCGACCCCGCCGCCAAGCTGGCCGAGTACGTCGAGCACCGCCAGATGCGCGAGCGCCGCCTGCTCGAGACCCTCGACACCGGCGAGCGCTCCCGCGCCAGCCTCCTCGCCACCGTCTGGGACGACATCCCAATCGAGCTCCTGCCGATGGCCGCGATGGCAATGGAGGCCCACCTCGAAAAGCTCGAGTCCGAAGGCCGCCTGCCCGAGGATCTTCGCGAGTAGATCCTGGCCAGCTGGCCAGGCGTGATACACAGTGGTTCATGAGTGGGCGGCGGGAGATGCGGAGGGTTGAGAAGGCCGGGCTGATCGGCAGCGCTGTCTCGCTTGGCGTCGCCGGCTCCGCCGCGGCGATCCTCTGGCACCGGCTGCTGCGGCGGCCGCTGCCGAAGGTGAAGGGGACAATCGAGGTTGATGGGCTGCGCGGGCCGGTGCGGGTTCGGCGCGACCGCTGGGGGGTGCCGCACATCGAGGCCGACTTGCGCGAGGACCTCTTCTTCGCCCAGGGCTACTGCCACGCCCAGGAACGGCTCTGGCAGATGGACTTCTACCGCCGCGTGGTCGAGGGCCGGGTGGCGGAGATGGCGGGTGAGGAGGGAATCGCGGTCGACCGGCTGATGCGGACCTTTGGGATCCGGCGGATCGCCCGCCGGGAGGAGACCGAACTGGACCCGGAACTGCGGGCGCAGCTGGAGCGCTTCTGCGCCGGCGTCAACAGGGCCGCCGCCGACGCCCGGGCGCTGCCGTTCGAGATGCAGGTGCTGCGGCTCGGTTGGGAGCCATGGACGCCGGTCGACATCCTCAGTCTCGGCAAGCTCCTCGCCTTCGGCCTCTCGACCAACTGGGAGCGGGAGCTGCTGCGCTCGGACATGGTCCGCGAGCTCGGCCCCGAGCTGGCGGCGCGGCTCGACCCGGTCTACCCCGCCGACAACCCGGTCGTCGACCAGTCGGCGTTCAGCGGCGAAGGGCTGCCGCTGGTCGAGCAGATCGACGCGGTCCGCCGCTCGATCGGGCTCGCCGCCGAGGCCTCGGGCTCCAACAACTGGGCGGTCAAGGCCGAGCGCTCGGCCACCGGCGGCCCGCTGATCGCCGGCGACCCGCACCTGCCGCCGAGCATGCCGGGCATCTGGTTCGAGGTCGAGCTGCGCCACGACGGCCGCTTCGTCCGCGGCGCCTCGATGCCAGGGATGCCGGGCATCTACATGGGCCAGAACAACGACGTCGCCTGGACGATCACCAACGTGATGGCCGACGTCCAGGACCTCTTCGTCGAGCGGATCGAGGGCGATAGCTACCTGTTCGAAGACGAGTGGCGGCCGCTGCAGATCGAGCGCGAGGAGATCGTCGTCAAAGGCGGCGAGCCCGTTCAGCTGGAGGTCCGCAGCACCCACCATGGCCCGATCGTCAACGCCGCGCTCGGCGCTGACGAGGGGGAGCCGCTGGCGCTCGCCTGGCAGGCGCTCGCCGAACCGACCGCCTTCGCCGGCATCTTCGAGCTGCTTGAGATCGACTCCGGCCCGGAGCTGGTGGCGAAGCTCGCCGGCCACACTTCGCCCGCCTCGAACATGATCTGGGCCGACCGCCACGGCTCGATCGGCTACAAGCTGATCGGCCGCCTGCCGATTCGCCGCGGCGGCTGCCCCGACCTGCCGAAGCCGGGCTGGACCGGCGAGTTCGAGTGGGAGGGGACGGTGCCCTACGAAGAGCTGCCGGAGGTCATCGATCCCGAGAGCGGCTACCTCGTCACCGCCAACAACCGCATCGTCGGCGACGAGTACCCGCACCACATAACCAGCGAATGGCTCGACGGCTACCGCGCCAAGCGAATCGAGGAGTTGCTCGAAGCACGCGAGGAGCACGACCTCGAGAGCTTCGAAGCGATCCAGACCGACAACTACTCGATCCCCGGGGCAGAGGCGGCGCGTCGTCTCTGCCGCCTGCACCCGCGCGGGCAGCGCGAGCGCAGCGCGATCGAGCGGCTGCGCAGCTGGGACGGCCACCTCGACCGCGAGACGATCGCCGGGACGATCTACCAGGCCTTCCTGCTGCGGCTGGCGCGCGAGGTGGCGCGGGCGGCGATCGGCGACCGCGACCTCTGCGAGCGCTGGCTCGATCGCAACGACAACGGCTTCACCGCCCACAGCACCTCGCCCTGGCGCTGGCACTCGCACCTGATGGCGCTGTGGGCCGAAGAAGATCCGCGGCTGATCGGCCGTCCCTGGGAAGACCTGGTACTGGAGGCGCTGGCCGGCGCGCTCGACGACCTCGAAGACCGCTTCGGCCCCGACCCCCATGGCTGGCGCTGGGGTCGTGTCCACGAGATGAAGTTCCCGCACGCCCTCGGCGACGCCAACCCCCTCTTCGACCGCCTGCTCAACCGCCGCCTCCGCGCCGGCGGCGCCCAGGAGACGGTCAGCCAGATCGCCTACGACCCCAACGACCCCTACAACGCCGTCTGGGCGCCGAGCTGGCGGATGATCGCCGACCCGACCGACCCCGACCGCTCGCGCTGGCAGATGTTCACCGGCCAGTCCGGCCACCCCGCCAGCCCCCACTACGACGACCTCCAGCCCGACTGGCTCGAAGGTCGCACCCAGCCGATGCGCGGCGAGGGTCCCTGGCAGGAGCTGGAGCTCGTACCGGCTTCGTAGCCCCCCGGCGCAGGTGCTGCACGGTGCTACACTCGCGCCGTGCCGACCAAACGACCCCGCCACATGATCACCGAAACTGAGTCCTTGCAGTGGACTCTCGACGAACTTCGCCGCGTGCAGGGGGGAGAAAAGGTGGACTTCGGCGACTTGGTGATGCGTGGCGCTGAGGACAAACTTCGGGAGCTCAGGTCTAGCCCTGAGGTGGCACGGCGGGCGCGCGAAGAGATCGCCGAGTGGATTCGGTCGGGCAACGGACCCTCGTTTGATCGCAAGGCGGCCGAAGAGGTCAAGTACCTGGGACTGGAAGCTAACTACCCCGACGAATAGCTTGCTGCTCCTGGACCACTCCGCCTGGTCGCGGCTGATCGACGACAAGGTTCCGGAGGATCGCGAAGAGACCATTCTCGATTGGATCGGCGCCGAACGGCTGGCAACCTGTCTTCCCTTTCTCCTGGAGGCTGGGTATTCCGCCCGCACTGGGCAGGAGTACCGCCTGAACATGGGCCGGGTCGAGCAGCTTCCCCGAGTTCTGATCGACCAGGAGGTGGAGAAGGCTGCGCAGAATGCGCAGCGTGAGCTGGCGAAACGCGGCCACCACCGCCTCTCCCCGAACGACCTGATCATCGCCGCCTGTGCTGCCGCTGTGAATGGCGGTGTCCTGCACTATGACCGCGATTACGACCTGATTCGCGAGCAGACCAGCCTCGACTTCGAAAGCATTTGGCTGGTCGAGCCCGGCACGCTGTGAGCCGCGACTTCGGAGCGGTTGCCGGGTTGGAGGTCGGAGTGCGACGCGCCACCCTTCTCACTTCCCTCTGCTTGTTCCTGCTCGGCTTCGTGCCCGCCGCGGCGCAGGCGCTGCCGCGGGGGTTCTTCGGAGTCGTGCCGCAGACCTCGATCGGCAAGCGGGACATCGCGCGGATGCGGTCGGGCGGCGTCGACACGATCCGGACGATGGTCTCCTGGGGGGCCGTGCAGTCGACCCCTCGCGGCGGCTATGACTGGGGCGGGCTCGATCAGCAGGTCGCGCTGGCCGCTGAAGACCACTTGGAAATCCTGCCCTTCCTCTACGGGACGCCGCGCTGGCTCTCTCACGACTTCCGGCGGATGCCGGTCGACAGCCGCCGCCAGCGCCAGGCTTGGGCGGAATTCGTCGGCGCGGCGGTCGAACGCTACGGCTCGCGCGGCGAATTCTGGATCGAACACGGACCGTTTTCGAAGCGGCCACTGCCGAAGCTGCCGATCCGCGCCTGGCAGATCTGGAACGAGGAGAACTTCTTCTACTTCGCCAACCCGGTCTCGCCGAGCCGCTACGCGCGCCTTGTGGCGATCACCCACCAGGCGATGCACCGGGCCGACCCGCGGGCCGAGCTCGTCCTCGGGGGCCTCTTCGGCGACCCCGGGGAGGACCCGCCCCGCGCCTACGACGCGGTCGACTTCCTCGACCGGCTCTACCGCGTCCGCGGCGTCAAGGCCAACTTCGACGGGGTGGCCCTGCACCCCTATGCCGCCGACACCGGCGTCCTCGCATCGCTGGTCGAGGGGGTTCGCCAGACGATGGTCCGCCACGGCGACCGCCGCGCCGGCCTCTACTTGACCGAGCTCGGCTGGGGCTCGCAGAACGATCCCGCGGTCGTCTCCTTCGAGGTCGGTCTCCACGGACAGGCGCGGGAACTGCGGGGCGCTTACCGCTACCTGCTCTCACGGCGGCACCGGCTCAACCTCGAGCAGGTCGACTGGTTCACCTGGAAAGACGCGACCGGCAGCTGTAGCTTCTGCGACTCCACCGGCCTCTTCCGCCGCGGCGGCGCCTTCCGGCCGAAGCCGGCCTGGCGCGCCTTCGTCAGCTTCGCTCGATAGGGACGGCGACCCGCCGCACCAGCTCGACGATCTCCGGCGCCGCCTTCTCCGGCGAGCCGGAGTCGAAGGGCGGGTCGGGGTCGTACTCGATCCCGAGCTGGACCGCCTGCGCGACCTCCGGGCCGAGCTCGCGGGCGACCAGGTGCAGGGCCATGTCGATGCCCGCCGTGACGCCGGCCGCGGTGACCAGCTTGCCGTCCTCGACGAAGCGGCCACCGACCGGCTCGGCGCCGTACTCGCGCAGCGCCTCGAGCACGACCCAGTTGGTGGTCGCGCGCTTCCCCTGCAGCAGCCCGGCGGCGCCGAGGAGAAGGGAGCCGGTGCAGACCGAGGTGGTCCACTTGGTCGCGCGATCGACCTCGCGCAGCCACTCGAGCAGCTCCTCGTCGTCGAGCAGGGGGCGGTTGCCGGCGCCGCCGGGGACGAGGACCAGGTCGGGAGCGGTCACCTCCGCCAGGGTGTTGTCGGCGACGAGGCCGAGCGTGTCGCTCTCGTCGCGCACCGGTCCGCGCTGCTTGGCGACGGTGCGGACGGTCCAGCCGGGGACGTTGCGCAGGACTTCGTAGGGCCCGACCGCGTCGAGGGGGGCGAGGCCGTCGTAGAGCAGCAGTGCGATTTCCATGCGGACGATCCTGGCACCCCCATGCGCGGAGCACGAGAGGCAGGAATGACAATGTTCGCTAGATTTCTGCCATGCCTCGCCACCGAGTAGCCGTTCTCTGCTTCGACGGTCTGGTCGCCTTCGACCTGACCGCGCCCGTCCAGGCCTTCCAGCTGGCGGCGAAGCCTTCGGGCGCACCGCACTACGCGATCTCCACCTGCTCACCCGGCAGCGGTCCGGTGCGGACGACCAGCGGCTTCTCGGTCACCCCGGACAGCGGCCTCGGCGCGCTGCGCCGTGCTGACACCATCGTCGTCCCCGGCTACGCGGCGATCCTCGATCCGCCTCCGCCCGAGGCGCTCGAGGCGCTGCGGTTGGCGGCCGGAAGCGGAGCTCGGCTGCTCTCGGTCTGCACCGGCGCCTTTGGCCTCGCCCATGCCGGCGTCCTCGACGGGCGCCGGGCGACCACGCACTGGGCTTGGGCGGGGGAGCTGGCGCGCCGCTTCCCCGCCGTCGCGGTTGATCCCGACGCCCTCTTCGTCGACGAGGGCGAGGTCCTGACCTCGGCCGGGCTCAGCGCCGGGATTGACCTCAGCCTCCACGTCATCCGCCGCGACTTCGGGGCCGAGGCGGGCGAGCGGGTGGCGCGGCACATGGTTGCCGCGCCTCACCGCGAGGGCGGCCAGGCGCAGTTTTTCAAGCCCGAGCTGCCGTCCGCCTCCGGCTCGCTGGAGCCGACCCGCCGCTGGGCGCTGGAGCGCCTGGACGAGCCGCTCGACGTCGCGGCGCTGGCGCGCCACGCCGGCGTCAGCCCGCGCACCTTCGCCCGCCGCTTCCGGGCCGAGACCGGGACGACGCCGCTGCAGTGGCTGCTCGCCCAGCGGGTGCTGGAGGCGCGGCGGCTGCTGGAGGCGACCGACCTGCCGGTCGACGCGGTTGCCTGGCGAGTCGGCTTCGGCACCGCCGCCTCGTTGCGCGACCACTTCCGCCGCGCCACCGCGACCACGCCGACCGCCTACCGCCGCTCCTTCCAGCCCGCCTAGCCGCACGGTTGGTCACTTGAGCACAGGATGGTGTGCCCAACTGACCATAGAGTGGGGTCGGTGAGCCGGCGCGACCAGATCAAGCTCAGCGACGAGGAGCTGCGGGAGCTGCTAGGGGAGGAGCGGATCGCGGTCGTCTCCAGCCTCGGGCCGCGCGGCTGGCCGCACTCGATGCCGCTCTGGTTCGTGCCCCGCGAGGAGACGATCTGGATCTGGACCTACGCGAAGTCGCAGAAGGTGCGCAACCTCGCACGCGACCCGCGGGCGACGGTCCTGGTCGAGGCGGGCCGCTCCTATGAGGAGCTGCGGGGGGCGATGGTCGAATCCGAGGCGGTGATCCACCGCGACTTCGAGACCGTGCTCGGCTTCGCCGAAGAGCTGACCGTCCGCTACGCGGAGGGGATCTCCACGGTCGAGGGCGACGCGAAAGCGGCGCTGGAAGCGCAGGCGCCGAAGCGGGTCGCGATCAGCTTCCCGGCGCTCCGCACCGCGACCTGGGACCACCGCAAGCTCGGCGGTACCTACTAGCGCGCTAGCGGTGGCGCCGGACCGGCTTGATCGTCAGCTTGCGGGAGATCGCCGAGAGGTACTGGCTATCCGACCTAACCGTCGTGCGGAAGGTCGAGCGGCGGTCGATGCGGGGGCGGAAGCGGACCGAGCAGACGCGGTCGAGGTAGCGGGTGCCAAGGTTGCGGCGGCCGCGCCAGAGCGTCACCGGGTCGCCGCGGCGACCCTCGCAGGGGGTAACCCAGGCGGTGATCAGCCCGCGGCGGTGACGGCGGACTTTGCGGCTGACTGCGCGGATCGCGATGTAGGAGGGCGCCTGCGCCTTCTGGGCGGGGGGCGTGTAGACCGGCCCGGCGCTGGTGGAGCAGGTTGGCGCCTGCGAGCCGGACAGCCGATAGACGGATTCGTCTTCTGAGGTTGCGTAGAGGCGGCCGCAGACGTCCTCGCCGAAGGAGGTCAGCTTCGTGAGCCTGGCCTCGGACCGGTCGGTGAGGCCCGGGTTGAGGGGAGAGAACGAGCGGATGCTGCCGTTGCAGTAGTCCCCGTAGAGATAGCGGCCGGCGAGTTCGCTCAGGCCGGGGTCGCGGACGACGTAGCCGCCGATGATCGCGCCGCCGCAGATCGCTTCGCCCTCCACCGGGTGGGGGTAGCTGAAGACCGGCGGCACGAAGCTGCCGGCGTTGTCCGCGCATTCGGGTTCGTCGGTGGACGGGCCGATCTGGCTCCCCTCCATGCAGTTCCAGCCGTAGTTGTTCCCTTTGCCGAGCCCGGGAGCAGCGGCGAAGTCGACCTCCTCCTCTTCGCCCTGACCGACGTCGCCGATCCAGAGATCCCCGGTCTTTAAATCGAAGGAGAAGCGGAAGGGATTGCGCAGGCCCAGCGACCAGACTTCAGGTTCCTGCAGCGGGCCGGGTGCGGGCAGCCGCAGGATCTTCCCCAGCAGTTTTTCGGGGTCCTGCGCGTTTCCGAACTGGTCGTCGGCGCCGCCGCCGTCGCCGGTCGAGATGAAGAGGGCTCCTTCCGGGCCGAACTGGAGCTGGCCGCCGTTGTGGTTGCCGGCTCCCGGGTGCGGGATCGGTGGGATGACGTCACGGAGGGTGGAGAGCGGGGCGCCGTTAGCGCCGGCGACCATTTCGGCGACGTGGATCTCCCCGGGCACCTGAGTGCCCGTGTAGTCGAGGAAGAAGCGACCGCTGCTGTCGAAGTCCGGTGCCATCGCGATCGAGAGCAGCCCCCGCTCGCTGCCGCCGGAGACGCGCGAGCTGATGTCGGCGAACGGCTTCTGTTCGCCGTTCTGCACGAGCACGATCGAGCCGCCCCGCTCAACCACGAAGAGCCGTTCGGGATTGCCGGGATCGGAGGTGACGTAGATCGGTTCTTCGAAGGAGCCGATCTGCTGCAGGGTCAGGGCCTGGGCGCTGCTCGCCCAGAGCATCGCTGCCAGCAGCATTGCCGGTAGGAGTTTTCCCGCTGCCCGAAACACGAGGACAAGGTAGCTAACCCGTCCCATGCCGCTGAGTAGCGGTCGCTCAGCCGGCGCGGAGGGTTCGGCAGCGCAGCGGACCGATGTCCGAGCCGAGGACGGCAACCGCGGCGGCGTAGCCGGGCCCGGCGTCGACGGCCGCGATCGCGGCCGCGGTGGGCGAGGCGGGGGAGCCGAGGCCGACCCCCAGGCACTTCAACCACGCCTCGTGGCGGACCCAGGCGGCGTAGAAGGTTTCGGCCCGTCGCTCGGGAGCGGCGGCTCGGACCGCCGCCGCCTCCTCGGCAGGGAGGCCTCGCTCCGCCAGGGCGACGAGATCCTGCCGCGGCGCGATCGTCTCGATATCCACCCCCACCGCGCGGCCCTCGGTCACGGCCACCAGGGCAAGGCCGGCGGAGTGGGAGAGGTTGAACTGGAGCCCGTCGCCGCCTCCGTCGCGGAGCCGCGGCTTGCCCCGCTCGTCCGTCGCCAGGGCGATTTCCGCCGACGGCCGCTCGAGGTAGCGGGCCAGCGTCCGCCGCAGCGCCCAGCGGGCGGCGACCCAGCGCCGCGCCGGCCCGTCGCGGAGGAAGCTCGCAGCCCGCTCGCGGTCCTCGGGAGGCAGCTCTTCCGCCCCCGGCCACCCGTCTTCGTCGAGCGCCGCGCGCCAGATGTGGACCCCGTCGATCACCTCGACGCAATTGATAGCGTCGCAGCCCTTGACTCGCCTCCTGATCACCGGCGGCGCGGGGTTCGTCGGCTCCAACCTCGCCGTCTCGCTCGCCTCCCGGCACCCCGAGTGGGAGGTCCTGGTGCTGGACAACCTCTACCGCAAGGGCTCGGAACTGAACCTGCCGCGGCTGCAGGAGGCCGACGTCGAGTTCGTCAAGGGGGACGTGCGCGAGCCCGCGGACCTACAGGCGCTGCCGGAGCTGACGGCGCTGATCGAGTGCTCGGCCGAGCCCTCGGTGATGAGCGGGATCGACGGCGACACCGGCTACCTCGTCCACACCAACCTCACCGGCGCTTACAACTGCCTCGAGCTGGCGCGCCGCGACGGCGCCTTCCTGGTTTTCCTCTCGACCAGCCGCGTCTACCCGGTGGCGCCGCAGGTGGAGCTGAACCTGGAGGAGACCGAGACCCGCTTCGAGATCGCCGCCGAGCAGGCGGTGCGGGGGGTAGGGCCGAAGGGCATCTCCGAGGACTTCCCGCTGGAAGGGGCGCGGACGCTCTACGGGGCGACCAAGCTCGCCGCCGAGATGCTGATCGAGGAGTACCGCGAGGCGCTCGGGGTCCCGGCGGTGATCGACCGCTGCGGCGTCATCGCCGGCCCCTGGCAGATGGGCAAGGTCGACCAAGGGGTATTCACCCACTGGATGCTCGCCCACCGCTTCCGCAACCCGCTCAGCTACATCGGGTTCGGGGGGCATGGCAAGCAGGTGCGGGACCTTCTCCATGTCGAGGACCTGGTCGATCTGGTCGAGCGGCAGCTGCTCGACCCGGAAAACTGGGACGGGCGCAGGGTAAACGTCGGGGGCGGCCGCGAGTGCTCCCTCTCGCTGCGCGAGACGACCGAGATCTGCCAGCGCCTGACCGGCAACGAGGTGCCGATGACGCCGGTTGAGGAGACGCGCCAGGGGGACGTCCCGATATACCTCTCCGACTGCACGAGGCTCTTCGGCCTGGACGAGTGGCGGCCACGGCGCAGCGCCGAGCAGGTGCTCGCCGACATCAACGAGTGGATCGCCGCCGACGAGGAGCGCATCGCCCAGGCGCTTGGAATAAGTACGTAGTCGATAGCAATCAAGGAAGGAGCAATTGAACGCATGCCGGTCGCGATCATCACTGGTGCCGGGGGCCTGATCGGCTCCGAGGCGGTGGACCACTTCGTCAGCGAGGGCTTCGACGTCGTCGGGATCGAGAACGACATGCGGGCGCGCTTCTTCGGGCCCGAATCTTCGACCTCGCACGTCACCCAGCGCCTGGTCGAGGCCTACCCCTCGCAGTTCCGCTGGGAGAACACCGACATCCGCGACGCCGGCGAGATCGACCGCATCTTCGCCGAGCACGCCGGCAAGATCGAGCTGGTCGTCCACACCGCCGCCCAGCCCTCCCACGACTGGGCTGCGAGCGAGCCGCAGACCGACTTCGGCGTCAACGCCAACGGCACCCTCAACCTGCTCGAGGCCGCGCGCGCCCACTGCCCCGACGCGCCCTTCGTCTTCTGCTCGACCAACAAGGTCTACGGCGACACGCCGAACCGGCTGCCGCTGCAGAGTTTGGAGAAACGGCTGGAGCTGCCGGAGGACCACCCTTACTACAAGGGCATCGACACGAGCATGTCGATCGACTCCTCGACCCACTCGCTGTTCGGGGTCTCGAAGGCGGCAGCCGACCTGTTGGTGCAGGAGTACGGGCGCTACTTCGACATGCCGACCGTCGCCTTCCGCGGCGGCTGCCTAACTGGACCCCAGCATGCCGGCGCCAAGCTGCATGGCTTCCTCGCCTACCTGATGAAGTGCACCGTCACCGGCACGCCCTACACCGTCTTTGGCTACGAGGGCAAACAGGTTCGCGACAACATCCACAGCGCGGACTTGATCGCCGCCTTCGACGCCTACCGCAAGGCCCCGCGCCCCGCCGCCGTCTACAACATCGGCGGCGGCCGCTTCTCCAACTGCTCGATGCTGGAGGCGATCGACGCCTGCGAGCGAATCGCCGGGCGCGAGCTGCAGTGGGAGATGGGCGAGGAGCCGCGGATCGGCGACCACCGCTGGTGGATCTCCGACCTGACGCCGTTCGAAGCCGACTATCCCGACTTCCAGCTCCGCTACGGCATCGACGAGATCCTGCAGGAGATGTACGAGCAGAACCTCGAGCGCTGGACCGCGGCGCCTGCTTGAGGCGCGTGCCCTAGAAGACGTTGCTGCCGATGATGGCAGCGAAGAGGACCAGGAAGCCGGCGATCAGCCTTCCGTTCAAGGCGTCGAAACGCGTGTTCATCTCGCTCCGCAGGTCTTTGATCTCGCCACGGAGTTCCCGGATGTCAGTGTCGAGGCGCCCAAAGTTTTCGTTGAGCCGCCCGTCGGTCCACTTCTCTCTGGGCGTCATCACCGTCATGAATCCTAGCGTAATCTTTTAGCTGCTACAGAAGGCGCGCAGAAACAAAATCTTGACGCGCGACTTCGTGGCGAATCCGTGACTTTCGATAGCGTCGCCGCCTCATGGCGGAGGCGATGAAACTCTCGATAGTGATGCCGGCCCAGAACGAGGAGGGGTCGGTGGGGGAGACGGTCGAAGGCGTGGTCGCCGCGCTCGAGCGCGAGGGGATCGACTACGAGGTCGTCGTCGTCAACGACGACTCCGAAGACTCGACCGAAGCGGTTGTCGCTGCGTTGGGCGAGCAGAACCCGCGGGTCCGGGTCCACCGCTCCCACAACGAACGCGGCTTCGGCAACGCGATCCGCGCCGGCCTCGATGTCTTCACCGGCGACGCGGTGGTGATCGTGATGGCCGACGCCTCCGACAACCCCGACGACCTCGTCCACTACTACCGCGTGCTCGAGCAGGGCTACGACTGCGCCTTCGGCTCGCGCTTCGTTCCCGGCGCCCACGTCTACGACTACCCGCGCGTCAAGTACATCGTCAACCGCCTCGCCAACCAGTTCATTCGCATCCTCTTCCGCCACCGCTACAACGACACCACCAACGCCTTCAAGGCCTACCGGCGCGAGGTCATCGAGACGATCCAGCCGTTGCTCTCCAAGCACTTCAACCTCACGGTGGAGATGCCGCTGAAGGCGATCGTCCGCGGCCACTCCTACGCGGTCGTCCCGACCAACTGGACCAACCGCACCAGCGGGGTCGCCAAGCTGGCGATGAAAGAGATGGGCAGCCGCTACCTCTTCATCGTCCTCTACGTCTGGCTCGAGATGACCCTGAGCCGCGGGGACTACCGCGCTGCGGGGGCCGGCAGCGCAGCTAGAAGGCGCTGACGCCGATCAGGCCGATCAAGGCGGCGATGATCACCACTGCGCTGGTGAGCAGGAGCCGATAGAGGCCTTCGAGGCCTTCTTTCATCTCGAACCTGAGGCCCGTGGTCTCAACTTGCATCTCGTGCCTGAGGTCTTCCGATAGCGTCGGCGCTGATGGCAGACCCTGATGGCGGGGCCCGGGCCGCCCACAAAGGCCAGGCTTGGCTCGTGCTCCCCACCTTCAACGAGGCTGGGAACCTCGAGCCGATTGTCCGCGAGACGCTGGCGAACCTGCCGCCGGACGCGAGGATCCTGATCGTCGACGACAACTCGCCGGACGGGACGGGCGAGATCGCCGACCGCCTTGCGGCCGAGCTGCCAGTGGAGGTGCTGCACCGCCGCGGCAAGGAAGGTCTGGCCTCGGCCTACATCGCCGGCTTCAAATACGTGCTGGAGCGCGGGGCCGAGCTGGTCCTGCAGATGGACGCCGACTTCTCGCACGACCCTCGGGACCTGCGCCGCCTGGTCGAGACGAGCGAGCGGGCCGACCTGGTGCTGGGCTCGCGCTACGTCCCGGGAGGGGGGGTGACGGACTGGGGCAGGATCAGGCGAGCGATCAGCCGCGGCGGCAGCGCCTACGCGCGCCTTACGCTCGGGATCGACGTCCAAGACCTGACCGGCGGCTTCAAGTGCTTTCACCGCCGGGTCCTGGAGGCGATCGACCTCGACCAGATCTCCTCGCAGGGCTACGCCTTCCAGGTCGAGACGACCTACCGTGCTTTGCAGGCGGGCTTCGAGGTCCTCGAGATCCCGATCGTCTTCAGAGACCGCCGCGTCGGCGAATCGAAGATGAGCCGGGCAATAGTCCTCGAGGCAGCCTGGCGCGTCCCCCTGCTGCGACGAGCCGGCCGCATCAGCCGAACAGCTGGCCGCCGATCAGGGTGGCGATGATCGCGAACGCCCCGCCAGTTAGGACCCGGTACAGGCCTTGGAAGCTCGCGTCCACCTTGTCGAACCGCTCATTCATCTCTCGCCGCACGTCCTTGAATTCCCCGTCAACCCGGGCGAAGCCCTCCTTCATCTCCTGGAAGCCCTTATCAACCTTCTTGTTGAGGTCGTCGAGCCGCTCGTCGGTCCACTTCTCTCTGGGCGTCATCACCACCATGGATCATAGCGTAATGTTTAAGCTGCTACAGAAGACGCGCAGAAGCTAAAAATTGCCGCGCAGCTTCGTCAAGTTTCTGGGACCTCAGGCGCGCGGGACGCAAGCCATAGCGGGCGCCGCGCTCGAGGATGGGATCGAGCACGTGCGAGGGGGTGGTGCTCGGTAGTCTTGTCCCTCGATGCCGCGCCGCGCGCTCATTACCGGGATTACCGGCCAGGACGGCAGCTACCTGGCCGAACTGCTGCTCGAGAAGGGCTACGAGGTCCACGGGATGGTCCGCCGGCTCTCCAGCGAGAACCACCACCGGCTGGAGGGTTTCCGCGACCGGATCGATATCCATACCGGCGACCTCCTGGACCAGCGCTCGATGAGCGACATCATCCGCACCTGCGAACCGGACGAGATCTACAACCTGGCGGCGATGTCGTTCGTCGGCGCCTCTTGGAACCAGCCGACCCTGACCGCCGAGTTCACCGGCGTCGGCGTCACCCGGCTGCTTGAGGCGATGCGCGAAGCGCGCCCCGAGGCCCGCTTCTACCAGGCCTCTTCGAGCGAGATGTTCGGCAAGGTCCGGGAGACCCCGCAGAACGAGCTCACCCCCTTCTATCCGCGGAGCCCCTACGGGGTGGCCAAGGTCTACGCCCACTTCATCACCGTCAACTACCGCGAGAGCTACGGGCTCTACGCCTGCTCCGGGATCCTCTTCAACCACGAGAGCCCGCGCCGCAGCCTTGAGTTCGTCACCCGTAAGATCACCCACGCCGCCGCGGCGATCAAGCTCGGCCTCGCCACCGAGCTGCCGCTCGGCAATCTCGACGCTCGCCGCGACTGGGGCTACGCGCCCGACTTCGTCGACGCGATGTGGCGGATGCTGCAGCGCGACGAGCCCGACGACTACGTCGTCGGCACCGGGGTCACCCACTCGGTCGGCGAACTCGTCGACATCTCCTTCGCCTACCTCGGCCTCGACCCGGCAAAGTACGTGCGCGAAGACCCGAAGTTCATGCGCCCCGCCGAGGTCGACCTGCTGATTGCCGATCCCTCGAAGGCACGCGAGGTGCTGGAGTGGGAGCCGAGCGTCGATTTCGAGCAGCTGGTGAAACTGATGGTCGACGCGGACCTGGAGCTGCTCAAAGAGGGCAGCCCGATCTCGACCGCCTGAGCGACTCCCTAGCGCTCTTCGAGCCGGCGCAGGGCCGCCTCCTGGGCGACGAGCCGCGCCTCGAGGTCGGCAACCTTCCCCTGCAGGTCTTGGTTGAGCCCGAGGGTGGCGACGAGCCGGTCTCGCAGCTCCTGCGTCAGCTCGTCGAGCGCCTGGGTGCCGCTGACGTTGACCTGAGCCTGGTAGGCGGTGTAGGGGCGCAGCATCCGCAGGTAGGCGCGTTTGGCCTGGTTGCGAGGTTGTTTGGAGAGGCGGTCGACGGGCGGGCCGCCAAGCGCGACGAGATGGCGGAGGTGCTCTGCGCCCTGCGAGTGAGGGTCGTGCAGGCGCTCGATCAGAGCGTCGGCGCGACCTTCGGCGATCCGCGCCTCGATCGAGGCGGCGGCGGCCTCCGGCGAGTGGGTGGTGCGGATCTCGATTGCCCCCCGGCGCCCCCGGCGCGTCGCCTCCGCCGGGTCGGCGACGACCACCCGCATCACCGCGGCGGCGTGCTCGAGATCGGGCTCGGCCCATTCGCCCTCGGGCGGATAGGGCTCGGCGTCGGGGCCGATCGGGCCAGCGGTCTGCGGCACCAGGAAGCTGTTCTCCGCCGTCATGAAGTCGAGGTTGCCGGAGTAGTCGGTGGCAATCACCGGCTTGCCGAAGTACATCGCTTCGGCCATCGTCAGCCCGAGGCCCTCGGAGCGGTGCAGCGAGACGTAGCAGTCGCAGCTGGCGATCATCGCGTTCTTCTGCTCGGCCGGAATCGTGTCCTCGAAGAGGTGGATTTCGGGACGATCGGCAACCGCCGCGGCGAGCCGTGCTCGCTCGGCCGGGAATTCGTCACCGCAGATCGACTTCAACACCAGGGAAGGACCCTCGCCGGGCTCGAATGCCTTGCAGAAGGCCTCGACCAACCCGAGTGGGTTCTTACGGCGGAAGACGCTGCGGTAGTCGAAGACGAAGAGGAAGCAGAAACCCTCCGGCATGCTGAGCTCGGCGCGGCTCATCTCCGCCGCCGGCCCGGGGACGATGGGGACGCGGATCGTCCGCACCGGCTTCGGCGTCAGCGGCCGCAGCGCTTCGGCGATGAACTCCGAGGCAACCCACACTTCATCGATGTACTCGAAGGAGGGCATCCACATCTCCGGGAACTGCGCGACCTCCCAGAACCAGAGCCCGGCGGTGCGACGGCCGGAGAAGAAGCGAGGACCGAGCCCGGCGGCGACCGCCGGCAGCATGTCGGCGTTGACGCAGATCAGGTTGTAGTCGTAGGGACGGTCACCGGCGGCGATGCGCCCCAGCGCCTTTGGGATCAGGTCCGGCTCCGCGGGGGTGTCGATCTCGGCGGCGGCGATACCGCATGAGCGCAGCCCCGTCAGCACCTGGCGGGCGGCCTCGCCGACGCCGCGCTCGGAGCTGACGTAGCCGACGACGTTGACACCGCGCGGCAGCTCCGGCGCCGCTGCGGGTGCGGCGACGGTCGGGGCCGGAACGTCTCCGTTAGCGCCGGGCGTGAGTAGCTCCTGGGAGACCCCGGTTTCGCCCCCGAACTCGTGCAGCCAGCGGACGAACTCGGCGGCGCCCTCGCCGCTGATGTCCGGATACGCGCCGCGCAGGTCCGCCCGATCCTCCCAGAGCGCGGCGGCGTAACGGCTCACCGGCGCCGCCTCATCTCCCTCGACGGTCTCGGTCAGGTACTCGCCGAAATGGCGCGCTCCGGCCTCGCTGAAGAGCGACTCGCGAAAGCGGCCGGTCTCAACCCCGTCGCGGAACATGCCGCGGGCGATGCGGTCGATCTTCAGCCCGGTCGCGGTCTTGTCCCAGCCGTAGGGCCACTTGGCGGTCTCCTCGTAGCCGGCCTCCATCAACAGCGCTCCGTAGGAGTCGCAGATCCTCTGCAGGGCCGGGTCGGCGGACATCTTGATCCGGTTCTGGTGCTTGCTGAGGTCGCGCGGGCGGCGCGGGTCGTAGCCGGAGAAGTGGAAGAAGCGGAGCGGCTCGCCGTCGACCCGGTAGCCGCCGCCGTCGGTTTCGAGGGTCCGCGTCGCCAGGTTCCAGTAGGCGATGTTGTAGCTCGTCTCGCTCAACAGGAAGAGGTCGGGCCAGAAGGTGGGCGCCAGGTCGATCCAGCGCTGGTCGACGAAGTGGCCGTTGGCTGGGTCGTTGAGGCACTCGTTCTCAAGCCGCTCCGACCACCAGTCGAGCAGCGCCTCGGCGGTCTCTCCCTCCCCGAGGCCGATGAAGCCGAGGTTGTAGGTGCCGGAGATCAGGATGTCCTCTTCGCTTGGCCTGAGGCCGTCGCGCGGCAGCGGCGCGGTGAAGTGGGGGGTGAGGACGATCCCGTGCCGCACCGCCTCTTCTGCAATCTTCGTTAGTGGGGAGAAGACCTGGATGTCGGGATCGAGGTAGGAGACCGAGTCGACGCCGTCGCAGTGCAGCAGCGTCCGCAGCAGCCAGGGCTTGACCGCGGTGGAGAGCTCCATCACGTCGTAGAAGGCGGCCATCCGCTCGGCGTCGGGCAGGCCGATGTCATGGATCGTCAGCAGCTCGAACTGCTCGGCGGCTGGGTCGATGTAGCCCGCCGGGTCGTCGATCACCAAAACGGTGCAGTTACCGTCCGGGTGCACCTGCTTGAAGGAATGCGCCAGGACGCGGGCCTGTGCCAGGTAGTTCCTGGCGATGATCGTGCAGATGTTCAAGGGTCTGGCGGGCTGAAGCTCATGCTAGGTTCCGGCCATTATGGCCAAGGACGCCCAGGAGGCGCAGCGCCTCATCGCGGCGCATCCGCATTGGTACCACCAGATCGAGGTCGCGCCGGGAGTGGTGACCCCCGGGGTGAACGACTCGCAGATGGTGCTCGAGGCGCTGCAGCTGCCGGAGAGCCTCGAAGGAATGCGTGTCCTCGACATCGGCGCCCGCGACGGCTTCTTCTCCTTTGAGTGCGAGCGTCGGGGCGCCGCCGAGGTAGTCGCAATCGACTACCTGACGCCGGAGGAGACCGGGTTCCCGATCGCCCGCGAGCTGGTCGGCTCGCAGGTTCAGATGCGCCAGGCCAACGTCTACGACCTCTCGCCGGAGGAGTTCGGCCGTTTCGACCTCGTCCTCTTCCTCGGGGTTCTCTATCACCTGCGCGATCCAATGCTGGCGCTCGACCGGATTGCCGAGATCGCGACCGGCAGCGTGATCGTCGAGACCCACGCGATCGACGACGCGGTTCTCGTCGGCCCCGACGAATTCAAACCGCTGGCCGCGATCTCCCCCGAACTGGAGTCGATTCCGATCATGCAGTTCTACCCTGGTGATTCCCTCAACAACGATCCGAGCAACGCCTGGGCGCCGAACCAGGCCTGCCTGCGGGCGATGCTCGAAGAGTCCGGTTTCGCGGTCGACCGCGAGCTGCGAATGGGACAGAGGGCGATCGCCTTCGGCCATCGCACCGAGGACGTCGAGCGCGACTTCTGGCGCCGACGGGACCGGGCGGTCGGCCGGCTCGGGCTGTGAGGTCGGCGCTGCCGATCCCGCCCCTTCAGGGGTGATGGCGATGGGCATGCGAAGGGTCGGGCCTGAGGCGGACGCGGTGATGGCGGCGATCGACGACCTCCGCGCGCACCCCTTGCGCGGCCGCGACGAGGTGGTGCTCGAGTTTGCGCCACAGCGGCTGCGCGAAGAGGACGTCGACCCCGTTTCGGTGATCGACGGCTTCCGCTCGATCGGCCTGCGGCCGGAGGGCGACGGGCTGCCCGCCGACCCCGGCGAGCTCGTCCTCGCAGTTGATGCGAGCGGCGGCTCGGCGACGCTGCGGCTGGTTCCGGTCGCCGCTCCGCCGGGTCTGGGGGAGAAGCTGTTGCCGGCACGACGTCGACTGGGGCGGCGGATGGCGCGTGACTTCCCGCCGGTACCGCCGCGGACACTCGCTTACGACGCCGCCAAGCGAGCCCTGGTTTGCCGGCTGCTGGATGACGCCGAGTGGCGGGAGGTATTCGCAGCGGCCGGGGCGCTTCCCGCCGGCCTCGGGACGGGCTACGACGAGCGCGTGGTGGAGTACCCCTGGCTATTTTCGCGCCTCCCGCGAGGCCGGGTCCTCGACGCCGGCTCGGTGATGAACCACCGGTATCTTCTCGAGCGGGCGCTGACCGAGGCCGAGATCGCCGAGCTGACGATCGTCACGCTCGCCCCCGAGCCGCACGCCTTTACCTCGTTGAAGGTCTCCTATCTCTATGCCGACCTGCGCGAGTTGCCGTTGCGCGACGACTGGTTCGACGAGGTCGTATGCCTTTCGACGATCGAGCATGTCGGCATGGACAACGAGGTCTACGGCGTCAGAGCCGAGCGTGCGGACGACCCCGGTGAGGAGGCGGCGCGAGCGCTGCGCGAGCTACTGCGGGTGGTCAAGCCCGGCGGCCGCATCCACCTCAGCGTCCCGTACGGACGTCGGGAAGACCATGGTTGGTTCCGTCAGTTCGACCGCGCCGAGACCGATGCGCTGTTCGAGGCGGCGGGGGTGGGCAGGCGCGAGGAGGCGTTTTTCGCCCATCTACCAACTGGTTGGCAGCGCGTGAGCGCCGATGACGCTTCAGATGTTGCTTACAACGCCGAGCCCACTGCTGCCGACGATCTCGCCGTGGCGGCGCGCGCGGTGCTCTGCGCGACCATTTACGCCTGAGCTGTCAGCTCATCGGGACGAGAGCGTGCTGGACGTACGGCGCATCCCACAGGCGCGCGGGGCCGAGCTCGACCACGAACACCGAGTCCGGCATCTGAAACGCGTGATGGGGGCGGTCGAGCTCCGCGACGAAGTCTTCGATTCCCGGCAGGACGACGTTGCTGTCGTGGAATGCGATGACGCCGTCGGGGGCCGTGGCCTCGAGGCAGAAGCGGCCGTCTCGCAGCGCCGCGGCGCGGGTGTGCTCGCCGTCGATGAAGCAGAACCTCGGACGCGTCGGCAGCTCGGCGACTGACAGCTGATCGGTGCCGAGCTCGAAGGTCTCGAGCTTGGCGAGGTCGGCGCCGGGGATCGCGGCGAGCAGCTCCAGCATTCGCTCGGTGCTGTTCTTGGGGTAGAGCTCGTCGCTGCCGCGATCGTCGGGCTGCGAGAGCGGACGGGGGTCGATCGAAACGATGCTCCGGCAGCGTGGATCGGCCACCATCGCCTGCAGGGACCCGCCGAGGTGCGATCCGATCTCCAAGTAGTCGAACGGCCCGCGCTCGGCGATCGCGGCGTGGAGCGCGAGCAGCGACTGCCGGTCGGGCTCGGTCGTCTGGCTCTCGATCGCTCCGAACAGCGAGATGTCCAGGTCGCTGATCCGGTTGGCGATCGTCATCGACCGAGGGCGAATCGGTGGGGGTGGATGAGCGGCAGCGGGGTCCTTCCTCGGTTTGGATGCTCGCGCAGGCTTGGCACCGTATCGAGCGCCGCGGGACGGGCGAACAGAAGCATGTTCTGCGAGTACCACCACTCGACGGCGTCGTTCTCCCAAAACTCCTCCCGCAGGCAATCGACCGGCTCGTAGCCTCGTTGCGCGAAAAGCGAGGACCAGTACTCAGGCCACTGCTCGTTCGTATGACCGTCGCCTCCTTGTCCCGGGACGGCGCCCGAAAAGACGACCAGCGACCCCAGGCTCGTCAGAAGCGCGACGAAATCCTCTGCTTTCGAAGGCGGTAGGTGCTCCGCGACCTCGAGCGAAAGGACGAGGTCGAAGATTCGGTCGAGCTCGGGTGGCGCGGTGAGATCCGCCGCGAGGAAGCGATCCGGGGGTATCTCGAGATGGTCCGGTCGGACCCAGGGACCGTCGAGGCCGAGTACGTCGTCGACCCCGTTCTCCCGGGCAACGCGCAACCAGGTGCCGGTGCCGCAGCCGACGTCGACGATGCTTTTCGGCGACAGAAGCTCGAGAAGCCGAGGCAGCACGGCGCGAGCGGACGCGTCGCCGCCCTCGCCATGGCCGGCGAAGAACGCCTCCGAGTAAGGGGGAGAGACGTCGACCTCAAGCCGCTCCTCGCACTCAAACCAACGCACCCCCTCGTGGACCAGATCGACGCGTAGCTGCAGGCGACCGTGATCCGGCGGGGCCTGGATCGCCATCGTCAGTCGCGTCGTGGCACCGGGTGCGACGGTCTCCGTGAAGGGGGTGCGCAAAGTGGGCCGCGCTATCTCCGTGCCGTCTTCTCTCCACCAGCGATATCCCACCTGGATGACCGGCTCCGGCTGCGGCCCCCTCGGCAGCCATTCGTCCCCCAGGTTGGTCACCTCGACCTGCACGTGTTGGATGGCGTCGGCTTCCATCGGTTCCACGCCTTGGGGCAGTGTGATGCGGGCCCGGTAAGCACCAGGGGAGACCGAACGTTCCGCGTTCCAGCGTTCGATCTCATTCATCGAGATGACCGGCACGTTGTCGGTCGAAGGCTGTCGCTTACCGCCGTTGCGGCGGGACATTTGCAGGTAGCGGGCGGCGCGTGCGACGTCGGGCTCCAGCGATCGCTCCAGCGACGTCACCCCCATGTCCTCTGGGACGAAGACGCCGTTGAGGGGCGCACCCGACTCGTGACGAAGACCCGGGGTGACGCGCTCGTAGGCCTCGACCTTGGCCCGCCGTTGCTCCAGATCGCCGACGAGAAGCGCCAGATGAAGGAGCGGCGCCTCGACGACGCAGCTTGCCCCTCCGACTGCGATGTTCGAATGCACGCGGCCGGAAAAACGCCACAGGCCAGGGAGGTTGCGTACCAGCCGCACCTGAATGTCCCGCAGCCAGACCCCCTCGGCTATGTAGGTCTCCGGCGTTGGGTGCATCCAGATTCGCGGCAGCCAGTAGTGGGTCGGTTCGCGCTCGTCGAGGAGAGAAGGCAGCTCATCTCCGAGAGCCTCGCTCGGCAGCTCGTCGTCGTCGGCCCGCAGGATCCACTCGCCGGAGCAGCAACTGTGCAGCCAGCCGAGATAGCGCTCCATGTGCGACATCGCCGCCGGCACGACGTACACCTGCTCGGCGATGCTCGCGCAGGCGCTTGCGGTGTCCGGGTGCGCGCGCTCGTCGACCGCGACCACGATCTCGTCGACCAACGGGCGCCACTGTTCGAGGAAGGCCCGGGCTCGCGACGGCCCGGCCGCCGTCATCGCACACAAAGACAGCCGCGGGCTGCGGGAGGGACCGCGTCTGCGGCCGGCCAAGTTGCGTAGCCCAGCCACCATGGATCAGCCTCGCGCGGCGGCGGGCCGCCGCTTGCGCGGGCGGTACTTGCGGCGCTTGGCCCAGAGGAAGGTCGAGGCGGCGCGGGGAAGCTCGTTGCGGATGTAGGGGTTGGAGTAGCGGTGGCTCATCGTCAGCGGCGCCCAGCGCTGGAGTAGCTGCGCCTTCTCCCACTCCTCGACGTCGGAGGAGCGGCTCGAGGACTCGAAGTGGGTCATCACCAGGTCGGGGTCGTAGACGACGCGGCGGCCGCGCTCGATCTGCTTCAGGCAGTAGTCGACGTCGTTGTAGTTGACCGGGAAGGTGGTGCTGAGGCCGCCGACCTCCTCGAAGCACTGGCGCGAGGTCATCAGACAGGCGCCGGTGACCGCGAGCAGGTTGCGGGCGATTCGGACGGCGTTGGCATAGCCGGGAACGCTGCGCGGATAGCCGTAGTAGGGGTGGCCGGGAAGGCCCCCCTCGAAGCCGATCCCGGCGTGCTGGATGCGGCCGTCTTCAAGGAGGAGGAGGCCGCCGACGGCGCCGACGCCCGGGAGCGAGGAGTACATGACCATCCGCTCGATCCAGTTCGGGGTTGCCACCTCGATGTCGTCGTTCAGCAGCAACAGGTGCTCGCCGCGACTGTGGACGGCGCCGACGTTGATCTTCTCGGCGAAGTTGAAGGCGCGGTCGAAGGGGACGACCCGGAGGCGATCGCCGACCGCCGCCGCGGCCTCGGAAAGTGCCTCCTCCGGCGTATCGGCATCGGCGACGACGACGACCTCGTAGTTCGAGTAGGTCGAGTCGGCGACGATGCTGCGCAAGCAGTGCCCGAGCAGGCTCACCTCTTGGTAGCGGATTTCGCGCCGCTGGCCGTTGGTCGGGATGACGATGCTGACCAGCGGTTCCTCGCGCAGCGCCGGATTCAGGTGGTAGACGCCGGGGTCGCCGGGGTCGCGCACGACGGTCGCCTGGACGCCGCTGCGTTGGCAGTGGGCGGCGATCGCCCGCTCACCGGCTTCGAAAGCCCACGGCTTTGCCGCCTCGCCGCCGCCCTCCTCGAGCGCCGCCGCCGTCGACCCCTCGATGCCGCGCCAGTGGTATAGGACCCCCGGCACGTGGAGGACAGCGCGGGCCCGCTCGGTCACCTTGAGGACGAGGTCCCAGTCCTGGGCTCCTTCGCACTCGCGGTCGAAGCCGCCGACCTCCTCGACCAGCGAGCGTCGCAGGACGCTGAGGTGACAGGTGTACATCTGGGTCCGCATTCGCTCTGGCGACCAGTCGGGCTTGAGGAAGGGTCCGGTGTGGTGGCCCTTGGCGGTCATCTTGTCTTCGTCGGTGTAGGCGTAGTCGGCCTCGGGGGTCGTCAGGAGGGCCTCGTGGACGCGCGCGAGGGCGTCGGGGTGGAGACGGTCATCGTGGTCGAGCAGGGCGACGAACTCACCCGTCGCCATCGCCAGGGCCGTGTTCGAAGCCGCGACGATGCCGCCGTTCTCGGCTCGGTGGGCGACCCGAATCCTCGGGTCCATCGCCGCGCAGGCGTCGAGCAGCTCCTGCACCCGCGGCGACGGCGAGCAGTCGTCGACCAGGCAGAGCTCCCAGTCCTCGAAGGTCTGGGCGAGGACGGACTCGACGGTCAGCCAGAGGACGGCGGTCGGCGTCTCGTAGACCGGCGTGACGATCGAGAAACGGGGCGCCGCCAATGGTCTAGGTGCGGCCGCTCGCCTGCAGCACCCGGAGGATGGCGCTGGCGATCCAGGCGAGGCCCGGGATCGGAATCCGCGCGACGAGACGGGACATCCGCTCGGAATGGTCTTCGATGATCTTCAGCCGCCCCTTCGCCTCGCCGAGTTCGGCGTCGCGGGCGATCAGCAGATCGCGCAGACGGAGGATCTCCTCGTCGCGGCTCGCGAGCTCGGCCTCGAGCTCAGCCTGTGAGCGCTGCGGCGCGTCGAGAGAGTTGATCGGGTCCGGCATCCGGGATGAGTGTACGCGGGCTAGAGCGCCTCGGCTATCCGTGGCGCCTCGCGGTTGAAGTACCACGCTCCGTAGATGCAGGCGCCGAAATAGATGATCGCCGCCGGGAGCAGGCCGAGCCAGCCGCCGGCGGCTTCGACGGCGGTCGGCGCCCCCGGTTCGTGCAGGACCCAGACCCGGACCTGCTCGAAGATCACCGCCAGCGGGTTGACCATCAGCAGGTGTTCCTTGGTGCTGCTTTCGAAAGCGTCAACCGGATAGAGGATCGGCGTCAGGTAGAGCAGCACCTGGGAGACGACAACCCAGATGATCGCCGTATCGCGAAACCGCACGTAGAGCGCAGAGAGCGCCATCGACACGCCGGCCGCGCCGACGAAGAGGAAAAGGAGGGCGATCGGAAAGAGCAGCCAGGTCCAAGCGGGGGAGACGCCGAACGCGAGGACGAAGACGAGGACGACGACGAGGTTCAACAACAGGTTGAAACCGGCCGTGACGACGGTCGCCAGCGGGATCACGAGGCGCGGGAACTGGGTCTTGCGGACGACCCCCTCCTGGGCGACGACCGAGGTCACGGCGTTCGACGTCGCTTCCTGGAAGAAGGTGTAGAGGACGATCCCCAGCAGCAACATCACGGCGTAGTGTTCGACCAGGTCGCTACCGATTTTGAAGATCTGGGTGAAGACGAAGAGCAGCACCCCGAACAGGATCAGCGGCCGGATCAGGGACCAGAGGTACCCGAGCACGGTGCCGAAATAGACGCGCTTGAATTCGGTCACCGAGATCAGCCACAGCAGGTCGAAGAAGCGTCGCCAACCGCCGCCGAGGGCGGAGGGGCCCTGCACCTCGCGCAGCTCGGCGACGGGCCGGGCGGTGCTGCTCAAGAAGGGCTCCCGGTCGACTCGACCTCGAACTCGACCGCCGGACTGACGATGCCGTTGGTCTTCGGACCGCCGAAGACGACGAAGGTGGCGACGTGCTCGGCGTAGAGGGAGATGCCGTCGGCGCTGGTGACGCCGACGTGGATGAAGTAGCGGCCCGGCGCAAGCCGGTTCTCGACCCTTGCCGCGAGGTTGAAGTGCTGTCCCGCCGGAAAGGGCTCGGCCCGCTCTGCGGGATCCATCAGCTCGCCGAACTCGAAGATGCCGAGCCCGTCGGCGTTGGTGACGACGAAGCCGACGTGTACCGCCGCGGCGGTCTCGCGCTGCAGCTCGACCTCGGTCCGGATGTGGATGTCGGCGGCGCTTTCGACTCCGCTGGCCTCGCTGCCCGACTCATCTACGACCCTGCACGCCAGCAGCCGCGCCCCGTCGGACTGGCCCCCCCCGAGGCCGGTCGGCGAGACGCCTCCGGCTTCGAAGTTCAGCTTCAGGTAGTCGCGCCCCGCCTCGGCCGCATCGCCGATGAACTGGACCTTGCCATCGGCCAGCAGGAGCGCGCGGTGGCAGTACTCCTCTACCGAGTTCATATCGTGGGTGACGAGGACGATCGTCTTGCCCTCCAGCTTCATCTGGTGGAAGGCGTCGGCGCACTTCTGCTGGAAGGAGGCGTCGCCTACGGCCAGCACCTCGTCGATCAAGAGGATGTCGGCATCCGCCTCGAGCATCACCGAGAAGGCGAGTCGTACCAACATCCCCGAGGAGAAGTTCTTCAGTTTCAGGTCGGCGAAATCGTGCAGCTCGGCGAAATCGATGACCGCGTCCTGGCGCTCCCGCACCTCTTTCGGGGTCAGTCCCATCATCACCCCGTTGAGGACCACGTTTTCGCGCGCCGTCAGCTCCTGGTTGAAGCCGACGCCGAGCTCGATGAAGGGTGCGAGACGACCGGCGATCTGGATCCGGCCGCTGTCGGCCCGGTAGATGCTGGCGAGCAGCTTCAGCAGCGTCGACTTGCCGGACCCGTTGCGGCCGACGATGCCGAAGAACTCACCCTGGCGGATCTCGAAGGAGATCCCGTCGAGCGCATGCAGCTCCCGGTACTCGCGGACGGCGAAGGGGTGAACCGCCCGCTCTTTGAGCGAGTCCACGCGTTGGGTCGGGATGCGGAACGACTTGTGGAGGTCCTCGACCTTGATCGCGACAGCTGTGGTTTCGTCGGCAGCCATGCGCAGGGCAGCAGAACGCTAGCGGGACCGCCCCGGGTAACGCTGGCACCGCTTCCGGCGGGCTCGTCTATACGCTTGCGCCAATGCTGAGCGAAAGTTGGCGGGGGCCGATCTCGAGCGTCTGGCAGAGGGGCGTCGACGCCTGGGCGCGTCCCCGAGTTCGCCTCTCGATTGGAATCGTCGCCTTCTCCGTCCTCACCTTCGTCACCTATCTGATCGCCCACCCGCAGATGTTCACCGGGTTCAGTGGCTACGACGACGAGGGCTACATGCTGACGGCGCTGAAGGGCTACGTGAACCACGGCCACCTCTACGACGACGTCTTCACTCAGTACGGCCCCTTCTACTACGAGGCCTGGGGTGGCCTCTTCTCGATCTTCGGCATTCCCGTCAATCACGACTCCGGCCGCACGGTGACGATGGTCGCCTGGATCGTCTCCAGCCTCGCGATCGGCCTGGCGACCTGGCGCATGGCCGGCAGTCTCCTGCTCGGGCTGGGGACGCAGGCGCTGGTCTTCTCCGCCCTCAGCGTCCTCGTCAACGAGCCGATGCACCCCGGCGGGATCATCTGCCTGCTGCTGGCGGCGATCGTCTCGATCTCCTGCTTCGTCCGCGACCGCCCCTCGCCGCTGGCGGTGGCGGTGCTCGGAGCGGCCGTCGCCGCTCTGATCCTGGTGAAGATCAACGTCGGCCTTTTCGCCGCCGCCTCGGTGACGCTGGCTGCCGTGGTCAGCTACCCGGCGCTCTTCGAGCGGCGCTGGCCGCGCCTCCTGGTCGAGGCCGCCTTCGTGGCGATGCCGGTTGTGCTGCTGGCGAGCAAGTTCGGCGAAGGATGGCCGCGGCGCTACGCGGTCCACGTCGCCGTCGCGGCGCTGGCCCTCGTCCTCGTTCTGCGGGCGCGGCGGAGCGAGCGACGCGCCAACGAGGAGATCACCTGGCTGGTCGGCGGTTTCCTCGTCCTCGCCGCCGCCAGCTGCCTGACGATCCTGGCCACCGGGACCAGCGTCAGCGGCCTCGTCGACGGCGTCCTGCGCCAGCCGCTGCGGCAAGCCGACGCCTTCACGATCCCGCTGCAGATGGACAAACGGATCTATAGTCTTGACCTGATCGGGCTCGGCGGCGCCGTGGCCTGGGCCTACGTCAGTCGCCGCCGGCAGCGCCAGGAGCCGGATCCCGTCTGGCTCTCCCTCACCTCCCTCTTCAGCATCGCCGTTGGCGTCGCGATGGCGCTCTCGGTCAACGGCAAGGGCCTCCCCTTCGACGCCGGCGACTTCAGCGGCTACCAGTTCAGCCTCCTCGCCTTCTCCTGGGTGGCGCTGATCGGACCGGCGCCGCGGCGGGATGTGTCCTTCCCGCTCCTGTTGCTGCCGCTGCTGGCGGTGCCGCAGGCGCTGCACGCCTTTCCGGTCGCCGGCAGCCAGACCCTCTGGGCGACCTTCCTGCTGATCCCGGTCGGGGCGATCTGCGCCGCCAACGGCATCCGCGGCCTGCTGGTCGCCGTGCCGGCGCCGGAAGAGCGGCGAGCACTGGCGGGGGTGGGCCTCTGCGCCTTCCTCATCGTCGGCTACCTGGTCTTCAACACCGCCCTGCGCCAGCCCCTGCAGGCCGCTCGCGACAACTACGATGGCGGCGTCTCCTTGAGCCTGCCAGGCGCCGAGGCGATCCATCTCGGCGAAGAAGAAGCCGCCCTCTACCAGCGGATCTCCGCCGCGATCGACCGCAACTGCCGCTCGCTGATCATGTTGCCGGGGATGGACAGCTTCTATCTCTGGACCGAAGAGGAACCGCCGACCGGCTACACCGCGACCGGTTGGCCGACCCTCTTCGACGACTCCCACCAACGCCAGGTGATCGCCGAAATCGAATCGACCGAAGGCCTCTGCCAGCTCCGTAACGAACCGATCGCCGCCGGTTGGGGCAACGGCACGATCCCGCCCGGACCGCTGGTCAGCTATCTCGACCGCGGCTTCCAGCCGATCGCCAAGTTCAACGACTACGAACTGCTGCGGCGCGGGGCGGCTTCTTGACCACCTGGATCTTCACCCCCGTCTACCGCGACGCCCGCTCCTTCCGGATCCTCCGCGAACGGCTGCTCGAGGTGATTGAGCGGGACCTCCCCGAGCGCCGCGACGGCGTCCGCTTCGTCGTCATCGACGACACCGCCGGCCAGGACCCTGAAGTCGCCGACCTGACCGGCTTCGAGGACGTCACCGTGCTGCGGCCACCGTTCAACCTCGGCCACCAGCGGGCGCTGGTCTACGCGCTGCGCAAGGCGCTGCCGGCGATCGCCGACGAGGACGCGCTCGTCACCCTCGACGCCGACGGCGAGGACCGCCCCGAGGACCTGCCGCGGCTGCTGGGGGCGATGGACGCCGAGCCCACCGGGCAGCGGTCGGTGGTGCTGGCGCTGCGGACCAAGCGCCGTGAGTCGATCGGCTTCAAGGTCTTCTACCGGCTCTTCCGCCTGCTCTTCCGCTCGCTGACCGGGACCACCGTCCGCTCCGGCAACTTCGCCGTCCTGCCCGGGTCGATTGCCAAGCGGGCGCTCCTGCACCCGACCTTCGACCTCTCCTACTCCTCGGCCATCCTCGCCCTCGACCTGCCGATCGCCTACGTCCCCTGCGAACGCGGCGAACGCTATGAGGGGCGCTCGAAGATGACCTACGGCAAGCTGGCTATGCACGGGCTGCGGATGCTGATGCCGTTCACCGACCGGATCGCGATCCGGGCGCTGGGTACCTTCGTCTTCTTCGGCGTGCTCGGAGCGCTGCTGGCGGCGGTCGTCGTCGGGCTGAAGCTGTTCGGCTCCACTGTCCCCGGCTGGGCGAGCTACATCGCCCTCGGCTCGCTGATCGTCTCGCTCGTCGCCCTGGGGAACTTCGTCAGCCTCTTCGTCCTCTTCTCCCAGACCCGGGCCGTCTCGCTGGCCAACATCGAGGAGATCGACCGCGGCGAGGACCCCTTCGCGTGAGGGCGAACGCCGAGCTGATCGCCGGCCTCGCGGTCCACATGGCGCTGCTCGGGGCGCCGGGGATCGCCGCCGCCATCTACGCCACCTGCCGCGGCGTCCGCGACGTGCCGATCAGGCTCGGGATCGCCTTGGCGGCGTCCGGGATCACCGCCTTCGTCGCCTTCTGGGCCTACTACGCCGACCCGACCGTCGGTCAGGCTTGGGACTTCATCCTCTTCGGCGGCTCGGTGGCGCTGGTGGCCTGGCTCTGGCGCGCCGGCAGAATCGAGTGGGCGGCGCTGGCGCCGCTGGCGATCCCGCTCGGGCTCTGGGTGCTGGGGACGGCCTTCATCGTCTTCCTCGGCTTCCTCCACGGCGGCACCGACGACGCGATCCCGATGTCGGCGCTGCGCTTCTCCGGTCAGCTCCCCTCCGACAACGACATCCCCCGCTACTTCACCGAATGGTTCGCGAGCCACGGGCACCAGAACCCGCCGCCGATCTACCCGGGGGAATGGCTGATGAGCGACCGGCCGCCGCTGCAGGTCGGCTACGCGCTGGCCCAGCGGGGCTTCCTGCCGACCGAACGGGCGCTGCACTACGAGATCCTCTGCGTCGCCGTTCAGGGCCTCTGGATCGTCGGCATGTGGGCTGTGCTCGTCGCCGCCCGGTTGCGGCCGCTGACCCGCGGGCTGGCGATGGTGGCGGCGATGTTCAGCGACATCGCGATCCTGCACGGCTTCTTCGTCTGGCCGAAGCTGATTGCCGCCGCCTTCCTGCTGGCAGCGCTGGCGGTCGTGCTCTCGCCGGCCTGGAGCCGCGACCGGCGCGACCTCCGGGTCGGGGCGCTGATCGGCGCCCTGCTGGCGCTGGCGATGCTCTCCCACGGCTCCAGCATCTTCGGCGTCATCCCGCTCGCCCTGCTGGCGCTCTGGCGCGGCGTCCCGAGCTGGCGCTGGCTGGCGGTGGCGGCGGTCGCGCTGCTGGCGCTGATGCTGCCCTGGACCGCCTACCAGCACTACGCCGATCCACCGGGCAACCGCCTGCTCAAGTGGCAGCTCGGTGGCGACATCACCCTCGACTCGAAAGGGACGCTGGAAGCGATCGAGGACGGCTACGAAGAAGCCGGCTGGGGCGGGACCGTTGACAACAAGGTCGACAACTTCGGCGAAATCGTCGGCTGGCCGCGGGGCAAGAACGACTACGAATACTTCGTAGACAGCCTCGATGCCGGCAAGCCGGGGCTGGCCGCAGGAGCGGTTCGCGACCTCCGCTTCTTCTCCCTCGTCCCCTTCCTCGGGCTGCTGCTGATCGCGCTGCCGGCGATGCTGGTCGGCCGGCGAAGGCCGGCTCGTAATCAGGAGGAGTGGCGGTTCGCCCTGCTCTGCTTCGACTTCTTCGTCCTCGCCTGCCTCGCCTGGGGCCTGCTGCTGTTCGGTGAGCCCGATTCGCGGGCGACGATCCACGTCGGCAGCCTCGCGGTGCCGCTGCTCGGCCTGGTCGGCTGTGTGGCCGGCCTGCGCTCGGTCTACCCGCGCTTCGCGCTCTGGCTGGTCGGGATCAACGTCGTCTGCGTCCTCGCCCTCTACACGCCCTCGCTGACGCCGCCGCCCGGCACCAGCTACTCCCCGCTTACCGCGCTGCTCGCCCTGCTCAGCCTGGCGGGCTTTGCCCTGCTCGCCCTGCAGCTCCCGCTTCCGCATATGAGGAGACCTGCTGGCAAGGCAGCTGGACCCCGAACGGCGGCGGCGCGGTAGCGATCCCGGCGAGTTCTTCGCCTTCGGCGACGCATTTGGTCGCCGCTTCGCGCAGGGCGTCGTCCCAGTAGGGACGGCCGCGGAAATCGTCGGCGCGCATGTCGAAGGAGGTGACGACGGCGAGCGCGATCACCGCCAGCGTCACCGCCACCGGCCAGCTGAACCGGCGCCCCTCGTCGCCGCGGCGACGCAGCGCCGCGTCGACGAAGACAACGCCGGCGCTGACCAGGAGCAGGGCGGGGACGAGGACGTAGCGGCTGGCGGTGCCGCCGGAGGTTTCAGGGGACCAGAAGATGTTCTCGCCGACCGAGCGCTGGTAGACGGAGAGCACGAACATCCCCAGCGAGGTGAGCACGGCGATGACGGCGAACCAGCGCGGCCCCGGCTGCGAGCGCCATAGACCCCAGGCGAGGCCGATGACGGCGGCGGCCAGGAGGACGATCAGGAAGGGCCAGCCGAAGTCCGACCAGAGGTTGCCGCCGAACCGCTGGCCAAGCAGGCCCCCGTCGAGGACCCGCTGCAGGTAGGCGGTCCAGATGTGAGAGGTCCAGAGCGATTCCCCCTGTTCCTGGGCGAGGATCACCGGCACCTGGATCAGGGCGCCGAGGAAGTAGGGGACGAGCAGGGCCGCGTCGCGAAGGTCGCGGAAGCTGATCGCCCGCAGCAGCGCCACCGGCATGAAGAACCACACCCCCGGCGTGCTGAGCCCGGTGGCGAGGAGGAAGAGGCCGCCGGTCGCCCCCCCGGCAACCGTCCGCGGACGCCAGAAGAGCAGCCAGAAGGAGCCGAAGAGCATGTACCAGGGGACGTAGGCGGCGGAGACGAGCACCTCCTGGCCGGCGGCCGCAGCTAGGACCGTCGCCACCGCCAGCCCCCCGCGGAGGTAGGGGTTGCGGACGTAGCCGCCGCTGGCGACCCAGACCGCGAGCCCGCTGAGGGCGGCGAAGAAGGCCGAGATGATCGAGTTCGCCGCCGCAACCTGTTCGAGCGGGAAGAGCGTGGCGGCCTCGCCGATCAGCCGCGGGACCAGGACCAGGTAGCCCGCGTAGGGCTGGAAGATCGCGTGCCAGAACCCCTCGGTCAGGGCTCCCTGCAGATAGATCGGGCCGTCCTCGGCCCAGACCGTGTTGAGCGAGTCGGAGAACCCGAGCCGCAGCAGGGCGAGGACGGTTCCCAAAGCCAGGAAGGCTGCGAGCAGTTGCGCCCGTTCCCAGCCCGCGGCACCTTGCGCCGCAGGGTCGGGGGGCGGCGGATCCTCGAAGAGGGTCGCGTTCAGGCGCCGGCGCAGCGAAGTCAATGTCATCGGCCGCGGCCCCGCATCCGTCCCGGCACGATATCTGTGTGTCAGGCTGCCCGGCGTGAGTGCTGATCCGCAGGTTGCTGTCGTGATTCCTAGCTGGAACTCGGTTGGGCTGCTGCCCGCCCTGCTCGATTCGCTCGGCGACGGCGGCGAGGAACTCGAGGTCTTGGTCGTCGACAACGGCTCGAGCGATGGCACGGTGGAGCTGCTGGTTGAGCGCAACGTGCCGCACCTCGCGCTGCCCCGGAACATCGGCTTCGCGGCGGCGATGAACCGCGGCATCGCCGCCACTGCGGCTCCCTTCGTCTTCGGCCTGAACGCCGACACGGTCGTCGCGCCGGGCGCGATCGCGGCGCTAAGACAGGTGCTCGCCGGGGACCCACAACTCGGCGGCGTTCAGCCGCGGATCCTGCAGCTGGAGGACAGCAACCCGGGCGGCCCGGCCGTCGCCCGCCTCTACAGCGCTGGCATGGCGCTGACCCGGGACGGTCGCGCCTTTGAGCTGGGCGCAGGGGAGGCGCAGTCGCCGTCCTACCTACAGCCGCGAGAAATCTTCGGTGTCTGCGGCGCCGCCTGCCTGCTGCGGCGACAGCTGCTCGAAGGGCTCGGCGGCTACGACGAGCGCTACTTCTCGTTCTACGAGGACGTCGATCTCAACGTCCGCGGTCGCATCGCCGGCTGGCGCTTCGCCTACGTCCCCGAGGCGGTCGCCTGGCACCTTGGCAACGCCTCCTGGATGGCCGAGGCGCCGCAGCCGAGCGCCTGGAACGCCCACCTCGTCGCCCGCAACCGGATCGCCACCCAGGCTAAGTTCATGCCGCTACGGGCGCTGCCGCGGATCATTGCGATCGAGGTCGGCTCGCTCATCAGGGCCGCACGCCAGCGCCGTCTCCGCGCCACCATGCGCGGGAAGCTCGAGGGCCTGGCGCAGCTGCCGCGAAGCCTCCGGGAGCGACGCCGGCTCAAACGCCAGGGCGATCCCAGCCGCGCCCGAAATTGGCTCGGCGTTCGTCCTTTATAGGCCTTCAGGGGGATAAAGAACGAATGCCGACTCAACCGCGCCGGCGACGCCGCAGCGCTAGCGCCTCGCGACCGCTGATCTCGAGCAATGGCGCGCCGTCAGCCTGGCGAGCATCGAGTTCGGCGGCATCGCGCCAACCGCGCAGCCGGCCCGTTAGTCCCGCCGCCGTACGGTCCTTCAGCAGCTGCCCGGCGCAGAGGGCGGCCTCGCTGGCGAGCGCGCGCAGCGCCAGCCGCGGGTTGCGCATGACGCCATAGCGGCGCAGCATGTAGCCGCGGCTCCAGCCGGTCCAGGCGTACTTGCGAGCGCTGGCGGCGCCGAGGCTGGCCGAATAGGCGTGCAGCGCCTGCGCGTCCGACGCCAGCCGGCAGCGCCAGCCGCGGGCGGCCAGTCGCAGGGAGAGGTCGAGGTCCTCGTAGTAAAGGAAGATCCGCTCGTCGAACCCGCCGACCGCTTCGAAAGCCTCCCGGCGGTAGAGGGCGGCGCCGCCGGTCGCCCCAAGCGGCGGCGCGGCGGTCGCGGCGGCGGCGGCGGGTTCGCCGTGCAGGTAGTCGAACCCCATCAGGGTCGCGTCGGCGACGACACCGGCCGAGTCGATCAACTCGGGCGTCCGTTCCTGCAGCAGCACCCCGGCAACCGAGCCGACCCCCTCTCCCAGGCCGTCCAGCAGTGCCTCGACGAAGCGGGGCTCGGGCACCGCGTCGTTGTTGAGCAGGATCACCGGATCGCCGGGCCGCTCGGCGACGGCGCGGTTGATCGCGGGGCCGAAGCCGAGGTTGTGGCCGAGCTCGAGGACCCCGTCCGCCCCCAGCTCCTCCCGCGCCATCGAGGCCGAGTCGTCGCTGGAGCCGTTGTCGACGACGAGGACGTCGATCGGCCGCGTCTGCACCGCGAGGCCGCGAAGGGCGGCGCGGAGCCTCTCACCGCCATTCAGGTTGGGGACGTAGACGCGCGGGTTCAAGCCTTGGCAGTCTGGCAGTCACCCAATTTCGATCACATTCACCCAACCTCGATAAGAATCACTCCGCTCCAATGCTCGCAATTCTCCTCAGCGCGGCGCTGACCTGCGTCGTCTCGCTCTCCCTCGGCCAGGCCGCGCTCCGCCTCTGCGGCTTTCGCCGCTGGAGCTGGATCGCGCCCGCCGTCGGCATCTCGGTCACGATGCTGATCTCAGCCGCCGCGATTCACGCTCCAGGCCGCTGCGCAACCCTTGCCGTCGTCCTCGGGGTGCTGACGCTGCTGGCGATCGTCTGGTGCTGGCGCGAGCCCGCCCACCGCCCGCCGCTGCCGGACCTCGCCGCCCCGGCACCCGTCGCCGCGATGGTCCTCGTGCCCTATCTCGCCGCCGGGCGGGCGGGGATTCCCGGCGTGTCCCTGGACAACGACATGACCACTCATCTGCTGTGGGCCGAAGGGATCCTCTTCCAGCAAGTCGCCGCGGTCTTCCCCCTCCCCGTCGATTACCCCCTCGGTCCCCACGCAGCGGCTGCCGTGCTCGCAAAAGGGCTCGGCATCCGGATCGACCACTCCTTCGCCGGTTTCGCGATGGCGCTGCCGGTGATCAACGCCTGGACGGCCCTGGCGCTGGTGCCTCGCTCCCGCTGGCCCGGCAAGGTGCTGGCGGCGACCGTCGTCGGGATGCCGTTCTTGATCGCCGGTTATCACGGGGAGGGATCCTTCAAGGAGGTGCTCTTCGCCGGGATCGTCCTGGCGCTGGTTGCATTCCTCACCGAAGTTAGGTCGATTGAAGGGAGGGGTCGGTGGGTCCCCCTAGCCCTCCTGATCGGCGGCACGCTGTCCGTGTACTCGATCGCCGGGCTGCCGTGGCCGGTCGCGATCGCCGGCGCCTGGCTGCTGGTCGTGGCCGCCAGCTGTGTCCGGCAACGCGGCGTCGGCGGCCTCCTCGCCGCGGTCCGCCAAGAGCTGGGCGCCGTCGTCGTCGCCTGCGGCGTCCTCTTCGTCGCGCTGGTGCCGCAGATCCCCCGCCTCGTCCACTTCGTCTCCCTTCGCGCAAGCGTCAACGGCACCGGCATCGAAGACACCTCGCTCGGGAACCTGTTTGGGCCGCTCCCCGGCTGGGAGGCGTTCGGCGTCTGGAACAACCCCGACTTCCGGCTGCCGTCGTCGCCGGCCTTCACGGGTGGGATGTGGACGGCATTCGTGCTCGGGCTCGTGCTCCTCGGGACCTTCTTGGCGCTTCGGCGGGGTCGCTGGGTCCTGCCCCTCGCGGCTGCGCTGGCGATGCTGATCTGGGCCCTGTCGAGCGATTCGCAATCTCCCTACATAACCGCCAAGGCGCTGGTTTTGGCCTCGCCGCTGCTTCTCGCGTTGGCCGTCCTGCCGCTGGTTGACCGGGAGTCGCTTCCCTCGCCTTGGTCCGTGCTCGCTCCCGTTCTCGGCCTGCTGCTGTTCTGCGCCGTCACCTGGTCCGACCTCAGAGCGCTGCGGGTGAGCCCCGTCGGCCCCGTCGATCACGCCACCGAGCTCCGCTCGCTCCGCGAAACGATCGGGGCCCAGCCGACCCTCTTCATCGGCAACGACGACTTCGCCCAATGGGAGTTGGCGGGCGTTCCCGTCTCGGGGCCGGTGATGCTAAGCGGCCCCTTGATGCCGATCCGCCCCCAGAAGGCGTGGAAGTTCGGGCAACCCCTGGACTTCGATTCGGTAGCCGCCGACGTATTCAACTCCTACCGCTGGGTAATCGCGGCCCGTGACCCGACTGCTAGCGCGCCGCCGCCGCAGCTGCGGCTGGTGCGCCAGACCCCCAGCTACTCGCTGTGGCGCCGGGTCGGGACCGTCGAGGAACGGTCGATCCTGGCCGAGGGCGACATGCCGGGCGCCGTCCTGCGCTGCGGGGGGAGGCAGGGCCGCAGGTTGGTCGCCGCCGGCGGAGTGGCCGAGATCAGAGCCCGGCCGCTGGCGATCCCCGGAGTGGCGGTCCCCCCGGAGCAGACCGTGCCGGTTCAGCTGTCGCTGCCTCCGGGCAGGTGGGAGCTCGGCGCCCAGTACTTCAGCCCGCTGCCGGTCAAGGTGAGCGGGGTCGGATTGCAGACAACCCTGCCGGCGAACCTGGAGCGGCTCGGTCCCCGGTGGCGGGTCGGGGTTCTCACCGTCAAGGGGAAGAGGCCCGCGAGCCTGAGCTTCCATGTCAACGGGACCCTGCTCTCGCCGAGCACGGCCGCCGCTGACATCACGCAGGTCGTCGCAACTCGCGCCGGGAGCGGCGGGATGGTGGTTCCGATAGCCCGTGCCTGCGGCCGATACGTCGACTGGTACCGCTCCGCCCGTCAATAAGTAGGGTTCATCTCGCATGGAGCCCTTGAAGGGACTGATCCTCTCCGGTGGCGCCGGCACCCGCCTGCGCCCCATCACCCACACCTCAGCCAAGCAACTGGTTCCGGTTGCCAACAAGCCCGTGCTCTTTTACGGGATCGAGGCCTTGGTCGACGCTGGCGTGAAGGAGATCGGGATCATCATCGCCCCGGAGACCGGGGACGAGATCCGCGAGGCCGCTGGCGACGGCTCCCAGTTCGGCGCCGAGATCACCTACATCGTCCAAGACAAACCCGCCGGCCTCGCCCACGCCGTCCTCACCGCCGAGGAGTTCATCGGCACCTCGCCCTTCGTCATGTACCTCGGCGACAACCTCCTGCGCGACGGCATCCGCGGCCTCGTCTCCGCCTTCACCGAGCACGAACCCGACGCCCTGATCCTGCTGACGCCGGTCGACGACCCGCAGTCCTACGGCGTCGCCGAGCTCGACGGGGAGCGGATCGTGCGCCTGATCGAGAAGCCGAAAGACCCGCCCTCGAACCTGGCCCTGGTCGGCGTCTACCTCTTCAGCAACCTGATCTTCGACTCGGCCCGCTCGCTTGAGCCTTCCTGGCGGGGCGAGCTGGAGATCACCGAGGCGATCGACAAGCTGATCGACGAAGGCCGCAACGTCCGCTCCGAGGTCGTCCGCGGCTGGTGGAAGGACACCGGCCAGCTCGCCGACATGCTCGAGGCCAACCGCCTCGTGCTCGAGGAGCTGGTCACCTCGGTCGAGGGGGAGATCGACGACGGCTCCAAGGTCGAGGGCCGGATCGTTCTCGGCCCCGGCGCCAAGCTCGAGCGCTCAGTCGTCCGCGGCCCGGCCGTGATCGGCGCCGGCGCCCACGTCGAGGACGCCTACATCGGCCCCTACACCTCGATCGGCGACGGCGTTCACGTCCGCCGCTCGGAAGTCGAGAACTCGATCGTCCTCTCCGGCTCGGTGGTCGAGGATCTCGGCACGCGGATGGAGGCGAGCCTGCTCGGCAAGGAAGTGAAGCTGACCCGCAGCGAGGGGATGCCGAAGACGCTCCGGCTCCTGGTCGGCGACAAATCCGAGATCAAACTCGTCTAGTGGCGGTGGGCTCATGAAGTTGCTGGTCACCGGGGCGGCCGGGATGCTGGGCCGCGACGTGCTGCTCGCCGCCGGCAACGCCGGCCACGACGTGGTCGGCTACGGCCGTGCCGAGCTCGACGTCACCAACCCGCAGACGGTCGCTCGCCGGTTCGAGCTCGAGCGCCCCGACGTGGTCATCAACTGCGCCGCCTGGACCGACGTCGACGGCGCCGAGACGGCCGAGGAGGCCGCCTTCGCGATCAACGGCAAAGGCGCCGGCAACGTCGCCGCCGCCGCGGCCGAGATCGAAGCGCGGGTTCTCCACGTCTCCACCGACTACGTCTTCGACGGCGCCAAAGGCGCGCCCTATGTGGAGAGCGACCAGCCGGCGCCGCTCTCGGCCTACGGCCGCACCAAGCTGGCCGGCGAGGAGGCGGTCGCTGCTGCCAACAAGCGCCACTTCATCGTCCGCTCGGCCGGCCTCTACGGGCTCGGCGGCCGCAACTTCGTCGACACGATGCTGCGCCTCGCCGAGCGCCAGAACGAGGTGACCGTGGTCCGCGACCAGGTCGGCTCGCCCACCTACACCTGGCACCTTGCCTACGGCATCGTCCGCCTGATCGAGGGGATCGAGTACGGCATCCACCACATGGCGGCGGCGGGCCAGTGCTCCTGGTACGAGTTCGCCCGCGAAATCTTCGAGCAGGCCAAGGTCGAGTGCAAAGTGCTCTCGATCACCAGCGATGAATTCGGCGCCGCAGCGCCGCGGCCGGCCTTCTCGGCGCTGGTCTCCCAGCGCGAGCACGCGATCCGACTTCCCAGCTGGCAGGACGGGCTTGCCGGCTATCTCGCCCAACGACATGCGGAGGCAAGCGAATGAGACTTCTGGTCACCGGAGCCGCCGGCTTTATCGGCTCCACCTACGTCCGGCTCGTCGGCGACGAGCACGAGGTCGTCGTCCTCGACAAGCTCACCTACGCCGGGCGGCGCGAGAACCTGCCCGAGGGGACGAAGCTGATCGAGGGGGCGATCGAGGACCCGCACGTGGTCCGCGAAGCGATGGAGGGCGTTGACGCGGTCGTCAACTTCGCCGCCGAGAGCCACGTCGACCGCTCGATCGACGACCAGGAAGCCTTCGCTCGCACCCACGTCGTCGGCACCGGGACGCTGCTCGACGCCGCCCGCGAACTTGGGATCGAGCGCTACCTGCAGGTCTCCACCGACGAGGTCTACGGCTCAATCGATTCGGGCTCCTTCACCGAGACCTCGCCGCTCGATCCCTCCTCGCCCTACTCGGCGACCAAGGCGGCGGGTGACCTGCTCGTCTCCGCCCACTTCCACACCTACGGGATCGACGCCTCGATCGTCCGCGGCTCCAACAACTACGGCCCGCGCCAGTACCCGGAGAAGCTGATCCCACTGATCGTGCTGAACGCGATCCACAACGACGCGCTGCCTGTCTACGGCGACGGCAAACAGGTCCGCAACTGGCTCTTCGTCGAGGACTTCTGCCGCGGCATCCACACGGTGCTGGCCAAAGGCAAGGCCGGTGAGGCCTACAACGTCGGCGGCCCCGACGAGTGCGAGAACATCGAGGTCGTCAAGCGGGTGATCGAGCTGGTCGGCGCCGACGAGTCGCTGATCGAGTACGTCACTGACCGCCCCGGCCACGATCGCCGCTACTCACTCTCCTCGGAGAAGCTGAAGACGGAGCTCGGCTGGGAGGCTGAAGTCCACTTCGCCGAGGGCCTCGAGCGAACCGTCAACTGGTACCGCGAGAACGAAGACTGGTGGGGCCCGATCCGCTCCGGCGAGTACCGCGAGTACTACGAAAAGCACTATGGGAAGGCGCTCGGCTAGTGGCGCAGCGGCTGGAGACGAAGCTCGACGGCGTCGTCCTGATTGAGCCGGTCGTCCACGGCGACGAGCGCGGCTTCATGCTCGAGTCCTACAGCCGCGATGCCTGGCGCGAGCTCGGCGTCGAGGTCGAGTTCGTCCAGCACAACCACTCGCGCTCCTCGCGGGGGACCCTGCGCGGGATCCACTTCCAGACCGAGCCGGGGCAGGCGAAGCTGGTCCGCTGCCCGCGCGGCGAGATCCTCGACGTCGCCGTCGACCTGCGCCGCGGCTCGCCCACCTACGGCCAGTGGGAGGCCCACGTCCTCGACGACGTCAGCCACCGCCAGCTCTTCGTCCCGGTCGGCTTCGGCCACGGCTTCGCCGTCCTCAGCGACGTCGCCGACGTCGCCTACCAGGTCTCCAGCTACTACGACCCCGCCACCGAGGCCGGCATCGCCTGGGACGACCCCGACGTCGCCGTCGACTGGCAAGTCGCCGACCCCCTGCTCTCCGACCGCGACAAGAGCGCACCGAAGCTCAGCGAGGTCGCCGATGAGCTGCCGTTCTAAGGCAGTGTCGCTTCAGTGGCCATATAGGCGACTAAAGCGACACGCTTACGGTCGGGCACGGCCGCCGGTTAGCGAGACGAAGGTGCGCCAGGCCGGCTTCGGGTGGAACTTCGTGCCTTCGCGGAAGAGGCCGACCGAGTCGCAGAAGGTGCAGGATTCCTTCAGGTCTTTCCAGGAGAACCAGTAGACCTGCTTGAGGTCGAGGCGGTTGCGGTTTTCCAGCAGGTAGCCGTAGGCGGCGCGCATCTGCTTGACCTGGCCGCGGATGCCCTGCTCGAAGGCGACCTGCTGGAAGTTGTTCTGCGAGCCCCAGCCGATCTCGGTGATGTACATCGGCACCCGGTCGTGGTTTTCGACGGTGACGTCGTGGAGCGCCTCGACCAGTTCTTCGAGGTCTTCGGGGAAGGCCGCGTAGGGGTGCAGGGCGATGCCGTCGAAGTAGCTCTTGATCCCCGGCGTGCGGTAGATCGCGGCGAGAAAGTCCGCCGCCGGCATCCCTTTTTTGCCGGTCGCGGTCGGTTCACCGAAGAGGCCGGAGAGGATGACTTTGGCACTCGGGTCGATCCGTTTGATCGCCGGGGTGGTGATCTTCAGCAGCCGCGTGAACCGGCCCGGCGAGACCGGGTAGGCGAAGTAGAAGAAGTTGGCCTCGTTCCAGACCTGCCAGCTGCGGATCGGCAGCGGCCGCGGCAGCACCGTTTCGTACTGGACCCCGGGGGCGTGCTGGGCCCAGAATTCGCCGCCGGGGCCGTAGCGTTTGACCGCCGCTTCGACGAACCCGATCCAAGCCTTGCGGGCGATGCCGCTGTCTATCGGCATCGTCGTGTACTTGCGGGATATCCAGGGCGGGACGCCGTAGAGAATCGGCAGCACCTGCATCCCGTGGCGGGCGGCGACTTCGACCACTTCGTCGAAGGCTCCCCAGTCGTAGCCGCCCTTGCGGGTCGGTTGGATCCCGCTCCAGGCGAGCGGCCAGCGGATCGTTTCGATCCCCCCGGCCTTCATGTAGGCGGCGTCGGCGTCGCTCGGCGGCAACTGCGGATCGATCCCGAAGAACCCCCGCGGCGCCGGCACTGGCGGCTTAGCCGCGCCGGGCTGTGCCCCGGCGACGAGGGCGGCGATCAACAGGCTGCAGAGGAAGACGACGGCGAGAAGACGTTTCATTCGAGTCGAAGAGGGTAGCGGGCCGGGTCGCCGGGAATGTGAAGATAGGCTGCGCCGCCGTGTTCCCTGCAGGCGCAAAGGCCCGAGCGCAGCTGATCTACCTGCTGAAGGCGATGGCCCGCTACCTGCGCTGGCTGCCCACCGACCTCCGTGGTCGCCGCGAGGACGGCCTGATGCCGCCGCGGCGCCTCTCCTTCGTCGGCCGCGGCGACTTCGAGCGCACCGGCAACGAGTACCTCGCCCACTTCCAGGCGCTCGGCGGCCTCCAGCCTGGGGACCGCGTCCTCGATATGGGTTGCGGGATCGGGCGGATGGCGATCCCGCTGATGGGCTATCTCGACGCTTCGGGCTCCTACGCCGGCTTCGACGTCGGCCGGGCGATGATCCGCTGGTGCCAGCGCGAGATCACCCGGCGCCGGCCCGACTTCGAGTTCGCGTGGGCGCCGGTCTACAACCAGAAGTACAACCCCTTCGGCTCGATCGCCGCCGCCGAGTTCCGCTTCCCCTTCGAGGACGGCTCCTTCGACTTCGTCTTCGCTACCTCCCTCTTCACCCACCTGGTCCGGGCCGAGACTGAGCACTACCTGCGGGAGACGGCGCGCGTCCTGCGCCCCGGCGGCACCTGCCTGCTCACCTTCTTCGCCCTCGACGAGCAGGCAGAACGGGAGATGGCGGCGGGGCGGACCTCGTTTGACTTCCGCCACCCGATCGAGGGCGGCTTCACCACCGACCCGAGCCAGCCCGAGGAAGCGATCGCCTTCCCCGCCGTCGACCTACGGGAGATGCTGACCATCGCCGGGCTGGAGGTGAGGGAGCCGATCCATTTCGGCCTCTGGTCGAACCACCCCGACGCACCCGCCGGGCAGGACGTCGTCGTCGCTCGCCGCCCCGCCTGAGCCTCAGCCGCGTCCGCGCAGCGCAGTGATCGCCAGGCTGACGCCGAGCTTGGCGCCGATCCCGGCGTAGACGGCGGCATTCGCCAGCGGGTTGTGTCCGGGCGCGTCGAAGCGGCGGTAGAAGCGGGCCATCCCGCGGTGAAAGGCGATCTCCTGCCGCGGCGCCCGCCGCCGCGCGCTCGAGCCACCCTTCACGTGCAGTGCCACCCCGGCCGGCTCGTAGAAGACCTTCCAGCCGGCGTCCCAGAAGCGATGGCACCAGTCGAGGTCCTCCATATAGAGCCAGTAGCCCTCGTCGAGCAGGCCGACCTCGCGGATTGCCTCGGCGCAGCAGAGCATGAAGGCGCCGTTGACCGCGTCGACCTCGCCCGGCTCGTCTGCGCCGAGTTCGGCGGCCCGGTACTGGGCGCCGCCGACGCCAGTGAAGTGCCCGAGCGCGCTCAGCGGCGTCGGGAAGGAGCGTTTGCAGGCGTGGTCGAGCTCGCCGCTCGCGGTCACCAGCTTCACCCCGACCATCCCGATCCGCTCCTCGGACCGCAGTCGCGCCAGGGCCGCATCGAGGGTGCCGGCGTAGACCTCAGTGTCGGGGTTCAGCAGCAGCACCGCGGCGGCCTCGCTCTGGCGCAGGACGAGGTTGTTGGCGGCCGAGAAGCCGATGTTGCCGCGGCGCAGCAGCCGTACCTCAGGGAACTCGACCTCGACCATGTCCGGGGTGCCGTCGGGGCTGCCGCTGTCGACGACCGTGACCCGCATCTCGCCGTCGGAGATCGGGTGTTCGGCCAGCGAGCGCAGGCAGCGCCGCAGCAGCGCTTCGGCGCCGTGGCTGACCACCACCACCTCGAGCTCGAGCATCGCGCGCTAGTAGGCGCCCTCGCCGCGGACCAGGGCCCGCGGCGTCCGCAGCAGGATCGCCAGGTCGGTCAGCAGCGAGAGGTTGTCGAGGTAGTCGCGCTCCATCGCCAGCCGCTCCTCGAAGGTGAGGTCGCTGCGCCCGTAGACCTGCATCGGCCCGGTCATCCCCGGCTTGATCGCCAGGCGCCCGCGCTGGCGCTCGTCGTAGAGGGCGACGACGCTCTCCTCCTCGGGCCGCGGCCCGACCAGCGACATCTCGCCCTTGAGCACGTTCCACAGCTGCGGCAGCTCGTCGAGGCTGGTCCGGCGCAGGCTGCGGCCGCTGCGGGTGACCCGCGGGTCGTCGGGGATCTTGAAGGCGGGCTGATCGAGGCTCTCGATGTCGACCAGCTCCGGCAGCCGCTGCTCGGCGTCGGCGACCATCGTCCGGAACTTGACCATCGTGAACGGCTCCCCCTCCCTGCCCGCCCGCCGCTGGCGGAAGAAGACCGGGCGGCCGTCGTCGAGCAGGATCCAGATTGCGATCGCCAGCAGCACTGGCGCCATCAAGATCAGCAAGAGGGCGGAGATGACGACGTCCATCACCCGCTTCATCGCCACCGTCGAGCGCGGCGGGTCGCTAAAGCGGAAGTCGAGCACCGGCAGCTCGGCGAGGCGGTTGAGCTCGATCCCGGGTCCCAACAGGCCGTAGTGCTGGGGCAGGAAGGTCAGCGCCAGGCCCTCGACCTTGCACTCCTCGATCAGCCGCTCGGCGTCCTCCTCGCTCATCTCCGGTTCGGTGACGACGACCCGCTCGATCGCGTGCTCGCGGGCGATCCGCGAGATGTCGGCCGGGGAGCCGAGCCGCGGCAGCTCCCGCGCCTCGGCTTCGGCGGCCGGGGCGAGGTAGCCGACCAGGGCGAGCCGCGTCTCCGGGTGGGTGGATACGCGCCGGGCGACGAGGTCGGCCGCTCTCGCCGGCCCGATCACCAGGCCGGTCGCTTCGGCGGTGAGGCGGTGCCAGAGGAAGCGCATCGTGCCGCGCAGGGAGAAGCTGAGCACAAAGGTGCCGACGCCGACCGCGATCGCCGCCGCCGGCGAGAGCGGCCCGGCCGGGCTGATCGCCATCAGCGCGTCGAGCACCAGGGTCGCCAGCACGGTCGCGGTGACCAGCGAGGGGAGCTCGTCGAGGGTGCTGTGACGGAGTCGGCGGTGGTCGTTGTCGTAGAGGCCCTGGAGCTTGACCACGATCACCCAGGCGGGGCTGAAGAGGACCATCCAGAAGAGATCGCCGACGTCGGTGCTGGAGCTGGAGGCGGTGATCACGCCGAGAACGAACAGCAGCGCGCCCCAGTCGCTCAGCGCCAGCAGCCGCCGCAGGACGGCGCCGCGGCGGCGGAACTCGCTCGGCCCGCGGCCCTCCGGATCGAAGGGCAGGGGTCCTGAGCGCGGCGCCTCCACCGGCTTCGTCGCCTCCGGCTTGATGTCGGGTGCCTGGCTCATTCGCATCCTTCGTAACCCTCTTCGAGGCATTCTTCTTCGGGGTTGAGCCGGCGGGCTTCTTCCAAGCTCGCTTTCGCGGCGGCGTCGTCGCCCGCCTCGTGCTCGACCCGGGCGCGCAGGTAATGCAGCTGCCAGTTGTCTTCTTCGCGGTCGATCGCCTGGCTGAGGCGTTCGCTGGCGGCGCCGTATTCCCCCTGCGACTCGGCCAGCAGGCTGAGCTGGAGGTAGGGGCTGGCCGCCCAGGGCTCGATCGAGCGGGCGGTTTCGGCGTGGTCGACGGCGGCGGCGACGTTGCCGCCGGCGGCGCTGGCGTTGCTGGTGTCGATCTCGCGGTCGACCAGCAGCGGGCCGATCAGCGCCAGCGCCGCGATCCAGGCGAGGGCAAGGCCAGCGACCGTGAGCCCGAAGCGCCTGCGGTTTTCCCTGCTGTCGTCTCGCGCGCGCGCTTGCGCCAGCTGGCCGCAGCGGGCCGCGACCAGGGCGCCGCCGGCGAGAAAGAAGATCGCCCCGATCCCGGCGATTTCCCAGAACCAGTCGATCGCGGCGCCGACCGCAAAGGCGAGGCAGGCGGCGAAGAGGACGGCATAGAGCTCGCGCCGGGGGCCGCCGGCGGCGCGCCAGGCGGCGAAGCCGGTCCAGAGGATCGTCCCCACCAGGCCCAGCACCAGCAGGCCGCCGAAGACCCCGAGTTCGGTGAACGCCTGCAGGTAGAGCGAGTGGGCGTTCAGCACCGGCACGTCGATGTGGCGCAGCTTGTCCCAGGAGAAGCGGTAGGTGCCGGCGCCGTGCCCGAGCACGGGCGCTTCTTCGAAGGCGTCGACGGCGACCCGCCAGAACTCGTGGCGGTTCGCCCCCGAGAGCTGTGAGAAGTGCTGCGCGGGGTTGGCGGGGAACTGCTGGTCGGGGCGCGCGAACTGGTCCCAGGCGCGGCCGCCGACGGCGATCGCGGCCACCAGCGCCAGCAGGGCGCCGACGAGGGCGATGATCCGCAGCGTCCGGCGGTCGCGGGAGAGCGCCAGCGCCCGGCCCGTCAAGGCGCCACCGCGCCGCTCGGCCCGGCGCAGAAGGGCGAAGAGGACCAGCGAGAGCACCGTCCCGGCGATCAGCAGCAGGAGGACCTTGACCCCCTGGTTGGCGATCGCCGGCTCGTTGTAGTTCTCGGCCAGGGTGGTGCTCGCCTGCACCTTCAGCACCGCCGGGATCGCGCCGACGGCGCCGACCGCGAGCGTGCCCAGCATCCAGAGCCGGTCGTGGGAGAGGACCAGCAGGCAGCCGCAGGCGACCCCGAGGCCGACCAGCCCGCCGCGCGAGTAGGTGAAGTAGAGGGCGAGGAGGAGGGTAGGGATGGCGCCGACCGCCAGCCAGCGCAGCGCCGCGGTCAACGAACGGCGGCTCATCCAGAGGCAGAAGGCGGCCCCGATCCCGAAGGCGAGGCCGTTGGCGTTCCAGTAACCAAACGGATATCCGGTGCGGGGACCGCTCCCGGGGCCCGCTCCGAGCGCAAAAACATCGGGCAGCAAACGGCTTGCCAGAGCCAACAAAGCGGTCCCAATCAGGGCAATTCCAATCCCTTCAGCGAAACGTTGGCGCCTTTGGTCGGTTTGGGCGATCAGGAACGCGGTGAGAAAGAAGCCGAGGTAGACGAGAACCCGGTCGGCTTCGATCACGCTGAGCTCGACCGAACCTGACCAGAGAGATGAGAATGCGGAAAAAAGCGCCAGTCCTCCGATCAATCCCGTCGCCCACCAAAAGGGTCGGCCCAGCGTCGCCTTCCCCGCGGCGCCCAGCGCCAGCATCACGACGAGAACAAGCAGGACCGCAAGGCCGGCGATGTGGCGGTCGCTCAGGAAGAAGCCGCCACCTGCGAGCGCCAATCCGAGGATCAAGGCGAGCGGACTTATCAACGCCGATGATTCCTCTAACCTTGCGCGCCATGTCTCCGGCCCGGCACCTCCGCCACCGAAGTGCGGCCCTACCTGTCGCCTTGCTTCTGTCAGTGCTTGCTGTGCTGGCATTGGCTTGCTCACCCGCTTTGGCTCACGCCGAAGAAGCGACGGGGCCGCAGTACGAATCTGAAATACCAACCGTGCCGACGGAAGAAGGTTCCGGGGTCGGCGGCGGCGGCCACCACAATGGCGGCGGCAGCGGCGGCGGAAACGCGGGCATCTCGAACACGCCCGAAAACGGCACGGGCGGCGGCAGTCAGAACGCGGGCGGCGGCTCCCACACCGGCCAGGGTAACCAAGCCCCCACCGGCAACGGGGGGCAGCCCGAAGGCGGTTCGGTTGGTTCAGGGGTGGCGCTCGGCCAGGGGAACTCCCAGACCGAAGCCGGAGAAAAGACCTCCGCCACCAGCGAAGACGACTCGTCCTCGCCGCTGGTCCCGATCTTGATCGCGATCGTCGTCCTCGCGGCGATCTCTATCGGCGCCTACTACTACCGGCAGCGCCGTACGGGCGCCGGCTCTTCCGTCTCGCCCAAGGCGAGCTGATCCGATGTCGAAAAGGAGCGAGTACATGAGCAGGATTCTGCGTGCCTGGACGCTGGCACTGGCCTTGACGACCTTCTTCGCCTTCTCGGCCTCGGCGGCGCAGGCGCTGCCCGCGGGCTTCTGGGGCGTGGTGCCCCAGAACGGGCCGACCGCCGAACAGTTCCAGCGGCTCGGCCGGGGCGGCGTCGAAAGCTTGCGGATGTCGATCGGTTGGGCCTCGGTGCAGCCGAGCCAGGGCGGCTCCTTCGACTGGAGCGGCTTCGACAACCAGATCGAAGAGGCGGCGAAAGCCGGGATCAAGGTCCTGCCGTTCCTCACCGGCGCCCCCGAATGGGCGGTCCCGAGCAAGCGGGTCGCCGGCGCCGGGGGCCTGACGGCTCCGGCCTACCTGCCGGTCAAGGGCACCGCCCGCGCCGGCTGGAGCGCCTTTCTCACCGCCGCGGTCGCCCGGTACGGCCCGACCGGCAGCTTCTGGGCCGAGCATCCTGCGGTGCCGAAACGGCCGATCCGCGAATGGCAGATCTGGAACGAGCCCAACTTCAAGTACTTCATTGCCAAGCCGAACCCGGCCGAATACGGCCAGCTGGTGAAGATCTCCTCGACGGCCTTGCACGCGGCCGATCCGGGGGCGAAGGTCGCCCTCGCCGGGCTCTTCTCGCGGCCCAAGGGCGCCCGCGAACCCAAGACCGGCAAACACAAAAGCCTCAACTGGTTCGCCAGTGACTTCGTCGACGCGATGTACAAGCGGACGCCGGGCGTGAAGGCGAAGTTCGCCAACGCCGCCCTGCACCCCTACACGATCTTCGCCAAGGAACTGCCGGAAGTGGTCGAAGAACTCCGCAACGTGATGCGGCGCAACGGCGACCCCGCCAAGGGCCTGCTGCTCACCGAGCTCGGCTGGAGCTCGGGTCCCAAGGCCGGCAACAACCTCTTCGCCAAGGGCCCGGCGGGCCAGGCGAAGGAACTGCGGACCGCCTTCTCGCTATCCAGCAAGAACGCAGCCAAATGGCGCCTGAAGGGTGTCTACTGGTTCTCGATCGACGACCAGCCCGGCGCCTGCAACTTCTGCGACGGCTCCGGCCTCTTCGGCCCCGGCTTCCAGCCCAAGCCCTCCTGGTACTCATACGTGAAGTTCGCCGGCGGCACCCCGTAGCGGCCGCCGTGCCACCCGCTTCCTACTCTTCCGAAAGAGGGTGCTAAACGAGTGCGCGGCGCCCCTTTGAGGGCGCTCATCTGCTTGCAGAGGTAGTGCATCCGAGCCAAGCGCTCGCTCATGGGGGCTTTGCGATCGGCTTCCAGGCGCAGCGCGCGCGCCCGGTTCAGTTCCTCAGGGTCTCCGCTGAGCGTTTTGTCTGCCACGGGGTAAGTCTAATGCCGACCTGCGGGCTTCCGGCTGAGTCGGTTCGTGGGTCTGCGTAAGATCGGTGGGTTGGCGACTAAGCAAAAAGCGAGTGCGAAGAACGATCCGTTGGCGCCGTTCTCGGCGGCGACGCGGCGCTGGTTCGAGGCCTCTTTCGAGGGGCCGACGCCGGCGCAGGCGGGCGGCTGGGAGGCGATCTCCAGCGGCGAGCACGCGCTGATCTGCGCCCCGACCGGCTCGGGAAAGACGCTCGCCAGCTTCCTCTGGGGGATCGACAAGCTGGCCCGCTCGAAAGAGCTGGGGACGGGCGTCAAGCTCGTCTACGTCTCGCCGCTGAAAGCGCTCTCCTACGACATCGAGCGCAACCTGCGGGCGCCGCTGCGGGGAATCGGCGCCGATATCGCGGTCGGGCTGCGAACTGGCGACACGCCGCAGAAAGAGCGGCGGGCGATGGCCAAAGAACCGCCCGACATCCTCATCACCACGCCCGAGTCGCTCTACCTGATGCTGAGTTCCAGCGTGCGGGAGATCCTCACCGGCGTCGAAGCGGTGATCGTCGACGAGATCCACGCCGTCGCCCAGACCAAGCGCGGCTCGCATCTGGCACTGACTTTGGAGCGACTCGATTGGTTGGTGAAGGAGTCAGGGGAAGGGTCGGCGGACAAACAGCGGGGAGGGTCCGGCGACCCTTCCCCTGACTCCATCCAACGGATCGGGTTGTCCGCCACCCAGCGGCCTTTGGAGCGGATCGGGAAGTTCCTGGTCGGGCCGAAGCGGGAGTGCCGGATCGTCGACGCGGGGCAGAAGAAGGCTCTGGATTTGGAGATCGTGGTTCCGGTTGAGGACATGGCTGATCCGGGAGCTCCTGCATACCCCTCTGAGGACGGCCCTCCGCCGACGGAAATCGAGCCTTCAGCTCATGTGAGGTCGATCTGGCCGGCCATCTACCCCAAGCTCCTCGAGCTGGTTGAAGAACACACCTCGACGATGATCTTCGTCAACAACAGGCGAGCAGCCGAGCGCCTCGCCAAGCGGCTGAACGAGCTCGCCAACGGCGAAGGCGAAAGCGAGCTCCCAGCCACCGAGCACAGCCACCACGAGGACACCGGCGAGCCCGAGGACTACGTCGAGATCGCCCGCGCCCACCACGGCTCCTTGTCCCACGAGGAGCGGGCCAACGTCGAGGAGATGCTGAAGTCGGGCCAGCTGCCCTGCCTCGTCGCCACCTCCTCGCTGGAGCTGGGGATCGACATGGGGGCGGTCGACCTGGTGATCCAGGTCGAGTCGCCGAAGTCGGTGACCCGCGGCCTGCAGCGGATCGGCCGCGCCGGCCACCGCATGGGCGAAGTCTCCAAAGGCCGGATCTTCCCCAAATACCGCGGCGACCTGCTCGAGTGCGCGGTCGTCGCCCGCCGCATGCGCGAGGCCGAGATCGAGGAGACGGTGATCCCGCAGAACCCACTCGACGTCCTCGCCCAGCACTTGGTCTCGATCGCGGCGCAGGAAGAGTGGGAGGTCGACGAGGTCGAGCGGCTCGTCACGTCCACCGAGCCTTTCCATGATCTTTCGCGCGAACAGCTCGAGAACGTGCTCGACATGCTCGACGGCCGCTACCCCTCCGACCGCTTCGCCGAGCTGCGCCCGCGGATCGTCTGGGACCGGACCGAAGGGACGATCCACGGCCGCAAAGGCGCCCGCCAGCTGGTCGTCACCAACGCCGGCACGATCCCCGATCGCGGCCTCTACGGCGTCCACCTGCCCGACGGCCGCCGGGTCGGCGAGCTCGACGAGGAGATGGTCTACGAGGCCCGCCCCGGCCAGACCTTCCTGCTCGGCTCGAGCACCTGGCGGATCGAGGAAATCACCCGCGACCGGGTGATCGTCACCCCCGCCCCTGGCGCTCCAGGCGCGGTGCCGTTCTGGAAGGGCGACGGGATCGGCCGCCCGGCCGAGCTCGGCCGCGCGATCGGCACCTTCGCCCGCGAGGCGGTCTCCCGCGACCCGGCCGAGCTGGCCAAGGAGTACGACCTCGACGAGCGCGCCGCCAACAACCTCGTCAGCTACCTGCGCGAGCAGCAGCAGGCGACCCGCGTCGTACCCTCCGACGAGACGATCGTCGTCGAGCGCTTCCGCGACGAGATCGGCGACTGGCGTCTCTGCATCCTCAGCCCCTACGGCGGCCGCGTCCACGCAGCCTGGGGCCTCGCCCTCGCCGCCAAGATCCGCGACGAACGCGACCTCGAGGCCGATGCGATCTGGTCGGACGACGGCATCGTCATCCACCTCCCCGACGCCGACGAGCCGCCGCCCGCCGACCTCGTCCTGATCGACCCCGACCAGATCGAAGACCTCGTCGTGGGCGAGCTGTCGGGATCGGCTTTGTTCGGCGCCCGCTTCCGCGAGAACGCCAGCCGCTCGCTGCTGATCCCCCGCGCCTACCCCGGCAAGCGCACGCCGCTCTGGCAGCAGCGGCTGAAGAGCCAGAGCCTGCTCGAGGTGGCGCGGGACTTCCCCCGCTTCCCGGTCGTGCTGGAGACCTATCGCGAGTGCCTACGCGACGTCCTCGACCTGCCCGCCCTCGCCGAGCTGCTGGAAAAACTCCACTCCCGCACGCTCAGCCTGGTCGAGGTCGAGACGCCGACCGCCTCGCCGTTTGCCTCCTCGCTGCTCTTCGACTACGTCGCCACCTACATGTACGAGGGGGACACGCCGAACGCCGAGCGGCGGGCGGCGGCGCTGGCCCTCGACCGCGACCTCCTGCGCGAGCTGCTGGGCCAGGAGGAGCTGCGCGAACTGATCGACCCCGAGGCGCTGGAAGAAGTCGAGGCGCAGTTGCAGCACCGCACCGAGGCCCGCCGCGCCGGCGACCGCGACGCCCTGCAGCAGCTGCTGCGCAACCTCGGCGACTTGCGCCTGGAGGAGTGTGAGGAGCGGGTCGAAGAGGGCTACTCGGCGAAATCGATGCTGGAGAAGCTGGTCGCTGAGCGGCGGGTGGCGAAGGTGCGGGTTGCTGGCGAGGAGCGCTACATCGCCGCCGAGGACGCCGGCCTCTACCGCGACGCCCTCGGGGTCCCCGAGCCGCCCGGGCTGCCGGAGACCTTCCTCGAGGAGCACCCCGACGCGATGCGGGCGCTGGTCCGCCGCTACGCTCGCACCCACGGCCCGTTCCCGACCCAGCAGCTGGCCGACCGCTACGGCGTCGACCCCTCGCCGGCGCTGCGCGAGCTCGAGTCCGAAGGGGCGCTGGTCCGCGGCGAGCTGGCGCCGGGGGGGACCGAGCGCGAGTGGTGCGACTCCGAAGTCCTTCGCCGGGTCCGCCGCGCCAGCCTCGCCCGCCTGCGCAAAGAGGTCGAGGCGGCCGACACCCGCGAGCTCGCCCGCTTCCTGCCGAGCTGGCAGAACGTCGACGCCTTCCGGCGAACCGGCGCCGGCCTCGACCGCCTGCGCGAGGCGCTGGTGCCGCTGCAGGGCATCGCGCTGACGCCGAAAGTGTGGGAGCAGGACGTGCTCCCCCGCCGCCTCGGCGCCTACTCGCAGAGCTGGCTCGACGAGCTCTGCACCAGCGGCGAGCTGGTCTGGATCGGCGCCGGCGCCCTCGGCCGCAACGACGGCCGCGTCGCCCTCTACTTCCGCGAGGACGTCCGCCTCGCCGGCCCGCCGCCGTCGAACGCGAAGCTGGAGCCCTTCAGCGGCGAGGTCCACGACGCGATCCGCGAGCGCCTCGCCGCCGGTCCCTCCTTCTGGCTCGACCTCGTGGTCGAGCTCGACCACCCCGCCGAGGACCTCCACAACGCCCTCTGGGATCTGGTCTGGACGGGAGAGGTGACCAACGACGCCTTTGCGCCGCTGCGGGCGCCGCGCCTGCGCGCGGTGCCGCCGTCAGAACGCCCGGGCCGCCGCTTCGCCCGCCGCCGCAGCACCGCCGGCGCCGCCGTCCAGGGCCGCTGGAGCCTGACCGCACCGCTCTTTGCCCACGCACCCGGCCCCGGCGCCAAGCTGCGCGCCCAGGCCGAGCTGATGCTGGAGCGCTACGGCATCGTCACCCGCGAGACCGTCCTCGCCGAGGGCATCCCCGGCGGCTTCTCCACCCTCTACGGCGAGCTCGGCAACCTCGAGCTGCTCGGCACCGCCCGCCGTGGCTACTTCGTCGAGGGTCTCGGCGGCGCCCAGTTCGCCCTCCCCGGCGCGGTCGAGCGGCTGCGCTCGCTGCCCGAAGCCGACGGCTCCTACCTCGTCCTTGGTGCCACCGACCCGGCCAACCCCTACGGCGCCTCGCTGCCCTGGCCGAAATCCGAGAGCGGCCGCCGCCCCGGCCGCACCCCGGGGGCGCACCTGCTCCTCCGCGACGGCGAGCCGGTCGTCTTCGTCGAGCGCGGCGGCCGCGGCCTCCTGCGCCTGCAGCAGATCGAGGGCGAGGAGCTGGAGCAGGCGATGCGCGCCCTCGCCGACGCAGTCGCCGCCGGCCAGCTGCCGAAACTCGCGGTCGAGAAGCTCGACGGCGAGGCGATCATCGGCTCCGGCCATGAGGACGCCCTGGTCGGCGCCGGCTTCAGCCGCGGCCCCCGCAAACTCACCGCCACCGCCTAAGCTAGTACGGGATTCCCGTACATTCCTGTACGACATTCCCGTACACTTTGTCCGGTGAACCCGTTCAACTACCAAGGTCCCATCGCGCCTGCCCACCTCATTGACCGCGGCGCGGAGCTGGAAGCGCTGCAGACGGCGGCGGCCAACCGGGTAGCGATACGCCTCGCGGCGCCGCGTCGTTTTGGCAAGAGCAGCCTCCTCGAAGCGCATGTGGCCGCTATGCGCGAGGTGGGGCATCGTGCCCTGCGTGTCGACTTTTCCAAGGTGTCGACGGTCGGGGACGTAGCAGTTCGTCTCGCTCACGCGTACCGAGAGCTACCGGCCGAGCCTGGTCGCATTGTCAGCCGCTGGGGGTCCCGCCTTGGGGTGACGGCAGCTGTTGCTGGTGTGGGCTTCACCGTGGCGCCCCAGGCACCGCGCCTAGCAGCCGATGAGGCTCGCGCCGCGCTCCTCCAGCTACTCGACGTCCCGCGCGTTCTATTTGAGAGAGATGGCGAACTCACGGTGATCTGCTTCGACGAGTTCCAGGACCTCTTGGTGGCGGACGACGATCTCGATGGGCTGTTCCGTTCGGTGATCCAGCACCACGGTCAAGCCGCTGCCTATGTATTTGCCGGAAGCCAGCCGTCGTTGATGCGAGCTTTGTTTTCCGAGTACGAGCGGCCTTTCTATGGCCAGGCCCGGCCGCTCGAGCTTTCGACTCTGCCGCTCGACGAAGCCGCCAACGACATCGAGGCCTTGCTCGGCGCCAACGACCTGCTCCACGCCGACGCCGCCGTCGACGAGCTCCTCGCCTTCACTGGGGGGCACCCCCAGCGCACGATTCTGCTTGCCCATCATCTCTACGAGGTTCTCGATCGTGGGAATGAGCCGGAGCGCCCAGCAGCAGCAGCCGTCGATCTGGCCCTGGCTGAGACCGCCGACGCTCTGCAAGCACTCTGGGACGGCTTTGACCGGAACGAACGGGTGATCCTGATGGCCCTGAGCGATGGCCAGGCTCCGACCGGCAGCATCGTGGCTGGCGAGCACCGCATTGCGCGGTCGACTTTGCGGCAAGCCCTCGATCGGCTCTTGGCCGATCAGCGCCACGTTCAGCGAGACGATGACGGCAAGCCATACCTGCTCGATCCGTTGCTCGCGGAGTGGCTGCGGCGGCGGTGATTGGCCGCCCGACCAAACCATTGCCATAATCGATGTAGTGCCTGAGACCGATCAGAGCGCGGTCGAGCTGCTGAAGAGCGTGACGCTCTTCGCCGACCTGGAGGAGGGGGAGCTGGAGCGCTTCTCGCACGTCGCCGTGCCGCGCAGCTTCCCCGCCGGAACCCGCGTCTTCCACGAGGGCGACGATTCCGACGCTTGCTACATCGTCAAGGAGGGCAGCTTCCGGGTCACCCGGGAACACTCCGACGGCCGCGCGATCACCCTCGCCACCCTCGGCCCCGGCGAGATCTTCGGCGAGCTGGCGATGCTCGACGGAGATAAGCGCTCGGCCAGCGCCGAGGCGCTGACCGAGGGCGAGCTGCTGGCGCTGCCAGCCAGCGACGTGCGCTCGCTGCTCGCCCGTCATCCCGAGATCTCCCTCAAGCTCGTCGCCGGCCTCGTCCGCCGCCTCCGCGCCGCCAACGTCCGCCTCTCCCGGCAGTCCTTCCAGACCGTCCCCAGCCGCGTCGCCGGCATCCTCGCCCAGCTCAGCCGCGAGGGCCAGGACGGCGAGGGGGGTCCGGAAGAAGAGGTGACGATCAACATGAACCAGACCGATCTCGCCCAGCTCGCCGGCACCTCCCGCGAGTCGGTCAGCCGCTTCCTTGCCGAGCTCGAGCGTGCCGGTGTCGTCCGCTCCGGCCGCGGCCGGGTGACCGTGCTCGAGCCCGAGAAGCTGCGCAACTACATTTACTGAGAGAGGCGCTGTTGAACGCGCCGCCGAATCCCTGATGACCCTTGCGCTGCCCTTCCGTTGGGCCGGCTTCGAGGGTGAGGTCCAGGTCGAGATCCGCGAGAACGACGACCCGGCCGCCCTCGGCTGCCAGGACTTCGCCCGCGGATTCCCCGTCTGCCGGGCCACCATTACGCCGCCGTCAACCGGCTACTCCGACATGCTCGGCTGGATCCAGCTGGTCGACGACAGCTGGCACGGCAACGGCTTCCACGCCGACGGCTTCGAACCGCTGGGGGACCTGTCGCACCCCTTCGGCTTCTACGGCGTCTCCCCGACCCTCTTCGACGCGCCCCACGCTGACGCCGAGATTTTCGACTTCCTCGCCCACTCCTTCCTCTGCGGACTTGGCGGCGAGCTGCTCGAGTTTCGCCACGAAGCCCGCGCTGTTCTCGGCTTCAGCTGGGGCTGCAAAAAACGCGGCCCGCAGATCGAGCTCCTGCGTCCGGAAGCCCTCGCTCCCGAGGCTTGGGATGGCCACCGCGGGTATCTGGACTCCCGCTTTCCGGGCTGGACCTTCCCGCCCGGCTATTTCCAGCATCCGCTGGAGCGATGACCGACTTCGCCGCCGCCCGCGAGCGCATGGTCGAGCGGCAGTTGCGGCGGCGGGGAATCGGGGACGAGCGGGTGCTGGCGGCGATGGAGGAGGTGCCGCGGGAGGCCTTCCTGCCGGCGGCGCTGCGCGATCGCGCCTACGAGGATTCAGCGCTGCCGATCGCCGCGGAGCAGACGATATCGCAACCCTGGATCGTCGCCGCGATCTGCCAGGCGCTGGAGCTGGAGGGGTCGGAGCTGGTGCTAGAGGTGGGGACGGGATCCGGCTACTCGGCGGCGGTGCTGGCGCGGCTGGCCTCGCATGTCGTCAGCGTCGAGCGTCACGAGCCGCTCTCCCGGGAAGCAGCGGAGGCGCTGACGGCGCTGGGGGTGAGGAACGTCGAGATCGTCCTCGGCGACGGCAGCCTCGGCGTCCCGGAGCGGGCTCCCTTCGACGCAATCGCCGTCCACGCCACCGCCCCGGCGGCCCCACCCGCCCTGATCGCCCAGTTGACCGACGGCGGGCGCCTGGTCGTCCCCATCTCGACGGGACGCGAAGCGGACACGCTCACGCTCGTGCGCCGCGAAGGCGACAAGGTCGAGACCACCGACCTCGGTCCCTGCCGCTTCGTGCCACTTATCGGCGAGGAGGGTTTCAGCGGCTGAGCGGCGACGGGCTCAGCAGCTGGTGCCGGGCGGGTCGTTGCCGTCCCGCGAGACTTCGTCGCCACCGCCGCCGCAGTCGATCTGCTTGTCGCGCTGGCCGTCGGCGGCGTCGATGAAGTCGCTGCCGCCTTTGCCGATCAGGACGTCGGCCCCGAGGTGTCCCATGATGCTGTTGTCGCCGTTGTCGCCGACCAGCACGTCGGGGCCGTCGGAACCCTCGAGGCTCTCGTTGTCGCTCAGCACCTGGTCGGGGCTACCGCAGCCGGGAGGGCCGCCGCTGCCGCCGAGGGTGACCCGCAGGTTGTCCTTCGAGCGGGCGTAGGAGACCGTGTCCTCGCCGCTGCCGCCGTCGAACTTATGGGCCTGGCAGGTGACGACCGAGTTGACCAGGAGGTCGTTGCCGTTGCCGCCGAGCAGTTCGTCGCCACCCGGGTCCGCGTAGAGGACGTCGCTGCCGCCGTTGCCTTCGAGTCGGTCGTGGCCGTTGTCGGGCCCGTTGTAGTTCTCGCCCGCTTCCAGTACGTCGTCGCCGTTGCCGCCGACCAGGGTGTCGTCGCCGGCGTTGCCGTTGATCCGCACTTTCGCCCCGGCCGGGACGCTCGGGTCGACGACGATCGAGTCGTTGCCGCCGCCGCCGGTGACGACGATGATCGGCGTCGGGCCGGAGTCGGGGCAGACCATCCCGCTGGCGTTGGAAGGCGGGGTCTGGCAGCCGTCGCCGGCGAAGATCGGGATCGCCGAGGAGATCACCCAGGCGTCGGGGCCGCGGGAGATGCGGATGTCATCGTTCTGCGGGCTGCCCTGGATGATCAGGCTGGTGCCGTCGAGGCCCTGGTTGAGGGTGCCGTAGGCGAGGCTCGGCGGGGGCGGGGGTTCGGGGCCGCACGAGCTCTCCGCGGCGAAGCCTTCGCAGGTGTCGGTGCCGGGGCCGCCGAAGGCCTGGCCACCGCCACCGCCGCTCTCCAGGGTGTCGTTGCCGACGCCGCCGTCGATCCGGTTCGAGCTGCCGTCGCCGACGATCGTGTCGCCCTGCGGCGAGCCGACCACGTCCTCGAAGCCGCTGAGGCTGTCGTGGCCGTCGCCTTTGGCGGTACCGCCGCCGAGGCTGACCTGGATCCCGCCGCGGGTGGCGCTGGCGTAGGAGACGATGTCGTCGCCACCTTCGCCGCCGAGCAGGCTGTCGGTGCCGGCGTCGCCGCGGACGATGTCGCCGTCTCCGGGACCGCCGTCGGCGTGGTCGGTGCCGGCGCCGCCGAAGACTTCGTCGGCGTCACCGCCGCCGTTGAGGTCGCTGTCGTCGCCGGGGCCGCCTTCGATGTGGTCGTCGCCGGAGCCGCCGTCGACCTGGTCGTTGCCCTTGTCGCCGAGCAGTTGGTCGTTACCGCCGCCGCCGTCGATCTTGTCGCTGCCCTGCTGGCCGTCGATGAAGTCGTCGCCGGAGCCGCCGTCGATCTTGTCCGGCCCCTTGAAGCCGATGATGACGTCGTTGCCGCCGCCGCCGTTGAGCCCGTCGGCGCCTTTGGAGCCCGAGAGCGTGTCGTCGCCGGCGCCGCCCTCGAGGTTGTCGGAGCCGGTTTCGCCTTGCAGGTTGTCGTCGCCGCCTTCGCCGTTGAGGTTGTCGAAGCCGCGCCCGCCGACGATCGTGTCGTTGCCCGGCCCGCCGCAGATCGTGTCGTTGCCGTTGGGGCCGCCGGTGATGACGTCGTTGCCGCCGCCGCCGTAGATGACGTCGCTGGCCTTTTTGCCGACGAGGTGGTCGTCGCCGGGGGTGCCCTTGATCGTCACCTTCTTGCCGTCGCACTTCATTGCCATCGCCTGGCCGGCCAGCGGCAGCAGCAGGAATGCCGCGGTGGCAACGAGGAGGGACAGAAGCAGGCGGGAGGGAACGGCTGGCTTACGCATCCCTGCCTGAATCGGCGGCCCGCCCCGGAATCTGGAGCGCCGCAATTGCAAACCGCAAATTTGTTTATTTCGCCTAGGACAGACGTCCAGGGGCGGATTGCGGCCGCACTGATATACGCTCGCTGCCTGATGCGGGGCGGCACCTACGTCTTGAACTTCTATTCCGCGGTCTTCGTCGACCAGCTCAAGCGCGGGCGCAAGACGGCGACGATCCGGCTCGGCGACAAGAGCAACAAGTACGAGCGGGGCCAGGTGGTCTGGGTCACGGTCGGCTTCCGCCACAGCCCGCGGGAGAAGATCTTCACCGCCGTGATCGACGACGTCGAGGTGAAGAAGGCCGGCGACCTCAGCCGCCGCGACATCGAGCACGACAACCCCGAGTTCCGGCGTTTGGAGGAGGAGATCCGCTTCCTCGAGCAGATCTACAGCCGTGAGGTCAACGCCAGCGACGTGGTCACGGTGATCCGCTTCTCCCAGATCGTCGAGCCGCCCACCACCCACCTGGGCAACGGCGAGACCCCGCACCACAACTGAACCGCCCCCGCGCCCTGCCCGTAGGCTAGGCGCGATGGCCGAATACGCGTTCCTCACCACCTGGCTCCTGGATGCGCCGCGGGAGCGGGTTTGGGAGGCGATCCACGATCAGGCGGCCTGGCCGCGCTGGTGGCGCGGGGTCGAGGAGGCGACCGAGCTGCGCCCGGGTGAGCGGGACGACGGGCTCGGCAGCGTCTCGCGGATGGTCTGGCGGAGTCTGTTGCCCTATCGGATCTCCTTCGACGTCACGATCACGCGGATCGAGCACCCGGGCCTGATGGAGGGGCGGGCGGTCGGCGAGCTGGAAGGGATCGGGCGCTGGCGGCTCTACGAGCAGGACGGAGTTACCGCCGTCCTCTACGAGTGGAACGTGCAGACGACGAAGCCGTGGATGAACCTGATGGCGCCGCTGCTGCGGCCGGTCTTCGAGTGGAACCACGACTGGGTGATGCGCCGCGGCGGCGAGGGAATTTCATCCCTCCTCGGTTGCCGCCTCTTGGCGATGGACTGACGCTTCGCTATCTTTCCTCTTGTTGGCACTCCGACCCTGAGAGTGCCAACCGCCGCCGGGGCCAGAATTCGGCTCTACGACGGCGAATCTCGATCTTTCCCAGACAACACTGACCGATAACGGAGGTTTACGGATGAAGCTGAAGCCCCTCGGGGACCGGCTGATCGTCAAGCCGGTAGAGGAGGAGGAGACGACCGCGAGCGGGATCGTCCTCCCCGACACCGCCAAAGAGAAGCCGCAGAAGGGCAAGGTCATCGCCGTTGGCGACGGCGCAGTCAACGACGACGGCAGCCGCCGCGCGCTCGACGTCGCGGAGGGGGACGAAGTCCTCTACTCCAAATACGGCGGCACCGAGGTGACCGTCGAGGGCGAAGAGGTGCTCGTCCTGCGCGAGTCGGACGTCCTCGCCAAGGTCGCCTAGCTCCCACCCCCAGACTTACGTAACCAAGGAGGACCAGAACACATGGCTCACAAGGAGCTGAAGTACGCAGAGGATGCGCGAGGGGCCCTGCAGGCCGGCGTCGATTCTGTCGCCAACGCCGTCAAGGTCACCCTCGGCCCGAAAGGCCGCTACGTCGTGCTCGACAAGAAATTTGGCGCGCCGACGATCACCAACGACGGCGTCACCATCGCCCGCGAGGTCGAGGTCGAGGACGTCTTCGAGAACCAGGGCGCCCAGCTCGTCCGCGAGGTCGCGACGGCGACCAACGACGTCGCCGGTGACGGCACCACCACCGCCACCCTGCTCGCCCAGACGATCGTTCGCCAGGGGCTGAAGAACGTGGCCGCCGGCGCCAACCCGCTGGCCCTGCGCCGCGGGATCGAGAAGGCAGTCGAGGACGTTGTCGACAACCTCCGCGGCAAGCAGTCCAAAGAGGTCTCGGGCAAAGACCAGATCGCCCGCGTCGCCGCCATCTCCGCCGGTGACGACGACATCGGCAACGTGATCGCTGACGCGATCGAGAAAGTCGGGAAAGACGGCGTAGTGAACGTCGAGGAGGGCCAGACCTTCGGGATGGAGCTCGAGTTCACCGAGGGGATGCAGTTCGACAAGGGCTACATCTCGCCGTACATGGTCACCGATCAAGACCGCATGGAGGCGGTGCTGGACGACCCCTACATCCTCATCGCCAACCAGAAAATCGGCTCCGTGCGGGACATTCTGCCGGTGCTCGAGCAGGTGATGCAGGGCGGCAAACCGCTGCTGATCGTGGCCGAGGACGTCGAGGGCGAGTGCCTCGCGACCCTGGTTGTGAACAAGCTCCGCGGCACCTTCACCGGCGTCGCCGTCAAAGCCCCGGGCTTCGGCGACCGTCGCAAGCGGATGCTCGAGGACATCGCGATCCTCACCGGCGGCGAGGTGATCACCGAGGAGATGGGCCTGAAACTGGAGAACACCCAGCTCGCCCAGCTCGGTAAAGCCCGCCGCGTCGTCGTCGCCAAAGACAACACGACGATCATCGACGGCGGCGGCGACGCCGAGGACATCAAGGGCCGGATCAAGCAGATCAAATCGGAGGTCGAGAACACCGACTCCGACTTCGATCGGGAGAAGCTCCAGGAGCGTCTCGCCAAGCTGGCCGGCGGCGTCGCGGTCGTCAAGGTCGGGGCTGCCACCGAGACCGAGATGAAGGAGAAAAAGCACCGCGTCGAGGACGCGCTGCAGGCAACTCGTGCCGCCCTCGAGGAGGGCGTCGTGCCGGGCGGCGGCGTGGCCCTGCTGAACGCGCAGGCCGGCCTCGACCCGGAGAGTCTGGACGACCCGGATGAGATCACCGGCGCCCGGATCATCCACCGCTCGCTGGAGGAGCCGGTGCGGCAGATCGCCGAGAACTCCGGCCTCGAGGGCTCGGTCGTCGTCAACAAGGTCCGCGACCTGAAGGAGGGCGAAGGCCTGAACGCGGCGACCGGCGAGTACGGCGACCTGATCAAGGCCGGCGTCATCGACCCGACCAAGGTCACCCGCTCCGCCCTGGAGAACGCGGCCTCGATCGCGAAGAACATCCTCGTGACCGAGGCGATCATCGCCGAACCGCCGGAGGAGAATGGCGGCGGCGGCATGCCGGGCGGTATGCCCGACATGGGCGGAATGATGTAAGCACCCCTTCCCAGGGGAGTGAGTTTCCGAGAGGCCCGGGCAACCGGGCCTCTCTTTTTTGCCTACTTCTTCCGCGGCTTCGGCGGCAGCGGCGGCAGCAGACCGGCGTTGTAGTCGGCGGTTTCGAGGAAGGTCGGGCGGCGAATCTTCTTGCGCAGGGTGTTGGTGGTGCGGGGGTAGAGGCGGAGGTCGTACTGGTTGCCGGCGCCGAAGCCCTGGTAGTAGGTGAGCATCTGCACGCGCGGGTGGCGGACCGTCCAGGTGACGACCTGTTTGACGAAGCGCGGTTCGTCCTCGCCGGAGACCGCCCACTCGGTCATCGCCACCGGCATCCCCTTCCACTGCTTGCCGAGGTAGAAGCGGTTGAGGTCTTCCCAGACCGGATATTCGGAGTAAAAGTCGGTCCCGACCCAGTCGACCCAGCGACGGCCGGGCCAGTAGTTGCCGGGGAAGTTGCCTTTGACGCGGGGCGAGCCGCCGGGCAGGGGGCTCCAGACGATGCTGACCGGCGCCGCCGGAAGTTCTGACGGGGGCGGCCCTTTGGCGCGCTGCACTGGCGGCAGGCCGATTCCCGCCAGCGTCGCGTTGACCGCTTCCAGGCTCTGACCGCCGCGGACGATCAGGGAGATGCGGCGGAAGGCCTGTTTGTACCAGCCGGTCGTGTGTTCGCCGCCGCGCTGGTTTCCTTCGCAGTCGACCGCGGTCCAGGCGTTGAGGCAGCGGTTCGGCTCGCCCAGCGGGCGGATGTAGGCGGGCAGCCCGTGGGAGGCGAAGAAGTCGTTTACCCGCAGCAGGTATTCGTCGCCCAGCCCGAGGGCGATCTGCTCCGGCGTGATCAGCTCGGCCAGCGTCTGGTCGTCCTGGGTGGAGATCGCCAGCACCGGCCGGGTGGCGGTTTCGCGCCAGCGTTCGTAGGCGGCGTTGAGGCTGTTGCCCCAGGGATGGAAGGTCTCCATCAGCGCCGGGTGCTTGCCGGTCAGTTCGGTGAATTCGTTGAATTCGGTCGTCGTGCCGCGGTCGCTGACGCCGAGGAAGACGTTCGGCTTCGGCGGCACCAGCGAGAGCGCGCTCGCCGAGGCCGGCGCGGTGAGCACGGCGACCATCGCCATCGCCGCCGCTATGTGTCTAAGCGTCCTGAAGGACATCGTCCATTCTTCGCGGTTCCACTCCCAGGGCCTGCGCGTCGGCGGTCCCCTGTTCGGCCATCATGCCGACCTCCATCAACTCGGCCTCCTCCCAGGTTGCGAACACGCTCTCGCCCCAAAGGGTGCGCAGCCCGATCAGGCTCGAGCGGACCAGCGGCAGTGGCACGTGGACCAGTGGCCGCGGCCGCCCGGCGATGCGGCTGACGAGGTCGGCCATCTGGTCGTAGCTGAGCGTCTCCGGGCCGGCGAGCTCGTAGCGGTGAGCGCCGTCCCCGGCGCCGCGCTCGCGCTCCAGCGCCCCGACCACGCACCGCGCCACGTCGGCCGCCCAGATCGGCTGGAAGCGGGCCTGTCCCTCGCCGGAGACCGGCAGCACCGGCAGGAAGGAGAAGCGGCGCAGCAGGGTGATCCACGGATCGCTGCGGTCGTAGACGATCGAGGGGGCGAACACCGTCGTCTGCAGCGGCGAGGAGAGGACCGCCCGCTCGGCCAGCCACTTGGCGCGGAAGAAGCGCGTCCGCTGCGCCGCCTCCGCGTCGAGCGCGCTGAAGAAGTGGAAGCTGGCGACGCCGCTGCGCTCGGCCGCCTGCAGGAGCCGCACCGTCGCCAGCCCGTTCAGCTCCTCGATCAGCTTCGGCCGCTGGTCGCGGATCGAGGCCGCCAGGTGGATCACGGTGTCGACGCCGCGCAGGGCCTGGCGGACCAGGTAGGGGTCCGACATCTCGCCGAGATCGCCGAGCGCGATCTGCACATCAACCCGCCGCGGGCCCAGTTTCCGCGGCTCGCGCACCAGGCACCGCACCTCCTCGCCGCGCTCCAAGAGCAGCGGCAGCAGGCGGGATCCGACGCTTCCGGTTGCCCCCGTCAACAGCAGCACGACCCCATGATCCCTAAAATGAGCGCTCGCGCTTGGCCGGGGTCCCCGGCGGGCACCCGGAAAACGAGCATTTAGGAGACCTTCGAAATGACCTACGTCATCGCCGAGCCGTGCATTGGGCAGAAGGACAACTCGTGCGTCGAGGTTTGTCCCGTCGATTGCATCCACCCGACGCCTGACGAGGCCGATTACGACAACGTCGAGCAGCTCTACATCGACCCCGACGAGTGCATCGACTGCGACGCCTGCGTTGAGGCCTGCCCGGTGGACGCCTGCTTCGCCGAGGACCAGCTCCCGGCCGAGTGGGCCAAATACGCCGAGATCAACGCCAACTACTTCAAGAACCAGGCCGCCTAGGTTCTGTAGTCGGAGCAGCAAAAGGGCCGCCATCTGGCGGCCTTTTTTATTGCTTCTTTACCTGGCCGAGGGAGTTTCAGTACCCGGCGGGGTGCCTCGCCGCGAACGGCCCGGTCGCCGCGGCTCGCAGCGATTTGTGCCACCTCGGGCCGGTGCCGCTGGTGTTGCCCGCCGTGTCCCAGCGCAGGCCGGCGATCACTGCGTAGGCGTGGCCGCCGTTGGCGTAGATGGTGATCCAGCGCCCGCGGCCGGCGCTGCCCCAGCTTTCCATCGGGCCGGAGGGGAGCGGGCTGGTGAGGAAGCCGCCGCCGTGGAGGGCGAAGCTGACCGCGCCGGAGCAGTCGTAGCCGCTGTCCCAGAAGCGGGCGTGGCCGCCACCGTAGATGTAGGGCTTGGTGCGGATCTTGTTGGCGGCGGCGATTACCTTCTTCACCGCCGGCGGCGCATTGACTGGCGGGATCGCACGGCCGTTGACCAGCGTCGCCTTGCCGGGCGGGCCGGTTTCTTCGATTGGTGCTTCGACTTCAGGGGTAGTCGTGGTGAGACCACCGGGGGTGGTCGCCTGGGCCGGTCCGGCGACGACAAGCAAAGCCGCTGCCAGGGCCAATACCGCGAGGAAGATACGAAGGGCGGGCGTTTTTCGGGCCGCCCCAAGGGCCATCTGCATCTAGTCACTCCTCCTTCGTCGGCCGGCGGGGTTAGCTGTCGGGCTGGCGCTGAAGGAGCCTGCGCCCCCACTCGAAGGTGGGTTAGCCCCAGAAACCTGGGTCCCCCGCTCCCCGGCATGTCTTAGCCAGGGATTAGGCGTTTGTGTGGAAACCTTAACGTAGAAGTAGGCCGAAAGTTTCGGCTTCCAGTGTGCGCTTGGTCACGCAGGAGCTACTGGACGACGGGCAGCGGCGTGCCGCTGACCGGCGGCGCTTCCGCGGCCGGCGGGGTGGACTGCAGGACCGGCAGCTCCTGCGGCGTCGCGGCGACGATGCCCCGCGCCGCCTGCCGGATCGCCTGCGAGGCGGGGGAGTCGGGCTCGGCGTTGACCAGCGGCGAACCGCCGTCGGCGTGCTCGCGCAGCGGCTCGGACAGCGGCACCTTGCCCAGGAGCGGCACGTCGAGTTCGTCAGCCAGGATCTGGCCGCCGCCCTCGCCGAAGATCGTGAAGCGCTCCCCCGTAGGGGTCGTGAAGCCGGACATGTTCTCGATCACGCCGAGGATCTCGAGGTCGAACTTCCGCGCCATCTCGGCCCCGCGCCGGGCCACCGACTGGGCGGCCGGCTGCGGCGTCGTGACGACGACGAACTTGGCCTGCGGCAGCAACTGCGCCAGCGTCATCGAGACGTCGCCGGTCCCGGGCGGCAGGTCGAGCAGCAGGTACTCGAGCTCATCCCAGGCGACGTCCTCGAGGAACTGCTGGATCGCCTTGTGCAGCATCGGCCCGCGCCAGACGACGGCCGAGTTGTCCTCGACGAAGAAGCCGATCGACATCACCTTCACCCCGCTGGGCGAATCCAGCGGCAGGATTTTGCGCTCGCCGTTGACTTCCGGTTTGTGGTTGACCCCGAGCATGCGGGGGATCGAGTAGCCGTAGACGTCGCAGTCGAGGGCCCCGGCCGAGTGGCCTTCGGCGTTCAGCGCCGCGGCCAAGTTGGCGGTCATCGTCGACTTGCCGACCCCGCCCTTGCCGGAGGAGACGCAGATCACGTTCTTCACCTTCGCCAGCGCCCCCTGCGGCAGCTTGCCGCGGCCGAGCGTCTGCTGCAGCTGGCCTTTCTCCTCGTCGGAGAGGACGTCAAAGCCGACCGCGACCCCGGTCACGCCTTCGAGCTGCATCACCTGGGCGGCGACGGCCTGTTCGAAGTGGGAGCGGATCGGGCAGCCGGCGGTGGTCAGCGAGACGACGACCTCGACGCGGCCGTCCTCCTTGACCTCGATCGAGCGGACCATGCCCAGCTCGACGATCGAGCGCCGCAGCTCGGGGTCGATGACGGCGCGCAGCTTCTCGGTGATCTGATCTTCGTTTGGAAGTGGCATCGATTCGATTCTAGGGGGGGAGAGTTTCCGCCGCCCCAGCCCTTGGTTCCTCCGTACGCAGTCGAGCGAAGGAGGACCTATGTCTCACACCAGGATCGTTGTCGGGAGGATCGTCGCCCTCGGGGTGCTGCTGGCGATGAGCGTGCTGCTGCTGGCGGCCGCGAAGGCCAGCGCCGGCACCTACCGGGTCGCCCAGTGCGGCTGGTACGTGGGGGCCGACGCGAGTTGGGCCGACACTACCGGCGGCGCCAAGTTCCGCTCCGACGCCTACTGCGTCCCCCCGATCGGCACCGACTCCTTCGCCCCGGCTCACCTCAAGAGCCTGACCCGCGACGGGCAGGCCACCGTCACCGGAACCCGTTTCGCCCGCTGGCGTTGGGATGCGGTTCCCGGCACGAAGATCATGCAGGTGCGGGGCAGCTGGTGGCACGCCCTGCACGACGGCATGGAGCATCGCCTCGGCGGCGTCAACTGGGGCGGCGGCTTCGAACCCTTCCTCCAGGCGGCAACCACCGACACGACGCCGCGGGAATTCAGCCGCGGCTTCCCGATCGGCGTCGCCGCCTTCGAAGACCGCCTGCTCTGCGCCCGCGGCGAAGACAAGTGGTGCTCCCTGGACCCCGGTTCGTGGTCGGGGCTGCGGGCCCTGACGCTCACCGTCGAGGATCCCTTCGCCCCAACCAAGGTCGGCTTCTTCGGCGGCGACCTCCTCGCCGGCGGCTGGCGCCGGGGGACCGAGAGCGCCGCGGCGACCGCAACCGACGACCAGGCGGGGGTTCAGTTCGGCGAAACCTTCCTTGACGGCGCCCGGGTCGCCAGCAGCGAGTACCCCTGCGAGCAGGCCTACGTCGATGGCGAGTGGCGGTCGACCCGGATGCGGCCCTGCCTGACCACGGTCTCGGCCCAGCACAGTGTCGTCACCACCGGCTTCAGCGACGGCCCGCACACGCTCGTCCACTGCGCCACTGACTACGCCGGCAACCGCACCTGCAGCGACGGGCGCACGGTCCTGATCGACAACAACCCGCCCGTCCACCCGAAAGCGTTGACGCTCGCCGGCGGCGAAGGCTGGCGGCGGCTGAACGACTTCGACCTGCACTGGGAAAACCCCGACCAAGGGCCAGCGAGCCCGATCGCCGCCGCCCTCTGGCGGGTCACGAGCGCGAGCGGCTACGACACCGGCGTCCGCACCGCCGCCGGCCGCGACCGGCGGACGCTCTCGGGCGTCTCCCTGCCCGGCTCCGGAACCTTCTCGCTGCAGCTGTGGTTGCGCGACGAAGCCGGCAACGACGCGCCGAGCTCGGCAGTGACGGTGCCGCTGCGGCTCGACGGCGTCAAACCCACGGTCGCCTTCTCGACCGAGGACTCCGCGACCCAGGTGATCGCCGACGTCGCCGACGAACACTCCGGCCCCGCTTCCGGCGCGATCCTCTACCGCCGTGTCGACGTCGCTGACTGGACCGAGCTGCCGACCAAGCTCGTGCCCGGGAATGCGGGCGGCAAAGGGCACCTGGTGGCGCCGATGCCGGAGCTGGGCTACGGCACCTACGTCTTCCGGGTCGACGCCAGCGACGCCGCCGGCAACACCGCCTCGACCAGCCTCCGCGCTGACGGCACCCAGATGGCGATCCGCAAAGAGCCGCCGCCTCCGGTTGCCAAGGCGGTGCCGCTGGTGAAGCCGAAGCCGCCGGCCCAGCCGAAGGTGAAGGCGAGGCTGTTCGCCCGGCTGCGCGGCGGCCATGGGCGCGGCGACTCGCTCACGGTTCCCTTCGGCACCCCGGCGCTGCTCAGCGGCCGCCTCACCGCCGCTGACGGGGCGCCGCTTGCCAGCCGGGATCTGCGCGTCGTCTCGCATCCCTCCCACGGGGCCTTGGCGCCGATCGCCGCGCAGACGGTGAGGACGGGCGAGGGGGGCGGCTTCGAAACCCGGCTGCCCTCCGGTCCCTCGCGCCGGGTGACGGTGATCTTTGGCGGTGACGAGGCGCTCGAGCCAGCCCGGCGGCCGGCCCTGGAGCTGCGGGTGCGCTCCGGCCTCTCGCTGCGGGCGGCGCCGACCCGCCTGCGTACCGGGCAGGCGGTCCGCCTCAGCGGCAAGGTGAGAAGCGCCGGGGCGCCGATCCCGCGTCGCGGCAAGCTGGTCGCGATCCAGTACCTGGAGCAGGCCACCCATCGCTGGCGTCCGGTCCTCGTCACCCGCACTGACCACCACGGCCGTTTCCACGCCCACTACCGCTTCCGCTACGTCAGCGGTAGCGCCGCGATCCGGCTGCGGGCGACGGCGTTGGCGGAGGAGCGCTGGCCCTACGCGCCCGGGTTCTCACCTCCCGTGACCGTCAAGGTCCGGGGGTGAGGGGCGGTGGGCGGACGAGCGGCGGGGGTCTCGCTAGGGTGAGCCGCATGTCGCAAGCAACTCTCCACACCAGCGCCGGGGCGATCGTGCTCGAGCTTCACGACGAGGACGCGCCGAAAACCGTCGAGAACTTCCGCAAGCTCTCCGCCGAAGGCTTCTACGACCAGCTCGTCTTTCACCGGGTGATCCCCGACTTCATGATCCAGGGCGGCTGCCCGGAAGGCACCGGAACCGGTGGGCCGGGCTACACCTTCGAGGACGAGTTCAACGACCACAAGGTCGTCCGCGGGGCGCTGGCGATGGCCAACGCGGGGCCGAACACCAACGGCTCCCAGTTCTTCATCGTCACCACCGGAGCGGCGCCGTGGCTCGACGGTAAGCACACCGTCTTCGGCGAGGTGATCGACGGGATGGACGTGGTCGACGCGATCGAGTCGACGCCGACCGGCGCGGGCGACAAGCCGCTCGAGCCGCAGACGATCGAACGGGTCGAGCTCGACGAGAGCTAGGTAGAGGCGGGAGCGTCGCCGGCGGCGGGGGTCTCGCCGCCGCCGCTCCGCTCGCGGCGCGCCTCCTGGCGCCGCCTGATTCCTTCGCCCGGTCGCCAGAGGCTGACCAGGCCGGCAACCAGGGTGACGAGGAAGATCTGGCCGATCATCATCTCGAGGCCGGAGATCATCCGCCCTGGCTGGTCGCCGGGGACCAGGTTGCCGTAGCCGGTCGTGGTCAGGGTCGTGTAGCTGAAGAAGAGGAAGTCGCCGCCGACCGGGTGGGGGTGGCCTTCGAAGAAGGGCCCGCTCTGCACCCGGTCGACGAACCCGTAGACGAAGGTGAAGAGGATGCCGAGGACGGCGTAGACGCTGAGCGCACCGAGGATCGTCCGCGAGCTGACCCGATCGGACAGCACCACCCGCTGCAGCACGGCCCCCATCGCCACCGTCAGCAGCCCCACCTGGACCACGGTGGCGACGTTGAGCCAGAGCTGGCCGCCGCCGGCCGCCCCGATCACCGCCAGCAGGATCGTGATCCCGGCCAGCCAGGAGGCCGACCGCACCAGCCGCGGCCGCGCGTGGGCGCTGGTCAGCGCGATCACCGAGGTGGCGCTGGTCGCGATGCAGAGGACGACCGCCTCCCAATCCCGATTCGCCAGCAGTGAAGCGAGCACGTAAGTGATCAGGACCGAGGCGAGGACGAGCCCGAAGGCATCGCGGGTGCGCTCGGCGCGCTCTACCCAAGACTCGCGGCGCCGATCGCGCCTGGCTGGATCCATCCCAGCTTCGTTCTGCCGCGGCAGCGTCATTCCTGCCACACCAAGGCTCGACGGAGGGGGTGGGATTCGAACCCACGAGACGCCTTTCGACGTCCAACGGTTTTCAAGACCGTCGCATTCAACCGCTCTGCCACCCCTCCCGGAGTGCTCAGGCAATGCTAAAGCGAAGCCGGGCTGAGTTTCCTCACCTGATTGGATGCGCAAGTGCGCCGGCTCCTCTTACTCGCGTCGGCGATGATCTTCATCGACGTCGCCTTCTTCGCCGCGATCGCTCCGCTGTTGCCGGAGTACGTCGACCAGCTCGGGCTCACCAAGGCGGAAGCCGGCATCCTCTCGGCCGCCTACGCGGCGGGGACGCTGCTCGGGTCGCTGCCGGCGGGCTTCGTCGCCAGCCGGATGGGTCCGCGGAAGACCGTCATCCAAGGCCTGCTGCTGCTGGGAGTGGCGAGCCTCGTCTTCGGCTTCGCCGACCAGATCCTCCTGCTCGATGCCGCCCGCTTCATCCAGGGAATCGCCGGCGCGCTGATCTGGTCCGGCGCCCTCACCTGGCTGATCACCACCGCGCCGGAGGAGAAGCGGGGCTCGATCATCGGCACCGCCCTGGGGACTGCCGTCGCCGGGGCGCTGCTGGGTCCGGCGCTGGGGGCGATCGCCGGCTCGATCGGCACCGAGCCGGTTTTCAGCTCGGTCCTGGTGATCACGGTCCTGCTGGCGATCGCCGCCTCCAGGCTGCCGGAGACGCGGGCGCCGGAGACGCAGACGCTGGGCGAGGTGCTGGCGACCCTGGTCAGCCGACCGGTCCTGGAGGCAGCGGCCTTCGTCACCGTGCCTTCGGTGATGTTCGGCGCGATCGAGGTCCTGGTGCCGCTGCGGATCGACTCCTTCGGCGGCAGCCACGGCGTCATCGCCGCCGGGTTCATCGCCGGCGCCGCCCTTGAGGCCGTTCTCGCTCCGATGGCCGGCCGTATCTCCGACCGGGTCGGGCGGCGGCTGCCGTACGTATCGGGGCTGGCGATCTGCGCGGTGGCGATGGTCGCGATCGCCGCCGTGACCACGCTCGCCGGCGTGCTTGCCGGTCTCATCGTTACCTCGCTCGGCGCCGGCCTCTGCTTTGCCCCGGCGCTGACGCTGATCTCCGACACCGCCGAGGACAGCAGCCTCCACCAGGGCTTCGCCGCCGGCCTCTCGAACATGGCCTGGGCCTCCGGGCAGGTGATCGGCGGCATCGGCGGCGGCGTCGTCGCCAGCCTTACCGGCAACGCCGCGCCGAGCCTGGCGATCGCGCTGCTGCTGGCGCTGACCGTCGTCTACGCGTTCCGCACGATGGACCCGGGGCCTGAGCCGAGCCCGGCATCGGGTTAGGCTCGCGGCATGGCACGGACGGCGGGAGCGGCGGCTGGCGAGTGGGTCAACTGGGCCGGCGACCAGTCCTGCCGGCCGGCGCGGATCCTGCGGCCGCAGAGCCGCGAGGAGTTGGCTGAGGCGGTCGGCGCTGCCGCGGCCGCCGGCGAGAAGGTGCGGGTGGCCGCCTCAGGGCACTCCTTCACCGAGGCGGCGCTGACCGGCGGGACGATGCTGCGGCTGGAGGCGCTGAGCGGCATCGAAGACGCCGACCGGGCGACGGGCCTGGTGCGGATCGGCGGCGGTACCGTGATCGCCGACTTGAACGAGGAGCTCGCGGGTCTCGGCCTGGCGATGGAGAACCTCGGCGACATCGACCGCCAGACGATCGCCGGGGCGATCTCAACCGGGACCCACGGGACCGGGGCGCGGCTGCGCAGCATCTCGGCGCAGGTTGAGGGGATGGAGCTGGTCCTCGGCGATGGCAGCGTCCGCCACCTGGCCGCCGCTACTAACCCGGAGCTGCTGCGGGCGGCACGGGTGGGGGTGGGGGCGCTGGGGGCGATCTCAGCGGTGACCCTGCGCTGCGTCCCCGCCTTCACCCTGCTGCGGGTCGACGCGCCGCACCCCCGCGAGGAGGTGCTCGACTCCTTCGACGAGCGGGCCGAGGCGCACGAGCACTTCGAGCTCTTCAGCTTCCCCTACTCGGATCTGGCGCTGGTGCTGGAGCGCAATCGTGCCGAGGGGCCGCCGCAGCCACGCGGGCGCGCGGCGACCTACTTCAACGACGTCGTCCTCGAGAACTGGGCGCTGGAGGCGCTGGCAGCGACCGGCAAGGCGATCCCGCGTCTGATCCCGGCGCTCTCGCGCCTCGCCGGCCGGCTCGCCTCCGGCAGCCGCACCAGCGACCGCAGCGACCGCGTCTTCGCCAACGACCGCCGCGTCCGCTTCACCGAGATGGAGTACGCGCTGCCGCGCGAGTACGGGCCGGAGGCGGCGCGGCGAGTGGTCGAGTGGGTGCGCTCGAACCGCTACCCGGTCTTCTTCCCGATCGAGATGCGCGTCTCCGCCGGAGACGACGCCTCCCTCAGCATGGCCCACCAGCGCGAGACCGCTTACATCGCCGTCCACCAGTACCGCGGGATGGAGTGGCGTCCCTGCTTCGAAGCCGTCGAGGCGATCATGGACGACTACGGCGGCCGCCCCCACTGGGGCAAGCGCCACTTCCAGACGGCGGCGACGCTGGCCGAGCGCTACCCGGCCTGGGAAGAGTTCCAACGCGCCCGCGACCTCCTCGACCCCGGCCGCATCTTCACCAGCGAGTACACCGACCGCGTCTTAGGCCCCTAACCCGCGGGCCGAAGAGTCCACTTCCTCCTGCCGACGGACCGAAATGTCTCTTCGGACGGGACATATCGGCCCGTCGGCACTAGAGAAACGACTTTCCGTCCCCTCGGTAGGTGGGGACCTCGTCGACGATCTGGTCGCCTTCGACGAGGAAGAGGGTGTCGAAGCGCTCGCAGAGCTCGCCGGCTTTGGCGTGGCGGAGGTAGACGCGGTCGCCGACGCCGAGGGAGCCGGCCGGCTCGCCGAGCAGCGGCGTCTGCACCTCGCCGGCGCCCTCCTCGTCGTCGAAGCGCAGCCCCTCTGGTAGCCAGGGCTCCGGCAGCCGACCGGAATTGCCGGGACCCGAGGCGAGGTAGCCGCCGCCGAGCGCCGTTGCCACCCACTCCGACGGCTTGCGGGTCACCGGCAGTGCGAACGCCGCCGCCGGGGTGAGGCTGAAGCGGCTGTAGTGGTCGAAGAGGACCGGGGCGTAGAAGCCCGAGCCGGCGGTCACCTCGGTCACCGCCTCCTCGGCGGCGGTGAATTCGAGGCTGCCGGTGCCGCCACCGTTGACGATCTCCAGCTCGACGAACTCGCTGAGGGCGGTGACGACCGCCGCTCGGCGCTCGGCGATTTCGGCGGCGGAGCGTTTCTGCATGAAGCGGATCGCGGCGCTGCGCAGACGCTGTCCCGGCGGTAGGTCGCCGACCCCGGAGATCTGGCCCTCGTAGGCCATCAGCGCATCGAGTTCGATCTGCGGCCGCTTCTCGATCTCCCGCGCCAGCGCCACCGCTTGCTCGACCGTGTGGATCGGCGAGCGCTTCGGCCCGATCTTCACCCGGCCGCCAAGCCACCACCAGCTGGCGTCCATGTCGATACAGACCCGGATCGGCGGCGCCCCCTTGCCGAGCACCGACTCGATCATCTCCAGGTGCTCGACGCAGTCGACCATCACGATCGGCGCCCCCTCCGGGTTCGCCGCCGAGCGCAGCGCCAGCTCCTCCAGCGCCCCGACGTCGGCGGTCGGATACGCAAGCAGCAGGTCCTCGAACCCCTGCTCGGCGAGCCACAGGGTCTCGGGCAGCGTGTAGGTCATCAGCCCCCGGAACCGCTCGTCCCGCCCGAGGATCGCCTCCAGCAGCGCCCGGCAGCGGACCGACTTCGACGCCACCCGCACCGGCTTCCCCGCCGACCGGTCCAGCATCGCCTCCGCATTCGCCCACATCGCCTCCAGGTCGACGAACGCAAACGGCGCCTCAACGTCGGCGAAGACCCGCTCGTAGCGCTCATGCGACTGCGGGGCACCTGCCGAGATCGTCAACTCCGAACCTCGCTCTGGGAACCACGGCGCTTCATCATCCAGCGGATTTTTAGCGGCGCTCCCACCTGGGACCAGCCCTCGCTTTTTTCGAAGATGACGCTGTCCAAGACGGTTTCGGAGACGAGCTCCCATCCTTCCGCACCGAACTCTGCCAAGAGGTCATGGATTTTCACCGTCTCGGCGCCCTCGTCCTCATCGTGGGTGGAAAAGTTCAGCCGCCTTTCCGGCTCGTTGCGGCCCTCGTAGATCTGGAACTCCGACCGGTAGTACCAGTTCGTTTTCAGCGCTCCCGAAGGGCGCCGCCCTTCGTTGCGCAGCTCCGCCGAGGAGACCCAGAGGATCGCCTTGTATTCCCACCGCTCGGTCAACGCTGCAGCAGGAGGTGGTTGACCAGTCCCTGTAAGGCCTCCGCCTTGGCCCGCTCTGCCTCCGAAGCCGCCCCTGCCTCTGCGGCGCGGCGCTGGTTCTCTGCCTCGACGATGGCGCCCGGATGCGGTCCCCCCGGCCAAGCTTCGACGCTGGGATTCCAGGGTGGAGGGCCGGTGAAGTAGGGACCATCCATGTTTCCACCCTACCCGCGGGATCGAACGGAGAGGGAGGGATTCGAACCCTCGAGAGAGCTTGCGCCCCCTACTCGCTTAGCAGGCGAGTGCCTTCAGCCACTCGGCCACCTCTCCACGCACTTGGCTCGATTGTAGGTACTCGGAGGCGAGCAGGTTCTACAGTCCGCGGGGATGAATGCGTTAGCTGAGGGGACGGATGGCGCCCACCTGGGGCGCCGGACCAAGATCATCGCCACGGTCGGGCCGGCGAGCTGGGAGCCGCAGGTGCTGGAGCAGCTGGTCGCTGCCGGGGCCGATGTCTTCCGGTTGAACTTCTCTCACGCGGGGCGGGAGCGGCAGGCGGAGACGATTGCGGCGATTCGGGCGGCGAGCGAACGGGTCGGGCGCGAGGTGGCGATTCTTGGCGACCTGCCGGGGCCGAAGCTGCGGATCGGCTCGATGCGTGACGACGTCGCCGAGCTTGAGACCGGGATGCACGTGACGCTGACGCCGGAGCAGGTCGAGGGCGACGCGGACACGATTCCGGTGCAGTGGTCGGGGGTCTCGGATCTTCACGCCGACCAGCTCGTCTACCTCGCCGACGGGGCGATCCGGTTGCGGGTCAGCGGTGCCGCGACGCACGAGGGCGTCGGCGCCGACGTTGAGGTCGGCGGCACGCTCTCCTCGCACAAGGGGATGAACATCCCCGGCGGCGCCGACCTGCCGGCGACCACCGGTGTCGACCTCGGCTGGGTCGAGTTCGCGGTCGAGCACGGCGTCGACCTGCTCGCCGTCTCCTTCGTCTCCACCGCCGCCGATCTCGAGCCGGTCTCGGCGCGGCTGAAAGAGCTGGAGTCGCGGATCCCCGTGATCGCCAAGATCGAGCGCCAGCAAGCGGCGGAGAACATCGAGGAGATCGTCCGCGCCGCCAGCGGCGGGATCATGGTCGCCCGCGGAGACCTCGGGATCGAAGTGCCGATCGAGCAGCTGCCGGTCGAGCAGAAGCGGCTGATCCGGGCCGCCGGCCGGGTCTCGAAACCGGCGATCACGGCGACGCAGATGCTGGCCTCGATGGTGACCGCGCGGCGCCCGACCCGGGCCGAGGTGACCGACGTCGCCAACGCGATCTACGACGGCACCGACGCGGTGATGCTCTCCGAGGAGACCGCGGTCGGCCAGAACCCGGTCGAGGCGGTGGAAGTGATGGACCGGATTGCCCGCGCGACCGAGCCCGACCTCCCCTACAGCGAGTGGCTCTTCCGCCGCACCGATCAGGCGACCCAGGACGTCGCCGACTCGGTTGCCCAGAGCGCCGTCGGCGCCGTCTACCGGCTCGGGCTGAAGGCGCTCGTCGTGCCGACCAACACCGGCCGCACCGCCCGCCTCGTCTCCGCCCACCGGCCCGACGTGCCGGTGCTCGCGGTCTCCCCGTATATAGAGACGGTGCGCCGCGTTGGCCTGCTCTTCGGGATCACCGCCGTGCAGAGCGACTTCGGCACCGAGCTGCGAAGCCTGCTCGGCCACTGCGCCGGCGAGGCGGCCAAGCACGGGATCGCCGCCCCGGGCGACCTCGTCGCGATCACCGCAGGCCTCGACGGCCAGGAACTGGGCACGAACCTGTTCGAGGTCCATAGGGTGCCGGAGCTATGAGCGACCAACCCGCAGCGAAGCTCGAGCGCGCCGACGGCGGCCTCGCCGTGATCACCCTCGACAGCCCGCCACTCAACCTCTTCGACCAGCGGATGATCGACGACCTGCGCGCGGCGGTCGACGCGGTCGCCGCCGAGCCGCCGCGGGCGCTGCTGATCCGGGCAGAGGGCCGCGCCGTCTCCGGCGGCGTCGATGTCCACGTCTTCTCCGGGCTAACCCCGGAGCAGGGGAGCGCTCTCTGGACCGAGCTGCTGGAGATGATCGACAAGGTCGAACTGCTGCCGGCGCCGGTCGTCTTCGCCGCCCATGCCCTGACCCTGACCGCCGCCTTCGAGCTCTCGCTCGCCTGCGACTTGATCGTCGCCTCGCCGAAGGCGAAGTTCGGCCTGGTCGAGAAGGTGGTGGGACTGACGCCGTCGATGGGCGGGACGCAGCGGCTGGCCGAGCGCGCCGGCAGCGGCCGGGCCCGCCACTTCGTGATGTCGGGCGGGATCTTCGACGCCGAGGAGATGGAGCGCTGGGGCGTCGTCAACCTGATCTTCGAGGACCACGATTTCGACGCCGCCGCGCGCAAGCTGGCGCAGGAGCTTGCGGAAGGGCCGACGAAGGCGCACGCGATGACCAAGCACATCCTCCGCCGCTTCCGCGAAGGCGGGATCCCGGCCGCTGACGAGGCGGTGCGGACCGACGCCGGCGAGCTGTTCGCGACCGAGGACTTGCAGAACGCTGTCCAGACCTTCCTCGAGCACGGCGGCCCCGGCCACGCCGAGTACCACGGCCGATAAGCGCCGGTCCGGCTAGGCTGGGCCGATGCCCGATTTCGATCTGATCGCCAAAGGGATGAGCCAGGCGGTGCCGTTCGTTGGCTACCTCGGCGTCGAGGTGACCAGCATCACCGAGGGGGAGGCGACGGCGATCCTCCCCGAGCGCTCCGAGCTCTTCAACCACGTCGGTTCCCAGCACGCAGGCGCCCTCTTCACCGTTGCCGAGACGGCATCGGGCGCGGCTTTCGTCGGCGCCTTTGCCGAGCGCATGGCAGATGTCACTCCCCTCGCCCGCAGCGCCGAGATCTCCTACGAGAAGATCGCCAACGGCGAGATCACCGCAACCGCGAGGCTCGCCGCCGACACTGCCCAGACCCTGGCCACCCTCGACGCCGAGGGCAAGGTCGAGTTCCGTTGCGATGTGGAGCTGACCGACAAAGACGGTCAGCGGGTCGCCGGCGCGGCCGTCGACTGGCACGTGCGGCTCAAGCGGTAAGTCGCTGCGCCGGCAGCCGCCGGGTCGACCAGAAGGACGCCAGCACCAGCAGGGCGGCGACGAGGAAAGCAAGCTTCAGGGCATCCAGCTGCGCGTCTTCGTAGTGGGAGACGAGCGCGTCGGTGGTCCGCGGGGCGAGGTGCTCGGCCTCGGCGGCTTCCCGCACTTCGTCGGAGGCGACGAAGCTGCCGCCGGCGCTCAGCTGCACCTCGACCTGCTGTTCGACCCGGTCGGAGATCTGCGGGTCGTCGGCGATGTTGCCGGTGAAGGCGGTGACGAGGCCCGTGATCACGATCGCCCCGAGCAGCGCCGTCCCCAGCGAAGAGCCGAGCTGCTGGGCGGTGTTCTGTAGGCCGCCGGCTTCACTGCGCTGCTCGTCGCCGATCGCCGACTGGACGACGTTGCCGAGCTGGGAGACGACCAGGCCCATCCCGACCCCCAGCACTCCCATCGCGAAGAGGAAGGGGGCGTTGTCGAGTTCGGGCTCGATCGTGCCCAGCAGCAGCAGGGCGGAGACGAATACCAGGGCGAGGCCGGTGCGCACCAGCGGCTTCGGTGCGAACCGCGTCGCCAGTCTCGAGCCGACGATCGCGCTGATGAAGAGGCCGGCCGAGGTCGGCAGCATCCGCACCCCGGTTTCCAGCGCGTCGAGCCCCTGGACGATCTGCAGGAAGAGCGGGATCGTGAAGAAGATCCCCATCAGGACGAGGTTCTGGGCGAGGAACATCGAGACCCCGCCGCGCAGCGAGGGGATTTTCAGCAGGTCGAGGTGCAGCAGCGGTTCTTCGCCGCGAGTCTCCCGGCGCCGCTCCCAGCTGACGAAGGCGGCGATGAGGACGCCTCCGGCGGCGATCACGAACGGCGTCAGCGAGAAGCCGAACGGGGTGATCGGCGAATTGCTCGGCCTCAGCCAGCCCCAGTTGCTCGCCTGCAGGACGCCGAAGACGAGGACAGCAAGGCCGCTCGCTGAGAGAACGCTGCCGACCCAATCGAGGGTCGGCTTGCCCGGTGCGCGCTCGGGCTCGGCCATCATCCGCGTCCCGGCCAGGATCCCGATCGCGACGATGACCTCGCCGACGAAGACGAGGCGCCAGGTGAAGTCGGTGGTGACCCAGCCGCCGAGGATCGGGCCGACGGCGATCCCGGCGCCGGCGACGCCGCCGAGCACGCCGTAGGCGACGGCGCGGTCGCGGTCGCGGTAGGTGCCGGCGACCAGGGCGACCAGAGCGGGGAGGACCAGCGCGGCGCCGATCCCCTCGAGGATCGACCAGCCGAACATCAGCGAGGGGACGCTCCAGGAGGCGGCGGTCAGCCCCGAGCCGATCCCGTAGATCACCAGCCCGATCGCGAAGACGCGGCGGCGGCCGAAGATGTCGCCGAGCTTGCCACCGGTCAGCATCAGCCCGGCCATGACCAGTGCGTAGAGGGCGATCACCGCCTGGATCGTCGTCACCGTGGTGTCGAAGTCTTCGACCAGCTGGCTGATCGCGACGTTCATCACCGCCTGGTCGAGGACCATCAGGAACTGCGCCGCGGAGAGAACTACGAGTACCGCCCACTTGACCATCGGGCCAGCCTATGCGCAGGGGCGGCCGATGCGATAGAAGAAGCCATGGACGCGACCGCTACCGCGCCGGTGCCCGCGTCGAGTTCGTCGCCGCCGCAGGCGAAGCTGGTTCTGGCGGCGCTGATCGCGGTCGCCGCGGTCGCCAACCTCAACCTCGCCGTCGCCAACGTCGCCCTGCCGGACATCGGCAAAGCCTTCGACGCGAGCCAGACCGGGCTCGACCTCGTCGCCGTCGGCTACTCGCTCGGGCTCGCCGCCTCGGTCCTCTACCTCGGCGCGCTCGGCGACGTCCACGGGCGCAAGGAGATGCTGCTGGGCGGCACCGCACTGGCGATCCCAGCTTCGCTGCTCGCCGGCTTCGCGCCGTCGATCGGCGTCCTCTTCGCCGCCCGCCTGCTCGGCGGCCTCGCCGCCGGGATGGCCTTCCCGACCACGCTGGCGTTGATCACTGCGCTCTGGAGCGGGCCAGAGCGGACGAAGGCGATCGCCCTCTGGTCGGCGCTGGGGGGAGGGATCTCGGCGCTCGGGCCGCTGGTCTCCGGCGCCCTGCTGACCGGGTTTGAGTGGGAATCGGTCTTCTTCATCACCCTGCCGCTGGCGCTCCTTGCGCTCTACCTCGCCTGGCGTTTCGTCCCCGCCCACGTCAACGAGACCTCCGGCCCGGTCGACAACCTCGGCGGCATCCTCTCGGTGGTGATGGTCGCGGCCCTCGTCCTGGCGATCAACTTCGCCCCGGTGCCGGGAGCGGGTGCCGCCGCGGCCGGCCTCGGCGTCGTCGCCCTCGCCGCGGTCGTCGCCTTCGTGCTGCGGCAGCGGCGCGCGCCGGCGCCGCTCTACGACCTCGAGGTCGCCGCCCGACGCATCTTCTGGGTCGCCGCCTGCGCCGGGATCATCGTCTTCGGCTCGCTGATGGCGGCGATGTTCATCGGCCAGCAGTACCTGCAGAACGTGCTCGAGTACTCGACCCTCGACGCCGGCCTGGCGATCCTGCCCGGGGCGATCGGGATGGTCATCGTCGCGCCGCGCTCGGCTCACCTGGTCGAGACCCGCGGCGCCCGCTTCACCCTCCTGCTCGGCTACGCCTTCTGTCTCCTCGGCTTCCTGGTGATGCTGCTGCTCTGGGACGAGAACGCCCAGTACTGGCACATCGGCCTCGGCTACCTGCTGGTCGGCGTCGGCGTCGGCTTCGCCGGCACGCCAGCCTCGCGTTCGCTGACCACCTCGGTGCCGGTGCGCCGGGCGGGGATGGCCTCGGCGACCGCCGACCTGCAGCGCGACCTCGGCGGCGCGATCATGCAGTCGATCCTCGGCGCCCTGCTCACCGCGGGCTACGCGGCGGCCGCAACCGCAGCCGTCGCCTCGGCGCCGCGCGACGTCACCACCAGCGTCGAAAGCGAGCTGACCAAGTCCTTCTCCAGCGCCGCGGCGGTAGCCGAACAGCACCCCCGCTACGCCAACTCGATCGTCGAAGGCGCCCGCGGCGCCTTCCTCCACGGCGATTCCTGGGCCTACATAGCGGGCATCGTCGCCATCCTCCTCGGGGCCCTCCTGGTGGCCACGCGTTTCCCGGACAAGGAAGGCGAGGCCAAGCTCCTGGCCGCCTATGCCGAGGAAGACCAGACGCCAGACCCGGCCTAGCCGCCTAAAAGCGGCCCGCATCCTCTAATCTCGTCAGTCCGCCGGCCCCAACCGGCCACCCCGCGCCTGTAGCTCAGTTGGATAGAGCGTCGGTCTACGAAACCGAAGGTCACAGGTTCGAATCCTGTCAGGCGCGTTGACGTAGCGTTTCGTAAACCTTTTCGAGGCGCTCGACGGAGCTTTGGACGTTGAGCTCGTGCCAGTGGTCTCGATACCAGCGGTGGGTGGACTCGCGGAGCTTTGGGCCCGAATCGACCACTTGGACTAGCGCCTTGGCAAGGCTGGCTGGGCTCGGGTCCATGACCACGTAGCCGTTGATTCCTTCTGCGATCAGCTCCTTGGCGGCGTTGTCCGGGGCATCTACGGTGAGGCAGGGCGTTCCGTAGGCGGCGGCCTCGATGACGATCAGCCCGTAGCCCTCGCGGAGGGAGGGCAACAGCAAGCAGGCTGAACGTTGCAGCGTTTGGTTGAGCTCCTCATCGGAGACGAAGCCGGGAAGCTGCACTACATCCTCGAGCTCGAGGTCTGCGATTGCCCTGGCGATGTCTTCGCGCTCGGGCCCGTCGCCGATGATCGTGGCGCCGATCGCGCTGTTGCTACGGCGGGCCTCTTTGATCGTGGCGGGAATCAGTGAGGCCTGCTTCTCGGGGATGTGCCTGCCTGCGAAGACGATATTCGGGTCGAAGTCCCGCACCGTCGACGCATTGCGGGCCGCGGGCATCTCGGTCGCGAGTCCGGTCAGCCGCAGAACGGGTGCTCGGTGAGCGCCGAGACGGGCCTCGTGCAGGCCGGAGTAGGTGATGCCCTGATCCGGGAGTCGCATGCAGAGCTGCTGGATCGCGTAGCCGACCCGGCCGAAGAGACCGCCGGTGTAGCTGATCCAGTACTCGCGCGGCCACACCTCGAGCCAGTCGACGACGAGCTTGGGGCGGTTGCGCCGCGGACGGAAGGCAAAGGCGAGCCAGGCGGCGATGACCGAAAAGAACGGGAACGAGGCGCTTTGGACGACGTCGTAGTCGCGCCCGTGGCGCAGTAGGTGAACGAACACCCCGAATCCGAACCGCACCGTCGGCCAGATGCGTCGGTTGCCGCTGGCGGAGTAGAAGGGGCTGTCGGGAGCGACCGTCAGCACCCGGTAGGGCCGCTCGCCGATGGGAGGCCCGTCAGCGCCGACTTCCCGGGTGATGTACGACACGGTGTTGGCCTCGGCGAGGCCGCGCGCCAGGGCGTCGTAGTAGCGCTCCAGGCCGCCGATGTTCTGGGGAAAGAGGCGGTCGTAGACGAGGGCGATCCTCATCGCTTGGCGAGAGCGGTGAAGCGCGCCCAGGCCGGCTTCGGCTGGAACCCGGAGGTGAAGAGGCCGGTGGAGCCACAGAAGTTGCATGCCCCGGGGCCCGGGTCGTCGGTCAGCGACCACCAGTCAACCCCTTCGATTCGCCAGCGATGGCGTTGGGCGACGAGCAGCGAGAGGGTCCGGGTCACTTCGCGCGCCTGCCCCTTTAGGCCCTTTTGGAACGGGCCGCTGGGTGCCGAGCCCCAGCCGACCTCGGTGATCCAGAGCCCCGTAGCGCTGTCTCGGTTGGCCGTCATCACTTCCCGCACGGCTTCGATGTCGGGGCCGAGCGCCGAGGCGTCGCGCGCGTAGGGATGCAGGGCGACCCCGTCGAAGCTGCTCTTGATGCCCTTGCGGGCGTACAACCCTTCGAGGAATTCAGCGGCGGGATAGGCCTTCGGTGGCGGATTGCCTGGGGTCGCGAACATGCCGGCGAGGAGCACCTTGGCGCCGGGGTCGACGCTCCCGATTGCCGCGTGCGAGACGACGACGAGCTTGGCGTACGCGGATGGGCTGACCGGGCTCGAGAAGTAGAAGAAATTCGGCTCGTTCCAGATCTGCCAGAGCCGGATCGGCTGGGAGGGGAGGGGGTCTTTGGATCCCGCGCCGTGCTCGGCCCAGAAGCTGCCGTTGGGTCCGTAGCGTGCCACCACTTCGCTCAGGAACTGGCGCCAGGCGGCCAGATTCGTGACCGGGAGGTCGGCTTCCTTACCGGCCACCCACGGCGGCGTCCCCCAGACCACTGGCAGGACCGAGACCCGGTAGCGGACCGCCGATTCGATCAGTGCGTCGAAGCTCGACCAGTCCGGCGCCGCTCCGGCCCCCGGCTGCACCCTCGCCCAGTTGAGCGGGACGCGGACGTTGCCGACGCCGCCGGCGGCAATCTGCTGCATCTGCGCGTCGGTCGGCACGGTGACGGGGTTGACCCCCCAGAACCTCGCCGGGGCCGAGGCCGCCGCGGCGGACCCCGTCAGGCACCCGGTAAGACAAACCAAAGCGATGAGGGTGAGAGCGATCCGGCGGCTGGTCAAACCCGTCTCCCTGCCGTCGGCCAAGCCACCGCCGGAATATACAGGCGCCCCTGTAGGGTGAGCGCCGTCGTGGAGCCTCGGCCACCAGCGCACCCGGACGGGCTCTCAGCTTGCGATTGACCCTGGCCGACGAGAGCTCGGCGCGGGGCGAGCCGGCGGTTGCGCTCGCCGCCTTGGCGCTCGTCCTCGTGAGCGCACTCCTGGGCCTCGCCTTCGACGCCACCCCGCCCGTCCTCGCGATCGCCTGCCTGGTCGCCCCCGGGTTTGCGATCGTCCCGCTGCTTCCGGACGAGCTGCGGCTGCCGCCGATCAGTTGGCTAATCGCGGCGCCGCTCGGCTTCGCGGTTTCCTCGATCCTGCTGATCACCGCGTCAGGCCTTGGCGTCCCGCTGACCGAAGCAGTCGTCTACCTGCTGCTGGCGGCGGTTTGTGCGGCGGGCCTGACGGCGGCGCTGCGCTTCGCCGACTCCGCCCCGGCGCCACGTTTTCGCGACCGCTTCCTCGCCGCACCGGAGATCCCGATCCTGTTCGTCGCCATCCTGCTTCTCGGCATCGGCCTCGAGCAGGAGGCGATCGGCGGCTTCCCGCTGCCGGGAGGCGACTGGGCGCACTATCTCCTCTACTCGACCGAAATCGCTCACCGCCACGGCCTCCTCCTCCACAACCCCTACTGGATGCTCGGGAACGAGCCGTTCGCCGAGGACCCGGGCGCGCCGTCGCTGTACGCGGCCTACCTGATGCTGTCCGGCGCTGGGCCGGGCCTCCTCTACCACGGGATCTGGGCCTTCGCGGCGCTCAGCCTCGTCACCACCTACGTCTTCGTACGCAGCCTCTTCGGCGATGTGGCGGGGATCGCCGCGGCGGCAGTTGTCGCCGTTTGCCCGCTGACTCTCAATGTCCTCACTTGGCATGGGCTGGCGAACGTTTACGCGATCATGTACATCCCGCTCGTCCTGCTCGGCGCGGGGATGATGCTGAGGCGTCGCTTCGACCCCCGCTGGAGCGGCTTCCTGGCGCTCACCCTGGTGGCCCTGGTGGCGGCCCATCGCCTCTCCTTCCTGATCGTCGCCGTTACTTTCTTCTTCCTCGTCGTGCTGGCGCTGGCGCGCGCCCCGCGCGGAGAGACGCTCCGTTTCCTGCTGCGCACGGTGCTGATGGTCATCGCTGTCGGATTCGGCGTCGCGATCTACTTGGCGCGCCAGTCGAGCCAGCTCGGCGGGCTGCAGAGCTACAAGGCCTACCTGCCCACCAAGATCTCTGCCGCGGTCCTCGAACTCCTCGTGAACGACATGACCGGGCCACTGATCTGGGGCGTGGTGATCGCCCTGGTCGTCCTCCTCCTCAGCAAGCGGCTGCGAACGGACCCGGCAACCTACGTGCCGGTCGGGTTCGTCGGTGGCCTGCTGGTGATCGGCTACGCCTGGATCGCCCACTTTCCGACCGAGTACTCGCGGGTGATCTACTACCTCCCGATCCCGGTCGGCGCGCTGATCGGGATCGGCCTCTCGGCGATCCCCCGGCGAGTAGCCCTCCTGCTCGGGGTCCTGTTGATCGCGCTGGTCGCCCCGCGCAGCTACAGGAATACCGAAGGGGCTCGTCACTTTTACAACTTCGTCAACCCGGGCAGCGAGCACGGGCTCGATTTCCTCCGCGAAAAGCTCGAGCCGAGGGACGTCGTCACCGCCGACAACTGCTGGAGTTTCCTCTCGACCTGGGAGCTGCGGCACCGTGTGCTCGGCGGCCTCGATCCCTCACTCAGCCTCGCCGGGTCCGAGGTCCATCCCGCCAGCATCGCGAGGAAAATCCTCGATGGCTCACGGAATTCGGTTGCGCTGGCGAGGCGCTACAACGTCCACTACGCGCTGATCGATCCGAGCTGTACGGATGAGCACGGCGCCCCGCCAGCGATCCCGAAGCACGGACAGCCGGTCTTCGAGAGCACCCACCTGGTGATCATCCGCTTCTGAGCCGGCGACTGCCCCGGACGATGCCGAGGCCTAGGCCCAGCACGGCGAGAATTCCGGCAAGGAAGAATGCGACGTCGAGCCGGGCGGGGTCATCGTCCGTGGCGAAGTTCGACTGGGTGTCCGGTTCGCCTTCGGCGCCGCCGAGGACGAGGGGAGCCGGCGGGTCGGGTTCGGGGGGGACTACGCCTCCCCCGGCCTTCGGCTCCGGCTGGACCTCAACTCCGCGCTCTAGCGCAGCGATCCTCGCTTCGACCTCCTCCGGGGAGGACGCTTCCGGGGGGTACAGAGTTTCGGGAGGGTGCCGCAGTCGGCCGTTGAGATGGTTGGTGAATTCGACCGCTTCCTGGCTCGGGGACTTCCCCGTGGGCGGCAGGGTGTAGAGGGGCCCTTCGGCCTGGGCGAGGGCGCCCCCCCAGCCCGGCGAGAGGAGCGCGACCGAGGCCGCCGCGGCGGCGAGTTTGGTGGCCCGGCGAAGCATCGACGCCAAGGTTAGTGGGCCCGGGACCGGATCCGGAGGCAAGCGCAGCGGCGGCCTCGAGCAGGTTGACCTTGGCGCCCTAATCGGCGAGCGCGCGCGCCGGCGGCTCGGCGACCTCGGACAGGGCCGCCACCTCAGCCTTGCGCTTGGCGCTCTGCAGGCTCGCAGCGCTGCCTCGGCCGAGGGACAACACCGAGAGAAAGAAGCTCGAGAACATCGTCTGGAATCCGAGCACGGTCAAGGTCACGCCGGGGACGACCAGCCGCATCGTCGTCGTGTAGTTCAAGTTGCCGAAGTCGTGGACCCGCCACTCGTTCAGGGCGAGCAGCAGCAGGATCGCCCCGCCGGCGATCGCCAGCGCCGCGACGACGAGCCCGCGCTCGATCGTGAAGCCGTCTTCCAGTCGCCTGAACCGGTCGCTGTTGGGGATTAGGCCTTCCATCGCTCCGAACGTCCGTGCGAACACAGCGAAGGTGATGGCCTGGTAGCCGCAGATGATCGCGAGGCTGCCGATCAACAGCGTGTGGGCGGCGAAGCCGACGCCGAGGATCCGCAGGTTGGGCATCGCGATCGTGTAGGCGAGGAGGCCCAGGCAAAGCATCGCCAGCCCCGGCACCATGAATAGCCAGCGGGGGCAGTAGACGAGGTACAGGCGCAGCGTGCGCCAGCCGTCGCGGAAGGTGCGCAAGTGCGGCTTGCGGGAGCGCCCGTCGGGATGCAGCGTGATCGGCACTTCGGCGATCCGGGCCGGCCGGAGGCTCGATTTGATGATCATCTCGGTCGCGAACTCCATCCCGGTGCAGCGGAGGTCGAGGCTTTCGTAGTGCTCGCGGGTGAAACCGCGTAGGCCGCAGTAGACGTCGCTGACCGGCACCCGGAACCAGGTCCGCAGCAACCAGGACAGAACCGGATTCCCCCAGCGGTGGAGGGTGGGCATCGCCCCGGGGAGGATCCGGCCGCCCCCGCGCTTCAGCCGGCAGCCCTGGACCAGGTCGTAACCCTCCCGCAGCTTGGTGATGAACTTCGGCAACTCGAGGAAGTCGTAGCTGTCGTCGGCGTCCCCCATCACGATCAGGCGACCCCGCGAGGCTGCGATTCCGCCCATCAGGGCGTTGCCGTAGCCGGGCGAGTTGACGATCACGACCCGGGCGCCGGCCCGGGCGGCGATCTGGCGGGAGTCATCGCTGCTGCCGTTGTCGGCAACGATGATCTCGCCAGCGATCCCCATCTTGTCGATCGCCGCCCACGCTTTCTCGATGCAGGACCCAAGGGTCTCCGCCTCATTGAGGCACGGCATCACAACCGACAGCTCGATCGCCGACGCGTCTTGCGCCGAGTCCTGCATCGTCAAACAGATCCCATTCCCTTGCCGGCTGTTCGTCTGACTGCGTGGCTCAATATAAAGATTCGACTCCCCGACACGTCCGATATCCGTCCGTCGGAGAGGCAGGGTTGCCCGCTCGTTGCGGATCTGAAAGACTCGCGCCGCCGAGAGGCCGGAGCGACGGTGGGGGACAGGAGAAGAGATCTAGGACGCGTTTGCCGCTGGCTGCTACCGGCGGCGCTGATGCTGCTGCCGGTGGCGCAGGCCTCTGCGCGGCCCCCGGTTTCTTCCGCTCAATCGTCTAAGGCCGCTCGCGCTACCTGCCTCGGTAAGCCCGCCACCCGCATGGTGGGCGCCGGGCGGCACCTCGTCGTCGGCACGCCTGGCGCCGACGTAATCGTCGGCACCCGCGCGGCCGACGAGATCCGCGGGCGCGGAGGGGACGACCTGATCTGCGGCGGCGGGGGAAGCGACCTCCTGGCAGGCGGCGCCGGGCAAGACCGCCTGCGCGGAGGGCCCGGCGGCGACCTCCTGGTCGGCGGAGCGGGGCGCGACGAATGCGCCGGCAACGCGGGCGCCAACACCTATTCCGGCTGCGAGGTGATGCCGAAGGGCTCATCTGGCGCCGAACAGCCCCCAGCTCAGGCCGGCCAGCCCCCCGCTGCAGTCGACCACGCCCCGGTGGCCATCAACGACACGCTCGTCGTCAACGAGAACTCCGGCGCGACCTCGGTCGACGTGCTGGCCAACGACATCGATAGTGACGCCGGCCCCAAGACCGTGGTGTCGGCCGCCCAGGCCCAGCACGGGGAAGTCTCGGTCACCGACGACGGATCTGGGCTGACCTACGAACCCGCTGCCGGCTACTGCAACGTCGGCGAACCCGACGACACCTTCACCTACACCCTCAACGGAGGCTCGGTGGGGACCGTCGCGGTGAGGGTCTCCTGCGTCACCACCGTCGCCACCAACCCGCCGCTGACTCCGGCCTTCGACCCCGGCGTTAGCGACTACACGACCCGCTGCACCGGGAGCCCCCTCGAAGTGTCCGGGAGGACTGCCGCGGACGCCACCGTCGCGGTCGACGGCGAAGACCCGGCCAGCGGGAAGTTCGGGACCACGGTTCCCCTCGAAGAAGATCAGGCGTTTAGCTTCACCACGACCGACGGCGGCGGATCCAAGACCTACTTCGTCCGCTGCCTGCCTGCCGGCTTCCCAGTCTGGAACTTTGAAAAGCTCGGCCAGCCGAGTCACGAACTCTACGTTGTCGCCCCCAACCTGATCGGGCCGCCGGCCCAGTACGTGGTCCTATTTGATCGGGACGGCGTCCCGGTCTGGTGGGACAGCGAACCGGGGGGGACCATGCAGGACGCGAAGGTGCTCCCCGACGGCTCGCTGGCCTGGTGGAACGCCTCCGACGGCTACGTGATCCGCGAACCCGACGGAACCCTGGTCCAGCACGTCACCGCGGTGGGCGGCCCCACCGACGGCCACGAGCTGCAGGTGACGCCGAACGGCAACTTCCTGCTGATCACGAACGAAACCCTGGCAGACGTCGATCTCACCGAATTCGGCGGAACCACGCACGAAAACGTGGAGGAGATGGTGGTCCAGGAAGTCTCGCCGAGCGGCGAACTGCTTTGGAGCTGGAGCACGAAAGGGCACATCGGCCTCGCCGAGACCGGCCGCTGGTGGCCGACGGCCCTCGGCACCCCACAGCCTCGCGACATCATCCACATGAACGCGATCGAGCCGGTGGGCGAAGACGCGGTCCTGATCTCGGTCAGGCACACCGACGCCGTCTACAGGATCGACAAGGCGACCGGCCAGATCGTCTGGAAGCTCGGTGGAACCTGGACCCCGAAGAGCCTGAAAGTCCTGAACGACCCGCAGGGCGCCTACCCGTTCGGGGGTCAGCACGACGTCAGGCTGCTACCCGACGGCACGATCACCGTCCACGACAACAACACTGGTCTCGGCCTGCCTCCGCGCGCTGTCCGCTACTCGATCGACGAAGCGAACAAGACCGCGACCCTGGTCGAACAGGTAACCGACCCGCTGGTGAGCAGCAGCTTCTGCTGCGGCTCGGCGCGGCGTTCGCCGGACGGGTCCTGGCTGATGAGCTGGGGCGGCAACTCGATGGTCGCCGAGTTCAACAGCGCCGACGAACCGAACTTCCGCCTCGGCTTCGGAGGAACCCTGTTCTCCTACCGCGCGGTCCCCGTCGAAGACGGACTCCTCAGCGTCTCATCCCTGCGTGCTGGGATGGACGCGATGCATCCCAGCCCCTGAGCAGTCCGAGGCAGGTCAGGCGTTGAGCCGGACCGGCAGCGTTTTCAGCTGGTTGAGGAAGCCGGACTCGACGTATACGGGGGCTCCCGACATCTCCATCTCCGGGTAGCGCGCCAAGGTCTCCTCGAGCAGGATCTTCAGCTCCAGGCGCGCCAGGGCGGTGCCGAGGCAGAAGTGGCGGCCGCCGGCGCCGAAGGCCTGGTGCTCGGGGTTGCGGAGGACGTCGAAGCGGTCGGGGTCCTCGTAGCGGCTCTCGTCGCGGTTGGAGGAGGCGTACCACATGACCACCTTGTCGCCCTCTTTGATCTCCCGCCCGTTCAGCTCGGTGTCCTCGGTGGCGGTGCGGCGGAAGTGGGCGAAGGCAGGGAACATCCGCAGCGCCTCCTCGACCGCCCCTGGGATTAGCGAGGGGTCGTCGAGCAGCAGTTGACGCTGGTCGGGGTTTTCCATCAGCGCCCGCATTGCGCTCGAGTAGGTCGCCTTGGTGCTGTCGTTGCCGGCGGCGACGAGGAGGAAGAAGCCCATCACGATCTCGTGCTCCTCCAGCCGCTGGCCGTCGACCTCGGCGTGGACGAGGACGCTGGTGAGGTCGTCGGTGGGGTTCTCGCGGCGCTCGGCAATCATCGAGCTGCAGCGGCTGAAGACCTGCTGGATCGCCTCCTGGATCGTCGCTTCGACGTCGTCGACCGAGGGGCTGTAGTCGGGGTCGTTGGCGGCCAGGGCCATGTTCATCAGCTCGGCCCAGGCGGCGTCGTCCTCTTCCGGGATGCCCATGAAGCTGCCGATCACCCGCGAGACCGCAGGTTGGGCCGCCTCGGTGACGAGGTCGCAGCTGTCGCGCCCCTCGAGCCGGTCGAGTACGCGGACGACGATCTTGCGGATCTCCTCCTCATGGTCGGCGATCCGCTTAGGCGTGAAGCCGGCCTGGAAGAGCGCCTTGATGCGGTCGTGCTTGGGCGGGTCCATGCCGATGAACATCGCCCGCGCCAGGTCGAGCGGAAAGACCTCGTCGATGACGACGACGCCGCCGCGTTCGGAGGAGTAGGTCTGCCAGTCGCGGCTGACGGCGTGGACGTCGTCGGCCGTGGTCACCGACCAAAAGCCCTTCGCCTGCGGCAGCTCGGTGACCTGTGAGGTCCAGTGGACGGGGCACTCGGACCGCATCCGCTTGAACAGCTCCAGCGGTGGCCCCTCTTCCCAATGCTCGCGATCGAGGACGAGAGCGTCCTCGACGTTCCCTCCCCCGGCAGCGATCTCAGCTTGGTCGGCCACGCGGAACGGGATACTGGCTGCCCAGCCAGTTTTTGTCAACCCTGGCCGATGACCTGCTCGATCAGGTCGGCGGCCTTCTCGGTTCCCGGCGCCCTCTGCAGCCGCGCCGAGGTCTGGGCCAGACGCGCCGCCAGCGCCTCGTCGCCGAGCAGCTGCTCGATCGCCTCGATCAGCTCCTCGTCGCTGTGGCGGTAGGTGTCGAGGCGGGCGCCGAAGCCGATCTCCGCGATCCGCTGGGCGTTGTCGTGCTGGTCCCAGAAGATCGGCAGGACGACCATCGGCTTGCCGAAGTAGAGGGACTCGGTGACGGTGTTGTTGCCGCCGTGGGTGATCACCAGGTCGACCTTGGGCAGGATTTCGGTCTGGGGGAGGAACTCGGCGCCGGCCATGTTGGCGGCGAGCTCGAACTCGGTGTGCTGCGGGCCTTTGGAGACGACGAAGCGATAGGGCGCCCCGGCCAGCTCGGCGACCAGCTTCTGCATCAGCGCGACGTCAGCCGAACCGAGTGAGCCGAGGCTGAGGTAGACCAGCGGCTCCTCGCCGTCGCGCAGCTCCTCCGGCAGCTCCCAGGCGGGGTCGGTGGCGCGGACGCTCGCCTGCAGGTTGTGCCAGGTCGGGCCGAGTGGCTGCGCCCGCCGGTAGTCGACCTCGTTGGGATAGAGGTACATGTTCAGCCAGGGGCTCTCGTGGATGAAATCGTCGGGAGGCAGCAGCGGCGCCCCGCGCTGCCGGCAGAACTCGCTGAACTCGGCGTGCAGCTCGCGGTGGGCGGCGCGGTAGGCGTGCCAGTACTCGTCCCAGCCGCCGGTGTCGTCGCTCGGTAGCCCGGAGAACGGCGGCGGCACCTCCGGGTCCTTCATCTCCGTCGGGTTGCAGGACATGATTCGCGCCCACGGCCGCCCGCAGGCGGGCAGCGCCGGAAAGGCGACGACATTGTCCTCGACGATCAGGTCGGGCTGCAGCTCGTCGATGATCTCCCGCAGCCGCTCGTCGACGTACTTCGCCCCGTCGACCAGCGCCTGGAAGGTCGGGGCGATGAAGTCGGCCAACTGCTCCTGGGTGGAGGTGCGGAAGACCGGGGCGGTATCGCGGATGAAGTCCTTCCAGAACTGGCCCGGCGCTTCCTCGGTCTCCGGCGGCGGCGTCAGCCGCATCAGCCGCTCCTCGAACCCCTGCGCCTCGAGCGTCCCCGCAAAGGACTCCTCGACGATGAAGACGACCCGGTGGCCGCGCCGCCGCAGGACGTCGCCGATGCCGACGCAGTTGTTGGTCGGCCCGAACGCCCCCTCGGGGAAGAAGGCGACCGTAGAGCTCTCCTCGCTCACCCGGTCATTATGCGCCCCCCGCCCGGTTGCTCGCCGGGGGTACCTCGGTCGGGCCTAGAAGGGGAGCTTCTCGCGGGCCGACTTGCCAGCCGAGTGGCTCTTGTCGGCGGCGCTCTGGGATTTGCCGAACGACTTGCTCAGCAGGGTGCCGATCGGGCCGGGGGCCTTGCTGCCGGCGCGCTGCCCCGCCGAGAAGCCCTTGTCGCTGCCGCGGCGGGCGTGGTTGGAGAGCCTGGGGACGAGGAAGCCCAGGATCGCCAGCAGGACGCAGATTCCGATTACGACGCCGATCACCATGTGGTCCCCTTCTCTGCGCCTGGGCGCTTTTAGAGTTTGCGCTCGATGTTGTCGGCTTTGTCGCCGTGATGGTCGGCTAGCTGGCGCTCGCGCTCGGCCCGCTCGGCGGCTTCGCGTGCTTGCAGCTCTGCTTGCCGCGCCTCCTCCTCGCGCTCCTCGGCTTTCGAGGCGTGGACCTCGGCCTCGTTGCGGTGTCCGCCGGCTTGTTCGCGGAGCCGCATACGCTCGAGTTCGCGCCGCTTTTTAGCTTTCTGCGTGAAGACGGCGACGACCGCGAGGATGGCGATGGCAATGACGACGATGGCGATGATCAGTCCGATTGACATGGCTCCTCACTACCCGCCAGGCGATTGGTAAACCCAGCCGATCCGAAGGAGGCCGCGCGAAATCAGCGTTTGCGCGCCCGCCAGGCCTCCTCGAGCGGCCAGCGCCGTGACCACTCCAGGCTCGAGCCGGGGAAGCGGGTGGTCGATCCCTCCGGCGGCTGGATCTCGATCAGCTCCTCGATCTCGAAGCCGCTTTCGCGCAGCAGCGCGATCAGCTTGCCGTGGGGGAGGTGGAATTCGACCGACTCGTCCTCGGGCCACTCGAACCGGTACATGCCGAAGTAGGGACGCAGAAGGCGATCGCCCGGCGGCTCGCTCTCGTCCTCGGGGTAGCAGAGCATCACGAAGACCGAGTTGATGAGGAAGACGAGCTCGCCGCCGGGGCGCAGCAGCCGGCTCGCCTCCGGGATCCACTTGTATGGGTCGGCCCAGATGCTCGCCCCATACTCGGAGATCGCGATGTCGAAGGAGGCGTCCGGGTACGGCACTTCCTCGGCGTTGCCGTGCAAGAGCGGGAACTCGATCCCGAACTCCTCTTGAAAACGCCGCGCCGTCTCCAGCTGGGCTTCGCTGTTGTCGATGCCGACTGGCTTGGCGCCGCGGCGGGCGAGCCAGGCGGAAACGTAGCCGGTCCCGCAGCCGAGCTCGATCGTGTCCTTGCCGTCGAGGTCGGCCGAGAGCAGGCCGACTTCGGACTCCGGCACCCGCCAGTTTCCCCAGCGCGGTTCGGCGGCCGCCCAGTCGTCGCGGCCGGCCTCGACCCACTGCGGGGCGTAGTCGTTCCAGAAGCGCCGGTTGCGGGCGACGTGGTCGGGCAGCTCGCTCATCCCGCCAGCCTACGGAAAGAGGCACCCCAGCCCGACCTGCGGATTTGCTTCAATCCTCTGACCAGAGAAAGGAGGTGGTCCTAACTTGAATCACATGCTTGATGGGACTCTGGAGGTGCAGGGCCGCCAGGCGCCGCACTGGTTCGGGCGCCCGGCGGAATCCACCCCGGGCACCGGCGATTCGCTGGGAGCCGGGTCTTGTCCCGCCCGGTCGCAGTTCCCGCGTTCGTTTCCATGCACCAGACGGAGAGCCGCCCATTTGGGCGGCTCTCCGCGCATAGGCCGCCCTAGGGCGGCCCGTCGCGTTTAGGGGGCGTCGGCGCTTAGGCCGTCGTCGGCTTCGCCGAGGAAGTGGGAGGCGATCCGCCAGCCCCGCTGCAGCACCGGTTCGACCGTTTCCGAGCTGCAGCCGGCTTCCGAGACACATTCGCCCCAGTCGTTGGCCGCCCCGATATAGCGGTTGAAGGCCTGCTCGGCTGGCGTGCCGACCGCGCTCAGGCAGGCGATCTCCACCCGGTCGATCGGGATCTTCTTGTAGGTGGAGCGGATGCCGCGCACCTCGGCCACGTACTGGTCGTAGGTGACGCCGACGGCGAGTCGCCGGCCCAGCGAATCCATCGAGGCGACGAAGCTGCCGAGCTGGATCTGACAGGGCCCGGCGGCGGGCTTCTTGTGCTTCGGGATGGGCCGCTGCGGCGTCGTGGTCACGGCCTCGCTGGTGACGGTGGCGGTGGTCGTCTCAGTGCCGGTGGATCCGCCCCCGCCGCAGCCCGCGAGCAGCATGGCTACGAGCGCGACGCAGCCGGCTGTCTGGAAGCGGGCGGCGACGGGCACGGCGGCAGTCTACGTCGTGTAGAAACCCCTCTCGTGTGGCGGATCGGCAGCTTCGGGAGGACGGCGCTGGCGCTGCTGCTCGCGCTCCTCGCGCTGGCGATCCCGACGGCGCCGGCCGCGGCGGCTCCGCACGTGCTGGTCGTCGGCGACAGCCTCGAGGAGCTCACGTCGCCCCATCTCGACCGTTACCTGCCCGGCGTCGAACTGACTGTCAACGCGGTCGGCGGCTACAACAGCTTCCAGATCTTCGACCTCTTCCAGGAAAGCTACGAACCCTCCGACGACGTGATCGTTTTCGACGCCGGCACCAACGACAACCCCGAATATCCGGAGATCCTCGCCGGCAACCTGGCCAAGGTCACGGAAACCGTCGGCGACGCCTGCCTGGTCGTGCCGACGATCCACGGCTTCACCGTCAACGGCGTTGACAACACCGGCAAGAACCGGGTCGTCGCAGAATTCGCCGCCTCGCGGCCCGGCACCCAGGTGCCCGACTGGGCGGCGATCGCCGTCAACCATCCCGAGCTGATGCAGTCCGACGGCCTCCATCCGACCGAAGAAGGTGCCGACTACCGCGCCCAGCTGATCGCGCAGGGTGTCGAGGGCTGCCTCGCCTACGAAGGGGCGCGGGCGACGGCGCCCCCAGAACCGGCGGCGGGGGAACCGCGGCCCGAAGTCGAGCCGATCGCGACCGTGGGGCGGCTGCGGGCCCGCGAGGCCGAGGTGATGGCCGCGCTCCGCGCCGACGTCCTCCGCGCCGCCGCCGGCTCGCTCCTGCGCGGCGCCTTCCTGGCGCAGCGGTGAGGGACGGCGGGGCGAAGTGGCAACCTGTAGGCATGGAGCTGCCGCATGAGTGAGGTGGTGATGCCGCGCCTCTCCGACTCGATGGAGGAGGGGACGATCCTCACCTGGCTAAAGCAGGTCGGCGACGAGATAGCGGTCGGCGACGAGCTGGTCGAGATCGAGACCGACAAGGCGAACATGGCTTACGAAGCAGACGTCGCGGGGACGCTCCAGGAGATCCTGGCTCAGGAGGGGGAGACGTTGCCGATCGGGACTCCCATTGCCCGGATTGGGGAGAACGGTTCTGGTGGGACGGCTGAGGGACAGACCACCAGGCCCGCGGGTCCTGCCGCCGCAGGGGACCCACCATCCCCTGCAACTACGCAGGGGATGGTCCCCCCTACGACGTCACCCACGGGAGATGAGATTGAGTCGGACGCCAAGCCGCAGTCCGCCCCGGCTGCCGTGGACGGGGAGCGCATCAAGGCGTCGCCGCTGGCTCGCCGGCTCGCCGAGGAGCGGGGGCTGGAGCTCTCGCAGCTGGAGGGGTCTGGACCTGGTGGGCGGATCGTTAAGTCGGATGTGGAAGGGGCGGTAGCTTCAACGGGATCTGTCCCCTCTACCCAGCCTGAGGGGGCAGGTCCCGTTGCCTTGGCGGCCGGTCCCTCGGGTGGGACGGCGAAGGGCGAAACGCAGGTGCAGGAGCTCAACAAGCTGCAGCAGACGATCGCCAGGCGGATGGCGGAGTCGAAGGCGACGGCGCCTCACTTCTATCTGACGATCGAGATCGATATGGGGAAGGCGGTCGCAGCGCGGGCGGCGCTGAAAGCCGCGGCCGGGGAGGGGCAGGTGGTGCCTTCGTTCAACGACATGGTCGTGAAGGCGTGCGCGATTGCCTTGCGGGATTTTCCGAAAGCGAACGGGGCCTACCGCGACGGGCGCTTCGAGATGTACTCGCGGGTCAACGTCGGGGTCGCGGTGGCCGCCGAGGAGGCGCTCGTGGTGCCGACGGTCTTCGACGCCGACAAGAAGGGCCTGCGGCAGATCGCCGAAGACGTGCGAGCGGTCGCCGCCAAAGTCCGCGACGGCTCGGTGACCCCGCCGGAGCTCTCGGGCGGCACCTTCACCGTCACCAACCTCGGCATGTACGGGATCGAGGTCTTCGACGCGGTGATCAACATGGGGCAGGCAGCGATCGTCTCGATCGGCGCGATCCGCGAAGCCCCCGCTGTCCGCGACGGCCAGGTCGTCCCCGCCCAGCTGATGAAGGCGACGATCGCCTGTGACCACCGCATCCTCTACGGCGCCGAGGGCGCCGAATTCCTCGCCAGGGTCAAAACCCTGCTCGAGGAGCCTGTCTCGCTCGCGCTCTAGTCGGCCTGACCGCCGCCGAGCTCGGGCGGCAGCGCTTTCGGGCCCTCCGGGTACATGTGGCGCAGCTGCTCCTCGGTCATCTCCAGGGTGCTGGTGATCTCTTCCCGCGGCGCCCCGACTACCAGCCAGAGCTGATCGGCCGCGGTGTCGTTGAACAGCTGCCGCGGCGTGTCCGGCTCGACCAGCAGCGTGTCGAGCGGCTGCAGCGTCAGCACCTCCTCACCGATTCGCACCCGACCCTCGCCCTCGATCAGCACGTAGAGCTCCTCCTGCGTGAAGTGCTGGTGGTAGGTGGAGGCTTTCCCCGGCTCCACCCGCCACATCCGCGCCCCCAACTGCGCCGCCTCAAGCTGCCCACCGATGTCCGTGTTCGGCGTCTGCATCTGATTCGACCGCCGCCAGAAGGCATCCTCGGCTTTGAGCAGGCGATATGACACAGCCGCGATTATGTCGCGGCTGAATCGGCACGTTGTGCGCGCCATACGTGCGTTGAGGCCTCTTAGGTTCGCTCGGTGCCGCGCATCAGCAGCTTCTACGGGATTACCATCGCCATGTACTACCGGGAGCATGGCGTCCCCCATTTCCATGCTCGCTACGGAGAGTGGGAGGCATCCATTTCCATAGAGACCCTGGAGCCGATCGCAGGCCATCTGCCGAGTCGAGCGCTTCGCCTGGTGCGGCAGTGGGCGGACCTGCATCGCGAAGAGCTGCTTTTGAATTGGGAGAGGGCGCAGAGAGAAGAGGCGGTGGAGCGTATTGACCCCCTCCCTTAGCATCGCCCTCATGGAGAAGATCGTTCACGTCGTCGATGTGCGGTGTGTCGGAGTCCACCGACTCCACCTCGAGTTCGAGGACGGCAGAGGCGGGGACCTAGACTTCTCTGACGAAGAATGGAGGGGCGTCTTCGAGCCGCTGCGCGACCCCCGTTTCTTCAGCCAGGTCGAGCTTGACGAGGAGCTCGGGACGATCGTGTGGCCCAATGGCGCCGACTTTGCGCCGGAGACGCTGCACCGGATGGTCCTGGAGCAACAGGCCTCGATCACCGACTCTTAAACGGCTAGATCTCGATCCAGGTGCCTTTGGGGCCGAGGTTGCGGACCGAGGTGGGGCCGATCTGGCTTTCGCAGCCCCAGGACTCGTGGATGTGGCCGCAGACGGCGAGGCGGGGGCGCTTCTCTTCGATTGCACGGAGGAGGGCGGGGCTGCCGAAGTTGCCGTTGCCGCCGGCGCTGTCGCAGTGGTCCTTCGGCGGTGAGTGGAGGACGAGAACGGCGCCCTCGGGGCAGGCCGCGAGCTTCTCGGTCGCCGCCTCGTCGTCGAGGTCAAAGCTCCAGTCCCAGGGGGTGACCGGGATGCCGGCGCCGAGGCCGAAGAACTCGATGCCCTCGATCGTCGTCCCCTCGCCGTGGAGGACGGTGGCGGCGTTCCAGTCGGCGGCGGCCTCGCGGAGGGCGTCGACGGTCTCATTATTGCCGGGGACGAGGACGGTGGGAGTCTCGATCCCGGACAGTGCGTCGATCGTCTCCTCCAGCCCCTCGTGCACCGAGGCAAAGTCGCCGGCGCCGATCACCACGTCGGCCTCGGCCGACATCTCGACCAGCCGCGCCCCCTGCTCGAGGTCGCGGTGGAGGTCGCTGAAGGCGAGGATGCGCACGCGCCAAACCTAGCGGGTCCGCTGCGACCGTCGGCTGACCTAGACCGCTCTACATCGGGGTTCATAAGCTTCGCTTTAGTAATGGGATGCACGCTTTGGGGGTGGACGAGCGCATGCGCCGCCGCAATCCTCCGCCGACTCCGCTGTGGCGTCGTGCCCGCCGGGTCACCCTGATCGCCGCCGTCATCTGCCTCGTCCCGATCGCCGTCTCCTGGGTGCGGATGCTGGGCCGCCCTCGCAACGTCAGCTGGAACATCGCCACCGTCGAGTGGGTGCGGGCCCACGGCGGCAACCCGCTCGTCTCCCAGGTCGAGAACTGGTACTACGAACTCAACGCGCCCTCCAAGGGCGGGGCACCGCTGAAGTCGCTGCCGCACGTCGGTGTCGTCAATACCTCGGTGCACTCGACCGAACCTGAAGCCCACATCTACCGCCCGCCTCGGGTCGAGCCGCTGATTCACCCGGCGCTGCCAGGCGAGGGGGTCTGGAAACCCGCCTCGGCCACGGCCGGTAAGCGACCGCCGGTCCTCCTCACCACCTTCCGCAGCGACCCCGAATACCCCCAGTTCGTCGCCGGCGTCGCCTGGATCGACAGCGGTCGCACCTACCTCGAATACGTTCCCGGGCTCGCCGAGCCGCCGGAACTGGAAGATCGCGGGCCGGCGGAGGTGCCGCCCTCCAAGCGCGACCGCATCGCCGCCACCTTCAACGGCGGCTTCCCGCTGGAAACCTCCAACGCCGGCCTCGTCTACCGCGGCCAGGTGCTGGCGCCGATGGTGAACGGGATCGCCACCCTGGTCGAGTACAAGGGCGGCCGGATCGACATCCGGCCCTGGGAGAACGGGGAACGGATCAATACGAAGATCGTCTTCGCGAAGCAGAACCTGCCGCCGATCATCGACGAAGGCAAGCTCAACCCGAACCTCAGCGACGGGCCCGAATGGGGGGCGACGGTGAACAACGCGATCCGGGTTTGGCGCTCGGGCCTCGGCGTCGACAAGCGCGGCAACCTGATCTACGCCGCCGCCAACTACCAGACGGTCAAATCACTGGCAAAGATCCTCCGGCGGGCGGGTGCGGTGCGGGCGATGGAGCTCGACATCAACGAAGACTGGACTAGCTTCATCACCTATCGCCGCCCCGGCGCCTCGGAACCTTCGAACCTGCTGCCGGAAATGTTCCGGCCCGCCACCCGCTACCTCGAACCCGACGAACGCGACTTCTTCGCGGTCTACGTGAAAGGGAAGCAATGAGCAGGCGCCGTCTCACCCCGGGGTCCCGTTCCCGCCGCGCCCTGCTCGTCGACATCCTCCTGGCGGCGGCGATGGCCGCCATTGCCCTCAGCTTTGCGGCAGGGCTCGGTGTCGTCGCCTTCTTCGCCCTGCCAGTGCTGCTCTTAGGCCTGCTCTGGATCGGGGCCGAACGTCTTCTGCGCGGACTTCGAGGTCGAAGTAGAGGAGCGTCCGGCCGGCGGTCACATACGGGATGAAAAGGGCAAAGACGAGGGAACCGAGCAGGTTGATCCAGACCAGGTCGAAGCCGGTGAAGATCAGGGCGAAGCCGAGGATCGGCCCGGCGGCGACGCTGAGCAGCCAGAGCGGGGCGGCGACGCGGACGGTGTGCCACCAGCGCCCGCGGACCAGCTCGGAGCTGCCGCGGAAGGACTCGCGGATCGACTTGTCGGTGAACAGGACTTCCTGCTGGACGAAGAGCCAGGAGACGTATTTCCAGATCGCGAAGGGGAGGCCGATGACGGTGATCGCCATCAGGGTGAGGGCGACGATCGCCAGCAGCTGCGCGGCGACGACGCGACCGAAGCGCGCCAGAGCGCCCCGCACCGAGTCGAGGAAGCCGATGCGGCGGCCGCGGCAGAGCTCGCGGACGAAGACGATCACCACCGCGGCGACGAGCGCTTCGGCGACCGGGCGCCCGAACGTTTCCGCGAAGTCGGCGAACGCCAGGTGGACCCCGGCGCGCCCGGCGGCGTCGTCGACCCCGCGACCGTTGGCGATCGCTTCGGCGAGCAGGCTGACGCCGCCGACGATCGGAAAGGCGATCAGGGCGATCGGCACCAGCGTCGTCCAGTAGCGCCCGTAGAGCCTCCGCGTCGTCCGCAGCAGCTGGCCGAAGGCGCGCCGGGCCCGCAGGTGCTCGAGGTCGACCGGGCCCCAGCGGGTGAGCCCGAAGAAGGCGAGAAGCGCCAGCAGGACCGCGGCGACGATCCCGTAGGCCGCCGCCTGTGACTTGGTGGCGATGTGGGTGAGGTCGGTGGCGGCGACGACGGCGCCGCAGAAGACGCTGGTCACGGTCGGCCCGACGACAGAGCCACCCGGTAGCCGTGGGCTGGTCGAACGCTGCTCGGCCATCCAGGCGAAGGGTTCGCGCCAGACCGTCTTCGTCACCGGCCCGGTCGGCCCGTTGTTGTAGCTCTTTTCCCGTTCGCCCCAGCGGCCGCGGTAGCTGAGCCACTGGAAGGCGCCGTGTTCGGGCGCGGTTTCCGGCAGCAGCACCGGGCGCAGCGGCAGTTCGCGCAGCGGTTCGGAGGTGTTGTCGCAGCCGACGCCGGACCCGTTCTGGCCATTGCCGAGGTAGACGGCCGAGTCGTAGAAGGTCGCGTGGGAGCCGGCGGCGGGATAGACGACCGGGTGCGTCCCTTCCTTCTGCACCTTCCCGTCGCTCCAGCTCGCCCGCTCGCCGCCGGCGTGCTGGAAGACGATCACTTCGCTCGGATCTTCGGCGAGCGCGTCGGCGACGACGTTCGATTCGAAGCTCAGCTGCATTCCCTCCCAGTCGCCCTCGTGGAGGTCGTTGAACTGGTTGAAGTACCAGTAGAACCAGTACTGCAGGGCGAAGCCGTCGTGGTTCGGTTCGCGGGCGATGTGGGCGTAGGTGATCGCCGGCGCCTTGCCTTCCTCGAGCAGCTGGCGGAAGGCGCGCGCGTAGACGCAGGTCTTGCCGAGGACCTTGCCTTCGTAGTCGAGGTACCAGCCGTCGCGCAGGCCGGCAATGTCGGCCGCGGTCGGCGCCCGCTTCACCGCTTTGAGGCTGCCGTCGGGCAGTTCGTGGGTGAGGGTGACGGTCGGGTTGCCAAGCACGGCGTCGACGCTGGTCGGCTGGTACTGCTCCTCGGCGGTGTCGCAGGGCGGGTTCCGCTGTTCCCGCAGCATCGCGATCGGCACATACTTTTCGGCCAACTGCTGCGCCGCTTCGTCAGTCGGGGAAGCGGCAGCGCCGGCCGGCGACCCGAGGGCCGCCAGCGCGGTGATCACCAGCAGGACGAGGCGCCGGCCTCTCACGCGGCCAACCTATCGCGGTTCCGGCTAGCTGAGTTTCCCTAGAGATTCGACGGCTGTTTTGAGGATGGCTGGATCGACGGCCGGAAATCGAAACAGCTGCGCTTCGATGACTTCGAAAAGCTCGAGCAGCCTGCTGGGCTCCAGCTTGCTGCCTTTCACCATATTGCGGACATCTTCCAGGTCGAGCTCGAACCCACGCTCCAGCTTCGAGAGCGCCTGCGAATACAGGTCGAAATCGAACACCTCCAGGTTCCCCTCTCGGAATCGGAAGCGCGATCGTTCCTGCCATCCGGGAAGCTCGGGAAGGAAGTCCAGGGGCGACGCCAGCTCGACGTTCACCGCCAGATCCTCCTTGAGCCCGGCGATCTTCTGCAACGCCTCATCGGATTCGGGCTCGAACCGCACATCTATGTCAACGGTGGATGCTCGCCACCCTTCGAGCACTGCCGTCGCGCCGCCGGTCAGGTACATCTTCGTGCCGGGGCGGACGATGCGACCCAGCTCGACGGCGAGACGTCGGACCTGCTCTGCGTCAGCCCGCTCGCGCATGCTCCGCGGCCCGCGCGAAGCTCGCGACCCGGGCCAGGATCGCGTTGTACCGAGAATGCGCGCCATTGCCCAGTTCGCCTCCGAGGCGCAGATACAGGCGATGCGCTGCCGGTTCTCCAGCGTCGGCATCCCGAACCAGATCGCGCACGCCGAGTTTGCTTGCCGCGGCACGCACGGCAAGCGCGTTCACCGTCTCCCGGCCTGCCCTGAGATCATCGATTCCAGGCAGAACGATCTCAGCTCCCGGAAGATTTTCTAGCTCTTGCGATTGCACGGCTAGAAGAGTAGTGCCGCTGTACGACCCGCCTCCGTCAGGCGGGTCCGGCGGAAGTCGGCTCACCGAAGTCTTCGACCTCGGTTTCGACTTTGCCGCCCGGCATCCCGACCAGGGCGACGAGGAAGGCGATGACCATCGCCGCGGCCATCCCGTAGAAGACCGTGCGCGAGGCGAGGGCGAAGTCGTGAGGGATGTTTTCGGCGACCTTGGCGATCGGGCCGTGGAGGCGGGCCGGGAATTCGCTGCCGTTGCCGCTGCCCTGGCTGATCGCGTCGGCGATTCCGTCGGCGGCCTGCTTGGGGGCCCCGTTTTCGGCCGCCGTCGCCTCCAGGTTCGAGCGGTTCTCGCTGATCAGGATCGTCCCGAGGACGGCGAGGCCGAGGCTGGAGCCGAAGTTCCGCACCGTCTGGGTGATCCCCGTCGCCTCGCCGTAGCGGCTGCGCGGCACCCGGTTGAGCGCGTCGGTGTTGGCGGGGCTGAGGACGAGCCCGACGCCGGCCCCGGCGATGACGATGTAGTACCACTGGTCGGAGACCGAGAGTTCGGTCATCGAGTGGCCCCAGAGGTAGAAGCCGACCGCGGCGACGGCGCAACCGACGACGACCGCGGGCCGCGCTCCCACCCGGTCGAGCACCTTGCCGCCCCACTGCGAGGCGGTGGCGAACCCGGCGAAGAAGATCAACAGGTAGAGCCCGGTTTCCGAGGCGCTTTCGCCGAGCGAGATCTGCGCGTACATGCTGGCGAAGAAGAAGAGCGGGACGAAGGCGATCATCAGGAAGAAGAGAACGACGTTGTCGATCGCGAAGGCGCGGTCGCGGAAGACCGAGAGCCGCAGCAGCGGGTTCTCGACCCGCAGCTCGTAGCGGACGAAGGCGGCGAGGAGGGCGATGCCGGCGACGATCGTGCCCCAGGTCGCCGGGCTGTCCCAGTGCCAGACGCTCGACTGCTGCAGGCCGAGCACGGCGAGTGCCATCCCCGCGGTGATCAGCACCGCGCCGCGGTAGTCGAGCGGCGCCGGGTGCTTCTCGTCGGCGGGCTTCGATTTGGCGATCAGGACGAGGGCGATGATCGCGACCGGGATGTTGACCCAGAAGATCGCCCGCCAGGTCCATTCGACGAGGAAGCCGCCGGCCAGCGGGCCGACCGAGGTGAGGCCGCCGGCGATCGCGAAGAAGATCGCCATCGCCTTGCCGCGTTCGTGGACCGGGAAGGCATTCAAGACGATCGCCAGCGCCGCCGGGAACATAATCGCCGCGCCGGCGCCCTGGATCACCCGGAAGGTGATCAGCCAGGGCTCGTCGAGGGAGCCAGTCGGGGTGGCGCCGCAGAGGGCGGAGGCGACCGCGAAGACGATCACCCCGAGCGTGACCATCCGCCGGTGGCCGGCGATGTCGGCCAGCCGGCCGCCGAAGGCAAACAGCGCCGAGAGCGAGAGCAGGTAGCCGTTGACGATCCACTGCACGCCGGTCGCCGAGAGCGAGAGGTCGTCCTGGATCGTCGGGATCGCGATCGCGACGATCGTCTGGTCGATGAAGGTCATCGAGACGGCGAAGATCATCGCCGCGAGGATCAATTTGCTGTTCTTGCTGGACGAGTCGTTCATGGCCCTCGCCTTTGCCGTGCAGGCGGCGATTCCTCCCCGCGTTCCGGTAAAGTCGCCGCCCTGATGCCCGGAGTCTTCTGGCTTGGATTTGGAATCGCCGCCGCCATCTTTCTGATCGGCTGCATCTCCGGTGCCCGCTCGCGCACCGCGTCGCTCCGTACCGGTGCCGCGATGGGCGCCTACCTCGGCATCATGACTGCGTTTCCACTGCTCGCCATCGGCTTGGCGACGAGCTAACCGCTTAAACGCGCAGCCCCAGGGGTAGCCACGTCGCATGACTCATGCGACCGAGGTTCCCGTTCTCACTCTTCACGACGGCGTCGAGGTGCCGCAGCTCGGCTTCGGCGTCTTCCAGATCCCGCCGGAGGAAACGCAGGAGCGGGTTGAGGAAGCGCTGGCGGTCGGCTATCGCCATGTCGACACTGCCGCCGCCTACCGCAACGAGGCCGGAGTGGGGGCGGCGATCGCTGCGAGCGGGGTGCCGCGCGAGGAGGTCTTCGTCACCACCAAGCTCTGGAACTCCGCCCAGGGCTACGACTCGACCCTGCAGGCCTTCGAGAAGAGCATCGAGCGGCTGGGCACCGGCCACGTCGACCTCTACCTGATCCACTGGCCGCTGCCGAGCCGCGACCTCTATCTCGACACCTGGCGCGCCTTTGAACGGATCAAGGAGGAAGGCGGCGCCCGCTCGATCGGCGTCTCCAACTTCCGCGTCGAGGACCTCGAGCGAATCGAGACCGAGGCCGAGCAGCGGCCGACCGTCAACCAGATCGAGCTGCACCCGCGGCTGCAGCAGGCCGAGCTGCGCGCCTGGCACGACGACCACGAGGTCGCCACCGAGGCCTGGAGCCCGCTGGCGCAAGGCGACCTGCTCGAAGACGAAACGATCGAAACCGTTGCCGCCCACCACGAACGTACGCCGGCCCAGGTGATTCTCCGCTGGCACCTGCAGCTCGGCAACGTCGTCATCCCCAAATCGGCGACGCCGAGCCGGATCCGCGAGAACTTCGAGCTCTTCGACTTCGCCCTTAGCGAGGACGACATGGCCGCGATCGAGCGGCTCGATGCCGGCGAGCGCACCGGGCCTGACCCGGCCACCTTCAGCGTCGCCTGAGCGCCTGCCCTGCCGCATAGGCTGCCGCCGTGAACGTGAACCGGCGGCTGCAGCTGACCAACCGAATCGCGGCTACCGCCTTCGTCATCGGCGGGTCCCTGTTCTGTCTCGGTGCCTTGCTGGCTCAGGCCCACGTCGGCGGGCCGCGACTGGCCGGCGGGGTCTTCCTCTGCGGTGGCGCCTTCTTCACGACCGGCGGCTACACGTCGGTCCTGCTGGCCGCGAACGCGGGCGGGGAGGCGTGGCGCTGGTGGGCGTTCGAACCGCGGCGGCTCGATTGGGCGAGTGCGTTCGTCCTCTTCGTCGGCACCCTCTACTTCGGCGTCAGCCTGTTGGCGGCGTTGATCGGCGACCTCACCACCGCCCAGGAGCACCGGCTCGTCTGGTCGCCGGAAGTGATCGGCTGCGTGCTCTTCCTGGTCTCCGGCCACCTGGCCCTGCTCCAGCTCCGACGTGAGCGCCGGCGCGGCTGCGACAGCCGACTCGACTGGTGGATCGCGGTCGCCAACCAGGTCGGCTCGGTCCTCTTCATGGTCGCCGCGATCGCCGCCTTCGTCCGCCCGTCGAGCGGCGACGAGCTGGCGGTCGGGATCGCCAACTGGGGAACCTTCGCGGGCGCCGCCTGCTTCGCCGTGGCCGGCGTCATGCAGGAGTTCGATCGTCCCTAGGGCCTGAAAGGATTGGCTGCGTGGCCAGTGGAAAAGCGGAGGCGCCCCGCACCGAGCGCGTCCTGCCAGGGATCTGGCGCTTGCGCCTGCCGCTGCCGTGGCCGGGGGTGCCGCACGGCAACGCCTGGGCGGTCGAGCACGACGGCGGCGTCGTCATGTTCGACACCGGGATCGGCGGCAAGGGGAAGCTGCGGCAGCTCGACTTGGCGCTGGCTCAGGCCGGGTTCGGCGTCGAGGACGTCCGCCTCGTCGTCTGCACCCATTCACACACCGACCACTACGGGCTCGCCGGGGCGATTTGCGAGCGGGCCGGATGTGTGCTCTGGATGCACCCGAACTGGGAGCACGTGCGGCTGCTCGCCGACGACCCCGAGGCGGCGCTGGAGGCGCGGATCGAGGTAGCGCGGCAGAGCGGCGTCTCGCCGGCGGCGCTGGAGCGCTACCGCGAGCAGCGCAGCGACAGCGAGACCGGGATCGACATCCTCAAGGAGCCCGACCGCGACCTGGTGCCGGGGGTGGAGGTGGAGACCGACCTCGGCACCTGGCAGGTGATCGAGACGCCGGGGCACGCCCCGTCCCACGTTGTCCTCCACCAGCCCGAGCGCCGCCTGCTGATCTCCGGCGACCACCTGCTCGGCCGCACCGTCCTCTTCTTCGACTACGGCCACAGCCCCGACCCGGTCGGCGAATTCTGCGCCAGCCTCGCCCGGGTCGAGCCGCTCGCGGTCGACCTCGTGCTCCCCGGCCACGGCCGCACCTTCCGCGACCCCGAGGCGAAGATCGCCGAGGGCCGCCGCCAGGTCAACGAGCTGCTGGGGAAGGTCCGCGAGGCGCTCGGCAAAGGGGAGCGGACCGCCTTCGAAATCGTCGAAGACATCGTCGGCCCGGACATGGTCAGGAGCCCGGCCAGCGCCTGGGTCCTGCAGATCGTCCTCTCCTGCCTCGACCACCTGGCGATCGCCGGCGAGGCCGAGGGCATCGACGGCTCAGACCCGCAGCGCTGGCGGCTCACGTAGCCTGTCGGGCGATGGCGAGCTTCACCTACGTGCGTCAGGTCGCCGCCCCGCCCGAGGTCGTCTTCGACGTCCTCACCGACCACCGGCGCTACACCGAGATCACGCCGCTGCGCCGTGCCGAGCTCGAGCGCGAGGGAGAGCCGACGCCAAACGGCGTCGGGGCGATCCGCGTGCTCAGCGCCCTGCCGGGGCCGCCGATGCGCGAGGAAGTGATCGCCTACGAGCGTCCCCGCCGCTTCTCCTACACGATCCTCTCCGGCCTGCCGGTCCGCGACCACGTCGGCACCGTCGAGCTGGAACCGAAGGACGGCGGCACCGAGATCACCTATGCCGTCAAGACGACCCCGACGATCCCGCTTGCCGGCCCGGTCTTCATGGCGGGTCTGAAGAAAGCGATCCGGGACCTGATCGGGGGAGTCGCGAAAGAGTCCGAGCGCCGCGCCGCGGATGCGCGGTAGCGGTTTCCTCGATCAGCACCTCTGGCACCGCTCCAACCGGTGGCTTGCCGTGGCGCTGCTGGCGCTGGCGATCCTGGTCAGCGGCGCGATCGTCGCCTACGAGTCGCTGAAGCGTCCAGCCGACGTCCACAACGAAGAGGCGATCCGCCACTTCAAGCCGCAGAAGCCACCGCCGCCGAAAGAACCGCAGACGGTCAACTGGCCCTTCTTCGGCCTCAACCCCGCTCGCACCAAGTACCTGCCGGTGAAGGGGATCAAGCCGCCCTTCGACAAACTCTGGCGCTTCACCGAGAAGCCGCTGCAGGAGTTTCCGCCGATCTACGTCGGCGGCAAGCTCTACTTCGTCAACAACAACGGCTACGCCTTCGCCCTCGACGCCGACAGCGGCAAAGTCCTCTGGGAACGGCGGATCGGGAGCCTCAACGCCTCCTCGCCGGCCTACTACAAGCACCGGCTTTACATCGTCAACCTTGAGCCTGGGCACATCGTCAAGCTCGACGCGAAAACCGGCAAGACGATCTGGAAGCGAGACCTGCCGGGCCGGGCCGAGTCCTCGCCGGTGGTGATCGGCCGCACCGTCTACTTCGGCTGCGAAAACGGCGAACTGTTCGCGATGAGCACCGGCAAAGGCCAGGTGCGCTGGTCGACTCCGCTCGGCGGCCCGATCAAGGCCGCGCCCGCCTACTACGGCGGCCGCCTCTACGTCGGTGACTACGGCGGCCACATGAACGCGGTCGACGCCAAGACCGGCAAGCTGGTCTGGCAGAGCGGCTCGCTCGGCCCCGGCTTCGGTGGCTCCGGCGAGTTCTACTCGACCCCTGCCGTCGCCTACGGTCGCGTCTACTCCGGCAACAACGACGGCCGCGTCTATAGCTACGACCTCTCCAACGGCGCCCTCGCCTGGTCCTACTCGACCGGCGGCTACGCCTACTCTGGCCCGGTCGTTGCCAACACCAAGCACAGCCCGCCGACCGTCTTCATCGGCTCCTTCGACGGCAACGTCTACGCGCTCAACGCCAAGGACGGCAGCCTGCGCTGGAGCCGCTCGGCCGGCGGCCAGGTGGTCGGCGCGCTCTCGGCCGTCGGCGACATCGTCTACGTGTCCGAGTTCACCCACAAGACGACGAGCGGCTTCATGATGCGCAGCGGCAAGCGGGTCTTCCGCTACCCCTACGGCACCTACACGCCGGTGATCTCCGACGGCCGCCGGATTTACCTGACCGGGTACTCGAGCATCACGGCGCTCCAACCCCACCGGGCGGCGGTGGCGGTAGCTTCGGCGCACCGCGCGCATAAGCCGGGAAAAGCCCAGAATGGAGCTGGGTCCGCAGGACGCTCAAGCTCGAGCCGTAGTTCTGGATCCGGTAACTGTTCGAATCCCCGAAGTCCTGGTAATAGACCAGCATCCGGCAGCGGCGGTGGCTGTCAAGCCAAGCAAAGAGCTTGCGCACGAAAGTCGGGTCCTCACCTTCAACAGCCCACTCGGCAAGCGCAAAGGGCTTGCCGGAAAAGCGGCGGTAAAGCCCAGTAAGCGCGTCCCATTCGGGATAGCCGGAGTAGAAGTCGGTCCCGACCCAGTCGACCCAGCGCGAGCCCGGGTAGAAGTGTTTGGGCCGGTTCTGCGGCGTGGTGGGGGAGCCGGCGGGCAGCGGGCTCCAGACGATCGCCACTGGCGCCTGCGGCAGGGCGCGAACGTCGACGGTCAGCGGCGGCAGCCCGGCGACGGCGAGGCGGTGGTTGATTTGCCTTGCGGTGCCGCCACCGTGGACGATCACGTAGATGCGGCGGAAGGCGCGTTTGTAGGCGCGCGGGCTGTGTTCGGGGCCGCGCGAGGCGCCGGCGCAGTCGTAGGCGGCGTAGACGTTGAGGCAGCGATTCGGCTCGCCGAGCGGCCGCACGTAGGCCCGCATCCCCTTTTCGAAGAAGAGCTTGTTGAGACGGACGAGGTAGCGGTCGCCGCGCCCGGCGGCGATCTGCGGCAGCGAGATCACCTCGTGGCCGTCCTTGTCGGTTGAGATGTGGATCATCGGCCGCGCCCGCGCGGTCTGCCAGCGCCGGATCGAGTCGGGGAAGTCGCTGCCCCAGGTCCGAAAGGACTCGATCACCGCCGGGTGCTTGTTCACCGCCTCGGAGAAGTGCCCGAAGTCGGCCATGTCGCCGGTGTCGGAGACGCCGAAGTAGACCTTCTTGCCGGGCGGCTTCAGTAGGGAGAAGGCGAACGCGGGAGCAGGGAGGAGCACCAGCGTGAGCGCGCTGGCGAGAGCAACCGCAAGTGCGGCGCGGAACTGTCGCAGGCCGGGCACCGAAGTCCCATGCTGGCAAGACCGGGACCTTGGATCGACTCCAGCCTTGGCGCCTGCAACCCCGGTTGCGACAAGTGGAGAGTTAACTGCGCAACAGGCAGGCTAACTCTCCACTCGTGGCTCGCGAGGTAGATCAGGCGGCGAGCGGTGCGGCGTGCTCGGCGATCAGGGCGAGCACTTCCGGCGCGTACTTCTCGATAAAGGCGGGGCCGACTCCGCTGATCGCGAGAAGGGCGTCCTCGTTCTGCGGGCGGGCGGCGGCGATCGCGGTGAGGGTTTTGTTGGCGGCGACGGTGTAGGCGGGCTTGCCGGCGGCTGCCTCCAGGCGCCAGGCTTTCAGCGCCTCGAACAGCGGGGCGCCGGCGGGGGAGAGCTGGGGCGCTGGCGCGGAGGTCTTCGCGCTGCTGGACTTGGTGCGCGTCACCGCGATCGTGTCGGGATCCGGGAGCCAGTCGAGCATGTCGCAGACGTCGCAGCAGCGCTCTAGCGGAGCGCCGGCGGTGCTGTCGGAGAAGTGGTCGAGGAGGGCGCGGCGGCGGCACTCGGTGCCGTAGATGAAGTCTTTGATCACGTGGTAGGCACGCCAGCCGCGCTCGCGGGCGACCGCCAGCTCGGGGTCGCCGGCGCGCTGTTCGTTGAAGCGGACGAGGCGGCCGAGGTCAGATTTCAGCGCCAGCATCGTCGCCCGCGAGGGCAGCCCGTCGCGCCCGGCGCGACCGGCCTCCTGGTAGTAGGCCTCGACGCTGGTGGGGATCGTCACGTGCCAGACCGAGCGCACGTCGGGCTTGTCGACGCCCATCCCGAAGGCGTTGGTGGCGCAGATGACGCCGGTGTCGGTGGCCATGAACCGTTCCTGGATCGCCGTCCGGTGCTCTGGTTCGAGGCCCGCGTGGTAGGCGACCGCGGCGATGTTGGCGTCGCGCAGGTCGGCCGCCACCTCTTCGGTCTGCTTGCGGGTGCCGCAGTAGACGATCGCCGGCCGGTTGGCGGGGTCTGCGAGACCCGCGTCCAGCAGCGCCTGCCTGCGCGCCGTCGAGCCCTTGCCCTCGAGCGCGACGACGTCGAAGGAGAGGTTCGGCCGGTCGAAGCCGGAGCGCACCTGCAGCGGCTCCTTCATCGCAAAGCGGGAAGCGATCTCGCGGGCGACCGGCACGGTTGCCGTTGCCGTGCAGGCCATCACCGTCGGTCGCCCCAGCCGCTGCACGACCTCGGGCAGCCGCAGGTAGTCGGGGCGGAAGTCGTGCCCCCACTCCGAGACGCAGTGCGCCTCGTCGACCGCGACCAGGTCGACCTTGCGCTCGGCCAGCGCTTCGAGGAAGACTTTCGATCCGAACCGCTCCGGCGCGCAGTAGACGATGCGCGCGTCCCGCCGCACCGAATCAAGCGCCTCCCAGGCGACTTCATCCGACATTCCCGAGGTGATCATTGCCACCGGCTGCCCCAGCCTCCGCAGCTTCTCCCACTGGTCCCGCATCAGGGCGATCAGCGGGCTGACCACGATCGTCAGCGCCTCACTGGCCAACCCCGGCAGTTGGTAACAGAGGCTCTTGCCGCCCCCGGTCGGCATCACGATCAGCGAGTCGCGGCCCTCGAGGGCCGCGACCACCGCCTCGCGCTGGCCCGCCCGCCAGCTCTCGTAGCCGAGCTGCCGCAGCAGCTCGTCGGCTCTTTCCCCGGCTCCGGTCATCGACGAGCCAGGGTAGGGCTTCTCACGGCGGGTCAGGCGTGTTCTGCCTGCGCGATTGCCGCAGGTACCTGACTTAGCTTCTCCGCCAGCGTGTCGATCGACTGCGCCAGCTTGCGCGTGTCGGCCTTCGTCAGCTCCGTGTAGGGGACGAAGCCGTTGCCCTGCCGGTAGGGCTCGAGGGCCGCGAAGACCATCTTGAAGTCGGCTTCGATCTCGCCGGAGAGCTCCGGGTCGGTTTCGTCGAGCAGCGGCTTCACCGCTTCGAAGGCGGCCTCGGCCCCTTCGACGTTGGCCTCGAAGTCGACCAGGTCGGTGTGGGAGTAGCGCTCCTCCTCGCCGGTGATCTTCGAGGCCGAGACCTCGCCGAGCAGCTCGTTGGCGCCGTTGGCGATCTGGACCGCCTGCAGGTCGACCGTCTCGACCTTCGCGGCAAGTTCTTCGACGTCGGCCTGCAACTGCTTGGCGACCGGGGCCATGCCCTTCGCGGTTTCTTCTTCCCAGAGCGCTTTCTCGATCCGGTGGAAGCCTTCGAATTCGTTCGCCGGAACGTCGTTTTCGCGGGCGTCGATCCGCGGGTCGAGGCTGCCGAAGGACTCGGCCACCGGCTCGATCCTCTCGTAGGGGATGCGCGCGCTCGCGTAGAGCGACCTCGCCTTGGCGATGTCGCCCGCTTCGACCGCGGCGACAAACGGCGCCGTCTTCGCCACCAGCTCGTCGGCGTTTTCCTCGAGGTACTCGCGGTACTTGGCAACCGCGGCGTCGGCCTCGGCGCTTCCCTTCGCCTTCAGCTCGCCGCTGACCGTGAGCGTGCCGCGCTCCTCGTCGCCGCCCGGGCAGTAGATCGTGTACTGGCCGGCGTCCAGGGTCAGCGAGAAGCTGCCGCTCAAGCCGTCGGAGAGGTTCTCCTTCTCGCCGAGGATCGTGTCGCCTTCCATCACCTCGATCTCGGTGACCTTGGTGGTGCCGGTGTTTTCGGCTTCGAAGCTGATCGGCCCGGCGGGCGCCTTCGCCGCGTGCGGCAGGCAGCCTTCGTCGGTCAGTTCGAAGCTGAGCTTCTTGGCTCCGGCAGGAGGATCTTCACTTGATCCGCAGGCGGTGGCGAACAGGACGAGTGGGAGCGCGATCCCCGCGCAGAGCATCTTCAGGTTCATAGTTAGGGCACCCTAACAAAGACCGACAGCACAGGTCGGATATCCCGAACTGCATCAAATTTTCCACCCAGTAGAAGGATAATTTGATGCAGTTCGCTCAGAGGAGGCCTTCGCCGACGTAGCCGCCGGGCTTGGCCCCAGGCGGAACCGCGAAGAGGGCGCTGCCGACGTGCTTGATGTACTCGTTCAGCGCGTCGATCTGGCCGAGGCGCTGCTGGATCGGGACGAACTGCTTCGCTGGGTCGCGCTGGAAGCAGATGAAGAAGAGGCCCGCTTCGAGCTCGGCGAGGCTCTCGTCGACGCCGTCGGTGAAGGAGTAGCCGCGGCGGAGGATGCGGGCGCCGCTGTTTTCCCTCGCCGAGGCGAGGCGGACGTGGGAGTCGACCGGGATCAGCGGGTGGCCATTTTTTTGCGCGTCGAGGGGCAGCGGCTCGAACTCGTCGCTACCGCCGAGCGGGGCACCGCTGTACTTGTGGCGGCCGATCGTCCGCTCCTGGTCGGTCAAGGAGGCGCGGTCCCAGACCTCGAGCAGCATCCGGATCCGGCGCGTGACCATGTAGCTGCCTCCCTGCATCCAGGCTGGGCCCTCGCCGGCGACCCAGACAAAGCGGTCCATCGCCTCGGTGTCCTCGGCCTTGATGTTGGCGGTGCCGTCCTTCATCCCCATCAGGTTGCGCGGCGTGTCCTGGCTGCGGCTGGTGGTCGCGGTGCGGCCGAAGCCGAGCTGGCTCCAGCGCATCGTCACCGTGCCGCGGCCGATCCGGGCGAGGTTGCGGATCGCGTGGAAGGCGACCTGCGGGTCATCCGAGCACGCCTGGACGCAGATATCCCCGCCGCTTTCGGCGGGGTCGAGCTCGTCTCCCGGCAGCGGCGGCAGCGGTTTGAGCGCCGCCGGGCGCTTGCCGGCCAGACCCAAGCCCGGCTTCTCGAAGAGGCTGGGGCCGAAGCCGATCGTCACCGTCAGGCTGGAAGGGAGGAGGCCGACGGTCTCGCCGGTGTCGTCCGGCGGCGCCAGCGCCACGTCGTTGACGTCGCCGATCATCTCGCCGGCGGTCGCTTCCGCTGCGGCGAGCGTCCACTCGCGCAGCAGCTCCTGCAGCTCGGCGGGATCCTCGGTCAGCAGGTCGAAGGCGGCGAAGTGGAGGCGGTCCTGGGCGGGGGTGTCGATCCCGGCCTGATGGGGGCCGTAGAAGGGAACGCTGCCGGTGCCCTCGCCGCTGGCGTCGGCGGTCTCCTGGCCGACGAGGAAGCCGCCGGCGGCGCCGAGGCCGAGCCCGGCCGCGCCCGCCCCGGCGGAAGTCAACAAGCGGCGGCGGGTCAGTGGGCTCATCGCGGCAGCGGTCGAGTCGGGTGAGCTGAGGCCGGCCGGCTCAGGCGGCGGGCTCGGCGGCGCCGATGCGGCCGCTGGCGCGGACCCGGTCGCGCCGCGGCCGGACGCGCATGCCCTGCGGCCAGAGCACGTAGGCGGCCACCGGGATCACGTAGCCGAGGTAGAGGATCGCTTCGATCACGGTCGGCGACGGCTGTAGGCCGAGCATCCCGGTCAGCAACGAGCCGGAGACGGTGCCGGGCTGGACCAGCCAGCCGAGGTCGATCGCCTGGCCCTGGAGGCCATTGATCCAGCCAGCCTCGTGGGCGGTGTGGGCGGCGGAGGCGAGCAGACCGGCGGCGACGAAGACGAGGACGATGCCGGTGATGCGGAAGAAGCGGGTGAGGTTGATGCGGACGCCGCCGCGGTAGAGGCCGAGCCCGATCGCGATCGCGGCGACGAGGCCGAGAACCGCGCCGGCGCCGGCGGCGGTGGTGTCGGTCGAGTCCTGGAAGGCGGCGAGGAGGAAGACCGAGGTCTCGAAGCCCTCGCGCAGGACCGCGAGGAAGGCCATCCCGACCAGGGCCAGGGTGGAGCCGGTCGCCAGCGCCGAGGCGGCCTCGCCTTCGAGCTGGGCTTTGATGCCGCGGGCGTGCCGCCGCATCCAGACGATCATGTAGGTGACGGCGCTGACCGCGATCAGCCCGACCACCGTCTCCAAGCCCTCCTGCTCCTTCTGCGGCAGCTGCTGGCCGACGACTTCGAGCAGGACGGCGACCCCGATGCAGAGGGCGAGCGCGATCCCGATTCCGATCCACATCTGCCGCATCGCGTCGCGGCGGCCCTCCTTAACCAGGAAGGCGGCGATGATGCCGATGATCAGCGAGGCCTCTACGCCCTCTCGCAAGGTGATGACGAAAGTCGGGATCATTCGGGGTGGTCTCCTCGTGGTGCGGCGGGCGTTAGGTCGCCCTAATTAGGAGCCCCGAAAACCTAGCACGCCGCTAGGGAATCAGGCGGACGGAAGCCACGGCTGTGACCAAGCTCCGGTTCCCCGGACCAGGTCCTCAGCCTGCTTCGGCCCCCAAGTTCCCTGCTCATACGGATGAACCGGGCCCGGTTCGTCGAGCAGCGGCTGGACCACGCGCCAGGTCTCTTCGATCGCGCTCTGGCGGGTGAAGAGCTGGTGCTGGCCGGCGATCGCGTCGCCGAGCAGGCGCTCGTAGGGCTCGGGGTCTTCGCCGGGCGCGCGCTCGAAGAGGACCTCGAGGTCAGCCGCCTGGAAGGCCTCTTCGCCGGCCTTCTTCGCGTAGAGGCGAATCCGGGTGCCGGCCTCCGGCTCGATCCGGATCTTCATCTGGTTCGGTTCCGGCGTCTTGCCATGCCCGATCCCGAGTTTCGGCGGCCGCTTGAAGAAGACGGTCACTTCCGTTGCCTTCACCGGCAGGTACTTGCCGGCGCGGACGAAGAAGGGGACCCCGGCCCAGCGCCAGTTATCGACCTCGAGCTGGATCGCGGCGAAGGTCTCGGTCTTCGACTTCGCTTTCACGCCGTCGACGTCGAGGTACCCCTTGTACTGGCCGCGAACGTAGTGCTTCGGGTCGGCCGCGCACATCGCCTTGAAGAACTCGAGCTTCTTGTCGCGGATGCTGTCGTGGTGGTTGCCGGTCGGCGGCTCCATGCCGACGATCCCCAGCACCTGCAGCGCGTGGTTCTGGATCACGTCGCGCATCGCCCCAACCGCGTCGTAGAAGCGCCCGCGGTCCTCGACGCCGAAGTCCTCGGCGATCGTCATCTGTACGTGGGAGACGTGCTCGCGGTTCCAGACCGGCTCCAGCAGCGCGTTGGCAAAGCGCAGGTAGGTGATGTCCATCACCGGCTCCTTGCCGAGGTAATGGTCGATGCGGAGGATCTGCTCCTCCTCCAGGACCGCGGCCAGTTCGTCGTTCAGCTTGCGAGCGGACTCGAGGTCGTGCCCGAACGGCTTCTCGATCACCACGTGCGCGTTCTCCGTTAAGCCGGCCTTGCCGAGCCCCTGGACGACGGTGGCGAACAGCGCCGGCGGGATCTCCAGGTAGAAGACCGGGTGCTTGGCGTCGCCGAGCGCCTCGCCCACCCGCTTGAAGGTGTCGGCGTCCGCGTAATCGCCCTGGACGTAGGTGAGCCGCTTGGCGAGCCGGGCGAAGACGTCCTCGTCGGGGCTGCCGACGGAGCTGCCGATCGCTTCGCGGGCGTGCTGCCGCAGTTTCTCGTCATCCCAGTCGTCGATCGCGACGCCGACGATCGGCACCTCGAGCTTGCCCGCGGCCTCCAGCCGGTAGAGCGCCCGGAAGGTCATTTTCTTCGCCAGGTCGCCGCTGATCCCGAAGATCGCGAGGACGTCGGCGGCGTCGTTTGCCATCGCCGCGCAGGCTATCGTCCACCCACCCCAACAGCGGAGGACTCATGGAACTTGGAATCGTCGGCCTCGGCCGAATGGGAGCCAACATGGCGCGGCGCCTGATGCGCGACGGCCACCGGATCGTCGCCTACGACGTCAATCCCGATGCGGTCGCGCAGCTGGCGGGAGAGGGAGCCGAGGGCGCCTCCTCGCTGGAGGAGCTGGCCTCGAAGCTGAGCGCACCCCGCTCGGTCTGGATCATGGTCCCGGCCGGCGAAATCACCGAGCAGACGGTCGACGCGGTCGCTGCGGTGCTGGAGTCCGGCGATGCGATCGTCGACGGCGGCAACTCCTACTACCGCGACGACATCCGCCGCGCCGACAAGGTCGACGAGCAGGGGATCGACTACGTCGACTGCGGCACCAGCGGCGGCGTCTTCGGCTTGGAGCGCGGCTACTGCCTGATGATCGGCGGCCCCGACCGGGCGGTCGAGCGGCTCGACCCGATCTTTGCCAGCCTGGCGCCTGGGGTCGAGTCGGCCGAGCGCACCCCGGGGCGCGACGGCGACCCCTCACCCTCGGAGAACGGCTACCTGCACTGCGGTCCCAACGGGGCCGGCCACTTCGTGAAGATGGTCCACAACGGGATCGAGTACGGGGTGATGGCCGCCTACGCCGAGGGGCTCAACATTCTCAAGAACGCCAACGCCGGCAAGGTCAAGCGCGAGGCCGACGCCGAGACGGCGCCGCTCGACCACCCCGAGTACTACCAGTACGACCTCGACCTGCCCGAGGTCGCCGAGGTCTGGCGGCGCGGCAGCGTGATCGGCTCCTGGCTGCTCGACCTGACCGCGGCGGCGCTGCAGGAATCCGGCGACCTGGAGGAGTTCACCGGCCGCGTCTCCGACTCCGGCGAGGGCCGCTGGACGGCGATCGCGGCGATCGACGAGGGGGTGCCGACGCCGGTCCTGACCACCGCTCTGCACGAGCGCTTCTACTCGCGCGGGCTCGGTGACTTCGGCGACAAAGTCCTCTCGGCGATGCGCAAACAGTTCGGCGGTCACGACGAGAAGAAAGACTGATGGCGATCGAGCTCGAGGTCGCCGGCGACGAAAAGGCCGCCTCGCGGCGGGCGGCGGAGCTGATCGCCGCCGCCGGGGCCGAGGCGGCGGCCGAGCGCGGCCGCTTCGCCTTCGCGATGAGCGGCGGCCGTAGCCCCTGGGCGATGCTGGCGATCCTCGGTGAATCCGAGGAGATGCCCTGGGACCGGACCGAGCTCTTCCAGGTCGACGAGCGCGTGGCCGCGCCGGGCGATGAGGCCCGCAACCTCACTCACATGGTCCTCGGGCTCTCGATGGACCACCAGGCGACGCTGCGGCCGATGCCGGTGACCCAGCGCGACCTCGACACGGCCGCCCGCGACTACGAAGCCCAACTGCCCGACCGCTTCGACCTCGTCCACCTTGGCCTCGGCCCCGACGGCCACACGGCCTCCCTCGTCCCCGGCGATCCCGTCCTAGACGTAACCGACCGCCGCGTCGCGATGACCGAGACCACCTATCAGAGCCACCGCCGCATGACCCTCACCTACCCCGCCCTCAACACCGCCCGCCGCATCGTCTGGCTGGTCACCGGCCCCGACAAGCCCGAGGCCCTGCAAAAGCTCCTAGCCGGCGACGAATCGATCCCCGCGGGGCGGGTCCGCAACGAGCAAATGGTGGTCGTTGCCGATGAGGCTGCGGCCAACTAGTCGACCGAGAGTCCCGCCTTCACCTCACGCAACTTCTCCATTCGCGGGTTGTCTCCGCCGACCATTCGCTCTAACCAGTCTTCGATTTCCGCCACATCGAGCGGATCGGTCGCGACGAGGATCTGCTCGATATCGAGCCAGTCCTTCGGTCGGTCGAACATCGCCTTGCAGACCGCGAGGTGCTCGGGGGAGAGGATCGGGATCGTCTCGTCGTTGAATGGGACCTTCCGCGCACTGCGCCGCATCGCGTCATGGAAGGGGTCGTAGGAGAAGAAGAGGTCAACCGGGTTGCGGTCCCACCAGAGGCGTACCTGCCCGTCCCGGTTTAGGTCCTCCACTTTGACCTCGACATCGACGCCCAGTGGGGCTAGCGCTTTGCAGATCTCGGGCCAGCGGTCGGTAGACACGAAAACATTGATGTCGACGTCGATCGTCGCCCGCGGCTCTGCGTAGTAAGCGAGGGCGAGGGCGCCGCCGATCGCATGGGGAACCTTGGCTCCCTCCAAGGCGTGGTGAATTGCCGTCACCTTGTCGGGAAGGGAGGGGGACTTCACGACTAGGTTGATCTCAGGTGGGGAAAGCCGATCTCGTGCGAACGGAGCCTGATCGGCAGCGCATCGGCCAGTTCGAGGAGTTCGCGTAGAGCATCCGCCCTATCTTCGGCGCCCACACCTATCCACTGGCTCGCCGCTCGAGCGGCGTCGGAGACGAGACCCTTGGATTCCGGGGCTTTCTCGTTAGCGCCTTGGCCAGAAAGGGCGTCGATCAATAGACGGCGAAGCTTCGGGTCCGGTTGCTCGCCGCCAGCGATTCGGCGTAGCGTCTCACGAGCTGCCTCGTCGAGCTCCGAGCCCCGAACCGGGGCTCCCGCTCGCAGCGCCAGGCGGGTCAACTCCGCTGCCGTCGGTGGCTTCTCGGAGTTCTCTTGGACCTTCCTGACGGTCTCAGCGGTCAACTCGCGGAAACCGGCAAGCGTGCGGCTCCGCGGACCCTTCGGGGTGCTCACCGACTCGCGCAACTCAAAACGACCCGGCTTGGTCGCTACGACATAAGCCATAGTGGGTAAAAGTTACCACTACCTGAGATTTTCGCGGGATATTTGGCTCAGGCAGCCGGGTCCAGCGAGACCGCGTGGTTGCCGACGATGCGGCCGTCGGGGTCCCATTTGCGCTTGATGACGGCGAGGCGGGAGCAGACGTCGGGGGGGAGGATTTCGTCGGAGTCGCAGGGGCGCTCGGCGAAGTTGAAGTAGCCGCCGTCGCCGGCCCAGGGCTCCATCGCGTCGTCGAAGCGGTCGAGGTGGCCCTCGATCGCCTCCCCGAGCTCCGGCGTCATCGGCATCCCGATGCCGAACATCACCCAGCCGGCGTCGAGGTGGCTGAGGGCGCCGCCGTTGGGATCGGGCCGGCCCAGGGCGCCGCCCATGTGGCGGATCTCGGTTAGCAGCAGCGGCGAGTTCGAATCGGGGCCGGCGAGGTCGACGAAGGCGTCGATCGCCTCGTCGGGCAGCTCGCGCAGGACGCGGTGGTGGCCGAGGCCGGGGACCGGGTTCTCCGGGTCCATGTGGATCCGGCAGAGGCCGGCCGCGGGGATCTGGTCGAAGGTGTCCATGATCGGCTCGCCGAGCTCCCGCAGCGGCGCGATCGCCGCTTCGCCAGCCTCCTTGTCGCCGATGCAGGCGGCGTCGATCGTCAGCAGCGGCGTCCCCCGCAGCGGCTCGGGAACGTCGGGGATCGGCGGCGGGGTGATGAAGCGGACCACCGAGGTGACGTCCTCGGAGACGCCTTCGGCCCAGTCGCGGTAGCGGCGCACCGCCTCGCCGCCTAGCGCGGCGGGGAAGATCAGGACGCCGGCGTAGGCGGTCTGCACCGGGACCAGGTTCAGGTGCAGCGCGGTGACGACGCCGTAGTCGCCGCCGCCTCCCCGCAGGGCCCAGAAGAGATCGGGCTCGTTGTCGGCGTCGATCGTGCGCGGCTCGCCGTCGGCGGTGACCAGCTCGATTGCCCGCACCCGGTTGCAGGCGAAGCCGTAGCGGCGGCCGAGCCAGCTCAGCCCGCCGCCCAGGTGGTAGCCGACCGCGCCGACGTCGGGGGAGGAGCCGGGCATGCCGCTGAGCCCGTGGGCGCCCGCGGCTTCGCTCAGCTCGAGCACCAGCGTCCCCGCCTCGACCCGAGCGGTCTGCGCGCCGGGATCGACTTCGACCCCGCGCATGCGCTCGGTCTTGATCAGGATCGTGCCTTCGAGCGAGCGCAGGGCGACGGCGCCGTGGCCAGTTCCCTGCCCCGCCACCCGCAGGTCGTTGTCGGCCGCGAACCGCATCGTGGCGACGACGTCGTCGGCGCTCTCGACGAAGGTCACCGCCTCAGGACGCTGGTCGGCGGCAAGGTTCCAGGCCATCCGCGCCTGATCCCAGTCGGCATCGCTCGGGGTGGCAACTCGGCCAGCTATCGCCAGCCCGCTGAAGTCGGTCATGGGGTCTCCTTTACGTCAACTGAAACTGATGCGGTCTACGGCGTCTCCCCTTGCCACGAAAACCGCGCTCACCATATCCGGGGGGAAGAGGCCGTGGGCGGCAACGCCGGGATCGGCCTCGAGGCGGGCCGCCAGAGCCGCCGGGTCGTCCAATCCGGGACCCCGGTAGTCGGCGATTAGGCCGCCGTCGGGGGAGCGGGGCGCCTCGCGCAGCTCGACGTCGCCGCCGAGCCGGGCCAGCGTCGAGGCGACGCCGAAGCCGAACAGCTCCAGCGGCACCGGCCCGCGCAGAGCCTCCACTGGCTTGCTCGAGTCGCAGATGACGACGAAACGCTTGGCCGCCGCGGCGACGATCATCTCGCGCAGGTGGGCGCCGCCGCCGCCCTTGATCAGCCAGCCGTCCGGGGTCACCTCGTCGGTGCCGTCGATCGCGATGTCGAGCCGCTGCAGGCGGTCGAAGTCCTCGACCGGAATTCCCAGCTCCCGCGCCTGTTCCTCGGTCGCGACCGAGGTGGCGACGCAGCGGATCTCGGAAAGTCCGCGGCGGGCGATCGCCGGCAGCAGGTGGGCGACCGTCGAGCCGGTCCCGAGGCCTACCGTCATCCCGCTCTCGACCAGCTCCGCGGCGGCCTCGGCGGCGAGCCGCTTCTCGTCGTCGGGCGTGTTCACGAGCGGCACGCTACATTGCTCCGATGACTTCTACCGCCTCCGTTTCCGCAACTCAGGACTACAAGGTCGCCGACATCGGCCTCGCCGATTTCGGCCGCAAGGAGATCTCTCTCGCCGAGGTTGAGATGCCCGGCCTGATGCAGACCCGCGAGGAGTACGGCTCCGCGCAGCCGTTGAAGGGCGCCCGGATCACCGGCTCCCTCCACATGACGATTCAGACCGCGGTCCTGATCGAGACCCTGGTCGCCCTCGGCGCCGAGGTGCGCTGGGCCAGCTGCAACATCTTCAGCACCCAGGACCACGCCGCCGCCGCGATCGCCGCCGCCGGCATCCCCGTCTACGCCTGGAAAGGCGAGACGCTGGAGGAGTACTGGTGGTGCACCGAGCAGGCGCTGAACTGGCCCGACGGCGAGGGCCCGAACATGATCCTCGACGACGGTGGCGACGCCACCCTGCTCGTCCACAAGGGGGTCGAGTTCGAGAAGGCCGGCGCGGTCCCGGACCCGGCCTCGGCCGAGTCGGAGGAGTTCAAGATCGTCCTGCAGACGCTGCAGCGCTCGCTCGAGGAGGACTCGCAGCGCTGGACCAAGATCGCCGCCAACGTGAAGGGCGTCACCGAGGAGACGACGACCGGCGTCCACCGGCTCTACCAGCTGGCCGAGACCGGCGACCTGCTGTTCCCGGCGATCAACGTCAACGACTCGGTCACTAAGTCGAAGTTCGACAACCTCTACGGCTGTCGCCACTCGCTGGTCGACGGCATCAACCGCGGCACCGACGTGATGATCGGCGGCAAGGTCGCGGTCATCTGCGGCTACGGCGACGTCGGCAAGGGCTGCGCCGACTCGCTGCGCGGCCAGGGCGCCCGCGTGATCGTCACCGAGATCGACCCGATTTGCGCGCTGCAGGCGGCGATGGAGGGCTACGAGGTGCGCAAGCTCGACGAAGTCGTCGAGACCGCCGACATCTTCGTCACCGCCACCGGCAACAAGGACATCATCACCCTCGACCACATGCGGCGGATGAAGCACAACGCGATCGTCGGCAACATCGGCCACTTCGACAACGAGATCGAGATGGCCTCGCTGGAAGAGTCCGACGCCGAGCGGATCAACATCAAGCCGCAGGTCGACGAGTGGAAGTTCCCCGGCGGCAACGCGATCATCGTCCTTTCCGAAGGGCGGCTGCTGAACCTCGGCAACGCGACCGGGCACCCCAGCTTCGTGATGTCGAACTCGTTCACCAACCAGGTGATCGCCCAGATCGAGCTGTTCGGCAAGCGCGAGGACAAATATGGCGGCGAGCCGGCGGTCTACGTGCTGCCCAAGCACCTCGACGAGAAGGTCGCCCGCCTGCACCTGGCGGCCCTCGGCGTCGAGCTGACCGAGCTCACCCCCGAGCAGTCGGCCTACCTCGGCGTCCCGGTCGAGGGCCCGTTCAAGCCGGACCACTACCGCTACTGAGCATCCCCCGGCCGATTTAATCTCGGCCGATGGAACCCCGGCTCTGGATCTCATCCAGCGGCGAGGCGCCGCACTCGCTGGCGCTGAGCGGCGAGCGGACCGTGGTCGGGCGCTCGCCCGAGGCCGAGGTCGTGCTCGAGGACGAGGCGGTTTCCTGGAACCACTTGGAGATCGAACGCAAAGGCGACGTGCTGATGGCGACCGACCTCGACAGCCGCAACGGCACCGCCCTCAACGGCGAGCCGCTGGATCGGCCGCGGCGCCTGCGCGACGGCGACACCTTGATCGTCGGCGGCTATCGACTGGAAGTGAAGACCGGCGACATCACCCCAGTTGGCGCCACCGTCGCTGCCTCTGAGCCGGCGGTGGCGCTGAACGAGGAGGAGAGGGCGACCGCCGCCGCCCTCGTCGCCCCCTACCGCAGCGAGGGGGCCTTCGCCGGCCGTCCCGCCACCCGCGCCGAGATCGCAAATGAGCTCCACGTCTCCGAGCGCACTGCCCAGCGCCGCCTCGACGCCCTCGCCGCAAAGCTCGAAGTCCCCGGCGACGCCGGCCGCGACCGCCCCCGCCAGATCGCCGCCCGCGTCATCGAACTAGGCCTCGACCGCCCCCGCTGACCCGAACCGGGCCAAAGCTGGCCCGCTGGGTGGCGCCGCTGTCATTTGCTGGCACGGCTCTGGGGCCGAGCATCGGTGTACGCAATCACCGATAGCTCGAAAGGAGCATCCGATGTTCAAGAAGAGCCTCATCACCGTGTTCGTCGCACTCTTGGCGCTGGTCGTGCCCGCTGGTGCTTCTGCCGCCGGCGGCGCGATCGTCTTCTCCAAGGTCACCGAAGACCACCGCGAATACAAAGAAGGCGACAAAGTCCTGCCTCCGAAAGCGCCGGAAGGCGGGCTGTTCGCGGTCAAGGACCGCCACCTCAACCAGCTGACCGAAAACCCGGCCGACACCGAACCCTCGTTCTCGGCCGACGGCCACTCGATCGCCTTCGTCCGCGAAGGGGACGTCTTCGCGATCCGCGCCGACGGCTCGGGGGAGAAACGACTGACCAGCGGGGCCGAGCTGGACTCACGCCCGCTGATCTCGCCGAACGCTCGCATCGTTCTATTCGAGCGACGCACCGCCGCGGGCGGCCCGCGGGATCTCTACACGGTCAGCGTCAACGGCGGCTCGCCGCACAAGATCGCCGCTTCGGCCGGCGACGAGCACGAAGCCTCGTTCTCGCCCGACGGGAAGACGATCGCCTTCGTCCGCACCTCCGCTATCGGCACCGGCACCAACGACGACATCTACACGGTGCGGCCGTCCGGGGCGAAGCTGCGGCGTCTGACCAAGACCGCCGGCATCGACGAGTACGCCCCCAACGTGCTGCCCGCGACGATCGTCTTCAGCCGCGGCAAGAACGTCGAAGGCCCGAGTGCCTACGCCGACATCTACAAGATGGCCCTCGACGGCAAGAAAGCGACGAAACTGATCGCCGGCGCCGGCTCGGCCTACGTCGAGGACGTGACCGCCAACGGCCGCACGATCCTCTTCCGCCGCGACCAGGGCCTCTGGGTCAAGCAGCTCGGCGGCAAGGGCCGCAAGCTCTCCGACCTGCCGGACAACGCCGAGGTGAACAGCGTCTTCTCCTCCGACGGCAAGCAGGTCGCGACCTTCACCGAAGCCGACGAAGAACAGTCGCTCTCGGTGCTCGACGTCGACACCGGTCGCCGCAGCTACGCCGAAGTGGTCGGCTTCTCCGGCGGCGAAGTCACCACCAAGATCGGCCCGATCGTCACCTGGCAGCCGGTGCCCCACCGGCGCTAGGCGCTTCTTTCACCGCACCGACCAGTCAGCGACTCAACCCCCCATCCGGCTATAACGGCCGGGTGGGGGACTTCTCTATTGGCTCCGAGGTCGCCGGCTACCGGATCGAGGGCTTGATCGCCCGCGGCGGCATGGGCGTCGTCTACCGCGCTCTTCACCTCGGCCTCGAACGGCCGGTGGCGCTGAAGGTGATCGCCCGCGAGCTCGCCGACCGCGAGGGCTTCCGCGAGCGCTTCCTACGCGAGTCCCGCCTCGCCGCCCGGCTCGATCATCCCTCGGTGGTGCCGATCTTCGACTCGCGCGAAGTCGACGGCGAGCTGATCGTCGCGATGCGGCTGATCAAGGGCGGCGACCTGCGGGCGCTGATCGACCGTGAGGGGCCGCTCTCGCCGCATCGCGCCCTCAACCTCCTCGCTCAGGTCGCCGACGCGCTCGACGCCGCCCACGCCGCCGGCATCGTCCACCGCGACGTCAAGCCGCATAACATCCTCGTCGAAGGCGACCGCGCCTACCTCTCGGATTTCGGCCTCGCGAAGGCGTTTGACGAGAGCGGCTCGGCCGGCGGCACCTCGGTCGTCGGCACCGCCCACTACATGTCGCCGGAGCAGTGGCGCGGCGACTCGATCGGCCCCGCCGCCGACGTCTACTCGCTCGGTTGCGTCCTCTATGAGGCGATCACCGGGATCGCCCCCTTCGCCCGCGCCGAAGCCGACACCGAGCCGGAGATGCCGCAGGGGGTGGAGGAGGCGATCCGCCGCGCGACCGCCAAGGACCCGCCCGACCGCTTCCGCAGCGCCGGCGAGCTGGTCACCGCCGCCCGCGCCGGCCAGGGCTCGGAGGTGCGGCCGACCGCCGTCCTCTCGGATGACCGCAGCGAGCGGTCGACGGTCCCGAACGCCTCGCAGCGCTGGTTCGGGCTGCGGGGGAGGAGGGCGGCGCTCTGGATCCTCAGCGGCTTCGCTGTGATCGCGATCGCGATTACCGCCGCCGTCCTCCTCTTGCTCGGCAGCGAAGGGCCGAGCGTCTCCGCTCCGATCGCGATCGGCCGGCCGCCGCTGCGGATCGCCGCCAGCTCCCAAGCCGTCTGGGTGACGAGCGGACGCGACGGGACGATCACCCGGCTCGACCCCGAGACCGGCAAGCCGCTCGGCAAGCCGCTGCACCCGGGTTTCGGCGTCGCCGGGATCGCGATCGGCGGCAGATGGGTCTGGGTCACCAACCCCCTCCGCGGCACCCTGCTGCGGCTCGACCCGAAAACCGGCCGCGTCCTCAAGACCATCGACGTCGGCGGACACCCCGGCCCGATCGCCCTCGGCGGCGGCCGCGTCTGGATCGCCGACGAGGGCGGCCGCGGCATCACCGCGGTCAACTCAGAAGGCGGCCGCATCTACCGGCGCGGGCTGCCGCCGCAGACCACCGACCTCCGCCTCGCCTTCGGCGCCCGCGGTCTCTGGGCCAGCATCGCCGGCACCGGCAGCGTCCGCCGCATCGACCCCGCCGACTTCACCACCGGCGCCCCGATCCTGGTCGGCCGCGGCCCCGCCGGCCTGGTCGTCGCCGACGGCCTGGTCTGGGTCGCCAACAGCCGCTCGGGCACGGTCTCCCGCGTCGATCCGGCGACCCGCCAGCTGCTCGGCGACCCGATCGAAGTCGGCGGCCACCCGGGCGGGATCGACGCCGGCACCAGCGCCGTCTGGGTAGCCAACGCCGCCGACGACACCGTCACCAAGATCGACTTCGGCAGCGGCGAGCCCGACGGTGACCCGATCGCGGTCGGCCCCGAGCCCGGCGCCGTCGCCGTGGGCGGCGAAGCGGTTTGGGTCGCAAATAACGGCGACGGCACCGTCACCCGGATCGAGCCCTGACAGCGGCGCTGAAGACGGCAGCGCCAAACATCTAGGATCGGGCCTCATGACTCAGGACATCGATCAGCTCGCAATCAACACGATCCGCACCCTCTCGATGGACGCCGTCCAGAAGGCGAACTCGGGACATCCCGGGACGCCGATGTCGATGGCTCCCGTCGCCTATGAGCTCTGGCAGAACCACCTCCGCTACGACCCGGCGAACCCGGTCTGGCCGAACCGTGACCGCTTCGTGCTTTCGGCCGGCCACGCCTCGATGCTCCTGTACTCGATGCTCTTCCTCACCGGCGTCCGCAAGGTCGACGAGAACTACAACGTCACCGACGAACCGGCCTGCGGCATCGATGAGATCGAAAACTTCCGCCAGCTGCACTCGCGCACGCCCGGCCACCCCGAGTACCGCTGGACGACGGGTGTTGAGACGACGACCGGCCCGCTCGGCCAGGGCGTTGGTACCTCGGTCGGGATGGCGATGGCCTCGAAGTGGCTGGGCGCCCGCTACGGCACCGAGCTCTTCAACTTCGACACCTACGCGCTCGCCGGCGACGGCTGCCTGCAGGAGGGGATCTCACACGAAGCCGCCTCGCTTGCCGGCCACCTCAAACTCGACAACCTCTGCTGGCTGTTCGACAACAACCACATCTCGATCGACGGCGACACCGCGCTCGCCTTCTCCGACGACGTGCTCAGCCGCTTCGAGGGCTACGGCTGGAACGTGCTGCGGGTCGGCGACGCCAACGACGCTCAGCTGCTCGGCAAAGCGTTCAATGAGTTCAAGGCCGAGAGCGGCCGCCCGACCCTGATCGTCGTCGACAGCCACATCGGCTGGGGCTCGCCGAACAAGCAGGACACCGAGTCCGCCCACGGCGAACCGCTCGGCGAAGAGGAGATCGAACTGACCAAGGAGGCCTACGGCTGGCCGAAGGACGCCAAGTTCCTCGTCCCCGACGGCGTCCGCGAGCGCTTCGACGAGGTGATCGGCAAGCGCGGGGCCGAAGCCCACAGCGCCTGGGTCGACACTTTCGAGAGCTTCAAGGGGGACAAGCCGGAGCTGGCGGGCGAGCTGGAGCTGATGCAGCGGCGCGGTCTGCCCGACGGCTGGGATACGGGTCTGCCGAGCTTCGAGGCCGACGAAGAGAAGGGCCTCGCCACCCGCAAGGCCTCGAACAAGGTCCAGAACGCAATCGCCGAGCGGGTGCCGTGGCTGATCGCCGGCTCCTGCGACCTCACCGACTCGACCTCGGTCCGGCTCAGCGACTCCGACCAGTACGAGCCGGGCAGCTACGACGGCCGCCAGGTCCACTTCGGGATCCGCGAACACGGCGCCGCCGCGGCCTGCAACGGGATGTCGACGGCGAAGCTGCGCCCGCTCTGGTCGACCTACCTCACCTTCTCCGACTACGGCCGCCCTGGGATCCGCCTCTCGGCGCTGATGGAGCTGCCGGTCGTCCACCTCTTCACCCACGACTCGATCGGGCTTGGCGAGGACGGCCCGACCCACCAGCCGATTGAGCAGCTGATGGCGCTGCGAGCGATGCCGCACCTCGACGTAATCCGCCCCGCCGACGCCAACGAGGTGACCGAGGCCTGGAAGACCGCCCTCAACCGCACCCACTGCCCGGTGGCGATGGTGATGACCCGCCAGACGGTGCCGGTCTTCGACCGCTCCAAGTACGCCTCGGCCGAGGGGGTCCAGCGCGGCGGCTACGTGCTCGCCGACCCCGAGGACGGCGACCCGGAGCTGATCCTGATCGCCACCGGCAGCGAGGTTCAGCTCGCCCTCGGCGCCCACGAGGCGCTGAAGGACGAGATCCGCACCCGCGTCGTCAGCCTTCCCTGCTGGGAGATCTTCGAGAAACAAGATCAGTCCTACCGCGACCAGGTCCTGCCTCCAGACGTCACCGCCCGGGTCTCGATCGAGGAGGGTTCGACCCTCGGCTGGGAGCGCTACGTCGGTAGGGAGGGAGCAATCATGGGTATGAGTACCTTTGGACAGTCGGCGCCGTTCGCGGACGTCGAGGCCGAGTTCGGCTTCACCGTCGAGAACGTCGCCAAGACGGCCCGCGAGGTCGCCGGGCGCGCCGCTGCGAACCCAACCACCTGAGGAGGGTCCTCCGCATGAAACCGACCGAGCGTCTGCACGAACTGGGCCAGAGCCTCTGGCTCGACAACATCACCCGCCCGATGCTGCGCGAGGGGGTGCTGGAGGGCTACATCCGCGACCTCTCGGTCACCGGGCTCACCTCCAACCCGTCGATCTTCGACAAGGCGATCGGCGCCGGCGACGCCTACGACGAGCAGATCGCCGAGGAGGCGCCGAAGGCCGCCGCCGGCGAGGGCGTGGGGGCGACGGAGACCGAGAAGATCTTCTTCGAGCTGGCGCTGGCCGACCTGCGCGACGCCTGCGACCTCTTCGCGGATGTCTACCGGCGGACCGCCGGCGTCGACGGCTTCTGCTCGCTTGAGGTCTCGCCGCTGATCGCCGACGACGCCGCGGCGACGATCGAGGAGGCGAAGGCGCTGCACGAGAAGGGCGAGCGCGAGAACCTCTACATCAAGATTCCGGGGACGCAGGCGGGGCGCGAGGCGATCGAGGAGTCGATCTTCGCCGGCATCCCGATCAACGTCACCCTGCTCTTCGACGACAAGCAGTACCTCGGCGCCGCCGACGCCTACATGCGCGGGATCGAGCGGCGGATCGAGGCCGGGCTCGACCCCAACGTCGCCTCCGTCGCCTCGATTTTCATGAGCCGCTGGGACGTCGCCGTCGGCAAGGACGTGCCCGAGCGGCTGGTCAACCGGCTCGGGATCGCGATCGGCGGCCGCGCCTACCGTGCTTACAACGAGCTGCTGGAGTCCGACCGGATGCGCCGCCTGATGAACGAGGGCGCGCGGCCGCAGCGGCTGCTCTGGGCGAGCACCGGGACCAAGGACCCCGACGCCTCCGACACCCTCTACATCGAGGCCTTCGCCTCGCCGCTCACGGTCAACACGATGCCGGAGCCGACCCTGAAGGCCTTCGCCGACCACGGCCAGGTCACCGACCTCATGCCCAAGGACGGCGGCGGCGCCGAGCAGGTGCTGGCCGAGTTCGCCGAGGCGGGTATCGACGTCGCGGCGCTGGCGAGCCGGCTTCAGGACGAGGGCAAAGAGAGCTTCAACAAGGCCTGGAACGAGATGCTGGAGACGATCGAGTCGAAGAGCGGGGTCAAGGCGAGCTGACCACCTGCTCGGGGGTATAGGTTCCCGAGCGATGAGCGAGCTGCGAGAAGCGCCGGCCTGGGGCCAGTTGCAGGCCCACTTCGAGAAGCTCCGCGACACCCACCTGCGCGATCTCTTCGCCGCCGACCCCGACCGCGGCGAGCGGCTGCGGGCCGAGGGCGCCAGGCTCTACCTCGACTTTTCGAAGAACCGGATCACCGACGAGACGCTGATGCTGCTCGGCGGCCTCGCCCACCAGCGCGGCGTCTTCGAGCGTCGCGAAGCGATGTTCCGCGGTGAGCACATCAACGTCTCCGAGGATCGCGCTGTTCTTCATGTCGCGCTGCGGATGCCGCGTGAGCGCTCGCTAATCGTCGACGGCGAGGACGTGGTCAAGCAGGTGCACGAGACGCTCGACCGGATGGCCGCCTTCTGCGAGCGGGTGCGCTCGGGCGAGTGGCGCGGCCACACCGGCAAGCCGATCCGCGCTGTTGTCAACGTCGGCATCGGCGGCTCCGACCTCGGCCCGGTGATGGCCTACGAGGCGCTCCGCCACTACAGCAAGCGCGAGCTGACCTTCCGCTTCGTCTCCAACGTCGACGGCACCGACTTCGCCGAGTCCACCCGCGACCTCGATCCCGAGGAGACGCTCTTCGTCATCTCCTCGAAGACCTTCACGACCCTGGAGACGATGACCAACGCGCGCACTGCCCGCGAGTGGGTGCTGGCCGGCCTCGGCGGCGACGAGGCCGCGGTCGCCAAGCACTTCGTCGCCGTCTCCACCAACGCCGCCGAGGTCGAGAAGTTCGGCATCGACACCGACAACATGTTCGGCTTCTGGGAGTGGGTGGGCGGCCGCTACTCGATGGACTCGGCGATCGGGCTCTCGACGATGCTGGCGATCGGCCCCGCCCGCTTCGCGGAGATGCTGGCTGGCTTCCACGCGATGGACGAGCACTTCCGGGAGGCGCCCCCGGCCGAGAACCTGCCGCTGCTAATGGGTCTGCTGGCGGTCTGGTACGCCGACTTCTTCGGCGCCGAAACGTGCGCGGTGCTGCCCTACGACCAGTACCTGCACCGCTTCCCCGCCTACTTGCAGCAGCTGACGATGGAGTCGAACGGCAAGCACGTCACCCTGGACGGCGCCCGCGTCGATTACGAGACCGGCCAGATCTACTGGGGGGAGCCGGGGACCAACGGCCAGCACAGCTTCTACCAGCTGATCCACCAGGGGACGCGGCTGATCCCCTGCGACTTCATCGGCTTCGCCAACTCGCTGAACCCGCTCGGCAGCCACCACGACATCCTCATGTCCAACGTCTTCGCCCAGGGCGAAGCGCTCGCCTTCGGCAAAACGGCAGAGCAGGTACGGGCGGAGGGGACGCCGGAGGAGGTCGTGCCGCACCGGGTGATGGAGGGCAACCGGCCCTCGAACACGATCCTCGCCGAGCGCCTGACGCCGGCGACCCTCGGCACCCTCGTCGCCTTGTACGAGCACAGCGTCTTCACCCAGGGAGCGGTCTGGGGGATCGACTCCTTCGACCAGTGGGGGGTGGAGCTGGGGAAGGTCCTGGCGAAGGCGATCATCCCCGAGCTCGAGGCCGAGGCCGTGCCGGATCTGCGCCACGACAGCTCCACCAACGCGCTGATCCGCCGCTACCGGAGCGAACGGGAGTAGCGGTGCTCCCGCTCGACCCGCTCCCGCTGGCGGCGTCGGCATCGAACCTGCTCGCCGCCCGCGAGCAGATGGCCTTCACCCTCGCGTTCCACATCGTCCTCTCCTGCCTCGGGGTGGCGCTGCCGGCGACGATCCTCGTCGCCAACTACATCGGCCTGAAGAAGGGCGACGAGGCGGCGATCGAGCTTGCCAAGCGCTGGTCGAAAGCGATGGCGGTGACCTTCGCCGTCGGCGCCGTCACCGGCACCGTCCTCAGCTTCGAGTTCGGGCTGCTCTGGCCGAACTTCATGGACCGCTTCGGGGCGGCCTTCGGGGTCGCCTTCGCGATCGAGGGGATCTTCTTCTTCCTCGAGGCGATCTTCCTCGCGATCTACATCTACGGCTGGAAGCGGCTCTCCGGTTGGGCCCACTTCTGGTCCGGGGTGCCGATGTTCGTTACCGGCATCGGCGGTGCCTTCTCGGTCGTCGCCGCCAACGCCTGGATGAACCAGCCGCAGGGCTTCACCCTCGACGCCGCCGGCAAGGTGACCGACGTCGAACCGCTGAAGGTGCTCTGGAACCCGGCGACCGGCTACGAGGTGCCGCACATGATCCTCGCCGCCTACATGGTCGTCGGCTTCCTCGTCGCCTCCATTTACGCGGTCGGGATGCTGAAAGGGCGGCGCGACCGCCTGCACCGGCTGGGACTGGTGATCCCGTTGACGATCGCCTGCATCGCGACGCCGATTCAGCTCTTCGTCGGCGACACCGCGGCGCGCGAAGTCGCCGACCATCAGCCGGCGAAGTTCGCGGCGATGGAGTGCATCCAGGAAACCGGGACCGACCAGACCGAGTACCTCGGCGGCGTCTGCACCGAGGACGGGGTGAAGGGGGCGATCGGGATCCCCGGCCTCGACTCCTTCCTGGTCGGCTTCAGCACCAACACCAGGGTGATCGGGCTGGACAGCATCCCCGACAACGAAAAGCCGCCGGCCCACACGATGCTGCACCTCGCCTTCGACGCGATGGTCGGGATCGGTACCGCGCTCCTGGCTCTCGGTGCCTGGTTCGCCTTCGTCTGGTGGAGACGGCGGGAGATCCCGCGCACGCCGTGGTTCCTGCGCGCTGTCGCAGTCTCGGGGGCAGGGGCGATCGTGGCGCTGTGGTGCGGCTGGATCGTCACCGAGGTCGGGCGGCAGCCTTGGATCATCCAGGGCTACATGCGGACCTCCGAAGCGGTCACCGACGCGAAGGGGATCTGGTTCAGCTTCGGCCTGGTCCTGCTGGTCTACGCGGCGCTGGGGACGATCGCGATCCTCGTCCTGCGGACGATGTCGCGCCGCTGGCGCGAGCAGGGCACCGAGGACGTGCAGAGCCCCTACGCGCCGCAGCAGGAGGAGACGGCGTGAGCAAGGCCGACGCCGCGGCGGCGATCCTCTGGGTCGGCGCGACCTTCTACGCGCTCTTCGGCGGCGCCGACTTCGGCGGCGGCTTCTGGGATCTCTTCGCCGGCGGGCCGGAGCGCGGCGAGCGGCCGCGGGCGCTGATCCAGCGCTCGCTGACCCCCGTCTGGGAGGCCAACCACGTCTGGCTGATCTTCGTCCTCGTCGTCCTCTGGACCGCCTTCCCCTCGGCCTTCAGCGCGATCTTCACGACGCTCTACGTGCCGATCGCGCTGGCAGCGCTGGGGATCGTTCTGCGCGGTGCCGGCTTCGCCTTCCGCAAGTCGCTCGTCGGCCTGCGGCAGCGCCAGGCGATGGGCGCGACCTTCGCGATCTCCTCGCTGGTGACCCCGTTCTTCATGGGCACGGTGGTCGGGGCGATCGCCGCCGGCAACGTCCCGGCCAGGGGCAACGGCGACGCCTTCTCGAGTTGGCTGGCGCCGCTGCCGCTGCTGATCGGGGCGATGTTCGTCGCCAGCGGCGCCTACCTCGCCGCCGTCTTCCTCGTCGGCGATGCCCGGCACGCCGGCGACGGGGAGATGGAGAGCTACTTCGAACGGCGGGCTCTCGGCGCCGCGGTCGTCGCTGGCGCCTTCGCAGCCGCCGGCCTCGTCGCCCTGCATAGCGAAGCCCGCTACGTCTTCGACCGCCTGACCAGCCAGGGCCTGCCGCTGGTGATCCTCTCGCTGCTCTGCGGCGCGGCGCTGCTCGCGGTCCTCCTGCGCGGCGGCCGCAGGCCCCTGCGGCCGCTCGCCGCCGGCGCCGTAATCGCCGTGATCTGGGGTTGGGGCGTCGCCCAATTCCCCTACCTGCTGCCGACCAGCCTCCGCATCGACCAGGCCGCCGCCCCGGACGCCACGATGACGATCATCTTCATCGTCTTCGCCGTCGCCGCCGTCCTCGTGCTGCCCTCGCTTGCGCTGCTCTACACGCTCACCCAGCGCGACCTGCTCGAGGGCGAGCACTGAGAGGCGTGTCGCTTTAGGTGCCCACAGGGGTCAAAAAGGCGACACGCGGATAGGGTCCCGCGCGTGGTCAAGGCGGTCCTCTTCGATATCGACGGCACGCTCCTCCACACCGGAGGGGCCGGTGCGGTCGCCTGGCAGCGCGCCTTCCTCGAGCTCTACGAGGTCGAAGCGAACATCGCCGAACACACCCACGCCGGGATGACCGACCCCGAAATCGCCGAGATCGTCTTCCGCGAGGTGATGCACCGGGAGGGCTCGGCGGAGGAGCGGGCGGAGGCGATCGGTTGCTACCTCGGCCACCTCGCCGACGCGGTCGCCGAATCGGACGGCTACTTCGTGATTGAGGGGATCGAGGAGCTGCTGCCGCGACTGGTCAAACAGGGCGTCCTGCTCGGCGTCGTCACCGGCAACATCGAGGCGGCGGCCCACATCAAGCTCGCCCGCGGCGACCTCAACCGCTTCTTCACCTTCGGCGGCTACGGCTCCGACTCCCGCGACCGCACCGAGCTGACCAAGAAGGCGCTGGAGCGGGGCGAAGAGGTCTCCGGCCACCCACTCGACAAGGCCGAGACCATTGCCATCGGCGACACTCCGCGCGACGTCCGCGCCGGCCACGGCGCCGGCATCAAGGTGGTCGGCGTCGCCACCGGCTCCTACGCCGTCGACGAACTAAGCGACGCCGGCGCCGACTGGTCGCTAGAGAACGTGACCGAAGGCTTCCCAGGTCTCGACTAGGCCTTGCTGCAGCGAGCTTGGTAGATGTTCAAGAAGCGACTGTCGAAGCCGTTTTTGGCCATCCGCAGGTAGAGGCGCCAGACGCGGATCCGTTCCTCGCCGGCGAGGCGGGTCGCCTCGGCGAGGTTGTCGTCGAGGTTCTGCGCCCAGTGCTTCAGCGTCTTCGCGTAGTCGGGGCCGAAGTCCTCGACGTGGTGGGCGATGAAGCCGGCGCGTTCGAGCGCCAGCAGGTTGCGCGAGAGGTGCAGGGGCGCCGCGTCCGGGAAGACGTAGCGCTCGGAGAAGTCGCCGGCCTCGGGGTCGGTGTGGCGGAGGCGGGTGATGCCGTGGTTGAGCAGGCGGCCGCCGGAGTCGAGCAGGCTCGCCAGGGTCTCGGCGTAGAGGTCGATGTTGGCCGAGCCGACGTGCTCGACCATGCCGATCGAGGCGATCGCGTCGAACTTCTCGCCCAGCGAGGGGAGGTCGCGGTAGTCCATGACGCGGATGTCGACGCGGTCGGCGACGCCCGCCTCCTCGGCCCGCTGCCGCGCTTTTTCGGCCTGCGGGGGAGAAAGGGTGATGCCGACGACGTTGGCGCCGTACTTGGTCGCCGCCCAGAGCGGGAAGCCGCCCCAGCCGCAGCCGACGTCGAGGACGCGCTCGCCCTCCTTGATCTGGAGCTTGCGGGCGACGGTGTCGAGCTTCTCCTCCTGGGCTTCCTCCAGCGTCTTCATCTCGCCGTCGCGCCAGATCGCGCAGCTGTAAACCATCGTCGGCCCAAGGAAGAGCTCGAAGAACTCGTTGGAGACGTCGTAGTGGTGGCGGACGGCGCGGGCGTCGCGCTCCTTGCTGTGGCGCTTGCCGCTCGGTCGCAGCTCGGAGGCCGGTCGCTTCGGCGGCGTGGTCAGCCCCATCGCGCGGACCGCTGCGACCATCAGCGCCTTCTTGTCAGCGCCGTCGAGCGAGGGCGGCTGCCAGCCGCCGAGGACGCGGATTACCGCGTCGATGTCGTTGACCTCGATCTCGCCGCTGACATAGGCGCGGCCGAGGCCTAGCTGGCCCGGCGCCCGCAGCGCGTGCGCCAGCGCCTTCGGCGAGCGGACGCGGAAGGTCGGGCCGCCGTCAGCGGAGGTGGAGGGGACGCTCGAGCCATCCCAGAAATCGATCGTGAAAGGGCGCTCAGGGAGGCGGGTTTCGATCTCCCGCCGCAGCGGCGCGGTGTTTGCGAAAGCCATAGGCGGGGCACCCTACAGACTCGGATTCGGCTGGCTCGCCGACCGAAAGTTTTCCGGAACCCGCCAGCTCCTGTGCGTATGATCGGCCGCCATGACGACTGTAGGACCACTTCCCTCAGACATCCAGCCGGTTGAGAACGAGACCAGGGACCGGATCATCACCGGCCTGGTGACGATCATCCCCTTCATCGCCGTCATCGTCGCCGGCTGGCAGGTGTGGGGGAGCGCCCTCAACTGGACCGACGTCTTCCTCTTCGTCGGCATGTACTTCTTCACCGGGATCGGGATCACGGTCGGCTTCCACCGCCTCCTCACTCACCGATCCTTCAAGACCACCCCGTGGCTGCGCGGCCTTTTCGGGATCCTCGGGTCGGCGGCGATCGAGGGGCCGGTGATCTCCTGGGTCGCCGACCACCGCAAGCACCACACCTTCTCCGACGAACACGGCGACCCCCACAGCCCCCACGTCGACCACGGTGGCGGCTTGAAGGGGGCGCTGAAGGGCCTCTTCCATGCTCACATGGGCTGGATCTTCATCCACACCCAGCGCGGCAACAAGGAGCGCTTCGCCCCGGACCTGATCAAGGACCCGGTGATCAACTGGGTCGACCGCACCTTCATCTACTGGGCGATCCTCGGCCTGCTGCTGCCCTTCTTCCTCGGCTGGATCATCGGCGGCACCGTCGTCGCCGGGCTGACCGGCCTGCTCTGGGGCGGCCTCGTCCGCGTCTTCGTCCTCCACCACTTCACCTACAGCATCAACTCGCTCTGCCACACCTTCGGCAAGAAGGAATTCGAGACCACCGACCAGTCGCGCAACCTGGCGCTGATCGCGATCCCGACCCTGGGCGAGGCCTACCACAACAGCCACCACGCCTTCCCGACCTCGGCCACCCACGGCCTGCACTGGTGGCAGATCGACGTCTCCTCGCTGGTCATCAACGGCCTCGAGAAGACGGGTCTGGTCTGGGACGTTGTCCGGGTCTCCCCGGAGCGTATGGCAGCGAAGACCGCCTCCTAGCTAGGGCGCTTCGTCGCCTTCGTACCAGTCGATCCAGCCGTTGCAAGCCTGCGATAGCGGCACCGTGCGGTGGGGCTTAGCCGGGACGGCGACCAGCTCGCCGACGTAGGCCTTGCCGTCGTAGCCCGTGAGGCTCTGCAGGGTGCTGGCGTCGGCGGTAGCGAGGGTGAAGCGGGTACCGCCGCCCTTGCTCTCGTAGCGGCCGGCGGGCCAGAACTGGCCGTTGTTGCCGAGGCTGATCGTGTTCGGCCGCTGGCCGTCGAGGGCGGCCGCCAGCGTTTCGCTGAAACCCGGCGCGGAGAGCGTCAGGTCGAAGGGGGAGAAGTACTGGAGCGAGAGGTTCCAGCTCCCCGCAGGCAGGCGCAGCGTCTGCGAGGTCTGCGAGCCGGTGCCGAGGATGCTGCCCTCATCCCAGCTGCCTTTCTGCCCGATCACCGCGCCGGGGAAGAGGCCGGCGCGGCCGCTGCCGCCGAGGAGGATGCGGACCTCGGGCGCGGCGCAGCCGGCGAAGGCGCCGGCCTCGGTGCCCTCGAGCAGGACGTGGCGGTCCTCCGGCGTCGGCCCGGTCCGCTTCCAGAGGACGTAGGAGGGGGTGGCCGCGACGCGCTTGAAGTTCGGCGGCGCCTGACTGTCCCAGGCGGCGCGGCTGGTGATCACGAACGGGAAGCGGTCGAGGGTGCCGCGGGAGAAGGAGTCGAAATCGATCGGGCTGTAGGCGTCGCCGGTGTCAAACGGCTTTTCCGGGTTGGGCGAGACCGCCGGGTCGGGGAACTCGACCAGCGGCACGTGGGTGTCGGCGCCGAGCAGCTCGTAGGCGGCGTATCGGTCCTGCCCCGCGTAGAGGACCGGCTGGCCCTTCACCTCCGGCAGGAACGCCCGCAGCTCGGACCCATGCCCCGGTGGGCCGACGGGGGCGTCGCGGAGGGCCAGGAAGGATGAGTAGACCGCGCCTGCGATGAACACCACGGCAAGAACCGCCCAGCCGATGCGAAGCGTTGGGGGGGTCGGGGAGGGGGTCCCGGCGGACAACAGAGGGGAGGGTCCGGCGGGACCCCCTCCCCGACCCCGAAGGCGCGGAAACTCGGTGACCAGGGGGCGGATCGCTATGAGCATCGCCAGGGGGGCGAGGATGATCAGGGCCTTGGCTTGGGAGTAGTCGCCGGAAGTGGGGAGGGAGGCCAGGTAGAGGAGGGCGCCGGCGCCTAGGGCGATCGGGATGGTCAGCTCGCGGCGGTTCACCCACCAGGCGACGCCGACCAGGAGGGCGAGGATGGCGATTGCTCCGGCGAGCCACGGCAGCTGGGCGCCGCCGGCGGCATCGAGGCGGTAGTTGGCCGTCGGCCAGATCCCTAACGCCTCGATCGGGGAAACGGGGCCGTAGGTGTTGGAGCCGGCGACTTTGTTGAAGCTGCTGCCGAAACCGAAGGGGCCGACGGTGACCGCCAGCGCGATGCCGGCGAGGACTACCAGCGCGGCGAGGGTAAGCGGCCGGAGCAGGAAGCGCAGCAGGGAGCGTGGCCGCAGCGCCGCGCGCACTTCCGGCAGGGTCAGGCTCCAGAGGACGAGCGTCGCCACCGGCCAGGCGATGCCGGCGAAGGAGTACGAAAAGAAGACCCCTCCGGCGAGCGCCAGGGGCGGCAGCGCGAACGACAAGCGCCACCACCAGATCGACGATGCGCCTTTGTCCCCGGTATCCGGGGACAATTCGGTTTGCACTTCCTTGACGTTCGTCAGCCAGATCGCGAAGGCCAAGACGAAGAGGGCCTCTGCCAGCTCCTTGAAAGCGGCTTGGGCGAAGTAGGAGGCCGCCAGGTAGGGGAGGGCGACCATTGCGGCCGCGATCGTGCGGCGGGTCGGGCTCAGGCCGCGCAGGGCGCCCAGCGCGGTCAGGCCCGTCATCACCCCAATCGCGATGATCTCGCCGAGGAAGGCCTGGGCGAGGTTGATCCCAGGCAGGACCGCGGTCGCCACCGCCAGCCCATGCGGCCCGAGCGGGTAGCCGGGGTCCGGTGCCGGGCCGAAACCGCTGCGCAGCCACTCCGCCCAGGCGAGGTGGAGCCCGAGGTCGTTGTTGAAGCCGACGCCGAGCAGCCCCCAGCGGCCGCTGACCGCGAACGGGATCGAGAGCGCGACGAGAACCACGAGCGCGACCGGCCACCCTTCCCGCCAGGGGCTGAACCCCTCGCCGGCATTCGTCCTTGGACCGGGATGTCCGTCCCAAGGACGAACGCCGCGCCAGAGGACCAGCGCGGCGCCGAGGATCAGCAGCGCCAGCGCCAGCGTCGAGGAGGTGCCGTGGCCTGGCGCTCGCGCGACCAGGCCCGTCGCCGTCAGCACCGCGGCGAACCCGACCGCCGGCTCCAGCCAGGTCCACTCGCTCCGTCCCGCCAAGGAGAGGATGGCTCGGCCGACCAGCAGCGAGACAGCGCAGATCAGCGCCGCCGAGGCGTAGGTCGCGATCATCAGGCGCTGGAAACTAAGGGAGCGGGCGCTTTCAGTACTTCTCGGCGGCCCGTTCGAGCGTCTCGCGCAGGTTCTCCGCCTGCAGCGGCGCCTCGTGCCCGGTGCCCAGCACCCGCGGTTCCAGCGCTGCCAGCCGCCGCACTGACTCCTTCGCCTTCGCGTGGTCCCAGGCCCAGGCGGGATGGGGGACGCTGGCCTCGCCGTGGGGCAGCGGTTTCAGCCGCGCCGAGTCGACCAGGTAGACGACGTCACTGACCAGCGCCACCCGATCGCTCTCGCGCCAGAGGCCGATCAGCCCCGGCGCGTGCCCGGGGAAGTGCAGGACCTTGAAGCCGGCCACCTCGTCGCCTTCGATCACCGTGTCGGCGATCTTCACCGCGCCGCCGTCCCACCGCCGCAGCAGAAAGGGATAGAGCCGGCGCACCCAGGCCACCGGCAGCTGCGAGAGGTCCATGTAGGGGGCAATCGCGGCGCTGCTTTCGGCGTCGGCGACTTCGTCGGGGTGGCAGAGAACCGGCACGTCCATGTACGGCGCCGTGCCGCGATGGTCGGCGTGGGCGTGGCCGAGCACCACCCGCTTGAGGCCGCCGAGCTCCGTCGCCGCCGCCTGCGCCTTCTTGCGCATCGACTTCGTCCCGGCGTCGAACTGGACGACCCCGTCGCCGTCCTCGAGGAAGTAGATGTTCATCGCCCCGCGGAAATCGCCGCGCAGCAGCCAGACTCCGTCAGCGACATTCTCTAGTGCCATGGGGGCACCTTAACGCTGCGCCCCGCACCTGCCGCGCTCTAGGGTCTAGCGTCCGTGCCCGTTGTCTGGAAAGCCTCGATCGTGATCCTCGTCGTCTGCCTGGTCGCGGCGATGGTGATCGGGATCGTCCGCCTCGCCACCACGCCGACTGAAATCCTCGGCGACGGCTTCCGCGGCCTGCCGGCCAAGCAGCACGACGGCGGGCCTAAGCAGCGTTAGTATCGGGCCGTCCAGCGAGCGAAGGAGGCGCAGTGTTCAAACGCATCGTGGTGGGGACCGATGGGTCTGAGACTGCCGACCAGGCGGTGCGCCAGGCGATCGAGCTGGCGAAGCTAACCGGCGCCTCGCTCAGTCTCGTCAGCGCCTACCAGCCCGCCCCCGGCCGCCGGCTGCAGGCTGAGCAGGCGGGAGCGCCCGCCGACGTCCAGTACGAGATCGGGCCGCGCGAGGACGTCAACCTGATCCTCGACGGCGCCGCCGCGGATGCCAAACAGGCGGGGATAGAAGTTCAGACCCATCCCGTCGAGGGCGACCCCGCCGACGCGATCCTCAACGTCGCCGAAGAGACCAAAGCCGACCTGATCGTGGTTGGCAACAAGGGGATGACTGGGGCGCGCCGCTATTTGCTCGGCAGCGTTCCTAACAACGTCTCCCACCATGCTCCCTGTTCGGTGATCATCGTCCGCACGACCTAACCTGACGCCGTCTGACACGGCGCATATCGGCGTCCTCGCTCCGGTCATGTGCGGAGCACACTCCCTTCGCTGCGTCCTTGATCTGCTTGGTCAGACGCCGTCAGGGGTGTTGGATTGGCTTCGTTGCTTTGCCGACGTCGAGCAACCCACACCCTTGCTGAGGCGAAGGGAGACCTAGGTCGCGGGTGGTTTTGCAGAGGCGCCGGATCACCGCGTCGACGAGAAGGTGAGGCGTCTCCTGTTTCTTAATCCCCCTGCTGGCCAGCAGGAGGGCGACGGCGCCGGAGACGTGGGCGGCGGCCATCGAGGTGCCGACGTAGGTCGCGGGGATCGCGAATTCGCTGGTGCTGCCCGGCCGCAAGGTCACCTGGTAGATCGGCCGCGAGGAGACTGAGGGGCAGCCGCTACGCGGGATCCCGCCGCCCGGCGCGACCAGGTCGATCGCTCCGCCGGCCAGCGAGTAGGCCCCGAGGCAGGCGCCCTCGGTGGTGCCGCCGACGCCGATCACCCGCGGCCCGGTCGCCGGCTCGGAGACGCAGCCCTCGGAGCCGAGGTTGCCGCCGGAGGCGACGGTGACGACGCCGGCGAGGTAGGCCTCGTGCAGCGCTTCGTCAACCATCGTCACCCGTCTTCCACAAGGGAAGTTGAAGCTCATGTTGATCACGTCGGCGCCGTGGTCGACCGCGAAGCGGATCCCGCGGGCGATCGCCAGCGCGTTGCCGCGCCCCTGGCTATCGAGCACCCTGACCGGCATCAGCTTCGCCCCGTAGGCGAGCCCGGTCAGCCCGAAAGCGTTGTCGGTCTTCTCGGCGATCGTGCCGGCAACGTGAGTGCCGTGGCCGTTGCGGTCGAGCGGCAGGCGGTCGTGGTCGACGAAGTCGTAGCCCGGCACGAACTGCCCCGGTCCGAAGTCGGGGCTGCGCCGGTAGGCGCTGCCGGAGGAGCGGTAGGCGATGCCGCTATCGAGGACGGCGACGACGATGCCGGCGCCGCCGGGCCGGCCGGCGTCGATCAGGTTGCGCCAGGCTCTCGGCGCGTCGATTCCTCCCGGCGAGAGCGGCAGCGCCGTCGTTTCGGCCCCTTCGGGGGCGAGGAAGTTCCACTGCTTGTAGACCCACCTGCCGACTTCGCCGGCGCTCGCGAGCGCTTCGATCGAGCCCGAGTCGCTGGGGTCGTAGGGCGAAGGTTCGAAGGCCGAGGCGGTGGCGATGTAGTTGGGCTCGGCGTAGGCGACGCGCGGGTTCTGCCGCAGGACCGCGGCGGCGCGGCGGACGCCGACGCCGGAAGAGAGCGAGATGGGGCGCCCAGTCCGCTGCCCCTCGAGCTTGACCAGGAGCTGCCGCGGCGCGAACTCGCGTGCCGGGGCGATGGCGCTCTGGCTCGCGGCGGCGCCCACCGGCAGTGCCGCCAGGGCCAGGGCCAAGGGCAGGAGGATTCGCAGAAGTCGTCTCATCTCGTCTCAGGGTCGCCCGCCGCACCCCCGCGTCCGGCTGGCTTTCTTGCAACACCGCGTTGCCGCGGAAGTTGCCGGTGGACATACTCCTTGATCGTGGTGCCCGGCAATTCTCCCGCCCCCGGTCCAGCTGTCCACGAGCAGGGGATGGCGGCCGCGCTTGAGGAGGCGCGCAGGGCGGAGGGTCACGGCGACGTCCCGATCGGGGCGGCGATCTACCGCGAAGGGGAGCTGCTGGCGCGGGCCGGCAACGAGCGCGAGCTGCGCAAGGATCCGACCGCCCATGCCGAGGTGCTGGCTATCCGCGCCGCCGCCGAGCTCCTCGGCGGCTGGCGCCTGCCGGGGGCTACCCTCTACGTCACCCTCGAGCCGTGCGCGATGTGCGCCGGCGCGATCGTCCTCGCCCGCATCCCCACGGTCGTCATCGGCGCCCCCGACCCCAAGGCCGGCGCCGCCGGCAGCGTCCTCGACGTTCTCGCCGAGCCCGCCCTCAACCACCGTCCCCAGGTGATCCAAGGAGTGCGGGAAGAAGAGTGCGCCGCCGTCCTGCGCGAGTTCTTCGCCAGCCGCCGCGGCTAGAGCGCCGATACCCTGTGGGGACCTGGAGAGGTGTCCGAGTGGCTTAAGGAGCGCGATTGGAAATCGCGTGGGCGGGGTTAACCCGCCTCGTGGGTTCGAATCCCACCCTCTCCGCTAGAAGGGTCTTATTGGAACCCGCCCCTGAAGAAACGACGGCTCGCGCCTCCTCGCCGCACCGTAGAGCGAGCCTGGAAGCGGGCGCAACTAGCGATTTAGACGCATGTATTGACGGGCTGGGGGGTCGGAAAGCTCATCACCGATCGGCCCGAACGCGTGTTCCCTTTTCAGTCCGATCAAACAGGGAAGATGGCGGTGCTCATATAGGAACTTCGTAAACCCGTGGCCAGCCCCGTCGGCGACCTCAAGAAAGGCAGCGCAGGTGTTTGATTCCGACCACTACGTCCCGATTCTCCGAGGCAAGGCTGCCGAGTACGCAGCGCTAGGCGAGACCACCGACGCGACGAAGGACCGCCTAACGCCCCTGATCGAGCTCCCACCGATTGCTTGGGACCCCGATGACGGCGACTCGGACATGCCAGATCGGAGCCTCGCGAAACTTGCCAGCAACGTTGATCGGCGCTGGGGATCGGGTCGGCCCTTCTTCCTTGAGCTTGGCCTGATCCCGTCCGAGCCCGCCATCGGAGGCGGAGTGCATCCCGTCGAGTATGTCTTCGGTGACTGCCGCAGCAAAGAATTAGAGGCGATCCCGGTGACGAGTCCCGGCCGGGACGCTGCATTTCAGGCGGCGGTGGAGGCGGCAGTCAAAGCCGACAACCGCGGTGCTTGTATCCGGCTGAGCGGCGAGGACTTCGATGACGTCGAGTCTGCGATTAGGGAAACCGACGAGCTTCTCGGTCAGTTCGGTATCGAGCGCGGCGACACCGATCTAGTGCTCGATTTCGGGGCGGTCTCCGTAGAACAGGTCGGCCCGATGGTGCTCGCAGCAGTCGCGGTGATCAACTCGATACCTGACCTCGACGACTGGCGGACCCTGACTTGGGCCGGAACGTCCTTTCCAGGCGTGCAGAACTACCGGCCGAGGACGATCAACACCGCAGATCGCGGGGAATGGCATATCTGGCAAGGCATCCGGTCCCGTGGATCATTGCCGCGAAAGCCGAGCTTTGCGGATTACACGATCAACGGCGTCCAGTCCGACTATGACGTGTCCGCCGCCTTCTACCAGTCGTCTCCGAACCTCCGCTATACGACTGAGGACAACTTCGTCATCTGGAAGGCAAAACATCCCCGCCACGGCTTCGACCAGTTCAACGAAATCTGCAAATCAGCCGTCCAGCGGTCGGAGTTCAGAGGAGCCGGCTTCTCCGAGGGAGATGCCTATATCGCTCGATGCGCGGAAGACAGCGACGGACCCGGCAACGCCACTAAGTGGCGGCAGGCTGGCGTGAATCACCATCTTGCGTCGGTCGCGGATCAGATCGCCAACCTTCCCTCGCCTTGAGTTGAGCCCGCACTGCCTCGCTGACTTCCTCCGGCGAAAGTTGGTCCACGATTGCTTGCCACAGCAAGCGCCTGGGCTTGCTTCGAAAACCCCTAGCTAGTCCTCGCTCCTCAAGAAGGGTCAAAGCCTCGTCCCGCCAGAGCAACTGAGTCACGCTCAGCGGGTCTACCCGCTCGTTCTTGATTGGCTCGCGTAGGAACTTGAGTTCAACGGATTGCGTCTGAGAAACCGCTTGGATCACGCCCCACGTCTCGGGGATGGCATCCATGATCCGCTCCACGTATCGCCCGCCCACGATCACGGTCACGACGTCGAAGACCCTCTGATACGCCTCGATCTGTCCAGGGAGCCGGGCGAGCGTGTCGCGGTCGCTCTTGATCTCGAATGCGGCGAGAGACCCGTTCACGACGGCAACGTCTGCCCTCGTCTCCCCCTGGCAGATTCCAAGCTCATCCAGAACGAGGGTGTCGGGATCGTCCGCGTGCTGCTCATCAAGAAGCGCCCACAGCGCAGCCCGAATGTCCCTGTCGCGCATAGCCCTCAGCATGACAATTTCGACGGCTGGACGCCAAGTCCTGGCTCGGAACCTGCCCGACTGAGCACGCTGACTTGGCTCATAGGAGAGCTAGAAATAAAGCCGGGAAAGCCGGTCGATCAGATCGGGGTTCAAATACCGTCCCATGGTCCCCGCTCCCACGTTGCGGCAGATCCTTTCTAAGGAGATTGCCGAGTACTTGAGTGGAACTCTATACTCAGGAATGTAATGGAGTGTCTGACTTGAGCTTCGTTACAACCGGGAGGGCCGGCATTTCTTGGCCGATGATGCCGGTCCTCTCATCCTCGCCCGCAGCGGTCAATGAACCGCAGCGTTTGGAAAAGGATACTGATCTAAGCCTGGCGCAGAGCCGGGATCGAAGGCCGCACCGGTACCGGCTCCGGCTCGCGGTAATCGTCGAGGGAGACGACGATCGCCTCGTCCCCGGCCAGCGTTCCGGCCGGCCGGTGGCCGCGCAGGCGCTCGTGGGTGCAGACGACGTAGCACCACTCCATCAGCCGCAGGCGGGCATCGGGATCGATCTCGAGAATCGTCGCCCCGACCAGGTGCTTGCCGTCGGCTTCGCGACAGGTCCGCACTTCGACTTTTGCCGCCACCTCGTGGATTGCCCCGCGGGCGTCGGAGAGCTGCAGGAGGACGGCGGGTTCGCTGCCGAGCTCCAGCGGCGCCTCGGCGACGAGGCCGACCCCGGCGGCTGAGGCGTCCACCAGCCGGGCGGGGGTGTGGGCGTCTGCGGTGTAGACGTGCGCTTCGGCATCGCCCTCGAAGCGGTAGACGAGCCGGCGCTGGCGCCGGCGCATCACCGCCGAGCTGGTTGCGAGCAGGCGGCGCAGCTCGTAGATGCCCAGCAGCGGCACCACCACGGCGGCGATCCCGGGCATGTCGTGAAGCGGACCGACTCCGGCGAGATCGAGCAGCCGCATCACCGTGCCGCTCAGCAGCAGGACCGTGCAGAAGAGGACGAGGTGGAGCTTGCGCAGCGAGTCGAAGCCGCCGCCGTCGCGTCCCTGCTTCGGGGTCACTTTGAAGGCGGTCCGGCCGGGGCGGACGATGCAGCGCAGGGCCCGCGTGTAGATCTCCATCGTCAGCAGCTCGTAATGGGCGCTCTCGGGGACCCGCATGTAGCCGCGGGCGAGGGCGGCGCCGGCGCTGAAGTTGAGGGCGACCGAAGGCAGCCAGAGCGCGGCCAGGGCGACGACGCTGATCTTCATCGGCAGCGCCCCGGTCCAGAGCACGGCGCCGAGCGTGAGCAGGAGCAGCAGCCGCATCGGCGGCGCCAGGTAGGCGAAGAGGCTGGCGAGGAAGGAGAGGCGCTGCTTGGGGCTCAGCGTCTTCGCCCGCAACGGCGACTCCGGCAGCGTGAAGACGGCGAGGTTGCCGCGCGCCCAGCGGTCGCGCTGCAGCAGGTAGCCGTCGAGGTCGTGCGGCGCCAGCCCCTGGACCAGGACCTCGTCGTGGTAGCGGGTGCGCCAGCCGTAGCGGAGCAGCCTGATCGTCGTGTGGAAGTCCTCGGCGATCGTCTCGGTGGCGACGCCGCCGACGTCGAGCAGCGCCTGCCGGCTGATCAGCGCCGCCGAGCCGCACCAGTAGGCGGCCCCGTGCCGGTCCTTGCCCGGGCAGACGACGCGGTAGAAAAGAGACTGCTCGTGGCGGCCGACCCGGTAGTGCTGAACCGAGTCGTGATTGAAGAAGTCGTGCGGCGTCTGCACGATCGCCATCCGCTCGTCGTCGAAGTAGCCGACCAGGGCGTCGAGGGCGTCGGGCATCGGCACGTGGTCGGCGTCGAGGATGAAGACGAGGTCTCCCTCGGTCCGCGGCAGCGCCGCGTTGAGGTTGCCGGCCTTGGCGTGCGAGTTGTCCCCGCGGGTCAGGTAGCGGGCCCCGGCCAGCTCGGCCAGCTCCTTCATCTCTGGGCGGCGGCCGTCGTCGAGCAGGTAGGTCGTGTGCGGATAGGTGAGGGCGCGGCAGCCGGCGAGGGTCGCCATCACCACCTCGGCGGGCTCGTCGTAGGTGCAGACGTAGACGTCGACCTTGCGCCCCGGCGTGGTGGCGGGCCGCTGCGCCGCTGGCCGCGACCAGGACATCCAGGTGAGGATCCCCAGCGCGTAGATGCCGTAGACCTCGGTCGCCAGCAGCATCGCGAAGAGGATCGGGTTGGCGCCTTCGCCGCTCCAGCCGACGCGCCAGGTGAGGTAGCCGGCGCCCCAGATCAGGGCGACCAGCGCCAGCGTCCGCAGCAGCCGCGGTCGGCGGTCGAAGAACTGCCCGAGCTTCGTTTGCTCGTCGGAAGGCACAGGGCTTCTTCGGCGCCCACGGCCAATTCCTTAAACCGTAGAATCAGCGGCCCACGGAGGGGTGCCGGAGTGGTTGAACGGGGCGGTCTCGAAAACCGTTGGCCGTCGTAAGGCGGCTCGTGGGTTCGAATCCCACCCCCTCCGCTCGACGCCCGGGAGCGGCGCCCAGACCATGCTTTAAGCGATTGCAGTTTTAAGTTGCAGGGGTTTCGGGTAATACGACTTGCTAACTGGACTGGCTGGCTAGCTGGCCAGCCCGTAATCTGCCATTTGCAGGGGAGAACACCGGTCTATGGGTCCTGAAATTCGGCTGTACTTTGTGTCTAATTTTAGTACTCTGGATCTAGTTGACCGCGAACGCCTCAGCCGCCGCCTCATGACCCTCGTACGGCAGTACGACGAAGTACATCAGCGATGGCAGGAGCGTCTCGAGCTGGTCGTGCTCCTGCTTGCAGAGGCGGGAGTAGAGGAGGGATTCGACCCCGCCGACGATGCCCGCCGCGGTGACCGCGGTCTCCGGGGGGACCGTCGGCAGCAGCTCCCGGGCCTGGTCGTCGAGGCAGCGGGCGAAGTCGTCGAGCAGCTCCACCCGGCGCTTGACCGCGGTTTCGCTGGCGGCCCGAGCCTCGACCACGAGGGTGCGAGCGGTATCCGGTTCGCGGCTGGCGAATCGCAGCAAGGCTTCGAGGCCGAAGCGAACGCGATCCCTCCAGACGCCGCCCCCCTTGCGGACCGCGGCGTCGACTTTCTTGCGCAGGCGCTCGGCGCTGGTGTCGAAGGCGGCGAGGAAGCAGTCCTCTTTGTTGGAGAAATGCTCGTAGAAGGTCGGACGCGAGACGCCGGCCCGGTCGATCACGTCCTGGACGTTGGTTTCCAGGTAGCCGAGCTCGGCCGCGGCGTTGAGCATTGCCACGATCAGCCGCTCGCGCTGGATCGCCCTGATCAGGTCGGAGGGAAGCTTCCGGACTCCCGACGGGAATTTGCCGCTGCTGTTGGCGAGCAGCTCGAGGGCCGCCTCGACCTGCTCGGGGGGCCAGTCATCACCGATCGCAGCGAGGAGGGTCTCTTGGTTCAGCTGGATTCGATCGACGGGCACCGAGAAACTCACAAGTTTCCATTAAAAACAACACAAGTTTTCTCACGGTACCAGAACAAAGGTGCACAGTGCGCGCCATTGGGCACCGCGCTGATTTCCAGAGGATCGGCCACGGCTCGAGAGGGGGGTGCGCGATGACCGCGATGCGACCGGAGCTGCCGCGCGAGTTCGTCGCCAGCCACAAGCGGCGGCGGATGATGGACGCGATCGCCGAGCTAACCGCCGAACAGGGCTACGAGGCGACCAAGATCGCCGACATCGTCAGGCGCGCGGCGGTTGCCCGCAAGACGCTCTACGACAACTTCGACGGCAAGGAGGACCTCTTCCTCTCCGCGGTCGACGCGACGATGAGCGAAATGCGGGTCGCGGTCGAAGAGGGATGCGAGCGAAGCGACTCATCGGAAGGCCAGATCATCGGCGGGCTCGAGGCACTGCTCGAGTACATCTCCGAGCACTCGGCTGCAACCCGCATGTGCATGGTCGAGTCGATCTCCGCCACCCGCAGCTCCGCCCGCCTCTATGACGCGGGGATGCGGGACTTCGTCGATCTCCTTCGCAACAGCTCCCTCGACGGCACCGACCTTCCGCAGACGATCGAGGAATCTCTGGTTGGGGGTGTCGCCTGGATCCTCCAGCAGCAGATCCGGCGAGGCGAAGCCGAGCGGGTCGGCGATCTGCTGCCCGAACTGTCTCAGTTCGTCCTTTCACCGTACCTCGGTGTAGGAAACGTAGGAGAGACCGCAAGGCGAAAGTAACAGTACGGTGGCAGACTCCATTGGGTAATGGACCGGCTACCGAGGGGACGCCACGGGCTCTCGCCCGAGTTCGTCGCGCGAAACCAGCGCGAGCGGCTGGTCGCCGGGCTGATCCAGGCGCTGTACGAGGTCGGCTATCAGAAAACCACTGTGTCACTGATCGGCCAGCGCGCGGCTGTCTCGAAGAGTGACTTCTACAAACACTTCGAGAGTAAGGATGACTGCTTTGTCGCCGCCTACGAGGAGGCGGTAACGCGGATTCGCGAGAACGTGGTCCAGTCTTGTGAGGCCGCGGCGGGGGAGGCTTGGCCCCGGCGCGTCAGCGCCGCGGTCGCGGCCCTGCTGGATCTTCTCTCCTCCGAACCGGCGGTGGCGAGCATCGTCCTGGTCGAAGGGCTGCGGGCGGGTCGGGGGGTCTACGACCGCTACCAGAACGCGATCGAGGCCTTTGTCGGCTACCTGCGTGAGGGCGCGCCGGAGAGCCCGGGGGGGGCGGAGGTTCCAGAAGCCACGGGCGAAGCGGTGGTCGGCGGCGTCGCCTCGATGCTCGGCCGCCGCGTCCTCGCCGGGGAAGCGGAGCAGCTGGGTCAGCTATTTCCGGAGATTCTCGAGTTCGTCCTCTCCGCCTACCTCGGTGTGGAGGAGGCGCGCCGAATAGTCTCCGCGGGATGAGCGAGGCGACGAGCGGCGTTCTCCCTTCGCAGGCGCTGAACCAGGCGATCGAGTCCGAGTGGGTCAGCTCCGGGGATTACCGGATCCGGCCGGAGTCGGTGCAGCCGGCGAGCATCGACCTGCGCCTCGGCGACTTCGCCTGGGCCCTGCGTTGCTCCTTCCTCCCCGACGTCGAATCGACGGTCGAGGAAAAGATCGACGGCCTCGCCTTCCAGCGGGTTGACCTGCGCGACGGCGCCGTACTCGAGCGCGACCGTCCCTACCTGGTGCCGCTGCTCGAGGAGCTGGACCTGCCCGAGGACGTGCGCGGCAAGGCGAACCCGAAGAGCTCGACCGGGCGCCTGGACGTCTTCACCCGGGTGATCACCGACCGCCACCACCGCTTCGACGACATCCGCGCCGGCTACCGGGGCAAGCTCTACCTGGAGATCGTGCCGCGTTCGTTCGCGATCCAGGTGAAGGCGGGGCTGTCGCTGAACCAGCTGCGGCTCTCGCGCGGGGACGTCCGCCTCTCCGACGACGACATCCGCGGCCTCCAGGATGAGTTCCCGCTGCTCTACCTCGACTCCCACGCACTGCGCCAATCGGAGATGGCCGTCGCCGACGGGCTTTTCCTCAGCCTCGACCTCTCGGGCCCCACCGACCGCGTGGTCGGCTACCGGGCGAAGAAGAACAGCCTCCCGGTCGACCTCTCGCGGATCCGCGCCTACCGCTGGACCGACTACTGGGATCCGGTCTACCCCGAGCCGGGCGGGCGAGTGGTCCTTGAGCCGGAGATCTTCTACCTGCTGCTCTCGGCCGAGGGGGTCTGCATCCCGCCGCAGATCGCCGCCGAGATGATGGCCTACGACCCGACGGCGGGGGAGCTGCGGACCCACTACGCCGGCTTCTTCGACCCCGGCTTTGGCTACGACCCGGAGGGCGGCCGGCACGGCAGCCGCGCGGCGCTTGAGGTGCGGGCCCGCGACGTCTCCTTCATGGTCGAGCACCGCCAGCCGGTCTGCAAGCTCGGCCTGGAGCGGATGGCCGCGCCGGCCGAGCGGCTCTACGGCTCCGGCCTCGGCTCCAACTATCAGGGCCAGGTGACGATGCTGAGCAAGCACTTCGAGGAGCAGCTAGCTTCGGTGGAGGGCCTCGCCTAGAAGCGATTTCACCCGGCGCCGGCGCGCCACCAGCTCGTCTTCGAGCTTGGCGATCTCGTCGCGGCGGCGGCGCACCAGCTCCAGCTGGCGGCCGGTGTAGGCGAGTGACTGCTCGAGGATCTGGCGGCGGCGGACCGGGTCCTCGACGCCGCCGTGCCACTCGCGCCGCAGCTCCGCCCGCGCCCCCTCGGCCTCGACCAGTTCCTTCAGCTCCTCGAGCGAGAGGCCGAGCAGGTCCTTCAGCCGCAGCAGCTCGGTCAGCCGCTCGAGGTCCGCCTCGGCGTAGGTGCGGTGGCTGCGGGCCGGCCGCTCGCGCGAGCCGGGCAGCAGGCCGAGTTCCTCGTAGTAGCGAATGGTGCGGGGGGTGGTGCCGGCGAGCTTGGCGACCTCGCCGATGCGCATCTCGGCGCTCATCGGACCGCTTGCACCTCGGCGGCGATCGCCTCGGCCGGGGCGTGCCGCGGCCGCAGCAGCGAGACGCCGGCGCCGACCACCGAGGTGGCGGCGAGGACCCAGAGCGCCACGTGCATGTTGTGGATGAAGGGGTCGAGCTGGGCGCTGGAGAGGCCGCTGGCGAGGCCGGAGAAGATCGCGAAGAGGACCTCTTTGGGGATCGAGTTGGTGACGATCGCCAGCACGAAGGCGATCGAGATCACGGCGCCGGTGTTCTGCAGCATCGTCCGCGCTCCGGCGGCGACTCCGCGCCGCTCGGTCGGCACCGTGCCCATCATCGCCGCCGTGTTCGGCGAGTTGAACATCCCCGAGCCAATCCCGACCAGCGCCAGCCAGACCATGCTCTGCCAGTAGGGCGAACTGGCCTGCAGCGTCGTCATCAGCCCGAGTCCGAGGGCGGTGACGAGCATCCCGGCGGCCGCCAGGGTGCGGGAGCCGTGGCGGTCAGCCCAGATCCCGGCGAGCGGCGAGGAGACGAGCATCCCGATCGCCATCGGCGCCAGTTTGATCCCGGCGGTGATCGGGTCGTCGCCCTGGGCGCCCTGGTAGTAGAAGACGAAGATGAACATCAGCGCGAAGCGCGAGAGGCCGTTGATGAAGGCGGCCCCCGTGGCGGCGGCGAAGAGGCGGTTGCGGAAGATCGAGAGGTCGAGCATCGGCGCCTTGCCGCGGTGCTCGATGAAGACGAAGAGGGGCAGGAGGACGGCAGCGAGGACGAGGCTGCCGATGACCAGCGAGTCGTTCCAGCCGGAGATGCCGCCGCGGGAGATCCCGTAGACGAGGCCGGTGAGGCCAACGACGAAGGTGAGCGTGCCGGCGAGATCGAGGCCTCGCTGGGTGTCGGGGCGGGCCAGCTCGCGCAGGACCAGGGCGGCCCAGAGGCCGCCGGCAAAGGCCAGCGGCACGTTGAACCAGAAGACCCAGTGCCAGGAGATCGCGACCAGGGCGCCGCCGAGGACGGGGCCGATGACGAGGCCGATCGCGGCGACCATCGTGTTGGTGCCCATCGCCAGGCCGAGCTGGTCACGGGGGAAGGCGTCGGTGACGAGAGCGGGACCGTTGGCGAAGATGAAGGCGCCGCCGATCCCCTGCACGATTCGCCAGAGGATCAGCTGGGTGCCGTCGGCGGCGAAGCCAGCGCCGAGCGAGGCGAGTCCGAAGATCGCGAAGGCGCCGACGAAGGCGCTCTTGCGACCGAACAGGTCCGACAGCCGCCCGGCGGTCAGCACCAGCACGGTCGAGGAGATCATGTAGGCGAGGATCACCCAGACCAGTTCCAGCAGGCTCGTCCCCAGCGCCCGCTCCAGGTCCGGCAGGGCGATGATCAGCGTCCCCGAGTTGGTCGCGACCAGCAGCATCCCCAGTGACGTACAGGAGAGCGCCCACCACTTGTAGTGCTCATGCGAAGCGTCGACCCCAGCCCGGCCGCTGAATCTCTTCCTTACGTTCACGTCAAATATCGTAGCAAGCGAACTGCATCAGATTTTCCCTCTGGCAGGTGGAGAATTTGATGCAGTTCCGCCGAGCCAGTGTGCGAACATGTGTTCGTATGCGTTGGGATGAGCAAAGGGTCGAGAACGATCTGCGGTTGCCGGGGGTCGGGGACGGGACCGTCGTTCGCACCTTCGATGCGCCGGAGGCGATGGGGATCAACTTCCACGAGGTCCGCGCCCGCTCGGCCCTGAACCACGTACCTGGCGATCGTTTCGGCTTCCGCTGGACGATCAACCCGTTCAGGGGCTGCACCCACGCCTGCAAATTTTGCTTTGCCCGCCGCACCCATAACTACCTCGACCTCGGGCCCGGGGAGGACTTCGAGCGGGAGATCGTGGTGAAGGTGAATGTGCCGGAGCTGCTGCGGGCGGAGCTGCGGCGGCCGGGCTGGAAGCGGGAGCTGGTGGCGCTGGGGACGAACACCGATCCGTATCAGTGGGTCGAGAGCCGCTACCGGTTCATGCCCGAGATCCTCGAGGCGCTGGAGGCGGCGCAAACCCCGGTGACGGTGCTGACGAAGTCGCCCCTGGTGCTGCGGGACCTGGAGATCTATGAGCGCATGGCAAAGAAGGTCCCGGTCTCGGTCAACCTCTCGGTGCCGACGCTCGACGAGGCCGCCTGGCGCGCCACCGAGCCGCACACCCCGAGCCCCGCGGCCCGGCTCGACGCGGTCGCGGAGCTGCGTTCCCGCGGCATCGAATCCGGCGTCCTCGTCGCCCCGCTGATGCCGGGCATCAATGACGAGCCCGAGCAGGTGCAGCCGATCCTCGAACGCGCCAAGGAAGCCGATGCCAGCTTCCTAACCGGCATCGCCCTCCACCTCCGCGGCGAGGTCAAGGACGTCTTCTTCGGCTGGCTAGAAGCCAAACGCCCCGACCTTCTCCCCAAATACGAACAGCTCTACCGAGGAAGGTCCTATCTCCAACCCCCGCAGCGAAAGCATGCAACCCGCGCTCTCAAAGGCTGGGGACGCTCCCGCGGAGCCCGGTCTAGGCAAGCCGCTCCTCGGACGGGTGGCGCAGATTTGGGGGACCACCCCCCGCCAAATGCGGGGGGTGGTGGAACCAAATCGGCGACAGGACCCGTCCGCCAAAACGCCCCCGTCCAGCAGGCCTTCTTCTAGCCCCCTTCGTCCAGCTGCTCGAACCTGCACTCCCCCGGCTTTTTGTCATCCCGAAACCGATGGAACCGAGCCCCGTGCCGGATCCGTCCCGAGGCAGCGTGGTCATACCCGACCTCGATCACCAGCTCCGGCCGCAGCTCCACCCACTCCAGCTCACGCCCGCCCGTCCACCTGCTCGGCTCCGCCGACCCGCTGTTACCGGTCTCTAGCGGCGCCAGCATCGCCCGCATGCTTTGTTTCGCCGCTTTCGAGAAGCCGGAGATGTGGCCGACGGTTCGTAGCTCGCCGCCGGCGTAGAGGCCGAGAATCAGCGAGCCGACGGTGCCCTCTTCTTTGCCGGGCCGCCAGCCCATCACCACGCAGTCGATCGTCCGCTCGCGCTTGATCTTCGCCATCCCTTTGCGTTTGCCCTGGACGTAGGGCGCGGTCAGGTCCTTCGCCATCACCCCCTCGATGCTGGCCAGCCATTTCTCGGCCTGGGTGCCGTCGGTCGTCAGCGGCGTCAGCTCGAGGCCGGCCGCCGCGGCGATCGCCTCCAGCCGCTCCCGCCGCTCCCGCAGCGGCCGCTCGCAAAGCACCTCATCGCCCTCCGCCAGCAGATCGAAGACGACAAAGCCAGCCGGGATCTCCTTGGACAGCATCTCGATCCGCGACTGCGCCGGATGGATCCGTTCCTGCAGGTGGTCGAACTCCAGGTTCCCCTCCGCATCCCGGATCACCAACTCCCCATCAAGCACCCACCGCCCTGGCGCAAAGCTCAACTCCGGGAAATACCGATTCAGGTCTTTGCCCCCCCGAGACTGGATATACGCCTCATCCCCATCGACGAACACGATCGCCCGGAACCCATCCAACTTAGGCTCGTACGCCCACTCCTCGCCCGTCGGCAGCTCTTTCCGCGTAAGCGCCAGCTGAGGCTTGATCGGCGGCCGAAGGGGAAGCGTCACCTAGCGGACGCTACCTGCTCCTTGACGGCGCTCCCGGCTCTCTTTCGGATCCGGGATCGGCACCGCGGCGAGCAGTTTCTTCGTGTAGTCGTCCTTCGGCTGCTCGCAGACCTGATCCGCCGTCCCCTGCTCGACGATCTTGCCGTCGTGCATGACCGCGATCCGGTCGGAGATGTGGCGGACGACGCCGATGTCGTGGGCGACGAAGAGGTAGGCGAGGCCGAGCTCGTCCTGGAGGTCGTCGAGCAGGTTGACGATCTGCGCCTGGATCGAGACGTCGAGGGCGGAGACGGGCTCGTCGCAGATCACCAGCTTCGGTTTCAGCGCCAGCGCCCGGGCGATCCCGATCCGTTGCCGCTGGCCGCCGGAGAACTCGTGCGGGAAGCGGTTGTAGTGCTCGCTGGAAAGGCCGACCCGCTCGAGCAGCTCCTGCACCTGGCGGCGCAAGTCCGAACCCCTCGAAACGCCCTGCAATTTCAGCGGGTCGCCGACGATCTGGCCGATTCGTTTGCGCGGGTTCAAGGAGGCGTAGGGGTCCTGGAAGATCATCTGCATCTCCCGCCGCAGCGGCCGCATCTGGCGGCGGCCGAGGCCGGCGATCTCGCGGCCCTCGAACTTGACCGAGCCCGAGGTCGGCTTGATCAGCTGCAGCACCGCCCGGCAGGCGGTTGACTTGCCGCTGCCGGACTCGCCGACGAGGCCCAGCGTCTTGCCCCGTTCGACCTCGAAGCTGATCCCGTCGACCGCCCGCACCTGGTCGACTTCGCGGTCGATCAGGATGCCGCGCTTGATCGGGAAGTGCTTGACGAGGTCGGTGACCTCGAGCAGGGGTCCGTTCCCTTTCGCGCCGTCGCTCATCCGCGCGGGACCCCCTCCGGCGCCTCGAGCCCGATCTGGCCCTCGACCTGGCGCTTCTCGCGCTTCTGGTCCGGGTTCAGCCAGCAGCGGTCGCGATGGTCGGGCGCGTCCGGCAGTCGCGCCTCCAGGGCCGGGTATTCCGTGCACTTCGAGAACTCGTGCGGGCAGCGGGGGCGGAACGGGCAGCCCTGCGGCAGGTCCAGCAGCGAGGGCGGCGAGCCGGCGATCTGCGGCAGCCGGTGCGGCCGCGGCCGGTCGAGCCGGGTCAGCGAGCCCATCAGGCCCCAGGTGTAAGGGTGCTGCGGGTCGTAGAAGATCTCGTCCAGGGTCCCCTCCTCGACCACCCGCCCCGCGTACATCACCAGCACCCGGTCGGCGACCTCGGCGACGACCCCGAGGTCGTGGGTGATCAGGATCGTCGCCAGGCCACGCTCGCGGTTGAGGTCCTCGAGAAGGTGCAGGATCTGGGCCTGGATCGTCACGTCGAGGGCGGTCGTCGGCTCGTCGGCGATCAGCACCTCCGGCTCGAGCGCCAGCGCCATCGCGATCATCGCCCGCTGGCGCATCCCGCCCGAGAACTCGTGCGGGTAGTCGTCGATCCGCCGCTCCGCGTTCGGGATCCCGACCGACTCGAACAGCTCGACCACGCGCCGGCGCGCCTGGTCCTTGCCGACGTCTTCCTGGTGGGCGCGGATCGCCTCGACGATCTGGGCGCCGAGCCGGTAGACCGGGTTGAAGGAGGTCATCGGGTCCTGGAAGACCATCCCGATCTTCTCTCCCCGCAGCCGCCGCATCGTCGCGTCATCGGCGTCCAGCAGCTCCTCGCCGTCGAGCTTCACCGAGCCCTCGATGCGCGCGTTTTTCGAGCGGGTGAGGCCGATCATCGTCTGCGCGGTGACGCTCTTGCCGGAGCCCGACTCGCCGACGATAGCCAGCACTTCGCCGGGGGCGAGGTCGAAGCTGACTTTGTCGACGGCCTGCAGCAGCCCGCCTTCGGTGGCGAACCCGACGCGCAGGTCGCGGACCGAGAGGATCGGCGCTGCGCTCATCGCGCCGTGCTCCCCAGCCGCACCCGCGGGTCGAGGTAGGCGTAGGCGATGTCGACCAGGGCGTTGATGAAGACGACGAAGAAGGCGCCGTAGAGGGTGATGCCCATGATCGGCGGCAGTTCCAGTTTGCCGATCGATTCCGCCGCGTAGAGGCCGATGCCTTCGATGTTGAAGAGGACTTCAGTGATGATCGCGGTGCCGGCGATGGTGGCGCCGAAGTCGAGGCCGAAGAGGGTGGTGATCGGGATCAGCGAGTTGCGGAGCACGTGCCGGCTCATCACCTTGCGCTCGCTCAGGCCCTTCGCCCGGGCGGTGCGGACGTAGTCCTCATTCATCACGTCGAGCATGTTCGAGCGCAGGACGCGGCTGTAGAAGCCGATCGAGAGGACGGCGAGCGTGAACCAGGGCAGGATCATGTGCTGGAGCCATTCCCACGGGTCTTCGGTCCAGCCGACGTAGCCGCCGTTGGGGAAGATTTCGAGCTTGTAGGTGAGGAAGTAGATGAGCACCGGGGCCAGCAGGAAGACCGGGATCGAGATGCCGGCCACCGCCACGCCGGTGAGGGTGCGGTCGAGCCAGCCACCCGCCCTGATCGCCGCCAGGTAGCCGAGCAGGAGGCCGAAGGCGAGCCAGATGATCCCGGCGCCGATGCTGAGCGAGAGGGTGGCGGGGATGCCTTCTTTGATCCGGTCGTCGACCGGGACGCGGGGCGAGTACTGGATCAGTTCGCCGGTGAAGACCTTCTTCATCATCGTCACGTATTGCTTGGGCAGCGATTCGTCGAAGCCCCATTCTTCTTCGATGCTTTTGACCAGGGTTGGCGTTGCGTTCTTTCCCGCCAGGCGCTGGGCCGGCGGCGAGTTCGGGATCACGTTGAAGATCAGGAAGACGATCAGTGAGACGACAAAGAGGACGAGCACCATCCCGACCAGCCGCCTGGCGATGAAGCGGAGCATCAGATCGAGGCTCCCTCGGGCTCAGCGATCCCGGTTTTCGCCTCGAAGCGGACTTTCGAGCGTGGGTCGAGGGCGTCCCGCAGGCCGTCGCCGACGATGTTCAGCGAGAGCACCGTCAGCATGATCATCACGCCGGGGATGATCGCCAGCAGCGGCTGCGTGGTCAGCAGCTCCTCGCCGATCGAGATCATCGTCCCCCAGGAGGAGTTCGGCGGCTGCACGCCGGCGCCGAGGAACGAGAGCGCCGCCTCGAAGAGCATGTTGTTGGCGATGTTGAGGGCGAAAAAGACGACAATCGTCGAGGCAAGGTTGGGAAGGAGCTCGCCGAACATCACCCGCAATGGACCGGCGCCCTGCGCGATCGACGCCTCGACGAACTCTTTTTCACCGAGTGAAAGGACCTCGCCACGGATCGGCCGCGCCACGTAGGGCATGTAGAAGATGCTGATGATGAAGATCGGGATCCAGATCGAGCCGCCTTCGAGATGGAGCGGGCCGATGCCGATCCCTCCTATCGCGGAAGCCGTCCCGATCGCTATCCCGATCAGCAGCACCGGCAGCGACCAGAGGACATCGAGGGTGCGGGCGATAACCGCGTCGACCCAGCCGCGGTAATAGCCGGCCAGAAGGCCAAGGACGACGGCGAGGAAGGTCGTGATCAGGCCGGAGACGAAGCCGATGAAGAGCGAGGTCCTACCGCCGTACATCAGCCGCACCATCTCGTCGCGGCCGAGTCGGCTGTCGGCGCCGAGGAAGAACTTGCCGTCGGCCCCGAACCACTGCGGGCCGATCGGTTTGCCTTCCGGCGTGACGACTTCGCGGACTTCCCCGTTGACGTGGAGTTTCTGCAGCGTGTGGGTCTCGTTCGGCCCCGTGTGGGCGACGTGCTCGGCCCACAGCGGCGCCGCCAGGACGAAGGCGACGATTAGGAAGAAGAGGACGAGGAAGGCGACGGCGACGCGATTGCGGAGAAACCGCCGCAGCGCTAGCCGCCAAGGGCCGTAGCCGGCGGAGCCGTTTTCAGACTCCGCCGGGTCAGCAGCTCTATTCGGCGTATTCAAAGCTCGTCAGGTACGCGCCGAAGGTCGGGCTGTAAATGACGCTTTCGAGGTTGATCGCGCTGGAGACGAACGTGGACAGGGTCCGGGTCCCGTAGGGAGCCCAGGGGGCCTGTTCCATGTATTTCTTGTCCAGTTCCGCGTATGCCTCTTCCTGTTCGGGGCCGAGCAGTTCTTCGCCGAGTTTGGCGGTTTCCTTGTTCAGCTCCGGGACGCTGATGTTGGCGAAGTTCCCGTTGTTGGTCTGGAGGATGCTTTCGCCCGAGAGCAGCGGCTGGAAGAAGTCGTTCGGGTGCGGGTAGTCCTGGAACCAGTCCGACCAGCCGGTGTCGAGGTCGGGGGTTGACTGGTTGCCGATCACCGTGAAGTAGTTGTCGGCGTTGAGGATTTTCAGCTTCGTGTTGAAGCCGAGTTCTTTGAGAACGCCCTCGTAGTATTCGCCCGCTTCGTTGTTCGGGCTTTCCGTATCCGTCCAGACCGTGATGTCCATATCGGACGGGTTGGCTTCTTTCAGCATTTCTTTCGCTTTTTCCATGTCGTGCGGGTAGAGCTCGAGTTTTTCGTAGCCCGGCATGCCCGGCGGGAGGATCTGCTGAGTGCCTTTGATCTGGCCCGAGTAGACGCGTTCGAGGGCGGCCGAATCGACCGCGTAGTTGACTGCCTGGCGCACTTTGACGTCGTCGAACGGCGGCTTTTTCGTGTTCATCCAGAAGTAGTAGGTGCTGATCGTCGGCTCGATCCGGAACTGCGTGCCTTCGAAGTTTTCTTTGACTTCGGTGTAGCGATCAGCCGGCGGCGGGTTCTCCATGTAGTCGTATTTGCCCTGTTCGATGTCGTTGACCTGCGTCTGCGGGTTGCGGACGATCGTCACCTTGGCGCCGTCGATGTTGCCGGTCGGGTATTCCGGCATCGCCTTCGAGTTGGCTTTTTCCCAGTAGGGGTTGCGCTCCACTTCCCAGCCTCGCCCGGGCTGGGATTTGGTGATCGTGTAGGGGCCGGTGCCGGGAGGCGGGCTTGCCGAGAGGTCTTCGTTCGGGGTGCCTTTGGGCACCGGGGCCACGAACATCAGGCCGAGCTCGTTGCTGAAGGTGCCCCGCGGTTTTTCCAGTTCGATCTGGATTTCGCCGGTCTTGTCGTTCGTTTTGATCCCGGGGATGCCGCCCTGCTTGGTTTCGGCGAACTTTTCGGCGCCGACGATGCTGGTGTAGAAGGGCGACCCGCCCGAGTTGACCTTGAAGAGGCGTTCGACCGTGTAGGGGAAGTCAGACGCTTTCACCGGTTTGCCGTTGGAGTATTTGAGGCCGGGGCGGAGGAAGAGCGTGTAGGTCTTGCCGCCGTTGCTGATCTTCGGCATTTCTTTCGCCAGGCCGGGGACGACTTCGGCGCCTTCGGTGCCTTCGCCGTGCTTGTAGGTGAGGAGCGGGATGTAGACCTCGCCCATCGCCGACCAACCTTCCTGCGTGTAGGAGAGCTGGGGGTCCATGTAGTCGGGGAAGGAGGCGTAGGTGACGTTGAGGGTCCCACCCTGCTTGCCTTCGCCGCTACCGCCAGCGCTGCTGCTGGAGCTGTCGCTGCCGCCTCCGCACGAGACCAATCCAACTGCTGCGACCGCTGCAAATGCCAGAACCGCAATGGCTGCCCTTAGCTTCTTCAAGTTCCCTCCTCGGTAGACGGCTTCCCGGAAATGCCCCCGGGGATCAACTCCACCACAACGTCGTCACGGCCGTCAAGCGCGGTTGCATCTGGGTTCCCCTCGCGCTCCAGCCAATTCGCCCCGAGAATCGGGGCCATGACAGCAACGATGGCGATTACCCCGGACCCCGCTACTAAAAACGTCATCCGGGGACTGACTAGCGCGGCGATCACGCCGCCGATCACAAAGCCGATGCCCGGCATCGCCGCGCCGATCGACTCGAGCACGCTCATCACCCGCGCCTGCATCGTTTCCGCAGTCAGTTCCTGCACGGCTGAGATCGCTGCCACCCACTGGATCCCGTTTCCCGCTCCGCCCACCACCGAGGCGGCGCAGGCGAACGCCAGCGTGGGGGCGACGGCGAGGCCGAGGTAGCCGACGCCGATTGCCAGGGTGCTGAAGAAGAGCTGCCCGGCGAGGGAGGTCTCGCGGATGCGGGCGAAGATCAGGCTGCCGATGACCATCCCCGCCCCCCAGCTGGCAAGCATCAGGCCGTAGCCGGTGTCGTCGGAGCCCAGCGATTCCTTCACGTAGACGACCTCGATGGGGAGCACGGCGGCAAAGAAGACGAAGGCGATTCCCTGGGCGAAGAGGATCCGGCCGAGCACCGTCTCTTCGCGAATGTAGGCGAGTCCGGCCCGGACCCGGTCGCGCATCCGGCCTTCTTCGGGATCGGCGTGCGGCATCGCCCCGGCGGTGAAGAGGGTCCAGGCGACGACATAAAAGGACACCGCGTCCAGTAAGAGCGCCGATTGGACGCCGAAACCGGCGACGACGAGGCCCGCGAGGGCGGGTCCGATCGCGGCACCGCCGGTAAAGGCGACGTTGAGCAGCGCGTTGCCGGCGCGCAGCTCCCCGGTCGGCTCCAGCGAGGTGGCGACCACAGCCCGGGTCAGCGCCCGGCCGGCGAGCGCAAGGGCGCCATCGATCGCGGCCAGGGCGATCACCGGGCCGAGGGAGAAGCTGCCGGCGAGAAGCGCCAGGCCGCCGAAGACCGCGGCCTCGCCGCAATAGATCACCGGCAGCGCAAAACGCGGTGGAGGCCGCTCTGCATGCGCAACGAGGATCGGCGCGAAGAGCGCCGGCAGGAAGCGCGTTCCGAGAAAGAGGGCGGCGGTCGCCAGGGCGCTGTCGGTCTGATCAAAGACCAGAACCGAGAGGGCGATGATCCCCATCCAGTCGCCCAGCTCGTTGATCGTGTACGAGGCGGCCAGCCGCCGGAAGAGCGGCCTGCGGAGGGGATCGGTTAGGCGGGGCTCACGCATATCTGGCCGGTCGTCTTACTTCATTTCTGCACAACTTTTCCTGCAGATGCACAACTTTCCGCCAATCTGTGCTACAAACTGCCCAGATATTGAACGTTTCCACGATGCAGCGCACAACGTTGCGGGCTTCAACGACTACGGAAGGGGCAAGAAACATGGGTTTCCGTCACTAGGCACTCCACAACAGGCCGCCAGTCGAAGGGCCTGAAAAAGACTTTTCGCAAGGGCGCCTCTCGAGGCGCCCTTGCTCGTTTCGGCGCCCTCCGCCATCGCCCTGCGTAGGTCGATCTGGCGGGGGCTCTGCGGCGGAGAGAGCCGCGATTGGATTTGGGCGAATTTGGCCATGCGGCTAGATTCCTTGCCGATTCCCCCACGCGCGGTCTAACTTTGGAGTTCGCAAATAGCGGAAACGTCAATCGCAGACCTCGCGCAGGGAAAACGCAGGCGCTCGGGAATTGGTTGCCGAATCCCTTCAAGCCTCGTTCCCGGTTAGCCGATTCCAAACCAAAGATGGTCCACTCGCGCCCCACTCGCCTAGCGATAGCCGTTATGACCGCCGGCCTGCTGCTGACCGTGGCGGCGGCCGTCTGGCGAGCGCCTGCCTGCAACTGGGATCTGCCGCTGTTCGCGGTGCTCCTGTCCTTCTCGGTCTTCAGCGACCTGACCGCGGTGTCCACCGAGTCGAAGGTGAAGATCTCGGGCAGCTTTCTCGCCCTGGTCGTCGCGATGGTCTTCCTCGGCGGCACTCCGGCCGCCGTGATCGGGGTCGCCACCATCCTCACCGGCTGGTTGCGGTGGCGCGACGCATGGCACTACCTGCTGGACAACGTGCTCACTTACGCCTTCTTCCCGCTGGTCGGGGGCATCGCCTTCCACGAAGGCGTGGAAGCGCTGGGCCTGTCACCCGCCGACCCCTGGTTCTACCTCTGCGTCTTCGCCCTCTTCCAGTTCGCACTGACGGTCAACTTCCTGATGATCGCCAGCTACGGCTGCTACGTCGAGCGCTCCTCGTTCTCGACCAAGCTGCGGGTGCTGCCGCCGGTGCTCCCCTCGGAGTTCGCGAGCGCGATGCTCGCCGTCGCCGTTGCCTACATCTACTTTGAGATCGGGCTTGCCGCTATCGCCCTCTTCGGCGTCGTCCTCGTCACCTTCCAGTACCTGCTCGGGCAGCTCCTGCTCTCCCAACAGCGGGCCGAGGAGTTGGAGCTGCGCTCGAAGCAGCTGGCGAGTTTCCAGGTCGGGATGTTGAGCGCGATGCTGCGCACGCTCGATTTGCGGGACCAGATGACCGCCCGCCACAGCGCCGCTGTCGCCCGTTACTCGCGGGCGATCGCCCAGCGCGCCGGCTACTCGCGCCGAGAGGAGGAGCTCGTGCACATCGCCGCGCTCCTGCACGACATCGGCAAGTTCATCCTCCCGGACCGCATCCTCAAGGCCAACGTGCCGCTCACCGACGAGGACTGGATGCTGATCAAGCGCCATCCCCAGCAGGGCGCCCGCGTGGTCTCTTCGCTCGACGGCTACGGCCCGGTGGCGGAGATCATCCTCGCCCACCACGAGCGGATCGACGGCAAAGGCTATCCGCGCGGTCTCGCCGGGGACGAAATCCCTGAGCTGGCGCGGATCATCTCGGTCGCCGACACCTACGACGTGATGACCGCCCGCGACTCCTACCGGACGCCGATGTCGAGCTACGACGCGATCGTCGAGCTCCGCCGCGTCGCCGGCAAACAGCTCGACGCCCGCTTCGTCGAGATCTTCGTCGAGCTGCTCGAGGGCAAGGACGTCTCCTTCCAGCATGGCGAGGCGGCCGACTTCGAGAAAGAGCTGGCGCTGGAGGCGCGGATCGAGGAGACCGCCAGCCCCGGCGGCGAAAAAAGCCGCTTCCAGGTCGCCGGCGTCAACTGACCATAGGCCTTTGTCCCCGGATACCGGGGACAAAGGCGTTCGGTAGCGTTGCCCGCCCATGCGCGCCGTCACCTTCCAAGCGCCCGAGCAGGTGCGGATCGAGGAGAAGCCCGATCCCGAGCTTCGCGGCGGCGACGACGCGGTCGTCCGCGTCGAAGCGAGCGGCATCTGCGGCTCCGACCTCCACATCTACCACGGACGGGTACCGGTCGAGCCGGGCTTCACGATCGGCCACGAGTTCGTCGGCACGGTCGTCGCGGCGGGCGAGGACGTCGAGCGGGTCGCCGTCGGCGACCGCGTCCTCGGCACCTTCCACACCGCTTGCGCGATCTGCGCCTCCTGTCTGCGCGGCGACTATCACCGCTGCCGCAACGGCCAGACCTTCGGCCACGGCAAGAACCTCGGCGACCTGCAAGGCGCGCAGGCGGAGCTGTTGCTGGTCCCGCGGGCGAACCTGACCCTGCGCCGGGTGCCGGAGGGGATGTCGGCCGACGTCGCCCTCTTCGCCGGCGACGTGATGGGGACCGGTTACCACTCGATCGCCCACGCCGAGATGAAGGCCGGCGACACCGTCGCGGTGCTCGGCCTCGGCCCGGTCGGCCTCTGCGCCGTGCAGGCGGCGCTCGCCGGCGGGGCGGTCAAGGTCTTTGCGATCGACACCGTCGCCGAACGGCTGGAGATGGCCGGGCGCTTCGGGGCGACGCCGCTGCACCTGAGCGAGGGCGACCCGAAGCAGGCGGTGCGGGCGGCGACCGAAGGCCTTGGGGTGGATGTGGTCGTCGATGCGGTCGGCGACCCGGGCCCCCTGGCGCTCGCAGTCAGCCTTGCCCGCGACGCCGGCACCGTCTCCGGTATCGGCGCCTACGCTGGCAAGGGCGAGGTCCCGCTCGGCCTCGCCTGGCTGAAGGGGCTGCAGCTGCGGCTCGGCCTCGCCAACGTGATCGCCCACGTCGACCGGGTCCTCGCCCTGATGGAGGCCGGCAAGCTCGACCCCAGCCCCCTCGTCACCCATCACATGCCGCTCGACCAGGTCTCCGAGGCCTACGAGATCTACGACGGGCGGGAAGCGCTGAAGATCGTCCTCACGCCCTGAGCATGGAACGGCGACTGTTGTAGTTGACTCGCACAGTGGGGAGAGCTACTGTGCGAGCTGGTGACACAGTCGGAGGCAACCCCCTTCCTTCTTGATCCCGGCGACGAGCTGCCGCTCGGGCTGCAGCTGAGCTGGCGGCTGCGGGCGCTGATCGCCACCGGCGAGCTCGCCGCAGGTGAGCGGCTGCCGAGCTTCCGCCGCCTCGCCGAGTGGGCTGGCGTCAACGTCGGGACGGTCCGCGCCGTCTACGAGGCGCTGGAGCGGGAGGGCCTTGTCGTCAGCCGCCACGGCCAGGGGACCTTCGTCGCCGACGGCGTCGAGGGGGCGCCGGAGCTGGAGGCGATCGCGACCGAGGCGCTGGAGCGGGCGCGGGCGGCGGGTTTCCAGGCGCGGGACCTGGCGGTTGTGGCGATGGCCTGCGCCGGGCTGCCGGCCGAGCTCGGCGAGGCGCCCGAGCCGGAGGAGTTGCCAGACCCGCGGACGGAGAGCGAAGCGATCGAGGTGCGCCAGGAGCTGCGGCGGCAGATCGCCCGGCTCGAGGCCGAGCTCGCCTCCTACACCGCCCACCTCCAGGCCGACCTGCACACGGCGCCGCGCCGCGCTGTCGCCCACGTCGCCGGGGTCGAGGAGCTGGAGGAGACCCGGGACACCTTGATCGCGCAGCTGGCGGCGGCACAGCGGCAGAGCCAACAGGAGGTGCGGCGGCGGGCGCGCGACCGCGGCCCCCTCGGCAGGGCGATGAGCCGGTGGCGAGCGAAGCCCTGAGCAAGGGACAAGGCGCCGTCTCCGGCCTCTTTACCGAGGTTGGGACGATGATGATCCTGACCGCGCGGACGATCGTCTCGGCGGTACGGCCGCCCTACCCCTACGGCGAGGAGCTGGTCGATCAGTTCTATTTCACGCTCCGGCTCTGCTGGTTCCCGCTGCTGATCTCGACCTTCGCCCTCTGCCTCGGTGCCCCTGGTCTGCAGGCGGCCGGGCCGCTGCAGATCTTCGGCGCCCTCGACCGTCTCGGCGGCTTCTTCGTCCTCACCGCGATCCGCTGGATCGGGCCGCTGGTCACGGCAGTCGTCGTCAGCGGCGTCGCCGGCACCGCGATCACCGCCGACCTCGGCGCCCGCAAGATCCGCGAGGAGCTCGACGCCCTGCAGGTGCTCGGGGTCGATCCGGTCAAGAACCTGGTTGTGCCGCGGTTCCTGGCGCTGATGATGGTGACGGCGCTGCTCGACATCTTCGCGATCGTCTTCGGCCTCACCGCCGGAATCACGGTCGAGCTGATCTACCACCAGAAGCTCGGCGGCTTCTTTGCCACCCTCTTCTCCAACGCCTCGGTTACCGACCTCTGGGGCTCGGTCCTGATGTGCACGATGTTCGGCGCGATCATCGCCGTCGTCTGTTCCTACAAAGGCATGACCGCTTCCGGCGGCGCAGCGGGCGTGGGGCGGGCCGTGAACCAGGCGGTGGTGATCGCCCTCGTTGCCGTCTTCGCCTTCAACTACGTCTTCACCGCGGTGCTGCTGGCCACCAACCCGGAGCTGCAGACGATCCGATGAGGACCACGCCGTGAATTCCTGGTTGGAAGCGCCGCGGGCCTGGCTCGACTCCTTCGGGGAGATCGCCCGCTTCGGCGTCCGGGTTGCCGGGCTCGTCTACTCGGGCCGCGCCTTCCGCTTCTTCGGCGAGGCGATCCGCCAGGCCGGGATCCTGATCTTCGGCTCTGCCCTGATCATCTGGGCCTTCGTCTTCATCCTCGGCCTCCAGTGCGGGATCCAGGGCGCCTACTTCTTCCGCGCCCAGGGCGTGCCGCAGTACGCCGGCCTCTTCGCCGCCTGGTGCGACTTGCGCGAGGCGCTTCCTTACGCCTTCGGCTACATCCTTTCGGCCAAGGTCGGGACCGGGATCGTCGCCGAGCTCGGGGCGATGCGGATCTCCGACGAGATCGACGCCCTTGAAGTGATGGGGGTGCCGCCGGTCACCTTCCTCTGCGGCACCCGGCTGCTGGCCGCCTGGATGGCGCTGCCGTTCCTCTACCTGGTCTCGATCGGGGTGATGTACCTGGCCAGCTACGTCGCGGTGGTGAAACAGGTCGCCGACACCTCCTCGGGCGGCTACTCGCTGATCTTCTGGATGTTCCAAGACCCCACCGACCTGATCTTCAGCCTGATCAAGGGGATGGTGATGGCGACCGTGATCGTGATGGTCGGCTGCTACTACGGCTACACCGCCTCCGGTGGCCCCGTAGGCGTCGGCACCGCGACGGCGAAGTCGATGGTCTTCAACATCGTCGCCGTCCACATCCTCGGCATGCTCGGCACCCTGGTTTTCTGGGGCGCTAACCCGCGGGCGCCAATCGGGGGCTGACTCAGCCTTTGGCGAGGATGGTCACCATCAGGATCACCCAGCTGGTAGCAGCGCCCAGCACGAGGCGGTTGAAGGAGTCATGAACTGATGCGAGGCCGACTCTGACCTCGCGGATCTCCTCCTTGACTTCCCGAATCTCGCCTTTGAGGTCGCTCTTCAGATCCGGGATAACGCTCTCTTTGACTTCCCGAATCTCGCCTTTGAGCTCGCCCTTGAGCAGCCGGAGGTCGCCTTCGATCCGGTCAAACCGTTCCTTGGCTTCTTCCCGTCCCTCGCTGATCCGGCGGTTGACCTCGTCGAAGCGTTCGCCCACCCGCTTGAACTTCTCGTCATCGAGCTCCATCAACATCTCCCTCTTTGCGACCACCGTCTGCATGTCACTGCAGACTAACAACTTCGAAACCTTTTGTCTCTAGCGGTGGTGCCGGAAGGTCTCTTCGACCCAGCGGTAGCCGGGCCGGTCGCTGAGGCTCTGACGGAACTCGTCGAGGGCCGGCGGGCGCGGCAGATCCGGTGAGAGCGGGCCCTCGGGGGGGACGACGATCGGGTAGAAGAGCGAGGCGGCGGTGACGTCGGCGACGCTGAGGCTGTCGCCGACCAGGAACTCTCCGTCCCCCTCTTCCAGCTCGGCCTCGAGCTTGTCGAAGGCGGCGACGATCGCCGCGCGGGCGCGTTCCGCGTCCGCGTCCTTGTTGGCGCCCCAGCGGATGCTGGTGTAGATGCGACCGTAGGCGCCGACCACTGGCTTCGCCTTGCCTAGGGGACCCGGGACGCTCTCGGCGGCGACCTCGGCGAAGATCTCCGGCTCCTGGATCAGCTCGTAGAACGGCAGCAGGCGGGCGTGGGGCCCGAGGTTCTCGTCGAACCAGTCCTCGAGATCGAGCGCCCGCTCGCGATCGTGTGGCGTCAAGGGGTAGAGCGGCTTGTCGAGGTGCTTGGCGTCGAGGGCGGCGATGATCGCGGTTGAGTCGCCGATCGCCCGTCCGTCCATCTGCAGCACCGGGATCGTCGGCTGGGCGCCGCGGGTGAGGAAGAGGGCGATCGGGATGTGCGTTCCCGGCAGCGGCGAGCGGCGGACGTGGTCGACTTCCTTGTAGTCGAGCGCCCAGCGCGCCTTTTCGGCGTAGTGGGAGATGTCGATCTGCCAGAGGACCGGTTTGTCGTTCGATTGCATGCTCATCGCTGGGCTGCCAGCATAAGCGGGTGGCGCTGCTCGGGGACTCAGAGGTGGAGGAGAGGCTGGCGAGCCTCGACGGCTGGCAGCGTTCCGGCGAGGCGATTGAGAAGCGCTTCCAGCGCGGCGACTTCGTCGGCGCGGTCGCCTTCGTCCAGAGCCTGGTCGCGCCGGCCGAGGAGATGAACCACCACCCCGACGTCGCGATCTCCTGGGACACGGTCACGGTCACGATCGCGACCCACTCCGAGGGCGGCCTCACCGCCGCCGACTTCGAGCTGGCGGCGAAGATCGACTCCCTGGCCTGACGGTGGCGAAGCGAAAGAAGCAGCGGCGGCCGCGGGAGAAGACCCCGCTCGTCGACTACGTCGATCCGGAGGGCAACGTCCTCTCCCTGCGCCAGACCCTGAGCGCCGGCACGATCGCCAAGATCGGCGAGCCGCCGGCGGGGGCGGCGGCCTCCCAGGACGACGCCTGGCGGCGGCGCTCGGAGACCCTCTTCGAGCGGCTCGCCGTGCGCTGGGAGATCGCCGGGCTGCCGCTGGACGACCAGAAGATGCTGCTCGGCCGCTACCGGATGGCCGATGCCGAGACGCAGCGGTGGGTGCGGCAGACGATCGCCGATCATCTGCAGCGCCACATCCCCGAGCTCGCGGGATAGCGATGGCCGAGGAGCTGCGGATCGATGAGCGGCTGGCGCTGCCGCTGGCCGAGATCGAGCTGCGGACGAGCCGCTCCTCCGGCCCCGGCGGCCAGCACGCCAACGTCACCGCCTCGCGGGTCGAAGCCGTCTTCGACGTCGAGGCCTCGCCGACGCTCGATGAGGCGCAGCGCGCGCGCCTGCGCGAGCGGCTCGGCCCGGTCGTCACCGCGGTTGCGCAGGATGCGCGTGGGCAGTCGCGCAACCGCGAGCTGGCGCTGCAGCGGCTGGCGCAGAAGCTCGCCGCCGGGCTGCGGGTGCAGCGCAAGCGCCGCCCGACCCGTCCCAGCCGCGCGTCCAAGCAGCGCCGGCTCGAGCAGAAGCGACGCACCGCGGAAAAAAAGCGCAGGCGCGGCCGTCCGCCGCTAGAGTGAAGAAGATGCTTGGGGAGAGCAAAGCGACCAGCGGCTTCGCGGTCAACGACCTGAACAAGGCGAAAGAGTTCTACGAGGGGACGCTCGGCCTCGGCGTCGAGGTGCTCGACCAGGAACACGGGTTGACGAGGCTGAAGCTGGCCGAGGATTGCGACGTGCTGATGTACCTCAGCGCCGACATGAAGCCGGCCAGCTACACGATGCTCAACTTCGAAGTCGACGACATCGACGCCGCTGTCGACGGCCTCGTCGGCCGCGGCGTCAGCATCGAGCGCTACGAGGGCTTCGACCACGACGAGAAGGGCATCGTCCGCGGACCGGGCCCGCAGATCGCCTGGTTCAAGGACCCGTCGGGGAACGTTCTCTCGGTGCTGCAGCAGCCGTAGGCTCGCGCACCGTCCCCTTGCGGTTGACCTCGACGACCGGCAGGTCGCCCGGCCACATCGCCAGGGTGGAGACGAGGCCGAGGAGGAGAAGGGCCGCGGAGACGTAGGTGCCGGCTTCGAGGTCGTAGCTGGAGTCGAGGCCGGTCACCTTGACGACGAGGGTGACGAGGCCGGCGACCCAGAGAAGCGCCGCCAGCAGGAGGCGGGCCCGGAACCAGCGCCGCAGGGCGAGCTGGCGGGCGCGGCCGAGCACCAGCGGCAGGACGATCAGGATCAGCGCCGGCCCGACCAGGAAGCCCGCCCCGATCTTCACCGCCTCGCGCGAATTGCTCGCGAGGTCGAAGAGGGCGGATCGCTCCCACCAAGTGAAAGCGGTCCCGAGCAGGCCGATCAGGAGCAGGGCAGCGCAGATCCCGGCGACGTCGCTCGCCAGCCGCACGCGCCGATTCGGCACGTAGGCGTCGCGCAGCTGTCCCTCTCCGGATCCCGAGCCGTCCACACCGAGGACGCTAGCCGCGGCCCCGCGCTCCGCCATCGGCGCAAGTCCACCGGCTTTGCCGCTGGGACTACGGAGATGATGCAGCGCCTATGGTCGGCGAACGCAGCGAGGAGGGGTTCCAGGCGCTGACGCTGGAAAGCAGTGCCCTGGGTGGGATCGAGGCGATCTTTGTCCCCGAGGCGGGGATGATCTGCTGCTCGCTGCGGCACCGCGGGGAGGAGCTGCTCGGTCAACGCAGCGGGCTCGCCAAGTACGTCGAGTCGGGGTCGACGATGGGAATCCCGTTCCTGCACCCCTGGGCCAACCGCCTGGGGCGGAGCCGCTTCGAGCTGGCCGGCCGGGAGATGGACCTGGAGCTGGAAGGCCTGCACCTGAAGCGCGACGGTGAAGGCCTGCCGATGCACGGGTTGCTGACGGCGGCGCGGGGGTGGCGGGTCGAGCGCCACCTGGAGCTGGAGGAGGACGACGGCGGCACCCTGGGCGCGAGCTTCGACTTCGGCGCCTACCCGCGGCTGGTCGAAGCGTTCCCGTTCCCACACCGGGTGGAAATCGAGGCGACGCTCGCCGGGGCCGCGCTGCGGATTGCGACGACCGTGCGGGCGGGGGAGGCGGGCCTGCCGGTCGCCTTCGGGTTCCATCCCTACCTGCAGCTGCCGGAGGTAGAGCGGGGCCAGTGGGAGATCGAGGCGCCGGTGCGCGAGCGGCTGGAGCTCGATGAGCGGATGCTGCCGACCGGCCGCCGCGAGGCGGCTGAGATCGAGAGCGGCCGGCTGGGGACCCGGACCTTCGACGACGCTTTCCTCGCGCCGACCGGCGGCGCCCCCTTTGCGCTCTCGGGTGGCGGCCGGCGCCTGGAACTGCGGATGGGTGAGGGCTATCCGTTCGCCCAGGTCTACGCGCCGGAGGATCTCGCCGCCCTCGCCTTCGAGCCGATGACGGCGCCGACCAACGCTCTCGTGAGCGGCGAAGACCTGCCGATGTTGGCGGCCGGCGAGAGCTTCAGCGCCGCCTTCGAGATCGCGGTCGCCGAGGCGGCCTGAATCAGCCGCCGCCCAGCTCCCGCGCCACCGCGTCGCGCCGGTAGTCGAAGATCTGCTTCAGATCCCGCCGCACCAGCAGCCGGTCCGCCAGGTTGCCCAGCGGCCCGAACGGGATCGAATAGCGGACCCGGTCCCGGATGATCGTCGCCCCCGGCCCGTCCTCCTCGAACGTGTGCGTGTGCTCCCAGAGCGAGTAAGGCCCCCGCACCTGCACGTCAACGAACCGATACGGCGGCTCCCAGGCCTCGATCCGCGTCCGCCACCGCACCGGCACCCGATGCAGTCGCAGCTTGTACTCGATCAGCGTCCCCACCCCCATCTCGATCGGCCGCGGCGTCGTCACCTCGAATTTCAGCAAGGGCGGCGTGATCCGCTCGAGGTTGTAGGCGTCGCCGTAGAAGGCGAAGGCCTGGTCGATCGGGAGCCCGACGCGCTGGGTCCGCTGCAGGAGGTGGATGCGTTCCACTGAGTTAGGTTAGGCGGGTGGAATCGGCGCCGCCATTGCGGCGGGTGCCTTCGTCTCAGCAGCGCTCAAGTAGGACTCAAATTATCTAGATACCTTTCGGTATATCCTCTGCGCGAATGCGGAGGAGATACGCCGAGCACTGGACGCTGAGCCTGGTGGTGGGGTTTGTTGTCAGCCTCGTTGCAGTTGTCGGACTGAGAGCCATCGCGTCACTGTTCGGCATTGATCTGTCTGGGCTCCTCGGATGGCGGGCGGTTGCATTCCTGACCGTCCTTTTCTTCATCGTCCGCGTTCTCGTCCCCGGCCTACTCGATGTGCTCGATCGCTTGTTCATGGTTCTCTCTGCTGCCCGGCGCAGCTCATCTTCTGCTGGATACCGGTCGATCCGCGGCACGGGCTACAACCGACCTCCTCAGTCTCGCTTCGCTGTGTCGAGGCGGAGCGCGGGTTTCTACCGACTTCGTGGCGGGGGAACCCAAGCCGCCGACCGCTCGTGATCCACGAACTGACCGCAATCGAGGCGGCATTCTTCGGGGCCCTGGGAGGGCTTGCGACTTACATTGTCGTTTTCGCCATGCCAGAACTGAAAGGGCGCTGGAACGAATTCAAAGATCCGAACCTTCCAGATCCACCAGCGTTGAACAGGGGTGCACTCGGCGAGCTGGCTTTTTGGCTGCTGCTCCAGCTGGCGATCAGCGGTTTCGTTGCTTTCGTTTTCCACACTGCCCACATAAGCGTTGAAACGGCAGCCTGCACCGGCATGGCTGCAAACGGGCTCGTCGCAGGCTATGCAAGGTCGGAGTAGGAGTTGAACCGCCAAAGACCCCAGTAATGGGCACGGCTGGTTTCGAACCAGCGACCTCTCGCGTGTGAAGCGAGCGCTCTCCCACTGAGCTACGCGCCCGGGTGCCGGGATTGTACGACGGGCGGCGCCGGCGGCTAGCCGACGAGGCCGGGCTGGGGGATCGGTCCCTCTCCCTCGGGGAAGGGTCCGGTCGGCTCCGGTTGCTCGCTCTCACCCTCGAGCGCGTCTTTGCGCAGGGCCATGGCGACGAAGGGGTAGATGAGGGTCGAGAGCATCGCCGCGCCGACCAGGCCGGCGGCGGTGGACGGGCGCATGTGGCCCTCCTCGATCGCGATCGTCGTGATCGCCACCACGAGGGGGAGCTCGGTGGCGGAGTAGAAGGCGAGGGCGGCGCGGTCGCGGAGGCCGAGGATGCCGCGGTAGAGCAGCAGCGCCGGGACGCCGCGGACGACTAGGAAGAGGACGAAGAACAGCAGCAGCTTGCCCAGCGCCGCGGCCGAGCCGAGGGCGGCAAGGTCGAACTCAATCCCGCTGGTGACGAAGAAGAAGGGGACGAAGAAGCCGAAGCCAACGGCGGTCAGCTTCGACTCGAAGATCGCCAGCTCGTGGCCCTTCAGCGCCAGGCGGGTGATCATCCCGGCGACGAAGCCGCCGAGGAGGACGTCGAGGCCGAGGTTGCTGGCCAGCAGAACCAGGCCGAAGACGAGGACCACCGTCACCCGCACCGCCAGCTGGCTGCTCGCCTCGAAGGTCCGTTCCAGCGCCGGCCAGCCGCGCCAGGCATAGCGGACCGAGACCAGGGCGAGGGCGAGGGCGAGGGCGACGAAGGCGAGCAGGATCGCCGACTCGTGCAGCGGGTTGGCGGTCGAGAGGACCAGCGTCACCAGGAGGATCGGGCCGAACTCGCCGGCCCCGCCGGCCGCCAGGAGATAGGTGCCGAAGCGGGTCTTCAGCTCGCCGTTGTCGCGCAGGATCGGGATCAGGGTGCCGATCGCCGTCGTCGCCATTGCCGAGCCGGTGTAGAGGAAGGAGACCACCACGCCGCCGGCCGCCAGGAGGCCGCCGATCCCGTAGGCGAGCAGGACCGACAGCAGCCAGCCGAGGGCTCCGAGCTCCATCGGCTTGCCCTTGATCCGCTGGAAGTCGATCTCGTAGCCGGCGAAGAAGAAGAGCATCCCGAGGCCGAGGTTGGAGAAGAATTCGATGAAGTCGCCGGGGTGGGCGAGGCCGAAGACTTCGGGGCCGATCAGGATCCCGAGGAAGAGCTCGAGCACCACCACCGGCGGCGCGAAGCGCTTGGGGACGACGGCGACGGTGATCGCGGCGAGCGCGGCGACGACGACGATCGCGAAGAAGGAGCCGGTGTCGACGGTGGTCGCTGCGACTGGCAAGGCGGTCAAGGGGCTGATCCTATGGCCGGGCGGGTAGGATCACCAGTGGACCGTGCTAGGTGGGGAATCAGCGGTGCCCTGTCACCCGAAATCCGCTTAGCGGGGCCGATTACCGTTCCGAGGAACTGGCCGTCGGGGTCAGTGCCGTGGTGGCGGCGATGACGGCCGGGTCCTGCGCGACGTGGGCACGCGAATCAGGTCAGGTCCGGAAGGAAGCAGCCTTAAGCGGATGCCGCGGGTGCCGCAGGAGAGCCCGACCCGAGCCTGAAGCCGCGGACACGCCCGGTGACCTCGTTTCAGAGAACGGGCGCACGGTCCATTTGTGAACCTATTTGTCCCCGGTATCCGGGGACAAATACCTATGGTCAGTCGATCAACCGCTTGCGCATCTGGCGGATCGCCACCCGCCAGGTGGCGGAGGCGAAGGCGACGAGGAAGGCGAAGCGCAGGAGGTCGGTCCATTCGTAACCGAAGGCGCCTCCGCGGACTAGTTCGACCAGCTGATGCAGGGGGTTGACCTGGGCCAGCACCTGGAAGCCGTGGGGGAGGCCTTCGATCGGGAAGAAGGTGCCGGCGACCAGGAACAGGGGCGTGATGCAGAGCGCGGTCACGTAGTTGAACTGGTCGATCTTGGCGACGGTCGCCGCCATCGCCACCCCGAAGCCGGCGAAGCCGAGGGCGGTGACGAAGCAGAAGAGCGGCGTCAGCAGCATCCCCGGCGCCGGGTCGAGGCCGAAGGCGATCGTCACCAGCAGCGGCACGCAGCCGTAGGTGCCGGAGCGAATCCCGATCCAGAGCATCTCCGCGGTAACCAGCTCCTCGACGTCGACAGGGGCGGCGAGGATCGCGTCGTAGGTGTTCTGGAAGCGGTGCTTGACGAAGGTGCCGAACATCGCCGGCAGGGCGGAGGAGAAGATCACCGCCGTCGCCACCATGCCGGTGCCGACGAACTGGATGTAGGGGACGCCGTCGACTTCGTCGACCAAGGTGGCGCTAAGGCCGAGGCCGAAAGCGAGCAGGTAGACCAGCGGTTCCATCACGCTGGAGAAGGTCGTGCCCTTCCAATAGGTGCGGAAGTTGGCGACCTCGCGGCTCATCACCCCGGCGATCGCGGTCGGTTCCAGCCGCCGCATCTGGCGCGGCGCCTCCGTAGCAGCCGGCGTCATCGCCTCCATCACTCCGCCTCCTCGCCGGTCAGCAGGACGAAGACGTCCTCGAGCGTGGCGGCGCGGGTGACGGCGTCCTCGGGGATCGCCCCGTTCTCGGCCCGCTCGGAGCCGACGATCGCGATCGCCGGCCCGGCCGGACGCACCGCCAGCCCCTGCGATTCGGCCGCCGCGCGGGTCTCGGCCAGGCGTTCGGGCGGGCCGTAGACCTCGGCGGTGAGGCGGCCGGCGTGCTCGTCGATCAGCTCGACCGGGCGGCCGCGGCTGATCACCCTGCCCTGGTGCATCACCGCCACCTCGTCGGCCAACCGCTCGGCCTCCTCGATGTAGTGGGTCGACATCAGGATCGTCGTCCCCCGCGCTTTCAGCTCGCCGATCAGCGTCCACAGCTCAGTGCGGATCTGCGGGTCGAGGCCGACCGTCGGCTCGTCGAGGAGGACCAGGCGCGGCTCGTGGACAAGGCCGCGGGCGAGCAGCAGCCGCCGCCGCATCCCGCCGGAGAGCTCGTCGACGGCGTCGCGGCGGCGCTCGCGCAGGCGGGCGATGTCGAGCGCTTTATCGACCGCCTTGCCGACGTCGGGCACCCGGTAGAGGCGGGCGAAGATCGCCAGGTTGTCCTCGACGGTGACGTCGACGTCGAGGTTGTCGAGCTGGGGGACGACGCCCATCTGGCCGCGCGCCGTCTTCGCTTCGGCCGGCAGCTCGTGCCCGAGCACGCGCAGCTCGCCGCTGTCGGCGATCGCCTGGCCGGTCAGCAGCCGCATCGTCGTCGACTTGCCGGCTCCGTTCGGCCCCAGCAGGCCGAGGCAGATGCCAGCCGGCACCTCCAGGTCGAGGCCGTTCACCGCCGTGATCGGCCCGAAGGTCTTGACCACGTCTCTGAGCTCGATTGCCGCCATCGGTACCGATGGTTTCATGAGCGGACCTTTTCTTCTTTGCCGGTCCTCCGGGGTGCGGCTGAAAGACTCCCCCGATGTTCGACGAGCGCTGGATCCGATCGCTGCACGTGGAGTCGATGCGCCGCGCCGACCTCCACGAGGAGCGGGAGTCGCACGTCCTCTTCCAGGCCTCGACGATCGGGGCGCTGCTCGACGGCGCCTTCGAGGGCGACCTCAGCTTCGCCGAGCTGGCCGAGCACGGCGATCTCGGCCTGGGGACGCTGAACCACCTGGACGGCGAGATGATCGCGATCGACGGCGAGTTCTACCGCGCCGACGTTGACGGCAGGGCGACGCCGATCGGCCCGGAGGAGCGGACCCCGTTCGCAGTGGTCACCACGTTTGAGCCGAGCGTCGACGAGCAGCTTGCCGCCGCTGAGATCACGCACGAAGCGCTGCTAGCGCGCCTGGACGAGCTGATCCCCGCGGGCGCCTCCTCCTGCGCGGTCCGCCTCGACGGCCACTTCGAGCTCATCCGGGCACGCTCGGTCCCGCGCCAGGAGCCGCCCTACCGGCCGCTGACCGAGGTGGTCACCGACCAGCATGTCTTCGAGCTACATGACGTCGAGGGGACGATGCTCGGCTTTCGCTTTCCCGCCTACGTCGAGGGGATCGAGGTCGCCGGCTACCACCTGCACTTCATCAGCGCCGACCGCAGCCGCGGCGGCCATGTCCTCGACTCCCGTTCAGTCGGGCTGCGGGCGCGGCTCGACCCCTCTGACGACCTCCACGTCGAGCTGCCGCCGCAGGTCGATCTCGAGGACCCGGATCTCGCCGCCTCCACCCACGCCGCCGTCGACGCGGTCGAGCACTCCGGCTAGCAGCGCCGGTAGACCCGCCAGGACTCGTTGCGGTCGACTTCGCGGAACCCGGCGGGGGGCTTCAGCGAGAGCCGGGTCGGGTCGTTCGGATCGAGGATGAAGTTGTGGATCACGAACTTGCTGGCGGGGGCGACGTAGTAACCGCGGCTCGGCACCCCTTCCTCGCTGGCGCTAATGATCGCGGTCGGCTTGACGTCAAGGCCGAAGGCGAGTCGGGGGACGGCGCGGTGGTTGGGGACCGCGATCTTGCCGCAGAGCGGCTCGAAGGCGCCGGCGTCGACCAGGTCGGTGAGGTCGTCCTCGATCCGCGCCTGGTCGGTGAGGTCGGTGTCGACGCGGGAGTCGAGCTCCCATTGGTTCGGTAGCCAGAGGACGAACATCAGCGCGACCAGCGCGGCGAAGATCTGCCAGGCGCGCCGGGCGGGATGGCCCGGCTCGAGCAGGCGCCAGCCGAGCAGGGCGACGGCGACGAAGATCGTCAGGATCGCCGCCGCCAGCATCGTGTAGCGGGCGATGATCGCGAGGCCGGCGGCGCCGAGGAAGGCGAAGGCGAGCAAGGCGAGGGCGGCCGCGGCGATTCCTAGGATCGAGCGGCGGCGCAGGTAGAGGAACCCGAGGACGACGCCGCCGAGGGCGCCGATCATCCCCGGCCACTGGAGGACTTCGCCTAGGGCTCGGGGGCCGTAGAGGAGGACGTCGACCGGGCCGGTGTGGCGGTCGAGCGTTTCTACGGTCGACTGGGTGCCGGTCAGCGAGTAGAGGGGTTCGCCGGTGGTTATCGCGTCGAAGAGGATCCAGATGATCGGGGCGGCGAGAGCCAGTAATACGAGCGTCAGGGGTGGGGCGGAGAGGGCACCCCTCGTTCCAACAAAAGCCGACCTAATTAGGCCGGCTTTTTGAGTATCCGCCGGCCCGAGGGGTGCCCTCTCGCCCTGCGAGCGGCGGAGGTTCTCCCGGTCGAGCGAGAGGTAGAGGAGGTACGCGATTGAGAAGCCCCAGGCCTCGGGGCGGAGGAGGCCGGCTAGGGCTAGGAGGGCTAGGACGGGCCAGCCGGCTTTGGGGCGCTTGGCCTCAATGGTTAGGGCGCCTAGACAGAGGGCGATGTAGGGGAGGTCTACGTAGGCGCGGAGGCCGTTGGATAGGAAGGGGGCGCGGGTGAGGACGATGGCGGCGGCGAGGGCGCCGATCCAGCGGTCGAACCAGATGCTCCCGAGGCGGTAGACGAGGTAGCCGCAGAGGGCGAGGGAGACGTAGGCGACGATCATCGTCACGGTGATGGCGCCGTCGCCAATGGGGGTCGTCACCAGGCCGAGCAGGTCGGCGAGCGGGTGGGGGGTCGGCGGCAGCGCGGCGCCGTAGTCGGGGCTCTGGCCGTGGGCCAGTTCCCGGCCCCAGACGAGCGCGTAGATCGTGTCGTAGTTGGGAAAGCCGTAGGGGAAGATGAGCAGCAGCACGGCGCTCACCGCGGCGACCCAGGCGGCGGGCGTCAGCCAGTTGCGGGCCCCCTTCGGCACGGGCGGGACGCTATCGCCGCCGGATGTCAGGGCGCCCGGTGCCCGTGGATACACTGGCCGGAGAGCCGTGAGCGAGTCGACTTCCCTCTACCGCCGCCACCGTCCCGGGTCCTTTGACGAGGTCGTCGGGCAGACGCACGTGGTGCGCACGCTGCGCAACGCGGTCGAGGGGGGCAAGGTCCACCACGCCTACCTCTTCGTCGGCTCGCGCGGGACCGGCAAGACCTCGATGGCGAAGATCCTCGCCCGCTCGCTGAACTGCGAGCGCGGCGGCCCGACCGTCACGCCGTGCGGGGAATGCGAGTCCTGCGTGACGATCGCCGCCGGCACCTCGATGGACGTGATCGAGATGGACGCCGCCTCCAACCGCTCGGTCGACGACGTTCGCGACCTGCGCGAGCGGGTCGCCTACGCGCCCTCCGGCGGCCGCTGGAAGGTCTACATCCTCGACGAGGCACACATGCTGACCAAAGAGGCCTGGAACGCCTTCCTGAAGACGCTCGAGGAGCCGCCGCCGAGCACCGTCTTCGTCCTCGCCACCACCGAGTCCCACAAGGTGATGGCGACGATCGCCGACCGCTGCCAGCGCTTCGACTTCCAGCGGCCCTCGCTGGAGCAGATCTCCGAGGTCCTCAACCGGGTTGCCGCCGCCGAGTCGATCGAGGTCGACGAGGGTGCCGTGGCGATGATCGCCCGTTCCGCCCAGGGCAGCTTCCGCGACGCCCTCGGCACCCTCGATCAGCTGGTCGCCTTTGGCGGTAACCAGGTCGAGCTCAAGGACGTCCTCGAGATGCTCGGGGCCGCCGACGCCGAGCTCCTCTTCGACGCCGTCGACGCGGTGATCGCCGAGGACCCGAAAGGCGGCCTGCTCGGGGTCGAGAAGATGGCCCGCTCCGGCCGCGACCCCTCCCAGTTCGCCCGCGACCTCCTCGCCCACCTCCGCCACCTCCTCATCACCCAAACCACCGGCGAGGTGCCGACCACCTTCGTTGTGACCGCCACCGACACCGCTCGCATGCAGGCGCAGGCGGCGGCGATCAAGCCCGCCAACCTGATCCGCACGATCGACGAGCTGGCGGATGCACTGACCGCAGTGCGCGAGGGCGACGACGCGCGGCTGGCTGTGGAGATAGCGCTGCTGAAGGCGGCGCGCCCGGATCTAGATCCGGATACCGCGAGCCTGCTCCGGCGGATCGAGAGATTGGAGAGCGGGAGCGCTCGGCCCGCGGGTCCTGCCGCCGCAGGGGACCCACCACCTCCTGCAACTGCGCAGGAGGTGGTCCCCCCTACGACGTCACCCGCGGGAGATGCCTCGCCGAAGGACATTGATCCACCGGCCGCCGAAGAGGAAGAGGCGGAGGCTGCTCCACCGCCCGAGCCTGAAACGTCGGCTCCTCCGGCTGGTGGCGGGGAGTTGTCGTTCAGCGAGATTCAGCAGGCTTGGCCCGCGGTGCTGCAGAAGCTGGCGGAGACGGCCCCTGCGCTTGCTGCCACTTTCGAGGGGGCGCGGCCTGTCAGTTTCGACGGGGCCGGGTTGCAGATTGGGTTCCCCGCCGAGATGACCTTTAACAAGAAGAAGGCCGATAGCCCCGAGCGGCGAGACACGCTGGCGGCGGCCTTTGCTGCCGTTACCGGGGTGGGCCTGCGGCCGACTTACGTACTGCTGTCGGGTGACGAGGAGCCGCCGCCGGACACGCCGGCGCCGGGTAGTGACGAAGTTGATGAGCAAGAGCTGCTGGAGCGGCTGAAGAGCGAGTTTGACGCGGAGGAGGTCGGTTAAGTGGCGCGAGGAGGCGGACCGGGAGGCTTCGACATCCAGGGCCTGATGAAACAGGCCCAGCAGATGCAGGCCGACATGCTGGAGGCGCAGGAGAAACTGAAAGACGAGGTCGTCGAGGCGAGCGCCGGCGGCGGCATGGTCAAAGTGAAAATGGGCGGCGACCTGACCCTGCGCGAGATCGTCATCGACCCGGAGGCGATCGACCCCGAGGAGGCGGAGCTGCTCCAGGAGATGGTGCAGGCTGCCGTCAACGAGGGCCTGCGCGCCGCCCAGGAGCTGGCCAGCTCGAAAATGGGCGGGATCGCCGGCGACGACCTCGGCGGTCTCGGCGGGATGCTGGGCGGTTGAGCGAGGGCCCGGCACCGCTGGCGCGGCTGGTCGCCGAGCTCTCGCGCCTGCCGGGTATCGGCCGGCGCACGGCTGAGCGCCTCGCCTTCCACCTGCTGCGGGCGCCCGACGAAGAGGCCTTCGCGCTCGGCGACGCGATCCGCGAAGTGAAGGAGAAGGTCGGCCTCTGCGAGGAATGCTTCAACCTCGCCGAGGGTCCGCTCTGTCGCATCTGCGCCGACCAGAACCGCGACCGGGCGACGATCTGCGTGGTCGAGGAGCCCGCCGACGTGATCCCGATCGAGCGCACCCATGAATACCGTGGCCTCTACCACGTGCTCGGCGGCGCGCTGTCGCCGATCGACGGCGTCGACGCCGAAGACCTGAAGATCGGCGAGCTGCGGCGGCGGGTCGAGCGCGGCGGCATCGGCGAGGTGGTGCTGGCGACCAACCCCACCACGACCGGCGAGGCGACCGCCCTCCACATTGCCGACATGCTGCGCGGGCAGGTCACCGTCACCCGCCTCGCCAGCGGCCTCCCGGTCGGAGCCGACCTCGAGCACGCCGACGAGGTCACGCTCGGCAAGGCCCTGGCCGGCCGAAGAAGCCTGGAATAAGCGGAACCAGACATCCGTCCTGGACACACGTCAGTTCGCAATTAGCGGCTTTTTGACGATCCGGCGTCCGCCGCTTTCGCCAAGGTCATTCCGTGGCAGACCAGTCGAAAGCCGCGCCGGGCGCAGACGGAGGCTCGTCGGCGGCGCGGATTGCCCTCAAGGTCTCGGCGATGCACGCCGATCTCCTAGGCAGCTTGCACGAGGAGATTGGAACCAATGAGGGGAGTTTTGCCGACGCGGCCCAGCGGCTGGCGGTGGAGTTCGGATCGATAACGGCAGCGGCTGTCGAATCGGCCCAAGGTGCGGGGGGGCGCCTGGGTGACGTTCGGCGGCCAAACAGCGGGGAGGGGCCGGCGAACGTCACCCAGGCGCCCTCTAACGGGAGCGCGGCGTTAGCACCGGAGCAGGCTGAAGAACTGCCGAGCCTCTATAGGCCGGGACATATGCGTCGGCGGTTGGAGCAGCTGTTGGAGACGAACCGTCGCTACGGGCATCCGTTTGGGTTGGCTGTCTTCGATGCTTCCGGACCCGGCACTCGCCCCGGCGATGTCGCCGGGGGGCAGGAGACGGTGCTCTCGATCGTCGGTGCGGCACTGCGGGACAGCATCCGCATCGTCGATGAAGCCTTTCGCCTCGAGGAGGACGCGATCTGCGTTCTTGCCCCGAACATCGGCACCGTCGAAGGGGTGCAGATGTGCGAGCGCCTGCTGGCCCAGCTAGAGGATTTGGAGCGGGCGGGGGGGCTGCGGATCAGCGTCTCGGCCGGCGTCTCTGCCTGCCCGGAGCACGGCACCAGCGCCGACGAGCTTTTGCATAGGGCCGACGCGGCGATGTGGCGGGCGCGTGCCGTCGGGCAGCCGGTGGGCGTCGGCGCCTTGCAAGATCGCTGACAGATCCCCGTAAATCTGTCCAAAAGCTTCACCCCTGGTGGGAGAATCGGCGATGCAGTCGAAGTAGACGCGCAGTCCACCCGCATCGCCACCCTTAACCAATGCCCGGAATCCGCACCAACGCCGCCGCCGAAGTCCTCGGCGTGAGCCCCAACACCCTGCGTAGCTGGGAGCGCCGCTACGGCTATCCGACGCCGAAGCGCACGGCCGGCAACCACCGTAACTACGAGCTGGTCGAGCTGCAGGCGCTGCGCGACGCTCTTTCCGAGACCGGCAACATCTCCTCGGCGATCGAGCTGGCGCGCCAGCGCCAGGCGGCGCCCGCCAGCGACGACAGCCTGCTCAGCGCCTTCGAGAGCTTCGATGAGCCCGCCGCCGACCGCGCGGTCGAGGAGAGCCTCGCCCTGCGCTCGCTCGAGCGCACGGTCGAGGAGCTGCTGCTGCCGGCGATCGACAAGCTTGCCGCCGACTCCGAGCGCGAGGCCGAGCTCGAGTTCGCCGCCCGCTGGGCGACCGGCTGGCTGCACGGCGCCCGCCGCCTCGCCTCCGTGGCCGCGCGACCGGCGGGGATCCTGCTGCTCGACTCCAGCCACGGCCAGGACGCCGAGGAGGTCTACACCCAAGCCCTCGACCTCGCCCTGCGCCGCGCCGGCTTCCGCGTCCTTGTCCTCTCCAACGAGCTTGGCGACGAGCGGCTCGACCGCGCCCTCGGCGCCCTCGACCCAACCGCGATCGTCCTCTGCGGCCCCGGCGCCGATACGCAGGGCGCCGTCCGCCTGGTCCGCAAGATCCGCGAGCTCGGCTTCGTCGCCCCGCTCTACGGCTACCGCGCCGACGGCTTGATCGGCGCCGCCGTCCCCGCCGCCGGCGAGCGCCCCAGCGAAGTCACCGGCATGCTCAACGCCGACCTCCGGCGCCGAGCCAGCCACCAGGCATTCGCCTAGCTCCTAGTCCAGCAGGATCAGCAGCGCCGTCAGCAGCCCGAGGCCGATGCCGGCGACCGACAGCGTCCGCAGCGGCCAGGTCGGCGCCTCGTGGAAGCGGCCCTCGCGCAGCGCCTTCTCCATCGCCTCGCGGTTGGCGGTCCCGTAAGCGATCGCAAAGATCCCCCAGAGGGCAAAGCCGACGCCGGTGAGCGCGTAGGGCCAGCGGGCGCCGCTGCCGCTCAGCTCCGGGACCACGCGACCGACTCCGATCGCCACCGCCAGCGCCGCCAACCCGGTCCGCCACCAGGCCAGCTGCGTCCGCTCTCCCGCCAGGTAGGTCCGCCGCGTTGCGTCAACCAGCTGCGCGGGATTGGACTCAGGCTTTGCCGGCTGCTCCTGCGCGGTCATATCCGGAACCTACCTCGCTGATGCCCCAGCGTTGGTGGAGGCGGCGGAGGGGCCGCGGCGCCCACCAGTTCCACTTGCCGAGCAGCTCCATTAGGGCGGGGACGAGGAGGGCGCGGATGATGCTGGCGTCGATCAGCACCGCGAGGGCGACGCCGACGCCGTTCTCCTTGATGAAGATGATCTTTGAAGTTGCGAAGGCGAACATGGCAACGGCGAAGAGGAGGGCGGCGGCGGTGACGATGCGGCCGGTCCGCTCCAGGCCCATCGCCACCGACTCCGAGTCCGAGGCGCCGTTGTCGCGCGCCTCTTTGATCCGCGAGAGCAGGAAGACCGCATAGTCGGTCGAGAGGCCGAAGGCGATCGCGAACATCAGGATCGGCATCGTCTGCTCGATCGCCCCCGGGCTCGTGTAGTCGAGGAAGCCTTCGAGCCGGCCGTCCTGGAAGATCAGCACCAGCAGGCCGAAGACGGCGCTGAGGTTGAGGAAGTTCATGATCAGCGACTTGATCGGCAGGACCACCGAGCCGGTCATCAGGAAGAGGATCACCAGCGTCGCCGCGATCACGATTGCCAGCGCGTAGGGGAGGTGGTCGGAGAGGCTCGCCTGGAAGTCGACGAAGTCGGCGCTGGCGCCGCCGACGAGCACGGTCGACTCGCCCGGCTGCGGCAGCTCGCGGATCGCCTTCACCGTTTCCTTGCTCGCCTCCGAGGCGAACGGGTTGGCGGAGATCGCCTGCACCGCGGTCACCTCGCGGTCGAGTCGCTGCGGCGGCAGCACTTCGGCGATGCCGCCGACCTGCTCGACCTCGGCGGCCACCGCGGCCCCGGCCTTCGGGCCGCCGCCTTCGACGTCGATCCAGATCGGCGTCTCGTGGTAAGGCGGGAACTGTTGACTGACCGTGTCGTAGGCCTGCCGCGCGCTCGCCGACTCCGGCAGCACCGTCGGGTCGACGACGTTGAACTTGATCGCGAGGAAGGGCAGGCCGAGGACGATCAGCAGCAGAGCCGAAGCGGTCGCGACCGGGATCGGCCGCCGCATCACGAAGCGCGAGAGCCGGTACCAGAAGCCCTCCTGCGCCGGCCGCGCATCGGCCTCCGCTCGCCGCTGCAGGAACTTCGGCGCCCCGGCGTTGACCCGGTTGCCCAGCAGCGTCAGCACCGCCGGCAGTACGGTCAGCGAGATCAGCGCCGCGAAGAGGGCGACCAGAGAGCCGCCGAGGCCCATCGAGTAGAGGAAGCGCTGCGGGAAGACGAGCAGCGAGGCCAGCGCCGCTGCCACCGTCAGCGAGGAGAAGAAGATGGTCCGCCCGGCGGTGGCGAGTACCCGGCGCATCGCCTCCAGCCCGGGGCCGCTCTTGGCGATCTCCTCGCGGTAGCGGGAGACGATGAAGAGGCTGTAGTCGATCGCCAGCCCGAGCCCGAGCGCCGTCGTCAGGTTGAGGGCGAAGATCGAGATCGAGCCGAATTCGCTCGCCAGGCGGAGGATGAGGAAGGTGCCGACAATCGCCAGGCCGCCGATCATCAGCGGCAGCACCGATGCCACCAGGCTGCGGAAGAAGAGCAGCGAGAGCAGGAAGAGCAGCGGGAAGGCGAGCAGCTCGGCCTTCTGCAGGTCTTTCTCGACCTGCTTGTTGACCTGCTCCTGGGCGACCGCCGGGCCGCCGGCAACGACGCCAGGGTGGGTCGAGAGCTCGTCGGCGATATCGGCGCCGGTTTCCTGGGCCTGCTTGTCCCCGGTCGTCTTCAGCGCCACCGCGAAGTAGGTCGAGTCGCCGTCGCGGGAGACGAAGGCGGAGGACCGGGTGTCGTAGTAGCCGGTCACCGAGGCGACGTCGGCGCGCTCGCGCACTTCGTCCTCCAGCGCCTCGACCCGGCGCCGGGTCGCCGGCGCCGCCACCGGCGCGTCTTCGACCACGGCGATCACCGACGGCACCCGCAGCCCCGCTTCCTCGAGCCGGTCCATCGCCTTCACGGTCTCGGTGGCGGGATCGTCGGCCCCGTAGGGGTCGAGCCGGTCGGCGACCGAGCCGCCGAGCGCGCCCGCGAGAAGGAAGAAAGCCAAGGCGATGAGGGCGGTGCGGCGGGCCTTGCCGTTCGCGAGTCGGGCCAGGGAGTCGAACATCAGCTGCTCCTTTTCTCGGGGGCGGCGGCGAGGATTTCCTCCTCCATCCGCTCGCACCAGTCGGCAAACCACTGGGTGAACTCAATTCCCCCCCGCAGCACAATCTTCGGGTAGGGGTCCTCGATCTCGCCTTTCAGCGCCTGCAGCGAGCGCAGCTGCGCGTTGATCTCGAGCCGTTGCGCTCGCATCGCCCGCACGATCGCCACGGCCTCGCCCGGCGGCAGGGCGTCGGCGAAGAACAGTTTCAGCAGCCCTTCCTCGCGCATCTCGGCGGTCACCGGCGGCCGGCGCAGCCAGGCCCGCAGCTCCTCCTCGCCGTCGGCGGTGATCTCGTAGACGGTGCGGCGGCGGCCGCCGGTGGGGGAGTCGGAGCCGACGATCAGGCCGCCCTCGGAGAGGTGTTTCAGCTCGGGATAGATCTGCCCGTAGCTGGCCGCCCAGAAGAACCGGGTCGAGTTGTCGACCAGGGCTTTGATCTCGTAGCCGGACCGCGGCTCTTTGCGGACCATGCCGAGGATCACGTAGGCGGTAGAGCTCAGCTGCTCCATGTATCGGGAATATATATCAGATCGATATATCCGCAAGGAAGGTGCGGCTGTTCGCCTATGGTCAGGGATTCGCACCGCAACGGACCACTGAGAGAAGGGAGCACGGATGTCGCTTGACCAGAGCAAGGTCGGCCGGGTCGTCGCCGAACAGATGGAGGCGATCGAGAACGACTACGGCGACGACTGCGAGATCGGCGACGTCTGCACGATCGTCGAGGTGGTCGGCCCCCACGGCTCCCACGTCCGCGTCCGCAGCAGCGACATGCGCCCCCACAGCGGCCTCGGCCTGATCCGGATGGCCGAACAGGCGATGCTCGGCAACCTCGGCGGCGCCGCTGAGTAGCGCTGCGCGCCGACTATCCTCAGAGGTCGATGAGCGGGGACGGATCTGACATCGTCGTGATGAAGTTCGGCGGCACTTCGGTGGCGGGCGCCGAGCAGATCAAGCGGGCCGCGGGACGGATCGTTGCCGCCCGCGAGGCGGGCAACCGGGTCGTCGCCGTGCTCTCTGCCCGTGGCAAGACGACCGACGAACTGGTCGAGCAGGCGCACGAGATCTCCGAGCGCCCGGTCGCCCGCGAGATGGACATGCTGCTCTCCACTGGCGAGCGGATCTCCTGCGCGCTCTGCGCGATGGCGATCCACGACATGGGCCACGAGGCGATCTCGCTGACGGGATCGCAGGCGGGCATCGTCACTGACTCCTCACACACCAAGGCGCGGATCATCGACGTCCGCGCCGACCGCATCTCCGAGGCTCTGCAGCAGGACCGGATCGTCCTTGTCGCCGGCTTCCAGGGCGTCTCGACCGAGAGCCGCGACGTCACCACGCTCGGCCGCGGCGGCTCCGACACCACCGCCGTCGCCCTGGCGGCTGCCCTGCGGGCCAGCGTTTGCGAGATCTACACCGACGTCTCCGGCGTCTACAGCGCCGACCCGCGGATCGTCCCCGAGGCCCGCAAGCTCGACCGCGTCTCCTTCGAGGAGATGCTGGAGATGTCGGCCTCCGGGGCGGGGGTGCTGCAGTTGCGTTCGGTCGAGTACGCGCGCAACCACGGCGTGCGGATCCACTGCCGCAGCAGCTTCGAGGACGGTCCCGGTACCCTCGTCGTCTCAGAGGAGGAGACGATGGAGAACCCGTTCGTAACCGCAGTCACCCATTCGGATTCCGAGGCCCGCGTGACCCTGCACGGCCTCCGCGACGAGCCCGGCGTGGCGGGGAAAATCTTCGGCGCCCTGGCCGACGCCAACGTCAACGTCGACGTGATCATCCAGAACGAGCCGGTTGGCGACGATCAGCTCGCCGACCTGTCCTTCACCGTCGACCGTTCCGACCTGCCGGTCGCCAGGGACACGATCGCCGCCCTCGGTGACGTCTCGCTCGAGGTGCTCGCCGACGAGCGGATCGGCAAGGTCTCGATCGTCGGCGCCGGCATGCGCTCGCACCCCGGCGTCGCCGCCAAAGTCTTCCGCGTCCTCGGTGACGAAGGGATCAACATCGAGATGATCTCCACCTCGCCGATCAAAATCTCGTGTGTCATCTCCGCCGACCGGGTCAAGGACGCGGTCAACCTGCTGCACAAGGCCTTCGAGCTCGGCGACGACGCGGTCCAGCCGGAGGACCCGACCGGCCCGGATCACCGGCCCACGGTCGCCGGCTGATCCTCGGCATACTCGAACCATGGCCGGCGACGGATACAAGGTCGGAGTTCTGGGGGCGACGGGCCTGGTCGGGACCACGATCCTCGAGCTCTTGGCCGACCGCGACTTTCCGGTAGCCGAGCTGCGCCCGCTGGCCTCCGAGCGCTCAGCCGGCAAAGAGATCGAGTGGCGTGGTGAGGGAGTGACCGTGCAGGCGGTCTCCGATGAGGCAATCCAAGGGCTCGACCTCGTCCTTTCCTCGGCCGGCGGCTCGGTCAGCGCCGAGTGGACGCCGAAGATCGTCGCTGCTGGCGGCACCGTAGTTGACAACACCAGCTACTGGCGGATGAAAGACGACGTTCCGCTGGTCGTCTCCGAGGTCAACCCCGACGCTCTCGGCAGCCACAGGGGGATCATCGCCAACCCGAACTGCTCGACGATGCAGATGGTCGTCGCCCTCAAACCGCTCTACGACGCGGCCGGAATCGAGCGGCTGGTGATCTCCACCTACCAGGCGGTCTCCGGCACCGGCAAGGCGGCAATCGACGAGCTGCGCTCGCAGGCGCGGGCGCTGGTCGGCGGCTACGAGATGCCGGAGCCGCAGATCTATCCGCACCAGATCGCCTTCAACGTCCTCGCCCACGCCGGCAGCTTCCCCGACGGCGACGACCACACCGACGAGGAGCGCAAGCTGATCAACGAGACCCGCAAGATCCTCGGCGACCCCGAGATCAAGGTCAGCGCCACCTGCGTCCGCGTACCCGTAGTCACCGGCCACTCCGAGGCGGTCAACGTCGAAACCCGCGAGCCGCTCGACCCCGAGCGGGCGCGCGAGCTGCTGGCGGCGGCGCCGGGCGTCACCGTCCTCGACGACCCCGCCGCCGCCGAGTATCCGATGGCGGTCGAGGCCGCCGGCTCAGACGACGTCTACGTCGGCCGTATCCGCCGCGATGCCGGCAACGAGCGGGCGCTCGACCTCTGGATCGTCGCCGACAACCTGCGCAAGGGCGCCGCCACCAACGCGGTCCAAGTCGCCGAGCTCCTGGTCGAGCGCGGCCTCGTCGGCTCCCGGGTCTAGGGTCTAACGAGTGGACATCAGCTTCGCCGAGGCGCTGCTGCTGTTCGGCGGCTTGCTCGCCGTAGTCGCCGCGCTCTCGGGGGTGATGAAGGGGACGGTGCTCTCGGCCTCGGTGCTGTCGGTGGCGCTCGGGTTCGGCCTCGCGGTCGCGGGTGTGGTGCACGTCGACGCGACCGACAAGGCGGTGGTCGAGCTGGTCGAGCTGGCGCTGATCCTCACCCTCTTCTCCGACGGGATGTTCGTCGAGCGCGAGCTGCTGCGAAGCCACTGGGGACCGACCGCGCGGGCGCTGGTGATTGCGATGCCGATCACGATGGGGCTGCTGGCGCTGGCTGCCAAGGCCCTTTTCCCCGACCTGACCTGGGCCGAGGCGTTCCTGCTGGCGGCGGTGCTCTCGCCGACCGACCCGGTGGTCACCTCGGCGGTTGTCACCTCACGCCTGGTGCCGGCAAAGGTCCGTCACACGCTCAACCTTGAGTCCGGCCTCAACGACGGCCTCGCCCTGCCCTTCGTTCTCTTCTTCCTCGTCCTCGCCTCGCCCGGGGGCGATGCCGGGGCCGAAGCGCTGAAGCTGGTCGGCGAGGCGGCGGTGGGGGCGGCGATCGGCGTTGCCCTCGGCGTCTTCGCCGGCCGGCTCCACTTCTCGCTGCCGGGCGGCGGGATCACCCCGCGCTACGAGGGGATCTACTCAGTGGGCTTCGCCCTGCTTGCCTTCGGGCTCGCCGAAGTGACGATCGGCAACGGCCTGATCGCCGCCTTCGTCTGCGGGATCGCGATGGGCGCCTCCGAGCGCGAAGTGCCCGCCGGCTTCGTCGAGTTCGCCGAGAACAGCAGCGCCATCCTCCAGGTCCTCACCTTCTTCGTCTTCGGCGGCCTGATCTACGCGACCGGCTTCCACCACAGCGTGCCGCCGCTGGTCCTCTTCGTCGCCTTCGCCCTCTTCCTCGCCCGCCCGGTGGCGGTGATGATCTCCTTCATGCGCACCGGCATCCCGCAATCGGAGAAGCTCTTCATGGCCTGGTTCGGCCCCAAGGGCGTCGCCTCGATGCTCTTCGCCCTCTTCGTCCTCAAGTCGGACGTCGGCCACAACGCGCTGATCTTCGACACTGCGGCGATCGCGATCATCGCCTCGATCGTCGCCCACGGCCTCACCGACACGATCGGCGCCCAGTGGCTGGCACGCCGGGTCGGGTTGACGGCGAAGAGCTAAGCAGCGACGCCGGAAGTCAGCCGCTCTTCGACCCAGCGGGTCGAAGCGATGTGCTTGCTCATGCCCAGTTCCTTCGGATCGGCACCGAGGGCGAGGCCGACCAGCTGCGGCAGGTGGAGGACCGCCAGGCCAAGGTCGCGGTTGACGACCTTGGCCGCCTCCGGCTGCTGCATGTCCAGGTTCAGGTGGCAGAGCGGGCAGGGGGTGACCAGGCAGTCGGCGCCGGCGTCGATCGCGTCGCCGACGTGGGTGCCGGCCTGGCGCAGCGAGGTCTCGCGGTTCATCGTGATTACCGGGAAGCCGCAGCACTTGCGGGCGCCGTCGTACTCGACGATCTCACCGCCGAGGGCCTCGATCACCTTCTCCAGGTAGATGTCGCGGTCGGGGTGCTCGCCGTAGCCGAGCCTTTCCTTCGGCCGCACGATGTAGCAGCCGTAGAAGGGGCCGACGCGCAGGCCGGTCAGCGGCCGCTTCACCTGAGCGGCGAGCTTGTCGAGCCCATAGTCCTCGACCAGGAGCCAGAGGAAGTTCTTGTTGGTCCAGCTGCCGTCCTCGGAGCGCTCGTAGGAGAGGCCCTGACCGGAGAGCGCCTCGTTGACGTGGGCGCGGTAGGCGGAGTCGGCGTCGAGGCGCTGCTGGCACTCGGACTGGGCGCCCTGACAGGTCGAGCAGATGTTCATCATCGAGAGGCCGGTCTGCTGGGCAAGGGCGAAGGTGCGCGCGTTCAGCGTGTCGGCGAGCTCCTGGTTGTGCTCGGCGATGACCCCGGCGCCGCAGCAGTTGGCGCGGTCGAGTTCGACCAGCTCCCAGCCGAGCTTCTCGGCGACCAGCGCCATCGAGCCGTGCAGCTCCGGGGTGAAGCCGCGCGAGACGCAGCCGGGCCAGTAGGCGACCTTGATCTGATCGGCCATCATTTCGCCTCCGCGTTGTCGGGGGAGGTGGAGCGCTCCGCGCCCTTCTCGATGTCCGGCTCCTCGGCCAGCTCACCCTCCTCGCCCTTGATGTACAGGTTGAATTCCTCGTTGTGGGTCTCGGCGTGCTTGTAGATCGCCTGGACGTCGTCCTGGGCGCCGCCGGGGAGCTTGTGGTGGACGCCGGGGATCAGCTTCGGCAGCGAGCGCATCTTGCCGGTCTTGATCCCCCGGATCGCCGTCGGGATCGAGCCCAGCATTTCCTTGATCGCCCGTTTGCTCGGTTTCAGCTTGCCTTTGACTCCGGGCGCGAAGGACTCCTGCAGCAGCAGGCTCTCGTCCAGGGTTCCCTTCTTCTCGATGATCTTGACGAAGGCAATCTCGTGGTCGTGGCCGCTGTTGGGGTCTTCGATCCCTTCTTCGCCGGCGCGGCGGCGCAGACGCATGATCTGGTCCATCGGCGCCACGCCCTTCGGGCAGGCGTCGACGCAGCTGAAGCAGTGGGTGCAGTCGTAGATCCCGTGCGGGTCCTCGGCGAGGTCGTGGAGGCGCTCCTGGGTCTCGGCGTCGCGGGGGTCGCCGACGAAGCGGTAGGCCTTGGCCAGTGCCGCCGGGCCGATAAAGCCGGGGTCGGCTTCCATCGAGAGGCAGGAGGAGACGCAGGCGCCGCACTGGATGCAGGCCATCGACTGGGTGATGTCGATCATCGATTCCGGATCGACGATGTACTCGCGCTCGGGCGGCTCGCCGTGCGGCAAGAGCCACGGGGTGACGCGGCGGATCTTGGTCCAGTGCGTCGACTCCATGTCGGTGATCAGGTCCTTGATCACGGGCATGTTCCCCATCGGCTCGATCACGATCGGGTTGCCGGCGGTGGGAAGGTCGGAGCCTTCGCCGCGGATCGGCGAGTCGGCCTCGGCGGCGGTGACGCCGGTCGCGGCCTTCATCTTGTCGGCCTGCTCCTGGGCCTCGCCGATCTGGGTCTTGCAGCCGAGGGTCGACTGGCCGTTGACCTTCATCCCGCAGGATCCGCAGATCGCGGCGCGGCAGGAGCAGCGGACGGCCAGCGAGCCGTCCTCGTTGTCCTTCGCCTGCAGCAGCCCGTCGAGGACTGAGAGCGAGGGATCAAGGTCGACCTCGAACTGCTCCCAGTAGGGCCCCTCGCCGCTCTCGGGCTGGAAGCGGCGGACTTTGATCGTGTACTCGGCCATTAGTAGGTCCTCTCTTGCGGTTCCCACTGGGTGATCGTGACCTCGGAGTAGGAGAGCTCGGGGCCCTCGTCAGTCCGCTCGAGGTCGATGTGTTTGAGCCACTCCTCGTCGTTGCGCTCCGGGTAGTCGGTGCGGTACTGGGCGCCCCGGCTCTCCTTGCGCTCCAGCGCCGCGACGCAGGTGCACTCGGCGTTGTCGAGCATGTACCCAAGCTCGATCGCGGCAATCAAATCCTGATTGAAGACGCTGCCGTGATCGTCGATGTAGGCGGTCTTCGCCTCCTCCTTGAGCCGCTTGACGATCTCCAGTGCCTCCTGGATCCCCGCCTCGTCGCGGAAGACGGCGACTTTGCCGTCCATCGTCTGGCCCAGCTCGAGCTTGATCTCGGAGATCCGGCGGCCGGAGCCCTTCTCGCGGGACATCAGGTCGGCGACCAGGTTCTCCTCGTCCTCGAGCACCTTCTTCGAGGGGCGCGTGTAGTCGTTGCGCTTGGCGCGGGCGGCGGCGTCGCGGCCGCTGCGCTTGCCGAAGATCAGCGTGTCCAGCAGCGAGTTGGCGCCGAGGCGGTTGCCGCCGTGGACCGAGACGCAAGCGGTCTCGCCGGCCGAGTAGAGGCCGGGAATGTCGGTGCGGCCGTCGATGTCGGTCTTGACGCCGCCCATCGTGTAGTGGTTGCCCGGCTTGATGTGGATCGGTTCGCGGGTGATGTCGACGCCGGCGAAGTCGCGGCCGACGAGGACGATCTCGCGCAGCGCCTCGTGGACCCGCTTTTTCGGGACCACGGTGATGTCGAGCGCAACGGTGCCGTCGGGGAAGCCGCGGCCCTCGTTGATCTCGGTCTGCTCGGCGCGGGAGACGACGTCGCGCGAGGCCAGCTCCATCTTGTTTGGCGCGTACTTCTCCATGAAGCGTTCGCCGTTGGCGTTGAGGAGATGGGCGCCCTCGCCGCGAGCACCCTCGGTGATCAGGAAGCCCTTGCCCGCCAGCGTCGTCGGGTGGTACTGAATCATCTCCATGTCCATCAGCTTGGCGCCGGCCCGGTAGGCCATTGCGATGCCGTCGCCGGTGCAGATCAGGGCGTTGGTGGTCGGCCGCCAGACCTGGCCGTTGCCGCCGGTGCAGAGGATCACCGACTTCGCCTCGAAGAGCTCCATCTGGCCGTCGGCGACGTTGCGGGTGACGACGCCGCAGCACTCGCCGTTCTCATCGAGGGCGAGGGAGCTGCAGAACCACTCCTCGTAGCGGGCGATCTGCTCGGAGTACTTCATCAGCTGCTCGTAGAGCACGTGCATGATCGCCTGGCCGGTGATGTCAGCGACGTAGTAGGTGCGGGCGGCGGAGGCGCCGCCGAAGGCGCGGGTGCCGAGCTTGCCTTCCTCGTTGCGGTGGAAGGTGACGCCGAGGTGCTCGAGGTGGAGGATTTCCTCCGGCGCCTCGCGGGTCATCACTTCGACCGCGTCCTGGTCGCCGAGGTAGTCGGAGCCCTTGATCGTGTCGAAGGCGTGGGACTCCCAGGAGTCGCCGGGGTTCAGCGCCGCGTTGATGCCGCCCTGGGCGGCGTTGGAGTGGGAGCGGACCGGGTGGACCTTGCTGATGATCCCGACCGAGACGCCTTCCTCGGCGGCGGCGAGGGCAGCCCGCTGGCCGGCGAGCCCGGCCCCTATTACGAGTACGTCATGGGATGGCACGGGCGCGGATGCTATAGCGCAGAAGCCCGAGTGCGTAGTCGGGATTCGTCACTTTGTAATTCGTCACAGCCAGCGGCGGCCCAGGCGCCGGACAGCCTGCTCGGAAACGTCGATCGCCCGCTCCAGGGTGCCGTACTCGATGTTGGCGGCGACGTCGGTGGGCCAGTGGTAGTTGGAGGCCTGTTTGAGGTCGTCGCAGCTGCAGAGTGCGGCGGTCTCGTAGCCGGCCGCCAGCGACTCGAGGCCGTCGGTGCCGGCGCGGACGCGGAGGTTGGGGACGAGGTCGACGCCCATCTCCTCGGCGAGGCCGTCCATGAAGTCGAGAGCGCGCTCGGGGTACTCGTACATCTTCAGGAAACCCTCGCCGCGGAGGACGAGCAGGTGCGGTGAGCCGATGCTCTCGAGGCAGAGGAAGAAAGTGCTCTCCCGCGGCAGCTCCGGGAAGTGGCGCTCGCCCCAGGCTTTCATCCCCTCGCTGAAGGACTCCTCCGAGCCGGTTGAGAGCAGGATTACCCGGAGGTCCTGCGGCGGCTCGGCGGCGAAGCGGCGGGCCAGGGCCAGCAGGGCGACCACGGAGCTGCCGTTGTCGTTGGCGCCAGGGACGACTTCGCTGCTGCCGATGTTGGCCATCGCTGCGATCGATCCGGTGCTGAAGACGAGGCCGATCTTGGCGAGCAGGCGTCTGCCGGTGATTGCCCCGAGCGCCGCCAAGAGCGGACCGCCGACCACCGGCCACATCAGCGGCGGGCTGGTGTCGGTCTTCTCGATCAGGCCCAGGCGCCCGGCGACTTTGGCCGGTCCGGGGTGGAAGACGATCCCGGAGTGGGCCGAGTCGTGATGAGCGATGAAGACGACCGTCCGATCTGCGTCTGGGTCGCCGAGCTCGCAATGGACGTTGTAGGTGGTGCGGCGGGGAAGAAGGCGACGCAGGCGCCGTTGGTGGGGTGGGAAGTCGTCGGCCATCCCGGCGGCGCCGGCGAGGCCGAAGAGGGCACCCAGCAGGCGCCTGCCGCGACGCGCGAGCGCCGCGCCGATCACCCCGAGGGCGGCGCCGATCCCAAGCGGCCACCAGTAGGTGCCGTGCGCATCCTCGGCCTCGATCCGCGCCTCGGCGCCGAGCTCGGCGAGCTGCGCGACCAGCCACTCGGCCGCCCGCCGCTCCCCGTCGGAGGCCGAGGGGCGCTCGATCCGCTCCAGTTCCTCGAGCCGCTCTCGCAGCCAATGAGCTTCGTCAGGCACGGTTGGAAACGCTAGCCGCTTACCATGGGCGCATGTTCGGACTCGGTGGTGGGTCGATCACCCTCTTCCACTTCCGCGGGATCAGGGTCAGCGTCGACTGGTCCTGGTTCATCGTTCTCTTCCTGGTCATCCTCTACATGACCAACTTCTTCGAAAGCCTGCTCGGCACGGGCGGGACGACGCCCTTCCTCTATGGCGTCTTGAGCGCGGTCGGGTTCTTCGGTTCGATCCTTCTGCACGAGTTCGGGCACGCAGTGGTGGCCGAGCGCAACGGGATCGGCATCTCAGGGATCCAGCTCTGGATCTTCGGCGGGATGGCGCGGATGGACCGCGAAGCCGACTCGCCATCGACCGAGCTAAAGGTGGCGCTGGCCGGGCCGGCGGTGACGCTGGTGATCGTCGTCGTCCTCTCCTTGATCGGGATCGGCAGCGTCGGCTGGACCGAGTTCCGCGAGGCCGCAGTCCAGGAAACCCGCTCGGATGCCTCGGCGCTGATGGCGCTGATCGCCTGGCTGGTGACGATCAACGCCCTCGTCCTGGTTTTCAACCTGCTGCCCGCCTACCCGATGGACGGTGGCCGCGTCGCCCGGGCGATCTCCTGGTGGCGCAGCGGCGACCGCACCGCCGCGACCCGCTTCGCCGCCAACCTCGGCCGCCTCTTCGGCTACCTCTTCATCGGTCTCGGCATCGCCCTCCTGGTCAGTGGCCGCGCCTTCGCCGGCATCTGGCTCGCCCTGGTCGGGATGGTGATCAATGGCTCCGCCCGCGGCGCCGCGATGCAGACCGCGATCAGCAGCCGGATCGGCGACGTTTGCGTCGCCGACGTGATGGACCGCGAGCCGGTGGCGATCCCCGGCGACCTCTCGGTCGAGCAGGCGCTCGACGAGTACTTCCTCCGCTACCGCTGGCCCTGGTTCCCGGTCGTCGACGCCGGCCGCCGCTTCCTCGGCCTGCTGATGCGCGACCGTGCCGACGAGGTCCCCGAGTTCGAGCGGGCCGGCTCCAACGTCTCCGACTTCGTCGACCACGACATCGGCCTCTTCGTCCGCGACGACACCCCCCTCGACGCCCTGCTCGCCAACCAGAACCTCCGCCGCCTCGGCGCTCTGATGGCCGTAGACGCCGAAGGCCGCCTCAGCGGCGTGGTCACGATCGAGCAGGTCGGGCGAGCGTTGCGGGACTCGACCGCCGGGCCCTGAGGTACTCCACGTCCTTCAGCGCGGATCGCTGCTGTAAGACGTAGAGCGGTGCCGGATCGCAACTACGCGAATGGTTTTTCCGCCCTCGGTCAACTGGTAGAGGATTCGATAGGTCCCGACCCGCAGCGAGTACAGGCCGCGAAGTTTTCCGCGAAGCGCATAGCCGGCGAAAGGGTCGCGCTCGAGTAGGCCAAGTGACTCTTCGATTGCGTCGATCAAGGGCCAGGCCAGCTCGAGCAGATCACGACGAGCGCGCCGAGCGAGGACGAGGCGGGGCAAGGATCAGCTGGCGGTCGGTCGGCGATCTGCGAGCTCGCGACGAAGCTCGGCGAGGGTGACCGTTTCGCCACGCTCGATCTCGGCGAGACCCTCCTCTAGGGCCGAGAGGGCATCCGGATCGGAAAGAACCTCAGCCGTCTCCTCAAGCGCCTCGTACTCGTCTATCGGCACCAGCGCTGCCGCAGGGGTTCCGTTGCGGGTGACCAACACGTGATCGCGGCGATCACTGATGTCATCGAGGAGACTGCTGAGGTTGCTGCGCAGCTCTCTTACGGGAACGGTCTTGGCCATTGACCTAGGGTACACAAATGTGTACGCAGACGCTGCTCAGGCGACCGCGCGGTGCCGCTCGATGATGCGGGCGAAGTCGGTGCTGGCGGGGAGGGTGCCGAAGGCTTGGCCCCAGTCGCCGGAGAGGCGGGAGGCGCAGAAGGCGTCGGCGACCGCTTCGTCGCCGTAGTGGACGAGGAGGGAGCCCTGGAGGGCGAGGGCCATCTTCTCGACCAGGCGGCGGGCGCGGGACTCGATCGTCTCGAGGTCGCCCGGGAGTTCGTCGCGTAGCTGGGTGGCGAAGGCGGCGAGGCGGGGCTCGGCGACGGCGCCCTCCTCGACCTCGGCGAAGAAGGCCTCAACCGAGGCCGGGCTCTTGACCATCGCTCGCAGGACGTCGAGGCACTGGACGTTGCCCGAGCCCTCCCAGATGCCGTTGAGCGGGCTCTCGCGGAAGAGGCGGGGCATCCCCGACTCCTCGACGAAGCCGTTGCCGCCCAGGCACTCGAGCGCCTCGCCGGCGTGGACGACGGCGCGCTTGCAGACCCAGTACTTGAGGACGGCGTTGGCGACACGCTTGAGGTTCTTGGCCTCTTCGTCGCCGGCGATCGCTTCGTCGTAGGCGCGGGCCAGACGCATCGCTCCGATCGTCGCCGCCTCCGACTCGACCGCGAGGTCGGCGAGGACGTTGCGCATCAGCGGCTGCTCGACCAGCTCGCGGCCGAAGACCGAGCGGTGGCTGGCGTGGTGGATCGCCTGAGCGACCCCGGCCCGCATCCCGGTGGCGCCGCCGAGGACGCAGTCGAGGCGGGTGTGGTTGACCATCTCGATGATCGTCCGCACCCCGGCCCCCTCCTCGCCTATGAGCCAGGCGGAGGCGGAGTCGAACTCGATCTCGCTGGAGGCGTTGGAGCGGTTGCCGAGCTTGTCCTTCAGCCGCTGCAGGCGGAAGCGGTTGCGCTCGCCGTCGGGGGTCCAGCGGGGGAAGAGGAAGCAGGAGATGCCGCCGTCGGCCTGGGCGAGGACGAGGAAGGCGTCGCACTGGGGCGCCGACATGAACCACTTGTGGCCGGTCAGCTCGTACTCGGCCCCGGGGCCGCCGCCGTTCATCGGCCGGGCGACAGTGGTGTTGGCGCGGACGTCGGTGCCGCCCTGCTTCTCGGTCATCCCCATCCCGGCCAGCGCCCCCGACTTTTGTCCGGCCGGCGCGTTGGCCGGGTCGTACTCGGAGGAGAGGAAGCGTGGCTCCCACTCGGCCGCGAGCTCGGGTTGCGTGCGCAGGGCCGGGATCACCGAGTAGGTCATCGAGGTCGGACAGCCGACCCCGGCCTCGGCCTGCGAGAAGCACATGAAGGCAGCGCCGCGGGCGACGTGGGCGCCGGGCCGCGGGTCCTTCCAGGGTGAGCAGTGCAGTTCGTGCTCGACGGAGAGCGCCATCAGCTCGTGCCAAGCGGGGTGGAAGTCGACGGTGTCGACGCGGTTACCGAAGCGGTCGTGGGTCTTCAGTCGCGGCGGGTTCTCGTTCGCCTGCGCGCCGAGCGCCTGCAGCCGCTCACTGCCGGCCAACGCACCGACCTCGGAGATCCGCCCCTCGTCCCACTCGGCGCCCTCGCGCCGAACCGCCTCGCCGAGGACGCGGTCGGCCGCGTAGACGTTGTAGTCGACGAGCGGCGGCGGCTGATTTGCCACCTCGTGGGTACCGAAGCCGGGGCGTTCGACCGTTGCCATCGAGGCAGATTCTGGCACGACCCTGGCCGGGCAGCCAAGGCACGGGCGGGAGCGCGACCTAGATAGCATCGCTCCCCGGTGGCGCCAGACTCCAAGATCAAGGTCGAGAACCCGATCGTCGAGCTCGACGGCGACGAGATGACCCGGATCATCTGGTCGTTCATCAAAGAGCAGCTGATCCTTCCCTACCTCGACCTCGAGCTCGAGTACTACGACCTCGGGATCGAGAGTCGCGACGCGACCTCCGACCAGATCACTGTCGATGCCGCCGAGGCGATCAAGCGCCACGGCGTCGGCGTTAAGTGCGCGACGATCACCCCGGACGAGGCGCGGGTCGAGGAGTTCGGGCTGAAGGAGATGTACCGCTCGCCGAACGGGACGATCCGCAACATCCTCGGCGGCGTCATCTTCCGCGAGCCGATCGTGATCGCCAACATTCCGCGGTTGGTCCCGGGCTGGACGAAACCGATCGTGATCGGCCGCCACGCCTTCGGCGACCAGTACCGCGCCACCGACATGGTGGTGCCGGGGGAGGGGACGCTGACCCTCACTTACACGCCCAAGGACGGTACCGAGCCGGTCGAGCTCGACGTCTATGACTTTGCCGGCGGTGGCATCGCGATGGCGATGTACAACCTCGACGACTCGATCCGCGAGTTCGCCCGCGCCTCGATGCGCTACGGCCTCGACCGCGGCTTCCCGGTCTACATGTCGACCAAGAACACGATCCTCAAGCGCTACGACGGCCGCTTCAAAGACCTCTTCGCCGAGGTCTATGAGGCCGAGTTCAAAACCGATTTCGAGGCCGCCGGCCTCACCTACGAACACCGCCTGATCGACGACATGGTCGCCGCAGCCCTGAAGTGGGAGGGCGGCTACGTCTGGGCCTGCAAAAACTACGACGGCGACGTCCAGTCCGACACCGTCGCCCAGGGCTTCGGCTCGCTGGGGCTGATGACGAGCGTGTTGATGAGCGCCGACGGCAAGACCGTCGAGGCGGAGGCCGCCCACGGCACCGTCACCCGCCACTACCGCCAGCACCAGCAGGGCAACCCGACTTCCACCAACCCGATCGCCTCGATCTTCGCCTGGACTCGCGGGCTCAGTGCCCGCGGCCGCATGGACGGCACGCCTGAGGTCTCGCAGTTCGCCGAGACGCTCGAGCGCGTCTGCGTCGAGACGGTCGAAAGCGGGAAGATGACCAAAGACCTGGCGCTGCTAGTCGGCGGCGGCCAGGAGTACCAGACGACGCAGGAGTTCCTCGCCTCGATTGACGAGAACCTCCAGCGCGCGATGGCTTAACGACCTTCAGACCTTCAAACCCCTAACTCCGAGGAGAGGATTAGTGAGCACTCCCGTCAAGGTCACCGTTACCGGCGCCGCCGGCCAAATCGGCTACGCGCTGCTGTTCCGCATCGCCAGCGGTCAGATGCTCGGCCCCGAGACGCCGGTCGAGCTGAGCCTGCTGGAGATACCCCAGGCGATCAAAGCGGCCGAGGGCACGGCGATGGAGCTCGACGACTGCGCCTTCCCGCTGCTGCACCGGATCGACATCACCGACGATCCCAAGCAGGCTTTCGACGGCGCCAACGTCGGCCTCCTGGTGGGCGCCCGCCCGCGCGGGCCGGGCATGGAACGCTCCGACCTGCTCGAGGCCAACGGCGGCATCTTCAAGCCGCAGGGGGAAGCGATCAACGCCGGCGCCGCCGATGACATCAAGGTGCTGGTGGTCGGCAACCCGGCCAACACCAACTGCCTGATCGCGATGTCGAACGCGCCCGACGTGCCGCGCGAGCGCTTCACGGCGATGATGCGGCTGGACCACAACCGGGCGAAGTCGCAGCTGGCGAACAAGCTCGGCAAACCGGTAGCGGCGTTTACCAACATGACCGCCTGGGGCAACCACTCGGCCACCCAGTACCCCGACCTGGTCAACGCCAAGGTCGAGGGTGGCAGCGCCTGGGACGCGGTCGACGACGAGGCCTGGATCGCCGATGAGTACATCCCGCGGGTGGCGAAACGCGGCGCCGAGATCATCGACGCCCGCGGTGCCTCCAGCGCCGCCTCCGCCGCCAACGCGGCGATCGACCACATCCACGACTGGGTGCTGGGGACGCCGGACGGCGACTGGGTCTCGATGGGTGTCCCGGCTGACGGCTCCTACGGGATCGGCGAGGGGATCGTCTGCGGCATGCCCTGCACCTGCAGCGGCGGCGAGTGGAACATCGTCCAGGGCCTTGACGTCCCGGACTTCTCGCGCGAGCGGATCGATCGCAGCGTGATGGAGCTGCAGGAGGAGCGCGACGCGGTCAGCCAGCTCGGTCTGATCTAGCGACCGTCGCCTCCTTCATCTAAAGAAAAGAGGCCGGCGAAAGCCGGCCTCTTTTTTTGCTGCAATCAGTTGCAGTAACTGTGAAGTCCGATCAACCGCCGGGGTAGTACTGGCGACCATCCTTTTTCACGCGACCCTCTTTCTCCAGGTCGCCGAGCACGCGGTACAGGTAGTTCGGCTTGATTTTCATCGTTTTGGCGACGTCCGAAGCGCTGATGCCGGGCTGGCTCTCGATCAGTTTCACCGCCTGATCGGCGCGGGTGCCGCCGCGGCGTTTGCGGCGTTTGCGGGGGGCGGTGGTGCCACCGGAGGCTTTATTGGTGCTGCCTTTCGGGCGACCGGGGCCGCGACGTCCAGGTCCACGGCGGCCAGAGACGCGACTGGTTGCTTTGCCGCCGAGCTTCTCGAGGGCTTCCTCGGCCTGGCTCAGCTGCTCGCGAAGCTCGCGGACAGATCTCTCGAGGGCCTCACGAGCCTCGTCGAAAACGTTAGCGGGGGGCATCTAGTTCCTTTCCATCCAAAGTGCAGAGTTACCCTGAGGGAGAGTCTGCCAGAGTGACACACACTGTGACAGTCCGGTTCGCTGATCGAACGAATGTTTCAGATGTGTGTCTAGGTGACGGTGGGGAACTCGACCGGGAACCGCTCCGGGTTGTTGAAGAAGCGCACCCCCTGGACAGCGCCATCGGCGACCTCGATCGCGACGATGCTGAGGAAGCCCTCGCTGGCGCTGTCCATGCGGACGCCGGGGTCGCCGTTGACGAGGACCTGCGTGTAGACGGGGTCGTCGGGGAACTGTGACTTGCGCTGGACGCCGACCATGAAGCGGGCGATCTTGTCGGCGCCGTAGATCGGTTTGCGGGCGGCCGTGACCACACCGCCGCCGTCCGTGTACATGATCGCGTCGCTGGCGAGGAGGGCTCGGATCCCCTCGACGTCGCCGGATACCGCGGCGGTCAGGAAGGCGGTCGCGAGGCGCTCGCGCTCCTCCTCGCTGACCGGGCGGCGGCGGGTCGGGTCGCCGGCGTGGTCGCGGGCGCGCCTGGCGATCTGCCTGACGTTGGCCGGCGTCTTCTCGAGCACGTCGGCGATCTCGGCGTACTCGAAGTCGAAGGCGTCGCGCAGGACCAGCACCGCCCGCTCGACCGGGTTCAGCCGCTCAAGGGCGCCGAGCAACGCTAGGTTCAGGCGCTCAGCCTCGATCGCCTGGGATTCCGGGGTCTCGGGATCGGTGACGAGCGGCTCCGGCAACCACGGCCCGACGTAGACCTCGCGACGGGCCCGAGCCGAGCGCAAGCGGTCGAGCGCCAGCCGGGTGGTGACGGTGACGAGAAACGCTTCCGGGTTGCGGACCGCATCCGCGTCGGCGCCGTCCCAGCGCAACCAGGCGTCCTGGACCACGTCCTCGGCTTCGGTCAGCTCGCCGAGCAGGCCGTAGGCGATGCCGAGCAGGCGCGGCCGGCAGGCGGCGAAGGCGTCGCCGTTCATGCCAACGCCGGGGCCCGCCTGCTCAGGGCCGCGGCAGCCGCGGCGGCGCCGCTGGCGATCGCGGCGTCGACCAGCCACCCCTCCGGTCCGATCCAATCCCCGGCGAGAAACAGACCCTCGCCGCGGTCGCCCTGCGGCCGCCCGGCGAGGCCGCCGGTCGCCGGGGTGGCGATCGCCGAGACCGGGACCATGCGGGGCAGGAAGCGGTCGAAGAGGAGCCGGTCGCGCCAGCCGGGCTGGACCGTGTCCGCCGTCCCCTCCAATGCCTGGCGCGGTTCGCGTGCGTAGCTGGCGAGGCTGAGGAGGGTGCCGCCGCGGTGGTCGGGCGGGGAGTGGCGGGAGAGATAGGTGGGCGCGTCGATGCCGAGCGCGAAGCGGCGCGTCCGCTTCGGCAGGCTCCGCAGCGCGATATCGAGCACGCTCAGCTCAGCGGCGGGCCCGGGTGCGGCCGGGGCCTTCTCGCCCAACAGCTTGGCGGCGTCGTCGGGCTCGCCGGCGGCGACGACCAGAGCGTCGGCATGCAACGTCTCCTGGTCGAGCGCCACCGTCCAACCGCCGGCCTCCTGGTGGAGGACTCGAGCAGCGGCGCGAGTGCGCAGCGTTACTCCGGCTTCCGTGGCCTTGGCCGCCAGCGCATTTACCAGCGACTGCCAGCCGCCCTCCAGGTAGCGGACGCCGGGGGCGATCCCAAGCTTCAGCTGCTTGGCGGCAACGTCGGCGCTGAGGCTCTCCTGATCGGCGACGAAGGTGGTCACCCGCACCAGCGCTGCCGCTGCCGCCCGTGCCTTCTCCGAGCCGAGCGTCTGCCGCAGCCACTCGCTGGTCGAGAGCCCGGCCAGCTCCTCCGGCGGCCGCCGATAGACCTGCCGCAGCAACGGCGCCATCCCGAGCAGGCCGCCCGGCGAGCGCTTCGGCTTGCCATCGCGCACGAAGACGGAGTTTGGGGAGGTCGGGTTCCACCACTCGAGCTCGACCCCCAGCGCCCGCAGCTCCCGCATCGCCGGCCCGCCGGCGTAGAGGGCATGCGGTCCCTGGTTGAGAAAGAACCCGTCGCGCTGCTCAGAGGCCGCCCGCCCACCAAAATGCGACGCCGCCTCAAGCAGCGTCGTCGCGGCTCCGCCTTCAGCGAGCCGGATCGCCGCAGCCAACCCAGCCGGCCCACCACCGATAACGATTGCTCTGCGTGAAGTGTCCATGCTCCCTAGACGAGAAAGCATGGCGCCTTGTGACAGGAACGCCTAGCGGCGGTACTTGCTGCGCTTTTGGGGATACGTCCGGAAGACGTGGTCCCAGAGCGGGGAGGAGACGCCGTAGCCGTAGCTGTGGTCCTGGAAGTGGTGGCGCATGTGGTGTTCGCGCAGGCGCTTGCCGAAGTCGGTCTTGGGGACGAAGTGGTGGACGTAGTAGTGGGTGTAGTCGTAGAAGAGGTAGCCGAGGATGAAGCCGGCGAAGAGGGGGAAGGCGCCGTTGCCGAAGATCGCCCAGAAGGCGAGGAAGAAGAGGGCGGCGAGGGGGATCGAGACCGACGGCGGCATCACCAGCCGCATCTTGTCGTTGGGATGGTCGTGGTGGATGCCGTGGATGATGAAGTGCATGCGGCGGCCGAAGGCGTTGTCGGGCTCCCAGTGGAAGACGAGTCGGTGCAGCCAGTACTCGGTCAGCGTCCAGACCGCGACGCCGGCCAGGGTCAGCAACGCCAGCTCCCACCAGGCGTAGCCACGATCAGCCCCCAGCCACTCCATCGCCACCACCACCGGCACGAAGACGATCGCCGGGACCGCGGGGTGGACGCGGGAGAAGAAGTTGAGGAACTCGCTCTTGAAAAGTGGGGGAGAAGCGGAGAGCTTCTCGCTACGGGAATGACCCTCCATCCGGACGCATGTTAGCGGCGGCCGCCGGTGCTCCCGCAAAGCGCGAGGAAGCTGTGACGGAGCTGTTTCAAAGTCGTGGCGATTTGCGGAATCGGCCCTCGCGCTTACCCACCGCCGATGCAAACATGCGCCTCGTGCCGCGCAAGCCCAAACCCCCCACCTGCGATGACTGCTATTTCCGGAAAAATCTTCTCTGTGCGCTGGAGCTGAACGAGACCTGCGCCACCTTCCGGCCGAACCGACCAGAGGGGCTCGTGCCACCACGCCAGCCGGTGCTCCTGATGCGGGCGCCGCGCTGGGCCTCCCGCGCCGCCTGAGCGTCACACATCCGCGCGCAAGACGTATCTAATCCGACCCGCTCGCCGAAGCGGGTTATTTTTTGGCCGATGCCCCAACGCGATCTCTACGTCAACTGGAGCCGGACCCGCTACGTCGCCCGGCGCTCCAGCGGCTTCACCCCCAACGTCGACGTCTACTACTGCGGCGAACCGCAGCGGGCGATCGTCAAGGTCGATCTCGCCGGCGTCGAGCTGAACCAGGTGGGGATCGAGGTCAGCGGCCGCCACCTGGCGATCAGCGGCGAGCGCCACGTGCAGGAGGCCGAAGGCCGCGTCTACCAGCAGATCGAGATTCCCTCCGGCCACTTCCGCCGCGTCGTCGAGCTTCAGGTCGAGGTTGACGCCGACGGCGCCAGCGCCACCTACGAAGAGGGCATCCTGCGGATCGAGCTGCCGCTACGCGATCCCGGAGCCACCACCCGACGCGTGCCGATCGACCGCGGCTGATGGAGAGCGCCCCCGTCCTCGAGGTGGTCGACGCTCCGCTCGACGTGGAGGAGGCGATCCGCGCCGGCGCCCCGCTGCCCGACGCCCTGCCGGTGCTGCCGCTGCGCGACACCGTCCCGTTCCCCGAAACCCTCGCCCCGCTGGCGGTCGGCCAGGAGCGCTCGATCCACCTGATCGACGACGTCCTCGGCGCCAATCGGATGCTGGTGATGGTCGCCTCGAAAGACGCCGAGCTGGAGGAGCCGGGGCCTGACGACCTCTACCGGGTCGGCGTCGCCGGCGCCGTCGCCCGGATGATGAAGATCCCGGACGGCAGCCTGCGCATCCTCGTCCAGGGGATGCAGCGGGTGCAGCTCGGCCCCTTCGTTACCGAGGAGCCGTACATGGTCGCCCGGATCAGCGAGCTCCCCGACGTCGCCGAGCCGAGCCCGGAGCTGGAGGCGCTGAGCCGCAACGTTCAGCGCACCTTCTCCGAAATCGTCGAGCAGATCCCCTACCTGCCCGAGGAGCTGCAGATGGCGGTCGCCAACATCGAGGACCCCGGCATGCTCGGCCACCTGATCGCCGGCGCCTTGCGGATCGACGTCGAGGAGAAGCAGAAACTGCTCGAAGAGGTCGACGTCGCCCAGCGGCTGCGCCACCTCTCCGGCATCCTCGCCCGCGAGCTCGAGGTCGTCCAGCTCGGCACCCAGATTCAGACCCAGGTGCAGTCGGAGATCGACAAAGGCCAGCGCGAGTTCTTCCTCCGCCAGCAGATGAAAGCGATCCAGGACGAGCTCGGCGAGGGCGATGAGCAGCTCGCCGAAGCGAACGAGCTGCGCGAGAAAATCGAGGCGGCGAAGCTGCCCGAGCAGGCGCTGAAAGCGGCCGAGCGCGAGCTCGCGCGGCTGGAGAAACTGCCGCCGGCGGCGGCCGAGCACGGCGTCATCCGCACCTACCTCGAGTGGCTGACCGAGCTTCCATGGTCGAAAGAGACCACCGACAACCTCGACCTCGCCCACGCCCGCGAGGTCCTCGACGCCGACCACTACGACCTCGAGAAAATCAAGGACCGGATCCTCGAGTACCTGGCGGTGCGCAAGCTCAACCCGGAGTCGCCCGGCCCGATCCTCTGCTTCGTCGGCCCGCCCGGGGTCGGCAAGACCAGCCTCGGCAAATCGATCGCCAAGGCGCTGGGGCGCGAGTTCGAGCGGATCTCCGTCGGCGGCGTCCGCGACGAGGCCGAGATCCGCGGCCACCGCCGCACTTACATCGGCGCCATGCCCGGCACGATCGTCCGCGCCCTGCGCGACGCCGGCTCCCGCAACCCCGTCTTCATGATCGACGAGATCGACAAGATGGGAGCCGACTTCCGCGGCGACCCCGCCTCGGCGATGCTCGAGGTCCTCGACCCGGCCCAGAACGACAGCTTCCGCGACCACTACCTGGATCTGGAGTTCGACCTCTCCGACGTCGTCTTCATCGCCACCGCCAATGTCCTCGACACGATCCCTGGGCCGCTGCTCGACCGCATGGAGACGATCGAACTCGCCGGCTACACGCTGGAGGAGAAGCGCCACATCGCCCGCCGCTACCTGGTCGGCCGCCAGATCAAAGCCAACGGCCTCAAGACCTCGCAGATCGAGTTCGCCGATGCGGCGCTGACCGCGATCATCGAGGAGTACACGCGCGAGGCCGGCGTCCGCAACCTCGAGCGCCAGATTGGCACCGTCTGCCGCAAAGTCGCCCGCCAGGTGGCCGAGGGCAAGGCGAAGGGCAAGGTCCGGATCTCCGGCAAAAAAGCGCGCGAGCTGCTGGGTCGCCGCCGCGTCTTCGCCGAGCAGCGACGGCGCACCAAAGTCCCCGGGGTCGCCACCGGCCTCGCCTGGACGCCGACCGGCGGCGACGTCCTCTTCATCGAGGCGACGGCGATGCCGGGCAACGGCAAGCTGACTATCACCGGCCAGCTCGGAGAGGTGATGAAAGAGTCGGCGCAGGCGGCGCTCTCCTACGTGCGCGGCCACTGCGGCGAGATCGCGCCAAAGGTCGAGGGTGACTGGTTCGCCGACCACGACGTCCACGTCCACGTTCCGGCCGGCGCGGTGCCGAAGGACGGCCCCTCCGCCGGCGTGGCGATGACCGTCGCCCTCTCCTCGCTGGTCAGCGGCCGGCCGGTCCGCAACGACGTCGCGATGACGGGGGAGGTGACCCTGACCGGCCAGGTGCTGCCGATCGGCGGCCTGAAGGAGAAGTCGCTGGCGGCGCAGCGGGCCGGCATCAAGAAGGTGATCGTCCCTTCGCGCAACCAAGGCGACGTTGACGAGATCCCCGAGCACGAGCTCGGCAGCCTTGAGTTCGTCTACGTCGACGAGGTCTCCCAGGCCCTCGCCGCCGCCCTCTCTTAGATGGAGGTCGCGAGCCTGCCGCGGGGCCGCGGTCGCTCTGTCCTCGAGCTTTCGCGAACCCGCTCGCGCGCTTTCTGGATCGTCACCGGGCTGATCGCCGTCGGCGCCGCCCTGCGCTTCGCCACCCTCGGCGTCCAGAGCTACCACCACGACGAGATCGTCACCGCCAGCCGGGTGCTGCGGGTAGGGTTCGGGCACGCGATGGACGCGGTCGGCTTTTCGGAGTCGGCGCCGCCGCTCTACTACGCGCTCGCCTGGATCTGGACGCAGATCACCGGCACCGGCCCCTGGGGGCTGCGGTCGCTCTCGGCCGTCGCCGGCGTCGCCACGATCCCGGTCGCCTACCTGATCGGCCGCGAGCTGCGAACGCCCCGCACCGGTCTCGTCGCCGCTGCCCTGGTCGCCGTCAACCCGATGCTGATCTGGTACTCGCAGGAGGCGCGGGCCTACGCGCTGCTGACCTTCTTCTGCGCCCTCTCGCTGCTCTACTGCGTGCGGGCGCTGCGGGTGGGGGAGGATGCCAACCCGGACGAGGACAAGCGCAACTTCGTCCTCTGGGGCGTCTTCTCCGCCCTCGCCCTTGCGACCCACTACTTCGCCGTCTTCCCGCTCGCCGCCGAGCTGATCCTGCTGTTGCGCCGGCGCGGCCGCGCCACCTTCGCCGGCCTCTGGATCGTCGCCCTCGTCGCCTTCCTGCTGGCGCCCCTGGTCATCCACCAGATGTCCTACGGACACGCCGAATGGATCGGCAGCTTCCCGCTCGGCCACCGGCTATGGGAAACCGGCGCCACTTTTTTCATCGGCGAGACCGGCGACATCATCGGCGGCCCCGAGCGCCCGGCCCTGGCGTTCCTGCCGCTGGCGTTGGCCGCGGCAGCATTCGTACTCCTGGTCCTTCGCGGCGAGCGGCGGGAGAAGCGCGCCGCCGCGGTGCCGCTGGCGCTGGCGGCGCTGACGATCGCGGTGCCGCTGCTGCTGGCGCTCGCCTCGGTCAGCAAGGACTTCGTCATCGCCCGCAACCTGCTGCCGGCGCTGGTGCCGCTGCTGCTGGTCGTCGCGATCGGACTGACGCTGAAGCGGGCGCGGCGGCTCGGCGCTCTCCTTGCCGCCCTCCTCGTCGCCTACTCCCTCGTCTTCTCGATCTGGGTCAACTTCGACGAAGAGCTGCAGCGGCCCGACTGGCAGGCGGTCGCCGAGCACCTCGGCGAGCCGCAGGCGCCGCGGGCGACGGTCCTCTGGGTGTTGGGGGAGGCGCCGCTGCGCTACTACCTCTCGACCGGCGCGATCCAGCTGAAACCGGTCGAAGGCTACGGCTGGCTGGTCGGCGAGATCGACTTCGTCTCCGACGGCCGGGTGCCGCCCCCGCCCCGCCGTCTGCTCGGCGCCGGTTTCCGCGAAGCCGGCAGCGAAGCGGTCGGTCGCCTCTTCATCCGCCGCTACCGGCTCGACCGACCGGGGCTGGCGACGCTGCGATTGCGCCAGATCCGCAAAGCCTCCCTGCAGTGGCGCAACAACGGCGTCCTCCTGGACGGAGTTGGACCGGATTGACCCGGGTAGGGGTGAGAGAGATATCCTGCGTAACGGTTCCGGAATCCAGCGAGGAGAAGGCATGAGTAAGACCAAAACGGCGCGCGCCGGCGACATCTACGAGACCGCCCGCGAAAACCCCTACGTGCAGCGTCTGATCGAAGACGAAGACCTGCGCGAAAGCCTCCAAGAAGCCTTCGAGGCGGCGAAGAACGCCTACGGACGCGCGACCGGCAACGGCAAGGGCACGGTCAAGGCCGTGACCAGCGACAAGAAGGTCCAGAAGGAAATGCGGAAGGCCGCCGAGAGCATGCAGGAGGCCTCCGAGCGCCTGCGCAGCAAGCCGAAGAAGCGCAAGGGCGGACTCGGCCGTCTGCTGCTGATCGCAATCGTCGGCGCGGTTATCGCGCTTGCCGTCAGCGAGGGTGCGCGCAAGGCCGTGCTGGACGCTCTCTTCGGCGCCGAAGAGGAGTTCGAGTACACCTCGACGACGTCCATCAACGGGTCCTGAGACCCAGTTGATGGAGGCGGCGGCGAAAGAGCGAGAGCTCAGCGGCGACAAGGCTCAGCGGATCGTTGACGCGATGCGCGAGTCGGTCGCCAAACGCGGCGCCGCCGGCTCGACCTTCGAGCACGTCGCCCGGGAGGCGGGGGTCAGCCGCGGACTCCTCCATTACTACTTCGGGACCAAGGAGCGGCTCCTAGTCGAGGTGGTCCGCCGCGACACCGAGCTGCGGGTCGAACGGCTGGACGAGCGGCTGGCGCCGGCGAAGAGCGTCGATGACGTGATCGAGGCGCTGGTGGCCAGCCTCAACGACATGATCGAGAACGAACCCGGCTTCTTCTTCCTCCTCTTCGAGCTCTTCAGCGCCGGCCGCCGCAACCCCGACATCCAGAAAGAGGTCGGCCAGCTCTTCGAACGCACCCGCAGCCACGTCGCCGACGTCCTCCGCAGCAAGCAGGAGGAGGGCGTCGTCAGCCTCCGCTTCCCCCCCGAGGACGTCGTTTCCTACCTCTTCGCCCTCGGTGACGGCGTCGCCCTCCAGGTCCTCTCCGACACCTCCCGCGAGAGCACCGGCACTTTCGCCGTCGGCGTAGGCACTGCGCGTTACCTGTTCGGCGCCGAGTAGCCGGCGTGATGCCGCGCACGTAGTGACGCGGCTCACAGACCGCTCCCTGCCGCGCGGGCGAGGCTTCCTCTGAGAAATGGAGAGCCGACGAGGAGGCCCGGCATGAAAGACGTGATGAACCGACTTGCGCAGTTCCTGGGGAGGCGGCGGCGCTGGGTCGTCGCGGCCTGGGTCCTGATCGTGCTGCTGGCGCTTCCCTTCGCCTCCAAACAGACCGAACACCTGACCGGCGGCGGCTTCGACGTGCCGGGGAGCCAGTCGATGAAGGTCAGCGAAGCGGTGCAAGAGGACTTTGGCTCGCAGGCGAACGGCATTGGCGTGGTGCTGAAGGCGGCGCTGGGCGCTACGGCGGCCGAGCGCGACGCGGCGGTGGCGCGGGTGCGCGAGGAGGTGGCCTCGCTCGACGACGTCGTCCTGCCGCCTCCGGCGGCGGCGCAGGCGCGACGGCAGCTGCAGAGCACCGACGTCGTCCTGGTGCCGCTTCGCAGCGACCTCTCCTCCGACGAGCTGATCGACCCGGCAAAGACGCTACGCGAAGACCTTAACCCGGGCGATGCCACCGCTGGCGTCACTCCCTACCTCGTCGGCCAGCCGACGATCTGGGCGGGGATGCAGGAAATCTCCAAGGAAGACCTGGCGAAGGCGGAGTCGAGCGGCTTCCCGATCGTCGCCTTGATCCTGCTTGTCGTCTTCGGCTCCCTGGCGGCGGCAGCGCTGCCGCTGGCGCTCGGCTTCGTCAGCGTCCTCGTCACCGGCGCTCTCATCTACTTCATCTCGCTGCAGATGAACATGTCGGTCTTCGTCACCAACATGGCCTCGATGATCGGGATCGGCGTCGCCGTCGACTACTCGCTCTTCATCCTCGCCCGCTACCGGGAGGAGCGCGAGGCCGGCCGCGAGAAGGGGGACGCGCGGGCGCGGGCGCTCTCGACTTCAGGACTTGCCGTCACCTTCTCCGGCCTCGCCGTGATCATCTCCCTGGGCGGGCTGTGGATGGTCGACAACCAGGCGCTGCGCTCGATGGCCCTGGGGGCGATGACCGTGGTCGGGGTCTCGATCCTCACCGCGACGACGCTGCTGCCGGCGCTGATCGCGATGCTCGGCGACCGGGTGCTGCCGGGCGGGGTCGTCGGCCGGGTCGAGGCCTTCTTCCGGCGCCGCTTCTACCGTCGCCGCAGCGCCGAGCAGCAGGCGGCCGAGCACAACCGCTTCTGGCGCGCCTGGACGGCGCGGGTGATGGCGCACCCGTGGACCGCGGTGATCGGCGTCTCCGCGGTGCTGCTGTTCCTCGCCAGCCCGCTGCTCTCGATGCAGACCGGGACCGAGGCGCTCTCGCAGTTCCCCAAGGACAGCGACGTGCGGGTCGGCAGCGAACTCGCCTCCGACCAGCTCGGCGGCGGCACCGACCCGATCCAGGTAGTCGCCGCTTTCGACGGCGCCCCGGGGGCGGCCGGGAAAGCGGCGGTCGCCGACTTTCGCCGCGAACTCGCAACCACGCCCGGTGTGGCGGCGGTCGGAGCCCCGGCCTTCGCCGGCGACCAAGTGATGCTCCAGGCCACTCCGCAGGCGGGCAGCGAGTCCGATTCGGCGATGGCGCTGGTCGAACGGCTGCGCGACACGGTGGTCCCGGCCTCGGCGCTGGCTCAGCGGGCCGAAGTCAACGTCGGCGGTGAGACCGCCCGCAGCCACGACGTCCGCGACCAGATCGGCGGCGCTATGTGGAAGATCGTCCTCTTCGTCCTCGCCCTCAGCTTCGTCGTTCTGATGGTGATGCTGCGCTCGCTGCTGCTGCCGCTGAAGGCGGTGCTGATGAACCTGCTCTCGATCAGCGCCGCGTTCGGCATCCTGGTGGCGATCTTCCAGTGGGGCTGGCTTGACGGCTTCCTCGGCTTTGAAAGCCAGGGGGCAATCGACACGATCAATGTGCCGCTGATCTTCGCCGTCGTCTTCGGCCTCTCGATGGACTACGAGGTCTTCCTGATGTCGCGGATCCGCGAGCGCTACATGGCCCACGGCGACAACGAGCGCGCCGTCGCCGAGGGCCTCTCCTCGAGCGCCCGCACGATCTCCTCGGCGGCGCTGATCATGTCCTCGGTCTTCTTCGTCTTCGTCCTCACCGGCGTCCCCTCGATCAAGGAGATGGGGCTTGGCTCGGCGATCGCGATCGCCCTCGACGCCACCCTCGTCCGCCTCATCCTGGTCCCGGCGGCGATGAAGCTGATGGGCCGCTGGAACTGGTGGATGCCGAGCTGGCTCGACCGCGCCCTGCCGGACCTCAGCTTCGAGCACGGCAGCGAGGAGCCCGAGCCGGCCAAGGCATAGGATTGGCTGGTGAGCCAGGGTGGAGACGAGCTGGCCTTTGCCGGGGCGTCCCGACAGGCGGAGATGGTGCGGAGCGGCGAGGTCTCGCCGAAGGAGCTGGTGCAGCTCTCCCTCGACCGGATCGAGCGGCTCAACCCCCAGCTGAACGCCTTCCGCGTGGTGCTGAGGGAACGGGCGATGCTCGAAGCCGAGCAGGCCGAGGCCCGGGTGCGGGCGGGCGACGAGCGGCCGCTGCTGGGCGTGCCGATCGCGCTCAAGGACAACCACAACCTTGCCGGCGAGACGACGAGCTTCGGGACCGACGCCTTTCCCGGAGCCGCCGCGGATGACGACGAGATGGTCAGGCGGCTGCGCGAGGCAGGCGCCATCGTCATCGGCAAGACGCACCTGCCCGAGCTGGCGATGTTCGGCTTCACCGAGTCCGCCACCTGGGGCGTGACGCGCAACCCCTGGGACCCGCAGCGCACGCCCGGCGGCTCCAGCGGCGGCTCCGGCTCGGCGGTGGCCGCCGGCCTCGTGCCCTTTGCCTCCGCCTCCGACGGCGCCGGTTCGATCCGCATCCCCGCCGCCTGCTGCGGGCTCTTCGGGCTGAAGCCGCAGCGGGGCCGGGTCTCGCTCGACCCGTTCATCGAACATTGGAACGGCCTCTCGGTGAACGGCTGCCTCAGCCGCAACGTCGCCGACACCGCCCTCTGGCTCGACCTCACCGCCGGCGGCTCGGACGAGCCCGGCGCACCGCCGGCGCCGGAGCGGCCCTTCGTCGAGTCTGCCGAAACGCCGCCGGGGAAGCTACGAGTCGCCTTCACGACCAAGCCGCCGCCTTCGGCGATCCCACCGAGCGTCGACGAGAACGCCCGAGGCGCCGTCGCCTCGATGGCAGAGACGCTGCGCTCGCTCGGCCATGAGACCGCAGAGCAGGCGCCTGACTGGGGGATGATCGGCAACAACATGATCCCCCGCTATCTACGGGGAGGCGCAGAAGACGTGGCGAAGACGCCGCGACCGGAGAGGCTCGAACGGCGCGCTCGCGGCTTCGGCCGCCTCGGCCGGACGATCCCCGAGCCCGTCTTCCAGAACGCGCTCAAGGGGCAGAAGAACGACGCCGAACGGGTCAACGCGATCTTCCATTCCTACGACGTTCTGATGACCCCGGTGATGGGCGGGACGGCACCGCCGGTCCGCAAATGGGAGGGGATGGGGGCACTGCGGACCGTCGTCGGGATGGGCCGGTTCTATCCCTACTGCGTCCCCTGGAACCACCTCGGCAACCCGGCGATGGCCGTCCCCGCCGGCTTCTCGCCCGAGGGAATGCCGCTCTCGATCCAGGTGATCGGCCGCCCCGGGGACGAGACGACCCTGCTCTCCCTAGCCGCCCAGCTCGAGGCGGAGCGGCCCTGGGCAGACAAGCGCCCGCCGATTTCCTAGGGTCGGTTGCTCAACCCCCGGACAAACGTCCCCAGCCGCCGTTCGTAAAGGCGCGGATCGACGTTCCAGGCCTCGGTGTGCCCCGCCTCGGCAACGCGGAAGTAGGTGATTCGGCGCGGCAGCTTGGCGGCGAACTCGTCGCTGGTCGAGATCGGCACGACATCGTCCTCGGTCCCGTGGAAGAGCAGGACCGGCAGATGGAAGGCTTCCGGGTGGGCGACAGCGTCGAGGCTCTCCCAGTCGGCGTCGATGCGGGCGCCGATTGCCCATTCCACTGGCTTGGCGAGGAATGAGGGGAAACCGATCTCGGTCGCGTTGAAGGAGAGGACTGCCTGCCAGTCGAGAACCGGCGCGTCGAGGACGAGCCCGGCGACCTTTGGCGCGAGCGGCGAGCGCTGCATGAACTGGGCGACGATCGCCCCGCCCATCGAGTAGCCGACGAGGAGGAGGCGCTGGGCTCCATGCGCCAGCGCATAACGGGCGGCGGCGCCAAGGTCCCGCCACTCGGTGAGTCCCATGTGGTGGAAGCCGTCGGGGCTCTCGGGGGCGCCGAGGTCGTCGCGGTAGGTGGTCAAGAGGGTCGGCAGGCCGGCGCGGTGTAGGGCCGGCACCACTCGTAGCCCCGTCTGCGGGGTGCTGTTGATGCCGTGGACGACGATCGCCCAGGTCCGCTCGCGTCCGGGGACGAGCCAGGCCGGCATCGGCCCCAGCTCCCCTCTGATCGTCACCGTCTTCGAGGGAATGCCGAGGGCCGCGCGCGGGTCGCCTGCCCATACATTTGAGTCGAAGGCGACCTCCATCCCGGGCGCCAGGTAGCCGTCGATGCTCCGCAGTCGCCGCGTCACCCCGTCATCGCCTTCACTGACGATTGGCCCAACGATCGCCCGCCCGCCCTGCCACTCCAGCCCGTAGACGCCGGGGCGCCTGCTCTCTTCGGTGCTCTCAAGCACGATCCGGCCGGCGGGCATCGTTTCGACCTCGGTTTCCATTGGCCACGCCGAGTGATCGGGAACCAGGACCTCCGAGGAGTAGTGCCAGGCCGAGGCGGCGCCCAGCAGGAGCGCGACGACGGCCAACGCCGCGCAGGCGACGAGGCCCCACCGCCTGCGCGTCATTTCGTGCCTAGCCGAAGACCTTGCGCATCCGGGCCAGGTCGCGGACCTTGCCCTTCGGGCGGATGCGGCGCTGCATGATCATCTTCAGGCGGTCGGCGTCGGGCTTGCCGGAGGCGATCCAGTCGGCCCAGCTGGCCTCGATGGTGACGTTGGGGCTCGGCGCTTCGCCGGCCTCGGCGCGGGTCGAGCCGTTGTCGAGGACCAGATGCCACGGTTCGGCGTCGCTGAAGCGCCACTGCAGGACGAAGGGCGAGCCGTTGGCGACGTTCGGGTTGGCGACACGGGTGAGGATGTCGAAGTGGAGGCGCTGCAGCTCCGGTGAGGCTTCCGGCGTCTTCGCGCCCGGGTTGCCGACGATGCCGGCCATCAGCATCTGCACCTGCTCGGCGGCGATCTCCTCCTCGGATTTGGCCGGGTCGAAGGGGAAGACGCCGGGCGGCATCTCCTCGGTCGGGTAGCCGATCGTCCGCCAGCGCTGGCGCACCAGTTTGAAGCCGAAGGCGATGATGTCCTCGAGCGAGAAGCCGTAGCACTCGGTGTACTCGCGGTCGAGGCCGGGGGGCTGGAAGACGCCTGGCATGTAGGGGAGGACTTCCTGCAGCAGCGCGACAACCGCGGCGCGGTTCTCCTCCCAGCCGGGCGCCCCTTCCTCGAGCAGTTCGGAGAGGACCTTGACGCCGAAGCCGATGTGGCGCTGCTCGTCGCGGGAGACGTTCTCCATCCCGGCGGTGAAGCCCGGCATCGTCTCCTCGGAGGCGAAGAAATCCTCGATGAAGTGCTGGCCGGGCTGGGCGAGGCTGCCCTCGACGATCAGGTGGTAGAGCGTAATCGCCTGGGCGAACTTCGCCACCGAGCGGTCCTTGCGCAGTTCCTCGGCCATCCGGTCGAGGCGGTCGAAGATGCCGCGGTAGCCCCAGTTCAGCTGCGGCAGGGTGGAGGAGAGCGTCTGCTGGACGGACTCGCCGCCGACGCCGATTACCTCCTTGAAGAAGCGATGGAAGAAGATCGAGTGGCGCACCTCGTCAACCTGCTGGGTCGCCAGGAAGTAGGACTGCTCCTCGGTGGGGGCGGCGGTGATGTAAGGGGCGAGGGTGTCGGCGACCCGGTCCTCGCCGTAATAGAACATCGAGTAGATCCACATCGCCGAGCGCTTCTGGATATCGCTTAAGCCCTCCCAGCCGGCGCGGTCCTTGGACATGTCGATGTCGTAGGCGCTCCAGTTCCCCTGCTCCCAGCGCTGGTAGAGGTCCTCATAAGTGATGTTGTCCATCAGGCGCTGGGAAGCGACGCTCATCTCGTCTCCTTTTGGTGTCGCATTGAAGGCACCGGGAGACTAGCGCGATCCTGGCCAGCTGGCCAGGATCGCGCCAAGAACTTCAAATCAGACCGCTATTTGACGAATTCGCGGACCTGTTTGTAGACCGTTTCGTCGGTGGTGAGGGCGGTGTGCGTCATGCACGCGGTTTTCGTGTTCGTCGCCCCGCTGAGGATGACGCTTTCGTCCGGGTTGATGATTTCGTCGCACGGCGACCACCAGGTGCCGTAGTTGACGACGCCCGGCGTCTCGTCGGTGGCGTTCAGTTCTTTTAGGAACGTCGAGCCGACCTGCATCTCCTGGCAGGCGACCTGGAAGGCGCAAGCGTTTGCCGTTTCGGTGCCGTGATTCGGGCCGCCGAGCGATACCCAGTCGTCGACCTTCGTTTCGCCGCCGAGGAACTTGATGTACCAGCGGGTGTTGAGGCTCCCCATCGAGTGGGCGATGATGTCGACCTTCGTCGCACCCGGGTTGTTTTTCAGCAGCGTTTCGACGTGGGACTTGACTTCTTTTTCCGCGTCGATCTTGTTCGACTGCGAGGTGTTGTAGCTGTAGGCCATCAGGGCCGATTTCGCGTAGCCGTCTTTTTCGAAGCGGCCGATCATCGTGTTCCAGAGCGATGCGCTCTCGCTCCATCCGTGCACGAAGAGGATCGGGTCCTGAGCTGAGGCAGTGGCCGGTCCCGCCGCAGCAATGCAGACCGCGATCGCGGCGACGAGCGTCGCCAGTCGTTTGATCACCATGGGTTCTCCCTTGGGTTGAGCGCGGGCGCCCCCCTGAGCGCGCCGCTGGTAATTCCCAAGCAGACTGGTTAATACTCGGGAGAAATCGAGTTAATCATCGAACACCGATCAATGTCAAGGTTCTACCGGGCAGGCGCGTCGATCTCCCGCTTGAGGATCTTTCCGGTCGGGCCTTTCGGCAGCTCGTCCACGAACCAGACGATCCGCGGGTACTTGTAGGCGGCGATCCGCTCCTTCACGTAAGCGCCAACCTCCTCCGGCGCCAGCTCCTCGCCCTCGTGGAGGACGACGGCGGCGCCGATCTCCTCGCCCCACTCGTCGTGGGGGACGCCGAGCACCGCCGCTTCGCGGATCTTCGGGTGCTCGTAGAGGACCTCCTCGACCTCGCGCGGGTAGACGTTGTAGCCGCCGCGGATGATCAGGTCCTTCTTGCGGTCGACGATGTAGAAGTAGCCGTCCTCGTCGATCCGGGCCATGTCGCCGCTGTGGAACCAGCCGCCGCGCATCGCCTCCTCCGTCGCCTCGGCTCGCTGCCAGTAGCCCTTCATGATGTTGTGGCCGCGGATCACGATCTCGCCGACCTCGCCCTGCGGCACCTCCTGGTCGTTCTCGTCGACCACCTTCATCTCGACTTCTTCAAGCGGGGTGCCGATCGAGCCGGCCTTGCGCGGCCGGCCGGGGTGGTTGGTGCAGGCGACCGGCGAGGTCTCCGAGAGGCCGTAGCCCTCCAGCACTTCGCAGTCGAAGGCCTCCTCGAAACCACGCAGCACCTCGACCGGCATCGAGGCGCCGCCGGTGATGCAGATCCGCAGGTTCGAGGTGTCGTAGTCCTCGCGCCCGGGGTGGTGAAGCAGCGCCCCGTACATCGTCGGCACGCCGTAGAAGTGGGTGACGCCGTCGCGCTGAATGATCTCCAGCGCCTCGCCGGGATCGAATTTGGGCAGCAGGGTGAGGGTGGCGCCGACCCGCAGCGAGGCGTTCATGCTCACGGTCTGGCCGAAGGAGTGGAAAAGGGGGAGGGCGCCGAGGATGACGTCGCCGGCCCTGGTTTCCGAGGTCGTGCGGGAGGAGATGTCGGCGTTGCGCGAGAGGTTGAAGTGGGTGAGCTCGGCGCCCTTCGGTTTGCCGGTGGTGCCGGAGGTGTAGAGGATGACCGCGGTGTCCTCTTCGGCGGTATCGGCGAGCTCGGGGTCGGGTTCGTGGGCGCCAAGCAGCTCGGCGTAGGCTTCCGGCTCGACCTCGAGCAGCTCCGCGCCCGCGTCCTCGGCGCCGCCGCGGGCCTCCTCGGCGAAGCCGTGCCAGGCGAGCAGCAGCTTCGCGCCCGAGTCCTCAAGGTAGAAGGCGATCTCCCGCCGCTTCAGCAGCACGTTCATCGGCACGACGACGCCGCCGGCCCGCAGAACCCCGTAGTAGGAGATCGGGAACTCGAGGACGTTCGGCAGCATTACGCCGACGCGGTCGCCCTGCCGTAGACCCTTCGCGCGCAGCAGTGCCGCCAGCCGGGCGCTGCGGTCGTCTAGGTCCGCGTAGGTCAGCTCCAGGGGACCGAGGCGGACAGCGACCGTCTCCGGCGGCGTCCGCGCGGCGCTCTCGGTGACGATCGAAGCGAGATTCAGGCCCATCGTTCCTCCCGGTCAGAAATTGTCCCGCCAGCCAGTCTAGGCGGGCCCCCTGCAGGGAGGGGACCAGGCTTCGTTAGGCTCGCGGCGATGGAGGACTTGGGCGCGGCGATCTCTTACCTCGTGCTGAAGCGCGGGACCCCTGTCTATTCGCGCGACGGGGAGCGGTTGGGGCGCGTCACCCGCGTTCTCGGCGATCGTCCCACCCACATCTTCGACGGAATCATCTTCGATACCAGCGCGGGGCCGGGGGGTCATCGCTTCGTCGATGCGCCGGAGGTCGAGTCGATCCACGAGCGTGGCGTCGTCCTCACGATCGGCGCCGCAGAAGTCGAGGCGCTGCCGAAGCGCCGCCGCTAGTGCCAGCTTGACGCTCTGGCATAGGATTGCCGCGATGCCGAAAGTTCTGTTGACCATTGTTGTCAGCCTCGCGCTCTTGCTCGCCGGCTGCGGAAGCGACTCCTCTTCCACCTCTTCAGGTAGCGAAGGAGCTTCGACGACCGCCGAGAAGAGCGACGAAGCGGCGCCGCCAAAGGAAGAAGGCGCAGCGGCTGCCAAGAAGGGCGAAGAAGCGGCGAAGAAGAAAACTAAGCCGAAGGTGGAGGTGCCGAAGGGGCCGCCGCCGCAGCAGCTCGAAATCAAGGACCTGGAAGAAGGGTCCGGCCCGGCGGCGAAGCCGGGGGACGAAGTCACGGTCAATTACGTCGGCGTCAATTACAAGACCGGCAAGCAGTTCGACGCCTCCTGGGACCGGGGCGAACCGTTCACCTTCAAGCTCGGCGAAGGGCTGGTGGTCCCGGGCTGGGAAGAAGGCATTCCGGGGATGAAACCGGGCGGCAGGCGCGAGCTGATCATTCCGCCTGAACTCGGTTACGGATACCAGCGGACCGAAGGCATCCCGCCGGGCTCGACGCTGATCTTCGTGGTTGACCTGATCTCGGTCAAATAGACGAGCGGATCTGCAGCGATTTGTGTGTAGGATGCTGTCCGATGCGACGAATCTTCCTGATCATTCTCGCCTGCCTGGCCCTTTTTGCCGTGGGTTGCGGCGGTTCCTCTGACTCGACCCAGAGTGCCGGCGAAAAGGCGCTGGAAGCGGTGGAACGGGAAGAAAAAGCGGCCGCAAAGAAAGAAAAAGAATCCGAAGCAGCTGCAAAGAAGACCGAAGAAGAAGAAGAAAAAAAGTTGGCGGAACTGCCGCAGCCGAATGTGCCTTCAGGGCCGCCGCCGAAGAAGCTGGTGATCGAGGACAAGAAGACCGGGTCAGGGCCCGTGGCGAAGGCCGGTGACCAGGTCAGCGCCCACTACGTCGGCGTTCTCTACGAAACGAAGAAACCGTTCGACGCCAACTGGGGGGAAGAAGAACCCTTCAGCTTCAAACTCGGTGCCGGGGAAGTGATCAAAGGTTTTGACAAGGGCATCGCCGGGATGAAGGTCGGCGGCCAGCGGGAACTGATCATCCCGCCGGGCCTCGCCTACGGATCGCAAGGGAGCTATCCGATCCCGCCCAACTCGACGCTGGTCTTCCTCGTCGAACTCACCAAGGTCAAGTAGCTCCCTGGCATTAGACCATGCCGAGGGTTCTGCCGACGACGGTGAGCTAGCATGCCCTCAATGCAGCAAGTTGTCTTGATCATTCTTGCCTGCCTTGCCCTCTCCGCGGCAGGTTGCGGCGTCGGCTCCTCGGACTCGACTCAGACCGCTGGTGAAAAGGCGCTGAAAGTGGTGGAACGGGAAGAACGGGCGGCCGCCAAGAAAGAAAAAGAAGCGGAAGCGGCTCAAAAGAAGGAAAGAGAAGTACTAGAAAAAGAGTGGGCGAAACTGCCGCAGCCGAATGTGCCTGCGGGGCCGCCGCCAAAGAAGCTGGTGATCAAGGACAAAAAGACCGGCTCCGGAGCCGTGGCTAGAGCCGGTGACCGGGTCAGCGCGCTCTGCATCGGCGTCCTTTACAAAACGCAGAAAGTATTCGAAGAGATTTGGGGGAACGACGCGCCTATCAGCTTCAAACTCGGCGCCAGTGAAGTGATCAAGGGGTGGGACAAGGGCCTCGTCGGGATGAAGGTCGGCGGTCAGCGGGAACTGATCGTCCCCCCGGGTCTTGCCTACGGATCGCAAGGGAGCGAACAGATCCCGCCCAACTCGACGCTGGTCTTCCTCGTCGAACTCACCAAGGTCAAGTAGCTCCTTCCTTCATCATCGGGGCGTGGCACGAGCCCCCCTGCCCGAACGACTGACCGCGCAGGCGCTTGCCGGCCCGCCGCTGCGCTCGGCCGAGGAGGTGGCCGAGCGGCTGCTGGTGGTGCAGGGACAGGACCCGCGCGGGGCGCGGCTAGCGGTGCGGGCGCGCACCGAGGGCGTGATGGCCGCCGATATCGACCGGGCGCTGAGCGAGACGCGCTCGCTGCTGATCACCTGGCTCAACCGCGGCACCCTGCACCTCGTCCGCAGCGAGGACTACCCGTGGCTGCACGCGCTGACGACGCCGCCGCTCCTGACCTCGAACTCGCGGCGACTGCGGCAGGAGGGGGTGAGCGAGGGCGCGGCCGAGAAGGGGACGGGGGTGATCGAGCGGGCGCTGGTCGAAGAGGGGCCGCTGACCCGCCCGCAGCTGCGCGAGCGGCTGGATGGCGCCGGGGTGCCGACGGCGGGGCAGGCGCTGGTCCACCTCCTCTTCCTGGCGACGCTGCGCGGGGTCGCGGTCCGCGGCCCGATGGTCGGCAAGGAGCACGCCTACGTCCTCGTCCGCGACTGGCTCGGCGAGCAGCGGCCGGTTGATCGCGAGAAGGCTCTGGCCGAGCTAGCGCGGCGCTACCTCGTCGGTCACGCTCCGGCCGACGACCGCGACCTAGCCCGCTGGGCCGGGCTGCCGCTGCGCGACGCGCGCGCCGGCCTGGCGGCGATCTCCAAGCTGCTGGTCGAGCGCGCGGACGGCCTGCTCGAGCTCAAAGGTTCGCCGCCGCCAGCTCCGCTCCCGCCGCCGCGGCTGCTCGGTCCCTACGACCCGGTCCTGCTTGGCTGGACCTCACGCGAGGAAATCATCGGTCCGCACAAGCTGCTGGTCACCAAAAACGGCCTCTTCCGCCCCTTTGCGATGGTGGACGGGCGGGCGGTCGCGACCTGGCGCCTAGCAGGCGGCAAGCTGACGATCGAGCATCTCGGCAAGGTGAAAAAGAAGGACACGGCGGCGCTGGAGGCCGACGCCGCGCGCGTCCTCGAGTTCCTGGGGGTCTAGCTCGGGCTGCCGGTTCCGGCGTCAGTGCCCTCGAGGCGAGGCGGCATGTCGTCGCCGGAAGAGGGCGGGATTGCCTGGCCCGGCAGCGCCTCGGCCTCCTGCTCCCAGACGTTGTTCAGCGAGACCTGCAGGTAGGCGAACATCGCTGGCGAGAGCAGCAGGTAGAGGATCAGGGCGATCCAGCCGCTGACCGGCTCGCGTCCGGAGATTTTCGAGGCGCCCTGGACACGCTTGGTGCCGCGGTAGTAGCTGACCAGGGGCGGCACGATGATCAGGAAGCCGGGAACCAGCGCCAGCAGCGAGTTGGTCGGGTTCTGGCCGAGGTCATAGCCCTTGGCTTCGCCATAGGCCTTCAGCTCCTTGTTGATCTTGTACCACCAGACGAAGTGGTAGATGCCGAGGGTGATGATCGGCAGCAGGGCCACGGCCCAGGGATTTCGCACCTTCACCTCATGCTCGGTGCCGCGCAGTTTCATCTCGTAGGCCATGTCTCTCCCATTCGTTGTTAGGCGTACCCGAACATGTTCGGCCGCTGGACGAGGTGCCCTTTAATCGTGCTGATGGCGACCGAGGTTTTTCAGCCGAGCTTAGGGCTGCGCCAGGGTGCTGCCAAGCGGCCGACCAGATCGTCGCCGAGGCCCTCGATCGGGACTCGGACCTGCTCGAGGGTGTCGCGGTCGCGGAGGGTGACGGAGTCGTCCTCCATCGTCTGGTGGTCGACGGTGATGCCCCAGGGGGTGCCGATCTCGTCTTGGCGGCGGTAGCGCTTGCCGATCGAGCCGCCCTCGTCGAACTCGGTCGGGAGGCGGCGGCGGAGGTCGGCGAAGACCTCGCGGGCCTTCTCGGCCAGGCCGTCCTTGGAGACGAGCGGGAGGACGGCGACCTTGACCGGCGCGAGCCGCGGGTGCAGGCGGAGGACGGTGCGCTGGCGGCCCTCCACTTCCTCGACCTCGTAGGAGTCGACGAGGAAGGCGAGGGTGGCGCGATCGGCGCCGGCGGCGGGCTCGATCACGTAGGGGACGTAGCGCTCTTTGGTCTGCTGGTCGAAGTACTCGAGCTTCTCGCGGGAGAACTTGGCGTGCTGGGTGAGGTCGAAGTCGCCGCGGTTGGCGATCCCCTCCAGCTCCGACCAGCCGATCGGGAAGAGGTACTCGATGTCGCTGGTCGCCGAGGAGTAGTGGGAGAGCTCGTCCTCGCCGTGGGCGCGCACCCGCAGGTGGTCGGGGCGGATGCCGAGCTCGGTGTACCAGCGCTCGCGCTCGCCCATCCAGTGCTGGTGCCACTTCTCTGCTTCGGCCGGCGGCACGAAGTACTCCATCTCCATCTGCTCGAACTCGCGGGTGCGGAAGATGAAGTTGCCCGGGGTGATCTCGTTGCGGAAGGACTTGCCGACCTGGGCGATCCCGAACGGCGGCTTCTTGCGGGCGAAGGCCATCACGTTCTTGAAGTTGATGAAGATCCCCTGGGCGGTCTCCGGGCGCAGGTAGACGGTCGAGCCCTCCTCGGCGACCGGGCCGACGTGGGTCTCGAACATCAGGTTGAACTGGCGCGGCTCGGAGAGCTCGCCGCCGCACTCCGGGCAGCGCAGCTCGGCGTTCGGGTCGCCGCCTTCAGCTTCGACCGCCTCGCGCAGATGGTCCTCGCGCCAGCGTTTCTTGCACTTGCCGAGGCACTGGACGAGCGGGTCGGTGAAGCCTTCTAGGTGGCCGGAGGCCTCCCAGACGCGGGGGTGCTGGAGGATCGCCGAGTCGAGGGCGACGATGTCGTCGCGCTCTTGCAGCATCGCCTTCCACCACTCGGCCTTGACGTTGTTCTTCAGCAGGACGCCGTAGTGGCCGTAGTCGTAGGTCGAGCCAAGGCCGCCGTAGATCTCCGAGGAGGGGAAGACGAAGCCGCGCCGTTTGCACAGTGCCACGATCTCCTCCATCGTCACCTCGGTCGGGCGGGTCCCCTGCTCGGTTGCCATGGCGGGAACGGTAGCGGCTGCGATAATCCCGGGCCGCCATGCCGATTTACGAGTACAAATGCGAGAACGGCCACGTCTTCGACGCGATCCAGCGGATGACCGACGAGCCGCTGACCAAATGTGAGGAGTGCGGCGCGCCGGCCGCCCGCGTGCTGACGCCGCCGGCGATCCACTTCAAGGGCTCGGGCTTCCACAACACCGATTACGGGACCAAGCGCGGCGGCGGCAACGGCGGTTCCGAGGGCGGCGGCGAGAAGAGCGGTTCGGGCTCGAGCGGCGATTCGAAGTCGGACTCGAGCAGCAAGAGCGAGTCGAAGTCCGACTCCAAGCCGGCTGCCTCGACGGCTGACTGAACGGGCGTGGCGGCATCCGCCGCGGCTGGAACGCTGCGGGCGTGATCCCGGAGAACCTCGAGAGGGCGCGGCGCCTCTTCTGGCTGGGGAAAGCGGCTGTTTTGCTCGGTGCGGTCGTCGTGCCGTTTTTCGTTTTCGTCGCGACGATGGCCTTGGTGGACGGCCACGCGGCGAAGGAGTACTTCGAAGCGGTTTCGCAAATTTTGCCCGTCCTGCTGTTGGCGCTCGCGGTTGAGCAGCGCTATTTCACGAGCAGCCAATCGATGCCCGAGCTGCCTCCGGGGCTGGACTTCAACGAGGCCGATAGCAAGAGGGTGACCCGCTTGTACGCCTTCACGGCGAGGCTCTATGCGCTGTCGGTTCTGTTTGCGCTTGGTCTTGGAGAGTGGATCGCGGTTGAAGTGCTCGCGACGGGCGAATCTTCCACGACCGATCTAAAGGCCACCGCCGGCTCCCTCGCCGCCGGCTTCACCGCCCTGATCGTCTCGGCCCTGGTCGGGACGAAACGCGAGCGATAGCTGAGTTTTGGGCGCCATAGCGCCCTCAACTCAGCAATCGCTAGCCGTTGAGGAACTTGTGGACGGCCTTCTTGCGCAGGGACTCGGGGACTTCGATTGAGCCTTCGGGACCGTCGCTGCAGCCGCTCAGCTGCTTGACGCAGAACACTTCGGCCGCCGAGCCGCCGCCGATGCCCGCGGCGAGGATCAGCTGCGGCATCGTGAAGAAGCCCATGTCGCTGACGAAGGCTTTCGGGGCCTCCCAGCCGATGATCGGTCCGTGGATGAAGTTGTAGGGGAGGCGGAGCGGATCGGTGAGCCGGCTTTTGATTCCGTTGATCACCGACTGCTGGGCCTGCTCGCGGTCGTAGTCGTTGTAGCCGAGGGTGAAGGCGCTCTTGCCGGGGCCGGGGCATTCGACCGGCTCGCGGACCCGCGAGTAGGCCAGCGCCTTTTCGCCGTCGAGCGTGTTCTCGCCCTTCTTTAGACGCAGGGTGACGCCGCCCTGGCCGCCGCCGGCGCCGCCGGAGATGTCGGCGCAGAGCTTGTGCGGGACGTTGACCTTGATCCCGCCGACCGCGTCGATCAGGTCTTCGAAGCCGGTGAAGTCGACGATCGCGACGTGGTCGATCTGGATCCCGAGGAACTGTTCGATCGTCTTGATCTGCAGGGCGGCGCCCCCGTACGCGTAGGCGGCGTTGATTTTCGTCGGCGCGTTGCCGGGGATCTCGGCGAAGGTGTCGCGGGGGATCGAGAGTTTGCGGAAGGCGCCGCCGCCGGCCCGGATCAGCATCAGCGTGTCGGCCCGGAATTCACCTTCGTAACAAGGCTTGTGCGGCTTCTCGCCCTTCGACTGCTGTTCGAAGCACTCCTCGGAGGTGTTGCCGTCGCCGGCGCCGGGCGGCCGCGCGTCGGTGCCGAGGACGAGGATCGTCTGCGCGCTCGGCAGCAGGAACGGGTTGCCGTGCAGCGCCTTGCCGGCTTCGCCGGAGAGCTTGAAGGACTGGATCTGGGCGGAGACGCCGAAGGCGACGAGGCTGATCAGGATCCAGGCGAGGGCGGCGAGGCCGACCCATTTGAAGACCCGCCGCGGGGTGACCCGGCCGCGCTGGGGCGGCGGCATCCCCGGCTCCTCGCGCTCGCGGCGGCGCCATGAAGGGAAGCTTGCACGGTCACGCAATCCGGCCAGATCCGCGCCTTTCAAGCGCGAAAACAACCCCCGTCGGGAGCGGTAGACCTTGTAATCAGGCTGGTTATCGGGCGGCTCGGGGGGCCGCTGCTCGCCGTCGGGCGTCATGAAGGGCTAGAAATCATGGCGATGCGGTCGGTCCTTCGCCTTCAACCCTCCGGTTCCTCGTGAGTAGCGCCGAGACGATCGGCGTCGATCTCGGGGGCACGAAGATGCTCGTCGGGGTCCTTTCGGACACCGAGCCGCTCTACGAGCAGCGCGAGGCGAGCAAGGGCCAGACCGAAGACGAGCTGGTCGAGCTGCTGGTCCGCGAGATCGAAGAGGCGCGGGAAGCGCGCCCCGATGTGGCGGCCGTGGGGTTGGGGATCCCGGCGACGATCGACCACGACAGCGGGGTCGCCGTCTCGGCGGTCAACCTGCCGCTGAAGAACTTGCCGATCCGCGAAATCGTCACTGAGCGCACCGGCCTGCCGGTCTTCCTCGACAACGACGGCAACGTCGCGGCGCTGGCCGAGTACCTCTACGGCGCCGCCCGGGGCAAGCCGGACATCGTGATGCTGACGGTGGGGACGGGGATCGGCGGCGGCCTGATCCTCCGCGGTGAGATCTACCGTGGCTCGACCGGCGCCGGCGCCGAGCTCGGCCACGTGGTGATCCAGGCCGACGGGCCACCCTGCCAGGGCAACTGCCCCAACCACGGCTGCGTCGAGTCGCTTGCCTCGGGGACCGCGCTCGGGCGCGAGGCGCGGGCGGCGGCCGAAACCAAGCCCGACTCGGCGCTCGGCAAGGCGCTGGCCGAGGGCAAGGAGATCGACGGGCGCGTCACCACCGAGGCCGCCCTCGCCGGCGACCAGGTCGCGATCGACGTCTTCGAGCTGATCGGCAGCCGGCTCGGGGTCGCTTGCGCCAGCCTCGCCAACATCTTCCAGCCGCACGCGATCGTCGTCGGCGGCGGCGTGATCGCGGCCGGCGACCTGCTGCTCGAGCCGGCGCGCAAGGAGATCCGCGAACGCGCGCTCGACCCGATGAATAAGACGCCGATCCTCGAAGCGACCCTCGGCAACGACGCGGGAATGATCGGCGCCGCCGCCCTGGCGCGGACCGAGCTCGCGAACGCCGGCGGGGCGCAGCTGGCGAAGGACGGAGGCTGATGCCGGGCTGCCTCGTTGTCTGCCCGACGCCGATCGGCAACCTCGACGACGTCTCGGTGCGGGTGCGCGAGGCGCTGGTCAGCTCCGACTACATCGCCTGCGAGGACACCCGCAAGACCGGGGCTCTGCTCGACCGCCTGCGGATCCGCCCCCACCCCCGGCTGGTCTCCTTCCACGAGGGCAATGAACAGTCGCGCGCCGTCGAGCTTTCGCAGCGGATCGAGCGCGGCGACGTCGTCGCCCTCGTCTCCGACGCCGGCATGCCCGCCATCTCCGACCCCGGCTACAAGCTGATCCGTCGCTGCATCGACCGCGCCCTCGAGGTGACGGTCCTGCCGGGACCCTCGGTGGTGCCGGTCGCCCTCGTCGCCTCCGGGCTGCCGACCGACAAGTGGCGGTTCGAGGGCTTCCTGCCGCGCCGGGCGGGGGAGATGGAGCGCGTCTTGCGCTCGGCCGAGACCGTCGTCGCCTTCGAGAGCCCGAGGCGCGTCGGCGAGTCCCTCGCCGCCCTCGCCTCCCTCGCCCCCGACCGCCAGGCCGCCGTCTGCCGCGAGCTGACCAAGGTCCACGAGGAGGTCGCCCGCGGCACCCTCGGCGAACTAGCCCGCCGCTTCCGCGGCGACGTCAAAGGCGAGATCGTCCTGGTAATCGCCCCCGCCGCCTCCGCCGAGCACGGCCAAGACGTCGGCTTCGCCGTCGACGCCCTGCGGCACCTGGTCCAATCCGGTGCGCGACCCCGGGCGGCCGCCTCGGTCGTCGCGGCGCTCACGGGCACGCGGGCTAACGACCTCTACAAAGCGCTGACCGGGCGCGAGGCGCGTCGATAGCCTCAAGAGCTTGAACACCTTCTACGTCACCACCCCGATCTACTACGTCAATGCGGAGCCGCACCTCGGGCACGCGTACTCGACGATGGCCGCCGACATCCTGGCTCGGCATCATCGGCAGCGGGGGGACGATGTCTTCTTCTTGACCGGGACCGATGAGCATGGGGAGCCGGTGGAGAATGCGGCGAAGAAGGCGGGGGTGACGCCGCAGGAATTGGCGGACACCAATGCGGCGAAGTTCGAGGGGCTGATGCCGACTATTGGCTCGACTAATGACTTCTTTATCCGCACGAGTGATCCGCGGCATATGGAGAAAGTCGCCGAGATCATGCAGCGGGTCTACGACAACGGCTGGGTGACCAAGGGGGTCTACGAAGGCTGGTACTGCCCCCGCTGCGCCGACTTCAAAACCGAGCGCGAGCTGGGGCCCGGCAATACCTGTCCGATCCATGAGATCCCGCTGCAGAAAGAACGCGAGGAGAACTGGTTCTTCAAGCTCTCCGCTTTTCAGGCGCAGCTGGAAGGCCTTTATGAGGAGCGGCCGGACTTCGTGGTGCCGGAGTTCCGGCGCAACGAGGCGCTCTCCTTCATCACCGGCGGCCTCGAAGACGTCTCGCTCTCGCGTCCCAACCTGAAGTGGGGGCTGCGGCTGCCGTGGGACGAAGGACAGCGTATGTACGTCTGGTTCGACGCGCTCCTCAACTACGTCACGGCGCTGGGCTTCGCCCGCGAAGGCGAGGATCTGAGCGAGCGCTACTGGCCCGCCGACCTGCACGTGATGGCCAAGGACATCCTTAAGTTCCACGCGGTGATCTGGCCGGCCCTCTGCTTCGCTGCCAACCTCGAGCCGCCAAAGCGGATGGTGATCCACGGCTACCTGCTGATGGGCGAGAAAAAGATGTCGAAGAGCCTCGGCAACGTGCTCGACCCGTTCGAGGTGATCGACCGGTTCGGCGCCGACGCGCTGCGTTTCTACCTCTTCCGCGAGGTCTCCTTCGGCCAGGACGGTTCGATCTCCACCGCCGGCTTCGAGCAGCGCTACGAGACCGAGCTCGCCAACGACTACGGCAACCTCGCCAGCCGGGTGCTGGCGATGGTCGACCGCTACCGCGACGGGGTGGTGCCGGCCGGTCAGGTCGACGCCACCCTCGCCGAGGACTTCGAAGGCGCGGTCGCCCGCTTCAGCGAGCTGCTCGACCGGGCCGAGCTGAGCCAGGCGCTCGACCTTGTCTGGGCCCTCGTCCGCCGCCTCAACCGCTTCGTCGAGGAAGCCCAACCGTGGGTGCTGGCCAAGGACGAGGCCGACCCCGAGCGGCTCGACGAAGTCCTCTACAACCTGGTCGAGGGACTGCGGGTGACGACGCTGCTGCTCGTCCCCTACCTGCCGGACACGAGCGAGACGCTGCTGGCGGCGCTGGCCGAAGAGGGACGTGAGTTGGCCGAGCTCGGATCCCGCCCGGGCGGTCAGCAGGTGGAGCGGGTGGCGCCGCTCTTCCCGAAGATCGAGGCGCCGGCGGCCTGATGGCCGCGCCGGTCCTCGCCGTCTCGCAACTCCACAAGCGCTACGGAGGCCAAGAGGCGCTCGCCGGGGTCGACCTCGAGGTTGAAGCGGGCCAGCTGGTTGGGCTGCTGGGGCCGAACGGCGCCGGCAAGTCGACCCTGACCAAGATCGCCTGCGGCCTGGTTCGCCCCAGTGCCGGCAGTGTCGAGGTGCTGGGACGGCGCGCCGGCTCGCCGCAGGCGCGGGCGGCGCTCGGCTACCTGGCCGAGCTCTTCCGCTTCCCGGGCTGGCTGACCGCGGCCGAGCTGCTGCGCTTCCACCAACGCCTGGTCGGCTCCGACGGCGGCGAGGCGGAGCGGCGGCAGCTGCTCGAGCTGGTCGAGCTCGGCGCCGCCGCCGGCAAACGAATCGAGGCGATGTCGAAGGGGATGCAGCAGCGGCTCGGGATCGCCCAGGCCCTGGTCGGCTCGCCGCGGCTGCTGCTGCTCGACGAGCCGACCAGCGCCCTGGATCCGGTCGGCCGGCGGATCGTCCGCGAGCTGCTGGAGGAGCTGCGGCGGCGCGGCGTCTCGGTCCTGCTCAACTCCCACCTGCTGAGCGAGGTCGAGCTGATCTGCGACCACGTCGCGATCATCGCCCGCGGCCGCCTGGTCAAGGCGGGGACGCCGCAGGAGCTGGCGGGACCGGCCGCGGTCGTCGTTGAGACCGGCTCCGGGGTCAGGAGCTTCGAGGGGGCGGGGCGCGAGGAGGCGCCGGCGATCGTCGCCGAGCTGGTCGCCGCCGGCGAGAGCGTCTACCGGGTCGAGGTCCGCCACAGCTCGCTCGAAGACGTCTATCTCGAGGCAGTCGGCGGGCAGACCGGATGAACGCCGAGGCGCTGCGCTCGGCGGCGACGGTGGTTGCGCTCTCGGTCCAGGAGGGGATCCGGCGCCGGGTCTTCCTCGCCGTCCTCGTCCTCACCCTCGCCTTCCTCGCGCTCTACGCGCTCGGCGCCCACTTCGCCTTCCGCGACGTCGACGAATTCGCCGCCGGTGAACCGGCGATCCTCGACCCCCACGCCTTCACCGGGGCGACGATCTTCGGCCTGGCGATGTTCGCGACCCTCTTCCTCGGCGCCGTGCTCGCGGTCTTCCTCACGCTCGGGGTGGTGCGCGGCGACGCCGAGTCGGGGCTGCTGCAGCCGATCGTCGTGCGGCCAATCGGGCGGACGACGATGCTGCTTGCCCGCTTCGCCGGCGCGGCGCTGCTCTCGGCTGCCTACGTGGTCGCCGTCTACCTGGCGGCCTGGGCGATCACCGAGGCGACCGGCCACTGGTCGCCCGACCACCTGCTCGGCCCGGCCCTCGGGCTGGCCCTGGCGGTGGCGATCATCGCCGCCCTCTCGCTGCTCGCCTCGACCGTGCTCTCGGTGACGGCGCAGGGGATCGTCGTCTTCATGGTCTTCGGCGCCGGCCTCACCGCCGGTCTGCTGGCCCAGATCGGCAACGCGATCAACTCCGATTCGCTGCACACGATCGGCCGCGCGGCCAGCTGGGCGCTCCCCTTCGAGGGCCTCTACGCCGCCGGGCTGCACGCGCTGATCTCCGGCACGTCGGGCCTGACAGGGGTGGTCCTGCAGCTCGGTCCCTTCGGCGGCTCGGAGGCCGCCGGGCCGGAGTTAATCGCCTGGGCCTTCCTATATCTCGCCGGCGTCCTCGCGCTCGCCGCCTTCATCTTCTCCCGGCGCGACCTCTAGAGCTTCTTCTACACCGATCGCTGCATACTAAATATCTGCACGAATTTGGCTCTAGGAGTGCACTTGCGGGTTTAGAGGCGTGCGGGTGGGTAGATCGCCGCCATGGTGGTAAGGGAGAGGGTCCAGACCCCGCGGTCCGCCTCGCTGCTGTTGCTGCTGGCGCTGTGCGCGTTCGTCCTCTTCACCAGCGCGCCCGCCTCGGCCGCGGGGATCGTCGCCAAGGACGGCAAGATCCACGCCTGCTACAAGGCGAAGGGCAAGGGCAAGGGGACCCTGCGCGTGGTCCGCAGCGCCAAGGCCAAGTGCCCGAGGAAGTGGAAGAAGGTTGCCTGGTACGCAAGAGCCCCGATAGCTCCGGACACCGTCGCGCCACCGGGTCCCACCGGCCCACAGGGTCCGGTCGGCCCTCAGGGCGAGAGGGGCGAAGCGGGGCCGCAGGGTCTCCCCGGCCGCAACGAAAACCTCGTCCTCAACGAACTCGAAGACAAAGTCACTGAACTGCTGGGGAAAGTCCAGAGCCTGGAAGCCACGGTCGCCTCACTCTGCACGCAGGCCTCGGCACTGACGGGGAAATCAAATGAATTGGGGACGGCGCTGGGCGGCCTCGGCACGATCCTCGACACGCTGACGGTGATGATGCTGCCGGGTATCCCGACGGCGCTGCCTTCGTACAGCTGCCCTGGCTAGCTGCTGAGCAGCTCCGGCCCGATCTCCTCGAGCCGGGTCAGGCCGCAGAGCGCCATCGAGAGGTCGAGCTCGGCGAGAACCATCTTCAGCACCGCTTCCACGCCCGCCTGCCCGTCGAGCGCCAAGCCCCAGAGGTAGGGGCGGCCGAGGCAGACGGCGTCGGCGCCGAGGGCGAGCGCCTTGAGGACGTCGGCCCCTCCGCGCACGCCGCTGTCGAAGAGGATCGCGAGATCTTGGCCGCCGACCGCCTCGGCGATTGCCGGCAGTGCATCGAGCGAGGCGATCGCGCCGTCGACCTGGCGGCCGCCGTGGTTGGAGACGACGATCCCGTCGACTCCCCGCCGCACCGCCTCGCGGGCGTCGTCGGCGTGCTGGATCCCCTTGACGAGGATCGGCAGCGAGGTCATCTCGCGCAGCTGGGCGAGGTCGTCCCAGCTCAGCGCCGGGTTTGCCTGCACCCCGAGGAAGTGCCCGGTCGCCATCCCCTGGTCCTCCTCCGGCGGCTTCTCCAGGGCGGCGCGGAAGACCGGGTCCTGGAAGTAGTTGGCGACCCCAAGGCCGTTGAGGAACGGCAGCCAGGCCTGCTGCAGGTCGCGCGGCTTCCAGCCGGGGATGAAGGTGTCGACGGTGAGGACGATGGCGCCGTAGCCGGCCCGCTCGGCCCGCTCGACGAAGCTGCGGGCGAGTCCGGGGTCGTTCGGCCAGTAGAGCTGGAACCAGCGCGGCGCCTCGCCGCCGGCCTCGGCGATCTCCTCGAGCGCGAAGTGGGAGGCAGTGCTGGCGATCATCGGCACCCCGACCGCGGCGGCGGCCCGGGCGGTCGCCAGCTCACCGTCCTCGTGCAGGACCTTCTGGACGCCGATCGGCGCCAGCAGCAGCGGCACCGGCATCTCGGTGCCGAGGACCGTGGTAGAGAGGTCGCGGCCGGCGACATCGCGCAGCATCCGCGGCACGATCTTGCGGCGGGCGAAGGCCTCGCGGTTGGCCCGCATCGTCTCCTCCGAGCCGGCGCCGGCGCAGACGTAGTTGGCTGCTTTCGGGTCCATCGCCGCCACCGCCCGCTCCTCCAGCTCGGCGACGGCGACCGGGATCGCCGGCGTCTCGCCGCCGAGGCCGCGGAGGTAGATCTCGCGGTAGTAGTCGGCGGGGTCGGCCATCGGGCGAAGGATAGGCTGGGCCGGCCGATGATCGACTCCCACACGCACCTGTTCCTCTGCGAGGGCACCGAGGAAGAGCTGGTCGCCGCGGCCGCCGGGGCGGGGGTGGTGCGAATGCTGACGGTGGGGATGAACGCCGAGACGAACGCCGAGGCGGTGGCGAGCACCGAGCGCTACGGGGCGGTCTTCGCCGCGATCGGGCGGCACCCGAACGAGGCGACGGGGTTCGACGATGCCGCGGCGGCGGAAATCCGCGAGCTGGGTCGGCACGAGAAGGTGCGGGCGATCGGCGAGACCGGGCTCGACTTCTACCGCGAGTACGCGAGTGCCGACGACCAGCGGCGCGCCTTCCGCGCCCAGATCGAGATCGCCCGCGAGCTCGGGCTGCCGATCGTGATCCACGCCCGCGACCCGGAGGGGGAGACGGGGGCGATCGACGAGATCTTCGCCACCCTTGATGCCCACGCCGGCGAGGCGCCGGTGATCCTCCACTGCTTCTCGGCCCCGCAGCGGGTCGGCGACGCGGCCGAGCGCGGCTGGTACTGCTCCTTTGCCGGCAATGCCACCTATCCGAGCGCGAAGGAGCTGCGCTTCGCGGCGGCGAAGGTGCCGGAGGACCGGATCCTGGTCGAGACCGACGCCCCCTACCTGGCGCCGCAGCCGCATCGCGGCAAGCGCAACCAGCCGGCCTTCGTGGTCGAGATCGCGGAGGCGATCGCCGAGGAGCGCGGCGTCAACTACGAGGACCTGGAGCGAACGGTCGAGGCGAACGCGCGGACGCTGTTCGGCTGGTAGCGCGTGGTCCGGCTCGGCCAGAACTTCCTCGCCGATCCCAACCTCCTCGACGCGATCGTCCGCGACGCCGAGCTGGCGCCCGAGGACGTGGTGCTGGAGGTCGGGGCAGGGGAAGGGGTGCTGACGGAGCGGCTCGCCGCCGCGGCCGCACACCTGCACACGGTCGAGATCGACCGCGGCCTGGAGCCGGCGCTGGAGCCGGTCGCGGCGCTGGCGACCGTCGAGCTGCATTGGGGCGACGCGATGAAGCTCGACCTCGGGGCGCTGCGCCCGGCGCCGACGGCGATGGTCGCCAACCTGCCCTACTCGGTGGCGACGCCGCTGCTGCTGCGGACGATCGAGCAGCTGCCGACCCTGCGGCGCTGGACGGTGATGGTCCAGCGGGAGATCGCCGACCGCTTACGGGCCGGGCCGGGCAGTCGCACCTACGGGTCGCCGAGCGCGGTCGCTCAGCTCGCCTGCGAGGTCGAGCTGGTGCGGGCGGTCGACCCGGCCGTCTTCAAGCCGCGGCCGCGGGTCGACTCGGCGATCCTGCGTTTGCGGCGCACCGGTCCCGGCGCCGACGCCGAGACCCGGGAGCTGATCCGCGCTGCCTTCGCGCACCGGCGTAAGTCGCTGGCCCGCTCGCTCGAGCATGCGCGGCCGGGATCGCTGGCGCCGGCGCGGGCGGCCCTGGCCGAGCTGGGGCTGCCCGAAGACGCTCGCGCCGAGGCCCTGGCGCCGGAGCAATTCGCCGCCCTCTCCGCCAAGCTGCGCGGCTAAGCGATGCTCGTCCACGCCCCGGCCAAGCTCAACCTCTGCCTCTACCTCGGTGGGCGTCGCGAGGATGGCCTGCACGAGCTCTGCTCGCTGTTCGAGCCGCTGGCATTGGCCGACTTGATCGAGGTCTCGCCGAGCGAGCGTGACGAGGTTGTCTGCCCGGGCGTCGAGGGCGAGAACCTGGCGGCGCGGGCGCTCGACGGCCTCCGTGCGCGCGGCTGGAAGCACGAGCCGCTGCGGGTCGAGATTGAGAAGCGGGTGCCGGTCGCGGCCGGGCTCGGCGGCGGCAGCGGCGACGCGGCCGCGGTCCTGCGCCTGGCGGCGGGGGAGGTGGCCGAGTTGCCGCAGCTGGCGGCGGAGTTGGGGGCCGACGTCCCCTCACAGCTGCGGCCGTCGCTGGCGCTGGTCCGCGGCGCCGGCGAGCGGGTCGAGCCGCTGCCCGAGCCGGCCGAGCACGCGGCGGTGCTGCTGCCCGGCGGCGGAGGGCTCAGCACCGCGGAGGTCTTCGCCGAGGCGGACCGGCTCGGGCTCGGGCGCCCCGAGGCGGAGCTCGACGAGCTGGCGGCGCGGCTGCGCGCGGCCGCCGGCACGGGCGCCTCGCCGCTCGCCTACCCCGAGCTGCTCGTCAACGACCTCACCGAGGCCGCCCTCTCGCTGCGTCCCGAGATCGGCGACGCCCTCGACGCCCTGCGCGCGGCCGGCGCTCCCGTCGCCATCCTCAGCGGCTCCGGCCCGACCGCGGTCGGGCTCTTCCCCGACCTCGCCGCCGCCCGCGCCGCCGCCGACGCAAGCGGGTACGAGGAAGCAATCGTCTGCGCCGCCGGACACGCGAGACTGACGCCATGAAGCTGCCTGACCCGGGGGACGGCGAGGGGCCGATCACCCGCAAACGGATCGTCCTCGGGGTCGTCGCCGTAGCCGTCGCGGTCGGCTACTTCTTCCTTAGTCGCGAGCTCGGCAGCCTCGACCTGCAGAACCTGCTCGAGGACATCTCCAACACGCTCGGCGCCTGGACCTATCTGTTGGTCGGCTTCTTCGCCTTCGCCGAGACCGGCGCCTTCGTCGGCCTCGTGGTGCCGGGGGAGACGGTGATGCTGCTCGGCGGCGCCGTCGCCGGCCAGGGCGCGATCGACATCTACCTGCTGATCGCGATCGCCTGGTTCGCGGCCTGGCTCGGCGACACGACGAGCTTCTTCCTCGGCCGCAAGCTCGGCCGCGAGTTCGTCCTAAAACACGGGCCGCGGGTCGGGATCAGCCACGAGCGCTTCGAGAAAGTCGAGGACTACTTCGGCCGCCACGGCGGCAAGACCATTTTCATCGGCCGCTTCATCAGCCTCGTTCGCGCTTTCGCCCCGTTCATCGCCGGTAGCTCGGGGATGCAGTACCGCGCCTTCGTCCCCTATTCGATCCTCGGCACCGGTCTCTGGGCGACCGCCCACATCCTCGTCGGCTACTTCTTCTCCCGCAGCATCGAGACGGCGGGCAAGTACGCGGCCAAAGGCGCCTTCGCGCTGGCGACGCTGATCGTCGTCGTCGTTGGGATCGTCTGGCTCTACCGCCACTTCCGCGAGCGGGAGAACCGGGAGGCGGCGGTGCGCTGGATGGAGGGACACGGGGCGACGCGCTGGCTGGTCGAGCTCGGGCGCAAGCCGCAGCTCCGCTTCCTCTGGGACCGGGTGACGCCGGGCGGGACCTTCGGTCTCGAATTCACCTCGCTGATGGCGATCCTCGCCGTCGCCTCGTTCGTCCTCGTCGCCTACGCGGTCGTCCTCGGCGAAAACCCGGGTCCGACCCCGGGCGACGAAACCGCGGCGGAAATCGTCGAACACCTGCGCAGCGGCGCCCTGACCAGCGTCGCCAAGGCGATCAGCTGGCTCGGCGCCGGCGGCGTCGTCTCCGCCCTGGCGGCGATCTGCGCGGCGCTGCTCGCCTGGCGGCGGCGCTGGACCGAGTTCTGGGTCCTCGTCGCGGGTATGGCGATCACCCAGACCGGGATCGACGTCCTCCAGTCGCTGGTCGACCGGCCGCACCCGGCCGGCGGGCTCGTCGACACCAACGGCTCCTCCTATCCCAGCGCCCACGCCGCCCACTCAGTCTTCTACCTCTGGCTGGCGGTGACGATCGTGCTGCGGCTGCGGCCGGGAATGGCGCGCGGCGCCGCCGTGGTCACCGCCGGGTTCGTGCTGACGGCGCTGATCGGGCTCTCGCGCGTCTACCTCGGCGTCCACTACCTCAGCGACGTCAGCGGCGGCTGGGCGCTTGGGGCCGTCGCCTTCTCCCTCGCCGCGGCGGTGGGGCTGGTCGTCTCGCAAGTGCGCCAGAATCCAGACCAGTGACCGTCTTCGCGATCACCAAACTCGACCACCAGTACCTGCTCTACGGCGTCGCCGGGGCCATCTGCCTGCTGGTCTTCGCCACCCTCATCCTCGCCCCGGCGCTGAGCTCCTACGGCCGGATCTGGGAGAAGGCGGCGGCCGGCTTCCTCTCGCTCTTCGTCCTCGCCGCGTTGGTAATTGGCGGCGTCGTCATCGGGTTGGTCGTCGTCTACTACTACACGGACATCGTCAACTTCATCAACGGCTGACGGTCTACCCCGGATAATGGCCGGATGCCTAGTTCTGCATCCAGCGAGCAAGCGGGGCTGCTCGATGCCCTTTCCGACGCGGTCGAGTCGGGCGCCGGCCTGCCGGCAGTGGCCCGCGCGGCGGCGCGGCTGCTGGACGCCAGCGTCGCTCTGATCGATCGCTCCAGCGCCGTCCTCGCCGTCGCCGGCGCTTCCTCAGACCAGGAGCAGAAGCTGCTCTCGGGCGGCGAAGGGGTGACGCGGGTGGAGCTGCGGGTGGCAGACAACGTCGTCGGCGAGCTGCGCTACCGGGCCAAGGCGGCGCCGGAGCCGGCGATCGCGCGGATGGTGACGACGCTGCTGGCGCTGGAGCTGGAGCGCTCGCGCTCGCCCGAGTGGGAGAGCGAGGAGGCGGCGGGCGCGTTCGTGGCGGCGGTGCTGCAGCGCGAAGTGACCGACCGGCGCGACATCGTCGCCCAGGCCTCCGAGCTCGGCGCCGATCTCGAGCGTGGGGCGGGGGTCGTCGTCCTGCGGGCGGCGCCGCGGGCGGCGCAGACCGGCGAGTGGCGGGAGCGGGTGCTGGTCCTAGCGCAGCGGGCGCTGCGCTCACTGGCGCCGGGCTCGCTGGCCGCCAGCGACGGCGGCGAGGCGGCGGCGGAGATCGCCGCGATCGTCCCCGCTGTCGACGACGAGCGGCTCGCCCGCGCCGCCGCCGGCCTCTCGCGCGAGCTCGACGACAGTCTCTCCGGCTTCCACCTCACCACCGGCCGCAGCCGCCGCTGCGCCGACCCCGTCGACCTCTACCGGGCCGGCAGCGAGGCGCACCTCGCGGTTAACGTCGGCGAGGCCGAGGGGCGGACGCTGCTCGCCTTCGAGGACACCGGCGCCTACCGCCTGCTGCTGCCGGCGATGAGCGAGGACCCCGGCGAGCTCGAACGCTTCTACGCGGAGACGATCCAGCCGCTAGTCGAATATGACGAGCAGTACGAGACCGAGCTAGTGGCGACGGTTGAGGCCTACCTCGACAACGACGGCAACGTCGCCGGCACCGCCAAACACCTCTTCACCCACCGCCACACCGTCCGCTACCGCCTCGAGCGCGTCCGCGAGCTCTGCGGCCACGACGTCTCCAGCACCGAAGGCCGCGAGAAGCTCGGCCTAGGGCTGAAAGCGATGCGCGTGCTCGGCATCGCCTCACCGCGGGGCCCGGCGATGGAGCCGGGGGCGAAAGGCGGCAAAGTCGTGCGGGCGACTGAGGAGTAGGGCTAAGTCAGTTCCGGGGAGAGGACTTGAACCCCTGCTTCTTGGACCAAAACCAAGCGTGCTACCGACTACACCACCCCGGACCGCCAGCCGAGGGTACCGGTGAAGGATCTCAGTGCGGAGTTAAGCACCCGTACGGTGTCGAATCCCGCACTGAATTAACTGACCGGGCGGTTGGCTGCTGCGGCTGCCTTGGGTTCGGCGGTGCCGCCGAAGCGGAGGAGGAGGCCGCCGAAGGCGATTGCGCAGGCGGCGAACCAGGCCCAGCCGAGGGCGAGGCCGGCGAGGACGTCGGTCAGCCAGTGGACGTCGAGGAGGACGCGGCTGGCGGCGACACCGACCGCGATCCCGACGGCGAGGCCGGCGAGGGTGGGCCAGGAGGATCGGCCCCACCAGCGGCCGGCGACCAGGGCGAAGGCCGCCCAGGAGGCGGCGGCAGTTGAGGTGTGGCCGCTGGGGAAGGAGGGGCCGAGGGTGGCGGCGACGGCCTCGATCGTCGGCCGGGCCCGATCGACCAGCTGCTTGACCGCCTCGGTCAGCAGCTTGTCCCCGAGGATCACCGCGATCAGGAACGGCGCGACCCAGCGGTTGCGAGTGCGCCTGAAGTCGACGATCGCGACGACGACGGCAACGACCACCACCGTCACCGTCTCTCCCAGGTCGGTGACCAGCGTCAGGGCGTCGTGGGACCAGGAGGTCGCGTGGTGGTTGCCCCACTCGGCGACGCTGCTGTCGATTCCGGCGAGTAGGTCGCTGCTGCGAACCAGGACCGCCAGTGCGGCGAGCACGGCGCCGCCGGCGAAGACCACCACGAGCGCCAGCGTCAGCGCCGGCCCCGTCGTCTCATCGGCATCCAGGGCAGGCCGGCGCCCCGAGTGGCGCCGCGTCAAGAACGCCGCGAGCAGCCCCGCGAGGGTGGCGATGAGCAGGAGGAGGAAGACCGGCATCGGAGGCCTGCGCATAGTAAGCAGCGCATCCGGGGAGGAAGAACCCCCATGACCACCGCTCAAGAATCTCGATCAGGTTTGACGTCCCCGGCTCGGGAGCAAAATCACTGCAGTCCGATGCCGATCTTCGAGGCGCCCCGAGGCAGCCTCCCGGATCGTTTCGCCGCCAGATTCGACGGCCGCCATCCCGCCCTGGTCTTCTTCCTGGCGACGCTGGCCGGCTACCTGCTCTTGGCCGTCGCCTCGATCTTGCTCGCCCTCCTTGTCGTCCACGTCCTCGTCCCGCACAGCGGGCTCGGCCTCGAAGGCACCGACGAGAGCTTCAACGACACCCTCGCCGAACACCGCACCGGCACCCTGACCTCGATCGCCGAAGTCGGCACCCAGGTCGGCGGCGCCCCCGTTTTGCCGATCCTCGTCGGCCTCGTCGCGATCGTCTGCGCCTTCATGCGCAAGTGGCTGATCGCCGCCTTCGCGGTCTTCGTGCTGGCGGTCGAGTCGGCCACCTACCGCGTCACCTCGATCGTCGTCCCCCGCGACCGCCCCTCGGTCCACCGGCTCGAAGGCCTCGAAGTCGACGCCAGCTACCCCTCGGGCCACACCGCCGCCTCGGTCGCCGTCTACGCCGGCCTCGTCCTCCTGCTCACCACCCGCTTCACCAGCAGCCTGAAGAAGGCGCTCGCCTGGACCGGCGCGATCCTCCTCGTCAGCTTCGTCGCCATGTCGCGCATGTACGAGGGGATGCACCACCCGCTCGACGTCGCCGGCGGCGTGCTCGTCGGCATCGGCGCGATCCTGGTGCTGCTGTTCGCCTGCCGCGCCGCCGGCGCCGCTGGCGAGAGGCGGAGCGCATGAAGGTCGCGGTCGTCGCCCACGCGGGGAAGACGGTCGGCGGCGGCCTGCCGGAGCTGCGGCGCACGCTCGCCGAGGCCGGCGTCGAGGACCCCCTCTGGACCGAGGTGCCGAAGAGCAAGCGGGCGCCCGCCGCGGTCGAGCAGGCGCTCGAGGACGGCGCCGAGCTGATCCTCGCCTGGGGCGGCGACGGCATGGTCCGCCGCTGCGTCAACGCGCTGAAGGACACCGAGGTGCCGCTGGCGATCGTCCCGGCCGGGACCTCGAACCTCTTCGCCACCCACCTCGGGATCGAACGCGACATCGGCCAGGCGGTGCAGGTGGCCCTGCGCGGCGACCGCCGCCGCCTCGACGTCGGTTGTTTCGACGGCGAGCGCTTCGCGGTGATGGCCGGGGCCGGCTTCGACGCGGCGATGATCAAGGCCTCCGACGACCTCAAGGACCGCCTCGGCCGCGCTGCCTATGTGGTCGGTGGCGCCTCCAAGCTCGATTCCGAGCCCTTCAAGGCGAAGATCAAGATCGACGGCACCCGCTGGTACGAAGGCCCCGCCAGCTGCATCCTGGTCGGCAACGTCGGCGAGCTCTTCGGTGGTATCGAGGTTTTCGCCGACGCGGAGCCCGACGACGGGAAGCTCGACGTCGGCGTCCTCACCTCCGAGGGTCCCGTCCAGCTCGTCCGCGCCGCCGCCCGCACGGCCGTCGGCAGCGCCGAGAAGTCGCCGTTCGTCCGCGTCACCCAGGCCCGCAAGGTCCGCGTGAAGCTCGACCGCAAGGTCCGCTACGAGCTCGACGGCGGCGACCGCAAGAAGGTCAAGTCATTCAAGGTCGATATCGAACCCGCTGCGATCACGGTCTGCGTGCCGCCCGGGTCCGCCAACGGAAGGGGAGAACGATGAAGACGGACGTGGGAGCAGGGGCTCGAAGTCTGGGCAGCAAGGCGAAGGGCCAAGGGGAGGAACTCGCGCACGCGAAGACGCTCGGCTGGCTGGCCCGCGCCGGCCTCGTCGCCCGCGGGGTGGTCTACGGGCTCATCGGCGTGCTGGCGCTGGAGCTCGCGCTCGGCGAGGGCGGCAAGACGACCGACCAGCAGGGCGCCCTGCAGACGATCGCCCACCAGTCGTTCGGCAAGCTGCTGCTGATCCTCGTCGCGATCGGGCTGGGGGGCTACGCGATCTGGCGCCTGATCCGCGCCACCGTCGGCCACGGCGCCGAACAGCGCGACAGCACCTTCGAGCGCATCTCCTCGCTGGACAGCGGCATCGCTTACGGACTTCTATGCATCGCTGCGATCGGGATCCTCACCTCGTCCGGCGGCGGCTCGGAATCGACGAAGCAGACGACCGCTGGTGTTCTCGGTTGGACCGGCGGCACCGTGCTCGTCGGCCTCGCCGGCGCGATTCTGATCGGCGTCGCCGGCTACCAGGCCTACAAGGGCCTCTCGCGGAAGTTCCTCGAGGACGCGAAGACGGGCGAAATGAGCGAGGGGGTCAAGAAGGCCTACACCGCGCTCGGAGTCTTCGGCCACGTCGCGCGGGCGGTCATCTTCGCCCTGATCGGCTACGGCCTGGTCAAAGCGGCACTCGACTACGACCCGAAGCAGGCGGTCGGCCTCGACGGGGCGCTGCGCGAACTTGCGCACGCTTCCTACGGTCCCGCCCTGCTGGGCTTTGTCGCCGCCGGCCTGATCGGGTTCGGCGCCTACTCGATCGTCGATTCCCGCTACCGCAAGGTGTGATCCCAACCGGTCGCGTCGGCGTCCGCGCGGCCCTTTAGCTTCTTCTTTATGGAGATCGGTGGCGCGTCGCTCGACCCGGAGGTGCGCGAGGGCCTGAGCCGGAGCTGGAAGGCGCTGATGGTCGTCGGCGTCGGCGCGATCGTGCTCGGCGTGATCGCGATCCTGGTCCCGGCGGTGGCCTCGGTGGGGACGGCGATCTTCATCGGCTGGCTGCTGGTCGTGGTCAGTGGGGTCTTGTTCGCGGCCGCCTTCTCCGCCCACTCGGTCGGGACGGTGGCGGTGCGCGTCGCCTGGGCGCTGGTCACCCTGCTGGTCGGGCTCTGGCTGATCGTCGAACCCCACAACGGCACCCTGACGCTGACCCTGATCCTCGGCATCTACTTCCTCTTCATGGGCCTGACCCGGATCACGATCGCCTTCATCGGCCGCGGCCAGCCGAACGCCGGCCTGGTTGGGCTCAGCGGTGTCGCCGGCCTGCTGATCGGCATCCTCGTCCTCGCCAAGTTCCCCAGCTCCGCCGACTGGGCGATCGGCCTCCTGGTCGGGATCGACCTGATCTTCGCCGGCTGGACGCTGACCTCGGTCGCGCTCCTCGGCAAAGAGCTATCCAAGCGCGCCTGACGGCAGCAGAAGCTCCTCTGCGGCAATACGATTGGCCGCAGTGAGCTCTCCCTTGGTCCTCGTCATGGCGGCGGGCGAGGGGACGCGGATGCGTTCCTCGACGCCGAAGATGCTCCACCCCGTCTGCGGCCGGCCGATGGTGGCCTGGCCGATCGTCGCTGCGCGCGCGGCGGGCGCCGGCCGGGTAGCCGCGATCGTCTCTCCCGGGCGCGACCTCTCCGCGGGTTTGCCCGAGGGTGTCGAGACCGTCATCCAGCCGCAGGCCGACGGCACCGGCGGCGCGATCCGTGCGGCGCTGCCGCTGATCGAGGAAGCCGAGACCGTGCTCGTCCTCTCCGGCGACGTGCCGCTGATCTCGGAGGAGACGATCGCCGACCTGCTGCGGGCGCACGAGTCCTCGCAGGCGGCGGCGACGATGCTGACGATCGAGCTCGACGACCCCGCCGCCTACGGCCGGGTCGTCCGCGACGAGGACGGCTGGGTCGAGCGCGTGGTCGAGGCCAAAGCCGCCGGCGACGCCGAGGCCTGGCAGCTGGAGATCCGCGAGATCAACGCTGGCACCTACGCCTTCGACGCTGCCCCGCTTGCGGCAGCCCTGCAGTCGCTCTCCAGCGACAACGCCCAGGGCGAGTACTACCTGCCCGACGTCTTCCCGGCCCTGCGCGAGGCCGGCCACGCCGTCGCCGCCCACCGCGCCGAGGACTTTGCGGTGACGATGGGGGTCAACAACCGCGTCGACCTGGCCGCGGTCGAGGCCGAGGGGCGCCGCCGCCTGCTCGAGGCCCACATGCTCGCCGGCGTCACCGTCGTCGACCCCGCCTCTACCTGGATCGACGCCGGCGTCGAGATCGCCGCCGACGCCAGGATCGAGCCCGGCTGCACGCTGCGGGGCGAGACCGCGATCGGCGAGGCCGCCGTCGTCGGCCCGCTCAGCACCCTGATCGACAGCTCCGTCGGCGCCGGCTCCCAGGTCCTCCACTCCTACCTGGTCGAGTGCGACGTCCAGGCGGGCTGCTCGGTCGGCCCATTCGCCTACCTGCGCCCCGGCACCGTCCTCGCCGACAAGGCCAAGGCCGGCACCTTCGTTGAGATCAAGAACTCGCAGGTCGGCGAGGGCACCAAGGTGCCGCACCTCGCCTACGTCGGCGACACCGAGATCGGCCCCGGCAGCAATCTCGGCGCCGGTACGATCACCGCCAACTACGACGGTTTCCGCAAGAACCGCACGGTCATTGGACGCAATGTCCGCATCGGCGTTGACACGATGCTGATCGCACCGGTAGAAGTCGGCGACTCCGCCTACACTGGCGCTGGCGCAGTGATCAAGGACGACGTGCCCGAGGGTGCGCTTGCCGTGAGCGAGAACGCGCAAAGGAACATCGACGGATACGCCGCTCGCAAGGCGGCCCAAATGCGAGAGGACGAGAGCCCGTGAGCACGATCGAGGAGGCCCCGCAGGTGGGAACCGCCATCGACCACGATTACTCGAAGCGGATGATGGTCTTCGGCGGCCGCTGCTCGATGGATCTGGCCGCCAAAGTCGCCGGCAAGCTCGAACTGGATCTGGGCCAGGTGACGCTGAAGACCTTCGCCGACGGCGAGGTCTACTGCCGCTACGAGGAGTCGATCCGCGGCGCCGATGTCTTCCTCGTCCAGTCGACCTGCGCAAACGAGCAGGAAGAGATGACTCCGAACGACGCGCTGATGGAGCTCTTGACGATGATCGACGCCGCCCAGGGCGCCAGCGCCCACCGGATCATCGCCGTCCTCCCCTGGTACGGCTACGCGCGCCAGGACAAGAAGTCCGCCCCGCGTGAGCCGATCACCGCCCGCATCGTCGCCAAGTGCCTCGAGGCCGTCGGCGTCGACCGGGTCCTGACGATGGACCTCCACGCCGGCCAGGTTCAGGGCTTCTTCCACGTGCCCGTGGACCACATGACCGCGATGCCGATGCTGACCCAGTGGTTCGCTGACCAGGAACTGGGCGAGGAGCTGGTGATCGTGTCGCCGGATGCGGGCCGGGTGAAGACCGCCCGCAACTTCGCCCGCCGGATCGGCACTCAGTGGGCGGTGATGGAGAAGGAGCGGCCCGCCCAACAGGTCGCCGAGATCGGCTACGTGGTTGGCGACGTCAAGGGCAAGACCGCGGTCCTGGTCGACGACATGATCGACACCGCCGGCACCCTCACCGCCGCTGCCCAGACCGTGCTCGACGAGGGCGCCGCCCGGGTGATCGCCTGCGCCACCCACGGCGTCTTCTCCGGCCCCGCCTACGAACGGATCGCCGCCTCGGCGATCGAGCGGATCGTCGTCACCGACACGCTGCCGCTGCGTCCTGGCGCGCCGGACAACATCACCGTGCTCTCGACCGCCAGCACCTTCGCCGACTCGATCCGCCGCATCTTCACCGACGACTCGGTCTCCGAGATCTTCGCCGGCGAGAACCAGCTGTTCTGAGCACGCCGCCCTCAGCGGAGCGCAAGCTGCGCCTGGTCGGCCACAAGGGGGCCGATCTGATTGCGCCCGGGAACACGCTCGAGAGCTTCCAGGCCGCGGTCGAGGCCGGGGTCGACACGATTGAGCTCGACATCCTCTGGCTGCAGGATGCCCACCTGCCGCTGGAGCAGCGCCACCCGCTGGTGATCGCGCACGACTGGGAGGACGCGGCGCGGCGGACGCCGCTGAAGCTGAGCGAGGCGCTCGACGCCTTCCGCGAGCCGCCGCTCGACTGCGTCGAGATCGACCTCGACATCAAGCTGCCCGGCAGGGAGGAGGAGCTGGTCAACGCCCTCCGTGAGCGCGGTCTGACCGAGCGGGCGATGATCTCGACGATGGAGATGCACACGCTCAAACGCGTGCTCGAACTGGCGCCGGAGCTGCGGCGCGGCTGGACCTATCCCAAGGTCACCAAGGACTGGACCTCGAAGCGTTGGGCGAAGCTGCCGATGCGCGCCGCCCTGATCGGGATGCGCACGCGCCTACCGGGCCTGGCGGCCGAGAAGCTGCCCAAGTTCGAGGTCGAGGCGATGTGGGTCTACCACCCGCTCGTCTCCTCCCGCCTCGCCCGCATCTGCGACCTCGCCGGTGTCGAGCTGATCGCCTGGACCGTCGACGACCTGCCGCGGATGCAGCAGCTGGTCGACGCCGGCGTCCACGGCATCGTCTCGAACGACCCGCGCCTCTTTTCGCAGCTCCGAGATTGAGGCCCCTATAGGGGCCCTAGGTTCGGAGAGGCGATCTAGACCGTGCCGGGCGTGGCGCCTGGCGGGCTCTTCATCCGGCCGCCGCGGCCTTTGGTCTTCACGGCCGACTCCAGGTCCTCCTGGGTGAAGCCGCCGACCACCTCGCCGTCGAGCGCGTAGCGGTAGAGGGCGACCCCGAAGATGCCGCTCAGCGCCTTCGAGATCAGCAGCGCGATCGCCAGCATGATCGCTCCGATCACGACCAGGAGGGCGCCGAGGAAGGAGGCCGAGGACCAGACGACGACGCCGAGCACGATCAGCGCTACCGCCGGCAGCACGCCGAAGAGGAAGACGGCGCCGCCGATCGCGATGTTGCCGGTGATCTGCTGGCCCCAGCGGGATTTGAACATCGAGGCCGAGCGCTTGATCGTCTCGACCGGACCGGTGCCCTCGATCGCGATCACCGGCACCGCCAAGAAGGTGACCAGCGACCAGGCCATTCCGACCAGGCGGGCGGCGATCTGGCCGCCGATCCCGCCCTGGTTCTCGAGCAGGCCCATGACCGCGCTGATCGCGGTGCTGACCGCAGCCCAGCCGCAGATCTGGGGGAAGCGGCTGCGGGCGACGGCGATCCCGTCGGCGACCGTCGCCTGCTGGCCGCGGAAGATCATGTCGGCGCATGCCGCCAGCGCGACGCTGAAGAAGAAGCCGATAACGCTGAGCGCGTAGACGCCGATCACGACCAGGGGGATCGCTCCGGCCAGCTCGTCCTGGTCGAAGAGGTAGAGACCCGGGCCGAGGAAGACGATCGCCGGCACGATCGTCGCCACCGCGCCGTAGAGCGGAAAGCGGATCAGCTCCCGGTTGTCGTTCAGCAGCCCCCAGCTTTTCTTGGTCAGGCCCCACCCGCGTTTGATCCGGCTCACTGCATCTCCCTTCGACTTGGTTTTGGCGAGCTTCGCCGACTCAGAGGGTTTCGGCAAGCCCGGGCGTGCGCTTTACGCCCCGCTCCTCGAAGTAGTCCCACTCCTGGGCGCCGAGCTCGGTCGCCGGCGGGTCGGCGTAGACCCACTCGCGGAAGATCCGGTGCCAGTTGCGTTTCGCCCGCAGCTGTCCGAGCACGGCGACGACGCCGATTTCCATCCGCCGGCCCATCAGCTCCTCGGCCGGGATCGACTCGCGCCGCATCAGATCGAAGTACTCCGAGCGCGGGTCGTTGGTCGCCTCGATGATCTTCATCACCCGCTCGCCGGTGATCTCGATCTCCCGGTCCTCGATGTACCAGCCGCCGACCGCGCCCATGTGCTCGAGCAGCCGCTCGGCGTCGAGCTTGGAGGGGTTCTTGACGAAGCCGAGGTCGTGCAGGGCCTGGCGGAAGGCCTCGGGGTCGTTGCGGGAGGCTGCGTCGAAGGCGCGCTGCTCGAGCAGCAGCTGCTCGTTGTCAACCTTCTTCGTCATCCCGAAGTCGAGGAAGGCGACGCGGCCGTCGGCCATCAGCAGGTAGTTGCCGGGGTGGGGGTCGGCGTTGAAGTGCTGCAGGTGGAACATCGAGCCGAGGCTGCCGCGGAAGACGATCTCGCCGAAGCGGCTGCGCTCCTCGTGCGGCAGCTCCTTGATCTCCTCGAAGCCGATCCCCTCGACGAACTCGGTCACCAGCACCCGCCGGCGCGAGAGCCGGGTGACGACTTCGGGCACGTAGATGAAGGGGTGTTCGCGGTAGGCGCGGGAGAAGCTGCGCTGGTTCTGGGCCTCGTACTCGTAGTCGAGCTCCTCCATCACCCGCTCGCGGATCTCCTCGGCGATCGCCTTCGCGTCGAGGCCGGGGGCGAGCACCTTGGCCAGCTTCACGATCGTCCCCGCGTTGCGGAGGTCGGCGTCGAGCGCCTCGGCGATTCCCGGGTACTGGATCTTCACCGCGACCTGGCGGCCATCAAGCAGCTCGGCCCGGTGGACCTGGCCGATCGAGGCGGCGGCGAAGGCCTCCTGCTCGAACTCGGCGAAGAGCTCGGAGAGCGGTTCGCCGTCGTACTCCTCGGCCAGCACCTGCTCGACCTTCTCCCACGGCATCGAGGGGGCGTCGGTGCGCAGCTTCGCCAGCTGCTCCTGGTAGATCTCGCGGTACTCCTCGGGGATGAACTCGGTGTCGATGAAGGAGGCGAACTGACCGAGCTTCATCGCCGCGCCCTTCATCTGGCCGAGGGCGCCGACCATTTTAATCGCCGTCTCCAGGTGCCGCTGCTCCAGCGCGCCTTTGCTCTGCTCCTCGGAGCGGCCGACGTTGGCGGCTTTGGTGCCGGCGTAGCGGGCACCCTGGACGCCGACGATCGAGCCGAGCTTGGCGGAGCGGCGAATTCGGCCCTTGGGGATCTTCGAGTCGTCGGCCATTGCGTCGAAGGGTGTCACAGAGGCTCTTTCGCGGCCGTTTCTCTATCCTCTCCCGTCCGATGGCCAGCGATCGCTCAACCCTGAAGGCGGCTCCGCGTGAGGATTTCGGCTCGCGCAGCTCGCGGCGGATGCGCCGCGAGGGCTTCGTCCCCGGCGTCGTCTACTCCGGCGGCTCGGACGCCAAGCCCTTCCAGGTGTCAGAACGCGATGTGCGCAACATCGTCAACGAGGGCGCCGCGCTCTTCGACCTCGAGATTGACGGCAGCAAAGCTGTTCCGGTCGTGATCAAAGAGGCCCAGCACCACCCGGTGCGCGGCAGCTTCCAGCACCTCGACCTGATGCAGGTCAACCTCAAAGAGGCGATCCAGGCCGAGGTCGCGATTGAGCTCGAAGGCGTCGAGGACGCGCCTGGAGTCAAGGGCGGCGGCGTGCTCGAGCACGTCACCCGCGAGGTCACGGTCGAAGCGCTGCCGACCGACATCCCGGACAACATCTGCGTCGACGTCTCCGCGATGGAGATCAACGACACCCTCTCGCTGACTGCTGTCACCGCCCCCGATGGGGTCACCTTCCTCGCCGAGGAGCCGGAGGAGATCACGATCGTCACCGTCTCGCCGCCGCGGGTCGAAGAAGTCGCTCCCGAGGTCGAGGAGGAGACCGAACTGGTCGGCGAGGGCGAGGGTGGCGACGAGGCTGCCGAGGATGAGGGCGGCGACTCGGGCGACTCCGAGGGCGAGTAACCGCTGTCGCTGTTCCGCCGCTCTGACGGAGAAGGCGGCCGGATCCTCATCGTCGGACTCGGCAACCCCGGGCCCGAGCACGAGCGCGACCGCCACAACCTCGGCTTCATGGTCGGCGAGGAGTTGGCCCGGCGCTGGGATTTGGGCAAGCCGCGGGATAAGTTCCGCGGCCGGCTGTGGGAAGGGCGGACCGGCCCGGGCGGGCCGCGGGTGGCGATCCTGCTGCCGCAGACCTATATGAACGACTCCGGCACCGCGGCTGGACCGGCGCGTGGCTCGCTGAAGGCGCCGCTCGACCGCGTCGTCGTCGTCCACGACGAGATCGACCTGCCCTTCGGCGAGATCAAGACCCGGATCGGCGGTGGCCTCGCCGGCCACAACGGCCTCAAGAGCCTGAAAAAGAGCTTCGGCGATGCCGAGTTCTGGCGGGTGCGGGTGGGGGTGGGGCGGCCCGATTCGACCGATCCCGAGATCGTCGCCGCCTACGTCCTAGGCCGCTTCCGCGAGCCGCAGGCGGAGGTCGAGGGGCTGATCGCCGCTGCCGCCGAGGAGACGGAGCGGTTGGTCGAACGGATAGCTTCCGAGCAATGAGCGCGGAGAACGGGGGCACGCCGGAGAACGAGGTCACGAGCTACTCGGTCGACGAGCAGGGGATCGCCCTGCTGCGGCTGAATCGGCCGCAGGCTCGCAACGCGATCAACACCCAGATGCTGCTGGAGCTGCTCGAGCACCTCGCCGTCGCCCGCGGCGACGAGGCGGTGCGGGTGCTGGTGATCAGCTCCGCCGACCACCTCGGCCTCTCTGCCGGCGCCGACGTTCGCGAGCAGCTCGACGAGGAGGGCAAGGTCCGTCGTATGCAGCTATTTGCCGACCTCTACGACGCCGTCGTCGCCTTCCCGAAACCGACGATCGCTGCCTGCCACGGCGACGTCGTCGGCGGCGGCGCCGAGATCGCCGTCGCCTGCGACATGCGAATCGGCGGCGCCAACCTGAAGATGCGCTTTCCCGGCGCCGCTCTGGGGGTCCCGGTCGGCCCGGCGCGCCTGGTCACCCTCTGCGGCCTCGCCGCCGCCAAGTACCTGCTGCTCTCCTCGCGGACCGTCGGCGCTGACGAGGCGCTGCGCCTCGGCCTCGTCAACCGCGTCGCCCCGGCCGCAAGTACGGAGCAGGCCGCCCTCGAGCTCGCCGCCGGCGTCGCCGCCCATCCCCCCGAGGCGGTCGCCCAGCTGAAGCGGATGCTGCACGAGTGGGACGACATCGTCGGTCGCTCCGCCGCCGAGGGCCGCGGGCAGGTGGAGTGGCAGCGCACCGGCCCCGGCCTCGGCTGATCGGGCGGTCTCTGCGCCCGCCATACGGCGTCCTCAGTCGCGGAAATGCAACCAGCATTCCCGCTCCCTGCGTCCTTGTCTGGCGAACGCAGAGCCTCGCCGGATCAGCCGACGTCGCCTATCTAGACTCGCGAAAGCGTGAGCCTTAGACCTCTGATCGAGATCGCCGCCGAGAACGAGCGCGTCCACGCGCTCGCGGCCCGCGTGCGCGCGGCGGCCGACGGTGGGGAGGGGGCGAATCTGCGCGCCTCGGCGATGCTGCGGCCGCTGCTGCTGGCGGCGCTGCTCGAGGATGACCGCGGCCTGGCCGGCCGGCCGGCGCTGCTGGTCGGGGCCGACGACCGCTCCGCCCGCGACCTCGCCGCCGACCTGCGCGCCTACCTGGCGCCGCGGCGGGTCCGCTTCTACCCCTCGCGCGGGACCGGCTACGCCTCGCACGTGAGCCCACCGGCGCACCTGGTCGGGCTGCGGATCGACGCCCTCGACGCGCTCGGGGCAGAAGACGACGCGATCGTCGTCGCCTCGGCGACGGCGCTGGCCGAGGCGGTTCCGGACGCCTCGCTGCGACCGGCCGGGTTCGCGCTGCAGCTGGAGGAGGAGATCGATCTCGACTCCGTCGCTTCCGACCTGGTCGGCGCCGGTTACGAACGGGTCGAGCAGGTCGAGGAGCGCGGCCAGTTCGCGGTCCGCGGCGGCATCCTCGACGTCTTCCCGGCGACCGAGGAACGAGCGGTGCGGATCGAGCTCTTCGGCGACGAGATCGAGTCGATGCGCTGGTTCTCGACCTTCACCCAGCGCTCGCTCGGCGACGCCCAGCGGGTCGAGCTAGCGCCGGCGGCCGAGATGGACGCCGAGCACCGCGAGCTTGCCGAGCTGGCGGCGATGGCCGCCGAGGAGGAAGGCGAGGAGTCGCCGAACCTGGCCGAGGTCCTGCCGCTGGAGCACTTCCGGGCGCCGCTGGAGCTGGTGCCCGACACCGCGGCGGTCGTCCTGGTCGGCGAGGAGGAGATCGAGCCGGCGCTGCGCGACCACTGGGAGGACGCGACCACGGCGATGCACGCAGACGACGCCCAGCACCTCTACGTCGACGTCGCCGAGCCGCTGGCCGAGCGCGCGGCGCTGGTGCTGATCGGCGCCGGCGAAGGCGATGCGGAGGACGAGCAGGGCGCTGAGGGCAATGAACCTTTCCGCGCCGCCCGCGCCGAGTCGCCCGCCCGCAGCATCAAAGAGGCCGAGGCCGAGCTGGAGAAACTTGTCCGCTCGGGCTACCGCACCGTCGTCGCCTTCGACAGCGGCGGAGAGGCAGACCGCGCCCGCTACAGCCTCGACCGCCTCGACGCCCGCATCCTCGAAGGCGGCCACCTCTCGCCCGAGCCCGGCCTCGCCTTCGCCGAGGCGCGGCTGCGCGAGGGCTTCGTCAGCCCGGAGCTGAAACTCGCGGTCTATCCGTTCCGCCGCCTCGTCCACCGCCGCCGCACCGAGGAGCCGGCGCCCGGCGCCGGCCGCGGCCGCCTCGCCTTCTCAGAACTGCGGGTCGGCGACTACGTCGTCCACGAGGACCACGGCGTCGCCCGCTTCGCCGGCTTCGAGACCCGCGAGGTCGGCGGCGTCACCCGCGACTACCTCTACCTCGAATACAAAGGCGAAGACCGCGTCTACGTCCCCACCGACCAGCTGGCGAAGCTGAGCCGCTACGTCGGCGCCGGCGGCGAACCGACGCTCTCGGCGCTGGGCGGCAAACGCTGGCAGAACATGAAGGCGCGGGCGCGCAAAGCCGCTGGTGCCCTGGCCGGCGAGCTGCTCAACCTCTATGCCGAGCGCCGCTTCCGCAAGGGCCACGCTTTCCCGCCCGACAGCGAATGGCAGATCGCAATGGAGACCGCCTTCCCCTACCGCGAGACCGCCGACCAGATCGAAGCGATCGAGGCGGTCAAGGCCGACATGGAGTCCGAGCGGCCGATGGACCGGCTGGTCTGCGGCGACGTCGGCTTCGGCAAGACCGAGGTGGCGCTGCGGGCCGCGGTCAAGGCCGCCTCCGATGGCAAGCAGGTGATGGTCCTGGTGCCGACGACGATCCTCGCCCAGCAGCACTTCGGGACCTTCCGCGAGCGCCTCGCCGACCTCCCGTTCCGGGTCGAGGGGGTCTCGCGACTGCGCCCCCCGGCCGAGGTGAAAGCGGTGCTCAAGGACTTCGGCGAGGGCAAGGTCGACGTTTTGATCGGCACCCACCGGCTGCTCAGTCGCGACGTCCGCGCCAAGGACCTCGGCCTCGTCGTCGTTGACGAGGAGCAGCGCTTCGGGGTCAAACAGAAGGAGCTGCTGCGGCAGCTGAAACTGAAAGTCGACGTGCTCTCGCTCTCGGCGACGCCGATCCCGCGCACTCTGCAGATGAGCCTCGCCGGGCTGCGCGACATCTCGGTGATTGAGACGCCGCCGGAGGGGCGCCGCCCCGTCCGCACCTACGTCGGCCCCTACGACGAGGACCTGGTCGGCAAGGCGATCCGGCGCGAGCTCGAGCGCGAGGGCCAGGCCTTCGTCCTCCACAACCGGATCGACTCGCTGCCAGAAACGACCGAGCGGCTGCGGGCGCTGGTCCCCGGCGCCCGCTTCCTCGAAGCCCACGGGCAGATGGACGAGCACCAGCTGGAGGAGACGATGCTCGCCTTCTTGCGCGGCGACGCCGACTGCCTGGTGACGACGACGATCATCGAGTCGGGCCTCGACATCCCGACCGCGAACACGCTGATCGTCGAGCGCGCCGATCAGCTAGGGCTCAGCCAGGCCTACCAAATCCGCGGCCGGGTCGGGCGCTCTCGCGAGCGCGCCTTCGCCTACCTGCTCTACCCCTCGGCCGAGGCGCTGACCGAGGAGGCGGCGGCGCGGCTCTCGACTCTCGCCGACCACACCGAGCTCGGCTCCGGCTTCCGCATCGCGATGCGCGACCTCGACATCCGCGGCGCCGGCAACCTGCTCGGCGACGAGCAGTCCGGCCACGTCGCCGCCGTTGGCTTCGAGCTCTACTGCCAGATGATCGACGAAGCCGTCGCCGAGGCCGCCGCTGCCGCCGGCGAGGAGGGCGAGGCCGCTGCCCGGGAAGAGGCGCCGGAGCCGGTCCGCCTCGACGTCCCCGTCGACGCCTACCTGCCGGCCAGCTACGTCCCCTTCGAGGCGGCAAAGATCGACATCCACCGCCGCATCGTCGCCGCCCGCGAGCCGGGTCAGCTGCGGGCGATCCGCGACGAGCTCGGCGACCGCTTCGGGCCGCTGCCGGCCGAAGCGGAGAACCTGCTGAAGCTGCAGCAGGCGCGGATCCAGCTCGGCCTTGCCGGCGCCCGCAGCGTCGAGTTCCGCGGCGGCCGGCTCAGCGTCACCGGGGTCGAACTCGACTCCAGCGCCGCCGCGGTGTTGGCCGAGCAGGTCGAGGGCGCGCTCTACGAATGGCGCGAGCAGACGGCGGCGATGCGGGTCGACGGCGACCCCGCGGCGCGCCTGGAGGCGGTACTGGCGCTCGCCGGGGGCCTGCGGGAGGCGAGGCGCGAGGCCGAGCCGACGGCCGCTTGAGCAGTTTTTTAATCCCCGCCGGGGGTGATTTGACTATGCTGCCCGCTGCGTGGGAGCTAAAGCTGGGCAGAGAGGCAAACCCGGGAAAGACCGGGATCGGGGTCGAGCGGCCGGGCGGCAGCGCCTGGCGCTGATCCTTTTCGGCCTTCTCCTCGTCGTTCTCTTCGTCGGTTTCGCGGTCGCCCAGGGCCTCGGCTCGCCGAGTGTCCCCTCGGGCGACGTCGTCAAGGTCCAGGACGTCCCCGACGAACTCGCCGCCGTCAGCCAGAAGGACTTCGACCGCGCCTTCGCGCAGCAGGTCAAAGGGGCAAAACTGAAAAAGCCCCCGGCTCCCGGCAGCAAAAAATACGAAGAAGTCAAGGAAGCGACGCTGACCGAATTGATCGAAGGCGTATGGCTGCGGGGCCAGGCGGAAGAAATGGGCATCACGACCACCGACAAACAGGTGGAAGAAGAACTCGCCCAGATCAAAAAAAGCAGCTTCCCGACCCCCGGCAGCTACAACAAATTCCTCAAGGAATCGGGGCTGTCGCAGGAAGACGTCAACGACCGGGTCGAACTGCAGGTCGTGATCAACGCGATCCAGGAAAAGGTCAACGCCGAAGCGCCGGCGCCGACCGCCGCTGAAATCTCGGACTACTACGAAGCCGAAAAGGCGACCCAGTTCACCGAAAAAGAAAGCCGCGACGTTCGCCTCATCATCAACAAAGACAAAGCCAAAGTCGAAGCGGCGAAAAAAGAACTGGAAAAGGACAACTCGCCGGCCAGCTGGAAAAAGGTGGCGCCGAAGTACTCGAGCGACCCGACCAGCAAAAGCAAAGGCGGCCTCCAGGAAGGGATCACCGAAGAATTCCTCAAAGGCGAATTGAAAGAAGCGATCTTCGGCAGCGCCACCGGCGAACTCAAAGGGCCGATCAAATTCGAAACCAACTGGATTCTGGTCGAAGTCGTGAAACTGAACCCGGCGAAATCGAAATCGCTGGCTGAAGTCAAAGCGCAGATCGAAGAAACGCTGAAAGGCGAAAAGCAGCAGGCCTACCTCGGAGAATTCGCCACCGACTTCCAGACCAAGTGGGTCTCGCGGACCTACTGCGCCGACGGCTACGTGATCGAAAAATGTGCCAACTTCAAGGGCGGCGGCCACCCCGCCAACGCTTCGCCGAGCTGCTACGAAGCCGATCCGAAAACGCCGCCGACCGAATGCCCGGCACCGGTGACGCCGATCTCGCCGACGCTGCCGGGCAAGGTCACGCCCCAGAAACCGAAAGGCGAACCGTTCCCGCAGCGGCCGATCCCGGAATCGGCGACTTCGGAAACCGGGGCCGAAGTTCCCGGGGGCGCGACGCCCGAAGGCGCACCCCCCACCGAAGCGCCGCCGAGCGAAACCGGCGAATAAGCGCACGGCAGGCCGCCGCCGCGGCTGAATAGACTGGCGCGCCCGTGAGCACGATCGCCTCCATCCACGCGCGCCAGATCCTCGATTCGCGCGGCAACCCCACCGTCGAGGTGGAGGTGGCACTGGAGTCGGGGGCGCGAGGGCTGGCGGCGGTGCCCTCCGGCGCCTCCACCGGCGAGTTCGAGGCGGTCGAGCTGCGCGACGGCGGCGAGGCCTGGGCCGGCAAGGGCGTCTCGCGGGCGGTCGCCAACGTCAACGGCGAGATCGCCGAGGCGCTGACCGGCGCCCGCGCCGCCGAGCAGGGGGCGCTCGACCGGACGATGATCGAGCTCGACGGTACCCCGAACAAGGGAAGGCTCGGCGCCAACGCTCTGCTCGGGGTCTCGCTGGCCGCCGCCAAGGCCGCCGCTGCCGACTCCCAGCAGCCGCTCTATCGCTATCTCGCCGAGCTCTACGGCGGCGGCGAGCCGAGCTTGTTGCCGGTGCCGATGATGAACGTCCTCAACGGCGGCGCCCACGCTGACAACTCGGTCGACTTCCAGGAGTTCATGGTCGTTCCGGCCGGCGCTGGCAGCTTCTCGGAGTGCCTGCGGATCGGTGCCGAGGTCTTCCACGCGCTGAAGAAGTCGCTGCACTCGCAGGGCCTCTCCACGGCCGGCGGCGACGAGGGCGGCTTCGCCCCGAATCTCGACTCCAACGAGGCGGCGCTGCAGGCGGTGCTGGCGGGCGTCGAGGCCGCCGGCTACGAGCCCGGCAAAGACGTCTTCATCGCCCTCGACCCGGCGACCAGCGAGGTCTTCGAAGGCGGCTCCTACAAGCTCGAGCACGAGGGGCGCACCCTCTCCTCCGAGGAGATGGCCGACTACTGGTCCGACGCCTGCTCCCGCTACCCGATCGTCTCGATCGAGGACGGGATGGACGAGGAGGACTGGGACGGCTGGAAGCTGCTGACCGAGCGCCTGGGGGAGCGGGTGCAGCTGGTCGGCGACGACCTCTTCGTCACCAACCCCGAGCGCCTGCGGCGGGGCATCGACCTCGGCGTCGGTAACTCGATCCTCGTCAAGGTCAACCAGATCGGCACCCTCTCGGAGACCCTGGAGGCGATCCGGATGGCCCGCGAGGCTGGCTACACCGCGGTGATCTCGCATCGCTCCGGCGAGACCGAGGACACCACCATCGCCGACCTCGCCGTTGCCACCGGCGCCGGCCAGATCAAGACCGGCGCCCCCTCCCGCTCCGATCGCGTCGCCAAGTACAACCGGCTGCTGCGGATCGAGGAGGAGCTCGGCTCGGCGGCCGAGTTCCCAGGCTTGAACGCCTTCGTACAACGCGCTGGATGACGCGTATGACGCTTCGCATATCGGCGTCCTCGGTCGCTCGCGTGCAAAGCACGCCACGCTCCCTGCGTCCTTGATCTGCTCGGTCATACGCGCCCCCAGCAAGCAGGAGAACGTCTTTCGAGAGCAAAACAGCAGGCATGGCATCAAGCGCTCATGCCGCACGCCGGCCCGCTGCGCGCAGGACCCGGCCGGCTGCACGTCGCACGCCCAGCCGGATCAAGTGGGACCGCCTCGGCCGCATTGCCCTCACGCTCGTCCTCGCCGCCGTCCTCTACTCCTACCTGCACCCGACGCTCAACCTCTTCCAGACCTACACCGGCACCAGCGACGCCAAGGCCAAGCGCCACCAGCTCCTGCAGGAAAACCGAGCCCTCCACAAGCGCATCCAATCCTCGAAAGACTCGCTGGTGATCGAGCGCGAGGCGCGCGCCCAGGGCATGGTGGCCGAAGGCGAGACCCCGGTCGTCATCGCCGGCCGGCGGGGCGGCTGAGCCAGCTTCTCGGAGCACGCCATGGTTAGCGCCGGCTCCTATCTCGTAGGGGCCATTCAGCTGGCACTGGTGGTCGTGCCGATCTGCTTCGCTGCCTACCGGCTGCGTCAGAAGCTGCTGCCGGAGTGGGCGGGGGCTCCGGCGCGGCTGGTGGAGTCAGTGGCTGCCGTAGCTCTCCTGATCTGGATCTCCGAGGTCCTCGGCACCGTCGGCCTCTTTTACGCCGGTGCCCTGATCGCGGCCTCGCTGCTCCTGGGTCTAGCCACTTGGTTTCTGCCGGGGGGTGGCACGGTAGGGGGGACCGCCTCTGAGGAAGCTTTAGCTACCGGAAGTGGTGGTGGGTCCCCTGCCATGACAGGACCCGCCGGCCCGGAAACTCTCGTCTCGCTGCTCGTGATGTGGGCGGTGATCGGGATCACCGTGTTCACGTGGGCCGTGACGACGAAGCACGCGCTGGACCGAGGGATCTTCAACTTCGACAGCCTCTGGTACCACCTGCCGTTTGCCGTCGACATGGTGCAGACGCACAGCATGGTGGGGATGCACCACGTCGAGACGGTCTTCACGAACTGGTTCTACCCACAGAACTCGGAAGTGCTCCACGCCGTGGGGATCTTGCTGACGGGACGGGACACGCTCAGTCTGTTCCTGAATTTCGGCTGGCTGGCGATCGCGTTCCTGGCTGCTTACTGCGTAGGGCGTCCCTACGGGCGCGGAGCGGTAACCACGGTCGCCGCCGCGATCCTGCTCGCTTGCCACACCCTGGTCGTCCGCGACCCCGGGGCCGCCAAGAACGACTTGGCTGCCGCGGCCCTGATCCTCGCCTCAATCGCAATCCTGGTCGAGGCCTGGGCGGCTCGTGCCAACCTCGATCGTGGCGTCCCCGGTATCCGGGGAGAAGTCGGTTCACAGTTGAGTATGGATCGATGGGCCGTCGCGGTAGCGGGCCTCGCTGCCGGGCTGGCAGCGGGGACGCGGGTCACGGGGTTGGCGATGGCGGCGGCGCTTACGGTGGCTGTGGTGGTGCTGGCGCCTCGGGGGAGGCGGTTGGCGGGGTTCGGGTGGTGGTTGCTGCCGGCGCTGGCGGGTGGAGGGTTCTGGTACCTGCGGAACCTGGTGGTGGCGGGGAACCCGATTCCGGAGGTCGAGAAGCTGGGGCCGATCTCGCTGCCGCACCCGGAGCGGCTGCAGGAAGGGCGGCCGGACTTCTCCATCGCCCACTACGCGACCGACACCGGCGTCTGGAGCCACTACTTCGCGCCGGGGCTGCACGAGGCGTTCGGGAGCCTTTGGCCGCTGGTCGTCTTCGGCGCCGCAGCGGCAGCCTTGCTCGCGGTCTTCCACGGGCGCGACCGAGTCGTGCGCTGGATGGGGGCGGTGGCGCTGTTCGGCCTCGCCGCCTACCTCTTCACGCCGCTCAGCGCCGCCGGGGCGGAGGGGGAACCGGTCGGCTTCGGGATCAACATCCGCTACGTGATCCCGGCCCTACTCGCCGGCCTCGTCCTCGTCCCCCTAGACCGCTGGTTCGACCCCCCCGAACTGCATCAAATTCTCTCCCCGGCAGAGAGAGAATTTGATGCAGTTCGGCTGTATGGACTGATGGGGGCGCTGGTTCTGGTGTTTCTCGTGACGAATCGGCCTGACGAGGCGCTGCATGACCAGGCGCGGGTCTTCGCGCTGGCGTTCGTGGTCGTCGTGGTCGGGATCCCGGCGCTGCTGCTCTACGCGCGCTCTGGAGGTACCGGCGCGGCCGTCCTCATGGCAGCGGTCGGCGGCCTCCTGGTCGCCGTCGTCGCGATCGGCTACCCGCTGCAGCGCCACTACCTAGAGGGCCGATACGCGAACACCGGCTCGAAGGAAGAGCAGATCCCCGGCATGGACCTCGACAAGGCCTACCGCTGGGCCCGCGACGTTGACCACACCCGCATCGGCCTCGCCGGCACCACCGCCGGTTTCGCCGGCTACGGCTTCTACGGCACCGACCTCACCAACCGCGTCGTCTATCTCGGCGAAGAGGGCCCGCATGGCGCTTACAACGCGCTCTCCACCTGTGCCGCCTTCCGCGCCGCCGTCAACGCCGCCGACCTTGACTACCTCGTCACTTCCCCCTTCCTCAACTTCCTCCACCCGGGCAGCCCGATCGCCTCGCCCGAGGCGCGCTGGCTGCGCGGCGAGGACGCCGTCCACCCGATCCTCCGCGAAGGGCAGGTCACGGTCTGGAGGGTCAAGGGCCGCCTCGATCCCAGCGGCTGCGGCTCCGGCAACGCGCCGCTGCGCGAGATCCCGAACACGCCCGCCGGCTGATTGCCGCCGCTGGCGGCGGGGTAATCTCGGCCAGTGGCCTACCCGCTCGACAACGCCCTCTTCCAGTGGGAGTCCGGGAAACGGCGGCTGGAGGAGATCTCCGAGCCGCGTGAGCGGCGGCTGGCCGACCGCGTCGTCGACGCTATTCGCGAAGAGCTGCGCCGCCGGATCGGCCCCACCTTCAGCGCCGGCGAACTGGCCGAGCTCTACGGCGAGGGCACCGACTGGTGCCAGCAGGTGGCGCTCGACGTCGCCCCGGCGATGGAGGAGGAGGCGCAGTCGCTTGGCGACGCCGCCTTCTGGTTGTACTTGCGCGGCGCAACCGACTTTGCCGGCGGCCGCAAGCTAGAGGTCTGAGCTACTCGTCCGAGTCGTCGGACTCGGAATCGCCGCCGTCGTTGCCGGCGGGCTCGCCGGCGCGGCGGATGACGATCTGGTCGGCCTCGATGCGGACGCTGAGTTCGCGCTTGCCGGCCCAGTTCTCTTTGTAGACCGGGTTCTCCTTGATCGCCGCGTCGAGCCAGAGGCCGTAGCCGTCCTCGTCGCCGTGGTCGAAGGTCGCCTCGATCTCTTTGCGGCGGCCGCGTCCGCCGCGGCGTCCGCGACGGCGTCGGCGTCGGCGTCCAGCGCCAGCTCCCTCGCCGCTCTCGGAACGCTCCTCGCGCTCGTCGCGGTCCTCGTCCTCGTCGCCCTCGGGCTCCTCGTCCTTTTCAGCCTCTTCGGCTTCGGTCGCAGCCTCGATCTCCGCTTCGATCTCGTCGCGGAGGTCGATTTCGCCGCCCGTGTTCTCCTCGTCGGGGTTGAGGTCGTACTGCTTGCGGAACTCGCGCAGCTCGGTCGCGCTGATCTCCAGCTGGTGGGCGATCCAGGCGTCGGTCCGCCCCTGTTGCACCCAGGCGCGGATTTGGTTGAGCTGCGGCTTCAGCGAACGACGGGCCATCGGCGCGCGAGTCTATTGAAGGAGGGCATTCGGCTGCGTAGAGAGGGGGTGGTGCTTGCTTCGGGCTAGGCCATCAGGAACGAGAGCGCCTCGAACATCGCCAGGACAACGACGACCACCGTCGCCGTCAGGCAGACCGCGAGGACGCTGAAGCGGACCTTCCCCTCCTGCTCGACGCGGTTGATTTTCCGCGCCCGCGAACGGTTGGCGGCGCGGCGGCGCAGCTGCTCGCGGCGGCGGCGCTCGAGGTAGGTCTCCTGCTCGAAGGCGGTCTCGAACTGGGAGATGCTCTGTCGCATTCTCATAAGGAAGTCGTTCCGCCGGTCATTGGGGATGACCTCGGGAACAGCGAGGACCGTAGCAAAAGATCTTGCACGGCTCACGATTCGCTCACATTTCAGCAGCCGCCCCAGAGGCCCCGTCCCGCCCGCGCGGCCGCGTTCTGAAGCCGTTTGAAGCGCCTCGCGAAGCGATCGTTGGGCGGGATCGTCAGGGTCCGAGCGAGCCCCCGCCGCGCCAGCTCGGCGTTGACGAAGCGGCTCCCGAGGTAGACGTAGGCAAGCAGGCGTCCGTAGACGTCGCGGCGCTCGACGCCGAAGACGAGGCGGACCCGCCGGTGGGTGACCAACCGCGCGTTGAAACGGTGCGCTCGCGGGCCGAAGCACTGCACCGGCGTCCCCGGCTTCACCGTCTCCGGGGTGTCGACGCCGATGTAACGGACGTCCTCGCGGCGCCCGTCGAGCCGCACTTCGATCGTGTCCCCGTCGACCGCCCGCTTCACATAGGCCGTGGCGCTTCGCGGCGGCTCGCCACCTAGGTGCACCTGCTCCCACGGCCGCGCCAGCACCACAGCCACTAGAACGAGCAGGAGGGCGCTACCAGTGGATCTCACATGACGCTAAGGCCCGGGAAGAAGAAATTCTCCCCGGGCAAGGCGCCGAAAATCAAGCAGGTCGGGGGACGCAGGGAGTGAGGTGAGGGGAGCGCACTTCTAGTGCGTGACCCGATCCGAGCGACTGAGGACCCCGAGATGCGCCGATTTGCAGGCGCCTACGGCTGACGTCGCACGTTAGCCAGCAAACTCTCTTTGATCTGGCCGACAATCTCGATTGCCTCGTTCCACTCGCGCTGCCAGACGTTGCGGCCGAAGATGACGCCGGAGCCGCCAGCTGCCATCACGTCGCGCGTGTTCTGCAGGACCGTCTCGTCATCGGTCTTCGAGCCGCCGGAGAGGACGACGAGGGCGCGGCCGGCCGATTCAACGCACTGGCGGATCGCCTCGGTCTGGTCGACTTCCATCTCGTTGTAAGGCGCCGGAGCGTCCTTGTCCTTGTCCGCGTCGATCTTCGGCATGTTGAGCTTGACCACGTCGGCACCCATCTCCATCGCCATCCGCGCCGCGTAGTCGATCGCGTAGAAGCTGTTCTGGCCGCCCTTGGCCTCGACCGCTTCGCCGCGCGGGTAGCTCCAGACGACGAGCGGCATCCCGAAGCGGTCGCATTCCTCGCGCACGCGGCGCAGCTGGGCGAGGTCCTCGTCCTGGCGCGGCGAGCCGACGTAGAGCGTGTAGCCGATCGCGTCGGCGCCGAGGCGGACGCTGTCCTCGACGCTGGCGTTGCAGCTGGAGAAGGCCTTAGCCGAGGAGGGGAGGTCGGTCTTGCCGTTGACCTTGAGGATCAGCGGCACCCGGCCGGCGTAGTCGGGGTAGTACTTCTCGGCCATCCCGATCTGGCAGGCGAGGGCCGAGTAGCCGGCCTCAGCGGCGAGCCGGAACTGGTAGTCGGGGTCCTTGGAGGCGGGGTTGGGGAAGAAGTCACGCGGGCCGTGCTCGATTCCCTGGTCGATCGGCAGCAGCATCAGGGTGCCGTTGCCCGGGCCGAACTCGAACAGAAGGCGGTGCAGGCGGGCGCGTTTGCCCGGCGGCAGGACCTCCAGCAGCGATTTCTGCTCGGTCAGACTCTTCAACTCCACGTGATTTCCTCCTCGAAGATGGGTGTAAGGGGAGTATGCCATCGGCGGCGCCGGTCGGGCGGCCCAATCCTGGGCCGATTGCCGCACTCCAAAGGGGATTTGAGCGGCTGCGGGTATCCTCGGTTGCATGAGCGAGACTGAGCTCAGCGTCATCTGCAAGAACTGCGGTTCGGAGGTCAGTCCCTACGTAACCGAGTGCCCCTATTGCGGGGCGAGGCTGCGCAAGCGGGCGCCGAAGCTGGAGCGCCGCGGCGACGGCCTCGAGGCGCAGGAGCCGCGGCGCAAGCGCAGGCGGCGCCGGATGCCGCGCCCCGGCCGGCCCAGCTTCGCCGTCTCCGCCGACCGGCCCTACGCGACGATCGGGATCATCCTCGTCTCGGCAATCCTGCTGCTGGTCCAGAAGGCGAGCGGCAACGGGCTGGCGACCTTCGGCGGTCTCGTCGTGCCGCTGGAAAACGACTGGTGGCGGGTCTTCACCGCCCCCTTCGCCTACATCGACGTTGGCTACCTCTTCGTAGTCGCGATCGGGCTGGCGATCTTCGGGACCGGGGTCGAGCGCCGCCTCGGCACGATGCCGACCGCCGTCCTCCTGATCGCCTGCGGGGCGCTGGGGATGCTGGCGGCAAGCGTCGTCGCCAACGCCCAGGACGACTTCACCGTCGTCGCCGGCGGCAACGGAATCGCTCTCGGCGCCGTCGCCGCCTGGTTCGCGATCCGCCGCGCCGAAGTCCAGGGCGCGATCGGCGAGGACTACGACGCGATCGGGGTCGCGGTCGCTGCCGTCGTCCTGATCGCGCTGCCCCTCTTCGCCCCGACCGCGGACATCGTCGCCGGCCTGGTCGGCGGCGCCGTCGGCGCCCTCGCCGGCGTCGCCGCCTCGGCCCTGCACCACGAGGAATAGCCACCACCCCCGAACTGCATCAACTTGTTGATCCAGCAGGTGATCAAGTTGATGCAGTTCGGGGGTGGTTAGGGTTGGGAGGTGCCCGACGAAGCGCAGTTCGAGGCCGCTATCGAGCGACTGATGGAGCCGGAGCGGTTCTCCGAGGCCGAGCGCGTCGTCGCCCAGGCGGCGCCGCAGCTGCAGAAGGTCCTCGCCGCCGCGCTCGCCGAGGGCGGGTGGTTTGGCGAGCCGCACGAGGCGGAGACGCTGCGCGCGGCGACCGTCCCCGACCCCGAGGAGCGTCTCGCCGCCGTCCGCGCCCTGCTCGCCGAGGAGGCGAGGATGGGGATGATGGTTGGGGTCGCGGTCGGCTGGGCACTGAAGGAAGAGCTGGCCTCGTCCGAGACGACCAACAGGAGCGAACCCCCACCGGGAGGAGAGAGCTGAGATGGAGATCAAGTACCACGGGCATTCCTGCTTCGAGCTGAGCGAGGGCGAGACCACCGTCCTCGTCGATCCGTTCCTGAAGCCGAACAACCCCGCCGCCGTCCACACCGGTGAGGAAGTCGAGCCCACCCACATCGCGATCACCCACGGCCACGCCGACCACATGGCCGACGCGGTCCCGGTCGCCAAGCGCACCGGCGCCCACTGCGTCGCCATCGTCGAGCTCGCCGAATGGCTGAAAAGCCGGGGGATTGAGGAGCTAAGCGACCCCAACCTCGGCGGCACCGTGGAGTTCGACTGGGGCTGGATTAAGCTCGTCCCCGCCTGGCACACCAGCACCCTGCCGGGCCACGAAGAGCAGCTGTTCAGCGCCGAGCACGGGACCGCGATCGGAACCGCCACTGGGCTCCTGATCAACATCGGCGGCAAGACGATCTACCACGCCGGTGACACCTGCCTGTTCAGCGACATGAAGCTGATCGCCGAACGCAACCCGGTCGACATCGCCCTGCTGCCGATCGGCGGCCACTACACGATGGACCGCCACGACGGCGTCGTCGCCTGCGAGTTCATCGGTGCCGGCACCGTGATCCCGATCCACTACGACACCTTCCCGGCGATCGAGATCGACGTCGAGGCGTTCAAGAGCGACGTCGAGTCGCAGACCTCGAGCCAGGTCGTGGTGCTCAAACCAGGCGAGACGCACTCGGCAGCCTGAGGGCCGGCCCTAGGGCCGGCTGGCTGCGTCGGGGTTCGAGCCTTACGGGAGGACTTCGACCGGCGGGACTTCGGCGGGAGGTGCTGGGGCGGGTTCCTCGGCCGGCGGCTGTTCTTCGGCTGCGGGCGGGGGGCTGCTCGCCGGCGCCGGCGCGGGCTCGCTCGGCGGGGCTTCGCTGGGGGCGGTGGTGACGACGACGACGCCGGTGCCGCCGTGGGCGCCGGGGGCTTCTTCGGAAGGTTTGGCGGTGCCGATCGCGCCGGATTTCGCGTCGCCGATCGTCACTTCGGCTTCAGCGGCCGACTGGCCAGCGGCTTCTTCGGCCTCGGCGGCGGTGGGCGCGTCCTCGCTGGCGGCCTTTTCGGCCGGCGTTTCAGCCTGCGCTTCGGCGGGGGCGGGCAGCGGCGTGTTTTCAACCGGTTCAGCCTCGGCGATCGGCGCGGCGGCAACTGCCGGGGCGCCCTTTTCGATCGCCGGGACGGGGGCCACCGGGGTGTAGCCGGGGCTGACGGCGGCAGCCTTCGGGGCGGGCGCGGCCGGCGGAGTGTTCGTCGTTTCCTTCACCTCGACCGCGCCGGCGGTGAGCAGCGCCGCGGTGACGACGCCGGCCGCCGCCTTGGTGCCGATTGCGCCGCCGAGGGCACCGAGCCCGCTCGCGGCCGAGCCCCCGCCGAGCGCGGCAACGCCGCCGCCGACGGCTCCGGCACCTGCTCCAGCGGCTCCGGCTCCGGCCGCGCCGGCGCTGGCGCCACCGGCCCCGCCGAGGCCGAGCTTGGAGGCGATGAAGCCCTTGAAGGCGATCAGCGGGCCGACCGGGAAGAGCGCCGCCAGCGCCTTCTCATTGGAGCGCAGCTGGGAGCGGAAGTCGCCGCACTCGTCGCACTCGCGGACGTGGCGGCGGACCGGGGCGGAGGCCTTGCGCAGGCCCTCGGCCGCTTCGGAGAGCTCGATCCGGACCTCGCCGCAGGTCAGCAGGCGCGCCTGGCTTGCCTCGGTCAGGGAGATCCGCGCCCGCACCAGCAGCGACTTCACCGACGGCACCGTGGTCTCCATCGCGGCGGCGATTTCCTCGTAGGAGAGGGCGTCCATCTCGCGCAGCAGCAACGCCGCGCGCTGGGTCTCGGGAAGCTTGTTGACGTCGCTGAGGATCTGGCGGAACTCCTCGCGGTTGTGGACCTTCTCGGCAGTCGAGGCGGCGTCGACCTCGGGGACCATGTCCATCGATTCATGCGCGTCGGCCTTCGGCTTGCGCAGGTAGTTGAGGCAGCGGTTGCGGGCGATCCGGTAGAGCCAGGGGCGGAGGTTGATCTCACGCTCGTCGGCGAGCATCGCCCGGTAGGCGTTGACGAAGACCTCTTGCAGGACGTCTTCGGCGTCCTCGGTCGAGCCCAGCATCTGGCGGCAGAAGCCGAGCAGCCGGCCCTGGTAGCGGTCGACGATCGTCTCGAAGGCGCCGGGATTGCCCGCCCGCGCCATCGCGATCAGCTTCTCGTCGCCTTGCAGCTTGAGCAGCGGGGAGCGCCGGGCGAGGAGCCCGCGGCGACTGGCATGCGTTAGTGCTGAAGCCTCCAAAGATCTCTCCCCTGAGGACTGGGTCTGGACCTATAGACACGGTAACAGCGGTGGAGTTGCGCTCCTAGAACATTTATTGCCGTTTTAGGCTTCGCGAAACGCGCAGGAGCAGGGAAAACGTCGGCGCGCTGACCTCGTGTCGACTTAGGTGCCCTGGGGGGTCAATAAGTCGACACTGCAGTGCCCGGAGCGGGAATCGAACCCGCAAGCCCCGAAGGGCAGCAGCTTTTAAGGCCGCCGCGTTTACCGGTTTCGCCATCCGGGCCCGGCGATGGTAGCCCTAACCAATAGGCTCCGGGCATGGCCGAGCACGGCGGCAAGCTGGTGGCGAAAGCGCTGAAGTCGCGGGGGGTCGAGCATCTCTTCACCCTCTCCGGCGGCCACCTGTTCTCGATCTACGACGGCTGCAAAGACGAGGGAATCGCGCTCATCGACGTCCGCCATGAGCAGACCGCAGCCTTCGCCGCCGAGGGGATCGCCAAGGCGACCCGGCGGGTCGGGGTGGCGGCGCTGACCGCGGGGCCGGGGGTGACCAACGGCTTAAGCGCGATCGCCGGGGCGCAGTCGAACAACTCGCCGATCTGCGTGCTTGGTGGGCGGGCGCCGGAGATGCGCTGGGGCTCGGGCTCGCTGCAGGAGATCGATCACCTGCCATTCGTCTCACCGCTGGTCAAGTCGGCCGAGACGGTGAAGGACCCGGCGCAGATCGCCCCGGTCACCGCCGCGGCCCTCGACCGCGCCGCTGCGGCGCCCAGCGGCCCGACCTTTGTTGACTATCCGCTCGACGTCGTCTTCACCGAGGCCGAGCTGGAGCTGCCGGGGGTGCCGCAGGCTGCTGAGGCGCAGCCCGCCGCGGGGGTCGAGGAGGCGGCGGCGCTGCTGGCGGGCGCGAGCCGTCCCGCGATCATGGCCGGCACCGGCCTCTACTGGGGGCGCGGGGAGGAGGAAGTGCGGCACTTGGCAGAGATGATCGGGATCCCGGTCTTCCTCAACGGGCTGGGCCGCGGCTGCCTGCCCGCCGACCACGAGCTCGCCTTCAGCCGCGCCCGCTCGACGGCGCTGCAGGACGCCGACGTTGCTCTCGTCGTCGGGGTGCCGATGGACTTCCGGCTCGGCTTCGGCGGCAGCTTCGGCGGCGAGACCAAGATCATTCGTCTCGACGTGGCCGCGAACGCGCTGACCCGCAACCGCCTGCCCGACGTCGACCTGGTCGGCGACGTGCGGGCGACGCTGGCGGGGCTGCGCGAGGCGGCGGCGGTAAAGGAGCCGCGGACGCGGCCGTGGCTGGAGCAGCTGCGCAACGTCGAGACCGAGAAGCGGGCGGCCGAGGGGGCCGAGCTCGGCGACGAGCGCTCGCCGCTGCACCCGGTCCGGGTCTACCGCGAGCTGAACGAAGTCCTCGACCGCGACGCGATCGTCGTCGGCGACGGCGGCGACTTCGTCTCCTACGCGGGCCGCTACATCGAGACTTACGAGCCGGGCTGCTGGATGGACCCGGGGCCGTTCGGCTGCCTCGGGGCTGGCCCGGGTCAGGCGATCGGCGCCAAGGTTGCCCATCCCGACCGCCAGGTCTGCCTGCTGCTCGGCGACGGCGCCTTCGGCTTCGCCGGCATGGAGTTCGACACGATGGCGCGCCATGGCCTCGGCGTCGTCGGGGTGATGGGGAACAACGGCATCTGGGGTCTCGAGCACCACCCGATGCAGTTCCTCTATGGCTACTCGGTGGCGGCCGAGCTGCAGCCGGAAACGCGCTACGACGAGCTGGTCGAGACGCTCGGCTGCGACGGGATCCTGGTCCGCGAGCCCGGCGAGCTGAAGCCGGCACTGGAGCGCGCCTTCGCCTCCGGGCGGCCGACGCTGGTCAACGTCCTCACCGATCCCGAGGTCGCCTACCCGCGCAAAGCGAATCTCGCTTAGGGGGCGCCCAAACAAGAATCGGCCATCATCTCTGACGGCCGATTCAAGCGGCCCCTCAGGACGGGCAGGGGTACGTCTTCAGGGACCTTTATTTAGTGGGCCCAGACGGCGGGAGGCGCCAAAATGCGGCAGTCGCCCAAGCCCTGTAACGGGTGGCAAGGTGAAGATTTACCCACCTCGTTTCCCCGGTGAGATCAGTATGTACCGCTATGTCCTTTTGGTCCACTGAGGCGGACTCTGAGCTACCAATAAATCAGTAGGCGCGGCGACCGAAATTCGGCTTTTGGTATGCACACTGGCCCATTTGTCCGCCGCGGATAAGACGGGCTGTCCAGCTAGTAAATCGAAGGTTTTTTACGACTGGCGGAAATTGCAGTGCCATAGAGGATGTCGTGCTCAGAGACACCGATCTCCTCGAGCCCGAAGGCGCGCATCACCTCGACGAGGATGACGACCCCGGCGACGATCGTCGGCGCCCGGTCGGGGTGGAGGCCGGGGATCTCGACCCGCTCGGCGAGCGGGACGGAGGCGAGCTGCGAGAGCATCCGCTGGATCGAGGGCAGGGCGAGGACGTGGCCATGGACGCGGGCGGGGTCGTAGGGCTCGAGGCCGAGCTCGACCGCGGCGAGGGAGGTGGGGGTGCCGGCGACGGCGATGCCGCGGCTGGCGGCGACGCCGCTGCCGACCGAGGCCTCGATCAGGCCGCGAACGTCGGCGGCGAGCGCTTCTAGCTCGCCGGCGGTGGGCGGGTCGCTGGTGATGTGGCGCTCGCTGTGGCGGACGACCCCGGCCTGCAGCGAATCGTGGAAGCCGATCTCAGAGCCCTGACCGACGACGAGCTCGGTCGAGCCGCCGCCGATGTCGACGACCAGCGTCGGCTCGGCCGGGGGCGCTTCCGAGGTCGCGCCGAGGTAAGTGGAGCGCGCCTCCTCCTCGCCGCCGAGGACCCGGGCCGAGAGCGCGAAGCGCTCGCGCAGCTCGGCGACGAAGGCGGAGCCATTGTCGGCGTCGCGTACCGCGCTGGTGGCGATCGCATCGACTGTCTCGGCGCCGAGCTCCTCGATGATCTCCACATAGCCGGCGATCGCTGCGCAGACGTCCTCGATCGCCTCGCCGGAGAGATGTCCCGAAAGATCCACCCCGCGCCCCAGCCGGGTCACCGTGCTCCGCCGCTCCACCTGCGACACCGTCCCGCCGGCGACGTCCGCCACCAGCAACCGCGTCGAATTGGTCCCGATGTCGATCACCGCGACCCGCTTGGCCCCATCAGTCACCCGGCCACTCTAGACCCCCGCGCCCTCCCAAGACCCCTGCGCAATCAGCCCGCCACGACCACCAAACCCAGCCCCAGACCCCCACCACCTTGCTACCATCGACAGTCCGCCGCGGGGTGGAGCAGCCAGGTAGCTCGTCGGGCTCATAACCCGAAGGTCGCAGGTTCGAATCCTGCCCCCGCTATAGGAGAAAGCCCCGCTATCGGGGCTTTTTTCGTGTCTGGGGCTCGGTGACAAATCCCCCGCGGGTACTAAGTGGGTACTAAGTTCGGCGATTTAGCGACGGTTGCTGGCGATATCGGCAGTCTGGATTTCGCACGTCCGCGCATTGTTCAGGCGAAGCGCAAGCGTTATCGCGAGTAGAAGGACGGAGAGCAATGCGATCAGGCCTCGCTCCGGTGCGAGAAACGAGAGAAGGCCGGCGGTGCCGAAGAGGGGAATCGCAAGCGGGCTACACGCCGGACATGCCATTGCCACCGTTCCGACGACGGCGCCTATGCCTGCACCAGCTTTCGCCCCGCTGGACTGCGAGCGCTCTGGCGGCCGCTCGGTCACAAAAGTCGCGGCGATCAGGCCAATGAGCACCGGGGAAAGAACGAGAGTCACGTAGTTCCACCACTCCACCGGGACTGCACGGCCCAATGATGCGCTGGGAAGCGTCTCGCCCACGATTCCCATCAAGAGGAACGCCGCTCCTGAAATCGTCGCCGCCGTTCGCCATTGACGTCCCGAGAAGGCGCGCAGCTCAGCGAACATCTCGGCAGGCGTCGCCAGGTTCACGTTTGCTTGGTGACAGCGCTGACATAGAAGAAACCCAGCAGGAACCGCTTGGTCTCGACCGACCCGTAGTTGGCGAGGTCTTTCCACGGATCGGAGTAGGCATCGCCAGGGGCGTACTTCACTAGAAGGCGGGCGATTGGATCGAGCAGACGGTAGGGGCCGCCCTGGGTCAGGCCCATGTCCAAGACGACGACACGCGACGAGGGCCGCAGGCGCTCCCAGGCTCGCGCCAGCGCCGGACGTGGTTCGGGCATGGCTGAGTAGCTAAGACTGAATAGCACGCCGTCTACGTCTCGGTCGACGTCGAGCTGAGCGGCGTCCTGTTCGAGCAACTCGACATTCGACCAGCCTTGCCGCTCGATCAGCTTGCGGGCCTCGGCCAGCATTCCGGGCGAGGCATCGACACCGATGATGGTTCCGCTTGGGCCAACTGCCTCAAGCAAGTAGGGGAAGTTCCGCCCGGTGCCAGCGCCCATCTCCAAAACGGTGTCGCCCGGCTTCAGTCCGAGTGCGGCAACGGCCCTGCGGCGGGCTGGCGGAAAGATCAGGTACGCCGGCTCAAGCAGGCTGTAGGTGCGCGCTATTCGGTCGTAGCGCCTAGTGTTGGCGCTCTGGGATCTGCGGGTCGGGTGATCTTCGGAAGCTTTCATGGGGGCGACCTTATACTACGATTCTGTAGTAGGTTGCAACTGCGATGAATGGCGAGAAGCTCAGCCGCAAGGACTTCGGCCCGCTCGAGAGCGAGGTCATGGGAGTGGTATGGCGAGCGGGTCGCCCGGTGGCGGTGCGAGAGGTCGTTGACGACCTGAACGAGTCCCGCTCCGAACCCCTTGCCTACACGACCGTGATGACTGTGATGAGCCGCTTGGCCGAGAAGGACGCGCTCAGCCGTCGCAAGTCTGGGCGCAGCTACGTCTACGAGGCCAACGCCCCCGATGCCGCCGGCATCGCGGTCAAAGACGTACTGCGCGCCTACGGCGATGTGGCGGTGGCTCACTTCGTGGATGAGGCACGCGCCGACCCTTCTCTTCGGCGCCGCCTGCAACGACTGTTGGACGAGGACGATGGATAGCCCCACCCGGAACTTCCTCGGACTGGTTGGCACCTCCGCCGCGCTGGCCGCCTACCCGGTCTGCGGATTCATCGCCTACGTGTTGGTTCCGCTCGTCGGCCTCTCTCCGGGAGCGTTGGCGCACCTTGGTCCCGCCTGCCTCTTGCCGGCGATCGCGCTCACCGTCTTGGTCGCCACCTCCATCGGCCTCGCCGCGAGGATGCTTGCGCGCCAGGTATCGGCCTCCCGGCGCCTCTCGCGTCGGGTTCGAGCTCTCGCGCTTCCGCCGCCGCCCGAGCTGTCGGTCGCGGCGCGGGCAAGCGGACTGGACGGTCGGGTGACGGTGGTGGATTCCCCCGAGCAGTTCTCCTTTGTCTACGGCATCTTCGTCCCCCGCGTCGCTATCGGTCGGGGGTTTCTCGAAAGCCTCACCGCCGAGGAGCTTCGAGCCACGCTTGAGCATGAGCGTTACCACGTTCGGCACCTGGACCCGCTTCGCGCCTTGCTCGGAAAGACGCTGACCGAGGCGTTCTTCCTCCTGCCCGCTCTTGAGGTTCTGCGCCTTCGCTACGAGGCCGGTCGCGAGCTGGCGGCCGATCGCCGCGCCGAGCGCTTCGGCGGCCGCCGCGCACTTCTCGGAGCCCTGGCGAAGGCGCTTGAGGAGCCCGGCCGCGAGCCGGTGATAACCGCCTCCCTGGCGGACCC